>Ga0073928_10000052_pt1 | contig 260997 bp, 246 predicted proteins | sample PaiPotPPA55metaG_FD_76969 | JGI IMG/M metagenome (GOLD analysis project Ga0073928, IMG submission 76969) | Iron sulfur acid spring bacterial and archeal communities from Banff, Canada, to study Microbial Dark Matter (Phase II) - Paint Pots PPA... ...
GACGAATTGTTGCATCACTTCAGCGCGTGCGGTCTGGTCTCCTGCCAGCCAGCGCTGCGCCAGCGCCCTGTCGGCCGGTGTCGCGAGCCAGCCGCGGTCCCTCATCATCTCGGGTAACAGCCGCTCGATTTCCGATGCGGGGGTGTCCACGGTCCATTCGATGACCTTGCCGCGATGTTCGAATCGGATACTATTCGACGCCATCTTCGCCGCCTCCGATGACCGTGTCGCCGTCTTCGATAATCGGGTGCCGGTGCCAATCGCGATAACGAGGGCTGCCGTCATCCATCACTATCGGCGTACCCTGCGGGGGCGCTTTCAGCGGTACTGGATGGCCCCAGCCGGCGCCGTCGGCATCGTGCACGAGTACGATGCGTTCGCTGGCGACATCGGCGGCGATTACGCGGACCACCTCCCGAGCTCGCTGGTCAAACGAGACTGCGGCCGCGTGGAGCGGGCACAGCACAAAGATTGCCCCCTGTGCCGAGGCGGCGTGCTTGACCGGCGCTTTGCACGCGCGGCAAAACGGTTGCGGTTTCTCTTTCATCCCTCGTCCCTCCTGAAAATATCGAATCTCGTCACATATCTGCCCTGCGGCGGAAGCCCTCCGCGTTCACGCGCTTCGGCGTCCTCGCGCTGTTCACGCAGCCGCCTCATAAAGGCGCGCATGTTGTTTGGGTGATTCACCAAGACCGCGCCGCCCTGGTAGCGGCGTCGTGCACGTTCTCGCTCGCGTTCAGCGTCCGCCCTCTGCTGCTCGGCCTCGGCCGGAGTGCGCGGCGGCGTGTGCATATCGCTATGCGCGCGCGACTCGGCATCATCAATAACGGTTTCCTCGCCCTGGGTGCGCAAGTATTCGACCAGCTCGGCCCGTAGTTCGGTGACCTCGTCGCACAATTCCGCAGTCAGCCGATCGCCACGTTGGACTCGTAGCTGATCACGATCAAGCCGCAGCCTCACATCGAGACGATCGAGCTCTAGTAGCAACAGATGCATCCGTTGGTCACGATCCATAGCTAGACCTCGAACACGCTTTCGCCGCCTTCGAGTTTGAAAGTGCGACCGCCCTTTGGATGTTCGATCACCTCGAGCACTCTGCGCGCGACTCCGTCCGCGTCCTTCACGGTAGTCGGTGGCGCTAATGGCGCCGGCAGGGCAGGCGCGGACGGTTTGCCGCTGGCCCACGGCGCGACGGATATAAAAATTTGTGGCGGGCTAATCTCGCCCGCCGAGTCAATCGGTTTGAGCGGCTGGAGCGTGTGGTCGCCTGCTTTGAACATCGCCAGGGCGCGCACGCTCGGCGGATACTGCGGGTCGTGCGCCATCACGACCAGCTCGTGCAGTGCGTTGAATCCGTGCGCGAGAATACGGTCGCGAAAGTCGGGGTCGTGGTCGAGGCGCCCGCCGATGGCGTCATCCTTGAGCAAACGATCGAGCGCGATGATTCGCTCCCTTGCGAGTCCGTCGGAAGTAGTCGGCGGCCCGCGGCGGGCAACCTGTTTTCTGCGCGGCTTGCTCATCGCCCCATCGCCGCGTCGAACAATTCGGTTAGCGCGCGGGTCGCCGCATCGCGATCGACCGGGCCATCGCTGGCCTTGTCCGGGTGTAGGATTTGGACCGCCTTTCGATAGGCGGCCGTGATTCGTTCCTCGCGCTCTTTGGCCGCGATTTTCTCCACGGCCGGCTTATTATCGGATGCGGCGCCAGGGCGGGGCTCGGGGCCATGGATCCATCGCAGCAAGCCGAGAGCACGCGGCCCGAGCACGGTTTCAAGCGCGCTCTTCGCTTCGGCTTCCGTCGCCGCGTACACGATCTCGCGCGGGTCGAAACAGGAAGCTTGCCACAAAAGGCCGGGGTTGGGTTTGAAGATCCAAGCATTTATCCAATGACCTTTGTTTTCGCTCATCGAATTTGATTCTCCATTGGCGGGGGCTGGCGCGAGAACCAGCGATGGACAGGGCCGCCGGGACGTCTCGAAATGCCTATCGACTCACCGATGACCGCGACAACTTCACCGGGCAAGAGAAAATCATCCGCGAGTTCCGCGAGGCGCGAGTCAGACCAACCTTGACTTTTGGCCATGGCGCGGATGCGGTCGACTTCAGCGCGCGCCGGCATCGGCCAAATCCTCGCCAGGTCAATCCGCACCGGCTGCACCGGCTTCGGCTCGCATGGTACCTCTGCTTGCTCGGGGTGCTCTATCATCGGTTCCTTGAATCGCGCGTCAAGTCCATCCCAATCAATAGCCATTTTTACTTCTCCTCAATCCTAGTTCGCCGTGATGTCGCTAGCGCGGCCCCCGTGGACCATACGCAGCGCCTCCAACACCGTGGCGTACCCCTGCTCTAATTTCTTAGTGAATTCCTCTGGGCCGGCCAGCCCGACAATCGGTCCGCGAACCCTTTTATTGATGAGGGTGTGCAGCGCATCGAGTCCCACATATTGCGCAGTCAGAATCGCCAAAACCCCTCGCGATTCAAACCCCTCTGGTACAAAGGCAAGCAAATAGCCTAAATCGCCGTTCGGGCTTGCCGGCGTGATAAAGCATTTCGCCTCTTTGTCAGAGCACAGCTTGAATTCGGCCTGCGTCCGATACAGGCAAAGTCCGCGCGGCAGACATTCTTCGATGGCTGAAACAAACTCCCGATGTTCGCGAATTGCGGCCATTCCGAGAATAACAATATGATTCTGGCCCATCAGCAAACTCGCGGCCTCGCGAGGTAGGACATGGCGTGGCATCGGTGCATCCTTGTACAGTTCCACCTTAAGCCGGCCCCCCGCCGTTCTCGCTGAACCGGTTCAAAGTTTCGTCCGCTGCGTAGTCGAACAACGTGTCCGCCGGGGCTTCAGTGATTTTCCAGGCGATACTTCCGCCATGTGCAACCCCAGGCGCCTTGCGTAGACAGCGGTGCTCGATAATCCGGTCGCAATGTTCGCGCGCCCAGGCGCTTAGCCGGCGAAGACTGACCTTGCCGGGGTCATCTTTTTCGCCGGCAACTTCCAGCAAGGCGGCTTTCAACTGTTTTTGCATTTCATCGGGCTCGTGGTCTTTCGGTGGCTCTGCCTCAGCGATTACCTCTGCCAGTCGCAACGCGCGCTCGCCGAAGTTTGAATGCCAGGCCGCGAACAGTGCCGCGGCGGCGCTACGTTCCGGGTCTGAGACATTAATCGTGTCTTGAGTTGTGTAGGGGTCGCTCAGCCCCGTCCAGATAATCGGTGCACGAATTGTGCGGTCCCATTCACCGTATCGTGAGGCGGCAAAGTTTGGCGGCATCGGCCGACCAGCCTTATAAAAGGCGCGCAAGATAGTAATCGCCGCGCCAACCAACTGCGGACGCTGTTGCAATACATGGTCGCGCAGGTCCGCGATTTTGAAAGTGCGCCCTTGTGGATACTCAGTTTGCGGGTCAATCCGGGCGATAACGGCGCGCGACGGCATATCGCCGACCAACTGGATGTTGTTTCCGGTCAGCAGAAATAGCGCGTTCGTCGGAAGTTTTGGCTGGCTATTAGTACCAAGGAGGCGGTCGCCGTACATCGATTGCGTCAACGCCATCGCCAACGCGGCGCTTTTTACCCAGCCCGTGATGTTGTCAAATACGCAAACCGCGTCGCCGGCCAGCAGAGTCGAAGTCAGCTTTTTGCGCATCTCCTCTTCGTCGGCGCTGTAGGGTGTCGAAGCGGGCGCCCGGCCGCTCATAATCAGACCGATGCATTCGGCCTGAAGACTCTTTCCTGAAGACTGCAAGGGTGCGTCGTAAACGTGGCACGGGGCGGCAGGGAGGAGTCGGCGTTCTATCCCGGTTAAGATGGCCGAAACATGGACCGCGAGATGCGCCTCCTTAATATAGGGGAATTGGCGGAACGGTTCGATTATGGTTCTTACTGCGGTGTTAACCTCCGAACGTGAGGGCGCCTCGGGTACGGACAACCACCGCACAGCAGAATTGAGCAACAGCCCCGTCGCCTCGTCGAAGCCAGGCCGACTGAGTATGCGGCCGTCGCCGCAGAACACAGGAGCCTCGATAGTGCCGCGCAATGTCGGGACCGGCCACTCTCCAACGCGGGACAGGATAGCCAGGGCAACCTTGAACGGACAATCGACTGGCTTAAACTCAGATTGCTTTTCGGCGAGCCCCGCTTTCTTGACCATCATAGGCAGGAAAAATTTGATTTCGCGGGTTAGCCGGTCAACCAACATGGCCGGTGTCGCCGTCACAAGAATGATAGCCCCGCGTTCCCGCCGGATGAGCGGCTGAACTGCGGCAGAGGGCGGAGGTGTGTATTCGGCAATGCGTATCAGTCGGCCGCCGAACTCGTAGAAGCCTAGCGCCCGGTAGCGCACCGCCATGTGCGCCATTACCTCGTCGGCGACTTCATATGTCATCTTCTCGGGACTCAGAATCACATTTGGGCGGTCGGCGCTCTCTGGCATTCCTCAACTCACCATTCGCAGCGCTCGGTCGGGCTGCGTTAGTACGCTCTTCACGATTGATGCGAACTCGACCGGGCCAAGCGGCGGCGAACAACTTTCATCGTTCGTCGCAATTAACGCGGCTTCGATGGCCCGCGCGCCGAAGCCCTTCGCGCGCATCGAGCGGCCGGCGCGATAAATCAAATTGTTGCGCCCATTGCCCTCGACGACCGGCTGCGGCGGAAGCGTAAAGCGACCATCGGCGGCGCTGTACTGACCCTGCTTGACCAGCTCGACGAGCCAGCGGGGCATTTTCGCGCGGGGCACGTCGGCTGCGGAGTGACCGGCTTCAAACAGATAAGGTCCGCGGGCATTCACGGCGCCCGGCGCGATTACTAGACCGCCCTCTGTGCGAATATCGAGGCCGGCATCGAACCTGACCGCGTTGTTCAACTCGGGTTCATATTGAAAGTAGAGGTGCATCCCGCCCGACCCCGTGAGCACGCGGGGGGCCAGCGGCAGCTCGCCGTGTTCGCGTTCAAGTTCGCGCAGGCGGTCAAGCCCAACGGCGCCGTCGGCATCAAGCGCCGTAAGACTCGACTCGGCACCGCAGGCGATTGCCGGATTCGCAAACGGCAGGGCGTCCCACCATCGTCGCAGGCAGGAACGATTAGTATTCGCGGCGGTCTGCCAGCCAGGGAAAATCGGATGTTTGCCGGCGTGCGCGCATGATAGGTTGCCGCACGAGCACGCGCCGCCCATTATCCAATGGCACTGAAAAACGCGATATCCGAAATGCGCTAGCCGCAGCGCGTAGTCGAGCTTGCTGAACTCAGGCACGGTCAGTCGTCCTCGTGCTTCGTTTTCTAGCTATTCAGAAGCGCGTGCTTGTGTTTGAATTGCGGTCGATTCTTGGAACGCAATAAGGTCGCGTAACCTATACCGGACACACCGTCGCGAGTACGAAAGATATCTCGGCCCGCGCTTTTGCTGGCGCCAATTCTCTAGCGCCCGAGGTGTGAGCCCGAGAAAAGCCGCCGCCGCGGTTTGGTCAAGCGTGCGGTCAGAATTAGTCAGTGTTGATTCGCCCATCGCGCACCATCCATCAAGTAATGATGGTGGATGTTAGCAATCAGCAAGTTGTGCGCGCGAGTGCTTAAAGCGGTGATATTTGCGGAATAGTAAAAATCAGCGGAGCTTGGGAGTAATGCGGTCGGGTCGGCGCTTGAGCCCAACAGCTTCGGCGAGGATTTTAATCCCGTTGAGAATAGTGTTACGCCTCTGCGCGCGGGCGACGCTAGACCTTTTCGCTGCGCGATGCGCAGCATCGACCGCACCCGGCTGCCAAGGCGCGCCTGCTACGGGCGAGCGTTGCGATTGATGCTCACCCGCAATTTCGGCGACGCGCTGGCCTTCAATCTGAAATTTGACTAGCCATTCGTAATGCTCGGGGTTGCTGAAGCTAAGTCCGGGTTTCATTCCGGCGGCGATAGCTTGGCGCTGGACCGTCTCGACGTATTCCTTGATGTAGTCCATATATTGCCGGGCCGGTTTAAGGTCCGGTCGCCAAGCCTCGACCGTAAGCGGGCGCCCGGCTAGGTCGCGGGGCAGGAATCGCGGTTCGCTCTGCGCATCGCGCGCGGTCTTTTCCGCCTTGTCGAGCGCGGCTTGGGCGGCGTCGATTCGGGCTTGGCGCTTGGCATGGCCTGCGGGTGTCTTCGGCGATTTCGACTTGGTAAGACGCTCGAGCGCGATGCGCGCCGCCTCGATGTCGCGGTCCATCGCCGCCGTCCTACGGCCACGGCTGGCGCGGAGGGGCGGCCCGACGTGCGCAATCCAATCGAGATTGTTTTCGTCCAACTCGGGCGGCGGGTAGACGGTGCCGAGCGCCGATAGCTGTAGCGCGCCCCTCGCGTCGGCAGAGGCGAGCCACTGTTTGCGGGTCTGCTCGCGCTCGAAATCTGCGCTCAAGACGGTTTCCGCCCATTCGATGAATTGGGCTTCGGCCTCGCCGCCGTCGAGGCGCCAGTGTCGAGCCCAGCGCCTCGCGTCGCGCCATTCCAGGAGCGTGCGAGCGAATCCAGGGACTATCTCGACGGCCAGATTGAGCACATGGCGGCGGGCTAGGGCGCGCGTGCTGTGCGGGTCATCGGGAAATTCAAGGGGGTCGCCTACGGCAACGCGCTTGCCGTCGCGTTCGGTGGCAAGCGTGCTGTCGACAATCCGATTGCGCGGCCCCGGTATCACGCGGCGCCCTCGCCGAGCATTAGCCGGGCGTTGGCTTCCAGCGCATCGCGGAGCGGCGCCAGCGCAAGGCGAGCGTAGATTTGCGTCGAGGCGCTCGACTTGTGTCCGAGCGCGCGACCGATGAGTAACAGGCTATGGCCCTCGCCGGCCATCCATGAGCCGAGCGTTCGCCGCAAGTCATGGACCGTCACATCCGGACAACCAGCGCGGTCGCGAATCCTCTGCCACGCCTTGGAGGGGTCCGCGAGGTGTCCGGCGCCGCTAAGGTTGCTCGCGAAAATCCAGCCCTCGCCCTGCTCGCGCGCCGCGAAGCTCGGCAGCTCTTGAAGCATCCGCAACACCGCTTCCGGGATGGGCAGCAAATGCGAGCGGCCGTTTTTAGTCATCGGCAAGCGCAGCGTGCGCGCCTCGATATCAACGTCGGCCCATTTCGCCCCAAGCAATTCGTTTTTGCGCGTGCCGAGCAACAGCGTCGCCGTGAAATAGGCGCGCCAGTAGGGATGCGGCTCGGCGGCTAGTTCATTGTTCACGCGCTCGAGCTCGGCGGGCGTCAGGAACCGCTCGCGGGCGCTTTCGGCAAACGGCTCAATGCCGGCCGCGGGATTCTCACCTTTGAACAATCGCAGCTTGAGCGCGTGGTTGAAAATTGCGCGCAGTAATAGCAGGGCAACCCGATTGGCGATTACCTGCCCGCGTTCCTTCCCGATTGTCTGGTGAAGCTGAGCGACCTCGCCGGGCGTGATATCGCTCGCGCGCCGATTGCGCCAAGGCGCGAGATATTTATCGATGCGCTCGACCATCCGCGGCAGAGAGCGCCGGCCGCGCGCTTCGGCGTCGGCCAGATAGGCGTCTACTAGGTCGCCGAATGTCGGCTCATGGCGGGCGTCGAGGCGAGCGTCGGCCGGGTCGAGCCCGTCGAGCATCGCGCGGCGAATCTTGAGCACCTCATCCCGCGCCCCGGCAACGGTCATGAAGGGCCATTGCCCGAGCGTCATCCGCCGCACCCGACCGTTAACACGGCCTTCGAAGATGAAGCTCTTGACCCCGCCGGCAGTCACGCGGAGCGCAAGGCCGGTCGTCTGGTCGTCGCGAAAAAAAGTCTGTCCGGCTTGTGGCGACGCGGCGCGCTCGACTACGATTTTGGTTAATGTCATCGATTTCTCTCCTCGTTTGGGTTGGTGACTCTGGTGACTCTGGTGACTGTTCCACCTTGACTCGGGGTCCCCGTTTTTTTCCCGACGTGCGCGTAGACGGTGTGTAGACAGAGTATGCCGTAATTGATGGGGTTGTCAAGTATTAACGTGTAGACGGTGTTTTTGGTTATGGGCGATTTTGTTGGCAAACTCGCGCAAGCTCGACGTGTTTCGGCGTCAGGGCGCGTACTGCTCAAACACGAGGACGACCGCGCCAAGGCCGAGGCCAAAGCGGGCGCGCTCGCCGCGCGCCCGCGATGAGCACGCTCAGCGCCGAGTTGTTGCGCTTCGTCGACGAGTTGCGCCTGGCAGAAGTGCCGGTGTCAGTCGCCGAAACGCTCGATGCAATGCGCGCGGTCGCGGCGACCGGCCTCGCCGACCGCGCGCGCGTGCGCGAGGCGCTGGCGGCGGCGCTGGTCAAAGACGAAGCCGACCGCGCCTCGTTCGACGAAGTGTTCGCGCGCTTCTTCGGCACGGGTGCCGGGGCGGCCCGCGAAGCGGGCCGCCCCGGCACTCATCGCCGCCTCGCCGCCGCTGCAGGCAGCGGCCGCGGCGAGACGGGAGCGTCGGCCGGGACGCGCGCCGAGCGCGCCCGGCCCGACGCGACGCCCCACGGCGGCGCGCCGCCGAGCGCGCCGCCGCCGGCGAAGGCCGAGCCGGAGGCGGAGGGCGCCAAAGCGCCCGCCGCCTCCGGCGATTCCACGCCGCGCCCCGGCGCGGCGGAATCCGCTGCCGCGGGGGGCGGCGTCCCTAAGGACGCCGCCCCCCGCGGCGAGCGCGCACCGCAGAATAACGCCGGCGTCGAGGCCAGCGACGAGCCCGGGATCGACGCGCGCCGCCAGGCCGCGCTCCGCAGCGCGCGGCGCGCGCCGTTTGCGGCGTATACCGGTCTCGAGTACGAGGCCGCCCGCGACGCCCTGGCGCCGCTCGCGCGCCGCTTCCGCCTGCGACTGGGCCGCAGGGTTCACGCCGCGCGACGCGGCCGAGTCGATTTCCGCCGCACTATCCGCGCCTCCTTGCAGCACGGCGGCGCGTTGGCCGAACTACGCTTTCGCGCCCGCCGCCCGCGCCATGCCGACCTTCTCATCCTGGCCGACGTTTCGGGCTCAGTGCGCTACTGCTCAGCGCTGATGCTCGAGCTGGTAGCCGGCGCATACGGATACTTCCGGCGCGTGCAGAGCTTCGTTTTCATCGATCGTCTCGCGGAGGCTGAATTTGCCGGCGGGCATGTCGCCACCGAGCCAGCGCTGGATCTCTATGCGCGTTCCGATTTCGGGCGGGTCCTGGGCGAGATATGGGAACGGCGTTCGGAGCTTCTCTCACGGACGACGCTGATGGTGATATTGGGGGACGGGCGCAACAATCGGCGGCCGGCGCGGGCCGACCTGCTGCGCGACCTGCGAGGGCTGTGCCGCGCCGTTGTATGGCTGACTCCGGAGCCGGATGAACGATGGGGCACCGGCGACAGCGCCATCCATCAGTACGCTCGCGCGGTTGACGCGCTCCATCGATGCGCCAACCTGAGCGAGCTTGAGCGTTCGCTCGAGCGTTCTATTAGGGCCGTTTTCTGACGTCTCGTTAAGAAGTGTGTCATTTAGCCACTTATTGTTTGACATAGGGGTTTAAGGACGGTAAAACTGCGGCGAGAGTATCGCCCTTGCTTCTCAAAGACGATCTATTAATGTGTAAAAGTACCGTCTTGCGCCTAATTGGAGCATTCGTAGCCATCTTTAGCCTATTTATTGCAAATAGCGCGATCGCCCAGCCGACGCCCGCCGGCTCGGTGACCTCGCTCACCGGCGACGTGCATGTCGAGCGCGGCGGGACCACCGTACCGGCCACGCCCGGAATGGCGGTGGATGTGGGCGACCGGATCGTCACCGCCGCCGCCAGCCGCGTCACTATAACGCTGACGGACAACAGCAAGCTGGAGCTGGACGAATCGACCTCCCTGGTTATCGACCAGCAGACGGTCGCAGCCAACTCGCGCAACACCAAGCTGAGCCTGTTCTCGGGCCTGGTGCGTTCATTCGTGTCATACACGTCGTCGCCGACGCCGAACTTCGCGGTGCATACGCCCAACGCGGTTGCCTCGGCGCGTGGCACTCAATACGACACCTCCACTGCTACCCAACCGCCCGGCACGATGAACGAAGAGGACCGCAAGAAATACAAGGATTGCCGCCGGTTCACCCAGGTGTCGGTCTACGATGGCACGGTCGAGGTAACCAATACGACCAACCCGGGCGGCGGATCGGTTCAGGTGCCGCCGGGTCACAAGACCACGGTGGTATGCGGGTACGCGCCATTTGAGCCGAGCGAGATAGCCGCCGCCACTGCTGCCGCAGGAGCGGCGGCACCTGGCGTCGGCGTCACCGGACTCGCGCTCGGCAGTGCTATCGTCATCGGCGGTGGGGCGGCCGGCGGATTGGCCGCCAGCGGAGCATTCGGTGGCGGTGGTGCTCACCAGCCCAGGACGACCAAGAGCCCGAGCCAGTAATCTGAATCTGGTCGCGCAATAGCACCGCTTTTCTTCCAGTCGACACGCTCGACCTCCCAGACAAGCGATTGCGCATACGCACGACCATGGGCTCGCAGAGGCGTGCACGGGCGCTCTTTCCTTGTCGCGCGACGGCAGGGCAGTGATGGTCGCGAGCAGCGCAACACGCTAAGCTTTGAGCCGTTCGCCCGCGATGGCCACGACGACAACCGTCAGAACGCGCCGCCACCGGCACGCATGGCGCCCGCTGCTCATCGGGACCGTCACCCTCACGGCGCTCTTCGTCTTCAACTACTACCATCCGGCGGCCTTCGACCTGGCCGATCTGAAGGCCTCCGATCTCAGGATGTACGTGACACGGCGGCCGCCGCTGACCGGCGCGGTCGTGATCGCGGCGATCGACGAGAAAAGCATCGCGGAGCTGAGCCATTGGCCCTGGCCGCGCAGCGTCGAGGCGCGGCTCAACGACGCGCTGCGCGACTACAAGGCCGCGGTAGTCGGATACGACGTATTGTTCAGCGAGCGTGACGAGGATGATGTACAGGCCGAGCGGATCGCCGCGCGCTTAAAGGGGCTCGGGATTGCCGACGCTGCGGTCGAGCAGACGCTGGGGACCGGCAACGACCTTGCCTTCGCCGATGCGGTGAAGCGGCAGGGTTCGACTTTCCTCGGTTACGCCTTTGAAAAGCATTTCGATCTCAGCAGCGCCCCGCAGATCCTCTCCGCCCTGGTTCCGACCGGCTTCAAGACTTCACCGGTCGCGCCGCCGCCGCTCGCCTACAACCTGGTGCGCGAATTGCCGGACGCGGCGCCGAAGTTGTTGATCGCGGCGCGCGCCTACCTGCCGCCGAGACCGGTACTGAACAGCGCGGCGCGCGGCACCGGTTACGTCGATTACGACGCCGATTCCGACGGCGTGTTGCGCTCGGAGATCGCAGTGATTCGTTTCGGCAAGCGCTACTGCGTGCCGCTATACCTGGCGCTGACAGCGGCTTACCTCAAGAACCCGCCGCTGCGCCTGGTGGTCGGCGCCGACGGCGCGCGTCAGGTAACTCTGGGCGATGAAGAAATCCCAGTGGACGAAATCGGGCGGATGCTGATCGATTTCCGCGGGCCGCCCGGGACGTTTCCCGCCTATTCGATCTCCGACCTCATCGCCCATCGCGTGCCGCACGCCGCCGTGGCCGGCAAAATTGTGCTGGTCGGCCTGACCGCGCATGCACTCGGCGACCGCAAGGTCACCCCGACCGGTGGCGATTTTCCGGGCGTCGAGATCCACGCCAACGCGATCAACAACGTGCTCCGCGGCGACTTCGTCAGGCGCTCGCGCGTGGAGGGCACCGCCGAAGAGGACGCGGTGGCGCTGGCGCTGGTGCTCGCGATCAGCGTGGCCGCGGCCTATCTCTCGCCGCTATGGTCGGCGGCGAGCGCGCTCTGGGTCATCGCCGGTTTTTCGGGTTACGCGCAGTACCGCCTGGTCTACGACGGCGTGCTGATCGACATGGTTCTCCCGCTGGCCTCCGCGCTGCTCACCTACATGGTGCTGGCCACTTATCGCTACATGACCGAGGGCAGCGAGAAGCGCTTCCTCCGTTCAGCCCTCGAACACTATCTCAACCCGGAGGTGGTTGAGTCAGTTGTCGACGATCCCGGAGGCTTGAGGCTGAGCGGCGAGCGCCGCCATCTCGCAATCCTGTTCTCCGATATCGTCAACTTCACCTCGCGCGCCGAGCGTTTCGAAGCCGAGCGGCTCGTGTCCTTGCTCAACGCCTACATGAACGAAATGTGCAGGACTATACTCGATTCAAAAGGCACCCTGGACAAGCTGATGGGTGACGGGATCATGGCGTTCTGGGGCGCGCCGAATGAGACCGAAAATCCCGCGCGGGCCGCGATCGACTGCGCGCTCAAGATGCTTGTCGGGCTTGCGCGGCTTCGCCGGGACGACGAACGTTTCGCCGACGTCGATATCGGCATCGGGATTGCCACCGGCGACGCGATCGTAGGCAACCTCGGCAGCGAGCATCGCTTCGATTACTCGGCCGTCGGCGACACAGTCAACCTCGCCTCGCGTCTGGAGGGGCTGACGCGCCATTTTCACGTCCATCTGCTGGTCAATCGACAGACCCTGATCGAGGCCGCCGGCAACTACTGCGCGCGCGAAGTCGGATTGGTCAAGGTCAAGGGCAAGGAACAATTGGTGCCGATCGTCGACGTCGCCGGACGCGCCGGTAACGGAATCGATCCCACCTTCTATGAACGCTTCAATCGCGTGCTCGAGCACATCCGCAACGGCGAGGCGACCGCCGCGAATGCGATGCTGGTCGCGCTCGGCCGCGAAGCGCCCCAGGATGCGCTGGTCAATCTTTATCTCGAGAAGATCGTCGAGGCGACCGACGGTCAACCGACCGAGATGGTCTTCGAGTTCGAAACCAAGTAGCCCTGCGCGCCCGCTGCAAACTCAGAGCACGGTGAAATCCCGCGTGATGATGAATGGGAACGGATGCGCGGTGTCGATGAAGTTGGGCTCGTCGGCACGCACTGCGCGGAACTCCGGCGTGGTCGCCGATTCGCGCATCGCGGCGGTCGAATCGAACCAGACCTCGGCCACGCCGTCGTAGGGTGGCTGGCGGCCGTCGCGATACGCGGCCGGCCGCACATGGCATTGCACGTAACGGCGGACCATCGGGATCTTCGCGCCGAGCGGTCCGTGCACGCCGCTCCAGTGGCGCTGGAACGCCTCGACTGACATTCCGGGCTTGCGCGTGACAAACTCAACCAGATGCGCCATCGACGGCTCGGCCGGCGCGTCCTTCTGCACCCGCTCCTCGGTGATGACGAAATCGATCTTCGTAAGGTCGATAAAATTCGGCTCGTCCGCGCGCACCGCGCGGTACTCCGCGGTCTGGGCACCTTCACGCATCGCGTCGGTCGAATCGAACCAAACCTCCGCGACGCCGTCGTAGGAAGGCTCACCGTTACGATAGCCCGACGGAATCGTGTGGCACTGCACGTAGCGGCGCAGCCCCGGCAGCCTGGTGACGATCGCGGCGTGTTGCTTTCGCCAGTACTGTCCGAAGTCGTCGACGCTCATCCCGGGCTTGCGCTTGATAAAGGTAATCGTTTTGACCATCGTCGATGCCTCCGTATGGAACGCCGGTGCCGCGCATCTAGCCGCTTGAGCGCCCCATCTAGATATCGAATATCTCGCGCATCTTCGCCAGCAGCCGGCTCGAACGGCCGCGCACGCCACCGTCGGCCTGATGACCGGCGTCGAGCAACTCGCGCCGCTGGGTCATGCGGGCGGCGAGGATCTCGCTCATCTGCGCGGCGGCGTCGGGATGGCTCTTGAACAGCTCGGTGAAGCCGTTGCGGCTCATTTCGAGGACCTCGGCGTCGGTGCGCGCCCGGACGGTGGCGTTGCGCGGCTCGCCCGTCATCAACGCCATCTCGCCGAAAAAAGCCGGGCGGGTCAATTCAGCTATATGGATCTGCTTGCCCTCGGCGCCGTTAGTAGTCACATCGACCACGCCGCGGCGGATGATGTAGAAGGTATCGCCGGTGTCGCCCTCGCGCATCAGTGCTTCGCCGGCGCCGAACTGGCGGACGCGGACCGCGCCGGCCAGGATTTGCAGCTCGTCGTCGCTGAGCTCGCGCAGAAACTCAACGCCTCGCAGTTCGGTGGCGATCTCGCGCAACGCCTCGGACTCCTCGGCTCGGCTCTCCTGCCTGAGCACCAGGGTGCGCATAGGAAAGGGAATTTCAATCCCATGGCGGCGCATCGCGTACCACAGTCCCGACACGACGCGCGCGTGGACCTGTTCGCTGCGCCCATAGTCCGCGAGCCAATACTTCACGCGATAGCGAATCGCGTACTCGCCGAATTCCCACGGCAGAATTTCGGGCTCCGGATGGCGCAGTACGTCGGGCACGTCGCGCAGCACGTCGAGGATGACCTCGCACACCCGGTTGGGCGGCTCGCCATAGCCGAGCCCGATCGAAACCTCCTCGACCACCGCGTGCTTGCCGTAATTGAAGAGGAGGTCCTTGGCCAACTGTGCGTTGGGAATATCGAGCCATTCGTTGGCCCGTGTCACGATCGTCGTCGCACGCCAGCCCACGCTATGCATGATTCCGACCTTGTCGGCCACGCGCACCCAGTCACCGGATTCGAACGGCCGCGAGATTTGCAGCGTCAGCCCGCTGAAGATGTTGCCCAGCGTCTCCTGCAGCGCGAAGCCGATCACCACGGTGAGGACGGCCGGAACCGCAAGCAGTGCGGTGACGTCGATTTTGAAAAAGGCGCGCAACACGACCATCACCACCAGCGACCACAAAGTCAGCGTGAGCAGATCCCTGAAGATGGTCGAGAAGTGCTCGCGGCCGCGATGGGTCGCGGCGTCGGCCAGTTCCAACCCGATCCGGATTACGCCCCACAGGAAGAGGATTACCGCCGCGGTGTCGACCACATTGGCAAACCAGGCACGGCCGAGCAGTGGTGCCGCAAGATCGAGCACCAACCCCACCCCCGCCATCGCGACCGGCCAGGCCTGCAGATTACCCCGGCGATGGCGTAGCGCCAGCGCGTAGAGCAGCGCGGCGATCGCGGCGGTCGACTCGATCACCGCGCGCGTATCGACGGGCAGCACGTCCAATCCGAACAGCGACTGGAGTTGGGGTACGTGAGGCATCGGCTAGAGCCCGATTATCTCGGCTATCTCGCCGAGCAGGCGTTGCGCGTCGAAGTATTCGCACGCGATCTCGCGCGCGGCTCGCGCATGGCGCGGATAGTCGGCGCTGACCGCGCGCAACGCCTCGACCGCCGAGGCGTCGTTGGCAAATCCAAGCAGTCCGGCGCCGGCCGGGATGAACTTTTCGAAACCGGTAAACTGGGTCACAGCCGGCCGCCCGGCGGCGAGGTAGCAGACTGTGCGGTCGCTGAACCATCCGGAACGCGTGCTGACGTAGAGATCCTTGGCGACCGTGAACTCGCCGCGCGAAGCGCTGATATAGCTGCGGTAGGTATCGATATCGAGCGACATCGGAACCACCTGCCGAAAACTGAAGCCGCCCGCCAGCGCCCGCTCGTAATCGGGGCCCGAGTTGAGGTCGGTTGCAAGCTCGACGGGCTGTCCGGAGCGGCGCGGAACGTCCAGCATCTTGACAAAGTTGACATGCTTCGACCAGTGGTAGGTGCGCCCGCCAAGCTCGACGTCGCCGCCCTTGTTGCGCCAGGTGCCTACGGTGGTGAACGCCGCCGGCATCGGTTGAGCGCTCTGCGCCGGCCATTCGCCGAGCAACACCGGGGGGCGCGTCGGATGCCATCGCAGGCCCGCCGTCGGCAGCACGCAGTCGGGCTGACCGATATTGGCGGCGTAGGTGAAGTGCACGCGATGCGCGTCGAGCATCCGCCGCGCGCTGTCGTCCCCTTGCGCATAACGTAACTGGTACACACCAGGATCGGTTTCGAGATAGACCAGGCATCGCGTGCGCCGATGCTCATCGCGCGGCGCGGTCGCACCACACAAATTGATCACCGCGTCCGCGTCCGCCAGCAGTTGCAGGCTGCGCTCGCGCCCCATCCCCACGTACTCGCCGCTGGTCACCTCGAAGAACGCCCAACGATCGCGAAACCCGTAGCGCTCCATCACTTCCGCGAGCAGCTTGAGATTACGGCTGGCATCGCGCGAGACCGTATCCGCAATCGGATCGTAAACCCACGCGCCATGATCTTCGATGTAGTAAACGTCGAGTCCCATTTCCCGCAAGCCAACCAGGTGATGGATGAGCTGCCACATCACGCCCGCGAATGGGTAGCGCGCGGCCAGATGCAGCAGGACGACTTTGCCCTTGTACTTTTTTTTCATCGGGCGGGAGCGGAAATGCGCTTCCCGAAACTCACAGCCTGCGCACCGTGCCGCGGCGATGCAAGTTCGCGCGCCATCTCAGCGCGAACCCGCGATCCGCATGAGATCGGCGCGCAGGCCCTCGAGCGCCGTGCGCCGCTGGCTGAGGCGCGCAGCGTCCTCGTCGGAAAGCTCGCCCACGTAGCATCCGCGATCCGCCAGGAAGAGCACCGCGCGATACGGAAACCCCTTGCGCATCCGCGGCCACACGCGATCGGCGATGACCCCCTCCAACGCGGCCTCGCTCACGCGCTCGTGGATGCGGCCGTGCTCGTGATAGACGAGCGCAGTGGCAGCGCGCAGACGAGCGCCACGGCGCGCCGCCTCGACACCAGCCATCCGGCGAATCACTTCCTCGGCGAGCGCGCGGTCGAGGTCTCCGTGCGCGGCCGTGCCGCCGCCGAGCCATCGATGCGACCGCACGCCGGGCTCGCCGCCGAGCGCATCGACCATCAGTCCGCCGTCGTCGGCGATCGTGGGCAGGTTGGCGCGCGCGAAATAGAAACGCGCCTTGAGCAGCGCGTTCTCGGTAAACGTGGCCCCCGTTTCTTCTGGAGCGTGATCGTCAACGCCGGCCTCGGCGAGCGACACCGGCGCGAGATCGTAGTCGCGCAGCAGCAGCCGGTACTCGTCGAGCTTGGCGCGATTGGTGGTGGCAACCAGCAGTGGTTTCATCGCGCCGCTGACTATTCTTTGACCTCGTAGGTTATCTTGAGCGCGGCGCGCTCGCGATTCTCCTCGAGCGCGAGTTCGATCAAACGATCGATCAGCCGTCCGAGCGGCAGACCCGAGGCCTCCCACAGTTTGGGATACATGCTGATCGCGGTAAAACCGGGAATCGTGTTGACCTCGTTGAGGTAGATTTCGCTTAGCGTGGGAGTGGCCAGGAAGTCGACGCGCGCCATCCCGCGCAGCCCCAGCGCGCGGAACGCGGCGCACGCGAGCTCGCGCAGGTGCTCGGTCTGCGACGCAGTCAGCGCGGCGGGAATCCTCACCTCGGCGCCGTCGGGGTCAACGTACTTTGATTCGTAGCTGTAAAACTCGTGACGTCCCTTGATGACGATCTCGCCGGCGATCGATGCCTTAGGCCGTTCATTGCCGAGCACCGCGCACTCCAGCTCGCGGCCAACGCAGGCCGCCTCGATCAGCACCTTGCGGTCGTACGCGAAGGCGTCCTCGAGCGCCGCGCCGAGCGCGCTCGCCGTCTTGACCCTGCTGATTCCGACCGATGAGCCCAGCGAATTGGGCTTGACGAACACCGGGTATTCGAGCGCGCGCGCGAGGTTGGCAACGCGCGCCGGCTCCTCGCGCCACTGCCAGCGCTCGACCGCCGCGTAGCGCACGACCGGCAATCCGGCGTCGCGCAGCAACCGCTTCTGGATGTCCTTATCCATCCCCACCGCCGAGCCGAGCACGCCCGCGCCGACGTAAGGGATCCCCGCCAGCTCCAGCAGCCCCTGCACGGTGCCATCCTCGCCATAGCTGCCGTGCAGCACGGGAAAGACTACGTCGAGCGGGCCGGGGAGTCGTTTCCCAGCGGCTTGATCCGCGCCGCGCGCCGCGCGTTGGCCGTTGTCCGGCGCCTCGACCAGCGAGTTGCCGGCGGGATGCGGCAGCAGGCTGACCTCGACCCCGCCGCCGGCCAGCGCCTCCAGGCGCGGCGCCGCCTCGGTCAGCATCCGGATCGCGTCGGCGCGCAAGTACCAGCGGCCGTCGCGTCCGATCCCGATCGGCACCACTTCGTAACGCCCCGGATCCATCGCCGACATCACGGTCAACGCCGAGCGCAGCGAAATTTCGTGTTCGCTCGAGCGTCCGCCGAACAACACGCCGACCCGGATTTTCTTCAGCTCAGCCATCTGATGAACCGCCCCGCCTCCGCGCGCCTTGACCGCGCGCCCGCACTCCCGGCCCCACTCCGGCCGCCAGATTTTTGATTATACGCAAGCCCTACGGACGATAGTTGGGCGCTTCCTTGGTCACGAAAACGTCGTGCACGTGACTCTCGCGCTGACCGGCGTCGGTGACGCGGATGAAGCGCGCGCGCCGGCGCAGTTCGGCAAGATTGGCCGAGCCGATATAACCCATCCCGGACTGCAAGCCGCCAACCAGTTGCTCGATGTTGGAGGCGAGCGGTCCGCGATGAGGCACGCGGCCTTCGATTCCCTCGGGCACCAGCTTGCTCTCCTCGATGTCGCTCTGGCCGTAGCGGTCGCGCACGCGTTCGCTCATCGCGCCGAGCGATCCCATCCCGCGATAAAGCTTGTAGGTCCGCCCCTGATAGAGAATCGTTTCGCCGGGGCTCTCTTCGCTGCCCGCGAACAGCGAGCCGATCATCACGGTCGCGGCGCCAGCCGCGAGCGCCTTAACGATATCGCCCGAGAAGCGGATTCCGCCGTCGGCCACCAGCGGGATGCCGCGCGGCTCGGCGATCGAGACGCAATCCATAATCGCGGTGATTTGCGGCACGCCGACGCCCGAGATAACTCGCGTGGTGCAAATCGATCCGGGACCCATCCCGACCCGCAGCGCGTCCGCTCCCGCCTCGATCAGAGCCTTGGCGCCCTCGGCGGTCGCGACGTTGCCGGCCACCACGTCGACCTCGGGATGGGCGCGCTTGGTCGCGCAGAGCGCGTCGATTACGTTTCGCGAATGGCCATGTGCGGTGTCGATGCACAGAACGTCGGCGCCCGCGCGCACCAGCGCGGCCGCTCGCTCCTCGCGCTCGGGACCCACGCCAATCGCGGCGCCGACTCGCAGCCGGCCCATCTTGTCCTTGCTCGAATGCGGATGACGCGTCGCCTTGTCCATGTCCTTGACGGTGATGAGCCCGCACAGGCGCTGGCGCTCGTCGACCAGCGGGAGCTTTTCGATGCGATGGGCCTGGAGGATTTCCTTGGCCTGCTCGAGGCCGATGCCGGGATGGGCGGTGATGACGTGGGTGGTCATCACTTCGCGCACCAGCTTTTCCAGGCGCTTCTCGAAGCGCAGATCACGGTTGGTCAGGATGCCGACCAGGCGGCCGTCGGCGACCACCGGCAGGCCAGAGATGCCGTGGCGCTCCATGGTCGCGAGCGCGTCGGCGATTTTCTGCTCGGGATGCACCGTGACCGGATCGGCGATCATGCCGCTCTCGTATTTCTTCACCGCGGCGACTTCGGCGGCCTGGCGTTCGATGGAGAGGTTGCGATGGATGAAGCCGAGACCGCCCATCTGCGCGATCGCAATCGCACTGCGCGACTCGGTCACCGTGTCCATCGGACTCGAGACCAGGGGGATGCGCAAACGGATGTTGGGCGTGAGCATCGTCGAGACGTCGCAGCTCGAGGGCAGCAGGTCGGAAGCCTGCGGCAGCAGTAGCACGTCGTCGAAAGTGAGTCCCTCACGAAGCTCCGAATGGGGCATTGGGAGTCTCCTTATGCAAAAAAGCCCGCGGGTATCCGCGGGCCTTCAACCATGTTGTTGGATGCTGCTATTGGGTGCAGCGCCATAGCGTAATTTAACAAAATAGGCCCGCTCGATCAATTCGACCGATTTCTCGACCGATTTGCCAGTTCGCCGAGACAATCGCACTTGATCGTCGCACGCGGTCGCCGAATCCGCGCCGGGCGTAGGTTGTGGCGCATGCGGGCGTATGTTAGCCAAGCTCGGTTCGCCTGAGCGCCTGCACGAGCCTTATTAGATGACCTTACAGTTTATCGCCTATCTGCTGGCCGTCCTCGGCGCCGAGATTATCGGCGGGCTCTCACCGCTCGTCCGCGACTGGTCGTATCGCGGCCTGATCCTGCCGGTCAGCTTCTCGGGCGGCGTGCTGCTCGGCGCGGCGTTCTTCGAGATGATTCCCGACAGCGCGCCGGCGCTCGGCCCGCATCTGGGAGTGCCCCTGGTTGCGGGATTTCTCATGATCTTCGTGCTCGAGAATTTTGTGCTCGTCCATCCTCATCCCGAGGACGCCGCCGAGCACGGCCAGGCGCATCATATCCATTTCGGCCTGACCGCCTACGTCGGCATCTCATTTCATAACCTGCTCGACGGGCTCGCGATCAGTGCGACCTATCGCAGCCCGGCGCTGGGCAGTGCGGTGCTGATGGCGATCGTGTTTCACAAGGTCCCGACCGCGTTCGCACTGACCAGCCTGCTGATGCTCGACCGCTGGCGGCGCGCGTCGATCGTGTTCTGGATGAGCCTGTTTGCGCTGGCGACGCCGGTCGGCGCGATCGTGACCTGGCTCTTCCTGCACGACGCGAGCAGCGTGATGCTCGCGGGCGCGGTGGCGCTGTCGGCGGGATCGTTCCTCGCGATCGCGACCTCGGACATCCTGCCGCAGATAAGCCGCTCCGACCACCATCGCGCGGCCACGCTCACGGCGCTGTTTGCGGGACTCGGCTTGAGCTGGCTCAGCCGGCTGCTGGCCGGCGGCTGATCGTGTCGAGCACCTGGAACATGCGAACTCGCATTTGCAAACCGCATGTGCTGGTGCGAGCCTGAAACAAAATTGAGAATGAAAATGGTTCGGCCACAATGAATTCGAGCTCGCCGAACCTGGTATTCCCCTCTCCGATATGGCCAGAGCGTTAGATGAGAATCGCAGCGGTTAACTCGCAGTACACGCGGATGGGCGGCGCCGAAACCTATCTCGACACCGTAATTCCCGCGCTCGCCGCCGCAAGCCATCAGATCGCTTTTTATTCCGAGTTTGACGTGCCGCCGGGTGTGCCACTAATCCGCCTTCCCGATCGAGCGCCAGTCTGGTGCGCGAGCGAAATCGGTGCGCGCCAGGCGCTCGCCGCACTCGAGCAGTGGCGTCCCGATGTCATCTACGTACAAGGTATGAACCTGCAAAGTGCGGCTCGCGTGGCCGAGATCGCGCCGGTCGTACTGTTCGCTCACGGCTATTACGGGACCTGTATCAGCGGCAACAAGATGTTCGCCGCGCCGCGCCCGCGGCCGTGCGCGCGGCGCTTTGGATTGCGATGCTTCGTCCATTACTACCCCCATCGATGCGGCGGGTTGAATCCGATGCGGATGTTGATCGACTACCGCTCACAAGCTGCGCGGCTTGCACTGATGCGCCGCTACGCCGCGATCCTGACCGCCTCGGATCATATGCGCGCCGAATTCGTGCGCCACGGACTCTCACCCGAGCGCGTACACACGCTGCGGCCTCCGCTTGCTGCCGATCGATTTTTTCACCCCCCCCAAGACGAGACCGCGCGAGTCCGGCCGGCGCGGGATCGCGGACTCCGGCTGCTGTTCGCTGGCAGGATGACCGGAATCAAGGGTGGAATGATCATGATCGACGCGCTGGCGCCGGTTGCGAACGCACTCCAGCGCCCGCTTGAGGTTACCTTCGTCGGCGACGGTCCCGATCGGCAGCGATGGGAACAACGAGCGCGGCGTACGCAAGCGGCGACCTCTAATATCCAGATTGAGTTTACAGGATGGTTGGATTCTTCTCGCCTCGGCCAACTCATGCTCGACTCAGACCTGCTGGTTGTGCCGAGCACCTGGCCAGAACCGTTTGGCCTGGTAGGTCCGGAGGCGGGATTGCATGGGCTCCCTGCCACCGCGTTCGCCGTCGGCGGAATTCCGGAATGGTTGAGCGACGGAGTAAACGGCCGCCTCGCGCCGGGCGATCCGCCGAGCGCCGCCGGGCTGGCGCACGCGATCGTCGAATGCGTTCGCGACCCGGCCGAGCTCGCGCGGCTGAAAAATGGTGCGCGGGAGCAGGCGGGCCGCTATGGCCTCCAAGCGCATATCGATGCGTTGGTGGCGATTTTTGCGAGTGTCATCGGGCTCAAGGCGGCGGCAGTGGCGCGATAAGGGCGCTCGATTCCCATCGTGGCCGAGGGATCCAATGGCCTCGTTCCGTCCTTGGCTCCGCGCTTACTTCCACTCTTCAGGATAGAGCAGCAGCAGATCGCCGCCGAGGCTGCGCACCAGGAAGCGCTGGACCTCCGCTACCGTGCGCTCCAGCGCTCGGCCGCCGATTAGCCAATGGCCGCGGCCGCGCACCACGCGAACTGCCGCGCCGACGCGCGCGGCGAACTCGTTGGTCTGATCAAGCGGCGCAAACGGATCCGAATCGCCCGCCACGATCAGCCGCGGCACGCCGCGCGCATTGCTGGCGAGGTCGATCCCGCCGACCTTGATCCCGCCGCGCACGACTTCGAGCGCCGCGCTCGCGTCGTCGGCCACCAGAGCCCGCGTCAGCGCCTCGCGCTGAAAGGGCTCAGCGTCGGCAAGCAGATCGAAAAGCGCGGCGCCGCGCGGCGGCTTGAGTGCGCGGCCGAACAATCGAGCAGGCAAGTTCGCCGCGCCCGTCACAAGCGGCGATCGAAATCCGGGGAGCATCGGCGCCAGCGCCACGGCTGCTCTCACCCGCGGCTGTTCAACCGCGCCAAGCGCGAGCAATCCGCCCAACCCATGACCGATGACGATCGCGTCGCGCCCGAGCGCGGCCAACGCCTCGGCCAGTACCGCGACAAGGCCGTCAAAGCCGCCGGCGCTCGAGCTCGAGTCAGATTCGCAAGTGTCCGTGCGCGATGCCGTCGCCACCGCGCGCAGATCGGGCGCATAGACTTCCCATCCGATGCTCGCGAAATATCCGCGCGCGACCGCGAGATGGCGCGCAGTGGTGAAAAGCTCGGGCAGCAGGATCAGCGGCCAGGCGAACTTCAGCGGTTCAGGCCGCTCACATTCGGCCGGGATTCGGCCAAGCCGCGTCTCCATCGCAACTACGTTGCGCCACGCGCATCACGCGCAGCAAGCGCGCTCGCGGCTTCGCGCGTGCGAGAACACGCGACGCCAAAAAAAGAGGGCCCCCTTTCAGGGGCCCTCTCGCGGTACGGGGTTAGTTCACCCCGGCTTATCGCAGCAGCATGCCCGGCATCTTGGCCAGCCTCCGGTTTCCCGGAGGAAAACTTATGCCGTTACTTCTTCTTTTTCTTGCCGGCTTTCTTCTTCATACTCGTCTTCAGCTTCGGTTTGGACTTTGTGACAGAACTTCTTTTCTTCTTCACTGGCATAGACACCTCCTCTAACTTTGCTGCTGCCGGACAAGCTCCGAAAACCCCCTGAACCGTCTGGCTGGGCCCTTGATAGCCTCGCCTTCAGGCTGGATTATAGAAACCTGTTATTCAAAAATCAAGCAGAACGCTGATCGTTTATAAAGAAATTTTAAAATTGTAAGAAGCCTTGCGCTACTTCAGCTTTGCGGGATTAGAATGACGTTCAGTCATAAGCCAGCTTGAAGTTAGAGGCAAGCCTTTTTACCATGTTGCTTGTGAACCGGTTAAGCCTGTATCTCCGCCGCGAGTGGCTGACCCTGCTCCTCGCCGCCGCCTGTGGCCTGCTCGCGGTGGATTTTGTCACCGGACCGCTAGGCGTGCGAGACCTGATCGTACTGCGTGAGCGGCGAGCACAGCTCGAAGGAGTGCACAGAGGATTGCTCAAGTCCAACGCGGCGTTGAAGTTCAAGCTCGACCGCCTGGGCAACGACGATCGCTATCTCGAACGCCGCATCCGCGAGCAACTCGGCTACGTGCGTCCCGACGAGTTGGTCTACCGCTTCGCCACTGAGACTTCGTCCGAAGATCGTCAGGCCGATCATTAGGCCCGAATCACATCGTTAAAAATTCCGGCGGCCGCGATCACTCAAGACGCATCAGTTGAGTACCGATGTCCTGCGCGCGTCCGCGCGGCGCGCGACTACTGGATCCGATGAAGCAAGCGCAGCGAGCAGCGCGCTTGCTTGACTGGGACGCCGTCATGCGATTTCCTTCATCGCGCGCGCCCAAGACAGATCCCGATGCCAACTTCGCAACCATCCAATCCGCCGGCGTCCGGCGGCGCGTCGCGCCTGATCCTGTTTGCGACCGTGTTCTTCGACTTGCTCGGCTTCGGCATCGTGATTCCGTTTCTGCCGATGTACGCCGAGCGCCTGGGTATCGGAGCGGGCGCGATCGGACTCCTGCTCTCAGCCTACTCGATAACGCAGTTCATCTTCGCCCCGCTGCTCGGGCGGCTTTCCGATCGAATCGGCCGGCGCCCGATCATCATGTTGGGTCTGCTGGGCTCTTCGCTGAGTTATCTGATCTATGCATTCACGGATTCGTTTGCGGGGCTGCTGATCTCGCGCGCAGTTCACGGCGCATGCGCGGCGACGATCTCGACCGCGCAAGCCTACATCGCCGACACCACCGAGGAATCAAAACGCGCGCAGGCGATGGGAATGATCGGTGCGGCCTTCGGCTTGGGCTTCGTGCTGGGGCCGGCGGTCGGCGGCCTGCTTGGCGCGGTCAGCCTGCGCACGCCGGTGCTGTTCGCGGCGGCATTGACCTTCGCCAATCTCGTCTTCGCGGCCGTGTGGCTGCCCGAATCGCGCGCTCCGCAGGCCGCCGCGAGCGGCGCCGACGCAGGGCCGGGCGCGTGCGAAGGTTCGCGCCAAAGTTCGCGGGAAGGCTTGCGATCATCGTTCGATCTGCCGCGCCGCCTTCCGCGTCATCGCGCGATCGCGCCCTTGTTCGTGGTGGCCTTCCTGATCACATTCGCGATCGCGGGGCTGGAGGCTACCTTCGCGCTGACCGTGCCTGCGGTGTACGGCTACGCGGCGGCCGGCGTCGGCGGATTGCTGGCCTTCGCCGGATTGGTGCAGGCGATCGCGCAGGGCTACCTGGTCGGCAAACTGGTGCCGCACACGGGCGAGCCCGCGCTGGTGGTGGGCGGCGCGGCTGCCCTCGCGGCCGGTCTTGCGCCGTTGGGAAGCTGGTCGTCGCACGTCGCGCTCTATGGGATGCTGATTTTGATCGCGTCTGGGTACGGACTCGCCACGACGGCGCTCACCACGCTTATCTCGCGGCGCACGGGACGCGAGCTGCAGGGCGAGGCGCTAGGACTCAACCAGTCGGTGCTGTCGCTGGCGCGCGTGATCGGTCCGATCGCGGGGGGGATGCTTTACCAGGCGATGGGGCCGGCAGCGCCATATCTCGGCGGCGCGGCGGTGGCGATAGTGGCGATGGTACTGGCGGCGCGGATAAGCCATATTCGAGCGGCCTGAGGAGGGAGCGGCGCGATGGTCGATTGGGCGGGCCTCATCAGTTGGGCAATAGTGTTTCACCTGTTCGGAGTGATCATCTGGATCGGCAACTTGCTGGTGATCGCGACGATGCTCTCGCTGGCCAGCGAAGAGGTCGGCGCGGCGCGCGAGCGGCTGATCGTGGTTTCGCGCCGCCTGTTCCAGATCGGATGCAATCTCGGCGCGCTGGCCACGGTCTTCTTCGGCATCATCCTGATCCTGCTCGACCCGGCCGTTCTCATGGTCGGCTGGCTGCATACCAAGCTGGTGCTGGTCCTCGTGCTGCTTTACTTCCACTACCGCCTCTACCGACGCATCCTGAATCTCGAGAACGATCCGTCGGCGGCCTCGGCGCGCGAGTTCAAGATGATTCACGGAATCGTCAGCGCGCTGCTGCTCGCGATCCTCGCGCTCGCGGTGCTGAAACCATTCTAGCGTGCGGCGATGCGGGTTTACGCGCCGGAGCTTGCGGCCAGTGCGAGAAAATCCGCGAGATGGATCACGCGGATGCGTGAGCCGCGCCGGCGCAGCTCCGCCGCGATCTGGAATTCGCAGCCCGGATTCCCCAGCACGACGTAGCCGGCGCCGGTCGCCTCGATATTGTCGGCCTTGCGCCGCGCCAGTTGATGCGCCATCGCGGGCTCGAGCAGGTTGTAACTCCCGGCCGAGCCGCAGCACAGATCGGACTCGGCCATCTCGACCAGCCGCACGCCCGCGATCGAACCGAGCAGTTTGCGCGGTCCCTCGCGCACGCCCATCCCATGCACGAGATGACACGAGTCATGATACGTGACGGCGCATTCGAGCCGTCCCGCCGGTTTGCCGCGCGCGAGCAGCAGTGCACTCAGGTCGGTCGCATGCGCCGAGACCTCGCGCGCGTCTTTGGCCAGTTCCGGATCGTCTTTGAGTAGCTCGCCATACGACGCGATCGCCGCGGCGCATCCTGACGCCGCCGAAACGATCGCCTCGGCGCCCGATCGTTTTAGCGCTCGTACGTTGCGGCGCGCGAAGTCGAGGCCGCGCGGCAGGTTGCCGTCGTGGAGATCGAGCGCGCCGCAGCAAACCGTGGGCGCGAGTTGCACCACCCGATAGCCGGCCGCCGCGAGCGCGCCTTCCATGTTGCGATTCTCCGAGGGCGTCAGCACCTGCGCGACGCATCCGTGATGCACCACTGCGATGGGGCCGCCAGAGTTCGGCCGAATGCCCTCGGGATAAACCGGCGAGAGCTGGTTCTCCTCCGGCACCAGGTCGACCCACTCGCGCAACGCGCGCGGCATCAGGCGGCGAAGCGCGCCGCGTATCCTGAGCCGCTCGGCGGCGCGCAGCGGCCACAGCATCGCGCGCAGCCGCGCCGGGTACGGAAAGATGAAGCGGACCGCCGCATGACGAAGCGCGTCGATCAACCCGCGCCGATGGTTACGATCGATAAAGTCGCGTGTTCGTTCCAGGAGCCGTCCATAATGAACGCCTGAGGGGCAGGCGGTCTCGCATCCGCGGCATCCCAGGCACGAATCGATATGGCGCACGACGTCTTCGTCGAGTTCCATCCGCCCCTCCGCGAGCGACTTCATCAGGTAGATCCGCCCGCGCGGCGAATCCATCTCGGCCCGCGTCAACAGATAGGTAGGACACGACTCGAGACAGAGCCCGCAGTGCACGCAGTCGAACAGCAGGTCGTATTCGACCACGTCACGCACCAGCCCAGGAAACGCCGGCGCGGCGTTCTTTCGTGTCTCCGCGTCCGCCATCAAAGCCCCCCGACGAAGCATTCGGGGTTGAAAATTCCCACGGGGTCGAACGCGGCCTTCAGCCGGCGCATCAGCTTGAGCGCGCCGGCCGGCGGCTCGTCGAAAAAATCCAACTGCGATCTCAGCGCCGGCGCGGCCGCGAACAGCCGCAGGTGGCCCTGCGCGGCGTGCGCCGCGACGCGCCATCGGGCAAGCGTCTCGCGCGCGTTTATCCGTTCAAGCTCGCCGCCGATGAAGATCTGCGCGACGCCGCATGCGGCATGCGCGCGAAACTCCGCGCCCGAGTCTTCGACGCATCGGGCAAGCTCGGCCGGCGCCGTGGCGAGTTGGGCGGAAAGCGCGGCGGGCGCAAATTCGAGATCGCGCAGTCGCTCATAGGTCTCGATCGCGCGCGCGCCTTCGCTGAACTCTGCGCCGGCAAGCCCACCGAAGTGGCCGCGCTGATACTCCAACTCGGAGGCGCTGCCGGCGACGGCGGCCATCAGCAGAAAAGCGCCCGGATGGCCGAAGCGCGCGGCAAGTGCGGGACTCAGCACCTCTACGTGCACGAGCGGCAGCGCGTCGTGAAGCTTGAGCGCCGCGCCGAAAGCCTCGACCGCGCGCGCAAACGGCGCGATACCGAGCGTGTAGCCCTCGGGAATCGGCCGCAGCTTGAACGCCGCCTCCGTGATTATTCCGAGCGTGCCGAACGATCCGGTCATCACCTTCATCAAATCATAGCCGGCGACGTTTTTGACTACCCGGCCGCCGCCGTGTATCTCGCGTCCCTCGTGGCCGACGAAACGCACGCCGATCAGCAGGTCGCGCGGCGTGCCCTCGGAAATCCTGAGCGGGCCGGCCTGCGACGCCCCGATCAGTGCGCCGAGCGTGGCCGCGCCGGGATTGCACGGGTCGAGCGGAAGGCGCTGTCCGTGCTCTCCCAGGCGCTGGTTGAGTGCGCCGAGCGTCATCCCAGCCTCGGCGATCACCGTCATGTCTTCGGGCTCGTAGGCAACGATACGGTCCATGCGCGCGAGTGAGACTCCGAGCATCGTGGGCGCGCGGCGGATTTCGCTGAGCGTGCGGGCGGCGCCAAGCGGCGTAAGCGTGATGCGGCCGGCCTCGCATTGGCGGACGATCGCGGCGATTTCGTCGCTGTCGCGCGGCTCCGCGATTATCCGCGCGGCCAGGGTTTCGCGCCCGCGCGGCTCGCGCACGCGCTCTGCGTCCAGCAGCCCGCGGATCGCGTTCTCAATTTTGTCGGCCTGGGCGTCGCTCACCGGCTATAGCGGGACCTGGCGGCGCGGTGCGGCAACTTCGACACAGCCGCCGGGTTGCGGAATGATCTTGCCAGGGTTGGCGCGTCCGTTGGGATCGAACACGCGGCGCAACTCGCTCATCACGATGAGATCCTCGGGCGCGAACAACAGCGGCATCTCGTGCTGCTTCTCGACCCCGATACCGTGCTCGCCGGTCAGGCTGCCGCCCATCTCGACGCAGGCCTTCAGAATTTCTCGGCCGACTTCGATCGCACGCCGCACCTGGTCGGGATCGCGCTCGTCGTAGAGCACGATCGGATGGATGTTGCCGTCGCCGGCGTGGAAGACGTTGCCGATCGCAAGCTTGTAGTGCCGGCTGAGCATCGTGATAACGCGCAGGATGTCGGGCAGCCGCGTGCGCGGCACCACGCCGTCCTGGGTGGCGTAGTTGGGTGCGAGCCGGCCGACCGCACCGAAAGCGCGCTTGCGCGCCTTCCATAGGAGCGCGCGCTCGGCCTCGTCGCGCGCGAGTTTCACCTCGACCGCGCCGGCCTCGGTGGCGATGCGCGTGATGCGCTCCGCGCGCTCGGTAAGCCCCGCCTCCAGACCGTCGATCTCGACAATCAGCACGGCGCCGGCGTCGGCGGGAAAGCCGACTTTGAACGCCGCCTCGACCGCGCGGATGATGAGCGCGTCCATCATCTCAATCGCGCCCGGGATGATCCCGGCGGCGATGATCGCCGTGACCGCCGCGGTCGCACGCTCGACGTCGGCGAAGATCCCGAGCATCGTGCGATGCGCCTGGGGCTCGCGCAGCAGCCTGAGCGTCGCCCGCGTCACGATTCCGGCGGTGCCCTCCGCGCCGACCACGGCGCCGAGCAGATCGTAGCCCAGGCGTTCGTCGGCGGGACCGCCCAGTTCGACGACCTCGCCGCCCGCCAGCACCAGTTCGACTCCCAGCACGTGGTTGGTAGTGACGCCGTACTTCAGGGTATGCGGGCCGCCGGAGTTCTCAGCGATATTGCCGCCGATGGTGCAGGCGACCTGCGAAGAAGGATCGGGCGCGTAAAAATAGCCGGCGGCCTTGACCGCATTGGTCACATTGAGGTTGACCACGCCGCTTTCGACCACCACGCGCCGGTTGGCGAGATCGCAGGCGACGATGTGGTTCATGCGCGACGTGCAAACCATCACCGGCGCGTTGAGCGGCAGGCATCCGCCGGAAAGGCCGGTGCCCGCGCCGCGCGGCACGAAGGCAATCCCGCGCCGCTCGAGCGCTGCCAGCACGCCGCTTACGTGCGCGGTGGTTCGCGGCAGCACCAGCAGATCGGGTGCGCTCTTGGCGATCGTCCATCCGTCGCACTCGTACACGGCGAGCTCGCTGGGACGCGCGACGATGCCGTCGGCACCGACGATTTCGGCCAGTTCCGAGGCGAGCGCGGGCAATTCCGCGGCGAGTTGCGAGTCGGCAACGAGGCTTTCCACAGCAGCTACTGTATCATGATCGTGTCGAATCGGATCCGATACGCGCACTGCGCGTTTGCCGCTCGCGCGCTTTTGCCATGCGCGCCCGTCCGGTCAATAATGGGCCCAACGCAAAATCGCCGCCGGCGAGAGGCCGCGCTCCCAAGCGCCGCTCAACGTAACCGGCGCTCAAAAGGGAGACCGACTTTGGCCAGTTCCTCGTTTCCGGAGTTGCAACCATCCGCCCGTGTGCTGCTCGGACCGGGCCCCTCCAACATCCATCCGCGGGTGATGAAGGCGATGCTGTCGCCGATGGTCGGCCATCTCGATCCCGACTTCGTCAAGGTGATGGACGACATCAAGAAGATGTTGCGCATCGTCTTTCGCACCGCGAATGAGATCACTTTCCCGGTCTCCGGCACAGGCTCGGCCGGGATGCAAACCGTGATGGCGAACCTGATCGAGACTGGCGACGAGGTGGTCATCGGGACGGCCGGCGTGTTCGGCGCGCGGATGGTCGAGGTCGCTACGCGCCTCGGTGCACGGATCCACCGGGTCGACGCCGAGTGGGGCAGAATCGTCGAGCCCGAGCTTATCGGGAGGGCGCTAAAGGCGGCCAAATCGCCCAAGCTGGTCGCGATCGTGCACGCCGAGACCTCGACCGGGATCGATCAGCCGATCGAGGAGATCTCGAAGATGGCGCACGCGCACGGCGCGCTGATGGCGGCCGACGGAGTGACTTCGCTCGGATGCTCGCCGCTGGAGATCGACGGCTGGCAAATCGACGCCTGCTACAGTTGCACGCAAAAAGGTATCGGCGCGCCGCCAGGGCTGTCACCGGTGACCTTCAGCGCGCGCGCGATGGAAGTCGTGCGCAAGCGCAAGACGCCGTGCACCTCGTGGTACTTCGATCTTTCGCTGATCGAAAAGTATTGGGGTCCCGACCGCGTCTATCATCACACTGCGCCGATCACTATGAACTACGCCTTGTACGAGGCGCTCAGGATCGTGGTCGAAGAGGGTCTCGAGGAGCGCTTCAAGCGCCATCGCGGCAACGCTGCCGCGCTGCAGGCGGGAATTGAGGGGATGGGGCTAAGCCTCGCGGCACAAGCGGGCTTTCGGCTGCCCCAACTCACCACGGTCGCGGTGCCGTCCGGAATCGACGAGGCCAAAGTGCGCGCGCAACTGTTGGAGAAGTTCAACATCGAGATCGGCGCCGGGCTGGGGCCGCTCAAGGGCAAGGTGTGGCGCATCGGTCTGATGGGCGAATCATGCAAGCGCCAGAATGTGATGCTGATCCTGAGCGCGTTAGAGACGATCCTGGAATCGATGGGTTTCGAGATCGCGCGCGGCAAGTCGCTCGCCGCTGCCGACCGCGCTTACGCCGGCTCGGCCGCCTAGCGCTCGCTAGCGTGGAGGGCTTCCGAAAAGCCGTGGGCCAGCACGACAGTGAGGGCGAGGGAGCGCCTTCGATGAGCCGACAGGACGTCCGCGACCTGTACCGCCATCACGACGATGGCGTCAGGCCCGGCTTCTCCGATCGCGATACGGCGCACGCATACTATTCGCGTTACGTCACCTTCGTTGACCGCCACCTTCGTCGCTCTTCCACGATGCTCGACACAGGATGTGGCTCGGGCTGGAGCACGTCGTTTTTCCGTCAGGCGGGGCATCGCGCCTTCGGCCTCGACTTGCACGCGGCGCCGCTCGACGCCGCCGTGGCCTACGTCGCAGCGGACGCGCAGCGCTTGCCGTTTCACGACGGCGTTTTCGATGCGGTGGCGATGCATACGGTGCTCGAGCATCTTGCCGATCCCGCACGGGCGCTCGGCGAGTGCTTCCGCGTAATCGGTCCAGGAGGACGACTGATCGTAGTTGGCCCAAATCTGCTATCGGTAGGTGTGGCTGCGAAGTATGCGCTGTTGTCGACGATCGGCGCGATTCGCGCGCGCGGCAAGTGGGCCAAGCGAACCCCGGGCAGCCCGCGTCATCCGTTCGGTAACAACCTTCCCGAACACTGGCGCTTTGTGTTCCATCACCTCTGGCATACTGGCGTGAAGCTCGTCGGCGTGGGAGGCGTGCGATTTCTGATGCGCGAGCCGGATCCGAACCCGCCCTTTCACGCCGACAATGACGCGACCTACTACTGCAATCCGATGGATCTGTTGTTGTGGGCGCGGAGGACGCCGGGCGTGCGCGCGGTGCGATGGTGGGACGATCATCACTCCGCGGCGCACCTGCTATGGCCCGTTAGCGGTGGAACATGGGTAGTGCTGGAAAAAGAGCGCTAGTGCGCCGAACGTGGCCGCGTCTCCAAAGTCTCTCGAAACGATGTCAACGAAGATATAGCGCGCGTGAGAATCAGGCCGCGGCAGACGCGGACTTGTCGTGTCGCTCGCTAAGCGCGCTCTCGCGAATGACGCGCAAGAGCGTGCTGCGCCTGAGCGGCTTGCCCAGATGCGAATCGCAGCCGGCCTCGATCGCCTTACGCACGGTCTCGTCGAAAGTTGACGCAGTCAGCGCGATGATCGGCGTGCGGGGCGAGTTGTTCTCGCGCTCCCATTGCCGGACGCGACGCACGGCCGTGAAGCCATCCATCACGGGCATCTGGATGTCCATCAGGACGAGGTCGTAGCGGCCGCTTACGAGTTTGTCGACTGCAACCTGGCCGTTCTCGGCCTCGTCGAGTCCGTAACCGGTCTTGCCGAGATAGGCGCGAATCAACAGACGGTTGTCGATAGAGTCATCGGCCAGCAGGATTCGGCACGGCGCCGCGGCCGCTTCGTCACCGGCGAGCATCAAAAGCGCCTGCATGGGCGTGGCCGCGAGACTATCGGGCGACAGCGCCGCTGATTCGGCAATCGCGGCGGCAGTCGAGGCCGCAGCCGAGGCGGTCGTGGACTTAGCCGTCAGCGGCGCGCGTCTGGCGAAGTCCGCCGCCGCGGCCAGCAGGTCGGCACGCTTTAGCGGCTTGACCACGTAGTGTTCGAGCCCGGCTTCGCGCAGCCCGACAAAGGCTTTCGACAGATCGTACGAACTGACGGTGGCCACTGTCAGCCCGGCCGCCGCGCCAGCCTTGGCGCCGATACGCCGTGCGAGGTCGAAACCGCCGGCGGCTGCGCGCGAGCAATCGACGAACACGAGTTCGAACGGCTCGGTAGCGCGGTTGGCCTGCGCGACCGCCTCCGCAGCCTCGTCGGCAGAGGCGGCTTCGACCACCCTGGCGCCATGGGCTTCGAAAATCTCGCGCGCGGTGGTGCGGCACGTGGCGTTGCGGTCCATGATCAGCACCCGCACTCCGCCAAGGTCGATCCGCGCCGTAGCGTCGGTGGCAGCGGGCGCGACACCGAAGCGGGCCATGAAGTGGAAGGTGCTGCCCTTGCCGACTTCGCTTTCAACCCATACCCGGCCGCCCATCAAACGCACCAGGCGCTCGACGATCGCGAGCCCCAAGCCGCTGCCGCCGTACTTGCGCGTGGTCGAAGAGTCGGCCTGGGCGAAGGGGGAAAAGATCGAGGTCAACTTGTCCGGCGCGATGCCGATACCGGTGTCGCTTACGGAAAAGCGCAGCGCCCCGGGGTCGCGGCTTTGCGTGTCGCGTTCGATCGCGACCACGACTTCGCCGTGCTCGGTGAACTTGATCGCATTGCCTACGAGGTTGGTCAGCACCTGGTTCAAGCGCAGCGGATCGCCGATCAAAGTGGCCGGCAAATCGGGGGCGATGCGAACCACCAGCTCGACCTGGGTCTCCCGCGCGCGGATGGCGAGCGTGTCGGCGACGCGCTCGGTCAGTTCGGCGACATTGAAGGGCGCCTGCTCGAGGCTGAGCTGTCCGCTTTCGACCCGGGTGAGGTCGAGGATGCTGTTGAGCAGCTCCAGCAGGTTGGAGCCGTTGTTGATCACGCGGTCGACGTAATGGCGCTGCTCGGGTCCGAGTTGGGTGTCGGTCAGCAGATCGGCCGAGCCGAGGATGACGGTGAGCGGGGTGCGAATCTCATGCGACATGCAGGAGAGAAACTGCGACTTGGCTTCGGAGGCCGCCAGCGCAACCTCGCGCGCCGCGACCAGCGCCTCGTGAGCCTTGCGCAGTTCGGTCACGTCACGCACGGCGCTGATCACGCATTCCTGGCCGTTGATCATCGCCCTTACCGACGAGATGAGCGCCGTGACCCGCTCTCCGCTGCGCATCCGGAAGTGGCCCTCGACATTGCGCGCGAAGCCGGTGGTCTTGATTTCGTCGGACAGCAGTCTCGCCTGCTCGCGGTCGTCCCACAGGTCAAGCTCGGCGGGCCTGCGGCCGATCGCTTCTTCGCGGCTGTAGCCGGTGCGATCGGCGAACTCGCGGTTCACGTCGATGATATGGCCGTCGACGATGTGAGTAATGACGATCGCGTCGGCACTGGTCTCGAACACGCGGCGGAATTTTTCTTCGCTCTCGCCGAGCTGCAGATCGCGCTCCCGCAGCGCCTTGTATTGTTGCGTGCGCTCGCGGTAGCGCACGCCGAAGCTGGTCGCGCATTGTGAGAGGCACGCCGCGGTGATCACGCCCAGCCAGTGATACAGAAGGTTGGGGTCGACCTGGAGCGCCAGCATAGTATTCGCAAGCAGGGCGGACACGCTGAGCGCGCCCAACCCCAATTGCCATCGCGATTCCCACGGCACCAGCATCGCCGAGCCCAGCATGATGTGCAGCAGCGACAGAAATAGCGCCTCGTGGCGCCCACCCGCAGCGACGCTCATGACCGTGGAGCTGACAATGAGCATCGAGCACAGCGAAAAGGCTGCCGAGCGCCAGTGCTCGCGAAAGCTGTGCGTCCAGCTTATGCTGAGCCCGCTCAACGCGGCGGCAAAATTAAAGAGATGAAACCCGGTGAGCAGCCAGGGATTCACTTCGCGCGCACCGCCAAGCCTGAGTTCGGAAATAATGAACAAAGGCTGTGTGACGAGAATAATGGCGATACCGACGCGCGTGAGCAGTACCGCCCAAGCGTCGTCCGGCAGCGTCGGCTTCAGGTCAAAGCTGAAGCCCTCGGAACCCGGTTTTTCAGAGCTTGCCGAGATAAGTTCGTGCATTATGGGTTCCTAGTCCCTCAAAAGCCCGTCTAGGCGCAAATAATGTGCCCAAGAAAAAATCGAGCTAATCCGCTATAAATTGGGCTTCTAGACCTCTAAAAGCAGGCGGACCTGCATCAAGGTCTTTGCAAACGTGCAACATTAGGCTAAAAGATGGGTCACAAAGAAAGCGATATCGGACGCAAGGTGATGCTCAGGTGACGGGTTGCAATTACGGATCCTAACGACGCAAGCCGAACGGCGCGAGTTCGCCGATCGGATGGTGCGTGCCAGAGCCGGCAAGGGACTCGGGTTCGTCGAAACCCCGCAGTCCGTCCTCGGCGAGATCCACCTCAACTACGGAGAGGTATGCGGTCTCTACAACGAGGAGGGACCTGAGCCAGAAGAGATGCTCGCCGGGTTTGTTATTCACAACCTGGCGATGTTTCCGCAAAGCTATCCACGGCCCGACCTGACTCATCTGCCCCCCGAACACGTCTATGAATGTGGAGAACTGTGGGCGCTCGCGCCCGGAGCCGCGCGGCTCGCAAGGCATGCCGGTTACATCCTGGCGGGCCTCAGACGAGCGCAAGCGATCCTGGTTTACGTGATGCTCAAGCCGCGGGACACCAGTTCGTTGTACAAGACGTTTACCCGCATAGGTGGTCCGATCCAATGGCACTACGTCACGGCGGTGGACGGTACACAGGCATGGGGCCAGGCGATGGTGCTGGAAGGACTGGCGCTCGAAATGACGGTCAACGTCGCGACCGCAGTAAGTTTCGAATCATTCGACAGACAGACGCTGCAATTTCGCAATCCATTTCCAATCGTGCCAAAGATCAATCGAAGAATCCCGCTGCGTCTTCCTAGCGTACAGGAAGTTCGCGGCAACCGAGTCGTGCAGTTCCGCCGCTAGCGGTCCTTCCTCCGATCTGCGATTCCATCGTCCCTGAACGAAGCAAGGATCCTCGCACGGGATCCTCACATGGTCCTCCGCGCGCTTTAGGCGATTGGCTAATAAGACCGCCACTCAAGCGCCGCGACCCATATTCGCGGGCTGACTGGCAGAGCTGACGACTACTGCTGTTGGGGAAAAAAGCGGAAAGTGCGAGACGCGGGAAAGCGCCTCGCTCCGAGGTCTACGCCGGATCGGAATCGATAATCTGGCCGGGCTGAGGTCCGGGAATCATATCGGCAAGGTCGGCATCCTTGTCCTTGGCTGCTCCGGGCGGAGTCTGCCGCTCAGCGACGCGTTTGACGCGGCGCTGTTCCTTGTCCTGTTGCTTCTGCCGACGAAGCTGTTCTCTGCGACGTTTTTCCAACTGGTCGCCCCTGACACGCCAATGCGATCGGCTCGCCGCAGCGGCCAACGCAATCGGGCTCGAATGATTTGCCTGCGCTAAAAACAACGGGGGCGGGGCTCGGCCCGCCCCCGTTTCGATCGACTGTTACCAGCGATCGCGGCCGCGATTTCCACCGCCGCCGCCGCCACCGCCCCGGTTGCCGCCGCCGCCACCGCCGAAGCTCGACTCACGAGGCTTGGCCTCGTTGACCTTGATGTTGCGGCCCTTCAGCTCAGTCTCGTTGAACTGCTGAATTGCCTTGGCCGCATCTTCCGCATTAGCCATCTCGACAAAACCGAAACCCTTTGACTGGCCCGAAAACTTGTCGGTGATGATCGCGACGCTCTGCACCTGCCCTACTTGTGAGAACAGCTGTTGCAAGTCGTCGTTCGATACTGCGTAGGCCAGATTACCTACGTACAATTTGCTGGGCATTATTGCCCTCCGTTGGTATTTGTCGGGAAGCTCTCGAACAGAGAACCCGGGCTCATTCCCGGGCAGTTGATAGGGAACACTCCGACCGTTACATGGATTACCCTATGCGTTTCTGGCGCACAATGGAAGGGGGGTCTCGATGACGCCCGAGGTGGACGATTATGGGTCCCGCGTGACCACGATTCCGCTGCCCCGCAGCATCGGCGAGCCGTCGATCGCGCATACCGCCGCCGCCTGGGCCACTTGGCGGCGCTCGGCGCGCCCGGTCACCTGGAACACCGCCTCCGCAATATGCCCCATCCCATGCAGCCTGCCCTCGCTCAAGCTGCCACCGAAGGTGTTGACCGGCATTTCGCCCTCCAGCGCGATACGGCCGTCCTGGATGAACGCGTAGGCCTCGCCCCGCTTGCAGAACCCGGCCGCCTCCAGCCAGTAAAGCGCCGACGGAGCGAAGCCGTCGTATAACTGCGCCGCGTCCATGTCGCCCGGGCCGAGCCCCGCCGACGACCACAACTTGCCCGCGAGCGATTGCCCACAGGCGACGTAGTCGTCGAGCGTGTAGAAGAGCAGCGGCGGGCGCCTCACGGTGTTCAGGCCGTGACCCGCGAGATAGGCCGGCGGATGGCGCAAATCGCGCCCCCGCTCGGCGCTGGTCATCACCAGCGCGACGCAGCCCTCGACCGGAACGTCGCAATCGAACAGGCAGAACGGCTCGGCGACTGGCCGCGCAGCAAAGTAGTCCTCGCGGCTCATCGGCTTGGCATAAAAGAACGCGCGCGGATTCAGGTTGGCGTTCCGCCGCGAGTTTACCGCGAGCGTGCAGAGATGCTCGCGGGTCGCGCCGTACTGATGCATGTAGCGCCGCCACGCGAGCGCATGCGACTGGATCACGCTGATGCATCCCCAAGGCGCGAGGAACTGCGCGTCGCCCGCCGCGCGCGAGCTGCTGAACGCGCCGTAGGTGCGCGGCTGATGCATCGCGCGCCAGATCAGCACGTAGTCACACGCGCCGGCCATCAGCGCGTGCGCGCCCTCGATTACCGGCGCCGCGATCATCCCGGTCTCGAGCTGCGCGTACCATCGCACCTCCGGCGCGAGCGGCAGATGGTTGATGATCCAGGAGACGCTCACGATATCGACGCCGTCGCGGTTGCCGGCGCCGAGAAACGGCGCCTCGGGATAGGTCGCGAGCCCATCGATTTGTTGCGGACTCAGCCCCGCATCGGCGATCGCTTCGCGGCACGCGTCGAGCGCGAGCAATCCCAGCGGCCGCCTGGACTGGCGCACCAATTCCGAAAATCCGATCCCGACGATCGCGGTCTTGCCCCTGCCCTGCCACATCGCGACGCTACCCTCCGCTCAGACCGGCCTGAACTGGGCCAGCACCAGGTCGAGGCCGCGCTCCTCGAACCAGACTTCGACGCGGCCACCGATTCGAACTTTGCCCAATTCCGTGTAAGGCAGATTGGAAACCATGAAGAGCATCGGCTGCTCCTCGAGCTCGACCACTATATTGATGTACGGGACCTCGCCCTCGAAGCCGGCGACGCTCGGCTGATGCATCACGGTGAAGCTGTAGATCGTGCCGCGGCCGGAAACCGGCGCGAACTCCAGGCGCTGCGAGGAGCAGCGGTCGCAGACGAGGCGCGGCGGATGGTTGTAGTATCCGCACTCGGCGCATCGCTGCGCCACGAGCCGGCGCTCCTTCGCGGCGTCCCAGAACGGCTGCGAGAGATCGTCGGCAACGGGAACCGGTTTTTCGCCGCGGGCCGCCACGCCTCCGTCTATAGCAGGTTGGCGGCGCGAGTGTCAGCGTTGGGTGGCGCCGATCGTATCGCAGCATTCGAGCGCCGCGACGGTCGCGCCGGACGCGGGAAAATAACTGCGCCGCGCCCACAACGCCACGTCGACCAGGCCGATCATCACCGGCACTTCGATTAGCGGCCCGATTACCGCGGCGAACGCGGCACCGCTGTCGATACCGAAGGTGGCGACCGCCACCGCGATCGCCAGCTCGAAATTGTTCGACGCAGCAGTGAACGAGAGCGTGGCGGTTTGCGGATAGGTCGCGCCGGCTTTGTAGCTCAGGACGAACGAGAGCCCGAACATGATCGCGAAATAGAGCAGCAGCGGGATCGCGATTCGCACCACGGCCAGCGGCAGCCGCACGATCGCCTCGCCTTTGATCGAAAACATCACCATGATCGTGAACAGCAGGAAAATCAAAGTCAGCGGGCTGATTTTCGGAACGAACCGTTCGCGATACCAGGCCTTGCCCTTGAGCCCAACCAGAATTTTCCAGGTCGCGAACCCCGCGGCAAACGGAACGCCGAGATAGATGCCAACGCTCTCGGCGATGGCGCCGATCGTTACGTGCACCACCGCCCCGCCAAGCCCGAGCCATCGCGGAAGCACTGTCACGAAGACGAAGGCGTAGATCGAAAAGAACAGCACCTGGAAGATCGAGTTGAACGCCACCAGGCCCGCGCAGTAATCGTTATCGCCGTCGGCAAGGTCGTTCCACACGACCACCATCGCGATACATCGCGCAAGCCCGATCATGATGAGTCCCGCCATGTAGTCGGGGCGGTCGCGCAGAAAAACAATCGCGAGCACGAACATCAGGATCGGCCCCATGATCCAGTTCTGCACCAGCGAGAGGCCAAGGATTTTCCAGTTGCGGAAGACGTCACCCAGTTCGTCGTAATTCACCTTGGCGAGCGGCGGGTACATCATCAGGATTAGCCCGGCCGCGATCGGGAGCGAAGTGGTGCCGATGCTGAGGCGGTCGAAGGCCATCTTGATGCCGGGCCACGCGTAGCCCAACGCTACGCCGGCGGCCATCGCGAGAAAAATCCACAACGTAAGGAAGCGATCGAGAAACGACATCCGCCGCAGTATTGAAGCAGCCGGCTGCGCGGCGTCGGAAGGCTCCTTTAACGCTATCGCATTCGCCATCGAGCTATCGCAGACGATAGTTAGTCTCAGGCTGGCGCGTCATTGTGCGGCGAGCTTGATCATTTTGAGCTGTTTCTCCTCGGCGGCGATGACCGATCCCGGCAGCGGCGCGTATGACAACGGAATCGTGAAGTTCTGACCGTCGTGGAGCATCCATTCGATGAATTCGACAAGGGCCTTGCCTTTCGCGCCGTCCTTCTGCTGTTCATATATCAACAGATAAGTGAACGACGAGATAGGATAGGAATCGGCGCCGGGCGCGTCCGTGATCGACACGCGAAAATCCGACGGCATGCTCGCGGCTGCACTCGCCGCGGCACTGGTCACCGTTTTGGTGTTGGCCTCGACCCAGTTCCCGTCGTGACTCTTGAGTCGGCTGGCCGGCAAGTGATTTTCGATAGCGTATGCGAGTTCGACGTAACCGATCGCCCCGGCCGTCTGCTTGAGCAGCTCGGTCACGCCCTGATTGCCGTTTCCGCCAAATCCGACAGGCCACGAGAGCGAGGTTCCTCTTCCTACCTTGCTCGCCCATTCGGGACTGACCTTGGACAGGTAGTCGGCAAAAACGTAGGTCGTGCCGCTGCCGTCGGAGCGATGGCAGACGACGATCGGAACGTCGGGCAGCTTTGCGTTCGGATTTAGCTGCGCAATCGCCTGATCGTTCCATTTTGTGATCTTGCCCAGAAAAATGTCCGCCACCACGGGGCCGGTGAATCGAAGCGGCTCAGTCAACTGAGGCAGGTTGTAAGTAATCACGTCGGCGCCGAGCACCGTGGGAAAATGCAGAATCTTGCCGGGGGCTTCCGCCAGCTGTTTGTCGTTCATCGGAGCGTCGCTGGCACCAAAATCGACCTGGCGGCTGATGATCTGTGCGATACCAGCGCCCGACCCGACCGACTGATAGTTGAACCTGACGCTCTGGTCGATCCTCGCGTAGGTATTGAACCAACGAGTGTACAGCGGGGTCGGAAATGTTGCCCCTGCTCCATTGACGAGGGATTGACCCCCCGCCGAACGGCCGCTTAGGACCGCGGCGCACACAAGAGCCATCGTGATCATCTGTCTGGTCGAGCGCATGTTCACTCTCCCCTTCGTGTTCTATGTGATCCAAGCCAAGGCCTCCGAACCGGGATCAACTCGAGCGGTCTGTCGAGAGAATCATGCGATGACGCGCGGATTCATGACTCCGCCGCCTCGAGCTGCGCGGTCAGTGGAATCGCACGCGCGCGCGGGAGCTTGAATGACAACAGCGCTGCTGCGAGCACCAAAATACTGGACGCAAGCAGACAGGCGCTGAATCCGTAAAATTCGAAGATCACTCCGGACAACAGCGTGCCCAGTAGCCTGCCGCCGGCGTTGGCCATGTAATAAAACCCGACGTTGGTGGCGACCTCGTCGTCTTCCGAGTACGCGAGAATCAGATAGGAATGCACGGCAGAGTTGATCGCGAACACGACCATGAAGATGGCAAGCCCAACCATCAGGGACGCAGTCGGATTCGCGTTGACCTCGAGTGCGGCCGCCAGGCCCAGCGGGATCGCGACGAGCACGAAGGCCCAAAGGCGTGCCGTATCTCCGGTAACCCCCTCTCGCGCACCTATCTGGCGAAGAACCTCCGGCACGATTGCCTGCACGATGCCGTAGCCGATGAACCACGCGGCGCAGAACCCGCCCACCTGCCAGAACGACCAGTGGAGATTCGAAGCGAGGAAGACCGGCAACCCGACCACGAACCAGACGTCGCGCGCGGAGAATAGAAACAGGCGTGCCGCCGAAAGCCAGTTCACCGCCGAGCTCTTGGAAAATAGCGTCGTGAATTTGACTTTCGATTTGGCCTTTCCGAGACCGCTTGGGAGCGCCACGGCGGTTCCGATCAAAACGGCGAAGAGCCCGGCCGCCATCACCGTCAGCGAGCCAACAAAACCCAACTCGCCCAGCAGCGCCCCGCCCATGAAGAAGCCGAGTCCCTTGAGCGCATTTTTCGATCCGGTCAGACGCGCAACCCATCGGAAGAGAGCGCCGTCCTCGCCCGCCGGCACCACCACTTTGATCGCGCTCTTGGCGCTCATCTTGGTCAGATCCTTCGCGATTCCCGAGAGCGCCTGCGCCGCCATCACGTACGCGACCGATGTGGCGCGAGCCCACGCCGGCTGCAGAAAGGCCAGCATGATCAGAGCGCCAATCTGCAGCAGCAAGCCGCCATAGAGAGTGACCTTCAATCCCGAGCGCGCCGCGATCCATCCGCCGAGCAGATTGGTGACGATTCCGAAGAACTCGTAGAAGAGAAACAGAAAAGCGATCGCGACCGCGCTGTAGCCTAGCCGGTCAAAATGCAACAGCACCAGCATCCGCAGCGCGCCATCGGTTAGCGTGAAGCCCCAGTAGGCTCCGGTCACCAGCGCGTAGTTGCGGACCGCGGTTTTCATCGCCGGGTCATCCCGCCACCGTCGCCCGTTCGACTTCAGGCAGGGTCGCCGCTATTTTCGCGGCCAATTCGATCAGCCGGTTGGCATAGCCCCACTCATTGTCGTACCAGGCAAGGATTTTGACCTGGGTGCGATCGACGACCATGGTCGAGGGACCGTCGATGATCGAGGAACGAGGGTCATTCACGAAATCGACTGAGACCAGCGGCCGCTCCTCGAACCCCAGGATCTCCCTGAGCGGACCGGCGGCCGCTGCTCTCAGGAATCCGTTGACTTCTTCGATGGTGGTCGGGCGTGCGACTTCAAATACGCAGTCCGTCAGCGAGGCATTGAGCAGCGGCACCCGCACCGCCATCCCGTTGAGCTTGCCCTGCAGCTCCGGATAGATGAGCCCGATCGCGATGGCCGAGCCCGTGGTCGTCGGGACCAGCGACAACAGCGCCGAGCGCGCGCGGCGGAGATCCTGATGCGGCAGGTCGACCAGGGTTTGAGTGTTGGTAACGTCGTGCAGCGTGGTGATCACGCCGTGGCGGATGCCGAGGTTTTCATGCACCACTTTCACCACCGGCGCCAGACAATTCGTGGTGCACGAGGCGGCGGTGACGATGTCGTGAGTGCTCGGGTCGTACAGATGATCGTTAATACCGACGACGACGTTCAGGGCGTCTTTCTTAATCGGCGCCGCACGATCACTTTGCGCACACCGCGCTCGAAATACGGCCGCAGTGCCTCCGCGGTACGAAACTTTCCCGAACACTCCAAAACCAGATCGACGCCCGAATTGTCCCATCGCACCGCGCCCGGCTCTCCGCGGTCGCTGAACACTAGACGCCGCCCATTGACGGTGAGCGTGTCATCCTCCGCGCTAACCGGCGTGTGCCAGCGGCCGTGAACGCTGTCGAACTCGAGTAGATGAGCGGCAGTTTTGGCCCCGCCCTTGATTTCGTTTATGTGGACGATCGGAAGCGCCGCAAATTCCGGACGATCGAAGGCGGCGCGCAATGCGAGACGGCCGACGCGTCCAAAGCCATTGATTCCGACCCGTACGGACATGTTCACGCCTTCGCTTGCTTCACACCGCTGCGACGTTTCGCCGTTGGAGAGCACGCTCCCGGCTTGACCGCTTCCGTTGCGCAGGCGGCGGCTCCGAAACCCGCCGGGGCGCAGATTTCAGGCCGTCCGCCGCAGCAGTTTTCGGTCAGGTAGGCGAGCAGGCCGGTCATCGCTTTGAAATTCGCGCTGTAAATGATCGAGCGGCTGACGCGCCGCGACGTCACCAGCCCGGCGAAACGAAGCTGGTTCAGATGAAACGAGAGCGTGGGCGACGGCAGCCCAAGACGATCTCCGATCTCGCCTGCCGCCAGGCCGTCCGGGCCTTTCTGGACCAGCAAGCGGAAAACCTCGAGCCGGGTCTCCTGGGCCAGCGCGCCGAGCGCCGCAACCGCGGTTGACTTCTTCATAGTTTCAGATATATGGAATTATTATTGGATGGTCAACTGGCGGACGCGCACGAGTGCGGAACCGACAGACCGCGGCGAACGCGGAACAGACGGACGCGCGGCGAACTCGGAACAGCCGCCCCTGCGGCGGTATCGGAGCAAAACGGCAATGAGCAAATCATCAAGCGATGCGGCGACCGCCGCGGTCGGAAGTGCGATAAAGGAACAGGTCCGGGAAAATTACGCGCGCGCCGCGCGGCGCGTCACCAGCAATGAGAGCGGCGGATGCTGCGGCACGGCCGCCCCCTGCGGAAATCCGATCACCTCGAACCTTTACGCCGACAGCGAAACCGGGGCGCTTCCGACCGAGGCGATCGCCGCCTCACTGGGATGCGGTAATCCAACCGCGCTCGCCGAACTCAAAGCGGGCGAGACGGTGCTCGATCTCGGCTCCGGTGGCGGAATCGACGTGTTGCTCTCGGCGCGCCGCGTCGGCCCCAGCGGCAAAGCCTACGGCCTCGACATGACAGACGAGATGCTCGCACTCGCGCGCGAGAACCAGCGCAAGGCCGGGGCGCAGAACGTCGAGTTCTTAAAGGGCGAGATCGAGAACATCCCGCTGCCCGACAACTCGGTCGACGTGATCATCTCGAACTGCGTGATCAACCTTTCAGGCGACAAGGATCGCGTGCTGGCCGAGGCGTTTCGCGTCCTGCGGCCCGGCGGGCGCTTCGCGGTCTCGGACGTGGTGGTGCGCGGCGAGGTGCCGGCTGCGATCCGCCGCAGCGTGGAGTTGTGGATCGGATGCGTCGCCGGGGCGCTGGAGGAGTCCGAGTATCGCACGAAATTGTGCGGCGCCGGTTTCGAGCAGGTCGAGGTTGAGCCGACTCGCATCTACCGCGCGGAGGATGCCAGGGAATTCTTCGCCTGCGCCGACGTGGAGATCGAAAAAATTGCGCCGATGGTCGACGGCAAATTCATGAGCGCGTTCGTCCGCGCCCGCAAGCCGCGGTAGCCGTTCTAGCCGAGATAGCCCGTGTGCTGCAGATACTCGGCGAGCAGCACCGCCCCGCGCCCCGCACCCATCGCCGCGTTGTGCGTGACCAGCACGTACTTGACGCCGTTGGGCAAGACTTCATCGGCGCGAATCCGTCCGACCGAAGTCGTCATCCCGCGGTCGGCGTCGCGATCGAGCCGCGGCTGCGGGCGCATCGGATCGCGATGCACCGTTATCATGTGCCGGGGCGAGTTGGGCAGCCCAAGCGCGGTGAACTCGCGCCCGAAACTTTCGAACGCCTCGCCGACCGCGTCGATCCCGGCCGCCTTCTTGAGCGACACCGCGACCGCCTCGGTATGCCCATTGAGCACGGCGGTGCGCGTGCAGGTCGCGCTGACGCGAAGCGCCAACTCCGCGATTCCGCCTTCGGCCATCCGGCCGAGGATTTTTCGCGTCTCGAGCATCACCCGCTCCTCTTCGCGGGGGATGTACGGGATCACGTTCTCGACGATGTCGAGCGCGGACAGGTCGCGTCCGGCGCCCGAGATACCCTGCATCGTCGTCACCATCGTGGCCTCGACCCCGAAGCGCGCATCGAGCGCCTTCAGCGTGATCGCAAGGCCGGTCGCGGTGCAGTTGGGCATCGTCGCGATATAACCTTTCCATCCCCGCCGCCGGCGCTGCTCGTTCACCAGCGCGAGATGGTCGAGGTTGACGCCCGGGATCAACAGCGGCACGTCGGGCTCCATCCGATGCGGCCGGGCGGTGCTGATAGTCGGAACCAGAGCTGCGTAAATCGGCTCCAGTTCGCGCGCGGCCTCCGATTCGACCGCGGCAAACACCACGCCGATTCCGCCAAGGGCGAGCGACTTCGCCTCCTGCACTTCGAGGCCAAGCGCCTCGGCCGGCGGCTCGCAACCGCCGACGTACCATCGCCGCACGCCGCTTTGCGCGTCGGTTATCGCCTCGGAAAAGCTTTTCCCGGCTGAGCGCTCGGAGGCGGCCAGCGCGGCGATTTCGAAAAATGGATGGCCATCGAGGGCGGCCAGCATCTGCTGGCCGGCAATTCCGGTGGCGCCAACGATTGCGGCTTTGATCTTCATCTATACGGTCGAGTGGCTGAAAGTTTGGAGCTAACAGATTATAGATGCCGGCCGCCGCGATCTATATGCGCTATCCATATGGCAAACGGGGCCGGCGCGAATACTCCGCAGCCAGCGCTCTGCCAGACTGGTCAGAGGCGTTCGACCAGCCAGTCACGGACAGTTTCGAGCAGTTCGTCGGCCGCCTCGGTAAAACGATGGCCGACGCCGGGAAAAAGTTTGAGCGTCCGGGGCTCCTGCGCGCGCTCGTAGAGCCGCTCGGAGCATTCGTGCGGCAAAATCGAGTCAGCGGTGCCGTGCAGCAGCAACAACGGACGCGGCGCGAGCTCGGCGACTACGTGCGCGCCGAATAGCTGGCTCGAGACCGCGATAACCGCGGTCACGATCGGAGCGAGCGTGCCCGCGTTGATCGCGACCGCGCCGCCGAAGGAGTGGCCGATGAGCGCGGCGCGTTCGCATTGCATTGCCTTTAGAAACGTCAGCCCGGCCATCGTGTCGAGCACGCATTCGCCGAACTCGTTGGGCATCCGGTAGTTGAGCCGCATCAACGTGATTCCGAGCGCCGGCAACTCCAGCCCCAGCCTCGCGTAGAGCTTTGCGGGACCGTCGAAACCGCCGATTGCGCCGCTGATACACAGCACAGCGCGGCCCGGAGTTTCAGCCGCGTGCACGATCATAGGGATCTCGCCGCGCGTGGTGCGCAACTTGAGCCGGCGCGCGCCGGCGACCTCGTCACCCTGATCGATGCCGATAATGCGCAGGCTGAGTTCGTCGTCGCTCATCGCGCCTCGGCGCGACCCGCTTCCGAATCACACATATAAGGTTGCGAGGCGGCGCAGCTCGGCCTGGTAATTTTCCGGCCGCAGCCCCGCTTCCAGCATCATGATGACAAAGCGATGCGCCCCGGCGGCAGCGTACTGCCCCAACCCGGCCTGCACGTCGGCGCGCTCGCCGCGCATCTCGCGCCGCATGATCGTGATGTCCATCCGATCGTAATCGCTGCCGGCCGCGGCGCACTCCGCGCGCAGTTTGGCGAGCTCATCCTTGAGCTGCGGCGGCGTCAGGAAAATCGGGCACCATCCGTCGCCCCATTGCGCGACCCAGCGCAGTGCATTTTTATCCTTGCTGCCGATGATAACCGGCGGGCCGCCTTTGCGCGCGGGCTTGGGATAGCATCGCACCGGCGGAAACTTGATATAGCGGCCGTCGAACGAGGCCTCATCTTTCGTCCACAGCTCGCGCATCGCTGCGACGTACTCGCGCGTCTGGGTCCATCGATGCGCAAAGTCAACGCCAAGGATTTCCGATTCCTCGCGCAGCCACCCCGCGCCGATGCCGAGGATCACGCGTCCGCCCGAGAAGCGGTCGAGCGTCGCCAGTTCATTGGCGGTAAGCAGCGGATTGCGCTCGGGCACGAGCAATACTCCCGTCGCGACCATCAGGCGCGTGGTGGCCGCCGCCGCCATCGCCATCGCCACAAACGGATCGCAGATGTGGTAGTAGATTTCCGGGATCCCGCCTTCGCCGGGACGCGTCTCGGGCAGCGGCGTCGCGGTGTGCACGGGCATCACCGAGTGATCCGGAATCCAAAGCGACTCGAAGCCGAGCGCCTCGGCGGCGCGGGCGACCTCGGCCGGATTGGCGCTGCGCTCATTGGGTGCGACCAGCAGTCCTATTTTCATAGCCTAGCTTTCATTTTTTCGGTGTCATCCTGCAATGCGTCATCGAATGTAAGGGCCTTCATCAATAACGAAGGCTCTTTTTGTCCAGCCTCTTAGCGTTGGAGACCATGCGGGTGAACCAGGCGCTTTCGGTGTCAAAAGATAACATAAGATAAAATTGACATAAGACAGCTTATATTTCATAATAAAAGTTATTAAAGATTGTCATAAGGAGCTGAAGCCATGAGACGCACACTGAAATTACGAACGGACGATGGCTACGATGTCCGTATAGTTCTTGAGAACTGGGGCTCTGGGCTGGACCACAGCATGCGTCGTTGGATCCTGCAGGACGGCTTATGGGAGTGCATGGATTCTGGAGACTTCGCCCAGGAGAAGGTGTTCGGTTCCAGGAGACCTGTGGCACAGATGCCCTATGCGTCGGCAGCCGCTCACCTTAACGAAGCAGCATGTGATGTCCACGAAACGGCGGTTGCGTCGATGCGTGGCCAGACCATGGTGGAGTATGCCCTCATCATCGCCGCGATCGGCGTCGTCGCGTGGGGTGCCTTCCACCTAACGGGACGCGACATCGGTTCAATGGCGAACGGAATCGATTCGTCCCTGACCAGCAGCTGAGCGGGCTACTTCGGTTGAGTTCTCCAAGTCCAGCTCCGAACCTGGCGGTTCATCTCCAAAATGAAGGCGCAGTCGAACACGAAAGTCCAAATCCTGAACGTCTCCGAACTGCCCGAATATCTGCGCATCCACAAGACCACAATTTATCGGATGCTCGGAGAGGGGAGGTTGCCGGGATTTCGCACAGGTAGCGACTGGCGGTTCAGCGTCGAGGCGATCGACCAGTGGCTGCGTGATCAAAGCCAGAAAAAGACCTGACCCTCTTTTCGGACAGTGCTGATCGGGCCGTGCGCGACGGCCTTGGAGATCCCTGGTTGCGAAATTCCAGGGGTCATCGCGCATTTGCCACGCTGAACATGCGGGATCGGAGTGCTCGCGCCGGGGTCTGCGGGGTCTGGCGATGCCTTAGCAGGTCAGCGAGTCGCGGGCCCGCGAGTTCTCGTGCTTAGGCCTCCGGGTCGAGACAAGTGGCGCCGCGCAACCGCTGGCGGATAAAGCGTTTGAGCGCACCGGCCTCTTTAAGCGAGAGAGCCCTGGGCCGCCTGAGTGTTTGCAACTGTCTTCATAGAGCCAACCCTCCTTCTTCAATCTTGTCCTATAACGTGCTATCAGATGTGGTGTGGTGCCAAAGTCCGATCGGCAGTACTCTTCAACGAGGAGCAGCGTCATATGAGGCGAGCAGCAATTCTGAGCGCAGATCTCATCGTCTCGATCATAGTTGTTCTATGGTACCAGTTCGGTCCCTGGATCGATCTGTACGGATTTTCGGTTTATCACAGTCGCGGCGATGTCTGGTTGCCGACTCCGCCGCTAGCCAGGCACTTTCTATCGGGGATGGTTCTGACTGCGACCTTGGTGCTCGTTTCGTTCTTTTTCCTCGCGTCATTTCTGATGTGCATCTTCAGGCGGTTTCCGCTGCATGAAGCGTTCTATGGCAACAGCCGCAAACTGCTGATCAAGTATTGCGCCTTTTTGCTGAGCTCGATCGCTTTGCCATTTGTGCTCAATCGCGTCCACAAATTTGGCACCACACGTGAGTTCTACATCGCATCCGCTGTCGGAATATCGCTATTAAGCTTTATCGCTATCGTGTTTCTCGCGAATGTGTTGTTTGCCCATCCACCGCAACAGAGCGCCCATCGCAACCTCTTACGATCGCCTGCGTGATTTTCTAGCACCCTCGATCTCGCAGTCTGCTCCCATCTACAAGGATCTCGGTCTCTTCATTGTGAAGACTGCTCTTCTCTAATTAAAGAACATTTACGACTCTATAGAGCTTGATCTGCGTGCAGACTGACGCGTTTGCTGTCTCGATTTCCGCGTAAAATTACATACTTAAGCTAGATATTACGGAGCGTTGATGGTCAAAGAACCTGTTTCATTAGCAACAGTGATGAGAGGCGTCATAAATATATTATTGACAAGTTAAAGCTAATTACGATAAGTAAAGGCTGACGTGAACTCTATTTCTTTGTGCCGAGGGAATATGAACGCATCTCAGCCGTATCGGCGTTTAATAAGCTACGCCATCAGCTTTGCCATGATTGGGGTCCTTGGAGTAGCTCTTGGCGCTCCCAAGGCTCGTGCGCAGAGCGCTCTTTACGAATGCGTCAATAACTCCAGCGGCACCGTCAAGGTGATTACGACCCCCGGCCCCTGCCACAACAACGAAACGCTGTACACATTGACTGGTCCGACGGGGCCAACCGGACCGTCAGGACCGACGGGACCTAGCGGTCCGACGGGACCGATGGGGCCGATGGGGTTTACCGGAGCGACGGGGCCAACCGGACCGCAGGGGCCAACCGGGGCGACTGGGCCCCAGGGTCCAACCGGTCCCACCGGGCCGCAGGGGCCGACTGGACCGACGGGCTTGACGGGTGCGACCGGTCCCTCGGGGCCTACCGGACCGACGGGCTTGACGGGTGCGACTGGACCGACCGGACCGATGGGACTAACGGGCGCGACCGGACCGACGGGACCGCAGGGCGACACCGGACCGCAGGGGCCGACTGGACCAACGGGGCCGACGGGGCCGACGGGACTAACAGGTGCGACCGGACCGACCGGACCGCAGGGCGACACCGGACCGCAGGGGCCGACTGGACCAACGGGGCCGACCGGGCCGATCGGGCCCACCGGGCCGACCGGACCAATTGGGCCGACTGGACCCACTGGACCGACGGGACCGACCGGACCAACCGGACCCAGCGGGCCGACAGGACCAGGATTCGTTTTCAAGGGTCCGTGGGCGACCGCCACCTCCTACAACTTCAACGACGTGGTATCGGCTGACACCACCAGCGATGCCGCGGACAAGAACGGCAACAGTTACGTGTGTACCGCGCCCGGCGGCTGCCCGAACGGGGACGATCCAAGTACGGGTGGCGCGGGTTGGCAGGAGATGGCGGCTGGCGGCGCGACCGGAGCGACTGGACCGACCGGGCCTACCGGGCCGATCGGACCGACTGGGCCTCAGGGTGAGACCGGGCCGACCGGACCGCAGGGGCCAACCGGGCCGATGGGATTTACAGGTGCGACTGGGCCGACCGGACCGCAGGGCGAGACCGGACCGCAAGGGCTAACGGGAGCAACTGGGCCCCAGGGCGCGACCGGGCCTCAAGGGTCGACCGGACCAACCGGCCCTGAGGGTCCAACCGGACCGAGTGGAGTCGCCGGACCAACGGGACCAACCGGGCCGACAGGGCCGAGCGGGCCAACCGGACCAGGCTTCGTGTTCCAGGGCGCGTGGAGTAACACCCACGACTACAACTTCAACGATGTGGTCTCGGTATCGCAGACCGGTGACAGCTACGTTTGCGTCACTGCCGGCGGCTGTCCGCGCACGGAAGATCCGACCGTCGACACGACAGATTGGAACGTGATGTCGGTCGGTGGCGCGACCGGCGCGACCGGACCCACCGGACCTAGCGGGCCGACAGGACCCAGTGGTCCTACCGGGCCGACGGGTCTGACCGGCGCAACTGGACCGAGCGGACCGCAAGGACTGACCGGAGCGACCGGCGCAACCGGGCCGCAAGGGCCTACGGGACTGACGGGCGCGACTGGACCGCAAGGGCCGACCGGGCTGACTGGCGCAACTGGGCCGCAGGGGCCGACCGGGCTGACAGGCGCGACGGGACCGGCAGGGCCGACCGGAGCGACTGGACCGACCGGACCGACCGGACCGACTGGACCGATCGGACCGAACTTCCCGCTCTTCAGCAGCGGCAGCTCGGTAGCAGCCAGTAGCACCGTGTTCATCGGCCAAGGCGCACAAAACGCAACGGAAACAAATGTGCTTCAAATTGTGCCAGCGAACCTGTCCTTCGGACACTTCTCCTGCACAAGCCCAAAGCCAACTGGCAGCAATTCCGTCACTTTCGCTCTGCGCCAATTAACCGCGAGCGGTGGCAATTTTTCTAGTCCGACTACTGTCGCAACCTGCTCAGTGACTAGTGGCAACGTGAGTGGTTCAACAACCGGGACAGTCTCACTGACGGCAGGCGACGTTTACGACGTTCAGGTGGTAACTCCGACCGGCGTAGTGGGAGGGGTTTCGGCCGCGCTCGGTCCGTAAAAGTGATCCGCCGGGGAGCGGCGAGCAAAACCTGCTCGCCGCTCCATGTGGTCTGAGCATCAGAGTGAAAAGGCAAAGCCGGGGTATAGGAATCATGCAGCGGAAAAAATCGAATATGACTTACCTGCTCACGTCTCTTGTGGCGGGAACAGTGTTGTTTCTGTGGTCGGCCGCGTCATTCGCCGGCACGCCCACGCTCGGAACCGACTGCGGTACCACCGCTACCTCAGTCGGCTCGGATACGGCGGGCAAAGTGACTATCGGGGTTCCGGATCCCCTTCTGCCGTATACCGGAACCTGCACCCTTACATTTGGGACCCCATATCCCAATGCGCCAGCCTGCACCGCGATGAACGAAACCAACGGCGGCGGGTACCCGGCCCCGGCGGGTAGCAGGACCACCCAGACCACCCTGACGCTCGGTTCTACCGTGGGTTGGGTAGCCGGTGATGTGATTGCCTACTCGTGCCTGGACTACTAGGCCAGACGACCGTTCTTGCAAGGAGCAGTGACGATGCGACATGGAATTTTTAGCAGGACGGGCATGCTGGCCGTTGTAGCAATCGGCGCCGCCGCACTGGCGCTCTCGGCCACAGCATTCGCCGGCAGCCCGAGCCTGGGTGCCGGATGCGGCGCGGGCGCGAGCATCGCGGGTTCCGACACGGCGGGCAAGTTCACGCTAGGCTCGAATTCGGGTGTCTGCGTGCTGACCTTTTCCACCGCATTTGCAAACCCGCCGGCCTGCATGGCGATGAACGAAACCAACGGCGGGGGACATGCGGTGGCCGCCGGCCTGAGGACTTCAGCGACCCAGCTCATGGTGGACGTGCCCTGGGCCGACGGCGACACGATAGCCTACATCTGCGCGGGCTACTGACCCCGATCCGCTGCGCCCGGGTTCCGCACGCGTCGCGCACCCGTGACGCACACGTCAAATGACCTCGCCGCTCTAGCTCGTCCCTCAGGACCAGGATCGGCAAGGGTAGTTGTCGACGGTTGGCGCAGATGACAGAAATACGGGGGGGCAGAAATGGATGATTCGCCACCTTCGTTTAGTTCGCTGGGGATGAGCCCGGCTGAAGGCCGGACCTTATCAGGCGGCTGGTGGCGACGATGGCCGCCGCAGCTCGTGCTCTTTCTGACCTTCGCGGCCTTTTATTTTGCGATCGGTCCCGGCAACTTCTTCTCCACTGACGAGGTAAGAGTGGAGGAAACCGCCCAAGCCCTCCTGCTCAGGCACACACTCGACATCCCGGTGATGAACGATTCGCGCCTCGGACGCGAGCAAAGCTACTACACGGTCAACGGACCGGGGTTTCCCTTAGCGGCGCTGCCGTTCGTGTATCTCGGGCTTAAACTCGACGACGCGTTTGGATCGATGAACGGCGGGTCGCTCGCCGGTCCTCCGATCGGAGTAGAGGAGCAACCGCTGCGCTGGGGCGGCCGCCTGACGATATCGGCCGCACTGCTTGCCAATGCGCTCATTGGCGGCGGCATCGTGGCGCTGCTGTTCATGGTCGGGGTCCGGCTTTCGGGCAATCCGCGCGCCGCACTTTTGATGGCGATTGCCGCGGGCGTCTCAACGCTGGTGATGTCGGAAGCGACCCATTTCTTTCAACACGGGCTTTCCGCATTGATGCTGCTCGCCGCGTTTTGGTTCTTTGACGGGCAGGAAGCCGAAACGCTCGGGCGCAGGGCGTTGTTCGGGGGACTGAGTCTCGGAGTGGCCATCCTGTCACGCCCGAATGCCGGTCCCAGCGCAATCGTTTTGTGGCTATATGGAATGGCGACGGCGTGGATGCTGGTTAGGGATTTACCTTACCGCTGGCCGCGGGTGATACGCCAAGGCCTTCTCGCCACCGTCGGCCCCGCTGCCGGCGTGATCGGCTACCTGTATTTCAATTATCTCAAGTTCGGGAGCATTACAAATTTCGGATACCGGCTCGGAGACGCAACCGGGCGTGAGGGCCTCGTGGTCAATGCGGCCCAGATGGCCCAGGCGATCGCCGCTTATCTGCTCAGCCCGGCACTGAGTATTTTTCTGTTCGCGCCACCGCTCATTCTCGCCGTTGCCGTCGGATGCCGGGCTTACCATCGGTGGCCATTGGAGACCACCGCACTGCTGGCGGCATCGGTAGTGCATCTATTATCCATTTCGCTCATTCGGGACTGGACCGGCGACGTGTGCTATGGGCCAAGGTATATGCTGGAAGCGATTGTACTATTGATGCCGCTGACATTGCCGGCGTTTGAGGCCGTTGCCAACTCGAGGTCGCGGCGAGCGGCAATCGCGATAGGCGGCGTCGTTCTTTTCGGAATCATGGTGCAGCTAGTCGGCGTCGCCGTATACCTCGTGATCGATGAGTGGCGTCGCGCCGCCGATGGCATCGCGTTGAATGGTGCATTCGTGTTTGTTCCGCACGCATCACCGATTGTCTACGGTCTGCAGGAATTATTGGCGGGCCGGAACCTCAGCCCATGGGCGCTGCGAGCGTTTGCGCAACCGGGCTGGGCGCTGGTGCTGTTGTTCGGTCTGATTGCAATCGTATGGGGCGGTGGCCGGCGACTGATCCGCTACTTTCGGGCGCCGGAAGAGGAGTTGGTCAAGGTCTCCTCGGATCGGATTGTTGGCGCAATCGTGTTAGCCGCGATGCTGCCGATTTTGCTCGGATTCGCGATGGCGCGGCCGATCACAGATCCGCCCAACATACACGCGTTCAATGTGTTCGAGACCGGGCTCGCAGCGCAGGTAGCGGGACGGCCCGTGACTGCGGCAGAAGACTACGCGATTGTGCTCGGGCTCAACCCCTCCGACAAGTTCGCTCGCTATAATTTGGGAATCTTGCAGCAGGACGCGGGACGGGTTGGCGAGGCGCTGGCGCTCTATACGATTGTGCTGGGCAACGATCCAGCCTTTACGCCCGCCCGCCTGCGTATCGGCACTCTTCTGCAAACAGGCGGCCACTAGGTGATTGGGGCGTCGCGATTTTTCGGCTCCTCAGTTTTTCGGCTGCTCAGGATCATAAGCGTGGCTCGGGGACCCGGCCCCAACGGATAGGAGCGGGTCTTCGAGGACCTGATGGATACAATCGGCTATGGCGGCTAAAAGCAGGGCCGCCAGGCTGAGCAGCGAAACCAGGCTTGCGAAACGGCGCACCTCCGTCGGTTGCAGCACAACCTTGATCGTATGCTGTCCCGCTGGGACCTGGAATGAGATGAGTCCGAAGTTCGGCGCGGACGTGATGCTTGTTTCGCGGCCGTCGATCAGCACGGTCCAGCCCGGGAAATAGGAGGTCGATTCCATAACCGTTACCGCCGCCGGCGCCGCCACCAGATAGACGTGCCTGGTCGACCTAGATGAGAGGAGGCGCGTCGAGAGCCTCGAATCCGGGCTGATCAATCCCACGCCGGTATATTGCAGCGGCGTCTGGACCCATTGCGGCACGTATTCTCTGCGCGTGGTGGATTCCAAGCCATGAGTGCCGATCGACGCGGGAGCGTAGTACTCATCGTCGAAGCTCTCATAGCCCGCGGGCTGAGTGTGGCGCAGACTTACCAGCACGATAAGCACGATAAGCACGACGCTTGCCTTGGGGCCGATCCGCTCGAAAGCGAAGAGCGCCAGCAGCGGCATGAAGAGCGCGGGCAGAAACAGAGTGCGCCACGGAAACTGCAGGTACTGGAGCGTGGTGATCCGCGCCCAAATCGGCGAAGACCATTCGGTGGCCAACAGCGCGCCGGCCAGTGCGGCGCCAGCGAAAACGATCGCATCGAGTCGGCGCGTGCGGCTGAACGCGCGGACTCCGATAGCAACTCCTGCAATCGCCAGCGCGATATTCAGCAGGCCGAGCGAGAACGAAATGCCGTCGTTGGGGCCGGCCACCGAGTAGCCGAAGCCCCAGTGTCCCCAGAGCAACTGCCATGGCGAAATTATGTGGACGCGCCAATTCAAAAAGTCAGTCAGCAAAAGCTCGACCTTGACGAATTGCTTTTCGACCAGCGCCGGCAGCCAGAAAAAGGCGCTGAGGCCGAGCCCGCCTGCGACCGCCGCGGCGCCGGCGGCGGCGGTCCGCAGCGGGCGCTCGGAGACGGCCGCGCGTACCACGACGATCGCCGCGAAGACCGGGAACAGGAGCAGTGCGATCGCATTGTGCGCAAGCGGCACCAAGGCGATCGCGGCTGCGCCCAGCGCGACGCTGACCACGCCCGGGCGCTCGAGCGCCGTCATCAGGCCGAGCAACGCGAGCGGCGCTACCGCCACTGCGGCGGCCTCGGAGAAGGCTGCGCGCACGTACAAATCCAGCGCCAGGTAAGGCGCGAACAGCCAGGCCGCCGCCGCGCCGAGCGAGGAGATCGGCGTAAACGACATTTTTCTTCCGAGCAGATAGACCGCAATCGCGCCGAGGGCGAGCAGGATCACCAACCCGAACTGAAGCGAATCCGCGATCCTCATCCCGCACTCGAAAAAGGGCAGCGCCATCGCGTAAATCAGCGGCGGGAAGAACTCGAACAGGGGCTGGCCATGTCCGTTGCTGAGATCCGGCGCCCACATCGGCGGAAACTGATGATCGCCCAGGGCCGTGGCGAATTCGGTCACGCGCGGCGGATAAGCCAGCGCGTCGTGGCCCGTTACCAGGTAGCCGCGGAAAAGCCCGCGCGTGAGAAGGAGGATCAACAGGGCGAGCGCGAACGCGATCCTCACGCGGTCGGTGGTGAGCCACGCGCCCCACCGCTCCAGCCGCTCGCGGAGCCACTGCTCGCCGCGTTCCCAATACGCGCCGAGCGAGGGACGGGCGGCGAGCACGAACAAGGCGATGCCGGCCAGAAACAAAAGCGGCTTCAGCGGCCCGGGCTGATAGCTAACCTCGACCTCGTGGCGCCCCGGGCTGAGCGGGACCGCGCCGAAGTCAGGAGTCACGCGGACCAGGCGCGTGCGCTTTCCGTCGACTCGCGCCACCAGCCCCGGAAAGTAGGTAATTTTAACCAACGCATAGCAAGGGCGCTGCACGTCAATGCTCGCGCGATAGACTTCCCCGGCTTTCGACTCAGAGAGGATGCGGCCCGCCGCCATGGATTGCGGCGCAGGCGCGGGCAGCGGCTGCCATCGTTTGATCCCAGGCACGCCCTGGAGGTGTGGGTCGAGCGCAATCACCTCGCCGGCGCGAGGCAGCGGGCTGCGCAGCCACGCGGAAACCGGGTCGAACCAGGTCGAAGCGGGGCCGTCATAACGCGCGGTGATATCGACGAGGCCGAAATAACCCTCCGCCGAGGTCTCATATACAGCGAAGGGGCCATGCACAGAGCGCTTCACGAAATAAGGCGGCACACGCAGGCTGGTTGGGGCCAGCACGGCCCGGACGCCGAACAACTGCTGATCGACCGAGTCATTCTCGTCGCGCAACACCACATAATCCGAGGTCACCGACATCGCATGGTAGAGAAAGCTCACCTGATCCAGCCCATAGCTCGTAAGGAAGGAGTACCCCTTCGCAAAACCGACATTGAACGCGTTACCCCAATCGCCCGCCTTACCCGCCGAGACGCGGCCGGGGCGCTCTGCCAGCATCGCGCGGAGGTCAGCGATGGCCAGGTCCAGATCGCCGCGCGCGTGTTCGTAGGCAGTGAGGTTCAGTTCGCCCCACTGCGCGTTGACGCGGAGATACTCCGCGCGCTCAACTCCGATCAGGACCAGCGCCGCACCGAGCGCCGCTCCCACACCAATGGCCGCCGGGCCGGGCGCTCGAATCGCGACCGCGACTACATGCTCGAGCGCCCACCCCGCGATCAGGATTGCAAAGAGTTCGAAGGCTGCCTCCAATCGATGCAAAGGTAAATCCGCGGGGGCTCCGGCCAGCAGCAAGAGATGGCCCCAGGTCTCGCGGCCGAAAAATAGCGCAAGCCATACCGCCGTCAGCACGAGCAGGCGCCGCGCCAGCGAATCCTTGATTTTGAATGCGGCGAGCGCTGCGCCGAGCGCGACTATCAGCGTGAGCACCGGGAGACGGCCAAAATCGAGCAGCCTGCCGGAAAAAAGCTCGCTCAGAATGGTCGGCGCGCCGTAAGAATCGAGCTTGTAGGCGGCCTCCCAACGGCTACGGTTGATGTCGCCACTGACGAGCATCATCGGGATCACGAACCATACCAGCAGCAGCATGGCCTTGGCTGCTATCGAGCCGGCCCGCGCCAAGCGCCGCGCCCGCCCCTCACCCGGCATCGCCAGCGCCCAAATTGCTATCGATAGGAAACCGACGTAGCCGAAAACGATGTGCGAGAGCGCGGTCAGCGCGAGCATCAGCGCCGCACCGGTCTGCTTTCCGCCCGAGTCGATCGCCAGCGCCGCCAGTCCGAGCGACGGCAGCAGCAAAAGCAGGGAAAACAATTCCGTATAGAGGCCCGAACCTCGCCACACGAAGGCGCCATAGCTCAGGCCGAAGCGTCCGAAGTCCCCGGCTTCGTTGGGCGCCAGGATCAGAATCGCGGCGAGCCCGGCAGCGAGCGGATTGAGGCCCAGCAGCCGTGCGCCAAGATAAATGCTTGCGGGCAGCAACACCAGCAGCACGAAGTAGAGCGCGGCGAAGCTGGCTGCCGGTGAAGCGAAGGGCCGGCCCAGCGCGATCACTGTGGCGGCCACCAGATGCGGTAGCGGCTGATAACTGCGCCAGACCGGATAGCCCAGCGCCCATTGTGAAACCCACGGATCCAGGAACGGCTCGCCGCGCGCGATGCTTTCGCCAAGCCGCTGGGACGCGGCGAGATGAAAGGCCATGTCGTTCGTGGGAACGCGCTCGATACGCGCCTCAGGGGCGAGCAGGAGGGCGTTGAACAGCAGCGCCAGCGCCAACAGGACCAGCCCGGCGGCCTCGGGGTAGGGCCGGCGCCCGGGCGCAGTCCGAGCGGCGGGGCCGGGGTGAATCGATGCTGTCTGAATCGATGCTGTCGTCGGCGCGCCGACGGTTATGCGATCGGGGTTCTTCTCGGCTGTAGCCGCCATGCTTGCCTTCGCTCAGGCTACCGCCGCATATGATGCGGTATCGTGCCAAAGCTCGTCAGCATAGGCTACACTAACTCACGACGCAAAACAGCCGGGGCTTGTTACAATTTACTTCTTCGGTGCGGTCACCTCGGTGAAGGCGCGGATAGCCTCGACCGCGCTCGGCACGCCGCTGTACTGCGAGAGATGGAAGATCATTTCCTTAAGCTCGGTGTGCGTAATACCCAGGTTTAGCGCGCCGCGCATGTGCACCCGGAGTTCCGCGCCGCGCCCGAGCGCGAGCAGCGCCGCCATCGTGATCATCGAGCGGGTTTTGATCGCCAGTCCCGGACGGGCCCAGATACCGCCGAACAGCTCGTCGTTGAGGAACTTGCCGAAATCGGGGTCGAAACCGTTTAGGAACTCGGCGCCCGCCTTGGCGCCCTTCTCACCCCACAACTGGGTGCGTATCGCCATCCCTTTTTCATGCTTGTCGTCGGCCATTTTCGTTTTCTCCCTGAATAGCAACTGCGAACAGTGACTAGTGCGAAATACCAGTCGGTGCGAACTGTATAATTGCGTGCGATCTATGACGAGCTCCGAACTTTTACTCCGGCGCGCTCTTCCTGGATCATGAACGACGCGGACGAATCCTTCTCGCCCCAGCCCTTGTTCAGCGCCTCCAGGAAGTCCTGCTCGGTATGCGCCGCCAGCGGCATCGGCACGTTGAGTTCGCGCGCGAGCTCGGTGGCGAGGCCGAGGTCCTTGCGCGCCAGCTTCAGCGCGAAGGTTGCGCGGTCGAAGGTGCCACGGAAGACCATCTTCGGGAGAGCCGCATTGAGCACCATCCCCTGCCCATACGCGCCGCCCTGCACCGCACGCAGCAGCGCCTCGGGCGAGACGCCCGCCTTGACGCCCATCGTAAAGGCCTCGGCGAGCAACTGGGTCGAGCAAATCGCGATCATGTTATGGACCAGCTTGGCGACCGAGCCGGCGCCGATGTCGCCGATATAGGTCACCTTGTCGCCGATCGCGTCGAGCACCGGCTTGACTTCGTTGTAGTCGGCCTCGCTCCCGCCGACCATCACCGCCAGCGTCGCCTTGCGCGCACCGACCACGCCGCCACTTACGGGAGCGTCGAGCATCCGGATGCCCCGGGCCTTAAGGCGCGCGTGGACAACTCGCACGACGGTGGGAGAGTTGGTCGAAAGATCGATGTAGAGGCTCCCGGGTGCCATCGCGCCGATAAGCCCGCCCTCTCCAAGCACCACCGCCTCGACCTCGCGAGGCCCCGGCAGCGAAGTGAAGACGACCTCGGCGTCCCTGGCGGCGGCGGCTGAGCTTTCTGCCCACTTGGCTCCGCCGGCCAGATGCGGCTCGGCGACCTGGCGGCGGACGTCGTTGACGGTGACCTGGTGGCCCGCCTTCATCAGATTGAGCGCCATCGAACCGCCCATGTTGCCGAGCCCGATAAATCCGATTCGCATAAGTACCTCCCGTGCCGGAAAAAATTGCTACGTGCGAGCCGTCAGAAAAGCTCCGGTGGCAAGCCCACTTAAAGCATCGCTGGACCAATCCGGCAAGGAAAAATGCCTGCGCGCGCGCCGACCGTTAAGCCGACTGTTAAGTTGACCGACAACTGACCGATAGGTCCGGCGATTGACTTTGCACCAACGCTTGGGTAACCGTAATGAGCCTGATGGCCTTATCCAGAGCGGCGGAGGGACTGGCCCGATGATGCCGCAGCAACCGGCCCACCAAGGGGTGCTGGTGCTAACTCCAACGGAGCCCGAATGAGGCTTCGGTAGATAAGGCGAGAGTCCCTGCACCCTCGTCCTTATCCGGAGGAGGGTTTTTTAATTTTTTCACTCCCTCGCAGCGCCGCCGGACGAAAATAAAGGCCCAGGCGTGAGAACGAGTTGGGAGAACAGACATACGCAATTCTGATAGTCGGGATGGGCGGGCTGGGTGTTCCGGCCGCCTGCGCGCTCGCGCGCGGCGGAGCGCAGCGGATCGGGCTGGTCGATCCCGACCCGGTCGAACTTTCCAATCTGGCGCGCCAGGTGATCTATGGCTCGGTGAGCCTCGGACGGCTCAAGGTCGAGGCGGCGGCCGCGAGGCTGCGCAGCGACTATTCAGCGCTCAGCATCGACACCTACCCGGTCGCCCTCGATGCCTCCAACGCCGCCGAGTTGATCGCGCGTCACGATTTCGTGATCGACGCGACCGACGATCCGGCGGCCAAGTTTCTGATTAACGACACCTGCCTCGCGCTCGGGCGGCCCTTCGTTTACGCGGGCGTTCTGGGAATGATCGGTCAGGCGATGACGGTATTGCCGGGGCGCACGGCGTGTCTGCGATGCCTGTTCGAGCAGCCGCCCGAGCCGGGCGAGATCGCGAGTTGCCGCGAGGCCGGAATAATCGGCCCGGTCGCGGCGGTGATCGGCGAGATTGAAGCGGCCGAGGCACTGCGATGGCTTGGCGGCGCCCTACCGGAGCTGGCGGGAAAAATCCTGACCTATGACGCGGCCGCGAGCGGCCGAATGCGCGTGCTCGAAGTAAGCGAGCGCGCCGGATGCGCCTGCGGTGCGGCCCGGGGTGAGGAGAACGCGGCGGCGTCGGCCGCGGGGCGCATCGAGCCGCGCAACCAGACATCCTGAGCGACACTGAGCGACGGCTGCGATCAATGAAAGGAACCTTGGAGAGGAACATGCGATGAGCTACGTCACTAATCTTAAATGCCGCGAGTGCGGCCAGGAATATCCGATCAAGCCGCTGCACGTGTGCGAGGATTGCTTCGGACCGCTCGAAGTCACCTACGATTACGCGAAGATTCGCGCCGCGATCTCGCGCGCGTCGATCGCGGCACGCCCGCACAACCTCTGGCGCTATCGCGAGCTGCTGCCGGTCGATGGCGAGCCCGAGGCGGGTCCGTTTTCGGGCTTCACGCCGCTCTTGCACGCGCGCCGCCTCGGCGCCGAACTCGGGCTCAAGAAGCTGTACATCAAGGACGACACGGTCAACCATCCCACGCTCTCGTACAAGGATCGCGTGGTGTCGGTAGCTATCACCAAGGCGCGCGACTTCGGCTTCAGCACCGTCTCGTGCGCCTCGACCGGAAATCTGGCGACCGCGGTCGCGGCGCATGCGGCGCGCGCGGGGCTCAAGTCGGTAATCTTCATGCCCGAGGGCGTCGAGTCGGGCAAAATCGTCGGCTCGTCGATCTACGGCGCGCGAGTGATCACGATTCGCGGCAACTACGACGACGTCAATCGGCTGTGCAGCGAGATCGCCGACAAGTACGGATGGGCTTTCGTCAATATCAACCTGCGCCCGTACTACACGGAGGGCGCCAAGACCTTCGGTTTCGAGGTCGCCGAGCAACTCGGCTGGAAACTGCCCAACCATATCGTGCTGCCGACGGCGGGCGGCACGATTTTGCCCAAGGTCGCCAAGGCGTTCAAGGAACTCAAGGAGGTCGGGCTGGTCCACGGCGGCGAGTTCAAGATTCATTGCGCGCAGGCGGCCGGCGCCGCCCCGGTTATCCACGCGTTGCACAAGAACACCGACCTGATAACGCCGGTCAAGCCCGATACGATCGCCAAGTCGATCGCGATCGGCAATCCAGCCGACGGTTTCTACGTGCTGCGCGCCGTGCGCGAGTCGGGCGGATGGGGCGAGATGGCGAGCGACCCCGAGATTATCGACGCGATCAAACTGCTCGCCCGCACCGAGGGCATCTTCGCCGAGCCCGCCGGCGGCACCACGCTGGCCGTGGCGCTGAAGCTTATCGCCACCGGTCGGATCAAAACCGACGAGAGCGTGGTGGTCTCGATCACCGGCAACGGCTACAAGACGCTGGAGGCGGTCGCCCAAAGTATCGAGCAGCCGCTCGTGATCGAAGCGCGGCTGAAGGACTTCGATGCTATCTACGAAAGTCTCGGCGACGGCAAACGATCGCTCCAGGGAGCGGCCTGAGCGCGCGCGGAGAGCGTGCTTGTAAAGCCATGGGGTGAAGCATACTCAAGAAAACGCTAGGCTCTGCGCTAGTTTCTCCGCTAGTCTGGAGGTAGGAGTTTCGAACATGCCAGTCAGGGTACGAGTACCGACCCCGTTGCGCAGGTTCACCGGGGGCACCGACGAGGTTGCGGCCGCGGGCGAATCGGTCCGCGCGGTTATCGAAGATCTCGAAAAGCGCCATCCGGGGATGCGCGAGCGGCTGCTCGACGACAAGGGCGAGTTGCGCCGCTTCGTTAATATTTATCTCAACGGCGACGACATCCGTTTCCTCAACCAGTTAAACTCGCAGGTCAAGGATGGCGACGATATTTCAATCGTCCCAGCGATCGCCGGCGGCGAATAGCGAAGAATACGTCCCGGCGGCGCGGGCGCACAGCGTGCTCGAGCTGATCGGCAACACGCCGCTGCTCGAAATCACGCGCGTGACCGAGGGGCTGCTGCGTCCCGGGGTGCGCATTTTCGCCAAGCTCGAGGGGTTCAACCCTGGCGGCTCGGTCAAGGACCGCGCCGCACGCCACATGATCGAGTACGGGCTCAAGCGCGGCGAACTGCGTCCGGGCAAAGTGATAATCGATTCGACCTCGGGCAACACCGGGATCGCGCTCGCGATGGTCGGTGCGGCGCTCGGCTATCCGGTGGAGATCGTGATGGCCTCCAACGTCAGCCGCGAGCGCAAGAAGATAATCGCGGCGTTCGGCGCCAAGCCAATCTACTCCGATCCGCTGGAGGGCTCCGACGGCGCGATGTTGATGGCGCGCCAGATCATCGCCGCCAACCCCGAGCGCTATTTCAAACCCGACCAGTACAACAACGAGGCCAATCCGCTCGCCCATTTCGAGACCACCGGGCCCGAAATCTGGCATCAGACGCGCGGCCGTATCACTCACTTCGTGGCCGGAGTCGGCACCGGCGGCACCGTGATGGGCACCGGGCGCTACCTCAAATCGCAAAACCCGGCGGTCAAAGTGATCGGAGTCGAGCCGGACGACGCGATGCACGGGCTGGAGGGGCTTAAGCACATGGCCTCGTCGATCGTGCCCGGCATCTTTCACGCCGAAGAGATCGACGAGCGTCTTACGGTGAGCACCGAGGACGCATACGAGATGGTCTATGCGCTGGGGCAGATCGAGGGCGTGCTGGTAGGCCAGTCGTGCGGGGCGGCGTTGGTGGCATCGATGCGGGTCGCGCGCGGGCTGCGCGAGGGATGCGTGGTGACCGTGTTTCCGGATTTCGGTGACAAGTACCTGTCCACCAATCTGTGGATCGGATGGGAACAATGGCGCAAGGAGCGCCTGCAAAAGCTCGTCAGCAAATGGAACGCCTCCGCGAGCGCTACTACCTGACCTACCCCAAGTCGCTCATCCGCGAGCCGCTGCTGTACCACCTCGTCAAGAAGTTCGACCTGGTGTTCAACATCCGCGGCGCGAGCGTCTCGGAAGAGATGGGCTTGGTCGCGGTCGAGTTCGAGGGATCGAGCGAGCAGATCGAACGCGCGCTCGCGTGGCTGCGGCAAAGCGGCGTCACGGTCGAGCCGATCGAAAAGAACGTGATCGAATAGGTGCGCGCCCAGGTGCCGGCAGGGCGTCGAGTCCGGCGCGCTGCGTCTGGCTTATGGTACTTACCGACACTCAGATCGAACGCTACAGCCGCCAGATAATCGTCCCCGGCGTCGGCGGACGCGCTCAGGAACGACTGCTCGCGGCGCGCGTCGCGATCGTGGCCGCGCCCGCGGACGCATCCGGCGCGCTCGCTTACCTGGCCGGCGCCGGCGTCGGGCGTATCGTCGTGCATCCCGTGGGTGACGGCGCGCCGTACCGCGCGATGCTCGAGCAGATCGGCGATCTGAATCCCGACGTGAGCGTCGAAATCGCAAGCGATGAAATGCCGGTGCAGTGCGACCTTATGCTCGCGCTGCTCGGCGACGCGCCCGCCGCCGAGGCGGCGGCACGCGTTGCGCGCGAGCATCGCTGCGCCGCCACCATCGTTGCACGGCTTGATATGCCAGGTCGGATCGCGCTCCTGCCGACACCGTCGCCCTGCCCGCTATGCGCCGACGCGGACTTGCTGAGTCCGCCGCGCGACCGTGCCGGTAGCGCCGGCTCGATCGCGATGGTCGCCGTGACCGAGGCGTTCAAGCTGCTGGCCGGCTTCGCCGGCCAGCAGCCTGAAGGCCGACTGATCGAATTCGACGGCTATGTCAGCCGGACGCGCGTGCTTCACCGCCGCCGCGTGATCGGCGGCGGTGAAGCGCACTGCGCCTGCGAGGCGGCGGCGTCATGAGCGATGCATCGCGGCGCGATTCCGGTACGTCCGACGCATCGCGCCGCGACTCGGCTGAAGCAGCCGCCGCGACCCACGGCAACGGCGCATCGCGCCGCCGCGTCGTCGCGGGCCACGCGCTCTGGATGTTCGACTTCGACAACACGCTCGCTCCACTGGAGCCGGCCGTCGATTGGGCCGGGAGCCGGCGCGAGCTGCAAGCGTGGCTTGCCGCACAGGGCGTCGCCCAAGCGCTGTTCGAGGAGTTCCCGCGCGGCAACCTGGTGCTGTACGAGGCGTTGCGCGCGCGCCTTTGCGCGGGCGGCGACGCCGCCCGCGCAGTGCTGGCCGGCGGAGGGTCCGCCGCCTCCGGCGGCGGACCCTCCGCCAGCGCCGACAGCGCACTCACCGATAGCGCGCTCAGCTATAGCGCACTCTTGGACGGCGCCTCGGCCATCATCGAGCGGCACGAACTCGCCGGCGTGGGCGCGGTCGCGGCCGCGCCCGGCGCGATCGAGCTGCTCAACGCGCTCCGCGCCGCGGGCGGCGCGGTCGCGATCGTAACGTCGAACTCCTCGCGCACGGTCGAGGCATGGATGCGCGCCCGCGAGGCCTATCATCCGGTCGACTTGATAGTTGGCCGCGATAGCGGCCTGGCTCTGAAACCGTCGCCCGCGACGGTCGAGCGGGCGCTCGCGGTATGCGCAGTTGCGCCTGCCGACGCCGCCTTTGTGGGCGATAGCGAAGCCGACCTCAACGCCGCCAAGGCCGCCGCGGTGCGCTTTTATGGCGTCAATGCCAAGCCCGAGGGCCGCGACCGGCTGACCGCGCTGGGCGCATCGCCGATTTTCTCTTCGCCATCTGCGATGGCCATTTATCTCGATTTACCGGCCGTTCAGCTGGATTTACCAGCCATTCGGACCGAATCTGGCCGTCATCAAACGCGCAGCCGCTGATTTAAGAGGCACTTGTTGCGCGCGTTAGCCGAATTACATAACTTAGAAGGCTCGATTAGTAGCTTATACTCAAGGAGCGACATTCCAGCACGATGAGTGAGGGCTTTACGTTGTGGTTCACGGGCTTGTCCGGGGCAGGCAAGTCGACGCTGGCGGGGATGGCCGCCGAGGAATTGCGCCGGCGCGGCTATCGGGTCGAAGTCCTCGACGGCGACGAGGTGCGTACCAACCTGTCCAAGGGGCTGGGGTTTTCCAAGGAGGACCGCGACACAAACATCCGGCGCATCGGGTACGTCTGCAACCTGCTCGCACGCAATGGAGTGATCGCGATCGCCGCGGCCATTTCACCCTATCGCGAGATTCGCGACGAGATACGCGCCCAGCACAAGCGCTTCTTCGAGGCTTACATCGAATGTCCGCTCGACACACTCGTCGAACGCGACGTGAAGGGGCTGTACAAAAAGGCGCTGGCGGGCGAGCTCAAGGGTTTCACCGGCGTCTCCGATCCTTACGAGCCGCCATTGAGTCATGAGCTGACTATCTCGACCAGCCGCGAAACACCGCAGGAGAGCCTCGCCCGGCTGCTCGGCGACCTCGAAGCGCGCGGCTATATCGGCCGCGATGGAACGAAACGATGAGCATCGGGGCAGACGATCCGATAACTGCGCACGGCGGCGGCGCGCTCACCGATCTCAACGTTCCCGCCGCGGAGCGCTCCGCAATTGCGCGCCACGCCGAGGGGCTCAAGACGGTTCGCCTCAGCGCGCGCGACCTGGCCGATCTCGAGATGTTGGCTTCGGGCGCTTTCTCGCCGCTTGAAGGTTTCATGGGCGAGGCTGATTACGTGCGCTCGCGCGACGCAATGCGCCTGGCCTCGGGCGTGCCGTGGTCGATTCCGATCACCCTCGGAGTCGCAGAAGACGAAGCGCGCGCGCTCAAGCCTGGCGAGCAGATCGCGCTTACCAACGGCGACGGCGGCCGGCTCGCGATTCTGAAACTCGCCGAAGTTTACCGCGTCGATCGTGCGCGCGAGGCCGAGGCGGTCTTCGGTACCGCCGACCCCGCTCATCCCGGAGCGGCGAACGTGCTCGCGACGCCGCCATGGTGCCTGGGCGGGAGCGTCGTGCTGTTCAGCGAGATTCCCGGCCGGACTTTCCTGGAATACCGGCTCGAGCCGCGCCAGACGCGCGCCGCGTTCGCCGAGCGCGGATGGCGCAAGATCGTCGCCTTTCAGACTCGCAATCCGACCCATCGCGCTCACGAATACATCCAGAAGGCGGCGCTCGAAATTTGCGACGGCCTGCTGCTCCATCCGCTGGTCGGCGAGACCAAGGGCGACGACGTCCCGGCCGCGGTGCGGATGGAGACCTACAAAGTGCTGTTGGAGCAGTACTATCCGCGCGACCGCGCGATGCTGTCGGTGATGCCGGCGCACATGCGCTACGGCGGACCGCGCGAAGCGATCCTGCACGCCATTATCCGGCGCAATTACGGCTGCACTCATTTTATCGTCGGCCGCGACCACGCCGGCGTGGGCAGCTACTATGGCACGTATGACGCGCAGAAAATTTTCGAGCGCTTCAGCGCGGCCGAAATCGGCATCACGCCGCTGAACTTCGAAAACACTTTTTACTGCAAGAGATGCGGCGGGATGGCGTCGTACAAAACCTGCCCGCACGAAGACGCCGACCGCCTCCTGTTATCGGGGACCAAGGTGCGCGAGATGCTGCGCCGCGGCGAGGCGCCACCGCCCGAGTACACGCGACCTGAGATCGCGGCCATCCTGGCGCGCGCGATGCGCGAGGGCGCCTGAGCAAGCGTCAGCAGGAATGAGTAAGAGAGCGCTGGCTGGCGCGCCCTAGTTGTCGTCGCCCGAGGACGGCGCGGCGGGTGCTGGTTCCTGGTCTCCACTATCGCCGGACTGTGGCTGTTGAGTGGACGTATCGTCGCCACTGTCGTCGGCGGGCGGCTGCTGCATGTTAGCCGGCGGCTGCTGCGCTGCATCGGGGTCGCCCTGCGTCTGTTGCGCCGCATCGGGGTTGTCCTGCGCCTGACCGTTGTCCTGCGTCTGACCGTTATTCTGCGCCTGTCCGCTTTGCTCGTCGCTGTCTTCATCACCGCTGGGCGCTGCCGGCGCATCCGCCGATCCGGGGACCGCGACGCCACCGTCATCCTGCGCAAGCATGGTGGGTTGCGGCGCCGCGCCACGCCGCGTGAAGCTCTTCAGGCCGGGTGTCAGGCAAATTGCTACTAGCGCACTAATCACCCAGCTCATTGGTACCGGCTTCATTCTGGTTCCTCTTCCGATTCGTCTGACTTTTCTAATTCTTCTGGGACGCCTGGGCGTCCGGCTTCGTTGGCGGCGGCCTCAGGCGCGATCCGCTGCGGACAAAAATCCTATTGCAGGGGCGGCTCCTCGCTGTCCGGCGGCTCCATCACGGGCGATCCGTGATGCGACACGATCCACCATCGCCCCTGGGCGTGCTCGAAGACATTGGTCGCCAGGACCCGCGTGCGCGTCGTGCCATCGTAGCCGCGCTGGACAAGATTTTCCTCGACCACCACCACTGCAAGATCGCCGCTGGCCATCACCTGCAGATCGCCGAGCTCGAACTTCATCTCGAACACATTATCGAAAATCCGCTCCCAGCTATTCATGATCGGCCCCCATCCGATAAGCCGGTTCCATCCCGGATGGATACAGACGATACGCGGGTCGCGCAGCCACATCTCGCCCATCCGGTCCGCGTCGAGGCTTTCGAAGGCACGGTAAAAGGCGCGATTAGCTTCGAGGATCGATTCCCGATCGGACATAAACCGCCCTTGTCGACGCTGCGGCGTTCTTCGAGTCTAATGAGTTGGCTGCAAATGCGCCAGACAGTTGGGTGACAGGGCGCGGCGGCCATGTACTCGCGCGCGAGCCCCACGCGCATCCCGGCGAGGCTTAATATCGATCGGAGGCCGGAGCGGACGCGAGACGGCGGAGATACGCGTTCTGGAACGACGTCCAGGCCTGCAGATGGAGCTTCTCGCGCTCCATCAGTGCCGCATAGGCGGGATCGAAACTGAGATTGCTGTGCTCGTACGGGTCGGCCGCCAGATCGTAAAGCTCGGCGCGGTCCAGATTGAAATCGTAGATGTATTTCATGTTCCCGTCGATCAGTCCCAATACGTAATTGCCGTTGGCCGAAAACATGTAGACTCGCCGGCGGCGCGGCCGTTGGAACAGGCTAGTTCCCTGCCATTGCGCGGGTTCAGGGATGCCCAGCAGGCTCAGCAGGGTGGGCGCGATATCGATCTGACGGGCCGAACCGTTTATCAGCCGCTTATACGGGAACAGGCGCGGATTGATGATGAGCAGCGGAACCTGCAGTTCTTCATTGTATACGGTGAACCCGTGTATGGATTGACCGTGTTCGTTGAACGCCTCGCCATGATCACCGGTAATCACCAACAGGGTATCGTCGGCGAGCCCCAATTTTTTAAGCTGGTCGGCGAGCTGTCCGATCAGGGCGTCCATCGATTGCACCCCGTTCAGGTATCGGCCGAGCGCGGGATTGCGCACACCGTAGTCCCGGTCGCCGGCAACGATATAGGGGTGATGGGTATCCATGGTCCAGAGAGTTAGGAAGAACGGCTTCGACTTGTGCGCATCGATCCAGTCGACGGCCGCGGGCAGCAATTGCCCATCCTGCGGCAACTTGGGGTCGCGATGCTCCGCGGCGACTACTCCGAAACCATGATCGAGCAGGAACTCGGCACGGCGATCTTCTCCGATCGAGCCCGAATCAAGAAATCCCGTGGCATAGCCGTTTTGCGCGAGGAGCGCCGGCAGCCCTGCCGCCGCCAGATTCGGTCTCCAGCGAGGAACGGGAAACCATGCCAGCCGTGGATACAGCGAGCAGAAGAGCGCGGTCATCGCCGCGGACGTATTGCCCTGCGCCGCATAGACATGATCGAACAGCGCGCTGTGGGCCGCGAGGCGCTCGAGCTGCGGAGTGTCCTTGTAGGGCGCGCCATAGACGCCAAGGTCGCGCGTCCCGACGGATTCCATCACGACCATCACCACGTTAAGCGGGCGAGCCTCGTGCAACAACGCCGGTACCGCCGTGGCAGTCAAAGGCCGCTCTCCCGCAGGCAGGAAGTCATCGAGGTAAGCGGGCGGAATCGATACCGGGGCCTTGGGGGAGTGCTGAAACAGCGGCGATACGAACGCCCATTCCGCATTGAGCGCCGCCGGCGGATAGGAAAGGTAATGCTCCGCCCATGCGTGGGCGCCCATCACGTATACGACAATCAGTGCGAGCGCCAGCGGCGAATAAAATCTCATCCGAAGCCGGCGCAGGAAATCGGGCGCGAATCGCGAGAGGCTCTCGGCGACCAGCACGATAATCAAAATACCAATCACCATCCACAAGTATGGTCCGCCGCCACCCAGTGCGTCGGGGATCGAGTTTTTGACCATCCGGAGGTTGTCGGAAAGAACGAACAGTTTGTAGGTAGCCTGGGTGTGAATGTAGGAAAAGATCACTGTGTCGAGGGAGGTGTAAAGTGTAAGCAACAAGAGAAAATAAAAGCCGGCGCGCGTGATTCCTCCGCAAACCCGCGGATTGCGAGCCAACTTGAACAGGCCATACGAAACCCACGCTATGATCGTGAGCGCAATAACGTCCTGATAGGCGAGCAATGGTAGATAAAACCATAAATCTGAGCGCCAAACGCAGTACACTATTTCTAAGCGCTGCCTCAGCATAACGGCAGCCATGCCCAGAAGCGCGGCAAACAGGAATTCGGCGTCGGTCACACGGCGCGGCGTGAACCGAAATTGTCCTGTAAGAGCGGAAGCGGCGGTGGCGCCGAGCGGTATTCCGGGGAACGAACCCATCTTGAAACAAATCATACCGTTGAATTCGGTGTGTTACAACTCAATTTCAAGTATAGAGCAATAAATCCACCGTTATGCTAATTAAAGAGTGAATTAGGATGTCATAGCGGCAATCTGACCATTGGCAGACGGAAGAATTCGCGAACGGACTTTCGAATCTCCGCGCACGGTCCTGTACGAGCCGCTACTACGCTCCAGAAAACGCGCGCTCTAACGGCGGGGCATTATCGGCAGGCTCAGATACGACGCGAAGCTCCGCTCGTGCATCACGGTCTGCAGCGCGGGGCGCATCTCGGAGTCGGTGAATAGCTCGTGCCCGGTGTTGGGATTGCGATCGAAGCGCGGAAAATTCGACGAGCTGATTTCCAGCCGTACGCGATGGCCTGCCTTGAATACGTTGGCGGTCGCCCACAGATCGATCTTGAATTCGTAGACCTTGCCCGCGACCATCAACTTGGGCTCGCTTGGCGATTCGCGCACGCGCGCACGAATAATCCCGTCGGTGAGGTTGCGCGCGAAGCCGCACGGCCCGGCATCGACCAGCTTGGCGGTAAAGTCGGTGTCGGGCGCCGAGGACGACGCGTACAGCGTCACCGTCACCGGTCCGATCACTTCGAGGTCTTCGCTTAGCGGCTCGCTCGAATAGACCAGGACGTCGGCTCGATGCTCGACCATGCTCTGGTCGAGCGCCCCGCCCATCTGTGCGTTGGCATAGCAGCACAGGCCCCCGCCCGCGGTCGGCACCGGGTTGAGCGGATTATAGAGGAACGAGTCCGGCGGCTCGTCGCCCGGCGCTTCGGTCGCGAGCGCGCCGTCGCCATAGGCGCTGTTGGCTTTGCCGCGGCTGTGCAGATAGTAGCGGCGCATCTCGGCTCCCGGCGGAGGCCACTCCATCTCCTCGCGCCATTCGTTGACGCCCATCACGAACAGCTTGACCGGCGCGTCTTTCCCGATGCCGTTGTCGGCGCCCTTGAGCCAATGGTCGAACCATCGCAGTTGCGTGCCGTCGTAATCGATCGCCACCGGGCCGGAGCGGAAGCCGTAATCGACCTGGCCCACCAGGCTCGAGAACGGCACCGCGTGATGCCACGGGCCGACGAGCAGGCGCTGGCCCGCGCGAGCCGACGCGGACGCGCCGCGCGTGCGCATCCCGATATAGTTGCGTAGCGTCCCGCCCATGAAGATGTCGTGCCATCCGCCGACGTTGAGCGCCGGCACGTCGATCTTGTCGTGCTGATCCTCGATACAGATCGCGCGCCAGTAGTCGTCGTAATAGGGATGCGCGAGCCAGTCGAAGAAGTACGGCGCGCCGGTGCGAAAAAGCGGAAACTCGCTCAGCGGTGCGAACTCCATCCGCTCGCGCATCACGTCGATACTGCCCATCACCGCGCTCAACTCCTCGGCGGCTTTGGGATTGCCGGCGCGCTCGCGCATCAGGCGGCTGAGCCCGAGCGTGATCATCAGCCAGCTCACGCTGAAGAACAGCTCGAACGCGCCGCCCTGGTAGACCCATCCGTCGTGGTAATCGCTCGCCGTGATCGACGGCACCATCGCTTTGAGGCTCGGCGGACGCTGAGTCGCGGCGAGCCATTGCGTCGCGCCCATGTAGGAAGCGCCGAACGTGCCGACTTTGCCGTCGGCCCACGGCTGGCGCGCGATGAACTCGATCGTGTCATAGCCGTCGCACGCCTCGTCAACGAAGCATCGAAACGTCCCCTGCGAAGCGAACAGGCCGCGGCAGTCCTGGACCACGACGTTGTAGCCCGCGCGCGCCGCGCGAATCACGTCAAGCGTGTTGAGCGTAATCGGTGGGAAGGATTTGTCATACGGCGTGCGGTTGAGCAGCACCGGCAGTTTCTCGGGTCCGTCGGGTCGATAGAGGTCGGCCTTCAAGACGCATCCGTCGCGCATTGGAATTTCGACGTCTTTCTCGATGATGATCCTGGACATCAGATGAGGCTCCTTGCGCCGATGCGGCGCTCGTGTCGGACGTTGCGCTCGCGCGCGGCGCCGTTTAAGGTCGCTTGTAGTCCGACGATTCCGAGTCTTCAAGTGAAGAGGTGGCGATGGCGACGGAACGACAGCGCGAAATCAAGCGGCGGCGCAAGCGGCGCGAGAAACGGCTCAAGGCGCGGACTCGCGAGGCCCGCAAGCATAAGAAAAAGCGTTAGCCAACGGCCTCGGATGGCCATCTCGGGGCAGAACTTGCACCATTCGAGCAGCGGACCTATAGTAGAGGACTTAACAAGCTCGATTTGTTATTGATTCAATTCTTGCAGCAGACAAGCCCAAAATAGATGATTCTGTTTTGCTTGGGCGCTATTTTCGGGCCGCTCCGGTGCATTTTTTGATTAGAGTGGCGCGGTACGACGCGCACAGAAATCCGCAAAACGATGAACCCTCGGCAACAGGTCTGACCGCGCCATGATCCCGTACGGGACAGGGCTACATTAGAATTCAACCAAGGAGGTCTGCGATGGCTCTTCAGATTAACGACGTTGCACCGGATTTCGAGGCCGATACGACCGAAGGTCGTATTCGCTTCCACGACTGGATCGGCGATTCCTGGGCGGTGCTGTTCTCCCATCCGAAGGATTTCACGCCGGTGTGCACGACCGAACTCGGCATGGTCGCCAAGCTCAAGGGTGAGTTCGACAAGCGCAAGACCAAGATTATTGGTCTCAGCGTCGATCCGGTCACCGACCACTCGAGATGGGCCAACGACATCAAGGAGACGCAAGGCTATGCGCCTAACTATCCGGTGATTGGCGACACGGATTTGAAAGTTTCGAAGCTCTACGGGATGCTTCCAGCCAGCGCTTCGGGGGACGCTTCAAAGCGCACACCGATGGACAACCTGACCGTGCGCAACGTCTTCGTAATCGGGCCGGATAAGAAGGTTAAGCTGATCATCGTCTACCCGATGACCACAGGGCGCAACTTCGACGAAGTGCTGCGCGTGATCGATTCGCTGCAATTGACTGCGAAGCATAGGGTGGCGACGCCGGTCAACTGGAAGCCGGGCGAGGACGTAATTATCGCGGGATCGGTCTCTGACGACGAAGCCAAGAAGATCTACCCGCAAGGCTGGAAGGCGCCGAGACCGTATCTTCGGATCGTGCCGCAGCCGAAGGAATAGAAAAAATAATCGAGCGCCGAGCCCGCGTGTGGCTGTAGCACGCGGCACTTTTTGGCGGGCAGTGCGGGCGGCTTTCACCATCGGTGCCAAACATCCGCCGCACAAATAAGCTTCGCGTCGCAAGCATAAGTTTTCAAACGCGCCCGATGCAGCCTCAGAACTCGCGCCGGGCGCGTCTTCGTCTGGTGACACCGCCGCGTTTTGTTCTCGCAACCCGCGCTTGCCTCAGTGGTAAGCGCGGCGTTACATTTGAGCAGCGACCGATCGCCCGATCGATTCTCTCTGCACTAAATTGCGCTCGACCCCGTTTCGAACGCGCAGCGCGGTCCGATGGAGTACAAGGGCATAGAAGGTTCATCCCAACCGCCTGTGATCGCCGCTGGCAGGCCGCATCTATTGGGCTCGGGCCGGCTGATCGTGATGTCCAATCGCGCGCCGATACGCGTGGTGCAAGAGGCCGGCAAGCAGCGTATCGAGCCCACCGTGGGCGGCGTTGGCAGCACCTTTCTCCGCCTGCTCGAGCATCAGGGCGGCCTGTGGATCGCCTGGTCGGGCACGCAGACCAAGACCCCCGGGCGGCTGATGATGCCACCCGAAAGCGACCCGCCGCGCTTCCAGATCGTCTTCTGCCCGCTGAGCGAGCGCGATGTTTCGCACTACTACTACGGGATGTGCAATCGGGGGCTGTGGCCGTTGATGCATTTCATGACGGCTAGCTGTCATTTCAACACGCTCCACTGGCGCTACTACGAAGCGGTCAACCGCAATTTCGCCGCGCTCGCCGCCAGCGAAGCCGGCGACGACGACGTGGTGTGGGTGCAGGACTTTCATCTCGCGCTGGTCCCGCGCCTGGTGCGCGAGCAGCGTCCGCGCCTCCCGATCGGGCTTTTCTGGCACGTCCCATTTCCGCCCGAGCAGATTTTCCGGGTCTTTCCGTGGCGCACGGAATTGCTCGAGGGGATGCTCGGCGCCGACCTGGTTGGCTTCCATACGCGCTCCTACGTGATCCAGTTCCTCAACTGCTGTGAGCGGATCCTGGGCCTGCGCGTCGACCGCTCGCGCGACGAGGTCGCGACCCATCGCGGACCCGTGCGCGTCGGCGTCTTTCCGCTCGGCATCCCGGCCGACTACTTCGCCGGACTCGCCGCGAGCCCGCGCGTGCAGGAGCGCACCCAGCGCATCCGCCGTGCGCTCCGCACGCCGCACGTGGTGCTGGGCGTCGATCGGCTCGACTACACCAAGGGCATCCTCGAACGCCTGCTCGGCTTCGAGCGCTTCCTCGAGGCCAATCCGGCGTATCATCGGCGCGTCACGCTGGTGCTGATCGCAGTGCCCTCGCGCACCAAGGTCGCCGATTACGCGGCGCTCAAGCGCGAGCTTGACGAACTGGTGGGCCGTATCATCGGCCATTTCTCATCCGAGGGATGGGTCCCGATTCGCTATCTCTACACGCAGTTCGGCGCTGAGGACCTGGTCGCGTACTACCAGGCCGCTGACATTGCACTGCTGACTCCGCTGCGCGACGGGATGAACCTGGTCGCCAAGGAGTATATCGCCGCGCACCTGGGCGACGACGGCGCGCTCATCCTGAGCGAATTTGCCGGCGCCGCCGAAGAGCTCACGCAGGCGCTGCTGGTAAACCCATATGACATCGACGCGATCGCCGCGCGGATCAAGCAGGCGCTCGAGATGAGCCCGGCCGAGCGCGCGTCGCGGATGCACGCGATGCGCACGCAGGTGCATCGCAACAACCTCGAGCACTGGTCCGAGCTCTTCCTGAACGCGCTGCTGCCGGAGCGGAATTTTGCCGCTGAGGCCTCCGCCGGCTTCTAAGCCGCCGCCGCTCCTGCCGGCTGCGACGATCGAGAAACTCGCCGCTCGCGGCCCAATCCTGCTCTTTCTCGACTACGACGGCACGATCTCCGAACTGGTGAGCCGCCCCGCGATGGCGCGTCCCGTCGAAGGCGTGGTGTCGGCGCTGAGCGCGCTCGCGCAGCGCCGCGAGCGTATCGCCGTCGCGATCGTCAGCGGCCGCCCGGTCGCGCAATTGCGCCGTATGACCGGCCTGGGAAATCAAGTGATGTACGCCGGCGTACATGGAGCCGAAATCGCCGGGCGCTCGCGCGAGGCAGGCAACGACAATATCCACGTAACTAATGACGTAGCCCGATGCGCCCCGGAGATCGATCGCGTGCGCGCGTGGCTTGCGCTCAATGTTCCCGATGGCGCCGGTTTCGAGGTCGAAGACAAGGGGCTCGCGATAGCTCTTCACTATCGCAACGCCGAAGGTGCCGCGGCCGCCGCACTGAGCGCTGAATTTGAGAGGTTCGTGCGCGCGGACGCGCCGCATCTCCGCGTCGCGCACAACAAGATGGTGGTCGAGGCGCTGCCCGCCGCAGCCTCCAAGGGCGCGGCTGTTCGGGCGCTGGGCCGCGAGGCCGGCCCCGCGTTCATGCCGGTCTACTTTGGCGACGATCGCACCGACGAGGACGCTTTCGCTGAGCTGGTTTCGCGCGGGGTCGGAGTGCTGGTGGGCGAGGCGCGTCCGTCGCTCGCGCGCTGGCGGGTCGAAAGCCCCGCCGCCGTCGCGCGCATCCTGACCGCGCTGGCAGCCGCACTCGCATAAAATTTTTCCTTCCCTCCACCAATTGTTCTGGTGGAGGGAAGAAAACCGATGAGATTGCCTGTCTACTTCTCGACCGGCAGGCCCGCGCGGGCCCATTCGGCGAACGAGCCGTCGAACAGCCGCGCGTTGTAGCCCGTCTGCGTGAGCGCCAGGTAGCCGAGCGCGGCGCGCGGTCCGCTGCGGCAATACGCCACGACTTTTTGGCCATGTCCGATACCGGCCGCCGCTATCTGACGCTCGAGTTGCTCGCGCGAGGCCAGCAGCCGATCCTCGGGCCCGTTCAGATCGCGCCATACGAGATTGACCGCGTGCGGAATATGGCCGGGATGGCCGTCGAGGTCGCGCTCGCCGATGAACTCCTCGCGCGAGCGGAAGTCGACCAGCCGATCGGTAGTGTTGGCGTGCACCTCGTCGAGCGTCGCGCGAAGCCGCTGGTTCAGCCACGGCACAAAACGGCGCGCGGCCGGCTGGACCGGGCGATAGACGACCTCGCGCCCATCGCTCTTCCAGCGCTCGAAGAAAACGTCGAGGAGAAAAATCTCCGGCGCGCCCAGGTACTCCATGATCCAGGCCAGCATCGCGGCATTCTGTCCCTGCGGCGAATCGTAGAGCACCGGCGTGACGCCCTCGCCGATACCGCTCGCGCCGACCCATTCGGCAAGCGCCGCCGGATCGAGCAGGCTGCCGTTGTCACCGAACGCGCGATAGACCGGCAGGTTGACCGCGCCGCTTAGATGGCCCGAGAGGTATTTCATCGGGCGGCGCGGATCGACGATCACGAAATCGGATTTCCCGATCCGCTCGGCCACGGATTGCGCGCCGACTAGCCGTATCATCGATTTATCATCACGCTCGTCTCCGAGAGGTCTTCGGGCGCGTCTTCGGGCGCGTTTTCTGCCGGATCATCGCCGTGTCAGACCTTCTCGAACTCGGTGACGATCTCGGTCGGACGCGCGATGGTCTGGGTGACAGGCGATCCCTCGACCGCGAGCCGCCACAGCTCCTTGAGCGTTTTTTCGTCGGCGTCGGCGCGCACGAACAGCTTGGCTTTGATCGTGGGATAGCCGGGATTGCCGGTAGTGCTATGGCCGGCCCACTTCAGGATATTTTCGAAGTTGCCCTCGAGCGCCACTTCGAGGTCGTGGATCCGCACGCCGCGCTTGGTCGCATTGAGCACGAAGCCGACCGTGAGGCAACTGCCCATCGCGGAGAGCAACTGCTCGTGCGCGCTGGCGGCGACGTCGGTCGCGTCGAGCCCCTCGGGCTCGTCCATCTCGACCACGTGCTTGCGCATGTAGGCCTTGGCGCGAAATCCGCCTTGCCATACGACGCGCGACTTCCACGGCCCGGTGACGCCCTTGAGCACTTCGGGATCGTCGCGCATGGAATCGGTGATCGCCTTGATTTTGTCGGGGCGCAGACCGTTGAGCATTTTTTCGTCAGCCATATTTGTAAGCTCCTGCGGTTATTCTCTAGCCCGGTTCACGGCGCGCTCGATTTTCCGCCGTCGATTCTTTTTTAGCCGCACTCTTTGCGCAGCATCTCCGCCGCTTCCGCGATTGCCTGCAGCTTGTGGAACGCGACCGGCGAGGTGTTGACGCACCGCTCGGCGAAAGTGCCGAAGCCGCAATCGGGGTTGAGATAGATTTTATCGGGGTCGAAGTAGCGCAGCACTTCCTTGACCCTTTTTACGATTTCTTCGGGCGATTCGATCTCGTCGGTGCGCGGATTGCTGACGCCCAGGCCGATCTCCTTCTCGTTGCGATATTCCTTGAAGACTTCGATCTCGCCGGCCCGCGGCGTGGCCATCTCGAGCACCAGCTGATGCACGTTCATGCGCATCAGCCACGGCAGCAGCGGACCGTAGTTGCCCGCAAGCAGCACGTTCTCCTTGCGGCTCCAGTTGCCGCGGCAGACGTGCACGCCGAAATGCACGCCGTCGATTCCGTCGACGGTCTCGTTCATCAGGCGCACCGCGAATTCCAGCTCGTGAGTCGGATCGGTGCGCGAGCCGAGCGCCGCGCACATGAAAGTCTGCTCGGCCTCGTCGCCGTAAACCACCTGCGAGAGCGAGGGCTCGTCGAGCTGGATAAAGTCGATACCCAGTTCCTTCAGCCGCACGATCTCGCGGCGCAGAATTTTCACCACGTCGCGCGCGAGATCCTCGCGCGTTGGGTAGGCCTTGTCGGAGAGCCCCTCGAACCAGCTCGAGCGGGTGAGCAGGTAAGGGCCGGGAATCGGAATCTTGGTCGCGTGTTTCGTATGTTCTTTGAGGAACTTGGCTTCGTCGACGCAGAGCCCTTCGCGCTCGCTGATTTTCTCGACCGCGATCGGGCTCTTGATCGCAAAGGCCGGGACGTCGAGCGCACGCAGGATTTCCTCGAAACCGGCGCGGTCCTTTACGTAGTCGAGCAGCTGCGAGAGCTTCATCAGGCGCATCCCGTTAAGCTTGTCGACCACGAAGGAATAAAAGTTGTCGCGGCGCATCTCGCCGTCGGCGACGATATCGACTCCGGCGTCCTCCTGGTACTTGATGGCGGCGAGCACCGCGTCGTCGGCCACCGCGTCGAATTCGGCGCCGGTGATTTCGCCGGCCTGGCGCTCGCGCAGCGCCGACACCAGCCATTGGGGGCGCGTCCACGAACCGACCACGGTTACGGGAAACAGTTTCGTCTTGGCCATCGGCTTAAGATCCTCGCCTGAGATCCTCGGTGAAATGCTGCCTCGTGATAAATGGTGCCCGCTACTCTTGCAGCGCTGCCGGATAGAGGCAAGCGGCGCCAACGCGAGGCTTGAGAGGCTAGGAACGCGCCGCGGGCGACGCGGCGAGGCACTGCGCTAGTAACTCCAGCGCGGCGGCCGCGAACGCGCGCATGTTGGCGACGCGATCGCTGCTGCCGGTCTCGACCGTGATCGCGCGCTCGACCGGCCCCCCAATCGCGATACAACTATGCCCCGCCGGATCGCCGTAGCGATTGCCAGTGGGACCGGCGGCGCCGACCTCGGCCACACTCCAGGTGGTCGCAAAGCGCTTGCGCGTCCCGCGTGCGAGCACCTCGGCCAGGGGCTCGGTCACTCCGCGAATACCCGCGAAGGCCGAGTCCGGAATATCGAGCAGCGTGCGTCGCGATTCGCGCGTGTAGACGATCGCGCCGCCGAGGAAATAGGCAGACGCTCCCGGCACCGCGAGCAGCGCGGCCGAGATGAGGCCGCCAGTCGACGATTCGGCGATCGCGATCGTTTCGTGGCGGTCCTTGAGCAGGGCGCCCAGCTTGGCCGCTATCGGCAGCAGATCACGCATCGAGATTCACTCCTTCGCGCTCATTCATGGAGCGCCGCTCACGAGCGGCCCTTACATCGGAACGGCGGATTTTTGTAGGGGCCGTTCGTGAACGGCCCTCTTCAATAGCCCGCAGCATAGTGCTTGGACGCGGCAAAAGGCCAACTCTAAAGCGCGCCCCCAATTTCGTTATTTGACTATTTCACTTCGATCTCGATGAAGCTGAATTCGAACGCGTTCTGATTTATCACGTCGTGGGCGACGCCGGCGTCGCGCGCGTAGGGAGCGCCGGTCACCAGTTCTGCGTCGCTCGCCGCGCCGTCAGGGGTGACAATCCGCAACTTTCCCGTGGTCAGCGGCACCACCACGTAGTCGTGCGCGTGAACATGAGGCCCCGTCGCCTCGCCCGGCGCAAAGGTCCATCGAGTTACAATCACGCTTCGATTTTCGAAGAGCCGCGTTGGCGTTGCTTTGGGCTCATTCATCGCGGGCCTCTCTCAGATGCCGATTCATGTCCATGCACTCTGCAATCGCGTGCGATTCGTCTCATATTCGACCGCTTGACGGCGTTGAAGCCTATCCTGTAGCCGCTTTCAGACGGAATCAAAGCCCGGCAAAATGGTAGACTCGCCTTGGGCGACAAGATGACAGGTCTGACGGAATTCTTGGAAATCACGGCGGAAACACGATAAAGGAGACGACGCGCCGCGCCATTAGCGGCCCGAACCTTTGGATTTGAGGTCCACAAATTCCCTTGGCGCTCTGAAACAGCTGGCCACGAAATACGTGGCGGTCTCGGTCGCGATCACTGCGCTATGCATGTTCGCGGGGTGGGCCGCGACCAACGCGAGAAGCGCAGACACGCAGGCCGAGATCAGGCTTCACATGCGGGCCGCGGGCAAGAGTGCGGCCTATGTTGCGGGCGCGAGCCACGACTACGCGACCGCCACCTACGACGGCCTCGAACGCTATTCGACCTGGGAAAATTCGGATGGCAAGTCGGCGACCTACCAGCCCCAAGGGCCCTTCACCGCCGACAATCCGTTCTTCAAACCGATGGGCACCAACGGACGCTCGTGTGTGACCTGCCACGATCCGAGTGCCGGATGGACGATCACGCCGGTGCATATCCGCGCGCGCTTCGAGGCGAGCCACGGCACCGATCCGCTGTTTCGGCCGATCGACGGCGCCACTTGCCCCGATGCCGACGTGTCGACGCCGGCTGCGATGAAGAAGGCGTACAGCCTGCTGCTCAACAAGGGACTCATCCGAATCGGTATCGCGATACCGCCGGATGCCGAGTTCTCGGTGGTGAAGGTTGATGACCCGTACCATTGCACCAAGCTCAGCAGTCCGAAGAGCGGAGTGCTCTCGGTCTATCGCCGTCCGTTGCAGGCGACCAATCTGCGTTTCGAGGACTCGCTCATGTGGGACGGGCGGATGGGCGATCTCGAGCGTCAGGCCAACGACGCCGTGCGCGGGCACGAACAGGCGGTCGACGGCCCGATGCCCGATCAGCTTGCGCGGTTGATCGAATTCGAGACCGGCACCTACGACGCGCAGACCTGGGTGCCCAAGGCGGGCTCGCTGCAAGACGGCGGCGTGGGCGGCGGACCGGTAGCGCTCTCGCGCGAGCCGTTCTTTATCGGAATCAACGATCCCTTTGGCAACAACCCCATCGGCGCGCAGACCTCGCTGCACGTGTTCAATCTCTACGACCTGTGGCGGGGCGATCCAAATCCTGAGCGGGCGCGAATCGCGCGCGGTCAGGCAATCTTCAACGCGACACCGATGATTATCGGAGGAGTCCCGGGGCTCGACGACGCCGAGGACCATCCCACGCACGAGGGCTTCTGCACCACCTGCCACGACACGCCGAACGTCGGCAACCGGTCGATCAACATCCTGATGAACCTCGGGACGGCCGACGCCTCGCGCCGCACGCCCGACATGCCCCTGTTCACGCTGCGATGCGATTCGGGCGCGCTCAAAGGGCAGACTTTCCAGACGATGGACCCGGGGCAGGCGATGGTTACCGGCAAGTGCACCGACATCGGGCGGTTCAAGACCTCGAGCCTGCGGGGGCTCGCCTCCCGTCCGCCGTACTTTCATGACGGGCAATCGGCGACGCTGATGGACGTGGTGAACTTCTACAACGATCGCTTTCAGGTCGGGCTCACGGCGGAAGAAAAGGAGGACCTGGTGGCGTTCCTGAGAACGCTCTAGCGATTCGACGTTTTCACATTACTGAGAAGACCAGCCCAGGTTCCGATCTTCTCCCTTGTGTCTTGGGAAAGGAATGATGTTGGGGGCGGTCGATCACGTTCTGACCTCCTCCCCCGTGCCTTGGGGGAGGATGGAGGTGGGGGTCGAGCGAGGAAGCGCCGGATGTCTTTCCTCCGCGGCGCTTCCTCGTCCTGCCTCCGTCGCCGCGCGCGCGTCACTCCCGTCCTTCAAATCCTCGCGCTAATCCTTGAGCATCGCGACGCATTTGATCTCGACCATCAGACCCGGCATCGCCAGCGCGGTAACGCCGACGCCGGTCCACGCCGGATACTCGCCGGTGTAGTAGCGATCCTTGACCGTAATGAAAAGTTGAAGGTCGCGCATGTCGGTATGGTAGGTGACCATATCCACCACGTCATCAAACGTGGCGCCGGCCGCGGTGAGCACTTTCTTCACATTTTCGAAGGCCTGGACGAATTGCGCTTCCTTGCCCCCGACCACGTTGAGATTCGCGTCGCGTCCAACCTGGCCAGCGATGAAGAGCAGGTTGCCGGCCTTCACGCCGGGATTGTAGTGAAAGCGGTTTTTGATCGCTTCCATCTCTTTGGGAACGACATTTGTGCGCTTGATCATGATTAATCTCCTTGCCCGGTATTGTTTGTAGTCTCAATCTGAACTACACTGCTTCTTGATGCCCAAGCGGGCCGTCAGACTGGCCCCGATGCGGTTCGTCACCTGAAGGCGCTTAGCGCCGGCGAACGTTCGCGGCTCATAGAGGCGATGCAAGCCGCACTGGGTGAAGATGACGCTACTGTCCCAAACAAAAACCGCTTCCGTTTGCGCCGGCCTTCCGGACAGTTTGAATTCGAGTTTCGAGACAGAAATTTACGCGTCTTCTATCGTGTGGAAGAAGACCAGGTACTCGTCGACGCCATCGGCCGTAAGCGCGGCAACCAGCTTCTCCTCGGCGGTAGGAAGGTGACTCTATGAAGATCGAGAACATTCGCGAGATCAAGACGCGGTTCAGCCGCTACGTCAAGGACCTGCCGAAAACCGGTTCGGTCCTCATCACCAAGAACGGTCGGCCCTGCGCCGCCTTGGTGCCGGTCACCGAGGACACTGACCTCGAAGCTCTGGCACTGTCGCAGAACAAGCGCTTCTGGAAAATCATCGACGACGCGATCGGGCGCGGGAAAAAAGAAGGTTACGTCGATCTGGCCGACCTATAAGAGCCCATCTCCCCGCATGGCTGGTCCCCCTCAATACATTACGAAGGGCGGTCTGACCTTCACCTGCCATATTCCTCGAACACCTTGAGCACCGCTTCGGTCTCGCCGTCGGCCGGATAAAACACTTCAACGTGCAATTCCTGCAGCGTAACGTCGTGCGGCGTCGCCACGGTTGTGACGGTGCTGAACATCCGCGCGACCTTGCCGTTCAACATCAGTTCCATCGGCAGAATCAATTCGTGCGGCGCCTCGAGTTCGGGTTCGCGCCAGCGGGCCAGGACCCCTGGATAACTCAATATTTCCGCGATCAGCTCTTTCAGCGTGTCGTCGCGAGCCCACGCGAGCCGCCGATAGGCCTCGTTCAACAATGACCTCGCGATCGCCTCCCAGTTCACGATTATCTTGCGCACGCCGTTGGGATCGAAGACGAGGCGCAAAACGTTCAACCGTGGCGGCGTCGATACGCTGAGCGGCAGCAAACCGGCCGGCTCTTTGCCCAGCGTGGCGGTCAGGAAGCGGACAAAAGCGCCGTTGGCCATCACCACGTTCCAGTGACGATCATGCGCGATTGCGCTGCGCGGCTCGTTTGATTTGAGAATTACCTCGACCGCGGCCCGCACTTGCAGCATTCGCGGATCGTCCAAACTCGTCTCGCCATAAACCGGCGCGTAGCCGGCCGCCAGCAGCAGAAAGTTTCGCTCGCGCAGAGGCACGTCCAGCACGTTCGACAGCGTCAGGAGCATCTCCCTGCTTGGCTCCGCTCTGCCGGTTTCCAGAAAGCTGATATGACGGCAGAGACTTGCGCTTCCAGCCCGAGCTCGAGCTGGCTCAGATGACGCGATTCGCGCCATCGACGCAGCAGCGGTCCGACACCGCCCGGTTCTACTGCCATTCCATTGCGCTGAGCATCCATAGCAAAACTCCTTGGCGCGCAAGCGCGGCGGTTTGCGCGAGCGCAGCGATTGCGAAGGACCGGCGCTCCGGACGATTATCGCCCAAAGGCGCGCGAAAGCGGAGCGTCGGTCCATCCTCTTTCGCCCGCGCGTCTATCTGCTCTTCACGTAACCCATAGCCTCGATAATCTGGCCACCGCGCACTCGCATCAGGTTCACGCCACGCACGGAATTGCTCTCGCCCGCGCTCCAGAAATAACGCCATCTGATTATCGCGCGGTCGCCGGCCACGAAGACCTCCTCGGGCTCGAAGTGGGTTCCGGACTCTCCCGCGAGCCCTTGCCATACAGCAAGACACGCCTGCCGTCCGACGTGGCGAGAACCGTTGGGCGCGGGCTGCGTGTTTTCGATGATGCAGTCCTCCGCGACCAGTTCCGTGAGCGCGTCAGGGTCGTGACGCTGAAACGCCTGGTTGAATCTCCGCATCACCTCGGACGTGTGATTGGCGATCTGAACATTTTCTCCATCCATTTCATTCATAAAGATCGCTCATTGGTTGTGGCGGCAGGCGGGCCGCGCGATGGCGCAAATCCGCAGCGCGCACTGCTGGCGGCGCCGCCTGCTCGCGTTTGCGTTTGGCCACTCCCGATCACGGAAACCGAGTTTCGCCCGGCGCCCGGGTCGGTTTAACCGATGCTCGAACGCGTCTTCGCCTCATTCCTTCGGCAGAGGAGAGAAGTGCGCGCTTACGATCTTCCAGTCCCTGCCTTTCTTGACGTAAACCAAGGTCGAGCGGCCGCACTGCACTCGCGCGAGGCCTCCGCCCTTGGGCACGGTGGTGAGACGGTCGTAAGCGTTGACCACCACGGTGGAGTCGCTCACCGCTCGGCACGAAGACTGATGGAACGTGAACGTCGTTGATTCCGCGCCGGCGACGGCACTCTGCAGGTACTCGAGAAACCGGCCCTTGCCCTCGAACAAGTATGGGACGTGATCGAAGACCTCGACATCGTCGTCGAGGGCGTTGACGAACGGCGCGAAGTCTCCCTTGGTGGCGGCGGCAAGAACCTGTTCGTTTAGCTGCTGGACTTCTTCTTTCGGCGACATATGAATACTCCTTGTGCGCGAGTTTTTTTGGCCGCGCCTGAGTCTTTTTCCGATGACGGGGCGGCGTGTTCGCGTCACGAGTCGAATCTCGCCATTTTCGTTCGCGTCCGACAATTACTTCGGAGGTAAGCGGGAGAAGATGTTGGATCTGCGGGGCGCCAAATGAACCGCGGCGCTCACGCGGAAGCCGGCAGGTTCGCCACACGCGCGATGTACAAATCTCCCGTCGATGAAGTAGCCTGTGGCGGAAATTCAAGGAGAAAATCGATGAGCGTAATCGTTTTGGTCCAGGGCACTCCACGTCCCGATCGCAAGGAAGCGCTGGCGCAGTATCAGCAGGCCGCCCGCGCCGTGATCGCCAAACATGGCGGCGAAGTTCTCGCGCGCGGCACCGGCCTCGGGAGCCTTCATGGCTCGGGCACTTATCAGCTCGGGATCGTGCTGCGGTTCGCGGACAAGGCCGCGGCCGACGGATGGTACAACGATCCGGACTATCGCAAGGTGCTGCCGCTGCGTGACGATGCGTACGCGGCGCTGGAGATCAACATGTTCCAGGAGTGAGGCGTGAGGCGGCGCCGCTCGGATAGCGGCGGGCAAATCGGCGTTTCGTTTCCCGCCGGCCGGCCCGCCGCGGAGCATCGCCGGGCTACATCCTTTTCCAGTCGCCCGATTGTTCGAAAGCCTCGGCGGCGCGATAGATGGTCGGCTCGTCGAAGTGCCTGCCGGTCAGCATCAGCCCGGCCGGAAGACCGTCGATCATGCCGCACGGAATCGACATCGACGGATGATGTGTTAGGTCGAACGGCGCGGTATTGATGATCATCTCCAGCGCCCGTTCGACGTATATCTCGCGGCTCGCGTCGGGTTTAGGCAGCGGCGTTGCCTTCATCGGAGTCGTCGGCATCAGCAGCAGATCGTACTTCGCCAGGACCTCGTCGTAGGCCGCGCGGAGCCGGCGTACGATATTGATCGCCTTGCCGTAGTAGCGCGAGCCGTAGTTCTCGCGCACGTAAGTGCCCCACATCAGGAACAGCTTGGTCGTTTCTGAAAGCTCATTGGCCCGCTGGCGCCATCCGCGATGGAAGTCCATCAGCCCGGTCGCGTAGAGATCGTCGCGGCTGACTCCGAAGCCGTCGCCGTACATCATAGTTTGCGTCAGGCCTTCGATTCCGATCGGCGTCCAGATTGCGGGGCCCACCAGATGCATCGGGATCGAAACTTCCTCGACACGCGCGCCGAGCGAGGCCAGGCGCTTTGCGCCGGCGCGCACTTTCTCGTCGACGGCGCGCTCGGAGGTGGGATGGCCGAAGCCTTCTTTGACGATCGCGATCTTGAGGTCTTTCGCGCCACGCCCCAGCGCCTGCGAATACGGATGCACCTGTGGGGCCTTGATTCGCGGATCGTAGCCGTCGTCACCCGCGATCACTTCCAACAGCAGCGCATTGTCGGCGACGCTGTTGGTCATGGGGCCGGTGTGGTCGACGAAGATCTCGATCGGCATGATGCCGGTGTACGGCACGAGTCCCCACGTCGGCTTCATCCCGTACACGCCGCAGTACGACGCGGGCATCCGGATCGAGCCGCCCTGGTCGCCGCCGATCGCCATGTCGACCTCGCCCGCCGCCACCAATGCGGCGCTGCCCGAGGAAGACCCGCCCGCCGAGAAACCCATCTTGCGCGGATTGTGTACCGCTCCGGTGGCGTTGGTATGGCTTCCGCCGGAGAGGCAGAAACACTCGCAATGCGCCTTGCCGACGATCTCGCCGCCCGCGTCCAGGATGCGCGTGACGATGGTGGCGTCGAAGTCGGGTACGTAGCCCTCCAGGGTCGACGCACCGTTCATCATCGGCACGCCCGCGAGCATCACGTTGTCCTTGAGCACGATGGTCTTGCCCTTAAGCTTGCCCTCGCTCGCGCCCTTGACCGACGACTTGTAGTACCAGGCGTTGTACTTGTTCTCCTCGTGGCCGGGCCGGTAGCCGGGCGTGCGAGGATATTTGACCCGCGGCACTTCATCGGGCATCGCGGCGACGGCGTTGTAAGCGTCCACGTAGGTCGTAAACAGGACGCGAAACGAATCCACGCTGGCGTCATCCAGCGACAGTCCACACTGTCGCGCCACCGCGCGCAGTTGCTCCCGGTTCGGCATCTGAACGGCCATGCGATCTCCTCCCTCTAACAAGTTTCGCGCATCGCGCCGGCGAGTACGGCCGAGATTACGGCCGACGATTACGAAATGTTGGCTGACTCGCAAGGCCGCGAGTGTGCGGGCAGACTTGGAAAGCCGCGTGCGGCTTAGGCGTCGCTCTTGCGCAACTCGACCGTGTTGCCGTCGGGATCGAGCACCCAGATTTGGCGGCCGAGGCGACGGCGATCCTCTTCCTTGAGTTGTGCGCGCATCGCGTCGCCGTCGAGGAACGGCACGCCCATTTCTTTTAGCGAGGCCTTGGTCGCGTCGAGGTCGTCGACCTCGATCGCGATATGCGGGCCGGTCGGATCGGGGCCGTCGTGTTTCTTGCTCACGATCAGATGAATCTGGCCGCTGCCGATGCCGTACCACATCCCCTTGAAACTGAAATCGGGACGCGGGATCGGCTTGAGGCCGAGCACGTTCTCGTAAAAGGCGCGGCTCTTGTCGACGTCGGTGATCCGAAACGCGGAATGGGACAAGTCAACTGGCTTAACCATCCGAACCTCCTGCTGAACCTCTTGGGCAGCGCCGGTTTTGCACGCGAAGCGCCGCATGGCGCCGCTTGCGACACGCAGTTCCCCACTTCTAATGAATTTCCGCGCCGCCCGCCACCACCAGCGAAGTGCCGGTGACGTTGTCGGCGCGCGCCAGGTAGACCACCGCCTCGCCGATATCCGCGGGCGTCTGCTCGCGGCGCAAATAACACATGGTGCCGACGGTGTTGTCGAACAGCGACTCAGGGTTGCCGCCGCCCCACGCTTTGCTCAGGTACTGGTTGAGCACGTCGGTCCACATCGCGGTGCGCAGCAGCCCCGGACATACCGCGTTCACCCTGATGTTGGCCGGGCCGAGTTCCTCGGCCAGCGCCTGCGTGAGCGCCATCACTGCGAACTTGCTCGCGCAGTACGCCGCAAGGCCGCCGCGCGAAGTCTTGCCGGCGATCGACGCGATATTGACGATCGCACCTTCCTGGTTGCGCAAAAGATGCGGGATCGCCGCTTTCGAGCACAAAAACGGCCCCTTTGCGTTGACCGCCATCACGCGGTCCCACGCTTCCTCGGAAAACTCGGCCACCGGACCGGCCGCGATGATGCCAGCGTTGTTGACCAGAATATCGACCGAGCCCAGCACCTTCGCGGTCTCGGCGGCCATCCGCTCGCAATCGGCCCCGCGCGTCACGTCGGCCAGGATCGCCGCGGCCTTGACGCCATGCGACTTCACCTCGTCGACCGCACTCGCGAGTTCGCCATGCGCGGCGAGGTTGTAGGTCAGCGCCGGGTCCTTCGGACTGCCGAGATCGACCATCGCCACGTTGGCGCCAGCCTCGGCGAGTTTGAGCGCGATCCCGCGTCCGATTCCGCGCGCCGCCCCGGTGACGATCGCGTTTTTGCCCTTGAGTTCCATCGCGGCTGCCCTCCGTCCCGCTATTTAGCACGCCGGACGTGCGCCGGGGCAAACGCCCGCGCGTTTTGCGGAGGCCGAGGATGAGACGATTTGCGGTTCTGAATTTCTATGGAAACCGCCTCTGCATCTACGAGCGACTATCGCGTCTCTGCAGCCTCGCGCTGGCTTTTTTCGCGCTCCCACGCCGCGAGCTCGTCGTGAGCGTTGCGCTCGTACTTCTCGAGCGCCGGGTCGGTAGCCGGGATGGACGGGGTGGTCAGCTCCAGCCGAATTCCGTTGGGGTCGAAGAAATAAATCGACTTGATGAAGTGATGGTCGGTCGGGCCGAGCACGTCGATACCCGCGGCCATCAGCCGCGTGCGCGCGGCTTCCAGTTCGGCGAGCGAGCCCACGCGCAGCGCGAGATGGTTCACCCACTCGGGCGTGTTGGGCGAGGGCGCGGTAATCTGGTTGTCGCCGAGATCGAAAAATGCGACGCACGAGCCGTCGGTCATGCGAAAGAAGATATGCGCGTGCGGACAAAATTCCTGGGTGCTCGGCACCCGGTCCTGGCGGATGACGTGGACCAGCGGCAGGCCCAGGATATCCTCGTAGAAATGCCGGGTCTCCTCCGCGTCGCGGCATCGATAGGCGAAGTGATGCAGTCCGTTGATCGGAACGAACGAAGGCATACGTCACCTCCTCGCGTAACTATCAGCCGGGGTCAGCAGGAACGCAAGCGGGAACGCAAGAGTCGACAGAGTGGTTTACTATGTTACAAAAGCGTCGCGTGCAGGTGCCGCAGGGGGCGAGAGAAATGGCAAAGCTCAAATCGTTCGACAAATACTCGGATCAGAATATTGATCAACTGCTCTCGCTTGAAGGGGAGTACCGGATCGATTCGTTGCTCGCCGCGATGGAACAGGCTATCGGCCAAAAGGCCGCGCGCGAGGGCGATGGGAGCTTGAGCGCCGAGGAGCGAGTGGTTCTCGCGGTGGAAGCGTTGCAACGCGAAATCAACAACGGCGGCTACGATCAGTTTTTCGTGAACTCGTCGCGAGAGTACGCGCCGATGATCGTGGATACTCTCGCGCGCATCGGCTGTCCAAAAACGAGCGAGATAACCCGCAACGCTCTGGATGTTCTTGGACTTGCCGACCTTGACGAAGAAAGCATCGAGGCGGCGATGGACGCCGACAGTGACGAGCGCGACGAAGAACTCGCTCGATGTGACGACGCGTACTATCAGTCGGGCGAGGACCTCGACGCGGCGCTGTTTGCGTTCGTCAAAGCGAACCGGGTATCAATTAAATTCTAACCGCGGAAATTGCAAAGTCTGACCGCGCGATAGCGCCCAACCGGGCGTGGAGGGTCGTATGCGTATGGAAGGTGGCTGTTCATGCGCAGCTTTGCGGTATGAGTTGACCGCCAGTCCGCTCATTGTACATGCCTGTCACTGCCGGGATTGCCAGCGCATCAGCGGGGGCGCGTTTGTGATCAACATCTGGATCGAGAAAGAGTTCGTGCGGCCAAGTGGCGCAATTCCGCAATCGTTTCTGCTCGAAGCAGGCGGCGGAAAAAATCACGAGGTGTTTTTTTGTGGCAAATGCGGCGCTCACGTGTGGAGCCGCTATCATCGCGCGCCCGGCAACGCCCTGTTCGTTCGCGCCGGAACGCTGGACAAGCCCGAGGCGGTAACGCCCGACGTTCACGTCTACACCAGGAGCAAACTGCCCTGGCTCGAACTTCCGCGCGGCGTTCCCGCGTTCGAGTCGATGTACAAGATCGAAGAAGTCTGGTCCGCCGAGAGCAAAGAACGGCTGCGCCGCATGCAGGCTTAGCTTCTCCCGCGCATTCCCTAGTCGAAGGCGCTGAGGCCCGTGATGTCGCGGCCCAGCACCAGCGTCTGCACGTCGAAGGTGCCCTCATACGTGTTGATCGTCTCCAGGTTCAGCATGTGGCGGATGACCGGGTACTCATTGACGATCCCATTGGCCCCGAGCATGTCGCGCGCCATACGCGCGACCTCCAACGCCATCGCGACGTTGTTGCGCTTGGCGAACGAAACCTGCTCGGGCCGCATCTTGTTCGCGTCCTTGAGCTGTCCCAGGCGCAGGCATACCAGTTGCGCCTTGGTGATCTCGGTGAGCATCGTCACCAGCTTGTTCTGCACCAATTGATAGCCGGCGAGCGGACGCGCGAATTGCTTGCGCGATTTGGTGTAGTCGAGCGCACAATGGTAGCAGCTTCGCGCCGCGCCGATCGCGCCCCATGAAATTCCGTAGCGCGCCTGCGTCAGGCATGAGAGCGGCGCGCGCAAGCCGCGCGCTTCCGGGAGCCGCGCGCTATCGTCGAGCCGGACGTCTTCAAAAATCAATTCCGAGGTTATCGATGCGCGCATCGAGAACTTGCCGTGGATGTCGCTGGTGGTGAAGCCGGGCTTGCCGCGCTCGACCAGGAATCCCGCGATGCCTTCGGGGACTTTGGCGTAAACCACCGCGACGTCGGCAATCGAGCCGTTGGTAATCCAGCGCTTGGTCCCGTTGAGCACCCATCCGTCGCCGTCGCGCCGCGCTCGCGTCTCCATCCCGCCCGGGTCGGAGCCGTGATCGGGCTCCGTCAGTCCAAAGCATCCGATTAGCTTGCCCTTGGCCATCTCGGGCAGGTAGCGGCGCTTCTGTTCCTCCGAACCCCACGCGTAGATCGAGTACATCGCAAGCGCGCTCTGTACCGAAGCGAACGAGCGCAGGCCCGAGTCGCCGGCCTCGAGTTCCTGCATGATGAGACCATACGCGATGTTGTTCATGCCGGCGCATCCATAGCCCTTGAGGTTGGCGCCGAAAAAACCAAGCTCGGCCATCTGCGGCACCAGTTCCTTGGGGAAGGTTTCGCTGGCGAAGTTGCGCTCGATAGACGGGAGAACCTCGCGCTGGACGAATTGGCGCACCGTGTCGCGGACCATCCGCTCCTCGTGGCCGAGCATCTCGTCGAGGTCAAAAAAATCCAAATCTTTCAATAAATCCGCCATCTTACGACTCCTGAGGGGCTATTGGAGCGGCGCCCTAGGGCAATCGCGGCAGGCCGATCGCGCATATTGCCTCTGCTACAGGTATCAATTAGCCTTATACCAGAACCAATTCCGATGCATATCGAGACACTGAAGGTCTTCTGCGACATCATCGAGAGCGGTAGCGTTTCTTATGCCGCCTCGCAGAACTTCGTCACCCAGTCGGCGGTCAGTCAGCAGGTCCGCAGCCTGGAGGAGAAGTACGAGTGTCGATTGTTAGAACGGGCGCGCGCGGGTGTCAAACCTACTCCAGCCGGGCAGATACTCTACAACTCGAGCAAGGAGATCGTGCGCCGTTTCATGGAATTGGAGAACCGGCTGCGCGAGATCGGCTCGGTGGTCGCGGGATCGATCCGGGTCGGCACGGTCTACAGCGTCGGGTTGCACGAGCTGCCGCCCTACCTGACCGAGTTCCTGCGCACTTATCCACAGGTAAACGTGCATCTCGAGTACCTGCGCTCCAACAAGATTTACGAGGATTTGGTCGAGGGCAAAATCGATCTCGGCGTGGTGGCCTACCCGGCCAAGCGCAGCCAGATCGTCACGATCGCTTTTCGGCACGACGAACTCGTGCTGGTGGTTCCGCCCGACGACCCGCTGGCCAAGCATAACAAGGTCAGCGTGAGCGCCCTGGTAGGTCAGAAGTTCGTCGGCTACGAGCGCGACATCGCGACGCGTAAAGCCTCAGACCGCATTTTGCGCGAGTATGGCGTAAAGCCTCAGTACACGATGGAGTTCGACAATATCGAGACCATCAAGCGGGCGGTCGAAATCGGACAGGGCGTGGCGATCGTGCCGCTGTCGACGGTCGAACACGAGACCACCCGGGGCTCGCTCAAGATGCTGGAATTTGCCGAGGGCACTTTCACGCGGCCGCTCGCGATCATCTACAAACGCGGGCGGGAGCTTTCGCCGGCAGTACGGAAATTCGTCGAGGTTCTGACCACGGCGAAGATTCATTCGCCCGGGACGCGCGCGGAGAAGGGCGACGGCAATAACGCCCGCAACGAGGCTCGTGCCGAGCGCGCCGACAAGTCCGATAGAGCCGAGAAATCGGATCGCGCCGAGAAGCCCGAGCGGACCGAGAAAGCCGACCGGGCTGAGCGAGCGTAGCGGCGCCGCATCGGGAAATCCGCCGACAGCAATCTGCCGACGGTAATCTTCGAAAATCTCTCGCGAAAAGTTCTCGCGGACGAAAAAAGTCCTACCCTAGCAGCGCGCGCAGGCGCTCGCGGTCGAAGCCGGCGACGATTTCGCTGCCCGCGATGACCAGCGGGCGTTTGATCAGGTTCGGCTCTTTCGCCATCAGCGCCAGCGCCTCGGCCGCAGTCAATTTCCTGTCCTTGAGCTCCATCGCCTTGAAAGCCGGGCTCTTTGGATTGAGGAAGTCTCGCGCGTCGCGTCCAGCGAACAGAGCCTTGAGCTCCGCGATGCTAAGCGGCTGTTTGGCGTAGTCGCGCTCGTCTAGTTCCACGTGCAGTTCGTCGCGCAAGAAACCTCTTGCGTTGCGGCAGGTGGTTCAGGTCGATTTCCAGAGAAAGCGCGCCTGCTTCATCTTGAGCTTTTCCTTCCTTTGCTGACGTAAATCAGTCTAAGTCGGATGTGACTTTGCGAGTTCCGGTGTCCTTCGCGGGTTGCGAGGTTTGCCGGAATCCGCTTGAAGATTCCGGCCGAACTTCCCGCCTGAACCCTATTCGATGCTGCTGCTCGGGAGCGGCGATGCAGCAGCCCCGCCGTTCGTACCTCTGCGGGCGGAGCCGCTCGAGGTCGAATTGCTCGGCGAAGTGCTCGGGCCAACCGGCCCTACGCCGTGGTCCGCCGCTTGAGGCATCGCGGAACCCGCCGTCGCAGAGTCACCCGGGATTGATGCCGTTCGGGCTGGCGGCGCGTATTGCATTGGCGCCGAGTTCATCGACGAGCTTCCCGCCGGCGCCCCCATCGACGTGGACGGCGCAGGCTCGGGCGTAACCGTGGTCGGGCCGCTGAAATGGATCGGCTTCTGCCCGGCTACCATGTCAGGCGTGAGCACGTAGTCTCCGCCGAGCGAACTGCGCCAGATGGTATTGGCGGTTTGCGTGTTCCCGCCGGTCAGCAGGTAGCTCGCTCCGCCGGTGATTCCGCCGAGAATTCCGTAGACCACCTTGGCGGGCACGTACAGGACGTTGCCGGCCACTGTGCCGGCGCCGATTCCCACGCCCTTCCAGTTCACATCGCCGTCAGGCGGCTGCGGCACCTGGGCCTGGCCGGCCTGCGATCCGCCCACCACATCATTGGAGCTTTGAGCCGTATTGGGGCTCTGCGCCATCGCGGGCAGCGCGAGCGCCCCCGCCGCCACCATCGCCAACAGACACGTAACTTTCTTCATCACCTTTCCTCCTCCTCCCCCCAACTACTGGATCAAATGACTATTCGGTCCTCATTAAAGAGACTACTCGGTCTTGACGACCACGTCACCGGGCAAAAGACTCATCAAATGCGCAAAGGCCCGCTCCAGATAATCGTGGTCTTTGGATTCGAGCGTCAGCTTCACCCGGTAATCCGGATCCCCGACCCGTGGATAAGAGCCCAGCAGAAGATCGGGGTAGCGCGCAAGACACTGGTTGAGATGCTCGGCGATCGCGCCCTCGCCGGCCGAAGTATAAATCGTGCGCATGTAATAGGGATCGGTCGCGAAGCGGCCCAGCAGCGCACCCAGCTTGGCCTCGAAAATTTGTGGGATGCCGGGAAGGATATAGACGTTCTCGAGCTGGATGGTCGGAAAGCGCAGGTCGCCCGCCGAATTCAGCACGGCGCCCTCGGGCACCGCGGCCATCTTGAGCGCGGCGGCGGTGAGGCGATCGGCGAAGTGCGTGCGGATGAGGCGCTCGAGTTCCGGATGCATAGCGAGCTTGCGGCCGAACGCCGCCGCGACGCCGTCCATCGTCACGTCGTCGTGAGTCGGGCCGACACCGCCCGAGGTCAGCACGATGTCGAACCGGCCCGCGCAATAGCTGACTTCCTCGGCGATGAGCGCAATCTCATCGGGGATGACCGTGATGCGCTGAAGGGCGACGCCGATTGCGCGCAACTGACGGGAGGCAAAATACGCATTGGAATCCTGCGTCTTGCCTGACAGGACTTCATTGCCGACCACCACCAGGGCGCACGTTCGCTCTCGCATAAGGCCTGGCCGCCTGCGCCGCCCGCTCCCCCCTTCCTCATCGCTATCGCATTATCGCGCCCCGCTTGCCGTGGAGCAACGGGGGTCTGGCGGAGCGCCGGCCTACGGCCCCGCCTACGCGGGCTAGTGATTGACCGCACTATGCGCTTGATAGGCATCACGTGCGGTCCGCTGATAAGCTTCACCTGCGGCCCGCGCCTCGTCTTCATGACCGCTGATATCCTTAAGGGTCACGGCGGCGTCTTGAAGCAGATCTGGATCATTGCTCTTCATCCACTCCCGCGCATCTTGCAGCCCCGCCGTGGAGTCGCGCCCGATGAGGCGCAGGATTTTGTTCCTCTCGGTGATTAGATCAGCCAGCTTCCCCTGCAAAGATTGCCTGTACTCTAAGTCGAGAGGAGTTTCGGATGTGCCGACCCTGGTCATCGTCCGGCGCGTATTTTCAATTTTACTTTTCAGCTTCGGCAGCGCCTCGTCTTCGTAGAAGCCCGGAAAATCGCCGCTTGCCTCTACATATTTTCCTTTCTCCAGGCGGTAAACGGCCGGCCAAATTGCTGCTTCGGCCGAGCTGTGAGAGACGAGTTCTGTAGGAATCACCAGCTCCTTTTTGCCATCGCCTTTCAGATCCCTGATTACCGTTCTCAGGTTGTGGATTCCGCTGCCGCGCACTTCCTGATAGGTCATTCTGCCGGACGCGTCACGCCAGAAGATCAAAAGTGCATCGAAAAAAGCACGCCCGTTAACGTCCATACTTGTAACCAGTTCAAACTTGCCATCGCCTTGTAAATCGGCCCAAGTATATTCGTCGATGTCTTTAGGCTCGACGCAGGAGCAGTCTCCATGGCCCGAAAAGTTTCCGATGACGCCGGTGAGGAATCTCGCAACACTGGCTTTATCGTAAGTGCGCAGCGTCTCTATGCTTCCTTGGTCCCATGGCGTGTCAGTGATCGACGCACCTAGCGCATGACCTGCCTGCGCGAACGTGAACGCAACCAATAGCAGTAAGACACTTTTCATCATAAGAACCCCTTACGCACCTAATGAGTCATTAGGACGAAGAAGGTCCCTTGAGACTACGGTCCCGCCTGCTCGATATCGGAAGCCTGTGACTTGAGGAACAGCTTGAGCCGCTTTTTCAGCCGCGCTTCGATCTGGCGCACGCGCTCGCGGCTAATCCCGAACCTGGCGCCGACCTCCTGCAAGGTCGGCGGATCCTCGGAGAGCAGCCGGCTCTGGAAGATTTCGAGTTCCTTGTCCTTGAGCGTGCTCGTGAACTGATCGATCTTTTCGCGCGCGAAGGTGCGCCATTCGTCGTGCGCGGCGGCCTCCTCGGGAGTGTCGCTAGTGTCGGGAATCACGTCGAGCAACTCGACAGCCTCGTCCTCGCGTATCGGCTGGTTGAGCGAGACCTCGCTATGCGCCATCCGCTCCTGCATCTCGCGCACCTCGCTCTCCTTCACTCCCATGCGCTGGGCGAGCAGAAGCGGTTGTGCGGTGAAGCCTTCGGCCTCCAGCCGTTCGGTCTCCTTGCGCAGGTTGAAGAAGAGCTTGCGCTGGGCCTGGGTGGTGCCGATTTTAACCAGCCGCCAGTTGTTGATCAGGAAGCGGTAGATGTACGCGCGCACCCACCATACTGCGTACGAGGGGAAGCGGATGCCGCGGTAGGGGTCGAAGTTGCGCACGGCCTCCATCAGGCCAACGTTGCCCTCCTGGATGAGGTCGAGCAGGTTGCGCGAGGCGTGGGCGAACTCGCTGGCGATTTTGACCACCAGGCGCAAATTGGCCGTGACCAGCCGATAGGCGTCGGCGGGGTCGTGATGCTTGGCATAGCGCTTGGCGATCTCGATTTCTTCCTCGCGGCTGAGCAGCGGAAAGCGCCGAATTTCGGCGAGGTAGCGGCCCAGGGGATCGAACGCCACCAGCGCGCCGGCGTCGCTGCCGCCGCTTTCCTCGGAGGTCTCCTCCGCCGTTTCGGTAAGGGGTTCAGCGCCGCCTTCGCTCGCCGCTCCACCGGACGGGACGCGGGTGAATCCTCCGGGCAGTTCGCCTATTTCGGCGAGGTCCGGCGCCAGCGGTGCCGCTCCGCTCGGGCTGTCGTCATCGACGATCTGGGGTTCGGAGATCCGGGAATCAACGATCTCGGGATCGACGATTTCGGCCTCAAGGGCGGGAGACGCCTTCTCGTCCACCCGAGCGATGCGGCGCCGGCGCGTGGCACGGGCGGCGATCCGGACGGGATCCGGATCGGCCTTGATCCGCTCGACCTTAGGATCGGTCCCGATCCGATCGGTCTTGGGATCAGTCTTGGGTTTGCGGGGACCTGATTTGCGCGCCACCTGATGCTCCGCGGGTGGTCTGGATTTCCGCGCGCGTGATACCGCAAGGGGCCGAAGCGAGTCTATCGCACAGCCTGATGGTGCCCGGGGCGGTAAGGGAATCAACGGACGGTCAGCGCGTCCGCCACGCCTGTGTCTATCAGGACTCTTCGGGCCGTTCGATCGAAACCTTGCCTGCGGCTATCTCGCGGAGCGCGGTGACGACTTCCTTGTTATCGGTCTCCACCAGCGGCCGCGCGCCCTTGAGCAGTTGCTTGGCGCGCTTGGCGGCCCCCAGCACGAGCTCGAAGCGGTTGGGAATCTTCTCCAGACAATCTTCGACGGTAATTCTGGCCATTGAAATGATCTTCCGGTGGAACGGATGCTTTGTCAACGCATCCGGAAAGCCGTTACGGGCCGGCCTTGAGGCATGATCGGCCGGCGCGCGATCCGTACGTCATTCGACGCGAATCGGTTGACCGGAATCGAAGTTTCTCCACTTAGAAATTTACGGCGGCTGCCGCCAAGCCATCGTAAAGCGCCAGACAATGCAGAACTGACACATTTTTAACCCATTGAGATCCGATCGCGGGTCATTCCCCCCGTAAGCATGCCTTGGTTTGCTATGGTCAATTTTGGTTGATTGCTGCTCCAGCGGCGCATTCACAAATTCATTTTCCAAAAATCTTGCGGTCTTGTACGCTTGTCCGCACTAGATCGCGCAATCTTAGGCCGCGCGACAGTGGAACAGGAAAACAGACGGTAGGATTTCTAGCCTATGCGGTTAGTCGGGCTGTCGAACTCCTGTGGGGATTTCGTCCCCTCGGCCAAACGGCCGGATGCGGGCAGGCTCTGATTCGACAGCTGAAGACCGTTGCGGGGGAACCGATTAAACAGCGGGAGGCAGCGCATGAATATTCTCTGCCCAAGGTGCAAAATAGGACGAATCGAGCGCGCTCATTGCTCGCGCTGCGGCTACGGAGTCTCGAAATCCGAAGCAGAGCAGGAGCGAGTCGGACGGCTCGTGCGCAACAGCCTGATCGGCCTCGTTTCGCTGCTGGCGGGGTTTTGGATAATTCGACTTCTCTAGCCGGATTTTTACGCCAGGGCCGAACTATTCAGAGTCCGGACGCCATGCGGATCAGCGCGCGCGAATCCGGTAGCGAATCGGCATGTGCTTGATCCCGCCGACGAAGCTCGAGCGCATGCGCTGAGTGGGTCCGGCCAGCTCCACGAATTCCATCCGCTGAGACAATTGGCGGAACATCACCTGCAACTCCAGCCGTGCGAGATTCGCCCCAAGGCAGAAATGCTCGCCGATGCCGAAGGAGATGTGCGGGTTGGGATAGCGCCCGATGTCGAACACGGACGGCCGCTCGAAGACCTCCTCGTCGCGGGCGGCCGAGGGATAGAACAGCACTAGGATATCGCCCTCACGGAGCTGCTGGCCACCAAGCACCGTGTCGGCGGTGGCGAAACGCGTGAACTGGATCACCGGCGAGGTCCATCGGACGATTTCCTCGGCCGCTTTGGGAGCCAGCGAGGGATCATGCTTCAGGCGCTCCCATTGATCGGGATAGCTGATGAGCGCGTGGAGGCCGCCGGTGGTGGCGTTGCGCGTGGTTTCATTGCCGGCGATGATGAGCAGGGCGAAATAGGAAAATAGCTCGAACGGCGGAAGCGGCTCGCCGAAGGCTTTGCCGTTGGCGAGCGCGCTCGCGAGGTCGTCGCGCGGGTTCTTGCGCCGGTCTTCGCAGAGCTGGTTGAAGTACTGGAAGAATTCCATCCGCGCTTTTTCGAGATTTTCCTTGATCGTTTCGCTGCCGCCGTATTCCGGGTCCGCCGGACCGATCATCGCGTTGCTCAGCCGGAACATCATCGCCCAGTCGGCGCGCGGAATACCGAACATCTCGGCGATCACCGCCAGCGGAAGCTTGGCCGAAACCTCGGTCACGAAGTCGCATTCCTCACGCCCCACCAACTCGTCGAGCACCTCGGTGGTAATCCGCTCGACCTGGTCCTTCAACTGCTGCACGGAGCGCGGCGTGAAGCGTTGATTGACCACCCGGCGGAATTCGCCGTGCTCGGGCGGGTTCATATTGAGAAGCTGGCGTAGGACCGCTTCGTCGGGAAGAGGTGAGCCCGGTTCATCCTGGGTCACGAATAGCAACTGACTGCTCTTGAATAGGTCAGGCTGGCGCGAGACGTTCACGACGTCGGCATGCTTGGTGATGGCCCAGAAAGGCTCGACATCCGGCCGCACATAGCGAAAGACCGGCGCTTCCTTTCTAAGCAGCGCCCATTCCTCGTGCGGATAGCCGCGCTGGACGTAAAGGTCGGGATTGACGAGGTCGAGTGTTTCGAGGGTGAGCGCTGCCATGGCCGGTTAGTCCTCAATCAGGCGGATGGCCTGGCGCGGGCAGAGAGTGACCGCGAGCTTGATCTTGGCGCGCAGATCCTGCGGCGGACTCTGCATCAGTACATAGCTGCGATCGTCGTCGCGAAGCTCGAACATCTGCGGCGCGACTTCCGCACAGCGGCCGTTACCTTCGCAAAGGTTGTGATCCACAACGACTCTCATCGGATCGCTCCTGCATCTTTCCCGTGCATTTCTGCCCGTGCATTTCTACAGCGCACCGCTACAGTGCATTTCCAAAGGACTCGGAAGAAGTGGACTGGAGGTTCAGGTGTCCTGCATCCAAACGATAGACATACCCATCGCCGTGCTGCAACGCGGGCTATGGCTTATCGGCGCTCGTCAGTTGCCCCACACCGTGCCGCCATCGATGTTGATCGCCTGGCCGGTTATCCACTTGCCGCGATCGGTGACCAGGAAAAGGACAAGCTCGGCGCATTCTGTGCCGTCGCCGGGATAGCCCAGTGGAATGAAACTCTTGACGAACTTCTCCCAGCTTTCGCCGCGGCCGAGATCGTCGAGACGGAACGTGTCGATGATGCCAGGGCAGATCGCGTTGACGCGGATGCCGTGCGGCGCGAGGTCGAGCGCCATCGAGCGGCTGAGCGCGTTGACCGCGGCCTTGGAGGCGGAGTAAGCCGCGGCCTTCGCCTGAGCGATTTTGCTCGCGATCGACGAGATGTTAACGATGCTGCCGCCCTGGCCCTGCGCGATCATTTTGCGGGCGGCCGCGCATGACAGCAGAAACGTCCCATCGACGTTGGTCACCATCACCTTCTTCCAGATTTCGTACTTAAGCTCGACGGCCTCTACGCGGTCCGGGCCGCGCGCCGCGCTGGCGTTGTTGATGACGATATCGATACGGCCGAACTCGGCAACCGTGCGATCGACCAGCGCTTCCACGGCGCGCGGATCGGCGATGTCGGAGACCAGTGGCAAACAGCGGCCGCCGGCCTTGCGGATCTCATCGGCGACGCTATCGATATCGCGCCATCCGGCCGCCTTCTCGTCATCCGGATAGCGCTCGGGTGGACGCCCGGTGCCGGTGATTACGATCGCGGCGCCCGCCTGCGCGAGCCGTTTGGCGATCGGGCGGCCGATACTGCGCATCCGCCCGGCGCCAGTGATGATCACTACCTTGCCTGCCAATTCCTGTTCCATCGCGATGAACCCTCAAGCCCGATGATCTGTTTTCGGGCTCTGACACTAGCCAACCGCGAAGCGATTGGACAAGCGCCGAAGCCCGCGGCGGTCACGCACCGCGCCAGAGGTGTGCTAAGGTCGCCGCCGTAACGCTTCGAATCGAACGGCGCATCGCAAGGCGAACGCGCCTCGCGAGCGCGCATCGGAAGAGCGCATAGCAAGGGCGCATCACAAGGACATCGATGGACTTCAAATTCGCTTGACGGTTGGCGCGACGGGTTACGACGGGCCGCTATCTAACAAGATGGCGGCCTTTTTTATGTTCCGGACAATTCGTTGTGGCGCATCAAAACCCATCGCTACCGATAGAACAGCCAAAGCCGAGCCAAAGTAAAAGGCGGAATGAAAGGCGTTCAAATACGTTCCACTGACCCCTTCACTATGATTTTCGGAATTCTTTTCCAATTCGGCATGATTTCGTTCGCGACCCACTTTTTGAACGCCGGTTCTTCCTCAGGCCGGTAGTGGAGTATCAAGCATCGGGCGGCAGCTATCGCAAAAGTAATCGCAAAATCTACTGTAGAATTAAGTTCTGTAGGATCCCGAAGTGGTCGCGCTGACGGCCCTGAGGAATCATGGGTCAGTATTCTGTCTATCGCATCCACGGAATGCATACGCTCGGACCATTCCTTATACAAAATCGCGTAAGATGCGCCACGCTTAAGCAACCGAGCGAGATCCTTAATGGTTCGCGGCCCGTCATAAAGGCTGTACCAATTTGGTTTTCCACCATGGGTTTTGCGCACTCTCCGGTACTCTTCGGTGATCACTTGGAAATCGGGCGTATCAATCAACTCGTCGATTTCTTTCAACCGCTCCGCGAGGTCTTGAACTTGGACTGACTTGTAATCCTTAGAATAAGGATCATCAGAGACATATTCGAGGAAAGCTTTCCCTTCGGGCGTGTTTGGGTCCTGAGCCAAGTAAAATGCTTTTCGCTGAGCAGCACTTGGTACAAATATGCGAGTGCACGTTGACGAGTTTTAGCTTTGTCGCACGTAACATATTCGAGGGTCAGTAACGCTTCGAACATCGCTCGGAGCTGTAACGCGGCGGTAGCAGGTGAACATTCTGCTATCTGAATCAGCACCGAATCCAACATTTCCAGAAGATGGCGATATGTAAAAAGAATCATGAGGTTTTCGTCATCCCCTTCGGGTCTGATGGAGCACCGGACGAACAGCGCCAGCCCGTGATTCAGCACCTCCTTCAGTAACGGGACCGCGATGTCAGTGAAAAGCTTGACCTGAGCTTTGGAGAGATCCGGATCGTACACCGTTCTGGGTGCTGTAGTCGGCATTCGATCTTTTCCGACCAGAGACCTTAGCAGGTGCCTTGGGTTGGGGCGGAGGCCGGGACGATGACCCTTGAGATTCGAATCTTGCTTGGCCATCTCGATCGTACAGGCGCGAAAAGGAGCGGCACAAGATGGCTCCGCGTGGGCGAAAGCGCGAGAATTCGTAACCGCGCGCGGCCCACGAGGAGTAACATTCTTCTCTAGATGACAATATGACATAAGATAATGCCGGGCTGTTTGGTCGTCTTCTTCGCGGTTCCACGCCTTGCCGGAACGGCGGTCGGAGGTCTGACTTGAAAGACCTAATCGAGTTGCCGGCCAAGTTTGGCGGCCTCCCTTTTGAATATCCACATTTGTTTCCGATCCTCGTGGTCGGAATCTCAACAATAGTGGCATGGCGCTACGCGAACTACCTATGGACTCCCGGCCGGTCTGGATCCTTCCTCCGCTGGGCGGCGGTAATCGTCGCCGCATGGCTCGTGAGCGTGCTACTTCTAGCGCCGGGTGCTTGGCTAATTTATAGACACGTGGGTCTGCCACATTCCTTCGCCACGGGCGAAATCGGAATACTGGTCGCAGAAGTCCCCGACCAAAAAAGTCGCGAACAACAAACCGCTTACGAGAACGCCATCATCGACCGGATCCGGGGCATTCAGGACCTCCGAGATGTTGTGAAGGTGAAGCTTATCGAGCGGCCGCTGCCCCCCGATCTTATGGAACAGCAGGCGGAAGCGCTCAAAATCGGGCGCTGGCTAAAAGCTTCCTTTGTACTGAGGCCTTTCGCGGTGGAAGACTGGCAAGAGCCCAGACTTACTGTGGTTAATTATTTGGATCTCTTCGAGCCTGAATCTCCTGTTGGAGAAAAGTTTCCGAGCGCACAACTTGCCAATCTTGATCACCTGGCACTTCCCCGCGACCTTGCCCTGCTCGCGGAAACTATGTTGGCTCTTGTCCTCGCCGAACGCCGGTCTTATGACAGGGCAACGCAGATCCTTGGCGAAGTGCTTAAGTCGCCCAATCTGCCAAAGGCGGCCCCGAGCCGGTGGGCTATACATTTCCTGCGCGGCCATTATCTTTTTCTTTCTGGCAACACCAACGAAACAATTGTTGAGTTGAGGAACACTATCCGGCTCAAACCCGGCCTAGCCGAGGCCCACATTAACCTGGGTAACGCTCTTGCCGACAAGGGCCAGTACGACGCCGCCATCGCCGAGCACAAGGAGGCCATCCGGCTCGAACCCAACCGGGCGGAATTCCACTCTAACCTGGGTGTCGCCCTTGCCAGTAAGGGCCAGTACGATGCCGCCATTGCCGAGTATAAGGAGGCCATCCGGCTCAAACCCGACCTAGCCGAGGCCCACGTTGGCCTGGGTAACGCTCTTGCCGACGACAAAGGCCAGTACGATGCCGCCATCGCCGAGCACAAGGAGGCCATCCGGCTCAGACCCGACCTAGCCGAGGCCCACTATGGCCTAGGTAACGCCCTTCTCCGCGAGGGCCAATACGACGCCGCCATCGCCGAGTATAAGGAGGCAATCCGGCTCAAACCCGACCTAGCCGAGGCCCACCATAATCTGGGTATCGTCCTTTCCGCAAAGGGCCAGTACGATGCCGCCATCGCCGAGCACAAGGAGGCCATCCGGCTCAAACCCGACCTAGCCGAGGCCCACGATGACTTGGGTATCGCCCTTTCCGCAAAGGGCCAGTACGATGCCGCCATCGCCGAGTATAAGGAGGCCATCCGGCTCAAACCCAACCTAGCCGAGGCCCACAATAATCTGGGTATCGTCCTTTCCGAAAAGGGCCAGTACGATGCCGCCATCGCCGAGCACAAGGAGGCCATCCGGCTCAAACCCGACCTAGCCGAGGCCCACAATGGCCTAGGTAACGCCCTTTACCGCGAGGGCCAATACGACGCCGCCATCGCCGAGTATAAGGAGGCCATCCGGCTCAAACCCGACCTAGCCGCGGCCCACCATAACTTGGGCTTGGCTCTTAAAAGGATCGGTCAAGGTGCACAGGCACGCCGAGGGTTTACGGAAGCCCCTCACCTCGATCCGAAAATGCCGCCTCCCGATTGAAATGGGAAGGTTATTCGGGCTGTCATTGAGGTGTACAAAAAAAGAGGCCCTGTCTCTCAACCCATTCTGCAACTTTCTGCATCTCCTCTTTGAGGAACCGCTAGGAAAATAAAGGTCTTTTAAGCCTTCGGCGGCTGCCGTTTCCGCATTTTTCCTTCGGTATCCGATAGGGAACTGCATCCCGCGCCGAGGAAGTAGTCCTTCCACGCTCAACATTCGAAATCGCCCGGAGGGCGGTCGCAGGTCCTGAGGGGCCAAAGCCCGGAAGGCCAAGAAGCCGCCCCAAAGCTGAAGTGGGACTTACGTCAACTTAGATCACCGCGATATAGTCACCTCAAAATATCCCGGTAGCGAGGAACGCACCGGAACCATAGAGCCCCTAAAAAAGGCTCCTCGGTCCCGGGCGTTTCGTTTTTTGGAGGTTGAATGCTCTCGGCGGAAAAACTTCTCAGCGCGAACGACATAACGAAGGTGCTCGGTCTTAGCCGCGAAGGCTTGAGAAAGATGCGCCAGCGTGGAGAATGATCCATGTCCCCCGACTACGGGAGCGTTATGCGGAACTGGTTGCCGTCCGAGCTTAAAGGCGTGACGATAGCCTTTCCCCTACTGGGGAATCCGCCACTTGCGCCCGCGAGCGTCTGCGGATAGCTCGCTGCCCCACCCTGTCCGGGAGGGAACGGGATCGGTCCGACCGTTACAAAAGTCCCCTTGGGGCTGAAATCGAAATGCCAGGTCACAAAGGCCAGGACGTCTTTCGCCGCAGGCAATTGACCCGCTTCGACACCCACGTTGGCATAGAAGGTGCCGATCACACGGCTGGTGATCGTGTCACACGCCGTTACCCCACCACTCGGAATCGTGCCTTTTTTATAAATATTCGCCGCCGCAGTGACAAAGGCGCCCTTCGTGAAAGTATCCAGAGTGGCTTCGTCCGTCGCTGGGTTGATGCAGACGTCGAAGGCATCCTTTGCCAGCGCTGGCGTCGCTATCGCGGTCGCGAACAGCATCGCCGCAGCCATGCCGCACCTGATCAAACTCTTCATGACTGTTCCTCCTCCAAGGTGTATGGGCTCCAACTTCGCAGATTTAACACTTAAAAGGTAGCGAAAGTTCCGACAAGAGAAAGAAAGCGACTATCGAGTATAGACGCTTTTCAAAATACCGCCACACATGGGAGTGGTTTCGTCTAGAGGGCCGCTTGTGGATTTTCTACGCCAAAGTAAAACCAAAGTAACCGCCATTAAGGGCCGCCCGGCTTCGGAAAGTCCAATAAATACGCTGGTTTTTGACGCTTGAGGAGGCCACACTCGATGGACTTCAAATTCAGCGAAGAGGATGAGACGTTCCGGCGCGACTTCAGAAGCTGGCTGGAACAGAACCTGCCGCGCGATTGGCACGATGAAGCCGAACTGCACGATCCCGACACCAAGGAAGAGTTCGAGCGCCGCCGCGGATGGCATCGCAAACTCTACGACGGCGGCTGGATGTGTATCCACTGGCCGAAAGAATACGGCGGGCGCGGCGCTAGCCTGTTGCAACAGGTCATCTATTCGCAGGAGCTCGATCGCGCCAAGGCGCCGCCGACCGTCAACTTCCAGGGGATCGCGCGCGTCGGCCCAACCTTGATGCAGTGGGGCACGCCGGAACAGAAACGACGCTACATCCCCAGGATTCCCCCCGCCGAGGAGATTTGGTGCCAGGGATTGTCGGAGCCCAATCACGGCTCCGATCTCGCCGCGGTCGAAACGCGCGCGATCGACGAAGGCGACCACTTCATCGTCAACGGCGCCAAGGTCTGGACCTCCAATGCGCATCACGCCGACTTCACCACCCTGCTGTGCCGCACCGACCCCACGCTGCCCAAGCACAAGGGCCTCAGCTACCTGCTGGTCAATATGAAAAGCCCGGGCGTGACGGTACGCCCGCTGGTCCAGATGACTGGCGAGAGCGGTTTCAACCAGGTCTTTTTCGAAGACGTCGCGGTGCCGAAGGCAAACCTGGTAGGCCAAAAAAATCAGGGCTGGATGGTCGCGATGACCAACATGATGTTCGAACGGACGATCCATGGCGGCCGTACCGACATGATGGTCGAAGTGCGACAGCTCGGCGAGCTAGCCAGGAAGGTCCAGCGTGGCGGCCATCCCGCGTGGGACGACAATTATGTGCGGCAGCGAATCGCGCGCTTCGCGTGCGAGGCGGAGGCGCTCAAGTACACCAGCTATCGCCAGCTAACCCGCCAGCTCAAGGGGTTGCCGCCCGGCCCCGAAGGCTCGATCATGAAACTGGGTGCCACGGACCTGAACCTGCGCATCCAGACGTTCGCGATGGAATTGCTGGGCATTTATAGCCAGTTCGAGTACCAGGCCGCCGGGGCAATCGACCATGGCAAATGGTCGCATCGGATGCTCGCGGCACGGCGCGGCACGATCGCCGCCGGCACTAACGAGATTCAGCACAACATCATCGGTGAGCGCGTGCTCGGCCTGCCCAAGGGCTGAGCGTAAACGCGACGCGACTCGCTCCACCCTCCTGACGGGGGCGCGATCATCGAACAAGATCGGCGAAAGGACCGCCTCGCGACACGGGGTCGATATTTTTCGTCGCACCCCACGGCGCGCGCCCCGATGAACAGCATCTGCCCTAAGCCTCAGAGGAAGGTCCAAAATGTACCCTGAGGGAGCAAGGCGTTCCCTCCGCTCGGGAGTTCACCACACACGCGTGCGCTAACTGCTAGTCAACTTTCCATCCGCCTGCCCTCGCTCTAAGAGAATCGAGTGCGAACGAGTGCCTCGCCAACGTTCGATAAGGACCTATTCGCTACCTTCGGCTACAATTTGCATCCTACGGCTACAGTTCTCTTATAGCTAACAATTTCCCTATTTTCCCGTTAAACAGACCTTTAATTGTCCGGCATATCTTATGCTCTGCCCTCTGTTGAGCTTTGGAGCGAACGAAACAAAACCGAATACATGTTTTTTTGGAGGATACAGATGTCGAGACGTTTTAGAGCAATCACTGCCTGCTACCTGCAGCAGTGGCGAAAATGCGGTCACATGCTGAAATCAGCCAGGCTTCAGCTTGCTGGCGCACATCGAGGACAGTCTTTCGTTGAAATGATCTTCACCGTGCTGGGTGTTTCGGTGGTCATAATCACCGCGATCGAAGGCTCGATCGTGCTCAATCGCGGGATGGCGGTAAAGCAACTCGCCTACCAGGGAGCGCGCTACGCGGCCGCGAATCCGGGATTCAACAGCTCGACCATTCTCGCCTTCGTGTCACAGGCTGAGCCGTCGGTTCTGACACAAGGCACTATTCAGGTCTCGATGTCGCCGAGTACGACTCCGCGGGCGACGGGTACCGTGGTTTCTGTCTCCGTCACTTTCACCGGCCCGACGATGGCCGTACCGTCTGTAATCAAATTCCCTGCAACCATCAGCGCGACCAACGTCGCCATGAGTCAGTAGCAACGCGCGGCAAGCGTGAGGAGGACTTTTAACTATGAACTGGATAAACCATTTCGACATGATGGCAACGATTCTGGTGTCGGCTGACGTCGCCTCCATTTGCGTCAGCGCCATGTTTTTCTCCGAACGGGTCCGCCGCTGGACCTCTCGCGAGCGATGGGGATCGCACCCAGCCGCCAGTACCCTGTCCTATTCGGTCGCCGTGGCCGGCATGGACGACTGGTCTATTGGATCGATACGGCCTCAGCCGATCGGTACCCTGCGCAATCCCTTCGAAGCCAGGACCCGCGAAGCACTGGCCGACGACACGGCCTCGCTGGCTTATCGAGACGAGTCCCGGCGCCCGACCTTCAGGCGAAGCACCGTCCTGCAGAAGCGAATAGCAGCGTACGAAAGAGCTCTGGCGGGCTTGGTTATGGCCGCGCCCGAACAGCAAAACGAAATGCGGCGTGCGATCCTGCAGACCGAAGATGAAACGCCGAATCGATGCTTCGAGCGTTTTACTATCGGCAATCTTCAGGAAGCGCACCCGTTTTAAGTCTTCGAGGTATGGTCAATGAAATCACTACGCAAGCGCAACGGTTCAAAGGGCCAGGCGATGTTTATCGTGATCCTTGCCCTGCCCGTGATAGTCGGCGCACTGACCCTGGTCATGGACGTCGGCAATCTCTACTACAATCAAGTAAGCATGCAGGTCGCGGTTGATAGTGGCGTCCTATCGGGGGCGCTGTATCTGCCGTCGTATCCAGCTCAGGCGGTGTCGGTCGCTGAAGATTACGCGGAGCGCAACGGAATCAAGGCGAGCGAGATCGTTTCGTGCACCGTGAGCGCGGACGATAAGACCGTTCTCATAAATACCACCCGAAATCTTCCATGCTTCTTTTGTGCGGTCCTCGGTGAAGGTACTGCGCATGCCCAGGCTGCATCCGGGCCAGAGACCAGTTCGGGCACCGGCGTCACGGCGAGTGCGAGTGCACTTATTGTCCCAATAAAAGCGGCGAGCGGGATGGTGCCAATTGGAGTGGACTACAGAACCAACCTGAGCTTCGGAAGCTCCGTCCAACTTAAGCAGGGACAGGTTGGCGCTGGTAACTGGGCTCCGGTCGCGCTTGGCGGAACCGGCGCGGACAACTATAAGAGCAACATCGAAAACGGCTATCCAGGCAAGCTCACCGCTGGCGACACGATACAGACCGAAACTGGCAACGTGGTGGGACCCACCAACCAGGGTTTTCAGTATCGGATCAGCATGGGCCAGAACCAGTTCTCGACCGGCACCTTCCAGAATCACGACCTGAACGACCCGCGGGTAATGCTGATACCGATGGTGGACTTCAGCAATATCAACGGCTCCTCACAGGTACCGATGAAGGGATTTGCAATGATGTGGATAGTGTCCGTCGACGGGCAGGGCGCGATCACCTGCTACTTCATCCAACAATCGGTCCCCAATGCTCTGCCCGATCCGACCGGCTCGGCCAGCACTGGCGCCACGACACCGATACTCAAATGAAATCTTGCAACCCGGTGACGGAGATCAGGCGCGTGCAATTCCCGAATACAGGCCGAGAGACCATGCCCATGACGCTGCGCAAACAGATCGCACTTGGAAGCGAGGCAACCGCTCCGGGAGAGCAAAGTCCCGGGGCGGTCAACTCACGGAGTGCAAACGATAGACGGTGTGGAAAGGTAGCTGCTGCGCCTGGAGCGCCGGCCCGGGTTCAGAAGACCGTACTTGGCCAGCCTGGCATAGAGCTTCTTGCGCGATATCTGCAGCAGTTCGGCAGCATGGGTTTTGTTGTGGCCGGCGATTTGCAGAGCCCGCTCGATGAGCTCGCGCTCGGTCTCGTCGAAGGTCTTGGGCGAAACATCGGTGAGCTGGCGGACAGGCGCGGCCTCGACCTCAGCATGAACGACATCGCCGGCCGCCGGCATCGCGGCCTCCGGCTCGTTTCGCCGGACGTTTTGCGCCAGATCCTTCAAACGAATCCGGGCGCTGCGACCGAAGGTGATCGCGCTTTCGATCGCGTTGGAAAGTTCGCGCACATTGCCCGGCCACGGATACCTGAGCAGCGCGGCCATGGCGTCTTGTGCGATACCGGTCACCGGGACAGCGGGCGCCGTGTCGGCGTTGAAAATCTTGATGAAGTGGCTCGCGAGCAGGGGTATGTCCTCGGAGCGCTCGCGCAGTGGAGGAATCTCGATGACATTCGCCTGCAGCCGGTAGTACAGATCCTGACGCAGCAGGCCCATTTTGACGGCCTGCTCGGGCCGGCGATTGGTCGAAGCGATGACCCGTACATTGACCGGAACCTCGGCGATCGAGCCAACCGGCCGCACCGTGCGCTCCTGGAGAGCCCGCAGCAACTTGCTCTGCGTTTCGAGATTCATCTCCGTGACTTCGTCCAGGAGCAGCGTGCCGCCCTCGGCCGCGCGGAACAGGCCGATATAATCGACGTTCGCGCCGCTGAAGGAGCCGCGTTTGTGGCCGAAGAGCTCGCTCTCGATCAGATCGCGCGGTATCGCCGGACAATTCACCGCCACGAACGGTGCGTCGGGATTCGCCCCGGCCCGGTGAATGGCGCGCGCCACCAGTTCCTTGCCCGTGCCGCTCTCGCCGACGATGAGCACCGTGCCGCGAGCCCTGCCGGCGGCTTCGGCACGATCGTAAATCCGCCGCATCGCGGAGCTCGCGCCAAGCAGGCCGTAAAAATCTCTCCGCTCGGCGGTCTCGAGATGGCTAGTGTCGTCTTCGAGTTCCTCGACTCGGACTGGTGAACTTGCTCGTTCAGTCTGGATATAGCCTTCAGCTACGAGAGTGGCGTGAAAATGACAAAGTCGAGCGAACGCAGACTCCACGGTAGGGGAGATTTCTCCAGCACGGGTAGACTCTATGCTCTCCTGGCAAAGATGCAGCGAAAGGATGACCTCGATAAAAGGAACGGCGCGTGTTGCCAGCCGCTCGCCCAGTTCCCTGGCGATCGTTCCGAATCCTTCGTAGTCGCTATCGAGTAAGGCTCTCACACTGCCGCGAACAAGCGGCAACATGATGCTGGAGAATTCTTCTTGCGCGAGTGCCCGATTTTTACCGCACTGATTGGCGTAGAGCTGGTGCCATCGTTCGACTACCAGCTCGGATTCGTCAGCGAGGCTTTTCAGCAGCGGATGTAGCGCCTGTAGTTCGTAATTCCGAAGACGTCGATGCGGCATATTGTCCACCGGTCCCCCATACACAGGATTATGACCTGGCGTTCGCAGCGCGGGCTGGAGGGATGATAAGCAGCCCCATTAAGGCCGACAGGTGCCCGACCTCGAAAGGCCGGGCTTTTCTACTGTAGTTCGTGAAAGCATAACCCATGCCGAATTGAATATTCATGTAATTGACGCTTATCGAATAGCACAAAGAGATATAGGTCATATAAAGAAAATATAGGCGAAAATCGGAGAGAATGGCGTAGCGATTTCGCAACGTCAATGTGTCGCATAATTTCGCTTTAAAGACGTGAATTTGGTCCTCAAACTCCCTATAGGTGCGATCTCAGCCTTTTACCTCTACAGCAGAGCGCTTTGCCTGAGCCGGTTACTTCCTTATAGAGTCGGGTTGCCGGACAGGGTCTGTACCGAACGGTCTTGCACCGAAAGATTCGCGAAAAGGGGTGTCGTGTCGATTCTCTATCGAGTGGAAGTGTCGGCTCGCTCGTGCGGCGTGCGTTATTGAACGCCGCGGGCAATAAGTGGCAGGTGAGGACGCTCCCCACGCCAGAATGCAGGCGCGCCGGCCGCCCGTCGCTCCTCCTGTTGACGGCGCTGCTTTTCGCGCTGGGCGGTACCCCGGCGTCGATTCCTGCGCTGGCGGCTGACGCGTCACCAAAACCGGCGGCCGCTTCACCCACGCCAGCCGCGCAGCCGTCCCCGAGTATTGCTCCGCAGGCGCTGGGCGAACTGGGCAACCTGATCGCCGCGGGAAAGCTGGACGATCTCCGCTGGCCGAACTTCACCGATTTCCAGGCCGAGGTCGTAAAATTCTACGCCTTGGGCGCGAACGCGCTCGCCTGGGTTCATGGCGGCCAGCCCACCGCGCAGGCGCAAGCCATGATCAAGCTCTTCAATCAAGCTTCGCTAAAGGGCCTCATCCCGGACGACTACGACGCTTCGCGATGGGACGGGCGTCTGGCCAAGCTAGTCCCATCGAACCCGCATCCGGCTGATATCGATCTGGCACACTTCGACCTGGCACTCACGGTTTGCGCGGAACGTTACCTCTCCGCCCTGCGTGTCGGCCGCGTCGACCCGCAGCATTTCAAGTTCGGGTTCGACGTGGGGCCCAAGCGATATGGCCTGGCCGAGTTCCTGCGCGACCAGGTTATTGAGTCCCCGGACGTTAACGGAGTGGCCACGAGCCTCGAACCGCATTACGAAGGCTATGGGCGCGACGAGACCGCCCTTGCCGCGTACGTGAAGCTGGCCGCCCAAGGTGACGGCGCGCCGCTACCGTTGCCGGCCAAAGCCGTGCATCCGGGCGATGCGTATTCAGGAGTCGCGCCGCTGATCTCGCGTCTGCGCCAGCTTGGCGACCTTCCGCCTGACGCCCCTCAGCCCGCCGACACCGCCGTCTACCAGGGCTCCGCGGTCGACGGGGTCAGGCACTTTCAGAAGCGCAACGGCCTCACGCCCGACGGAGTGCTTGGCAAGGAGACGGTCGCCGAGCTCAATGTGCCGCTCAGCCAGCGGGTCAAGCAACTTCAGTTCGCGCTCGAACGCTATCGTTGGATCCCGTCCAACTTTCCGCAGCCGCCGATCATCGTCAATCTCCCCGAGTTCAAGCTGCTAACGATGCGGCGGCAGCCCGCGCCGTTCCTGACTATGCGAGTGATCGTCGGCAAGGCCTATGGCCACCAGACGCCCGTGTTCGCAGACTACATGCGCTACCTCATCTTCCGCCCGTACTGGGAAGTCCCGATGTCGATCCAGTTCGCCGAACTGGTGCCTAAAATCCGGCGCGATCCCAGCTACCTCGCGGACCATGGATTTGAAGTAACCACCAGCAGCGGCGAGGTGGTGACGGATGGCGTCGTGAGCGACGATATACTCAGCCAACTTCGCTCCGGCTCACTGACTATCCGACAGAAGCCCGGACCCAAGAACGCGCTGGGGCTGGTCAAGTTCATCTTCCCGAACCACTACAACGTGTACCTGCACAGCACACCGGAACCCGAGCTTTTCTTAAAAGCGCGCCGCGACTTCAGTCACGGATGCATCCGGGTGCAGAATCCCGAAGGGCTGGCGGCGTGGGTTTTGCGCGACAAACCGGAATGGACTGAGGACAAGATTCGCGCTGCAATGAACGGCGATCAAACGATCCAGGTAAACCTCGACAAGCCCATCCCGGTACTCATTCTTTATAGTACGGCCGTAGTCGAGCCGAACGGCGAAGCGCGTTTCTTCAGGGATATCTACAATCAGGATTCCGATCTGGATAAGGCGTTAAACAACGGTTACCCATTCCCGAGCTAGCCATCGCACCTCAGTTTGCACGTGGCGGAGCCTCCTTTTTCTGGAATTGCTATATGTCATGCGCAGGTTCTCTCGCCGCAGGCTCTCTTGCCTATCGTACAGTGAATAGACGTTTTCGACTCGGCCTCCGGATTGCCATCGCCGCGGTCGTTCTTTTGTCCATGACGCGGGGCGTGGGCGGCGCGGCTTGCGCCCCACGGCCAGGTTCTCCCGGCCGATGGTCACTTCAGTCGCAAGACGGCATATCGTGGCTGATAACTCCGTGTGGCGAGCGATTTTTCTCCATCGGCGTCAACACCCTGACCGACACCTCATCTTCGCAGCAGGCCTCGGAGCTTGAGAAAAACTCGTCGCGCTCGCCGGATAGCTGGACGCTTCGCACGGCCGCGCGGCTCCGCGCCTGGGGCTTCAACACTGCCGGCGCTTTCAGCTCTCCCAACCTGCCGCTTCCGAGCCTGCCCGATCTCGACCTCGGCCGGAGAGCGCGATTTCACTGGGCCGATCCTTTTGATCCATCCGTCGAAGAACGGATGATGACCAAAGCCAGAGAAGCGGTGGTCCCTTACAAAGCGAGCGCATACCGAATAGGGTATTTCTCCGACAACGAGGTCGGATGGTGGAACGGAGAACTGTTCACTCACTATCTGAAGCGGAGCGGCTCAAATCATACGAAGCAGGCACTGGTTGATCTCGTCCGCCGTCATTACGACGGAGATTGGCATCGGTTCACCGGCGATTTTGCCGTGTCAGGTGGAATTTCCTCTTTCCAGGAACTACTGCAAAGCTCTGGCGCACAAGCGCATCTGCGTCCGGGAGGAAACGGAATCAGAGTGGTGCGCGAGTGGACCACCCTGATAACGCGCCATTACTACGAACTGGTTAACCGCGCGATCCGCGAGGCGGACCCTGAAGCACTCATTTTCGGCGACCGTCTGCCCGGTATCTACGACCCGGACGCGGTTCGAGCGATGGCCCCTTTCGTCGACGCTGTCGCCACGAACTACAACGTGGACAGTCCGGACGGCTGGATTGCGCATTATTATTTCGATGGCCTGCGCCAGTTGACTGGGAACAAGCCGGTGCTGGTTTCCGAATGGTATTTCGCCGCGACTCAAAACCGTACCGGGAATCTCAACAATGGCCATTTGATGACCGTCAAAACCCAAGCCGAACGGGCCAGCGGCGCCGCGAGTGCGGTGCGGCACTTCGCGCTCAAACCCGAAATTGTCGGACTTCACTGGTTCCAGTACTACGACGAGCCCAAGGGCGGACGCGCGGTGGACCACGAGGATTACGATTTCGGCCTGCTCGACACCAATGTGCGGCCCTACGAAGAACTCGTTACCGCGCTGACCGCGGCAAATCGCAGTATCACCGGACTCCATCAAAGCGCGTCGCCGCAAACGCCAGTGAAGCAAGCCGTCCGGATTCAGATCCCCCAGGCTCGGATCGATGCCGGCCCTATCCGGCTTACACAGTGGCCGAAGGACCAAGCGCTGGTGAAGGGTCTTTCCGCGCCTTCGCCGGACGTAGTTTTCGGCGACCTGTTCCTGGCTTGGAGTCCGCAAGGGCTTCACGTCGGGACCATAAGCATGGATCATTATGACCCTCATCTGCTCGCGTATGACGGGGAATTTCCGCGCAGCGAAGCGTTTCGGATCGACTTCGGTGTGGACGCGGGTGCGGGCGCGCGCCGCTTTGCCTTTTTCGTGATGCCGCCAAAGGAATCCTCAACCAAAGGCGGGATCGTGCGGATGCGAGTCGAAGTTTGCCGCATGAGTCACGGGAACTGCGACGCCGTCATCTCGACCATCCGGGGACCATTTCTATATAGATGGGCGGTTACTCTTCCCTGGCAAGCCTTCGGCATCTCCGGACCTCCGGCCGACAAGCGCCTGCGAGTGCAACTGGCGGCTACCGCATTTTATCGTTCGCACTGGATGTCGCTCGGCGGCACTCCGCCTGCAAAGGCGATGGAAGACCTCACCACTTGGAGAGCCGCGACGCTCACCGGTCGCGCGGCCGCTTCACCCGCCGCGAATTGAGCACGGGCCCCCCGCGCACAAGCGGTTCCGTACTATTCGCGACGCAACGCCGCCTCGCAGGAGAGGCCGATCGAGATCAGCCTGCGGTCGCCGAGGTGCTCACCCATCAGGCTAAGTCCCACCGGGGCCTCGCCCGGCTCGTGGCACGGGAGCGTGAGCGCGCAGCGGTCGAGAAAGTTGACCACCGAGGGATTGCGCAGAATCGCCAGGTTTGTCCGGGCATAATCCTCATCGGCCGCGAGCGCAGAGATCGCAGGAGCGGTGAGCGCCACGGTCGGCATCAGAACTGCGTCGAAGGGCGCAGTCAGCTCGGCGGCACGCGCGATCAAAGAAGCGCGAGCGGCTACCAGGTCGACATAATCGGGGCCGCTTATCTCGGCCCCGCGCACGATCCGCGTAAGCACGCGCGGATCGATTCTTTCGCTCTCGGTGGCGATGAACTTGCGGAGCTTCGCGTAGGACTCGGCCGCGGAAAAGCCGCCCTTCGCGTTGAGCGAGGGCAATTCCTCAAGCTCCGCGAACGGGAGGTCGACGATATGCGCGCCGGCGTCGGAGAGCCGCCGTAGCGCTGACTCAAAGCATCGCGCGACGGCAAGTTCCAGATCGTCGACGACGTAGTGCTTGGGCAACGCGAACCGCAGCCCGCGCAAGGGAATCGGCGCCGGCACGGCAGGCTCTTCGCCGGCCATCACGACGTCGGCGATCGCGCAACAGGCGAGCGAATTGGCGAGCGGGCCGATCGAGTCGAGGCTGGCCGAGAGCGGAAATGCGCCGTCGAGCGGCACGCGCCGCTGAGTTGGCTTGAACCCCGTCAGGCCGTTGAGCGCCGCCGGGATTCTCACCGAGCCGCCGGTATCGGTTCCAATCGCCGCGACCGCCATCGCGTCGGTAACCGAAATCGCCGCCCCCGACGACGAGCCGCCGGGAATCCTGGCGCCGGGGCGATCCCAGCAGTTGCGCGGCGTTCCGTAGTGCGGGTTGAGTCCGACCCCGGAATAGGCGAACTCGGTCATGTTGGTCTTTCCGACGATCACCGCGCCCGCCGCGCGCAACCGGCGCACGATAGCGGCGTCGCGCACAGCCGGCGCGCGTCCCTTGAGCACCATCGAGCCGGCCGTGGTGGTTTCGCCGGCGACGTCGAACAGGTCCTTGATCGAGATTGGGATGCCGTGAAGGGGCGAGGCGACGATTCCCACGCCGCGCAGATGGTCGCTCGCCGCGGCCTGGATGCGCGCCGATTCACGGTAGACCCGCGTAAAAACGCGCGCGCCCTCGCCTGCCGGGTCGTCAGCCCGCTCGAGCGCCTCTTCTACAAGCCGTGCGCTGGTGATCGTCCTTTGCGCGAGCGCCTGTGCCGTTTCGATTATGCGCCTGGCCGGCATGGCGGAGTGCCCAGCTAAGCGGCTTAGCAAACCTATGCGGCTATTGCGACCGGAAAGGCGCCGGGCCCACGGCGTCAGGCGGATTCGGCAGTCGGAGGAGCTTGCGGACTGATTTGTAGATTGGCTCCTGGACTGGCTTGTGTGTCTTCTCGCGTATTTTCCTGGCGTATGTGGCGGACGTCGGTGGCGAGGCCGATTTTCTCCAGCAGGCAAATCGCCAGATAGCCGACGTCGGGCTGCCGCCAGCTCCATCCCAGGCGCGCGATTCCCGGGCGCGCATGATGGTTGCGATGCCAGTTCTCGCCCTGGCAGAACTGCATCACTCCGAGCCACGTCACGTTGCGGCTGGAATCCTCGCCAGGGGAAACTCCCGGCTCAGTGTGGCAGATGCTGTTGACGAAACATTGCGCGTGGAGCGCGAAAACCAGCCGGATTGCGCCCATCCAGAAAAAAGCCGCGGCGCCGAAATACAGGCCGCCGAAATATGACACCGCCAGGACCGGTCCCTGTACGTACCACCAAAACCGGTACAGCGGGCGGTCGAGCTCGGGGCAGAAACGCTCGACCGACGGCTCGCCGGACTGCCAAAGCCATCGCAGATGCGCCCACCAAAACCCATTTACGGGGCTCGAGATATCGTTCTCGGTATCGGCGAATGCGTGGTGGCGCCGATGACCGGCGGCCCAGCTCAAGGGCGTTCCGGAGCCATTAAATACCGCGAAGAAAGTCAGTATCGAGGTCAGCCACGGGTTGAGCCGCAGGGCGCGATGCGCGAGCGCGCGATGATAGCAGACGGTCGTGGCCATCCCGCCCAGCCATACGAGGCAAAACGAAGCCAGCAGCACTCGCCAGCCGGGCAACGGAAACAGGATCAGACCGGCTAGCGCAGTGACGTGGATCAGGATGAACCACGGGAGCACCAGCGAGTCTCCCCTGCGCGCGCGCCACCATGGCCATTCCCACGGCGGATCCACCGGGCCCTTAAGGGCTCGTGCGCTATTCAACTAATTGGCCTGGAAGGTACGGCGGAAATCGCCATAGCGAACGACTCGCTAGCGGGCGATTGGATAGACTCTCTGCTGGACATGGCGCTGCTCTCCCTTGGGCGGTTGGCCGGAGAGCGCGCGAACAAGAAACCAAGAGGAGCAGAGAAGGTTACTGAAAGGCGTTCTGGCCGGTGTAACGGAGGTTACAGGAGTCACGAGGCCAAGTCTATGGCCCTCCCATGCAGCAGGTGTCCTAATTGCGACAATGCCTCGTTCCTCGCCCATGATCCCGCGCTCAGACGACGAATCGGCTCTCGGGCGTTTCTGCTCGCTCGCGCGCTGGATCACCCGAGGATTCGATGATTTAACCGTGAGATACGCGCAAGAGGAGTCGCCGCATTTCTGATGCTTCCCCGGAGTCTTCTGGTCGCCAACCGAGGCGAAATCGCCGTCCGTATCATGCGCGCCGCCGCCGAGCTTGGCATCCGCACGGTGGCCGCCTTTTCCGAGGACGACGCCCGATCCCTCCATACCCGCAAGGCCGACGAGGCTCGCGGGCTCATCGGCACCGGCACCGCCGCCTACCTCGACGTCGAACAAATCGTGGCGATCGCAAAAGCGGCCGGATGCGACGCTATCCATCCCGGCTACGGCTTCCTCAGCGAAAACGCCGGGTTTGCCCGCCGCGCGGCAGAAGAGGGGATCAAGTTCGTCGGCCCGCGGCCGGACATCCTCGAATTGTTCGGCGACAAGGTGCGCGCGCGGGCGTTGGCTGGGCGCGTCGGAGTGCCATTGCTGCCCGGCACCGCGGGCGCGACCAGTCTTAGCGAGGCCAGGGAATTTCTCGCGTCGCTCGGCGACGGCGGCGCCAAGGTCGAGGTTGCAATGATGATCAAGGCGGTCGCCGGCGGAGGCGGCCGCGGGATGCGCGTGGTGAGGAGCCTCGACGAACTGAACGAGGCGTATCGGCGATGCCAGTCCGAGGCGCGGGCGGCCTTCGGCAACCCCGACGTTTACGTGGAGCGTCTGATGCCGCGTGCGCGCCATATCGAAGTGCAGATAGCCGGCGACGGCTCCGGCAGCGTCAGCCATCTGTGGGAGCGCGAGTGTACCATCCAGCGGCGCAATCAAAAGCTGGTAGAAGTCGCGCCCAGCCCCGGCTTGCCCGAGCGTCTGCGCGCCCGGCTCACCGCGGCGGCTGTGCAGATGGCCGAAGCGGTCCGGTACGACAGCCTTGGCACGTTCGAGTTCCTGGTCGACGCCGATGCGCGGCACGACGACGCCCAGTTCGCCTTCATCGAGGCCAACCCGCGCCTCCAGGTCGAGCATACGGTGACCGAGGAAGTAACCGGCATCGACCTGGTCAAACTCCAGTTGCAGTTGGCGGGCGGAAGCACGCTCAGCGAGCTTGGCGTGGGCCAGTCCAACATTCCGAAGCCGCGGGGCTTCGCGATCCAGATGCGAATCAACATGGAGACGATGAGCGCAGACGGCACTGCCAAGCCCTCGGGCGGGACGCTGACCGCGTTCGAGGCGCCGTCGGGGCCCGGCGTGCGCGTGGATTCGTTTGCCTACGCCGGTTACACGACCAACCCGAACTTCGATTCGCTGCTGGCCAAGCTTATCGCGCACTCGCCGGCGGCGGATTTCGCCGCGGCCGTGACGCGAGCCTATCGCGCGCTCAGCGAGTTTCGGATCGAAGGTGTCGCGACCAATATCGGATTTCTCCAGAGCCTGCTGCTGCATCCCGATTTCGCTGCGAACCGGCTCTACACCCGTTTCGTCGAGGAGCATGTCGGCGAGCTTCTCGCCGCTGCGAATTCCAGTCATCGCCAGCTCTTTTTCGCCGACGTATCCGGCGCGGCCAAGCCGTCGCGCCGCGCCGAGCACAAACGCGCGCCGGGCGCGAGCCAATTGGCCGGGGTCAAAATCGACCCGATCGATCCGCTTGCGGTGCTGAGCCACGGCAAGACCGCGCTCAATTCACCGGCGACGTCGGCGGCGGCCGTGGCGACGGCGGAGACCGACGCCGGGGCGCATCACGAAATCACCGGCCCGGAAAACACCGTCGCGGTCACTGCGCCGATGCAGGGAACGATCGTCTCGATCGACGTGCGCGAGGGCGAACTGGTGCGCAAGGGCCAGCAGCTCTTCGTGATGGAAGCGATGAAGATGGAACACGTCATCCGCGCCCATACCAGCGGGATGGTGCGGCAGATCGCGGTCGCCGAGCGCGACGCAATCTTCGAGGGCCATCCGCTCGCCTTCATCGAAGAGGCCGAGGTCGAAATGGCCGTCGCCGCCGAGGCGGAAAAAGTAGACCTCGACCGCATCCGCCCAGATCTCGCGGAGGTGTATGACCGCCACGCGAGCGGACTCGACGCCGCGCGGCCCGAGGCCGTCGCGCGCCGGCGCAAAACCCATCAGCGCACCGCGCGCGAGAATGTCGAGGACCTATGCGACCCGGGAACCTTTGTCGAGTACGGCGCCCTGGTGCTGGCGGCGCAGCGCCGGCGCCGCGCGCTCGACGACCTGATGAAGAATACGCCGGCGGACGGACTGGTCGCCGGAATCGGCCGGGTCAACGGCGATCTCTTCGAAGACTCGCGCGCACAATGCATCGCGATGTCCTACGACTACACCGTGCTCGCCGGTACCCAGGGCCAGCAGAACCATCGCAAGAAGGACCGCATGTTCGAGATCGCCGCCAAGCTGCACCTGCCCGTGGTGTTCTTCACCGAGGGCGGCGGCGGACGTCCCGGCGACACCGACGGACTATGGCTCTCCGGCCTCGACGTTCCGGCGTTCCATTACTGGGGCAAGCTGAGCGGCCTGGTGCCGATGGTCGGAATCAACTCGGGCCGATGCTTCGCGGGTAACGCGGCGCTGCTCGGATGCTGCGACGTGGTGATCGCGACCGCCAACTCGAACATCGGGATGGGCGGTCCGGCGATGGTCGAGGGCGGCGGCCTGGGCATCTTCCGCCCCGAGGACATCGGACCGATGAGCGTGCAGGTGCGCAACGGCGTGGTCGACCTCCCGGTCGCCGACGAGGCCGAGGCGGTGCGCGTCGCCAAAAAATATCTTTCGTACTTCCAGGGCGCGGTTGGCCGATGGGAATGCGCCGACCAGCGCCTGCTGCGCGGAATCATCCCGGAGAATCGCCTGCGCATCTACGACGTCCGGGCGGTTATCGAGACGCTCGCCGACACCGGCTCGGTGCTCGAATTGCGTCGCCACTTCGGCCTGGGGATGGTGACCGCGCTCATCAGGATCGAGGGACGCCCGCTCGGCGTGATCGCCAACAACCCCACGCATCTGGCGGGGGCGATCGACAGCGACGGCGCCGACAAGGCCGCGCGCTTCATGCAACTGTGCGACGCGTTCGACTTGCCGCTGCTCTTCCTGTGCGACACGCCGGGGATCATGGTGGGGCCGGAGATCGAAAAAACCGCGCTGGTGCGCCACGCCGCCCGGATGTTCATCGTCGGCGCGAACATCAGCGTGCCGTTCTTTACCATCGTGCTGCGCAAGGGCTACGGCTTGGGCGCGCAAGCGATGGCCGGGGGCAGCTTCAAGACGCCGATATTCACGGTCTCGTGGCCGACGGGCGAGTTCGGCGGGATGGGACTGGAGGGCGCGGCCAAGCTCGGCTATCGCAAGGAATTGGAGGCGGTCGACGAACCGGGCGCGCGCAAGAAGCTGTTCGAAGAGATGGTGGCCAGGATGTATCAGCAGGGCAAGGCGCTCAACAGCGCCTCGCATTTCGAGCTCGACGATGTGATCGATCCGGTCGAATCGCGCCGCTGGATTCTCACGGGGCTGCGCTCGGCGCCCCCGCCCGCGCCACGCACCGGCAAGAAGCGCCCGCACATCGATTCCTGGTGATCAGCCCCGCCGCACAGCATCGGCATCAGCGGGGCTGGTGCATTTCGATTGCTGCCGTCGGGCCGCTCGGGTTAAGGTAGCGCCCTAACAACGGTGGAGGTTACCCCTATGCACTGGCAAATTGGCGACGTCAAAGTCACGCTGCTCCGCGAACAGGAGCCGCACTGGCCCGGTACGATGATTACGGCCAATGCCACGGTCGACGCGCTGAAGCGCGAGAGCGAATGGCTCAGCCCGTTCGTCGACGACAAAGGCAAAATTCTGCTCAGCATTCATGCCCTGCTCGTGGAGTCCGAAGGCCGCCGCATCCTGGTCGACACCTGCGTCGGCAACGACAAGCCGCGCCCGGGCTTTGCGGATTTCAACAATCTGCACACGCCATTCCTGGCCGACATGGAGAAGGCGGGAGTCTCTCGCGAATCGGTGGACACCGTCGTTTGCACGCATCTTCATCTGGATCACGTCGGATGGAACACGATGCTGGTGAATGGGCGCTGGGTGCCGACCTTCCCCAAGGCGAAGTACATGATGTGTGCGCCCGAATGGGACCACTGGTCGAAATACGAGGGCAGCCCCGACTTCCAGAAACCGATCGAGGACTCGGTGCGTCCGGTGATCGAGGCGGGACTGGCCGAACTGGTCGAGCCGGCGCGCAAGCTGACCGGCGAAGTCTGGCTCGAGCCCACCCCGGGCCATACTCCCGGCCATACCAGCGTGCGGATTTCCTCGCGCGGCGAGAACGCGGTGATCACCGGCGACATGATCCACCACCCGATCCAGGTCGCCCATCCGGAATGGGTTTGCGAATTCGACACCGACCCGGTGATGGCGTCCGACACGCGCAAGAAATTCGTCGAGCGCTACTGCGATCAGCCGGTGCACGTCATCGGCACGCATTTCGCGGGCCCGACCTCGGGGCACATCGTGCGCCGCGGCGGAGGATTTCGCTTCGAGGCGTAACCGCCGCGCGAAACGTGATGCGGATGTAAGCGGCGGGACGTTCGTCCCGCCGCTTTTTTGTTAGATGCCCCCGCCGCGCTACACCAACTACGACGGATTGAAATGCGAATAATCGTGGAACTCGTAGCGCAGCGCGAATCCATGCGGATTGTCGATCATCTCGTCGAGTTCGAATTCGACTATTCTCGCCGCGCCGGCTTTATCCATGCTTGGGCTTTTTCGTGATCACACTCACGTCCGTCGGATTGATCAGGTCCGGCACTTTCCATCCGTCCAGATCGTACTCCGCCATGCATTGATCGACGAACCTGGTCAACTCTTCCGCGCGGCCGGTCGCGAGCGCCATCGGCAGATTTTCGAGCCTGATGTTCTCGTAGTTGCCCGCGTAGTTGCGCTCGTAAAGTTCATGGCGTCCGCCGAACTCAGTCCCGATCGCGTCCCACAGGACCTTGAGCAGCTTGACCCGCTCGAGCGCGTCGTAACCGTTCGAGCCGCGGAGATATTTGTCCAGGTACGGGCGCAACTCGGGATTCTTGAAATCGGCGGCGTGAGAATTGAGATAGATGAGGCCGCTCGAAATCGTTTGCTCGGCGATTTCCTTGATCCGCGGATAGGCGGTGGTGGCGAGGAAGCGATACGCCATCCCATACTCGGCCTTGGGTAGAACCGTGCCGTTCATCCACGGGTCGGGCGTCCGGGCCATCGCGTCGGTCAGTCCCCAGAACACGTTGCGCCACGCCAGCACCTCGCCCGCCTGCACCTGGGCCGAGCGCAGCTCCTTTGAGCCGATCGCGTCGATCGCTTTCAGAATCAGGCCGGCCAGAAAATCGAGTTTCACCGCGAGCCGCGTGCATCCGTGCAAGGTGAAGCGGGGGATAAAGCCCGAGCGCGGAAAAAAGGTGTTGGCCTTCTCGACGTCGCGGTAGACGAACAGGTTCTCCCAAGGCACCAGCACCTTGTCCAGGATGAGCACGGCGTCGTTCTCGTCCAGACGTGAGGAGAGCGGATAGTCGAACGGACTGCCCATCGTCGCCGCCATCAACTCGTACGAGGGGCGGCAGAGGAGCTTCACGCCGCGCGTGTCCATCGGGATCATCGCAAAGATCGCGAGCTCGGGCTTGCCAAGCGGAGTCGGGCCGTAGAAGCCGATGAAATTGTAGTGAGTAAGCGCAGAGCCGGTCGCCACGACCTTGGCGCCGCTGACGATCACGCCGGCGTCGGTTTCCTTTTCGACGTGCGCGAAGACGTCGGTCACTTCGTCGGGCGATTTGCTGCGGTCGGTGGGCGGATTCACCAGCGCATGGTTGAGAAAGAGGCATTTTTCCTGCGCCTCGCGATACCATCGGAGCGCGTTTTCCTGGTAGGGCGCGTAGAACTCCGCGTTCGCGCCCAGCGTGCCGGTGAGGCTCGCCTTGTAGTCGGGCGATCGTCCAAGCCATCCGTACGAGATCTTCGCCCACTCGGCGATCGCGTCGCGCGCGCCCACGAGGTCTTCCGCCGTGCGCGGCACCTTGTAGAACTTGTGCGTGAAGCCGCCATTGCCGGTATCGGTGGGCGCGGTGAGAACCGGGCTCTTTTGCGGATCGTGCAGCGCGTCATACATCCGCGCCAGCATCCGCGCCGAGTTGCGAAACGCCGGATGCGTGGTCACGTCCTTGACGCGCTCGCCATAGATCCAGACCTCGCGCGAATCGCGGATGCTTTCGAGGAATTGCTTGCCGGTGAACGGCCGCGCGGATCGGCGTTCACTTCCCGTCTCGGTTGCGTCGCGTTTCATCCGGAACCTCCGTCGCACGCTGGAGTTGTGATGCGGGCCTTTAGCGGACGCCCCAGCGCCATGAGGCCAGATAGCGCAAATTTCGAGGCGCGAGAAGCGCCTGCGGGCGGCCGAGCGAAACGCTTGTTGACTCCGCCGCCGCCTGCGATCTTATTGGCGGGTGCGATCCCGCCCAAGCGAGGTATCCCGTTATGCCGCCGTCATCGAAGCCCCCTAGACCGGTCGTGTTCCTGCTCGACGTCGACAACACGTTGCTCGACAACGACCGGGTCGCCGATGACCTAAGGCGCCATCTGACGCGCGAGGTCGGCGCCGATTCGCAGGAGCGCTACTGGGCTATCTTCGAGGAGCTGCGAAAGGAACTCGGCTACGCGGACTACCTGGGCGCGCTGCAGCGCTACCGCGTCGAGCATCCCCACGACACGCATCTGTACGAGGTCTCCTCCTACCTGGTCGACTATCCGTTCGCCAACCGGCTCTACCCCGGCTCGCTCGACGCGATTGAGCATCTCGCCGCCTTCGGACCGACCGTCATCCTGTCCGACGGCGACGTCGTGTTTCAGCCGCGCAAGGTCAGGCGCTCGGGGATATATGAGGCGGTCGAGGGGCGCGTGCTGATTTACATCCACAAGGAGCAGGAACTCGAGGAAGTCGAGCGCCGCTACCCGGCGACGCATTACGTGCTGGTCGACGACAAGGTGCGAATCCTGTCGGCGGTAAAGAAAATGTGGGGCGAGCACGTGACCACGGTCTTTCCGCGCCAGGGACACTATGCGCACGCGGCCGACGTGGTGAGCTATGCGCCGCCCGACATCACCGTCGAGCGCATCGGTGACGTAGTCGGTTACGACCTGGCGGCACTGCTGCGCACGCGATAAGCTATATCGCGCGCGCCGCACTGACCGGAGATGTCGCCCGCGGCGCTTTAGCGTCCGGCCGCCGCCTTGGGGTCCGCGCTGCGCACGCCGATCGCGCCGCTTGAGCGCAACTGCTCAAGCTCGGAGGCGCTGAAACCCCACTCACGCAGGCCTTCTTCGGTATGCTCTCCGGGACGTGCCGGCGGGCGCTGGATTTTGCTCGGCGTGCGGCTGAAGCGCGGCGCCGGCGCCGGCTGCACCACGCCCTCGACCTCGACGAAGGTCCCGCGATGGCGGTTGTGCGGATGCTGCGGCGCCTCAATCATATTCAGCACCGGCGCGAAGCAGATCTCGCTGCCTTCCATGATCGCGCACCATTGATCGCGGGTCTTGGTCTTGAACACCGCCTTCAGCCGCTCCTGCAGCGCGGGCCATTGCGTGCGATCGTTCTGGCGCGGAAGCTTCTCGCCCTCCAACCCGGTCAGCCGCAAGAGTTCGGCGTAAAACTTGCCCTCGATCGAACCGATCGAGACGTACTTGCCGTCGCTGGTCTCGTAGACGTTGTAATAGTGCGCGCCGGTGTCGAGGATGTTTTCGCCGCGGTTGTCGTTCCACACACCCGCGCCGCGCAAGCCGTAGATCGCGGCCATCAGCGACGACGCGCCGTCGATCATCGCAACGTCGATCACCTGGCCCTTGCCGGACTTCTGCGCTTCGAGCAATCCCGCGACCACTCCGAGTGCGAGGTACACGCCGCCGCCGCCGAAATCGCCGACCAGGTTGAGCGGCGGGACTGGCGCCTCGCCGCGCCGGCCGATCGAATGAAGCGCGCCGGTGAGCGCGATGTAGTTGATGTCGTGGCCGGCCGCGAGCGCGAGCGGCCCGTCCTGTCCCCAGCCGGTCATCCGCCCGTACACGAGTTTCGGATTGCGCGCCTGGCAGACGTCAGGCGCCAGCCCCAAACGCTCCATCACGCCGGGCCGGAATCCCTCGATCAGTGCGTCGGCCCGTTCGATCAGCTTGAGCGCGAGTTCGGTGCCCTCGCGGCGCTTGAGATCGATCGCGACCGAGCGGCGGCCGCGGCCAAGCAGATTGTACTTCGACTCGGTACTGATTCCGAGGTTCGCGTCCTCGGCACGATCCAGGCGCAGGACCTCGGCTCCCATGTCTGAGAGCAGCATCGCGCACATCGGTGCGGGGCCGATGCCCGCGAATTCAACGATTTTGTAGCCGGACAAAACTCCCATGGCGGACGCCTCCTGCGGGTTAACTGGTACGCAAACTCCTCAGCTCTGGAACAGCGGGACTTTGGCCTTGGCGTAAGTCAACTTTTGCACCAGCTTGTCGCCCTTGAAGTGCATCAGGTCGAGCCCGCGCCACGAGGTCGGCTCGCCCTTGACGCTCAGCGTGCAACGCCAACTCGCCATCACCTTGCCCGCTTCGGGGTCGGCGAACATATCCTCGTCGAGGAACTTCATCTCACCGTAAGCGCCGGTGAATTGCGGCTCGAAGGCGGCGCGGATCGCGGCCTTGCCCACGTTACGCCGGCCGTTGAACTCCTCGTATACGCCGTCGTCGGCGAAGAAGGCGATCACGGCGTTCAGATCGTTGCGATTGAACGCATCGACGAAGCGATTAGTCAGATCCAGAAGATGTGCGCGATCCATCACGACTCTCCTTTTCCACGACTCTCCTCTTCCACGACGCTCCTTTTCAAATCCATCGCGGCTCTGGAGCAGCATTGATGCTGCGGCCCGGCCGGCGCCGCAGCAACTGCGACCCTACGGCAGGCTGCGAACTTTCTTGAACGCCTCGCGTCCGAGGCATTTCCCGAGCCACGCCTGCGCTACCGGCGTCGCCGTCATATCAAGCTTCGCCAACATCGCGAAGCTCAGGACCGACGACACGTTGAGGTCGGCGATCGTGAAGTCCTTGCCGAGCAGGTGATCGCGCCCCTTGAGCGCCCCGTCCAGCACCTTCAGCGGCCCCTGCATCGCCGCGACCGCTGCCACCGCCGCCTGCTCGTTGCGCTGCTCGGGCGGCAGCAGCATCCGGTTGCGCAGGATCGTTAAGAGATGTGGCTCGGTCTCGGTCATCCCCCAGAAACTCCACTGGACCGTGTGGCCGCGGTCCTCGTGCGACTCCGGCCAGAACGGCGCCTTGCCATACTTGGCCGCGAGATACAGGTTGATCGCCATCGACTCCCAGAAGATGTTGCTGTCGTCTTCGAGCACCGGGATGTGTCCATTGGGATTGAGCTTGAGGTGCTCGGGCGACTTGGCCTTGGCGACTTCGACCGGGATGTGCTCGTACTTGAGCCCTAACTCCTCGAGCGCCCACAAAGAACGCGCCGACCGCGACTTGGACGTGCCGTAAAGCTTAAGCATCTGTTTCCTCCGCTATGCTGACAGCAGCTTGATCCGCTCGATCCTATGTAGCGCGCCCGCTTCCTCGCGTACAAACCCCCGATGGCGATATCCAGAGAGCATCCGGGCAGCGTTGGCGCGCCGTTTGGAACACCGGCGCGTCCGTGTAAGGATTTGCCCCGAGGCCGAAACCGAAATGCGACGCGACATTTTCACCGAAGAGCACGAGATGTTTCGGGCGCAGGTGCGCCGCTTCGTCGAGACCGAAATTGTGCCGAAGATTGACGGATGGAACCGCGCCGGGATGAGCGACCGCGAGAGCTGGCGCAAGCTCGGCGCCGCGGGATTTCTCGCGCCCAACGCGCCGGCCGAGTACGGCGGCGGCGGCGTCGACTTCATCTACGACGCGATCGTGATCGAGGAGATGGCGCGGGTGCGTGCGCACGGCCTGATGATGGGGCTGCACTCGGACATCTGCCTGCCCTACCTGGTGAGTTTCGGCAGCGAGGAGCAGAAGCGGCGATGGGCTCCGGGCGCGATCAGCGGCGACGTAATCCTGGGAATCGCGATGACCGAGCCGGGCACCGGCTCCGACCTCGCCGCGGTGCAGACTACCGCGCGGCGCGACGGCGACACCTACGTCATCAACGGCTCCAAAATTTTCATTTCCAACGGGCAGATCGCCGATCTCTTCATCGTGGTGATCAAGACCGACCCCAAGGCCGACCCGCCTCATCGCGGCATCAGCCTGATCCTGGTCGAGGGCGACGCGCCGGGCTTCGTGCGCGGGCGGAAGCTCGACAAGCTGGGGTTTCGGGGCCAGGACACCAGCGAGCTGTTTTTCGAGGATTGCCGCGTGCCGGTCAGCAACCTGCTCGGCCGCGAGGGCGCGGGCTTCAAGATGCTGATGGACAAGCTGCAACAGGAGCGGCTGGTCACCGCGGTCGGTGCGATCACCAGCACGCGGCGATGCCTCGAGGACACGATCGAGTACACCCGCAATCGCAAGGCCTTCGGCCAGCCCATCGCCTCGTTCCAGAACACGCAATTCAAGCTCGCCGAAATGATGACCGAGGTCGAGGTCGGCCAGGCCTTCGTCGACCGCCTGCTCGCAGCGCACGTGCGCGGCGAGGAACTGGTGACCGAGGTCAGCATGGCGAAATGGTGGGTAACCGAACTGCTCAAGCGGGTGTCGAGCCAGTGCCTGCAACTGCACGGCGGCTACGGCTTCATGATGGAATTTCCGGTGGCGACCGATTACGCCGACGCCGCGGTGCAATCGATCTATGCCGGCACCAACGAGATCATGAAGGTGATCATCGCGCGCCGGATGGGCCTCGACGCGCGCGAGTGATTAAACGAGCGACGCCGATAACGAAAAGGAAGCAGCGATGGCCGAGCAGGGGAATCCCAATCGCGTGATCAGCATTTTTCGCTTTCGCATGAAGAACCTGAGCGCCGCCGAAAAAGATGAATACAACGCCACCGCCGAGCGGATGCTGAAGATCGTAAACGCGATGCCCGGCTTCATCTCGTTTCGCGAGTACAAAAATCATGACGGCGAATTGCTCGGGATCACCGAATGGGCTTCAGCCGACGCGCTCGCCGAGTGGCGCGAGAATCCCGAGCATCGCAAGGCCCAGGAGCGCGGACGGCAGGCATTCTACGCCGAGTACGAAATCTCCGTCTGCACGCCGCTGCGCGAGTATAGCTTCAAGCAAAAGGTGTGAGCCGCGATGGCAGACGCATCGCGCCCCGCACCACCGGACGAGTACGACGCGCGGCTTCTCGCCAACGTCCATCCCGCGGGCTGGATCAACCCCGAACCGGCGGCGCGCTACAACCTGGTCGTGATCGGCGCCGGCACCGCGGGGCTCGTGGCCGCAGCGGGCGCGGCGGGGCTCGGCGCACGCGTCGCGCTGGTCGAGCGCCGCTTGATGGGCGGTGATTGTCTGAACTTCGGATGCGTCCCGTCGAAAGCGCTGATTCGCGCCTCGCGGGTGTGCAGTGCGATCAATCACGCGACCGGCTATGGGATCGTGCCGACGGCTCCCGCCCATGCGGAATTCGGCGCAGTGATGGAGCGGATGCGCCGGCTGCGCGCGGATTTGAGCGCCAACGACTCGGCCGCGCGCTTCAAGAGCCTCGGCGTCGACGTTTTTCTGGGCGAAGCGCGATTCGTCGGACGCGACGCGGCCGAAGTCGATGGCAAGCGGCTAAATTTCAGCCGCGCCCTGGTCGCAACCGGCGCGCGTCCGGCCGCGCCGCCGATTCCGGGGCTCGCTGAAAGCGGGTTTCTCACCAACGAAACGGTTTTCTCACTGACCGAGTTGCCGCGGCGGCTCGCGGTGATTGGCGCCGGGCCGATCGGATGCGAACTGGCGCAGGCGTTCCGGCGCTTCGGTTCGGAAGTGTGGCTGCTGGAAGCGTTGACGCAGATCCTGCCGCGCGAGGACCGCGACGCGGCCCGGATCGTCGAGCGCGCGATGGCAAGCGACGGCGTCGAGTTGCTCACTGGATGCAAGGTCGCAAGCGTCGGGCGGGGCGCGGCGGGCCGTATCGTGCGCCTGGAGCATCGCGGCGCGAGTCGCGAAATCGAGGTCGATGAAATCCTGGTGACCGCTGGGCGCGCGCCCAACGTGGAGGAAATCGACCTCGAGGCCGCGGGCGTGGAGTACGACCGCAAAACCGGCGTGCGGGTCAATGACTATCTGCAAACCAGCAATCCGCACATCTTTGCCGCCGGCGACGTATGCTCGGCCCTGCAGTTCACGCATCTGAGCGACGCGCACGCCCGAATCGTGATCCGCAACGCGCTGTTCTTCGGACGCGACCGCGCAAGCAGCCTCACAATTCCCTGGTGCATTTATACCGACCCGGAAATCGCTCACGTCGGGCTCGGCGAAGCCGAGGCCGCCGCGCGCGGCGTCGCGATACGGACGTTCGCGCAGGAGATGAGCGCGGTGGATCGCGCGGTGCTGGACGGCGAGACTGCGGGCGTGGCCAAAATCTACGTGCGCGTGGGCACCGACCAAATCGTGGGCGCAACAATCGTCGCGGCCCACGCCGGCGAAATCATCTCGGAGTTGACGCTCGCGATCGCTGCCGGGATTGGACTGGGGCGGATCGCCGGCGTGATTCATCCTTACCCCACGCAGGCCGAGGCGATCAAAAAGATCGCGGACGCCTATAACCGCACGCGCCTGACCTCCTCGCGCAAGCGCCTGCTTACAGGGCTGCTCGCCTGGCGACGCTAACGACGCGGCCGCGCAATCGCGAGCGCGTTGGCTTGGGCCGCGCACGCGAGTTGCGCTATGGTCACGTTCGCGCTAGTTCCCAGGCGCGCAAAACTTTCCATCAAGGAGCTGGTCTTATGCAGCTGCATCCCCAAATGAAGGCGATTCTGGACCAGGCGGCCGCCGCTGGCGGCAAGCCGTTCCATGCGATGACGCCGGCCGAGGCGCGTCAGGGAATCACGGCGCTGCTGGAGCCCTTCAACAGCGCGCCCGAGAAAGTGGCCAAGTCCGAGAAGCGCACCATCCCCGGACCGGGTGGCCAAATCCCCGTGCAAATTTATACGCCAGAGGGCAACGCGCCGTTTCCGGTGCTGGTCTACTTTCACGGCGGCGGATGGACGGTCGGCGCGATCGAGTCGTGGGATTCGTTCTGCCGCTCGCTCTGCAACGCCTCGGGATGCGTGACCGTGTCGGTCGATTACCGGCTCGCGCCGGAGCACAAATTTCCCGCCGGTCCCGAAGACTGCTATGCCGCGACCAAGTGGGTCGCAGAGAACGCCGCGTCGATCGGCGGCGACCCGGCGCGCGTGGCGGTCGGCGGCGACAGCGCGGGCGGAAATCTCGCCGCAGTGGTCGCGCAAATGGCGCGCGATCGCGGCGGTCCGAAAATCGCATTCCAACTCCTGATTTATCCCGCGACCGACGCAGGCCTCGACACGCCCTCGCAGCAGGAGTTCCAGGATGACGGTTACATCCTCTCCAGGAAGGACATGGTCTGGTTCTGGGGTCACTATCTCAACGGCGACAAGGACAAGACTAACCCGTACGCGTGCCCGGCCGAGGCCAGCAGCTTGCGCGGCTTGCCGCCTGCGCTGGTCGTGACGGCGGGCTTCGATCCGCTGCGCGATGAGGGTGAGACGTATGCGGCGCGCTTGCAGGACGCGGGCGTCAAGACTGAATGCGTCCGCTACGAAGGAGTGACGCACGGGTTCGTGCTGATGGCGGCGGTGCTGGACGAGGCGCGCAAAGCGATCGCGGACATGGGGGCAGCGCTCAAGGCCGCGCTCAAGAAGTAGCGTCACATAAGCTGCGACAGCAATGGGGCGGGCGGCGGCGCGCTACGCGCGCCGCCGCCCGCCCCACGCATCAATGTGCATCGCGTGCGCCCGTCGCGCGCGTCGAGGGCACGTCCATATCGCGCAGAAACTTGCGCATGCGATGAACAGCCGGCGCATCGCGATTACTCTGTTGGCAATATTATTTCCCACTGCGCGCCGTCATGCACTTTCCGGCACACCCTCGATCTCTTGACACTTAGCGCCAGTCTTTGTATCAAAATGTGCATTCTTTGCGCTTCCTTACCATTGTCGGGGGGACAGCGGGGATATGATCGATTATCCCAAGGAAAGCCAAGAGCAGTTTCGCATGCAGGTTCTTGGAGACAGGCTGGATAGCCGGCAGATTGTCTTCAGCCTCATTCATAGCTTCGGCGGCCGTGGTTCTCCGCGGTCTTAACAATCCATACATCGATATAGCCGCTGTTCCGCGGCGCATGCGGCGCTGACTTTCAGCGCACGCGCGTCAGTGTCCAGCGGGAGTAGTGCGCCTCGGCGTTGCCGTTGAGGCATGCCTCCGGAGCGTCAGCGCGCTCCGGAAAGCGTAGTCGTGTGACCCCACGATGCCTTCGCTTGGGGTTAGGGGGATTGTGTGTCTTCAAACCATGCGTCTTTTAAACCAGACGATTGCAAAAAAACAGGCTATTTAAAAAAAGGAAGGGGGGAGAGAGGAATGTGGATTGGAACTGGTGGGAATAATTTCATAACTCGGCGTGTTTTAGTGCCCGCAGGAAAATGTGTGAGCTATAAAAACCCTATTTCCTTGCTGATTATGCTTCTGACTCTTGCATTAGCAACTTCGGCAAGTGCGGAGGTGATCATTAATTCTCCCTCCAACGGCACAACCGTCAGTGGAACCGTAACCATCAAGGCCTACGTCAACAATGCCTGGTGGTCGAAGCTGTGGATCGACGGCAGTGGAGGCCCGACAGCATCGATAGGAAACGTCACTTTTCAGTGGAACTCGGGATCGGTATCCAACGGTTCCCATGTCCTCACGATCGACGCTTATCCATCGGGCCAGCCGGCCAATGCCGCCGATACCATTACCGTGGTAGTCAACAATGGTTCGGGTGGTGGCGGTGGTTCGTCGGGTCACTTTGGCACCCTGCCCTCAGGGGCTTCGCTGCCCAGTGATGGAACCTGTGCGGCCGAGATCCCGTGGGAACGGGAAATGGTCCCGGACAATTCGGGCACCAACAGTACAATGCCCTCGCAAGGGCAGCTTGATGGGTACCGGGCAAACGGGTACGCCGCCGATGTCTACGGTGGAGGCTGGGCCTATGCACGCGTCGACGGTCAGTACACCGGTAACACGGATATGATTTTTCGTTGGGCAGCATGCAAATGGGGTATCGACGAAGACGTGGTGCGCGCCCAGGCAACGATTGAAGACTGGTCATGGGATCAGCCACAGAGCGGCGGCGATAAGAGGTGGTCGTATTCCCAGTGTGTGAACGGTGGATTTACCGAACTGTGGAATTATCAGTGCCCGAGTTGCTGCTATCAATCGTGGAGCATCTTCCAAACCAAAGCGCTAAACAATTGGCAGACCTGGCCGATGGTGCTCAATTCCACCGCGTTTGCTGCGGACTACCACTTCGCCTCGATGCGCGCGTGCATGGATGGCGACCTCGCGGGATATTTCGCTGGAAGGTCAGGGAACAACGGCCATACCTATTCGGGCGACATAGCAAGCGGCAACCTCAGCACGATCATGTGGGGTTGCCTTGGATTTCACTATTCCGGCGACTGGTATGACGGCAATTCGTCCTCAGGTGCGATTTGGTACATCGGTCAGGCACAAGCGGCCTCGTCGCAGAAGTCCTGGAAGACGCGTTGGCCTTCAGTAAATTGGCCTGATTGAAAGGTGGGGCAAACCCCGGGGCGGCGGCGGGCCAGGCGCTCGCCGTCGCCCTCATCCTGCTATCTTTTCTGCTATCTTTTGTTGACCCGCCGAATCTTTGGAATCAACGCCGCCGCGGCTAAATGTGATAGTGCCGAAAATACCTCAGCCGCGATCTTTGGAATCGGCCGGGGAGCGCGAAATCAGTCCGACGTGACGGCCGAACAATTGCCAGGCGAGATCACGTTTGATCCACACGTTCATGTAGCTGCAGTAGAGCATTATGCCGGCGGCAGGTCCTTCGAGCTGGGAACTTTCGTTGCCGGTAGTAATAACCGTGTTGCCCTTCATCATCGCTCGCACGGTAAGCCGGCTGTAAGATTTCAACCGAAGGCGTCCATTTGCAATCACACCGAGAAGAATCTTCTTGTCCGCGATCAGATTCGCCGTACTATTCACCAGCAGATCGTCGGACCACAGCGCGCTCAGGGTGGAAACGTCGGCGCGGAGCATCGCGTCCGCTTCTCGTTGCTCGAGTTCTTTTATTTCGCTCCAAATTTCCGGCTCAGACGATTCAACGTCAGACATGGACTGCCTCCCTGGACACGAAATCATATTCTCGACGTCGACCCATTGGTGTCCGCGCGGCCGGCCAGCAGACGGTCCATGATCAGCAGGAGACGCTTCAGATCGATAGGCTTCGCCACGATGGCGTCGGCCTCGATCTTGGCTGCTTGCGCGAGCGCCGTCATGACCACGATCGGCACTTTCGCAAACGCCGGGACTTTAGCCAGTTCGGCGCGAAGCTCCCATCCATTCATAATAGGCATCATCAGGTCGAGGACAATCAGGTCGGGCGTCGGATGACCGCGGAGATATTCGAGCGCCTCACGCCCGTCATACGCGGTCGCGACGGCGTATCCCTCGTACTCCAGGATCTGAGCCAGTGCTTCGACGGCGTCGATATTGTCGTCGACCACGAGGATAGTAAGTTTGCCGGATTTCAAGGCGATGCGAGTCACGAAATTAGGCGTCCCAGATGCATCCCCTGCGCCTCCTCGAGTCTGAGGATAGCGCAGTGAACAGCGCGGGCAAAGCCCGAGTCAGTATTCGCACGATGGAAAAGTCTATTCGAATTGCGGCGGATCACGCCTCAATTCGGGCGGTGGCGTGTATGCGGTGTTCCCTGGCGAGGTCGTCGAGCCATGCGGGGCGGGATTTTAATGTTTGCAGAGTATCTATAAGACGCTCAGGTTCTCCGAGATCGCTCCACTGAACGTCGTCTACCAACTGCACTGCGAGGTTTGACGGTGCCTGGGAAAGTACCTGTTCTGAAAACCCGACCGTCTCCAGCTTTCCAAATATGGCCTCGGCGTTTTCTTCTTCGCCAACCTGTACCTGGTGGAAGGCATCGTTGAAGGCGCGGAACATCTCGGGTGCATGTTCCGCGATCATCGCCTCAAGCACCGAGGCACGGGCCGCGATAACTGCGCTGTTCCATAGACACCCGCCGGCCAGCAGAGTGCGGGCCAACTCCCAGCGGGGCTTTTCCCAGAATCGCTTGACCCGGAACAGGTTGGGAGTCCACGACGACATCCGGGCCGCCGGCTCAATCCATCCGTACGACGTCTCGCCCTTGTCCGGCCTGATGCCAAGCAGCACTGCGAGCGGGGAATGCGCGTCCACCGCATCGAACGCGCGCTCGACCTGCCGCATGAACCGGGCGTCATCGCTCACGTAATGGTCCGAGGGAAAGATGGCTGTTGTAGTGTGGGGGCCGAGACTTCTGGCGCGCATGAGTCCGTACAGAATGGCCGACGCAGTTCCGCGATCGCATGGCTGGGCTACGATTTGCGAACGTCGGAGATCTCCCAAGAGCGGCTCATAGAAGTCGCGGTGGCTCTGCTTGACCACGATGAAGGAGCGCTCGACTGGTATCAGTTGCGCCACCCGGTTCCTCGTATTCTCGAACCACGTCAGCCCGCCCATCATCGGACAGAATTGCTTCGGCACGTCGTCTTGTCCGGTGATAAACCGGGTCACGGAGCGCATACGAAGACCCTCGCCGCCGGCAAGAATGATCGCCGCGCGAGGTGATGGGCTGCAGGTCCATGAATTCATGGCGTTTGGGCCTCGCGTTGCAAGCAAGGGAGGTGCCATTGCGCTCTTCAGACACAACCCGGAAAGTGGGACTCTTAGGCTGTTGCTGGCAACGCGTTGTATTTTGTATCAGGTAAAAAACACAAGGCCATCGCGAGGGAGCATTTTTTTAAAGCGACTTCGAGCGCAAAGGCGATTCGAAGGCCGAATCAGACAGAGTATACAGAGTGCTAGCGGTCTCGTCCGAGCCGATCCGGCGCGAAACCGAAATCGGCGAGGCCTGCTATGACGGTGAAAGCCGGACGAGAAAGGTGCTGCCCGCGTCCTTACGTGTTTGCACGGAGATGCTCGCGCCGTTGAGTTCGAGGTAACGCTTCGTTACCGCCAAGCCCAGCCCCGCTCCGTCGATCCCGCTTTTTCTCTGCTCTCGCGAGAAGGGATCGAAGAGCCGGGAAACGAATTTCTCGTCCATGCCGATTCCTGTGTCACTCACCTCGAGCGCAAGTCCGCCTCCGGTGTCTCTGAACAATCGGACCCCGACCCTACCGCGTTCCGTGAATTTGATCGCATTGCTCAGCAGGTTCGACAGCATGTGAGTGAAGCAGTATTCGTCGAATTCCAAAGTGCTCCCCGGGGCCTCGCTGCTCCAGTCCAGAGTGAGGCCTTTTTGCTCCGCCAGCACTTTATAGTCGTCGATGAATTCCTCTATTAGCGCGGTAGGATTGATCGGCACACGCTTGGCCTCGAAGGCCCCGGCATCAATTCGTGAAAGATCGAGCATTTGGTCGATAATAGATGTCAAACGCGAGCCCGCGCGCTTGATTCCCCCGAGCGCCCGGCGATCCTCCACCCCCAGCGCATCGAGTTGTTTCTCCAGAACCATGGCCCAGGTAAATATGACCTGAATTGGGCCTCGCAGCTCGTGGTTTGCTTCGGCCACCACTCGCAGCGTCGAGCGCATTACTTCCAGAGCCGTCGCGTCGAGCCGCGATTCAGAGGCGCGCGATTCGGTGACGTCGCGAGTGACTTTTGAAAAACCGATCAGGCTTCCACTTTCGTCCTTGACCGCGGTGATAACCACATCAGCCAGAAACATCGAGCCATCTTTGCGCACGCGCCAGCCGCTATTACGAAAATGCCCGGTGGCGGCGGCGACTTTCAGCGCGCGCCTGGGAACTCCGCGCTGCTGGTCAGCCGCGGTATAGAAGCAGGAAAAATGGCGTCCGACGATCTCTCCGGCCTCATAGCCCTTAATTCGCCGCGCGCCTTTGTTCCAGCTCACGACCTGGCCTTGCGGGTCGAGCATGAATATCGCGTAGTCGGTTACTTCCTCGACCATGAGGCGAAATTGCGTCTCATACGAATGCAAACCGGACTCCGCGGTTTCAGGAAGATGTTTGCTTCCAGCCATTGATCTTTTCCACTAGCGCAAGCCCAGATGAGGTTAAAATAAGTCCCGCGATTGAGTTTGTCATCAGAGTTTGCCTGTGTCGACGGTTTTTTTAAGCGTGAAGCCATTCGCATGGTATGGTCATTGCTCTCTCCGGGATTCTTGAATCGAGCGTGTTCATGTTCCATGGGTGACCGCCATTAAAAAAAGATCCTCGTCCATCCGTGCGCGGCAGCGCCGGAAAGCGCCATCAGTCGCGCCATCTGTCGATCGATCTGCGCAGGTGGCGAAGACTCTGCCTCGGTTTTAGAAGTTTCCAATCGTCGGTGTAGGCGCATCGGCAGGCGGGCTTGAGGCCTTCTCTCAACTCGTCAGCGCGCTACCTGAGAATTGCGGGGTCGCTGTGGTCTTCATTCAGCATCTGGACCCCCGTCACGAGAGCATGGTCAGCCAGATTCTTTCCCGCAACACGCAAATCGCGGTGAGCGAGGCAACCGATCAGACGGCGGTCGAGCCCAACCATATCTACGTCATCCCAGCCAACGCCGATCTTTCGATAGATCGTGGCGTGCTCCAAGCAGGCGCTCGCAAACCCGGACACATGGCCGTCGATTCTTTCTTTCGCGCGCTGGCCGAGGATCGCACCGACCATGCGGACTCCTTGCGGTCGGCCGCCCGGAGAGTGAGGCGAACTTTTCTCGCCGATCGGCGAGCCCAAACACGGAATTTTTGCCAAGCGGACCGAGGTTGTCCGCTCCGATGGCGGCGCGACACCAGGGAGCCGGAGCTTTGCGCTGATCCCACCGCCCCGTAAAGAGTACCCGTCCTTGCCGGTCCAGGATCACTCGCAGAGAGACTTCGCACGGGCGCTGCTCGAGCGGTATTCGCCGCCTGCGGTGTTGGTCGACGAACACCTTAAGATTTTACAATTCCGCGTGGGCACCGGCGCCTTTCTCGAACCTGCGGCCGGCAAAGCCACTCTCAATCTGATTCGAATGTCGAGGGAGAGTATTCGCGCGGAGCTACAGTCCTTGCTCTATAAGGCCCGCCAGCATGACGGGGCGGTGCGCAGCGAGAACTTCGAGTTCGACCACGCCGGCCAACGCAAGCACGTAACCATCGAGGTGCTTCCGCTCGGGCCGCCGAGGGCGCACGCCACTTCCTGGTCACATTCGAAGAACTGACGGATGCCGAAAAGGTCCGCGGCGCAGCGCGGATCGCAAAAAAGGATACCCGCAGGAGCGCCCCCCGCGAGCGCGAACTGGTTACGCTGCGCCACGAGTTGGAGGGCACCAAGGCTCAGCTCCATTCCATCATTGAAAATCTCGAAGCCTCCAACCAGCAACTCAAAAGCGCCAACGAGGAAGTGCTCTCCAGCAATGAGGAACTGCAGAGCATGAATGAGGAGCTCCAGACTTCCAAGGAGGAGTTGCAGTCAACCAATGAAGAGCTGACCACTCTGAACAACGAACTGCAGAACCGCTATGCGGAACTCTCCCAGACTTCGTCGGACCTCAACAACGTATTGGGCAGCGTGAACGTGCCAATCCTGATCCTCTCCCGGGATCTGCGGATCAGGCGATTCACTCCGACCGCGACCAGAGTACTCAATGTCATCGCAAGCGACATTGGGCGTCCGATCGGCGACATTACGCCGAATATCCACGTGGCCGACCTCGAATCGATGTTGGCCGACTCCATCGACAGCATGAGCGTCAAGGAGCGTGAGGTTCAGGACCGCGAGGGACACTGGTATGCATTGCGTATCCGTCCTTACCGCACGCTGGATGACCGGATCGACGGCGCGGTCCTGGTGCTGATCGATATTGACGACATCAAACGCAGCCTCGAACAGACGCGGGCGGCGCGCGACTATGCTGAGGCCATCGTCGAGACGGTGGGCCAGCCGCTCCTGGTGCTTGATGCAACCTTCACGGTGCGCACCGCGAACCACGCTTTTCACGAGGTATTTCAAACCACGGCAGCCGAAATCGAGGGCCAGCGAATAGCGCACGCGCAGGGCGGAGCATGGAACCTGCCGACCCTTATGGAAAAGCTCGCCGAGGTGCGGAATGCAGGGCTACGGCTCGAGAACCTGGAGCTCGTTTGTCTATTGCCCCGCCTGGGCGAGCGCCAACTACTGATCAACGTTCGCCGCCTGGAGCAGGATCCAGGGAGCGATCCGCTCATCCTGATGGCGATCGAAGACGTCACGCTACGTGAGAGCGAAGCGCGGTTTCGATTGACCTTTGAGCAGGCGGCGGTCGGCATGGCATTGATCGACTCGGGTGGCCGTTGGCTCCGGGTCAATGAGAAGCTCGGTGCGATTCTCGGCTACTCGCGCGAAGAGTTGCTGTCCCGCACAATCGACGACGTTATATATTCCGACGATCTCTCCCCGCACAACGAGGAAATGGATAGGCTGCTATCGGGCGAACGCCGAGCCGCCTTGCGCGAGGAACGCTACGTCCGCAAGGACGGTGCGATGGTCTGGGTCGAATCGGCGGTGGTGCTGATGCGCGGGACCACGCGCGAAACTGGCTATTCGATTCTCGTGATGGTCGACATTACCGAGCGCAAACACGCCCAGCAGAAGCTCGACGAACTGTTGGCCCTTGAACAGGCCGAGCGACGGGACGCGGAGCAGGCCAGGGCCGAGGCCGAAGCGGCCAATCGAGCCAAAGATCATTTCCTGGCGATGATTTCTCATGAGCTGCGATCGCCGCTTCAGGGTATCGTGGGGCGAGTGGAGATTATTCGGCATCGAGTTGACCGCCATCAGCAAGAACAGGCCCTGGCCGCGATTGACCGCGCAGTGGCGAGGCAAGCCAGGCTGGTAAAAGACTTGCTCGATATTTCGAGTATCGTCAGCGGCAAAATTCAGATTGAGCATCGACTGGTGAATCCCGCCCGCATTGCGCAACGTGCGGTTCAGGCGGCGATGCCAGCGGCTCAAGAGAAGGGGCTGGAGCTTAGCGCCGAGATAGCCGAATCGGGCAATGTGCTAGGCGACGAAGATCGGCTGGAACAGGTCGTTAGCAATCTCCTGAGCAATGCGATCGAGTTCACTCCGGACGGCGGCTCAATCAGGCTCCGATGCGCATCCATCGAAGGCCGGATTGAGGTCCGAATTGAGGATAGCGGCGAAGGGATCGCGCCGGAGTTTATTTCGAAAGTGTTTGAGCGCTTCAGCCAGGCCGATCCCACCATCGCGCGCCGCCACGGCGGGATGGGACTGGGACTTGCGATCGCTCGCACCCTGGTGGAACTGCACGGCGGAACAATCGAGGCGGCCAGCCCCGGCGTAGGCAAGGGCACAAGTCTTATGGTAAGGCTGCCGCTTGCGCCCGAACCTCTGCACGCGGTCGAAATGGATGGTACGCCTGGTTCGCCGAGTGTGCCGCCTGACCTGCGGAAAGTGGAGGTGCTGCTCGTGGAGGACGACGCGGACCTGCTGGAAGCCCTCGCCATGACGTTCGAGGCTGCGTCAGCACGGGTGAGAGGCGCGCGTTCCGCTACCGAAGTGCTGGCAGCCTTTGGTGAGCAACTTCCCGACGTTCTGATAAGCGATATCGCGATGCCAGACCATGATGGGCTCTACCTCGTCAGCGAGATTCGCAAGCGGCATGGCAAAGAGATTCCCGCTATCGCACTCACCGGCCTTGCCAGCGGCCTTGAGCGACAGTCCATTATCGTCGCCGGCTTCGACGAATGCGTAAACAAACCTGTTGCGCCACAGAAGCTCATGGAAATAGCGGCCGCGCTCGTACGAAGGCGACGGCGCCCGAACGGATAGCCTTCCACCTGCCGGTTATTAAAATCTGCATCCCCTCATCTGATTAGTTCGATTCGTCCCGGATAATTTTTTCGACCATTGACCTTTTCTAGCCGGTGGACAGCTGCCGGATTTGTACATTTTTCTTTCGAGCTATAAAAATCCCGTTCCATCAGCCGCGTCCCGTGAGATCTGACTTCGGCACGACAATTGAACGTGCTTGAGGCTGAAATTAGTACATGCCTTCGGAGGGACAGTCGAAAAATGAAGGTCCAAAGGAAAACTGCCATCGTAATATCCGCAGTTGTGCTCTCGCTGGCGGGATGCACCAGGCAACCCGCCGTTTTAACCCATAAACTCGTCGCCACTGGAGGCGAGCATGCCGTCCCGCTTTATCCGGACGAAGCGACGTTCCTTAAGGTCTCGCACAAGGCACAACAAGGCGGCGTGAACGGCATGATTGGAAATGCACAAGAGGATCTGTCGGCGAAGAAGATCGACGATCAGACCCCCGTCAAAGTCCTCTCGAGTGACAGCATCGGCACCGAAGTCGTGGTCGTCGAGGGGCCGATGAAGGGGACAGCGGGTTTTGTCGCTAACCAGAACGTCGACTAACGATAACGCGATGTACAGGTCAAGCCTTTCTTTTTTCTGTAATAAACGCCCTGTACTATTTGCATTACCTCGATACCACTCTCGTCGAATCACGATGTAATAGGTACCACACCACACGTTGCACTGGCACGCATGATGCGATCTTTCAGTTAAGGAACAGCTAAACAGAATGTGGCTGAAAGGTACACCAGATGCCGCGAAGACATCAACCCGACGAGGACTAACATGGTCAGAACTGTTTTAGTCGTAATACTGATTCTCCTGTTACTGGGCGTCCTACCAGCCTGGCCCTATAGTGCAGGCTGGGGTTACTACCCAGCAGGTGGAATCGGCGGCCTGCTTTTGCTCATACTCATTCTCGCGCTACTGGGAGTGATTTGATCGTTCGGCTTAGGCGAACGCCATTCGATGCCGAGTCGCGGTCGTCGTGAGGAAGATGGCAAATTGATTGCGCTTTAGTTTTTCGAATCTTTCAATTGGAGGAACACCAATCATGCGACAACGCAAACGCACATCAGGCTTTCTTATCGGCGGTGCTCTTACCCTCGCATTGAGTGCATTGGCTCCAGCGGTCTACGCGCAAGGCGCGGGCGGCGGCGCGGGTGTTGGCGGCGCTGGTGCTGCGGGTGGTGGAGCGGCTATGGGCGGCGGTGCGAACACCGGTGACGCGGCAACTGCGCCTACCGCCCCCGGAGACGCTACGACCGCGCCAAGCAATCCTTCTGCGGGCACGTCGGGATCGACTTCGCCTGGCTTTACCGGCAACCCATCCGCCACTTCACCTTCGGGCAGTGGCTCGACGATGGGTGGTTCGTCGATGGGTGGCAATGCGAACAACCCGATCAATCCCTCGGGACCGACGAATCCGAACAACCCGGAATCTGGATCGTCAGCAGGTTCCAGCGGCACTGACCGTTAGAACCTATATCTATCTCCTTCCCCCCGGGAGAGAGTGGCGGATTAGGCATTTGTCGCCGACGCTTTTTTTGCGGTAGTATATCGGTGTTGAAAAACTCTTTGAGGAATAAAACATGTATATTAAGAAATTGCTGGCTCCGCTTTTCGCGCTGTTTCTATTTTCTGGTTGCTGTGAATATCTCGGAATCTGCACCTCGGCTTCCGTCCACACCTCGATCTCCGGACCACAGCAGTACGCTCAACAAAGCGCCTCACCGGGAGTCCAACTCGCGCAGCAATCATCCCAGAGCTGCGGCCGATGATGCTCATTCTCTGTTTTTAATGAGTCTCGGAAGCTAGTCTCCGCAGCCAGTCGGGCAGAGCTATAAGTATATTCTCGTTAATTCGAACGTTTACCGATTTGCCGTTTTCCGGGTTCGTGACTTTGACCACCGAACCAATCGGTAGCGTCTTGGAGGCCGCGGTCAGCGCCCTCGGATTGTACACTTCACCGCTAGTAGTTTTCTGTCCGGTCAGGCCCGGTCCGTACCACGAGGCTTTCACGATATGGCTCGCCGGAGTCGGTGTAGCAGTGGGCTGGATCGGCTGCGCGATCGCTGGCAGCACCAGCGGTGGCGGAGGCGCTGGAGCCGGCCGAGCGGCGCATGAATACAGGTAGACGGTGGGAACAAGCCCGCCAGCCATATAGCCGATTATTCGCCAGCCTGATCGTCGGGTAGGACTCACTGTTTCGCTCCCGCCAACCGCAATCATCTGAGCGGCGGAACACGTATGGGGATTGCGCCAACGAGCCCAAACACCTGTAAGACCCACACCAGAACGACCACGAACACCACCACATTCAACAGGCTTTTGATTCCACCCGCCATGGGAACGTAGGTGTTCACCAGCCACATGATGAGCCCGACCACGATCAACACTAGGACGATGTCGACTAGAGTCATTTGTTTAACGCGATGACTAGGCTACTGAGTTTTTGTTAGACACTGACTGTGGTCCGGGCTTGTCAGCTCGTTTAACCGTCCATCAATCGCATCGACGGCAGTCTTAAGCGCGGCGATTGTTTTTTCACTTGACGGCCCACCCCACAACGCATTACCCCGCGCGAATGAAATTTCATTCTTGAGCCGCATGCGCTCGCTTTGGCAGCGCGCGCGCCATAAAGGCGAATCTCCTCAGCCGTAGGGATCAAAACTTGTTGCATCTGGGTCTGCTCCCCTGTTGTGACTTCGCAATTCGTTCATCAACGACAGCAAACTCCATGCCCCGGAAAATTGTGCAGGGTGCATGCGCACTATTCCATCGATCAACCGAGGGACGCGCGAGGATTTCGGAAAGGACAGTCCGGTACTTTTTGCAGGGAAATCGGAAAATTCCCACATCGGGCGGCGATCGCCCAAAAGAAGTCCAGTTAACCGACCGGGATGGCTGGCATCGTTGATGCTCTACCTTAGCCTTGGACGGAGGTGCTCTATGAAAAGCAAGACAATCAGGCTCTTCCGACTCGGAGCCGCGCTACTGGTACTATCCGGAATGTTGTCGCTGCAGGCGTGTTTTTTTGATGACGGTGGGGGTCATTGGCATCATTGGCACCATGACCACTACGAACATCGGTAGATTTTAGGGCGATTGGAAAACAGTGGAAGGCCACTCGGAACATGTATTTGAGCATGGGTGCGAGTTAATTCGGCGTAGGAGTTAAGCGCGCTGCAGGCCTTGGACTCAGCGTGGGAATCGCGCTCGGCGCAGGAGTCGGACCCAGAGTTGGAGTCGTACTCGGCGTTGGACTTGGACTCGGCGTTGGACTTGGACTCGGCGTTGGACTTGGACTCGGCGTTGGACTTGGACTCGGCGTTGGAGTCGGACTCGGCGTTGGAGTCGGACTCGGCGTTGGAGTCGGGCTCGGCGTTGGAGTCGGAGTCGGACGTATCCAACCGGCCGCGTGAGGCACCCAGATCAATGTCGCTGTGTGTCCAGCACAGGCTTGTGCCATGGTGCTGATCGCTTTGAATTTGCTGCTGGCCGGATCGTAAATCTCCGCACTGGCAAGCGATTTGTAGGCCGGAGTCCAACCACCTGCGATCAGCACCGTGCCATCAGGCAGCAGCGTCGCTGAGTGTCCATAGCGGCTCGCGGTCATGTGCAGTATCGTGAGGAAGCGCTGACCTGCCGGGTCATATATCTCGGCAGTGTCATCGTCGTGTCCTCCCGCTATCAATACCCGCCCGTTCTTAAGCAGTGTGGCGGTATGGCCGGCCCGGCTCCTCTTCATCTTTGGCCCGGCTTTGAAGGTTCCGGTTTTCGGATCGTACAGTTCCGTGGTATCGAGCGCGGAGCTTCGCGCGTACGGACTGCCGCCGACGATGAGGACGCGTCCGTCGGGCAGCAAAGTAGCCGTGTGGTAGATGCGGTTTTGGCGCATCATGCCGGCGGCCGCGAAGCGGCCGGTAGCGGGATCATAGAGTTCCGCCCTAGCCGGTCCGCCGCCGCAGATCAGCACCTTGCCGTTTCGTAGCAGCGTCGCGCTCTGTCCATAGCGGCTCTCGGCCATCCTGGTGGTCGGGACGAATTTTTTGCTCCTGGGATCGTAGAGCTCCGCGCCGCTCACCCCACCGCCTACTATCAAGACCTTACCGTTCTTGAGCAGGGTAGCGGTGGGTTCATCTCGCGGCTTGTTCATTTTCGCGGTTGCGCTGAAGCGTCCGACATGTGGATCAAGGATCTCGGTCGAGGACAGAATCCACGGCATCGCAGGACCGGGAAACGACACCAGGGGCACGAGCACCGTATCGACCCCGCCGACAATCAGCATCCTGCCGTCAAGTAGAATCGCCGCGGCGTGACGGTCACGATGCGTTGTCATCGGGTTGGTCAAAACGAATTTGTGAGCGGCAGGATCGTAGATCTGCGCGGCGTCCAGGACAGCCGGGGTCTCGCCGGTCGGAGCGTTGACCGTTCCCATACCACCCGCAAGGAGGACGACCGGTTTGAAGGCCGGTGTGGGTTTGGGCGTCGGAGTCGGCGGCGTGGGCGAGGGGGTGGCCTTACGCGCGTGCCGCGCATGCCGATGCCTGCTGCGATGCGCCGCCTTAGCGCGAGAGGTCGGGGCCACGAGCAGCACAACTACCGCGGTGAGCGACACGAGCCAAAGCATGATCGATCTGGACATCGCAATCGTTTTATTGCCGGGCGAATGCGTCATTGCAGGCAACCGATAGCTATTTTCCAGATTCTCCGGCCGATGCCCGGCCCATCAGCGGCTCTCTTCGAAAATTCCTGGCGCGGGCCCACGCTTCTTCCTTCGCCGCAACTTCCAGCGGGAGTCCTCGCGTCTCATCGATGAATGCTCCGAAAATGGCGGCGCTAGGGATGCCGAGCACTGCGAGGTAGCGGATCACGTTGGTAAGCCCGCCGAGCGGCCCGATCAGTTTCGCGATCATGACCTGCGCCAGCATCGAGAATACGGCGGCGGTTATCCCCTGCCATCCGATCATCGTGGTACGCAGTGCGGCCGGGAATAATTCGGTTGCAGCCGAGTTCGCACCGACGGTCAGCACGCCGGAGGCGATCTTGAACCAGCAGTAAGCAGCCGTCAGCCAGACCAAAGGCCACGTCACTCCGCTCGGCGGGCCCCAGTAAAAGGCCAAAGCTCCGAACCAGGCAGCGCCGCCCACGTACATCACCGTCGGCACGCGGCCGAAACGGTCGGCGGCCCACGCGCCTATTGGAAAACCCAGCATCCCGAAGACCATGCCGGCGACGATCACGGAACTCGCTTTTTGCGGCGAGAGTCCGATTATCGAAACCGCGTCGAAATAGAGCCAGCCGTTGACTGCGCTGCCGGCAATCGTGTCGAGTGCGGCGCACACCAAAAGCGTAATCGCCCGACGCCTATAAAGCGGATGAAAGATGTCGTAAAAGCGGCTGCCGGAAACGGAGTTGGTCGAGGCCAGCCGCGCCCATCGCGAGTCGATGGGCAGCATACGTGCCAGCGGAAAAACCAGCACAATTCCTGCGATGCAAGGGGCCAATAACCATCGCCACGAATATTCCCACTGCAGCAGGAAGGGGATCACCATGTACCCAAGCACTCCCCCGATAGCGCTGGCGCCAGCCGCGAATGCCTGTCCCCGCGCTCGCTGCTCGTTGGGAAGCTCCTCGGCGAGCAGAACGATCGCGGATGAAACCGATCCGCCGAGCAGCGCGGAAATTAAAATCTCAGTAACTGCAAATTGAGCTGGATGGCGCGCCATGACAGCTCCCACCGCACAAAGCGGCGCCAAAACGAGACTGGAGAGGATGATTCGCCGCCTGCCAACGCGGTCCGCGAGCCGGGCTAAGATGAGTGCGCCGAACGCCGAAAGCGACATCCAGGCGAACAGTTCAGCCAGCTTCGCCTGGTCCAGGGCGAAACTCTTGGCAATCCACGGTGACGCGACCCCCACTATCGAAAGGCTGTAGCCTTGATAGATAAGCAGGATCACGATCGCTGCGATAATCGTGACCGCGCCCGAGGAACGCTGGGTATCATGAACGCCCTCAGCGTCGGCGCGAATATCCTGATCTCCAGTCCCCGACAACGCCATCCAACCTTCGCGAGCGGCCCCTCAAATCACTCGAAAACCATGCCAGATTTCCGACATCTTCGCATTAAAGAAACACTTTTTTGCAAGCACTCACGGTGTCATCGCCCTCAAACCGGATAGCCCAAAGGCGGCAGTCGTTCCGGCTCGTTTCCGATATCGGTTAGTGCTCGACGATCTCGTGCGGTTCCGATCTTGATACAGCCCAATTGAAGCTAAATTTTCGTCACGTAACAGAGCAGAAGCCAAAGGCACATCCATTGCTCTGTCAATTGGCCAAGTCGCCCGGAAGCTTTTGCCAGGTCAAAAAGGTTCAGCTCAATGGATTCGAACGAAGTCGGTTGTTCTCGTTCGCCTCTTACCAGGTTTTTGTCGTTCGTTAGACCGCATCTCGGACTGGTGGTCGGAGCGGCGCTGACGGGGATCGGTAAATTCACCCTACCGCTCGCCTTTCCGCTGGCCTTTAGGTACGTCATCGACGTTCTGTTGGCTTCGCAAGCTAAGCTCGACGGAATCAATCTGGTGATTGACCGCTGGTGCGTCGGGCTTGCAGATGCGGCGCGGATGACGCCGACCGCGGAGCATAAGCTGGCCGCGTTGAGCGCCGTGCTCTTGTTGCTGTACGCATTGCAGTCCATAGCCAGCTACTATCGCAGCTACTGGGCGGGCATCGCCGCCAATCGCCTCATCTTCGAATTGCGGTGCAAGCTGTTCTCTCATCTGCAGCGGCTTCCGCACGCTTTTTTCGATCGCAATCCTTCGGGGGCGATTGTTTCGCGGGTGCTGAACGACGTGCAACAGGCGCAAGAGCTGGTAAATTCGGCTCTCATCGACGTCTGGATGGACGCCGTGTCCTTGGGACTGGTGGTGATGGTGCTGTTCGCGATGGATTGGCGGCTGGCTATGGTGGCGTTGTGCATCGCCCCGGTCTGGGTGACCTTTATGCGGTATTTCTCACCCAGGATCAAAGCCGTAAGCCATCGGATGCAGGAAACCCTCGAGACCATTTCCGGCGAAGTCCAGGAACGGGTAGCCGGCGCCACCACCATCAAGTCTTTCGGGCGCGAAGATCACGAGGTGAGCCAGTTCAGGGTACGCAGCGAGCACCTGTGTGAGCGCACGATCGATAAGGTCAAGCTCGCGGCCCGGCAAGAGATGCTCATCCAGTTGCTGACGCGTTGTGCCCCGACGATCGTGGTCTGGATGGGCGCGCTGATGATCATGCGGGGCGTGATGACGCTCGGAACGATGGTGGCGTTTTTTACCTATCTTGGTTTTCTGTATCTGCCGCTGGAGCGCTTCGCGCAATTTTCGGTCGTGGTATCGTCTTCGCTGGCGGCGATTGAGCGCATATTTGAGTTTCTCGATATCAAACCCGAAATCACCGACCATCCGCTGAGCCGTCCGTTTGCGGTTCGCCGCGGGGTGGTGCAATTCGATCGCGTGAGCTTCAACTACCCCGCGCGCAATGGAGCGCCGGTCCGTGGAACGCTCACCGATCTCAACCTGAGCGTGCCTGGAGGCGCCAGAGTGGCGCTGGTGGGACGTTCCGGCGCCGGAAAAACCACTTTGGCGAACCTGATTCCGCGCTTTTACGACGTCAGCGGCGGGCGCGTACTGCTCGACGGCAAGGACGTGCGGCACTATACACTGAAGTCGCTGCGCGACAGCGTGAGCCTGGTGGCGCAAGACGCCCTTCTGTTTAGCGCCAGCATCCGCGACAACCTGCTCTACGCGCGCCCGGACGCCTCGGAGGAGATGCTCTGGCAAGCGCTCGAGCTGGCCAATATGCGCGAGTTCGTTGACGATTTGCCCGCCGGGATCGACACCGTGATCGGCGAGCGCGGAGTGAAAGTTTCCGGCGGCCAGCGCCAGAGGCTCGCGCTTGCACGCGCTTTCCTCAAGGACTCCAAGGTTGTAATCCTTGACGAAGCGACCTCGGCGATCGATTCGGAATCGGAAAACCTGATCCATGAAGCGATGGAGCGCTTGATGGAAGGGCGAACGGTTTTTCTGATCGCCCATCGCCTGCGCAGTGCGATAAGCGCCGATCTGATAGTCGTGCTTGACCGCGGCAATATCGTAGAAACCGGCACCCACTCCGAATTGCTGAGCCGTGGCGGAACCTATGCTCGCCTGTTCCGGGAGCAGGTTCGCGGTCTCGCGCTGGAGCCGGCCGTTGCAAGGCAAGACGCCCGGTCGACCATGCAGGCGTAGCCTCTACCATCGAGGCGTAGCCACTCGCGAGGCATAGCCACTCGGGACCGATTAGCACTGCACATGAGAACCGACATGAGAACCGGGAAAGACGTGTATCTGACAAAACCTCACATTCGATAGTATCGAATATCAGGAGTATAGCATTGAATCGAAGGAATGAAGGCGATAGCAAATACTCACACTCCAAAGGTCCGCGGCTGCGTATCGCACAACTAGCGCCTCTGTACGAGCGGATTCCGCCGAAACTTTACGGTGGCACGGAACGTGTGGTTTCCTACATCACCGAGGAACTGGTGCGTCGCGGACATCTGGTGACGCTGTTTGCCTCGGGCGACTCCGAGACTGCCGCGGTGCTCGCACCTGGGTGCCCGCAGTCGCTGAGGTTGGCGGGCAAGGCCGAACTCGGCGGCTTCCTTCAGCTTCCGATGATAAGTGATGTGTACGAGGGAGCCGCAAACCGGTTCGACGTGATTCATTCCCATATCGACTACTGGAGCTTTCCCTTCGCCCGGCTGACCAATGTCCCAACCGTCGCGACGATGCATGGCCGGTTGGACGTGGAGGAGTTGCATCCGGTCTACCAGCGATATCGGAGCATGCCTTTAATCTCGATCAGCGATGCGCAACGGGCGCCGCTGCCGCTCATGAACTGGGTCGACACCATTTACCACGGCCTCCCGCGCGACCTCCTCCGTTTCAGCCCGTGCCCGGGGAAGTACCTGGCGTTCTTGGGGAGAATCTCACCGGAGAAACGCCCCGACCTTGCAATCGAGGTCGCCCGGCGTGTAGGTATTCCTCTCAAGATCGCCGCCAAAGTCGACGCCGTCGACCGCGATTACTTCGAGACGGTGATCAAGCCGCTGTTGTCGCCGCCCGATGTCGAATACATCGGGGAAATCAGCGAAGCTGAAAAGAGCGAATTTCTGGGTAATACACTGGCGTTCATGTTTACCATCGATTGGCCCGAGCCGTTCGGGCTCGCTATGATCGAAGCCTTGGCGTGTGGAACGCCGGTGATCGCGCGGCCCTGCGGCTCCATTCCCGAGGTGATCCGGAACGGAGTTACAGGCTTCATCGTGAAGAGCGTTGACGAGATGGTCGAGGCAGTGCGCAATATCGGGAAGCTCTCGCGCGAGGAGTGCCGCAGGGAATTCGAGAATCGTTTCACCGTGGAAATCATGGTTGATCGTTACGAGCAGATTTATCGCCAGCTAATCGAAGGGGGACAACACAAGGTTTTTGGAAAGCCGAAAGAGGCTTACCATCAGGCCGGACTAGTCCGGTCGGTCGGTAAGAGTTCCGAATCCGGCTTGTGAAACGCCGAAGCGTCAAAACCGCCGGCGTCAGTGCACAGGACCGCCTCGCGGACAGCGAACGTGGGGCGCGCAACGTCGTAAAAGTCGGGTCCGACTTTTACGTTCTCGCCTCGGCACTCGCGTCGCGGCGCGTCTCACGCGTGCTAGCCAACGGGCAGAGCTTTGCCGTCTTCGACGTGGGCGGCGATATTCTTGACTATCCGCTCGAAGCGCTCGGTTTTTTCCATCGCGATACCCGTTACCTGAGCCGCTTCGAGCTCAGGATCCATGAGAGCACGCCGTACTTTCTGAATTCGTACTTGAGCGATGACAACGCGCAACTCCGGGTCAACCTGACCAATCCGGACCTGAGCGCGAACGGCCGCGCGATCAACTTGCCGCGCGATTTGATCCAGATGGAGCGCAGTTGGGTTCTGGCTGACGCGACGCTGGTCCATCGTCTGAGGGTCCGCAACTACGCCGGGATCCGACTGGAAATTCCGCTCGAGTTTTTTCTCGGCGCCGATTTCGCCGACATCTTTGAAGTGCGCGGCATTGAACGCAAGCGCCGCGGTAAAATGTTGCCCCCTGAGCTGGGAAAGGACAGCGTCAGGTTCTCCTATGAGGGGCTCGATGGCGTTCGGCGTTTCACCGAGGTCGCGTTCGACACGACGCCGCATGCGCTGCGCGGAGACCGGGCCGCCTTCGTAGTGAACGTAGATCGAGACCAAACCGCCGATCTTGAGATGCGCATCGCGGGCGGCAGTGAACCCGAGGTTGGGCGCGGGCGCTCCATGCCTTTGGCCGAATTCGACAGCGCGCTGGCCGGGAGGCGATCGAAGATCGAGGAATCTCAGACCGCGTGGGCCAGGCTTTCGAGCGGTAACGACCTCTTCGATTCGCTGCTGACTCGCTCGCAGGCGGACCTGACCTCGCTCATCTCGCACACGGCCGACGTCACTTTCATGATGGCGGGGATACCGTGGTTCGCGACGCTGTTCGGCCGCGACAGCATCATCACCACGCTGTCGGTGTTGCCCTTCAATCCGGCGGTCGCCGAGCATACGCTCCGGGCGCTGGCGAAAATGCAGGGATCGCGAATCGACGAGACGCGCGAGGAACAGCCGGGCAAGATCGTGCACGAGATCCGTGCGGGCGAGATGGCGGCCACCGGCGAAGTTCCCTTCGGCCGCTACTACGGCAGCATCGACTCGACGCCGTTGTTTTTGTGGCTATTGGGACGTTGCGTGGCGACGACAGGAAATCTCGCATTCGCCGAGGAGCTCTGGCCGAATGCCGAGCGCGCGTTGGAATGGATCGATCGATGGGGCGATCGTGATGGCGACGGATACGTCGAATATATAAACAAGACGCCGCGCGGGCTCGCGAACCAGGGATGGAAAGATTCCTTCGACGCGATCTCTCACGCGAACGGTGAATTGGCCAGCCCACCAATCGCACTGGCCGAAGTCCAGGGCTACATCTATGCCGCCTACGTCAGCATCGCGGACGTCGCCACACGGCTTGGGCACTCCGAAGTTGCGTCGCGTCTTTCCGAACGGGCCGCTGCGCTAAGAAAGAAATTTTCGCGCGACTTCTGGCTGGAACCCGAGCGGACCATCGCGCTCGCCCTGGATGGCGAAAAACAACCGTGCCGGGTGATGGCTTCGAACGCCGCGCATTGTCTGGCCACCGGCTTGCTGGACGCGGATCAGGCTGCCGCGTTGTCGCAGCGTCTGCTTGGAGACGAGATGTTTTCGGGCTGGGGTATACGAACCCTCAGCACCAACGAGCGACGCTATAACCCGATGAGCTATCACAATGGGTCCGTGTGGCCGCACGACAACGCGATTGCGGCGATGGGCCTCGCACAGTATGGGAACCGCGCCGGAGCGCTGCGGATTCTCGAGGGCTTGTTCGATGCGGCTGTGCACCTGGAGACCGCGAGTCTTCCCGAGCTTTTCTGCGGCTTCCCGCGCGAGCCACGGCTCGGCCCCGTGCCTTACCCTGTTGCCTGTTATCCGCAGGCTTGGTCGGCCGCCAGCGTGTTCATGATTCTGCAAGCGCTACTGGGCCTCGAGGTGATGGGTTTCGAGAGGCGGGTTTCGATCAACTCACCCACGATTCCGCCGTGGCTGGAATGGCTGCGGATCGAAGATCTGAAAGTGGGGGACAGTTCCGTTTCCTTGTTCCCGCGCCGCGCAGGAGACGGTGACGTCGTGACTGAGGTATTTGAAAGGAGAGGCTCCGTTACTGTCCAAGTCAAGAGATCATAACAAGAGATTATATGCCGGCATCGAGGCGCGGTGAAACTGCTCTTGCGGCCAAATCCGGAGGGCCGTTCACGAACGGCCCCCTACAAAAAGATGACAAAGCAAAATTGCTCGGTATCTTCCCTAGGCGCTATTGCTTAAATCTTGTCCTTCCGATGTCGGGGCCGTTCGTGAACGGCCCTTCAAACCTTCATCTAGCCCGCAGCGTGTAGCATCTCGAGAATCAGGTAAATGGGCACGGAGGAGGATCGCGACCCCAGAGTTAACGAACGCTCGAGAACGGGATAGGGGTCTATGGCAGTACCCTTCCACCAGCGCCGCTCAGGTCCGAGCACGTAGATCGCGAAGTGCAGGTGAGGAGCAGCCGGGGAAGCGTCGCCGGTCGACCCGACGTATCCAATCACCTCTCCCCGGAAAACGCGCATCCCTTGATGAAGGCCGTCGACATAGTGGTCGAGGTGGGCATAGTAGTAACAGTAGGTGCCCGGCCCGTCGAACTCGTAGATAGTATTACCGCCCGCTTTGCTTAAGAACAGTTTCTGAATCGTACCGTCGACGACCGCGCGTACCGGCGTGCCCGCGGGCTCCATGATGTCGATCGCTTCGTGACGATGACCGTGGTGTATTTCGTTGAAGCTGTCGTGTAACTGATAGGCTTTAACGCCTTGGATCGGCGACGCGATGGCAGGGGCCAGCGTTGCGCTTCGGGCTCGCTCGCGCGAAGGTTCTACTTGCTGCGCTGCGAGCCTGACGTTCGTTGTGGAAACGCTTGTTCTGGAAGTGTCGGCTCTTTGTTGTGTCCGAGGATTTCTCGGATACACAAGGAGCGCGAGAACAATCAATGCCAGACCCAGCCGCCACATATGAATCCAGCGAGCAATTGCTGTACCCGAACTCGATACGTATCGAGGTTATTTCCAGCGATGACTTTCAGCACGGGACGGCATCACTTTTGGCGCGCCCGATGGTAAATTGACGGATCTGTGTGCGCGGATATTTCCGCTCATCGGAAGAGGGGCGCTGATTTTCAACCCGGAGCAGAAACTATTTCAAAGATCGTCGAATGAAGTGATGGTCACCGCCGTTTTCGCAGATACCAGGGCACGTTGACGATCACGATTCGGTGCTCGCCTTGCAGCAGCAAACGAGCGGCGAGAATTCGGGCACGCTGGTTGTGAAGGAAATATTGGTACCATTGGCGCTCGACGAGCTCGGGCAACAGCACCGCGATCGTACGATTCGGGTTTTTCCGCTCGACCTCGAGGACGTGATCGAGGATCGGCTGCACCACGAATCGAAACGGCGATTTTAGCACCGTAAGCCGCGGGATCGCCTGTTTTGCCTCGCGCGCCGGCTGTTCCACGCACGATGGCCACAGTTCCTTCAGCGACTTGCCGCTGTCCTCACTTTCCACGTGCAGTACCTCGACCTCGCGCGACAGCGAGAGCGCGACTCGCAGCGCGTTCTCTGCGATTGAATTCCACGCGATAATCGGCACTATCACCAGCGGTTCCCGCAAATCGTTAAGCCTCAGACCGCGGGGCGCAGTCTCCCGCTCGATTCTTTGATAGTGGCGGCGCACGGCGAGCATCAGGGCTACCAGCGATGGCACCAGCAGCACCACGATCCAGGCGCCAGCCATGAACTTGACGACGGCCACCACTACCACCGTGAGGGTGGTGGCACTCGCACCAAGCGCGTTCACTGCCATGCTGGCGAACGCGCCCCGCTCCTGACTCTTCCACCAGTGCGCGACCATCCCGCTCTGCGACAAGGTAAAAGCCAGAAATGCTCCGACCGCGAACAGCGGGATCAGCCGGTCGGTAACGCCGCCGAACGCCGTCAGCAGGACTCCGGAAAGGATGGCGAGCACCCAGATACCTTCCGAATAGACCAACCGCCGGCCTCGGTCGGTGAACGAGTAAGGCAGATAGCCGTCCGAGGCCACCGCGTGGCAGAGTCTCGGGAAGTCGGCAAACGATGTATTCGCCGACAGGCACAGCACCACCAGAATCGCGACAATGCTTATCCAGTAAAAGATTCCGCGGCCGGCGACTGCGCCGATCAATTGAGACAGGACGCTCTGGTATTGTGGAGTTCCGGGCTCGGTCGCGCCGATGTGGTAGGCACGCGCGAGGTATGCGATGCCGAGCAGGAGCACGATCAGGATCGCAATGATAATTGTGAGAGTGCGGCGTGCGTTCGCTACCACCGGCTCTCGAAACGCCTGCACGCCGTTGCTGACCGCCTCGACCCCGGTCATCGCGGTGCAGCCGCTGGCGAACGCCCGCAACAGCAGCCACACGCTAACAACTTCGGCAACCTTGGGGAGAGGCGCCGGCGGAACCACGGGCTGCGGATGGCCGCCCGCGGAAATCGTCGCGAGCACGCCCCAGGCCACCGTCGCGCAGAGGCTCACTATGAAGATGCAGGTCGGCAGCAGGAACAACGTGCCCGCCGCGCCCACTCCGCGTAAATTCACCAGGGTCAACAGAACCAGAATGACCAGACATAGCGTAAGGGTGTACGGCTGAAGGTTCGGTACAGCCGAGATCAATGCGCCGACGCCGGCCGAAATTCCGACCGCGACATTCAGCACGTAGTCTGTCATCAGAGCGGCGGCGGCCAGCAAACCGGCATTCGCGCCCAGGTTTTCGCGCGCGACCGTATACGAACCGCCGCCGTTCGGATATGCCGCGATCGTCTGCCGATAACTGAAGTAGACGATGCCGAGCAGAATGACGATCGCCGTAGTGATCGGAAGGATAAACGTCAGTCCCGCCGCGCCAAGTGGCAGGAGTACGGTCAGCGCGGCCTCGGGACCGTAGGCGGCGGAACTGAGCGCATCGAGTCCGAAAGTCGCCACACCGCGGGCGATGCCGATGCGTTGATCGCCCGCCTCTCGGGAGGCGAGGGGACGTCCGAGAATCCTATCGATCAGCGACATTTCGCGGCCGTGAGGGTTCGCACGAGTCGTGCGATTAAGCGCCGCTCATGTCTCGGCGAGCGGTGATGAGAGTTTCCAAAATCGTGGAAAGTTCCACCGGGTCCACAGGCTTGATCGCGTGGCTGTCAAAGCCAGCCGTCAGGATTTGAACCTTATCCTCGACGCGCCCGTAGGCGGTCAGCGCGACCAAGGGCATACGGCCGTCTCTGCCAGTTTCCTGTTCCCATTTGCGTAGTTCCCGAGCCAGAAAGTAGCCATCCTGTCCAGGCATCCCGATGTCCGAGATGACGGCGTCGAAATGGAGCGTCTTGAGCGTCGACAGCGCCGCCTGCACCGAAGTCGCCGCGGCTGCGCGTGCCCCTAACGAGCCGAGAAGATGTTTCAAAGCGTCGCCGGCCTCAGGCTCGTCATCGACAACGAGAATAGCAAGGCCATCGAGTCGCGGCGCGCTGGCGTTCGCTTTCTGAGTCACGGTTGGATGGCGACGGGACTCTAGCGAAGGGATCGTGCTGATGGGCAACGGAAGTCTTACCGTAAATGTGCATCCTTTGCCCGGCCCCTCGCTGTGCGCCACCACCGTGCCGCCGTGAAGGCTCACGATCTCCTTGACTATGGACAACCCAAGGCCGACTCCATGCTTGCTTTGAGCGGTGCCATCCGCCTGCCAAAAGCGATCGAATACGGACTCCAGCGCGGCGGGTTCGATGCCCTCGCCCGTATCGGCCACGATGATTTCCACGTGCGAATTTATCCGCTCCACGCGGACCTGAATTTTGCCGCCGTTCGGAGTGAACTTGACGGCATTGGAGACGAGGTTCCAGACCACCTGCTGCAGCCGTCCCGGATCGCCGGCGACCGCATCAACGCGAGGATCGATGATCTCCTGCAGCGTGATGGATTTGGCCTCAGCCGCGACCCGCATGCTGTCGACTCCCGCCCTGACCACCTCGGCAAGATCGACCGCCTGCACATCAAGGCGCATCCGCCCGCTTTCGATCCGGGAGATGTCGAGCAAGTCTTCAATCAATTGCGCTTGAGCTCTGACCGCCCGTTCGATGGCTGTCATTCCGCGGCGCGCATCTTCACCCAGGGCCGGATTACGAAGTAGCGCTGCGGACCAGAGCATTATTGAATTTAGCGGCGTCCTCAGCTCGTGGGATACCATCCCGACGAAATTATCTTTGGCCCGATTTGCCTTCTCTGCCGCGGCGCTGGCTTTTTCTGCCGCATCCCTCGCGCGCTCCGCCGTATCCAACGCCGCATGAAACCGTGCCGTCGCAAGTTGAATCTGACGCCATCCCCAATAGCTCAGAAAGATCATTACGATGGCAGTCAAAGCAGGGACCAGCACAAAAACTACGTAGTACTCGATCCTCTGGCGTGTGGCTCTTTGGACGCGAAGCTGCTCTTCAGCGGCGATAAAATCTTCGAGCGAATTGAAGACTGCGCGGCCTCGTGCTTCGGCCTCGGCAAGGGCCTGTTTAGTGGGCTGGCTATCGGCCTTTTGACTGAGCAGAGAATCGATCGCTTCGGTCCATGTTCCTTTCAAGTCGTTGATATCAAGTACGCGCTGTTCCTGGCTGCGGTTATCGGCGACCAAAGATGCGAGCTTGGTGATATTTTTCCCAAACGCGTCACGAGCATCGCCAAGCTCGGTCAGGTATCGCTTGTCCGAGGTCACCAGATACTCATGAAGGCCCGACAGCATTTCGCGTAATTCGAGTTCGATGTCCTTGACGCGCAGAATCACCTGATCGCTATGTTCCACCCAGCTCGTAATCGATGCCTGGTACTGAAAGCGCCACAGCACAACGGCCGCGAGCACGGACAGCGTGATGATGAACGGAGCAAGGAAGCTTGCAGTGAGATTCCGGTTAAATGCTCGATAGGGCACGGCCAATCCTTGTGATCCGGGTCAGGACGCCCCGGTGCGTAAAAGCTACCACAACCTGGATCGTGGGTCGCGATGTGCCCATGCCTTGTAGGAGGTTGCTTTGACGCTCGAGCAGGTGGCTGGGCACCTGCTCAAGCTAAAGGAAACAGCGTGCTCGAGCGCTTGAGCCAGAGCGGACGTGCTACCGGCCTGCCGCACGAATTTCGACACTGTTCACCGGCTGAGCCGGCGCGGAATTCAGGTGCGCGGGCTCAGCCAATGGAGTCTCGAGGTGCTCGGGTTGGCTCGCCGAGGTGTTAGCATGATTCGCTGTCGTCATGGAAACCTGATTCGCTGTCGTCATGGAAATCGGCATCGTCGAGCTCTCATCCTCCGAGTCAGTCTCGAGCGCCTGGCGGGCGATTTGTAGCCGCAGACTCTCGGAGACCGGAATGCGTAGCACGAGCTCCCGGCAGACCTCTTCTTCCGAACGTGCCAACTGTATATCTCGCAATTGCAGCAGCGATTCGGCGGAGTTTATCGCGATGTCCATCGGGGTGAGGGCGGGCAGAACGTTCACATCGTAACGGCTGCCGTCAAAGTTAATCAGTTGCTCGCCGGTGTGCGTCGATACCATCCGGCCCCGCACAGCCACCTGCCAGCCTGACACCAGCGCGAGGTAATAAGACTCGTAATGGAGGACCTCTCCGTACACTACGGCGTCGGCGCCGAGCCATGCACCGAGCTTCTGCGGTGTTACTTTTTCGAGTTTGGCTTCGTCCGTGATCCCGCGCGCGCCCAGGACCGCGTCGATGCCGATCGGGTTCAAGACATAGAACTCACGCCCGGAGAGATAGCCGACCATCGAGCGGCGCAAGCGCTGCGCGTCAGTCCAGGCTCATCGGGCGCGTTGCTGCTGATCGCGGAAAGTCAGGGGAATCTTGTCGACCACGTAATTTGCGCTGCCGCGATCGGTGAACGGCAACACCGCAATTCTGAGCGGCGCGCTGCTCTGATAGTTAGACGCGACATTGACGTCCAGGCCGCCGGGATCGAGTTCGACTACCTTGTCGAACAGGGTCTTGCGTCCATGGCTGCTCACCTCGTACTCGGGCTGAAAGAATGGACGGGTCTCCTCAGTGCGATGGCTAACGTTGGAGCATCCGGCGAGACCTGCCAAGGCGGCCGACAGAAAGAGACGATACAAAACATCGCGCGTCACCATCACGTCCTCCAGCTGCCAAAACTCCCCCTCGCTCGCGAAGGCAGAGCAAGAAGCATGCTGGCGAGCGCGATCCTGAATAGTCTTGGAATAGTCTTGAAATAGTCTCGGAATGCTATTGAAGGATCTGCTTTTCCGACCAATCTTTAGCGCGGAATTGTCCTTGATCCTGCGCGGCCGTCGGTAACATTTGCGCTCAACGTTTGCATCCGGTTGTCTTGCGCAGGAGCCGACGCGCACGGCAGTTGATGGACGGCCGTATACAGGTATGAGCGGCCGTTCCAATCGAAGGTCCCAGTAGTCGGTGCGAAGCTCTGGTTGAGGGCGTCGACCTGCGCATGCTCGATCGGATCGCGGCCCTCGGCTGGCGCGTAGGCAAGGTAGGTCACCGAGCTAGGTACCAGTAGGTGTTGAAGAGGTGGCTGAAAGTTCATCGTGGTAAAGTTGCCTGCCATCCTCCATCCGCCGTTCCCCGACTGATTTATGACAGCGGTCACGTGCGGGTCGGACTGCGGGGCTCTAGGTGTCATCGGCCGATAGAGAGTGGTACCCAGTTTGTCAGTTCTGAGCTCGATCAGCAGTGGGAGCTGTCGACCGCTCATGTCGCAAATTTCAGCGTCTTGGGCGAGGTCATTTTTCCGCCCGGATCTCGCATTGGAGGTGATGCCCGAGCCGGCCACTCGCACGAGCTGGATCGCCATCGGCGCCACCGCCATCGCCGCCATGAAGCACCCGCCGATGCCGGTCGCCAGCGCGGTCACCCCACAGAGCAGAGCCACCTTGGTGACGAGTGATCCGCCATGGAAACTGCAACGGCCGGCGCGAAAGGTCTGGTGAGGTGGATCCAAGTGCATGTCGTCCGCTTTGCGGACTGCCGTCGAGGGCGCTGGTCTAAATTGTGCGTCAGTTCTCCGTTGAGCAAGAAGCGCTCCACGCCGCAGCGCGATTCCAAAATCGAGTCGGCGTGGTTACTAGAAGATATGCTTGGCGCCGTAGAGGCCCTGCCCAGCAATAGGCCATCTTAGGCGGTAAGAATTTCTCACGACATCTCGATTTTACGGGCATAATTTCCAAAAATACTTAGCTCTCGTCACTCAAAGCGCGCATTTGGAGGGTATAAAAGTTGCACTACTCCAGTGGGAGCGGAGGCACCGCTCCGACGGTCAAGAATGCCCAGTCTCAACGAACATGATGCCGCGGTAACACCGTACGCGCAGAACCCAATAACCCGAGTGGTTAAATTCCTGATCTCCGCTACTTATTACCTCGGGCGCGAAGTGCTGAGCGCCGTTTCACGGTTGCTCGGGATACGCAAGCCCGGCTTGGCTGTTGGAATCTACTACCATCAGGTGCCCACGGGGCAGCGCGCGCGGTTCGCCAGGCAGATGGATCATCTGGTGCGTTGGGCCGAGCCGATTCGCGCGGATCATATGGAACCGCTGACCGCGGGAAAGAGTTACGTGATGGTCACGGTGGACGACGGCTGGATCAGTTTTGTCGAGAACGCTCTCCCAGAGCTGCGCAGCCGACATATCCCGGTGACAATGTTCGTCATCGCCGATCGCACCGGCGAGAGCATGGGCGAGGCGGCGGACCATATCGTTTCCGAAGCGCAACTTCGCAGCCTGTTGCCTGATATCGTGCGCGGTCTGGTCACCATCGGATCGCATACCAGCACGCACGCATACATCACGACCCTGGACCGTAGCGAGGCGTGGCGCGAATTGGCCGACTCCCGTGCCCGCCTGGCGCAAGTCCTGGACCGAGAAGTGAGTCTCTTTTGCTTTCCGTTCGGCATCCATAGCCCGGAAATGGTCGACCTGTCTCGCGCCGCTGGCTACAAACGGGTATTCGGCGGGATGCCTTCGCCGGCGTTACGCGACCCGCACGAGTTCCTGATTGGCAGAGTGCGCGTCGATCCCACTGACTGGCTAGTGGAGTTTCATCTGAAGATGACGGGCGCCTATGACTGGGTGCCTTTAGCAGCCAATCTCAAGCGCCGTATCCTCGATACTTTGCATGTCGGCCACACCCTGCATGCGACTATGGTTGCGAGGCCCAGCGAGCCGGACTCAACCGCGTCGCGGGGGCTTTTTACAACATCCTCGAAATAACGAGCGCTCCCGGCCAGTGCAGGACGATTGCGATGGTTAGAGCTCAGCATGATGCGGCGAATATCCTGGTAGTCTCGGATTTCAATGCGCAAAACCTGGCGTCTTTGCTTTCCAACTGCTGCATTGCGGGAACGCCATTGCGAGCCGCCTCCGCTCCGTTTGGACAAGTGATGCAGCTCTTGCTCTCGCCAGACGCGGAAGCCTGGGGACCGGATCTTAACGCGGCAGTGGTGTGGACCTCGCCGCAATCCGTGTCGAACGCCTATGTAAACCTGCTGGCGTACCAACCGTTATCGGTTGAAGAGATGGTCGACGAGGTCAAGGCCTATGCCCGCGCGCTCAGAACGATCCCGCCACATATAAAATTTATTTTCGTGCCGACCTGGGTGCCGCTCCATCCTTTTGAGGGTCGCCGCGGACTGCTCGACATGAACTCGGACGTGGGTCCAGCGGCCGCGCTGATGCGGATGAACCTGACGCTTGCCGAAGCGGTCCAGCAGGACAAACGGATCCATCTGTTCGACGCGGCGCGATGGATCGCTAAAGCGGGAGAACGTTCGTACGACGCGCGAATGTGGTATTTGTCCAAGACGCCCTTTGCGATCGAAGTATTCAAGGAAGCAGCCCGCGACGTCGTGGCGGCCTTCAGAGGAATAACGGGCGGCGCACGAAAGCTCGTCATTATCGATCTGGACGATACTCTGTGGGGCGGCGTCGTGGGCGATATTGGCTGGAAGAACCTTCGTCTTGGCGGACATGATCCGGTCGGCGAAGCCTATCGTGATTTTCAGCTCGCGCTGAGGGCGCTAACGCAGCGCGGGATCCTGCTCGCCGTCGCCAGCAAGAACGAGGAAAGCACGGCGCTTGAAGCGATATCCAACCAGCCTGAGATGGTATTGTCGCTCGATGATTTCGCTGGCTGGCGTATCAACTGGAACGACAAGGTTCAGAACATCATCGAGCTGGCTTCGGATCTGAACCTGGGCCTCGAGGCGGCCGTATTCATCGACGACAATCCGGCCGAGCGAGCGCGGGTGCGCGAAGCGCTGCCAAACTTGCTGGTGCCCGAATGGCCGAAGACCCCGCTCAACTATGCGGCGGCGCTTCGCGCGCTCGATTGCTTCGACGCTCCGTTCGTGACCGATGAGGACCGCGAACGCACGGCGATGTACGTCTCCGAGCGCAAGCGTAAGCAGCTACAGGACGACGTGCCATCGCTCGAGACCTGGCTGAGTACTCTCGAGCTGAAAGTGAGCGTCGAGGTGCTGACTATCGGCAATCTCGACCGCGCCACCCAACTTTTGAACAAGACTAACCAGATGAATCTGCGCACTCGCCGGATGTCGAGTCGGGAACTGGCCGCCTGGGCCATCGAGCGCGATCATCAGGCTCTCGCATTCCGGGTTGCCGACAAGTTTGGCGACTATGGATTGGTGGGGGTCGCGACCCTGAGCGTTGATCGAGTTGCGGGCACTGCCGCGATCGAAGATTTCGTGCTGAGCTGCCGGGTGATGGGCAGGAAGATCGAGGAAACGATGCTGCACGTGATCGCCGCGCAGGCCAAGGACGCAGGAGCGGTCTCGATGTCGGCGGAATATCTCGCCACGCCGAGGAATCAGCCGAGTCTGCGCTTTTTAGAGGCCAGCGGCATGACGCGGAATGCGGAAACACAGCCTGAACGATCCGCTTTCTGCTGGGACCTGAACAAGGAATACCCGCTCCCCGGATTCGTGACTTTGTCCTGGGCCCATGGCACCGACGCCGCCCGTCTGAGTTTATCGCTCGAATATGCAGCGAACTGACAAAGAGCCGTGCAGCAGTCCTGGCGGTCCTCAAGGCGGCAGTGTTGACGGCACAACGGAGCGATTAGTGGCACAAACGGACCTCCGCAAATCGTTGCCAAGCCGAGTGTCGAATCGCGCGCTACACCTGATGGCGCGCGTGCTGCCCGGCAGCAGAAGCTTGCGCCCGTTCCTGCATCGCCTGAGGGGAGTGAGTATCGGCCGCAACGTGTTTATCGGTGACGATGTCTATCTGGAGAATGAGTATCCGGGGTGCGTCGATATCGAAGATGACGTTGAAATCGGTCTGCGTTCTGTGATTATCGCGCACCTGCGCGGTCCTGGCCGGGTGGTAATCAAAAAGGCCGCTTGGATCGGTGCGTGCTGCGTGATCAGCAGTGCGAAAGGACGGGTTCTGACTATTGGTGAAGGCGCGGTCGTCGGGGCCGGATCGATAATTACCAGCGATGTACCTGCATTTGCGTTCGTCAGGCCGGCAGCACCGCAACAGGTGGCGACCGTCGCAGTTCCATTGGCCACGGCCCCCTCGTATATGGCCTTTCTCCGGGGGCTCAGACCGACGCGCCCGGCAGCCAGCGTCCGCGATGGAACCTCCCCCAAGACCGTAGCGTAAAGCAGGTTGCGAAAATACCTTTCGGATATCCGCTCGGAGAAAGAAATCAGATGTCAGTGTCGAATGGCAACAGTGCTTTGGCCGCAGAAACGCTCGTATTCCGTGCGGTCGATCGCGTCAACGAGTTATTGGCTGAAACTCAACAGCTGACAAAGAGCCGCACGATTCCGCTCACGGAAGATGGCACCGTCCTCGATTCAATGGCGGTTATAAATCTTCTGGTATTCATCGAGGACGAAATTCGCGAGTCCTTTGGACGCGAAGTCACGCTGGCGGGAGAAGACGGAGCGGGCCCGCTGCAGGATCGCGACCTGAAGACTCTGGGTAGCCTGATTGATGCGCTGCAGAATCTGCTCGCGGCTCCGACACGGTGAAGCGCGTGTCCTCGAGTCTCGCCCTACTATCGTGCTCCGAGTCCCGCGGTTCGGACGTGAACCTGGCAAAGCTCGCCGAGATGATGGGCGTCGGAGTCGTAACATTTGAAGTGACTGACGCTCAGGCAGCGGAAGATTTGCTGGCCACGGTGCGCGGCCAGGGACATCGCACTGTCGCGGCGCACAGCGAGACGTTGGCGCGGCTCAAGTGTCAAGCACGCCAATCCGGATCTTCCGCGGCTTCGCTGCTTGAGGGATTCGAGCACGCATTCATATACGGTTTTGAAGAGTCCGGACGGGGAGATCTGGCTGCGTGGCTAACCGATCGTTTGCTGTGCAGACCGACTGAACTTGACGGGATAGCCCGCGAGTACTCAATTTCGGCCTCCGCCCCGGAGATATGCGGGCAGCTTTCCGGCCTGGCCTTCCCCGTGGATGGGCGTGCGCGCGGCTTTGTCACCCGTCAGCCCGATTTTCTTACGAGCCGGGTTGCGGGGATCATCATCGCGCAGGAACGTCCATTCTTCGCGGTCGCGCGGCAGGGCGATTGCGAGGTCTTCCTACTGGCGTATCCGGACATGTTGGATATCGATGCGGGCGCGGCGCCGGGAGATGTTCGGCCGGAACATTACGCGAGCTTACTGCCGCCGTTGATGTTTCTCCGCTACGCTTTCGGAGATTACTGCTGGAAAAATCCGACGCCGCGAGCCACCCTGATTATAGACGACCCGCTCCTCAGGCCCCATTACGGATTCCTTGCTTTTGATCAATTGATTGCCGAGATGGAGGCCCATCGATTCGCGGGCACCATTGCGTTCATTCCGTGGAATTATCGCAGAAGCTCGCGCCGCGTGACCGACATGCTACGTAAGCATCGCGACCGGTTCTCAATTTGCGTCCACGGATGCGATCACACGGGTGGCGAGTTTGTGAGCCGGGACGAGGCGCTTCTCAGAAGCAAGGCACGGACCGCATTGTGCAGAAGTCGCTGGCATGAAGATATCTCAGGTCTCGCCTGCGACCCGGTCATGGTTTTCCCGCAAGGCGGTTTCACCACTACCGCGCTTGGCGCGCTCAAGGCCGAGGGCTATGTGGGTGCTGTCAATACTTCGGTCTTTCCGGATGGTTGGCGCCCGGGTGAATTGACTATCAAGGACCTGCTGGACGTCGCGGTCACCCGCTACGGCGGCTTTCCGCTATTCGGCCGAAGATATCCGAGGTCGCTCCTTCCGTTTGCGCTGGACCTCTTTATGGGTAAACCGGCACTAATCGCCGAGCATCACGAATATTTCAGGGATGGCTATACGGCAGTATGTGAATTCGTCGCTCGGATGAATGCGCTCGATCCGCTGCTCTCCTGGCAACCGCTCAATCAAACTCTTATCGGCAGCGCGCTGTACAAGAGGACGGGGCAAAGAACGGCGCGGACAGCCTTCTATACCGATAAGTTTGCGCTCAGTAATCCGTACGGCGAGGCGATGACGTTCAGGATTTCGAAAAAGATCGGATCCAACGATTCACTGAAATACGTACTTCGCGACGGAGTCCCGCTTGAGCACCGCGTGACCGCAAACGCGGTCGAAGCAGAGCTCGAACTGGAGCCAAACGGCCACGCCATCATCGATGTGGTCCGGGGGAATGCCTACGCCCAGACCGACGTCACCAATCGGCTAACCTATAAAGTCGAAGTGGCTATGCGGCGCTACCTGTCGGAGTTTCGCGATAATCATCTTGCACGCAGCCCTCGGCTGGTTGCGTTTTCAAAAAAACTCGCTCGCCTAATGCCAGTCTAAAAATCGCGGGGACGAAAATCACTTGCTCCGCAAGCTTCGCGAGCAGCGCATGGGTATCATCTGCCCGCGTTAGCCGCGGCCGACGAACGGCATCTTGGTCGCCATCACGGTGATGAACAGCACGTTGGCCTCCAGCGGCAGGCTCGCCATATAGACCACCGCGCGCGCGACCTGCTCAGCATCGAACGTCGGCTCGACCTCGAGCGCGCCATTGGCCTGCGGGACACCGCGTTTCATCCTCGCGGTCATCTCGGTGGCGGCGTTGCCGATATCGATCTGGCCGCAGGCGATGTCGTACTTGCGACCATCGAGCGACGTCGCCTTGGTAAGTCCGGTCACCCCGTGCTTGGTGGCCGTGTATGGAGCGGAGTTGGGCCGCGGCGCATGGGCGGAGATCGAGCCGTTGTTGATGATGCGTCCGCCGCGAGGATCCTGGGTCTTCATGATTCGGAACGCTTCCTGGGTGCAGAGAAACGCGCCCGTCAAGTTGATATCCACTACCGATTTCCATTGCTCGTAAGTGAGGTCTTCAAGTGGGATACCGGGCGCGCCGACCCCTGCATTGTTGAATAGCAAGTCGAGCCGGCCGAACGTTTCCCTGGTTTTTGCGAACAGCGTCTTCACGGAAGCGGGATCGCCGACGTCAGCGGATACCACCAGCGCTCGCGAGCCAGGGGATTTGCTTTCGCGTACCGTCGCGTCCAACAGCTCCCTGCGCCGTCCGGCCAGCACCACAGAGTAGCCTTCGTGGAGCAGCGCCAGTGCGGCCTGCTTGCCGATTCCGGTTCCAGCGCCGGTAACGATTGCGACCTTGCCCGATGGTTGCATGTATCGATCCCTCCGTGGTGGAAGCCGTTTTCTCGATCCGCTAAGTTCCGCAGAGAATTCGCGGGCGGCTGCCCCTATACTGAGCGCGGAGTGAGATTGAAGGCTTTGGCGAGAAGCTCGTAGGAGCGCATGCGTGCGCGATGGTCGTGCACGATCGTGACAATCATCAACTCGTCGACGTGGAGCACGCTCGCCATGTCGATTAGGTGGTCGCGAACGCTCTCAGGCGTGCCAGCGAAGTAGCTCGGCCAATCGCCGAGCTCTGCGGGCGGTGGTTCTGATCGTGGACCCAGCTCCGCGATCGCCTCTTCGGGGGTCGGAATCGGACGCACGTCGCCCTGCCGGATGCGGCGGCGGAAAAGGCGTGCGCTGGTTAGAAGCCGCTCAGCCTCGGCTTCCGTGTCGGCGCAGAGCACACCGGGCGCGATCATCGCGTAGGGCGCGGACAAATCCCGGGACGCAGTGAAGTGCGAGAAATAATGCTCCAGCGCGCTGCGGGTCGGATTGGAATCGATGAAATGCGCAAATGAGTAACGCAGCCCGAGCTGTGCCGCCGCCGCTGCGCTCCACATGCTGGAGCCGAGCAGCCAGACCTCGGGACAACCCGGCATGTCGGGCGAAACGGTCAGGCGGCTGAACGGATGCTTGGCCGGGAAATCGCGATTCAGGAAGGCCAGCAACTCCAGCATCTGATCCGGGAAATCGTCGCTTGAAAGTTGTTGTCCGCGATAGCGCTGGAGCGCAAAAGTGTCGAGCGGAGTCCCGCCGGGCGCGCGGCCGACGCCAAGGTCGATGCGCCCCGGATACAAGGCGTGGAGCATGCGGAAGACTTCCGCGACCTTAAGGGGGCTGTAGTGCGGCAGCATCACGCCGCCTGAGCCGATTCGGATGCCGGAGGTCTCCGCCGCGATTCGCGTCATCAGTATTTCGGGCGCGGGACTGGCCAGGGCCGTGATGGCGTGATGCTCGGCGATCCAGTAGCGCTCGTAGCCCAGCCGGTCGGCGAGGCGCGCGAGTTCGATCGAGTTGCGCAGCGCGTCGGCCGGAGTCGAGCCGGCGGACACTGGCGACTGGTCAATGATCGACAGCTTCAAGCTGGCTCGCGGACTCGCTTCGCTCAGGATACACGAAGAGGAGGTTCGTTCCGGATGACCTTAGGGCGAAACTAACGCTTCATCATCGCTTCATCATGGCCGCGAGAGCCTCGCCCATCTCGGCCAGCGTTTTCTTCACCGACGGCCGCGTCTGCACATGCTTCCACCACGCCTCCAGCTTAGGACGCCCCTCAAGCGCGGGTTTGGCGCCGAAGCCCGGCAGCATGTTGGTCGCGAAGAACATCGTCGGCGCCAGCGCGCAGTCGGCCAGCGTGAACTCCGGTCCGGCCGCGAATCCGCTCGGCGCGAGCATCGCTTCGAGCTGATCCAGACGTTGATTGAATTCGGTCAGCCGTTCGTTGACGACTTTCTCGTCGCGGCTCTTGGGGTTGAGCTGGCCGAACAGCGCACGCAGCGGCGGCTCGAGGTAGAGATCGTGAAAACGGGTGAACGTCCGCACGCGCGCGCGATCCTCGGGCGACTTGGGCAGCAGCGGCGGATTGGGAAACTTGTCTTCGAGGTATTCGTTGATGATCTCGGATTCGGCGATGATCACCCCGTCGGCGTCGAGTGCCGGAGTTTTGCCGAGCGGATTGATTTTGAGGTACTCGGGCGACTTGAGATTGTTGCCGGGGATCGCGGCGATCTCGATATCGAGCCCCTTGTCGTAGATTGCGATCCGCGACTTGCTGGCAAAATTCGAGAGATTCATATTGTAGAGCTTCATTTTTCCTACCCTTTCTTTTTTCGACCCTCTCCGCTTATCCCAGAGCGCGGCGGCTTGAGCAAGCCGTCACCCGATAGCCGTCCTACGTATCACATTACCGCATCACCTCACTGCAGCTTCACCGCTCATTATACTAATCCTGGCTACCGATCTTGGTCCTGCTCCTCCTCCTCGCGCTGGTACTTGTCGAGCCGGTTGGCCGCGTCGTTGAACTCGGCCGTCGCGGCCTCGAAGAGCTTAATGGCATGGTCCGCGCGGCGCTGCGCGTCGGCCGCCTCCTCGTTCGCAAGCGCGGCCGCAGCCTGCGCGCGCTCGGAGGCAACCTTGGCCTGCGCGGCAGCCGCCTCGGCCCGCTCCGCGCTTTCCTCGGCCGACGGCCCGCATCCGCTCGCCATCAACGCCGCGAGGATTATCGCCGCCGCGGCACCGGCGAGCCTGCCGCCTGGCGCGCGCATCACGCCTATCGCGGCGCCAACGCCCGCAACGCTCGCTCGTCGGGCATCAGCGGATTTGCGGTATTGAGCGGCTGGATGCAAACGTGATTGGCGCCGGCCTTCAGATGAGCCTGGACGCGGTCGCGAATCTGGGTCTCGGTGCCCCAGGCGACGATGGCATCGACGAGCCGATCGCTGCCTCCGTTTTCGAATTCCTTGTCGGCCCAACCCAGCGCCTTCAGCGCGTTAGTGTAGTTGGGAAGGCGCGGCACGTAGGTCTTCATGTACTCGCGCGCGGCCGCGCGCGCCTTGGCCGCGTCGGTATCGAGAATCACCGCCTGCTCGACGCAGATGAGCGGCTTGGGGCCGAGCGCCGCGCGCGCCATCGCGGTGTGCTCGGGGGGCACGAAGTAAGTATGCGTGCCGTCAGCCTCCGCCGCGCACAGCGCGAGCATCTTGGGATGCAGCGCGGCAAGTACCACCGGCACCCGCTCCTTGGGCTCGGGCGCACGGTAGAGCGCGCTCTTCATCTTGGGCAGGTACTCGCGCATGTAGCTGTAGGGTTTCTCGTAGCTATGGCCGCGCAGGGCGGCCACCAGCGGCTTGTGACTGACGCCGATCCCGAGCAGGAAGCGTCCGCCCGAAAGCTCGCCGACCGTCTTGGCCGCCGCCGCCATCGTCAGTGGATCGCGCGCATAGATGTTGGCGATACCGGTGGCGAAGACCAGCCGCTCCGTCTGCGCTGCGAGGTAGGCAGCATGCGCGAACGGCTCGCGCCCAACCGCCTCAGGAATCCAGAGCGCTCCATAGCGATGCTTTTCGACCGTGCGCGCGAACTCCACGCTCTGCGCCGCCGTCATCCCATCGTAGAAAAACCAGACCCCGTATTTGGTGATGTCCATGACCAATCTACTTAACCCGGTGGCGCGCCGCGGACAAGTCGCGCTCGCGCGCCCTATGGACGCATCACGGCGTGCGGTTTACCTCGGCGCGCAAGCTGGGCTACAACGGGATAGCTGAATTGTTGCAATTCTTCGCTGCACAATATGTCCGAAGCGTTAAAAACGAGGCGCGCACCACGATGATCAAACTTGGGCTGATGTTCGTCAATTCGGGACCGTTCGCCCAGCCCGACCTGCTGGCGCATCTGGCGAAAACCGCGGAAGAGCGCGGCTTCGAGTCGCTCTGGACCGTCGAGCACGTGGTCATCCCGCACGACTACAAGACGCCGTACCCGTACGCGCGCAGCGGCAAGATCCCCGGCGTCGAGGACGTTGCGATTCCCGATCCGCTGCTGCCACTCGCGTACGCCGCAGCGGTCACCAGCCGCATCCGGCTCGCCACCGGCATCCTGATCCTCCCGCAGCGCCATCCGCTCTACGTTGCCAAGGAGGTCGCCACGCTGGACGTGCTTTCGCGCGGCCGCGTCATCCTGGGCATCGGCAGCGGCTGGCTCAAGGAGGAGTTCGACGCGCTCGGCCTGGATTTCCATCAGCGCGGCGCGCGCACCGACGAGGCGGTCGCCGCGATGCGGGCCCTGTGGCGCGAGGATACGGCCAGCTTCCACGGCAAGCACTTCGATTTTCACGACCTCAAGAGTTTTCCCAAGCCGGTGCAAAGCGGCGGCGTGCCGATCCATGTCGGCGGCCATTCGCCGGCCGCGGCGCGGCGCGCGGGGCGGATGGGCGACGGGTTCTTCCCGGCGCTCGGCGAAGCCGACCAGCTAAAGCCGCTGTTCGAGATCATGCGCGAGGCGGCGCGCGAAGCCGGACGCGACCCCGGCGCGATCGAGCTTTCATGTGCGGGGCGCGCGAGCGTGGAAACGATCAAGCCGCTATTGGATATCGGAATCTCGCGCGTCGTGATCGCACCTCCGGCCTTCGACGCCGACGGCCTCAGGCGCGGCCTGGACAAGATCGCCAACGACGTGCTGGCAACGCTCTAGCGTACGCCGTGAACGAGTGAACGACGGCCGAGGGCGGCCGCACAAGGTAAAAGAATAATGAGCGAGCAGGTACAGACGATTTCCGGTGAAGCCGAGCCGCTGCTGGTCCGCCACGAGGCGCCGCTCGGATGGCTGGTGCTCAATCGCCCGCAGGTGCGCAATGCGCTCAACCTGCGCACCTGGCAGCTCATCGTCAAGGGCGTCGCTGAGCTCAACGACGACCCTGACGTGCGTGTGATCATCATGCGCGGCGTCACGCCCGAGGCCTTCATCTCCGGCGCCGACATCTCAGAGTTCCCCAGCCTACGCGCCAACGCCGAGCAGGGGCGTATCTACCGCGAAGCGCCGGGCAACGCGACCAACGCGATCATCAACTGTCCCAAGCCGGTCATCGCGATGATCGCCGGCATCTGCATCGGCGGCGGCTTGCAGGTCGCGCTCGCCTGCGACATCCGTATCGGGGCGCGTGGCACGCGCCTGGGAGTTCCTGCTGCGCGCCTCGGCCTCGCCTATCCGCTGGACGGCGTGATGTCGCTGGTGCAGGTGTGCGGCGCGGCCAACGCGCGCGACATCCTGATGTCGGCGCGCATCTTCGACGCCGATGAGGCCTACGCGATGGGCCTGCTGAACAAGCTGGTCGAGCCCGCGGAACTGGAGGATCATGTCCGCCAGTATGCGACCCGGATGGCGTCGAACGCGCCGCTCACGATGGCGGCGGCGAAGGCGACGATCCGCGAAGGGCTCAAGGACGGCGCCGAGCGCGACTTGAAGACGATCACCGAGATGGTCTCGCGCTGCTTCGATAGCGAGGACTATCGCGAGGGCGTGCGCGCGTTCATGGAGAAGCGCCAACCGCGCTTCGCCGGTCGCTGAGCAGCGTCAGAAGAGCCGCTGTTTTCGCTGTCCGCTGCCACGCTACAATGGCCGATGCGCCCGTGAGCGGGCGCGGAGGCAGTGCCGCGGTATGAGTGAGGCCGAGCAGATCTATTTCAACCCGTGGGACGAGGCGTTTCGCGCCAACCCCTATCCGTATTACAAGCCGCTGATGACGGGACCGCCGCGGCTGCTCAATGTCTTTCTGCCGATGGCGCTGGTGGCGCGCTACGCCGATTGCGCCGCCGTACTGCACGACCATGAACATTTCTCCAGCGTGCCGCCGCGCTCGCCGTTCCTCGAAGAGCGCATCAGCGTCTTTGGCGACGCGCCGCGTGTGGTGTTCTCCGATCCGCCGGTCCACACCAGGCTCCGTCGGCTGGTGAGCCGCGCGTTCACGCCGCGGCGCATCCGCGAGCTCGAGCTGAAGATCCGCGAGTTCACCAACCTGCTGCTCGACCGCGCCGCCGGCAAAGGCGGAATCGACGTGATGACGGACCTCGCGAATCCGCTCCCCGTGATGGTCATCTCGCACATGCTGGGCGTGCCGCACGAGCATTACCCGATGTTCAAACAGTGGTCCGACACCGTGACCGAATCGGACAACACACCGCCCGGGATGCCGCTGCCGCAAAACGTGCGCGACGCGTTCACGGCGCTGCGGGAATATTTTATCGCAGAGATCGAAAAGCGCCGGCGCAATCCTGGCGACGACCTCGTAAGCGTGCTGGTCGCCGCGCACGAGGGCTCCGACGAGGTGCTGAGCGAGGCCGAACTGGTCGCCTTCGTCGTCATCCTGCTGCTCGCCGGCAACGAGACCACTACTAATCTCATCGGCAATGGGATGCTCGCGCTCACGCGCCATCCGGATCAGCTCGGGCGCCTCGGCCGTTCACCGGAGTTGATGCCATCGGCGATCGAAGAGATGCTGCGTTACGACGGTCCGGTGCAGGCGACGATGCGGTACATCCGGCAGGACACCGACGTCGCGGGCACGACGGTCGCGGCCGGCACACTCATCTTCGTGCTGCTGGCGGCGGCCAATCGCGATCCGGCGCAGTTCAGGGAGCCGGAAACGTTCGATATCGCGCGCGCGCCGAACGACCATCTGGCCTTCGGTGAGGGGATTCATTTCTGTATCGGCGCGCCGCTCGCGCGGATGGAAGGCGCGATCGCGATCGGCTCGCTGCTCGCGCGTTACAAACGAATCCGGCCCGCCGCGCCGGAGGCGCCGGTTGCGTACAAGGGGTCGTTCTTTCTGCGCGGGCTCGCCTCGCTGCCGCTCGAAGCAAGCTAAGCGGGATCAGCAGGTGGTGCGCCTCGAGACGAATCCGGGATTGCAGATGGCCGACCACGATGGCTGAACGCTCGTGGCGGGCATCAGCGCGCGCGGCGCTGGCGCGCTGGATCATCCTGCTCGTGCTGGCGACGTCCGCTCTGGGAGCCGCCCAGACTCCAAAAGTCGTAATCAACGCGTCCGATGGCGCCGAGCGCGCCGCGGTGCGCGTCGAGTTAGCGGTCACCCCGGGACAGCGCACTTTCGGCCTGATGTATCGCGAGCACCTGGACGACGACGCCGGGATGCTGTTCATCTTTCCCGCGGTGGATCAGCTGAAATTCTGGATGAAGCATACTGAGATTCCACTGGATATGATTTTCGCCGACCCTGCGGGCGTAGTCATCGGTATCGTAGCCAACGCCACGCCGTACTCGGAGAAACCAGTCGGCCCCGACGCACCCGCGCTCTATGTACTCGAGGTCAACGGCGGATTTTGTGCGCGCCACGGCGTGCGCGCGGGAGACAAGATGAACTTTGTCGGATTCGAGCCGCACACCACGCAATAAGCGCCGCGAGCTACGCCGCCGCCGGACGCCGTCGCGCATGATGCACGAACGTGCCGATCACGCCAAGCACGTAGAGCGCCGCGAACATCAGCGTTAAGACGATCGCGATCGGAGGTACGTCGTGCCCGTAGAAGATCATCAGGCGGTTCAGTATGTGATAGGCGAGCGCGAGCACCGCGCAGATGCGGCTCCGCCGGTAAATCCCGTACGCGAGTCCGAACAGCAGAGCGGCATCGACCAGGTTGTAGTGTGTAAGTCCGAAGCTCGACGTGAGCGAGAGGGTTAGCGTGGCCAAGCCGGCTATCGCCGCCGCGATCCATCCGCACGCCACCATCCGCTCCGCCATCGTATCGTCAATCACGCCTGCGCCTGCCTTTTCCCGGTCGAAGTTGCCTCATTATGGTATGCGCGCGCGAAGGCCGCAAAGACGCCGCCGTGGGGTGCCGCACGATAGCGTCGCCCCGCTGTGAGGGGCGCGGCAAATCCGCTTGCGCGCCGCGGCCAGCAGACCATATCATGCTCGCTTGCGCGAGATTGATCATGCTCGCTTGCGCAAGATTTGACGATGAGCGTTAAGGAAAATATCGAACGGATGCGCGAGCTGTCGCGCCAGGCGGAGCTGGGCGGCGGCGAGGATCGGCAACGCCGCCAGCGCGAGTCGGGCCGCATGACCGCGCGCGAGCGGGTCGAATTCCTGCTCGACCGCGGCTCCTTCATCGAACTCGACAAGTTCAAGACCCATCGCTGCGACGACTTCGGGATGGACGAGCGGCGCCTTCCGGGCGACGGCGTCGTCACCGGCTACGGCACCATCGAGGGGCGCCAGGTCTGCGTCTTCTCGCAGGACTTCACGGTTTTCGGCGGCAGCCTATCGGGCGCGTTCGCCGAGAAGGTCTGCAAGGTGATGGACCTGGCGATGAAAACCGGATGCCCGGTCATCGGACTCAACGATTCGGGCGGAGCGCGCATCCAGGAGGGCGTGGTCTCGCTGGCCGGCTACGCCGACATCTTTCTGCGCAACGTGATGGCCTCGGGTGTGGTGCCGCAAATTTCTTGCATCATGGGGCCATGCGCCGGCGGCGCTGTGTACTCGCCCGCGATGACTGATTTCGTCGTGATGGTGCGCGACACCTCGTACATGTTCATCACCGGTCCCGACGTCATCAAGGCGACCACGCACGAGGAAGTCTCGATGCAGGAGCTGGGCGGCGCCGACACGCATTCGATGCGTTCGGGCGTATGCCACCTGGAGGCGGCTGACGATTCGAGCGCGCTGCTCGCGGTGCGCGATCTGCTCGCCTACATGCCGCTCAACAACGCCGAAGACGCGCCGTTTGTGGCGACGCCCGACCCGGCGGATCGGCGCGACGAGGCGCTCGATTCGATCGTCCCCGAAAATCCGAACAAGCCCTACGACATCCGCGACGTAATCCATCGCGTGGTCGACGGCGGACAGCTCCTGGAGCTGCAGAAGGACTTCGCCCAGAATATCATGATCGGTTTCGCGCGCCTGGGCGGCGCTTCGGTCGGCATTGTCGCCAATCAGCCCGCCTATCTTGCCGGATGCCTCGATATCGACGCTTCGGTCAAGGCCGCGCGCTTCGTGCGCTTTTGCGACGCGTTCAACATTCCGCTGGTGACCTTTGTCGACGTTCCGGGCTTCCTGCCAGGCACTACGCAGGAGTTCGGCGGCATCATCCGCCACGGCGCCAAGCTGCTCTATGCTTATTGCGAGGCCACGGTGCCCAAGGTCACGGTGATCACACGCAAAGCCTACGGCGGCGCCTACGACGTGATGTCCTCCAAGCACATCCGCGGCGATTTCAACTTTGCCTATCCGACCGCCGAGATCGCGGTGATGGGTCCCGAGGGCGCGGTCAATATCGTGTTCCGCAGCCAGATCGAGAAGGCCAAGGATCCGGTGGCCGAGAAGGCGCGGCTGGTCGAAGAGTACCGCAAGACCTTCGCCAATCCGTTCAAGGCCGCCGAGCTGGGCTATATCGACGAAGTGCTGATGCCGCGTGACACGCGGCCGCGCCTGATCGCGGCGTTAAAGGCGCTCGAGAACAAGCGCGACCACAACCCGCCGCGCAAACACGGCAACATCCCGCTGTGAACACGGCGCGATGCGTTGAAGCGGCGGCCCCGGCATCGCCCACAAACGCTCTCGCCTGCACGGCGGCGAACGCGATAAACTTTAGCTGTGCCGCCCGCCTGCTAATGGTGCGAGCGCGCCGGCTAATTGCGTAGACGATGTTCAAGCGCATCCTGATAGCGAATCGCGGCGAGATTGCCGTGCGCGTGATCCGCGCCTGCCGGGACCTCGGCGTCGAATCGATCGCGATCTACTCAGAGGCCGATCGCGCGGCGCTGCACGTACGAGAAGCCGATTACGCGGTCGCCGTTGGACCGTCGCCCGCCTCTGAGAGTTACCTCAAGACCGAACGGATCCTCGAGGCCGCCAAAAAGACCGGTGCGGAAGCGATCCATCCCGGCTACGGCTTCTTCTCTGAAAATGCCGGCTTCGCGAGCGCCGTGGCGGACGCCGGCCTGGTGTTCATCGGCCCGTCGCCCGAAGCGATCAAAAGCATGGGCGACAAGGTCGAGGCGCGCAAGGCGATGGCGGCGGCCGGGGTGCCGGTAGTGCCGGGGTCGCCGGGAACGCTCGCGGGAGAGGCCGAGGTGCGCGCGGCCGCGGCGAAGATCGGTTATCCGATCATGCTCAAGGCGGCGGCCGGCGGCGGCGGTAAGGGCCTGCGCTTCGTCGAGAAGGAATCCGAGCTTGCCTCGGCGATCCGCTCGGTTGGAGGCGAGGCAAAATCGTCCTTCGGCGACGCGCGGATTTACGTCGAGAAGTACCTGAGCCGCCCCCGCCATATCGAGTTCCAGATTTTCGCCGACCGCAAGGGCAAAACCGTTCATGTGTTCGAGCGCGAATGTTCGATCCAGCGCCGCCATCAGAAGGTGGTCGAGGAGTCGCCCTCGCCCTTCATCACGCCCGCGATGCGGCGCGCGATGGGCGAGGTCGCGATCAAGGCGGCGCAAGCGGTGGGCTACTGCGGCGCCGGCACGATCGAATTCCTGGCCGATGCCGATCGCAATTTCTACTTCCTCGAGATGAACACGCGCATCCAGGTCGAGCATCCGATAACCGAGTTGGTCACCGGTGTCGATCTGGTCAAGACGCAAATCGAAGTCGCGGCAGGCGCGCCGCTGCCGTTCAGTCAGGAGGATCTGAGTCAGCGCGGATGGGCGGTGGAATGCCGCATCTACGCCGAGGATCCGGCGGCCGGTTTCGTGCCCGCACCGGGCCGGATCGACACGCTGCGATGGCCGAGCGGGCCTGGCGTGCGCAACGACGCCGGCGTGTACGCGGGCGCCGAAGTGCCGGTCTTTTACGATCCGATGATCTCGAAGCTTGCGGTATGGGGCCGCGATCGCGCCGAGGCGATCGCGCGGATGCGCCGCGCGCTCGGCGAATTCGTGATCGCCGGCGAACTTACCACCAACCTGGACTTCCACCGTTGGCTGATGAATCATCCGGTGTTCCTAAGCGGCGATTACGACACCAACTTCATCGAACAGGAGTACCATCCGAGATCGCTCGCCGCGGCGGACGGCAAACTCTCCAAGCCCGATGACGACCCGGAATTCGCGGCTGCGATGCTGGCGGCCGCGGCTGCCGCGCAGAACCTGGGCAACGGACGCGCGCCCGAGGCTGCCGGCGCGGGACGCAGCGCGGCGCGCGGCGCCTCGGCCTGGAAGATGCTCGGCCGGCTCGACGTGCTGAGGCGCTAAGAGGCGGACGATGCGCTACCTGGCCACGTTGCAGGACACCGAGCACGAATTCGAGTTCGAAGAGCTCGACGCTAATGCCTGCGCCGTGCGGCTTGGCGAGCAACGCTTCGAGTTGGATCTGCGGCGCGTCGGCGCCAGTTCATTTTCGGTGCTGATCGGCAATCGTTCGTTTGACTTCGACGTCACGCCCGAGGGCGAAGAACTGATCGTCACTTCGCGCGCCGGCGCATGGCGGGTCAGCCTGATCGACAAAAAACGACGCGCGATGCGCGCCAGCGCAGGCCGCCAGCTAAGCGGCCGCGTCGAGCTCAAGGCAATGATGCCCGGGCGCGTGGTCAGCGTGCTGGTGAAGGCGGGCGACGAAATCGAGGCCGAGCATGGCGTGCTGACCGTCGAAGCGATGAAGATGGAGAACGAAATCAGAACGCCCAAGGCCGGCCGGGTGATCGAGGTGCGGGTGACGGCGGGGCAGACGGTCGAAAAGGGCGAGGTCCTGGCGATCATCGAGTAGCTGGGACCGGAGGCCATAGTCATGTCCGACGGCGGTATCGGGGACGAGCGCAAAAACTGGGAGCAGCGCAAGGTCGCACCCGCGCTCAAGCGCGGCGGCGAGCGCCGCGAGCATTTCACCACCAGCTCCGGCATCGAGATCGAGCGCGAGTACGACCCCACTGACTTAAACGGCTTCGACTACCTCCACGACCTCGGCTTCGCGGGCGAGTATCCGTTCACCCGCGGCGTGCAGCCGACGATGTATCGCGGGCGGCTGTGGACGATGCGCCAGTACGCGGGCTTCGGCAACGCCGAGGAGTCCAACCGCCGCTACCGCTACCTGTTCGAGCACGGGCAGACCGGGCTCTCGGTCGCGTTCGACTTGCCGACCCAGATGGGCCGCGACGCCGATCATCCCTTGGCCCGCGGCGAAGTTGGTCGCGTCGGCGTTTCGATCTGCGCGCTCCACGACATGGAGACGCTGCTCGATCAGCTTCCGCTCGACAAAATCTCGACCTCGATGACCATCAACGCGACCGCGTCGATCCTGCTCGCGCTCTACCTGGTGGCGGCCGAGCGGCGCGGGGTGGGATGGGACAAGCTCAACGGCACGATCCAGAACGACGTGCTCAAGGAATACGTCGCGCGCGGGACCTACATCTATCCGCCGCGCGGCTCGATGCGGATCATCACGGACATCTTCGCGTTCGCAACCGGGGAAGTTCCCAACTGGAACACGATCTCGATCTCCGGCTACCACATCCGCGAAGCCGGCTCGACCGCGGCGCAGGAGCTGGCCTTCACGCTGGCCGACGGCATCGCCTACGTCGAAGCGGCGCTCAAGGCGGGACTGAAGGTCGACACCTTCGCGAGCCGCCTCTCGTTCTTCTTCAACGTGCACAACAATTTCTTCGAGGAGATCGCAAAGTTCCGCGTCGCGCGCCGATTGTGGGCGCGAATCATGAAAGAGCGCTTCGGCGCCGCCGACGAGCGCTCGATGATGCTGCGGTTTCACGCGCAGACCGCGGGCTCGACGCTTACCGCGCAGCAGGTCGACAACAACGTGGTGCGCGTGACGCTGCAGGCGCTGGCCGCGGTGCTGGGCGGCGCGCAATCGCTCCATACCAACTCGCGCGACGAGGCGCTGGCGCTGCCCACCGAGCAGTCGGCGCTGCTGGCGCTACGCACCCAGCAGATCATCGCCAATGAGTCCGACGTTGCCGATACCGTCGATCCGCTAGGCGGCTCGTACTACGTCGAAAGTCTCACGCGCGAGCTCGAAAAGAAGACGCTGGAGTACCTGGGCAAGATCGACGACCTCGGCGGTGCGGTATCCGCCATCGAGCGCGGCTACATGCAGCGCGAAATCCAGTCGGCCGCCTACCTCTACCAGCGCGAAATCGAATCCAAGCAACGGATCATCGTCGGACTCAACCAGTTCACGTCCGGCGAGCAGCCGCCGATCGACCTCCTGCGCGTCAATCCCGAGATCGAGCAAAAGCAATGCGAGCGGCTGGCTCGCCTGCGCGCCGAGCGCAACGCTGCTGCCGCCGGCACCGCGCTGGATCGCGTCGAAGCGGCGGCGCGCGACGGCGGCAACCTGATGCCGGCGATTATCGACGCGGTGCGCAACTGGGCCACGCTCGGTGAAATCTCGGACGCGATGCGCCGGGCATTCGGCGAATACCAGCCGGTCAACGTCGTGTAGCGGCACGATTCGCGTAACGGCAGGACTCGAGCATTCCATGTATATCGCGACCCCAGTTGCTGCTACGCTTATTGAGTGCACGTGCTGAATGATTCTGAACCGGCGCGCCAGGAAGAGGCTTCAGAGGGAGATCGTTGATGGGGCCTTTTGCGAAGGGTCTGTTCCTGACCAAGGGGGTCGGCAAGCACCGCGAGAAACTCAATTCCTTTGAGTTGGCTCTGCGCTCCGCAAACATCGCCGAGTACAACCTGGTGCGCGTTCAATCGATCTTTCCGCCCTACTGCAAGCTGATCACGCCGCAAGAGGGACTCAAACGCCTCACGCCCGGCCAGATCGTTTTCGCCGTGGTTAGCGACAACGCCACCGACGAGCCGCATCGCCTCACCGCCGCTTCAGTCGGCGTGGCGATTCCGGCCAACCCAAGCCAGTACGGCTATCTCTCCGAGCATCACAGCTTCGGCGAGACCGATCAGAAGGCGGGCGACTACGCGGAAGACCTCGCGGCGACGATGCTGGCGACGATCCTGGGCGTCGACTTCGATCCCAATGCCAGTTACGACGAGCGCAAGGATGTCTGGCGCGTTTCGGACAAAATTGTAACCACGCGCAACGCCACTCAGTCGGCGATCGGCGACCGCGACGGCTTGTGGACCTCGGTAGTGGCGGCGGCGGTGTTCGTCGACCTGCCCTAGGGCAGATGATTGCGGGCGCAGCGAACGCAAGTGATGACACACAAGTGATAGACTGATACGGAGAGAACCGCGGATGGCCACCGAAATCCTCTACTGCTCGGCTTGAGGCTACAAGCCGCGCGCGGCCAGTCTGGCTGCGTCGATCCATAAGCGCTTCGGCGAGAACGCCGAAATCAAGGCCGGCAAAACCGGGCAGTTCGACGTGCTCGTCGACGGCCAGCTGATCTTCTCCAAGGCCGCGGCCGGCCGCTTTCCGCTCGACGGCGAAGTCGAGGATATTTTCGCCGCGCTCAAGCCCGCCGCCAAAACATCCGCTGCCAAAACATCCACTGCAGAAGCGCTCCCGACCGAGACGCCCAGGGAGCAAAATGGCGGCGAACGAGCGGGCGTGCTCCGACGCCTGACCGACAAGTTTCGCAACTGACAGATTTTCGTAACTAGCTTGGCTCGACCTCAGCGCGCGGGCGGCTTCGGCACCAGCAGCGTGACGGTCGCCTTGGCGATCAGCCGCGACTGATCGTCGGTAACGCGAACGTCGGCGACGATCGTGCTTCTGCCGCGATGGACCAGCTCGGCATCCGCGGTGAGAGCGCCGGCGCCGGTGTTGCGGATGAGGTTGGTCGAAACCTGGATCGAGAGCGGGAAAAGTTCCGGCCGGAACTCGCCGTCGGCCGCCAGATCGGAGTCAATCTCCCACATCGCGGCCGCCGTCGCCGTCGTATCGGCGAGTCCCATAATCACCCCGGCATGAAACAGCCCGGTGAGTTGGCGCAGATGAGGCTTGAACTCGAGTCGCCCACGCGCTCGCCCTTCGCCCGCATGGACCATCTCCATGTCCTGCATCATGGTGCCGGCGTACAAGCAGTTAAGGCGCTGCGCGAACTCCTGCGGTGTCATCTGGTCCTCTCTTTGAGCGCTCCTGTCGTCCGCGATGGATATAACACCGGCTGGCTGGCGGACGTGAAACAGCGAAGCAGCGAAATAGCAGCGCTCAGGCGATGGTGTGGCCGAAGACGAGTCTTTGCAGATCGTTAGCGTCGAGCCGAATCGCAACGATGAACGGACCGAACTCGGCGTAGCGCGCGCTCGATTCGTCGAAGCGCATCTCGTAGACCAGTTTCTTGAAGACCAGCGGATCGTCGGCGAAGAGATCGACGCCCCACTCCCAATCGTCGAAACCCACCGAGCCTGAGATTATCTGCGTTACCTGACCGGCGAAGCGCCTGCCGATCATGCCGTGCTCATGCATCAGGCGGCGGCGCTCGTCGATTGGCAGCTGATACCAGTTGTCGGCGCCGGCGCGCCGCTTGTTCATCGGGTAAAAACAGAGGTAGCGGCGCGTGGGAATTTTGGGCCACAGGCGCGGCGACATCTTGTCGCGCTGTGCGGCGAGCTCTTCTTCGATCGCCCGCTTCCACTCTGGCGAATGCGGACGCAGCCCTTCGCCCACAAGGCGCGCATTCAACGCGACCGTTCCCTCGTATAACCCGATCTCGACCATCGAGACGTACGATCCGGTCTGTTCGAGGAACGCGCGCAACTCCAGCGCCGCGATATCGGCCTGGGCGCGCTCCAGTTCGTCGAAGCTGCGGCGGAAGTGCAGAGCGAGCAGATCGCCCTTGTGGCCCAGGATCGAAAAGAGCGCACTCTCGCCGTCCTCTCGCCGCTCCATCGCGGAGATCGCTCCAGCCGCCTGCCGCAGGATTCGTTCGCGCCGCTCGGCGGCGAGCGCACCGAGCGCTTCGCGTCGCAGCCGGAACACCTGATGCAGCACGCTCCAGCCCTCGAGCGTGTTGGGCGCTTCGTGTTCGAGCGCCGGCTTCCGCACCAGCGCTTCGGGATCGCTTGAACCATCGTCACTCATGGAGGCAATTCTAGGATTTCGCGCCCCGGATGTCTTGGGGGGCCGCAAGCGCCGAATCAGGCGAGCCCCGCGATCTTTCGCAGCATCGGCAGATCGACACTGGCCGCAACCGCCGCGGCCAGGCGATCGTATTCCGCCTCACGCGAGGCGACCGGCCGCGTTTCGCTGTGTGCGGAGAGCCCTTTGCGCTGGCGCAACGCGCCGAGCAAGGCCGCGCGCAGCGGGTCGTTCTCGAAAATTCCATGGAGCATCGTGCCAACGACTGTGCCGCCGCGGTTTATCGCGCCGTCGAGCGCATCGACTAGCACGCCGTTGCGCTCGACGATTCGAAACGGCGCCGCGGTTCCAGCGACGCGTTCGACGTTCCCCATATGAATTTCGTAGGCGGAAATCTCGCCTGCCGTGCCATCCATGGTGCCTAAAATGATGCCTAAAATCGAAGGAACCTCGACGCGCGCGCGCACTTGCGCGGTAACTTTGGTCTTCGCGAAGCGCGTGACTATCGGCAACAGGCCGAGGCCGCGCACCGAAGCCTCGTCGGACTCGACCCGATGCGGATCGTCAATTCGCTCGCCCAGCATCTGGCATCCGCCGCAAATTCCCGCAACCAGACCGCCCTCGTGCGCGCGCGCAACGATCGCCCGCGCGAACCCGCTCTCGATTAGCCATTCGAGATCGGCCACGGTGCTCTTCGATCCCGGGATTATCGCGAGATCGGCGGCGCCTATTTCGCCGGCTTCCTCGACGAACCGCACGGTCACGCCGTCTTCGTGTTCGAGGGCAAGAAAGTCGTCATAGTTCGAGATTCGCGGGAGCCGGACCACTGCGATATCGATTTGACCGGGCCCTGTTGCGCGCCGGTTGCGGCGATCTTCCAGCGCCACGGAGTCTTCGTCGGCGATACGCAGGCGCTCGACGTACGGGATCACGCCGAGCACGGGAATCTGAAAGCGCGCGCGCAGGAATTCCAGCCCCGAAGCCAAAAGCGCGGGCTCCCCGCGAAATTTGTTGATCAGGAAACCGGCGACGCGCGCGCGATCGGCCGGCGCCAGCAATTCCATCGTGCCTGTGAGATGCGCAAACACGCCGCCACGGTCGATGTCGCCGACGAGCAGCACCGGCGCCTCAGCCTCAGCCGCGACGTGCATGTTCACGATATCCTGCCCGGCGAGGTTGACTTCGGCGGGCGAGCCCGCGCCCTCGATTACGATCAGATCGTGCCGCGCGCGCAGCCTGTGCAGCGAGTCCGCGATTATCTGTACGAACTCGGGCTTGAGTTGTTGGTACTCGGACCAGGTCATCCGGCCACGCGGCTTGCCGAGCACGATAACCTGCGAGCGCATCCCGCCTTCAGGCTTCTGCAGGATCGGATTCATGTCGACGCACGGCTCAATGCCGGCGGCCTCGGCCTGTACCGCCTGCGCCCGTCCGATCTCGCCGCCGTCGGGCGTGACGAACGAGTTGAGCGCCATGTTCTGCGCCTTGAACGGTGCGACGTTCAGCCCTTCGCGATGAAAGATTCGGCAGAGCGCGGCGACAATCAGGCTTTTGCCGACCGACGACGCGGTCCCCTGCACCATCAATGTGCGCGCTGGCGTGGTTCGCGCCGCGTTCATAAGCGGAAGAGCACGGTTGAGAGCAATGGACGCGTCACTGGCGCTGCCGCTTGCGCCATGCGGCGCACGAGTTTACGAATCCCTCGGCGGCGTCGGGGTTCGACGCCCAATGCACGTGCACATAGGAGGCGAGCACGCTGCCGGAGCGATAGCCCTCCACAAACGGTTCGCCCCATCGAGGACGCACCGCGTACACGCGCTCCATCCGCTCCGGAGTCGGTGTGAGCGTCGAGTAGCGGAACTGATGGCCCCGCATCCGCATCCTGGCCGGCCCCAGAATCGACTCGCCGCGCGTCTCAACCTCGACGTAGCCGAGCGCCTGCAGTCGTTCGGACATCACGGCCTCTCCCGCGACGAGCCCAACCATCGGCCACGTCCGGCCCTCCAGCGTGCGGATGCCGTCGCTGAGATACATCAGGCCGCCGCACTCGGCGTAAATCGGCCCGCCGCTTCGTGCGAAGCCACGCACTGCGTCGCTCATCGCGCGATTTCCGGAAAGCTCGGCGGCGAGCGCCTCGGGATAGCCGCCGCCGAAATAAAGTCCGTGGACATCTGGCAACTGAGCCTCGCGCGTCGGCGCAAAGCGCACCAATTCGGCGCCCGCCGCTTCGAGCCGGCGCAGGTTGTCTTCGTAATAAAAGTGAAAGGCATCGTCGTACGCCACGCCGATACGGCATCGCGGCACCCGCGCTCCGCTTCGCGGCCATAACTGCGCGGCGTCCAGGCCGCTCAACACTGGCGCGCTCCGCGCTATAGCGACGATCGCGTCGAGGTCGAGCCATTGCGCCGCCATATCGGCCCACGCGTCGAACAGAGGCTGGGCCACGTTCTTTTCATCCGCGCTCAGCAATCCGAGATGACGATCTGGGAACGCAAAGCGCGTCTCGCTCGGAAAGCCGCCGAGCACCGGAACCTCCACCGACGCCGCGCGCAACAAATCGAGATGGCCGCGGCTGCCGACGCGATTGCAGATGAGGCCGGCGAGTTTGAGCCGTGGGTCGAAGCGGCTGAATCCGTGCGCGACCGCCGCCACCGTGCGCGCCATCCCCGACGCGTCGACTACCAGCAGCACAGGAACCGCGAGCCATTTCGCGATCTCGGCCGACGAGCCCTCGTCGCCGGTCGGCGTAGCGCTGTCGAACAATCCCATCATCCCTTCGATAACCGCGATGTCAGCGCCGTCGGCGGCGCGCGCGAAAGTCGCGAGCACCGAGGCGCGATCCATCATCCAGCCGTCGAGATTATGCGAGGGTACGCCCGCGGCGCGGCGATGATACGTCGGGTCGAGGTAGTCGGGGCCGCATTTGAAGGCGGCGATGCGCATCCCGCGCGCGCGCAGCGCGCCCATCAGCGCGATCGTCGCGGTGGTCTTGCCCGCGCCGCTGCCGGTTGCCGAAATCAGCAGGCGCGGTATGGACTGCGAATTCGTCGGTCGCGTTTTAAAGCCGCGCGATCAAAGCAGAACACGCGCGTTCTGTGCGCGCGCGGCGTCGAGCAATGAAGGCGCGGTGGCAGGACCGCGCAGTGTGACCTCGCAGGGCGATGGCCCATGCACGCGAAGCCATTCGGCGGCCACGCCGGTTTCCGAGACCGGCGCGACAAATTGCAACTCATGTTGCGCCGCATCCGGCGCAACGACGAAACGCACGCCGGCCGCGCCGAGGTCGTCACGCCGGCACTCCTCGCCGCGAGCGCCGAGCACGCGTTCGTAGAACGCGCGAGGTGCGGCAGCGTCCTCGACCGCGACGGTGAGCGTACGGATGCCGGCCGCGCCGTTACGATGGGCCCACGCGCGTGGGACTCGCTCGTCGCGCGGCGTTGTGTCGCGGATGAGGAACGGCACCGCGCCGGCCGAGGGCGGCTCTGCCACCGCGAGCACCCATTTCAACATGTAGCCGTCGGACCGCTCACGTTCCATCGCGAACGGCTCGCCGATCGCAGCGCCGGCGCGCTTGAATGACGCGGCGTCTGCGTCGAGGTCGCCGGTCTGCATGCAAAAATCAGTCAGTCCGCCGCCTTTGCTCACGGCAGCAAACCATCGATGCGTCGAAGCCGGGACGAGGAAGGCGATGAGTTCGAAATAGGCGCCGTCGGCGAAAGCGATCAGCGCGTTGTGAGTGCCGAGTCCTGTGTGGCGGCCGCCACGAACCACCGTGAAGCCCAGCGCTTCGAAACTGGCGATCGCGCGATCAAGGTCGGCCACGACGATCACGACGTGATCAATTCCCTTGAGCATCGGCCTGAGTCGATACGCCGTCAGCGTTCGTCGGTCGCGCCCCTGAAATAGATGGTGCCGCCCGGCGTATTGTCGTCCTTCGAGGGCTGCAGCGTGACTTCGCCCGCGACCACGTGCGCGTCCGCGGAGGGCGTGGTCAAGGTGGCGGTCGCTGAGCCCTGCGGGTCGAGGTGAAGAGTCGCGGCTTTGATCGCTTCGCCGTGCGGTCCGATCCACCATAGCTCGTAAATTTCGCCCGACGGCGAGGGCGGCAGCCCACTGACCAGCAACACCGCTTTGCTTTTGATCGGGCTTTCGACGAGTGCGGCGCTCGCCTTCGGCACTGCGCCCAGCGGCGCAAGATGGATGATTCGCGAGTCGGGCGCGAGCGCCCCCCGGGTCGTCTCGCCACTTATTTCCAGTTGCTGGCGCAGCGAAGCGACCTGGCCATGCGCATCGACGACGTCATGTTCGAGGCTCGTGATCCTATCGCTCAGCGCGGCACGCGCCGCGGAGTCGATGATCTCATCGTGGCGCAACGCCGCCGCATACTTGCTGGCCAAAAGCGCGAGCACCAACACGACCGCCAGGCCCAGAATGGCCAGTCCGCGCCATATCGGCGACACTCCTTGCTGCGGCGTCTGGGGCCCTCCGATGGTTTCAGGCGTGTCCACTTCGTCTCTCTCCCAGTATATGTTTAAGCGATGGCAAATTCACAATCCGCCAAGACATCACCGCCCGCGCAGACCTGGAAGGCCGAGCGCTACGCGGAGCACGCGCATTTCGTTCCGGCGCTCGGACAGCCCGTACTCGATCTGCTTAACCCGCAGGGCGGCGAGCGTATTCTCGACCTCGGATGCGGCGACGGTGTGCTGACGGAAAAAATTGTCGCCACGGGCGCGTCGGTGATGGGCGTCGATGCGTCGGCGGACATGGTCGCGGCGGCGCAAAGGCTCGGCCTGGACGCGCGCGTGGCCGACGGCGCGAGGCTCGATTTCTCGCGCGAGTTCGACGCGGTCTTTTCCAATGCGGCGCTGCATTGGATGAAGGACGACCCCGACGCGGTGATCGCGAGCGTGGTGCGGGCGCTCAAGCCGGGCGGCCGTTTCGCCGGCGAGATGGGGGGTCATGGATGCGTCGCGGCGATCACGGTCGCGCTGATCGCGGTGCTCGAGCGTCACGGTGTTGACGCCAAGTCGGCAAGCCCATGGTATTTCCCCACCGTTGACGACTATCGCGCGCGCCTGGAGCGCGGCGGCTTCACCGTCGAGTACATCGAACTGATTCCGCGGCCAACGCCGCTCCCGACCGATATGGCGGGATGGCTCGACACGTTCGCCGCGCCGTTTCTGAGCCGGCTGCCGGCCAACGAGCGCACCGTCGCACGTGACGAGGCGATCGCGATGCTGAAGCCGGTGCTGCGCGATGAAGCGGGGCGCTGGACCGCCGACTACATGCGGCTGCGCTTCCTTGCGCGGGTCGCGCGCTAGGCACCGCTTCTAGTAGGGACGGGCGGCCTTGCCGATGACCTCGCGGGCCACCAGCGTCTTCATGATCTGCGCGGTGCCGTCGCCGATCTCGAGCCCGATAACGTCGCGCAAGCGCTGCTGATGGGGCAGGTCGAGGCTGAAGCCGAGATGACCGTGCAAGAGCAGGCATTGATGGATCACCTGGACCGCCAGTTCCGGCGCCCACCACTTGCATCCCGCCGCAAGCCATCCGTGCGGCCTCCCCTGGTCACGCAACCATAGGGCCTCGTAACAGAGCAAGCGCGCGGCGCGCAGCTTGACCGCTGCCTCGGCCAGCGGAAACGACACGCCTTCAAAGCGCGCCAGCGCGGAGCCGAAAGCCTGGCGCTCGGTCACATACTTGACGGTTTCGTCGACGCTTTGCTGGGCCGCCCCGATACACATCAGGCCGATAAGCGAGCGGCTGAAGTCGAAACCCTGCATCACCTGGACGAAGCCGGCGCCCTCGGCGCCAATGCGCGCCGCGGCCGGCACGCGCACCTCGTCAAAGAAGAGCTGGCCGCGGCCTATCGCGCGCGTGCCGAGGTCACGAAAACGTGCGCGGCTCACGCCCGGCGCTCTCAGGTCGACGTAAAAAGCGCTCACTCCATGCGCGCCCTGCTCGAGCGTTCCCGTGCGCGCCATCACCAGCGCCGTGTCGGCCCATGAGCCGAGCGAGATCGAGGTCTTCTCGCCGCTCAGCAGGTAACTGTCGCCGTCGCGCCGCGCCTGCAGGCGGATGTGCGCGGCGTCCGAGCCGCCGCCGGGCTCCGTGACGGCGAGCGCGGTTACAACGTCGCCGCGGCAAATTGGCGGGAGGTATTCGGCGCGTTGGCGCTCGTCGCCGCGAGAGTTGACGATCGCGCCGACCAGCCCTGAGAGCAACAGCACATATGCCGCGTTGAAGTCAGCGCGGCCGACTTCCTCGTGCGCGATGCCGAGCGAGACGTAATCCAGTTCCTGGCCGCCGTGGCGCTGCTCGACCATCGGCGCGAGCAGCCCCAGCTCGCCGAGCTTGAGCACGAGCGCGCGCGGCAGGTCCTCATCCTTGTCGTGGCTGGCGTAGGCTGGCGCAAGCTCGCGCGTGGCGAAATCGGTGAGCGTGCGGCGAAGCATCTCCTGGTCCGGGTTGAAGGCGAACTCCACTTTGTGAACACTCCTCTGGGTCAAAAAACCCGCTAGCTTCAAAGGATTTCCGAACCCCGGCGACCAATAATGGCCGTTACTTTGGCTTTACTTTGTTTTTCACCAGCCTGCCAGTTGGCCCGCTTGGCCACCGCCTCTTCGAGCATCGTGGAATCGACGATCGCGTAGCGCCGATAGACCGCCTCCGTTGCATGCCCGGTCAGCCGCATCGCGGCCGAGCGTGATACCCCGGCGCGCTCAAGGTTGCGCACGGCCGTCCGCCTGAGGTCATGTACCAGCCGACCCGGCAGACCAGCGGCCAGACGAGCGGCGTGCCAAGCGTAGTCATAGTTCAGAACGGGAGAGCCGTCATCGTAGAAGAACACCCACGGGATAATACATCCGCGCTCGCGTTCGATCTCCGTCGCCCGGGCGCGCTGCGCCAGCAATAGGTCGCGCAGTTCCGGATAGGCCGAGAACGGAAACGCTCGGCCTTGACCGGTCTTGCCCTCGCCCGGCTCAAGGCGCAGCCAGCCGTTGTCCAGATCGACGTGGCGCCATTGGCGGGTGAGCAACTCCGAGCGCATCCTCCATCCGGTAAGGTACGCGCAGAGAATGGCGGGCCGGAGATACTCAGGCAGATGCCGGAGAATCGCCTCTAACTCCTCGCGCTCAAAGAACCCCCTTCGGGCATTGGACACGTGCAGCATCGCAAAGTAGGGACGCTTCGCCAGCTTGCCGGAGCGCTCGGCCAGGGTTAAACCGTGCTGCAGAACGCAGACTTCATAGTTGACGGTCGCGGGCTTGATCGGCCTGCCACGCCAAAGCTGATCGAGTCGATACGCCTGATACGCGGTGATCTCGGCCGAGGTAATTTCATGCGCCTTCCGGACACCGCCGAAGTAGTCTCGGAGACGAGCGCCCGCGATCTTTGTGCGCCCGAGGCTCTTGCGACCGTTGGCGGCATACTCGGCCGCTACCATCGAAAGCAGGTCGTCCAGCGTCAGCTTTTCAAGCTGCGGCCCGACCGGAAGCCCAATCGACGCGCGCCCGTTCTGGCGCTTCAGAAACTTAATGGCGTCGGCGTGGTTTTCGGTCCCCGTGCTTTCCCGGACACGTCGGCCGCTGATGCTGTAACAAGCCCACCAGATCGGCGCCGTGCGAGTCTCGCCGGTTTTTTTGTCCTTCCACGTCGGCTGATATACGAATCCTAGCCCGCGTGTTTTTTTCATGACCTCACCGTCCGCTTGATCCGCTCGGCCAGCGCCTCGGTGATGATCGCCTGCAGGCTGGTGCCGGTCTTCACGGCCTCGATCTTGGCCGCCATCAGCAGATCGGCAGGCAATCGGATCGTCGTGGGTTTAAGCTGCATACCCTTCGCCTCCTTGGGTTTGTGTTTCATAGCTCAGGAATAGCGTGGTTGCAATAATGGTTGCAAGCAGTCATTATGCGCTCTTCAAAGAGCTTTCTTCAGCGAGGGCGGGAGGCGATCCAGCGCTTAAGACCCGCCTCGTCGGCGACGAGAGTCTTGCGGCTAACGCGCCGGATGAACGGTAATTCGGCCGCGTGCTCGAACAGCCAGCGGCGGGACTTACCGAGCTTTCGCGCGGCCTCGGCGGCCGTAAGCGCCCACTCCGGAGCCGGAGGTCCTGCTGGTGACGGACTGGCGGTTAGAAGTCGCGCGGTTAGCTCAGCCGAGAGCCGGGAAACCAGTCCGGCGAGCTGCTCAGTCGAGAGAATGTCAATATCGATCTGCACGGTCTTTCGTTTATATTGTCGCTCCGGCCCGGCCCTTTGTTAACTTTTATCTGATGTCATCGTTCTCTATTTTCGGGAGGTCTGGCGTCGCCTTCTTTTTGCCGCCTTGACGGCGTCGAATGGCCGCAGCCGTTCCCTCCGGAAACATCCTCGGAGGAAGTTTTTTCAGCGCGTTTTGCTCGTTCTGCTGAATCTCCTCGACGGTCGTCGGACACTCGACGTGATAGAGGTCCTCGCCTACCGCGATGTGCGAACCTGGCCCGATTGGCAGCCCACAGCCGCGACAAAGCCGGGACTGAAGTTCGCGTTTTTTGTTTTCCATTTCGCGCTCGGCCGCGCGGGTCACAGCGTCGCGTGCCTGCGGATACGCTCCGGGATGCGCCCTCATATCGAGCAAGAGCATCGCCTCCTCAAAGGAGTCGCGCCCAGTTCCTGCCCGATGCGCAGCGAAGGCGGCCATCGCAAGGGCAATCACGATATCTATTTTGTGGCTTTGCCTGGTTTTTCCAATCGACCAGCCGCGAGAACTTTCGCGCGCGACGGCCCCCGACATAGCCAGCCGGATCTCCGGCGAGTGGTAGAAGTCGATGCTGCGTTTCGTGATCAAGTTGTAGAGGTTGGTCGCAATATCGCCGAGGTTCGCCGGAGTCTGTAGATACTCTTCCATTGGCAGACCTTGGTTCTTGAGCCGCTGACTGGTGCTGGCCATTTGGCTTGGGTCGAACAGCACCTGCCGGACGTGGTAGCGCGTCCGATATTCAAGTAAGGTCCGCTCGATGGTCGCCTCAAAGTTCAACGGGTCTTGCGGCGTCGGCTGAAATATCTGGTGGTTTACTACTTCGACGCGCTGGGTCTCCTTGTTCCATGCGCACACCGCAATGGCTGTGCTGTCCCGCTTGGTCGAGGCGTCAACGCCGATGAAAACCGTCAAGCGGGGATCGACAATGCGCGCCCGGAGGTCCGGGTTTACGCAGCGATCGTATTGCTCCATGTCGATGAAACCAGTTTCGCCGGAGGTGAACTCGTTCAGCATTTGCCGACTGAAGTCAGCGGGCCGCATCTCCGCCTTTTGCTCCTCAAACCATTTCTGCGTTTGCCACGGAGCGATCATGGAATGGCCGATGTAGGCAATGAGGCCGGGCTGCACAAACAGGTCGGGTTCGATCTCCTCGCCCTGCAACGCGCGCTTCACCTGCCGCTCCAGCACTTCGGACTGGCCCAAGATTCCGGCGTAAGTCGTCGTCATGCGGACGCTCGGTTTGCGGGTCGGAGTCGGACAGCATTCGGCAACGAGCCGTTGCGACGCCTCGGTCGTGAACGCCCAGCTCTCGTCGACCCCTATATAGGTCGGCGCGCTTCCGGCGGCGCCTTTATAGTCACTAGCCAGCGCTTGGATGAAACTTCCGTTGCTGAACAAGATCAGATCTGAGGTTATCTTCGCCCGCAGCGTCGGGCTGGCCTCGACGATCCGGCAGCACATGGTAAACACTCTCGATTTCGCCTGATCAAAATCGTTGGCCAGTATGTATCCTTCTGCATATCGTCCGCCCAGCGCGCAGATCGTATAGAGCGCGCACATGGCGTTGAAGGTGCTTTTTCCACCTTTTTTTAAAGTCGAATATAGAATGTCACGGTAGGGCAGGTCGCCGCCCGGTCCCGGAGTGAAGGCAAGCTGCAGGAACTTCTTTTGTATCGGCAGCAGCTTGAACAGCTTGCCGGTCTCCGGGTTGACCAGCATTTGCTCGATCCATTCGACGGGATTATTCCTCGGTGGTCTCTTGTTCGTCATTTTTCTTTTGGTCGTCCTCTAGTGCATATTCGGCAACAATGTCGATACCACCGCCGCGTCGTTCTTTGATTAGTTTCAGTCTCGTTTCCGGGGTTAACCCCAGCGATTCGGCGAGCTTTTGCTGCGTCGCCGTGATCGCGCGATACTCAGAGACCAGCCGCTTTGCGTCGCCCTCCTTGTCGAGGATGCCGTCGACCGTGAAATGGTTATCGATGATGCGCGCCAGCATCTCCAGTCGACAGAAGCGCCGGAGCAGGAAATAATCACTCTCGGTCAACCACGGCGCGTCCCGCCTGATCCGGTTCGCTAGACGCCAGACGGCCTGATTGCGGGCGGCTATAGCCGGTTCGCTTTTACCGTAGCGGGTCGCCGCACGCAGACCAGAGCCTTTCGAGGTTCTCGCCGGTAGCTTGTCGGACTCGTCTGCTATTTTGTCGGACTCGTCCGCCACTTTACTTGCTCCGCTTGATCGTAAGCGGCTTCCGATCTTCGCGCTGTTTCAACGCCGCAACGATGGCGCCGTAATGAAGCTGCACAATCGCCATCTCGTTCTCGCCCAGGCCCCCGGTGGGGACTTCGATTTCCTGCTCGGGAGTCAGGCGCAGCCGTTCGCCCAACGCGGCCTCGACTACCGCCAGCGCTTTGTCGGGGCCGACCTTCCGCGCCGCAGCCTCGATCCGGTTGCGCTCCTCGACCTGGCGCGCTTCGGAAACGGCGAGCATGAGCGCGCTTTGGAAACCATCTATCTCTACGATTGCGGTCGGAATCAGTCCTTTTTCGTATCGATCGAGCACCTTCTCGCAACCGAGCACGCCCTCTTTCTGCCCCGCAGACTTCAGGTCCCGTTCTAGGTCGGCGCGCAGGAGGTTTTTGCGGGCCTCGGCTAGCGGCGCCGTGCCCACCCCGTATGCCCTATATTTGTTCAGACACGCATCGATCTGCATTAACTGAAGCAAGCGACGGCGGTTCGCTTCACCCCAGCGGGCGGCGGTCTCCTGATCTTCCCGAGCGCGCTCGGCCTCGCGCGGATCGACCGCGAGTTTGGCTTGGCTGTGTGCTAGCTCCTCGTTGCGTTGATCGATGGTCTTACCAAGCCCAAAGCGCCTGCCGTCGGCGATGGCCCGGTCATAGGCGTCGATCTCTTGCTGTGTTGCCGTGCCCGCTTTGATCCGCTTGCCGACAACCGACATGTCTTTCTCGACCTCGGCAGCCACCACCGGAACGGGAACTTCCGCGCCCGGGCTGTGGATCGGCTTCTCCACTCCCAGGGCGGAGAACAGTGCCGCCGCCTTTACGCGACGCTCGGCGTCTGCGGCTATACCCCGGTCGGGCTGCGGGGCTTTTTCGACTTTGTTCGTGCTCATATTACTCACTCCTTTATACTTTTGGTTAGATCGGCCATCGCGAGCTTCATCGCCGTCAGGATCTCCCGGAAAGAACATCGCGCGCCGCAGTTTAGGTGGTATCTATTATCCCGGCCAAGGCGGATCGAGAGCGCTCGACCTTCGTCCTTGTGCACTGGACAGGCGGCATAGAATCCGGTGGATTTCCCGTTGGGTCGGAGGTTTTTTAGGCGCTTGATCGCCTCGGTCAGTTTAATCGACATGGTCGTTTGCTCCGTTTGTCCACGGATCTCCCTCGTCGATCTCCTCTTCCTCGGCGCCCTTGAGTTCTTCTTTCTCGATCTCGGCGGGCTCCAGTTTCCAGCCGTTGCGCGGGCGGCTCTTGTCGTCAGATCCCTTGGCCGCCATCAGCTTCCATTCGCCGGTTATCCAGCCGCGACGCTCGCCCAACAAAAGCCCGAGCCGGGTCTGCTGAGAGCGGTCGCTATTACCGTCGCCCATCTCGTCCGCAATCGTGTCCTTCGCCAGATCGTAAAGCTCTTTTGCAGTAACGACGGCGGTCCCGTAGTCCTGCGCCCACGCGGCGATGAAGGCGCGCCAGTTCGCCCCGCGCTCGTCGGCCTCTTGCCGGAAGCGGGCGCGGTCCTGAAGAAAGCCCTCGATTCCGGCGGCCCTTAAGATTCCCCCGGTCGCCTTCGCCCAGCTCTCGAAGGAGCCGAGGGCGATCTCGGTAAATGGGACGCCGCCCTTGGCGATCCAGTTCTGGACCAGCGTCAGGCAAGCCCAGACCAACTCGGCGCGATGTGCCTTGGCCCAGCCGGGCAGTAGGAACTCTCCGAACTTCCGCTCCTCGGGGTTCTCTACCTGCGGCTCCAGCCGGACGCGGACGGTTCGACGCAGCATCTCGTCGCTGAACCGGATGTTGTTACCGGAAATAAACCACTGGGTTCGGTTCGGCAGCGCCACGCTCATCTTCGTGACGCCTAAGATCCGGTCGCGCCAGACTTTGCTGGTCAGCAGGGCGGCGAAGGAGCCGGAGTCGACGCGGCGGGTCGCGTTGTCGAAAAAGGCCTGCGGCGCCCCGCTGAGCAGGATTGACGTGATGCGCTTTCGAAGCTCGTCCTTTTCCACTCCAGGCTGCACCTCGGCCTCGCGCCCGGTCGCAATGATCGTTAGTGAATGAACCAGCGCCCCCTTGCCGGAGCCGGGGCGGCTAGCGTCAAACGCAAACAGCGGCCTCGGCCCGTCAATCATCTCGCGAACGAACGGCTGGAGAGCGCACCCCACGGTGTGGGCGATGTCGGTCTGGCTGACAAACGGAAAGCGGCCCAACAGGTCGCGCATGAGCAGTCGCTTGGCCGTCTCAACCTCCTCCGGCGTCGGCTTATCGGAAACGGGCGCAACCCTCAGGTCCGGATCGGGCAAAAGAACGACGCCACAGTCTTTATGGAAGCCGGGGTCTCGGACGAGCCTGCCCGCGCTTGTAAAGAATGGGGTGCGAACAACGCCGCTGAGCGTCGGCAGCCCAAAGGCCACGCGCACCAGAATGTCTGCCACGACCCTCGGGGGCGGATCGACAACCGTCACGCCGCCCTTTCCTGATACGGTGAAATCAAACCGGCAATTAAGCTCGTGAACGAGGGCGTCTTTGGACAACGGCTCGGCCTCATCGCCACGCAGGCGAACGAGAACGCCGGACTGCACGAACAGCAGCGGGCCACACTCGGCCAGCTTGTCCAGAACCTCGGTAGCAACGTCGCTGGACTTGCCGGTTACGGGGATCTGCGGGAGCGGTTTGTCGTTAGTTGCCATCGCTCGTGAACCGAACTCGGGTCGTTTTCCGGACAAGTTTCTTTCATTCCAGTTCCGCAAGCGCGGAGCGCAGGCGCTCCTTGTCGGCCTCTTCCTGCGCGAGCACGGCGTCGAGCGCGGGTTTATCGATCAAGTCCGTATTGCGGAGTCGACCAGTTGCGTCAGTACCTCGGGCCGGAGCGCGTCCACCTCCCAGCAGCCGTTGCCGTGGGCGACGACGTACTTGGCCGTACGCGAGTCAGTTTCTTTTACGGGCTGAGGCGGTAGGTTGTACTCGTCGACCTGATCCCGGGTTAGCCCGAGCCTTACGATCTCGACGGCAGGATCTCCCATTGCGCCGAACACGGCGAGCCGGTTGGCGATGTCTTGGGCCATGTTCACGCCGGAGGGATCGTGATCGCCCAAATAGAAGAGCCTACAGCGCCTGCCGTTATCTAGCGCCCCCCGGAGGCGAACGGCGTCCTCGTACATGGTCGTGGTCGACTTGTAGCCCCGATTGACGGCCACGACGACGTGGTGCTTGCGCCCCAGCGGGCTGAGCATTGCAACGATGGCGGCCTTCTCGGACCACACCTCGCAATAGAAGGGCTGGTCGGCCCAGCGCGGCAGGCGGTAGGAGACCAGCGCGGCGTCGACAAGCTCGGCGAGGTTGGCGAACTCGGACGGCATTTCGGGTACGCGAGTAAGGTCGACGATCTGGTCCCAGTCGAGCAGGCCCGCAAGCCGGGCGTCGCTCAGGGTGTCGGAGAGGTTGTAATACTCGCGAGCGGTGTTCGAGATAATGTTGGCCGCGACGAGCCTGTAATAGATCTGCCGGAGCGTGACCCGGAGACCGAGCGCGGCGTACTCGTCAAGCAGGCCGTCGACGTACTTGACGATCTTGGCGCGCCTGGGGCGGAAGCTCTTTGTAATATACGCCCGCTTCACGGTCGGACACGTCCGGGCTTCCCGCAGCGAACGGGCCGACCCCGGCGAACGACGGCGCCCTCGGCCTTGTTGAGAACGACCTCGTCGCGCCAGCGCTCGGGGTCAGTGCGCTTCAGCTTGGCCAGCCGGGCAATCTCGGTCGCAAATAACTTGTCGGTTTCGGGCTTCATGGGTGCTCCTTACACTCGTGAACCGAACTCCCCCGCTTTCCGGACAGCTTTTTGAAGTCGACATTGTTCGTAGTGAAAACGGCTGAATAGTTAAGCCAAAGTTAGCCAAAGAAGAGCCGGATAGTGCAATAAACTCAAGGCATATTCGGCTCGTCGATGGATGTGCAGTTCACAAGCGAAACCTAAAAAAACTTACTAACCGAGCGCCCGCGCTACTAACCGAGCGCGCCCAGCGGGTTGGGACAGGTTGGGATATGGTTGGGAAAGAAAAGCGCAAGAGATATGGAGGCTATTTCTCTAATTCCTCAACGTCCCAACTTCCCAACGTTAAACCCCCTCTCTACTTTTTATATTCTCTTCGGCCCGAGGCGGCTGCCGCACCGTTCCCGCGAGCCGCAAACCCGGCGACTAGGTTGGGACGTTGGGACGGCGGCCGAAAAGCTCAACGTTTCTACGGCTTTTTGGCTCCCAACCTCCGTTTTTCAAAGGTTGGGACAGATTGGGGAGGTTGGGACAATGCGGCGCCTTTCGTCTAGCTCCGGTGCCGTAAGCGCGTTATGAGGGGCGCCTCCTCGCGCGGTTCCAGTTCCTTTGATAGGTTGCGCGCGCCATTTGTAGCGCCTCGCAGATCTGCTCCTCCGAAAACCCCTGGAGCTTAAGATCGAAAATCTGGCGCTGCGTCGGCGATAGCCTCGCCCGCGTCCGCTCGATCTTAGCCGCTGCTGCTGTCCTGTTCTCGCGCTCGATCAGTAGATTAAGCTGTTGTGAACATCGGGGCAGAAGATCGTCGCCGAAATCGTCTATCTCTTTAAGCCGAAACTCGCCGTTCTTGCGCGTCAATACCTCGACCACGTCAATCTTGCCGAAGTCGCGCTTGGTATCCAGGCCGCTGAAGTTTTCGGCCCAATCGATCAAATCGGACTTGAGCGCTTCGCGCGTCTTGGCCTTCAAGTAGCGCGCGACACGGACTTCATCTTCGGCGGATAGTGTCCACGTCTTGCCCGGAACGAAGACCTTCTGGCCGCTGCGGCCTTCGTCATCGACGCCGGTTAGGTACTCCGAGCCTTCGTGAGCGCCCTCGCGATATTCCTGCAGCTCGTCAAGTCGGGCAATGGCGTTCCGGATTGCGGGGTCTAGTAGCCTTTTTACGATTGCGGACTTGATCGATTTTAGACTCTCGGTGCCGGTTAGCCCGAAGGACTGGCGTAGGTGGCGCGTGGCGCTGGTGTCCGCCTCGTCCGTGGCGTCGCCCGCGCGGGCCACGTTTGCCATCGCCTCCCACGCAGCATACGAGCGCGTAACTTCCTTCTTGCTTCCCTTCGGCGGCCCGACCCGCAGCCGCTCGAACATGCGGGCGAAAGATTCGTCGCGAAGCTTTTCAGGGAGATAGGCTCGGATCGCGCCGCGCACTGCCAACAGGTCGCGGGCAAAGGGTGAAAGTGGATAGTCGAGTGGTACGAACGGCCGAAGATGGCGACCCTGGTGCGCCTCGCGCACGATGGGTTCGAGCCACCGAAGCGCCTGAAGCCGTTCGGTCTCTGAACTAAACTCTTCGGTCTCTGAACTAAACTCTCCGTCCATTGTCGTCCACTCCTGACGCAACCAACGTTTTTAAGCGTGTCTAGACGTTAAACAATCACTAACAAAACGCGATGGCGTTGTTAAGCTTTTCTTGAGAAGGAGCGACCGGCCGCTGCAACGGCTGACTGTCGCGAACGACCGGCCGCCCTACGATCAGGCAGGCGGGGCACTTCTGGACCGTCGCCTCAAGCATTTAGTTGACCCCCGCGCAAAGGATCACGAAGGTTTGCTCCGCGCGATCGACATCCTGATGCTCGCTGTGGTACAGACCATCGACTTCGATTAGATACGGAGAACTTGCCCCTTTCCGGAGCGTCAGCGTGGCGATTCCCGACTTCGCCTTTGCCGTCTTCAAGACCACGTGGTTGCGCGGACGCGGGGCGTCCTCGGATAAAAGTTTGCGAATCTCCTGCTTCGCTTCGCGAGCGCTCGAATAGTCCTTCAAGACCGCTTGGCCGATGGCCGAGGCGAGCTTCGCGACGAGGTTGCCATTGCCCGCGACTGTACGACCGGCGAAGGCGCGATCTGAATGCAACGCGCTGACTGCGGCGCCAGCGTTCGTCGAAGCTGGAGCGGCAGCCTTCTTGATTTCCCGGCCAGAATCATGACTGGCATGAAGTTTCGAGATCGCCTTCTCGCAGTCGCTCTTCTGGATCTGACGATTCGGGTTTTCGACATCAGCGATGGAGGAACGGTCTTTGCCCGCGTGCTTCGTGAAGATCTTTCGCAACGCGGCGTTTGCGTCCTTCTGAATTTGGCGTGCCTCGTCGGCAGATAGTTCATTGCTCATTTCGTTTTCTCTTTCTCTTTAGTTGATCGTTTCGATTTATCGTGATGCCCGGAGGCGCGGAGTTGACGACTTGCAGTTCCGCCGATGTCCACTTGCGCGCTGCGGCGAATCGCTTTCTCCCACGTCTTGCTGGAAGTGCCGAAGCGTCGCGGCGTGAGGCAAAGCCAGCGCGCCCCGCTTTCCCAGATATAGATGGTCATCGTCTCGCGAGCCTCCTCATCTGACTTTGGCAGGAACGAAGCCGGGGTTTTGTCGGTCTTCATCTACCCCCTAACCGAAGTCGAGGCGGTTTTCGGACAAGAATCTTTCAAGGCATTTCTGCAAGGGCGTCCCGGAGAGCGGACTTGTCCGCTTCTTCCCGTTTGAGCACGGCATGGCGAAATACACCGACTCCCGGGCTGGGGCGTACCTCGAACCCGCGCTGCTCGCCCCGCTGGTAGGTCCACTTCGGACGACAGGCACGCGCAAGCTCCTGCGAAACCCAGTCGAGGAACGAGCCGAGCGGGGTTACGTTGACGGACCCGACCCGGACAGACTTCGGTGCTTCGCCCCGGGCGCGCATCTTCCTTAAGCCTTCACGGCTAAGACCGAGCACGCGCTGAAGGTCGGTCGCGCTGAGAAGTTTTTCTGCCGAGAGCATTCGTCCTCCAAAAAACAAAAAGCCCGGAACGACCAGCGCCCCCAAGAGGGCTATGGTCGAATCCGGGCGAGTCCTTCGTACCGGGTATATGTCGAGCTAGATCATATCAAGTTGGCGGCCTGCCAAGTAAGCCCCCCTCAGCCTTCGGGCGGCTTCGGCTTCTTGGCCTTGCGGGCTTTGGCCTATGAGGGCCGCGACCGCCCTCGGGGCGATTTCGGAACGTTGAGCGTGGACGTGGAAGGACTACTTCCTCGGCGCGGGCTCCTCTTTGACGAACTGCTTTCAGCCTTCAGCGGCTCCCATTTCCCCGTTTTTCCTCCGGTATCCGATTCGGGTCTGTCAGAAAAATGCCAGAACCGGATCGGTTAACCCCTCGCGAGTCTCCGGCAGTAACATAATGCCCTTGGGGGAATTTATATGACGCGAATGCCAAAGCGCCTATGCGCTCTTTTTCTCGGAGGACTGCTCATCAGCTCATGCGCGGGTCCTGTAGTTCAACGAGCAGAAATCGCCTCGGAAGCGAAGACTTCAATGATCGGTATGACTAAGGAAAAAGTTCTGGCGTGCATGGGAGCGCCGACGCAACAAGCAGCAGCGGGAGAGACTGAAGTCTGGTCGTATCCATCAGGTGGCGACACGAGCAGCTTTGGCAGTGCAACGGCGTCCACGAATCCATACGTGCCATTCGGGGAGACCCATGTGAGTGGCTCATCCCATCACGTACACCTCTACTGCGTGGTGAACATTGTGATGGCTGGCGGAAGGGTCACTGCCGTGAATTACACCGGCAGGACCGGGCGTCGGGCTACTCAAGGGGAGCAGTGCGCCTTCGCGGTACAGAATTGCGTTCAATAAGGCGCTCGATCATCGTCAAGGTACCCTGACAGCCGCCGAAGTACATACGAATTTAAAGCAACTTCCACCCACGGGTGTCGCAGTTAAGGTCGGTGGCCGAAGCTAGGGCGGAATTTTGACGCTGATACTGACAGATGGTTATGTTAAATTAGGTTCTTGAATGGTCGAACGGAAACAAACATAAATGCCCGATATGAGTTCAACGGACATCACCTTTCGCAAGGCTCCATTACTCGAAATCGTCGTGGAACTGCGATGGCAGCCGGCAATGCAAGCCGTTCTCGCGCCAACGGTTGGCTCTCAGCCGGCAATGCAAGTCCTTCCCGCGGCGCCAGTTGGCTCTCAGCAGGTTCCCTCTGTGTTCCTTCCGACGCCTCAGGTTGAAAACCTTATCCACAGGTTCGGTAGCGAGGTTTATAAGCGGGACTTTCAGCGGACAGAAAGATTGGTACCGAGCGGCTTCCCCATACTCCCAGGTCAAGCGATTTCTAGATTCAAGAAAGCAGATGCCGATAATGTGCTCTATCAGATTGGCATCGGAATGTTTTCCGCAAATGCCGTGCCCCCTTATCGTTCGTGGAGCCAGTTTGCTCCGGAGGTTGCGAGCGGTGTTGAGGCGTTGCTTGCCGCCCGGGAGGCGTCGGAGCGGGAACGACCGTTTAGCCCCGTGAGCTTGCGATACATCAACGCCTTCCGTTCAGACTTGACGGGTGATCGAGACGTCAACGAATTTCTGCGCGAAGTGTTCAACATCAAATTAGAGCTGCCGGACGTTGTTTCGAGCCTAGCGCCAGAAACATCCCCGAAGCCATTGGTTATAATCAAGCTGGTTACACCGGTCGGAACTCTCCAAATGACCGCTGGTGACGCAAACATCGCTGGCTCGCCGGGGATCGTATTGGACATGAACCTGATCAGTAGCGAGCAAATCGAACCGAAAGTTGACGCGGTGATGAACGTACTGAATGATGCTCACGTAGTGATCCGGGACATATTTTTGGAGATGACTAAGCCAATCCGAGCGTTGTTGGATCCTGAACATTGAGGTGAGCGTTGAAGCTGACGCAAATCACGCAACCTGACTTCGGACCAGCAACTTCTGTCGTTTTGCAAATGGCTGTTCCGACATACGATCCATACGTATTTTTACAGCAGCAAAGGAGTGGAGGGCTGCTTGTTAACACGTTCGCCATAGAAGAGGCCAGGAACGACATTCAACAACTTGCCCAACTAACTCAAAATTGGGATGGGTTCGGAGCCATACCAATTCAGGAAGGGACGAGAAACAATGCTATTGCGGCTGTCAGCAGCCTTCTGTTGTGGACGCCCTCGCCCGAAATATCACCGAATCCGAACGGTACAATTTCACTGGAATGGGAAACCGATTCGGGCATTGCTCAGCTAGAGGTTGGCCAATCGAAATACAGCTTCTTCATCGATCTTAGACGCGGGGAGCCCGTTCTGAGAGACGGCTCCGCTGACCAAATCACATTCGATGTCGGAATGATGGTTGCCGCTTTTCTTTTCCCTCCTCCGCCAGGAGCTTCGGCTCAGACTACGATAGAATCAGATGTGCAACCTTCCCGTCGAAGTCTCACACGATGAAAAGATAGCCCGTGCGGTTATCTCACCACGTCACTTCCATAAGAAGCGACGCAGCGAGGTGACCGATCGCCTCTTCAGACCACAAAATGGCACCGACAGGGTTTCGGTGATGCGGCTTAGCCATCTCGGGCAGGACTCCTGTAAGTCTAAGGCAAAAGAAATTGCTGCGATTGGCACAGATTCTCAATACAAAGGGCTGGCGGTGCTAACTGCTGAGAAGATTCGCCAGACTGGAGCCGAGGTGCTCGACGCACCCGCGGACTATTGCGGCCATGCTGAAATTGCTTGCGGAATCAGAGTGGAACCCAACGAGCCGCCGAATTCACAGAACAGCTTGAGACTAAAGCAAATCTCCCAGCAGCTCTTTGCAGCAGCATCCATATATATCGATGCCGAACCAGCGAGCGAATCGTGGACAGGACCGCCGCTGTGAGCCACCTCTCTGCGCACCTTTCGATAAACGCATTGACGATACAAAGGGTTTTGCTTGGGCGTCGGCTGAGGTGTCGAAACGCGCTCAGTGCATCGCGACCGACGACCCGCGCCTGAAGGAAAAATAGGCGATGAAGTTCCGCCACGCCGCCGCGCTCGCGCTCGCGGGCTGGTATCTGCTCGCGCCGCCTCTTCACAAGGGTGAGGTTGACGAGAAAGCTCCGCTAAAGGAATGGACCGTGCTTCACTCATTCGGCACGGTCACTGAATGCTCCCAATGGTTGTCCGTGTTGCTCCATAAAGCCAACCTCGATCCTGGAACTAGAACGGTTGTGAAGCATCGACTTCTGGCTGCGTCTTGCATGTCGAGCGACGACCCGCGCCTGAAGGGAAAATAGGTGCTGAAGCTCTCGCCACGCCGGAGCGCGTTTGATTGCGATTCGCTTAGTTGAGGGGTCGTGAGCGAAGCCAAGAAACCACCGAAAGTGCTGACCGACCAATTGCGAGAACTCTCGCAAGGTCTTGTCGAATCTGAGGGATGGCGTCGGCTCAGTGTGGTGGCAGGATTGATTCCTGCCGTTCCCGTTCTTGCCATTTGTCTCTTTTTCATTTTGCGCGACCAATCGTTGTGGGGGAGGCCAAGTGCATCGTGGTTGACGCCAAGTGGCACTCCCATCGTTGTCAACGAATTACTGGTAACCGCTATTGCAACCACCGTGGCATTTCTCATTCCTTGGGGGATCATCCAATTGATCGGGTGGGTCGTTGAGGGATTCAATCGGGCAGATCGTTGATGAATCCAACCATGTACGGTGGACACCCAACGGTTTTGGCATCTCGTAACTCTGGCTACCGTTCGGTAGCATAGGTGTGCCGATTGTTGGGCTATGAAATCTGCCTGTTCCAGCTAAAAATCTAATGGATGCGGTAGTCAAAAGAATCTATCTCGACACCGAGCCTCTGGTCGCTTCCTTGTGGCCGCATGTCTCTAGGGAACTAGAAAATCTCCTTGTTGTAGCATCGATGAACCATGCTGAAGTTTTCATACCTGAACCTGTGGAGGCAGAATTGGAGGCACGATTCGTGCGAGATTTGGACAGTTTTCTTCAGCAGGCTAATCGCGGGTTTGACAACCTCTCGCAGCACGTCTTAAGAGCCGGAATAACATCAGAAGAGCTTGGTTTGCCCAACCGGGACGAGGTGGTGAATCGCTACCGAGAGTCATCACATTTAGCAAAGACCAAATACACAATTAAGTCGTCACCAGTTACCTCGCGCTCTACAGAAGAGCTGTTTCAGATGGCAGCCGATGAGCGAGGCCCGTTCAACTGGGATAAGAAAGGATTTAAGGATGCCGTAATCGTGCTCTCCGTGATTGACCACATGCTGGCCGCACCTATACCCAGCGCATTTGTGTCTCGTGACCGTGCCTTTCAAGACGGTGCCCTTGAACGTTTCGCCGAAACCCTTGGCGCACCGAAATTGCAACACTTTTCCACGGCTAACGGCCTAGAGACAATTCTGCTAAAACACATCAAAGATTTCTTCGTGAACAAGTGGCGTGAGGATGAGGAGAAATTGAAAGCCGCGTTGAAACAAATGTTGCCCGCGCTGAAAGAGTCTTTGAATGGTATCAGTTTCACCGAATATGAGTTAGGAATAATCGGCACCGTCGTGGGTGCACCCAGTGTCAAGTCGTTGGAAATCACCAAGGTCTCCACGCCACCGCCGTGGGACCGTGAGAACGACAAGCGGCTTTCGGTGTCCTTTGACGCTGATATAGTTCTCGAAACGATGGTAATAAGTTCTCTCACCTTCCCAGTACGGACTGTCACCATCGGCGAACCAGGTTCGATGCAGGTGACCCCCCAGCCAGAACGCACCGAGCGAGACGTCAAAGCGTCCGTACACTTTGAGGCCTCTGCGATATTCGATGGGACAATGTACAAGGAAATTCAGGTGATCTCCGCATTACCAGCATCGCAACGAACAATGGCATCAATGCTTAATGCCCTGCAGCCCTGAGTTCCCCGTCCTGATCGTTATGGCTGCCGGGCGCAACGCGCTGGAAAAGCATTGCCGGGTGGTGCAGATCAGCGTGCCCCGACGACGATCCGGTAAATCTCCAGCGCTTCGAGCCGCTCACGCGCGAGCAACGCCTGAGCGACCGCTTCGACCGCCGACCAGTGCGTCGAGCCGGTTCACGCCGTAGAGGCGGCAGACGTTGCGGATGGCGCTCGCGGTCGCCTGCGACCTTCTCGACGGCGTGGCGCAGGTGCCGGAACTCGTCGGACTCGCCGAGCATCCGGCCCCTGTCGCCCTTTTGCTGGTAGGTCTTGTTCGATCCCATCGCTCGCCGCTCGGCACCGCGAGCGCGCAAGACCGCGCCGAGGCCGTGTGTTCTGCGGGGGCATTCGGCCTTTTTTTGACCGCTCGATCCTCAAAAGGGGTCGCGCTCGTATTGACGAGCGACCAGATCTTGTTCCACCCGGATGGTCGCCTCCATAGCCTTGCCGCCCCCGTCCATCGCGATTATGTGAATCGGAAGTTTCCACACACCGCCGTCGATATGCTGTGCAAGAAACTCAAGGCTTCGGCATGGGCCTCTGTAGCGGGCAAACACGCTCGAACCGTTGCAGCAGACTGCGGCGATATATGTGGGATCTGAACCTACGCGCCCCTGCAGCACCGCATTGACCTTGTTCAGCACGTCCGCTTTCGCTTCCGCATCGGAGACGGTCTCGCCGGGATGCGTCCAATGGGTTTCCGGCATCTCCTCGGTCCACCGCTCCTTCTTTTTCACACTCATCTTTTTCCTCACGGTTGGTTTCTACCCTCCTGCCCCCTAAACCGAACCGGGCCGCTGTTTCAGACAAGTTTTTTTGGACGCGGCTTCGTTTCTGCTCCCGCGCCGGGCCACACGCTTGGCGTGTCGTGCGCTGCGGGGCGTCCTGCGGTCCGTGATCGACCTTTCCGACACGGGGGCGTTTGTGGGCTTTTACTTTGACCGACTTTGGCTGTGCTTTGGCTGAACTATGAGCCGGGGGCGTGCTCCACGGGCCGCTATTCCCCGTCCGAGACCACGAAAAAGGCCGCTATCCGTTAGGATAGCGGCCCATAAACCCCAATGACCGACCCTGTCATTTGAAGGCGAACTCCATCGTGGGTCGATGTCCTCAGTGCGCGCGATCCGGTGCGGTGCGCGCGACGTGTCTTGCTATTGGTCTGCTATTGCTCGGGCGGCGCTGGTTGCGGCGCACCGGAGCCACCGTTGGCGTTGAGATAAGACGGCAGATCCTGCAGGCCTGCGCCCGGCGGCGCTAGATCGACGTGTTTGGGCGCGGAGCCGTCGTCGCTCTGCTCGGAGTCGTGCTCATCGATCGCCTGTTGCACGTCCTTGTTCGACGCGCTGGGCCGGATGCCTTCGCCGCGCTCGAACTTCGCGCGCTGGTCGGGGGTCATCTGGAGCCAGAGCTGGCTCGCCTGCGCCGAGTTGCCGATCTTGAGCGCGTTGAAATACTCCTGCTGAGGCGGCGTGCGATTAAACGGCCAGCATCCGCTGAACGCGATCGCGCACGCGACCAGCGGCGCCACCGCGACCAATCCGCGGATCGCGCGCCATCCGGACTGCCGCCACAGCGTCACACTTCGTCGCTCATGTTTCATCGTGCGTCAACTCCGCCTCGGCGCTGCGACTTCGCCCAGCGCTTCACCGTCGGGGGCCGATCGCGCGAGTTGCAAAAGCATCGGGTCGAGGTCGACGCCAAACGCGTCCGCGGCGCGGTCCATGAAGTTGAACAGGCAGGTGATCACGACGATATCGTAGGCCTGCTCCTCGGAGAAATGGCGGCGCAGCCCGTCGAGGTCGGTGCGCGTCATCGCCGACGGTGTGCGGGTAAGTTTCTCAGCGTACTCCAGCATCGCGCGGTCGGCTTCGCCAAGCGGCGCACTGCGCCAATCGGTTTTTATCGCCCCGACCAGCGCATGGTCGCCGCCGGATTCGACGCGGAGCACCTCCGCGTGGGCATTGGTTCAATAGTGGCATCGATTTACCGACGAAACTGCGGCCGCGATCATCTCCTCCTGCACGCGGCTCAGATGCGAGCCGCCGAAGGTCGCCGCGCTCGCAAGCCTGGTCACCGCCGCGGCTATTTCGGGCCGCAGGCTGAAGGCCTTGATCACGTTAGGCACCATGCCGAAGTGCGGGTTTTGCCGCAGCTTGGCATAGAGGTCCGCAAGCGGGCCTTCGGCCTCCTGTTCGGAGATCGTACGAATCCAGGCCATCATCCCTCCGCCGGGCACGCCGCGCGCGCCCTCAAAAACTATACCTCGCGCCGCCCGCAAGTCCATTCGGGTGTCCAGCGGGTTTTGGCAGCTTTCCGGAGGCTTTTCCGGCGGCTTTCCGGCGGGTTCCCGGCGGGTTCCCGGGCGGGCATTGCCACGGCCACCGCCCTGATGGAATAGTTGCCGCTATGATGCGCGGCCTCGTGGGGGTAGTTGGGGCAATAATGCTGGCGGCGGCGATGGTGGTGCTGGGGCGCGCGCCGGTGCTCGCCCGCAGCTTCGCCGCCGCGCCGGCTCAATCACGCCGTTCCACAAAATCGGGCGCTGTTTACACCGTTGCGGAGGCGGCGTCCGCGCAGGATCGCTCCGGCGACGACGCGACGCCTTCGGATCAGGACATTGCACGGCGTCGTCGCGAATACGCGAGAGCCTTCGCGATTTCGGCGGCGATATTGGTGATCGCGATCGTGATCGCGCTCGCGCTGCGGCATCGCCCTGCGGCCTCCGCCGGAATCGCCGCGCTGGCCGCGCTTGGGATTGGTACGCTGCTGCAGTTCACCGCTTCCAAAGGGCTCCCGATGTTCCTGTGGCCGCCACCGCATTTGTGGCTCGGAACTTTTGCCGCCAACTTCATGCTCGCCGTAATGTTCGCAGCGGTCGGCGGAACGATGCTGCGGCCCGGGATGCGCCGGGTAATGGGATCGATAGTGATCGCCGAGATCGCATGGTGGGGAGTTCCCGCATTGGCCGGCGCAGCCGGTCTCACGCTGAGCATCGCGCGTCAGCGGATGGACATGGACTGGCTGGTGTTCGTCGGGACGGCTGTGGGAGCGGTCGCGGCGCCCGCCGCAGGATGGGCCACGGCTTCCTTGGCCGCCGCGCTCGCGGAGCGGATGATTCCCGGCCGCACCTGAATCGCGAGGGCGCGCATCCGGCAGTCGCGTTCGTTGTTTCTAACTTCCGCAGTTTCAGCGCGACAAGTCCATCGCGCTCAGAACGTCACTACCGTCCGAATCGACTCGCCGCGATGCATCAGGTCGAAAGCTTCATTGATGCGGTCGAGCGGCATCGTGTGCGTGATAAGGTCGTCGATGTTGATTTTGCCTTCCATGTACCAGTCGACGATCCTCGGAACGTCGCGCCGCCCCCTGGCACCGCCGAAAGCGGTCCCCTTCCAGGTGCGGCCGGTGACGAGCTGAAACGGACGGGTCGAAATCTCCTCGCCCGCGCCCGCCACGCCGATTATCACGCAGGTGCCCCATCCGCGATGGCAGCACTCGAGCGCCTGGCGCATCAGCTTGACGTTGCCGATGCACTCGAACGCAAAATCGGCCCCACCGCCGGTCAGATCGACCAGGTAGGGCACCAGGTCGCCGCGGACTTCGGCTGGATTGACGTAATGAGTAAGACCGAATTTCTCGGCGATTCCGCGGCGCGCCGGGTTGAGGTCCACTCCAGCGATCATCCGCGCCCCTGCGATTCGCGCGCCCTGCACCACGTTGAGCCCGATTCCGCCGAGCCCGAAGACCACCACCGTGTCGCCGACCTGGACCTTCGCAGTGTTGATTACCGCGCCGACGCCGGTCGTGACGCCGCATCCGATGTAACAGATGCGGTCGAAGGGCGCGTCCTCACGCACCTTGGCCACCGCGATCTCCGGCACTACGGTGAAATTGGCGAACGTGGAGGTTCCCATGTAGTGATGGAGCATCCGGCCGCCGGTTGAGAAACGGCTCTTGCCATCGGGCATCACACCCCGCCCCTGGGTTTCGCGGATCGCGGTGCACAGGTTGGTCTTGCCGGAAAGGCAGGCCGGGCATTGGCGGCACTCCGGGATGTAGAGCGGGATTACGTGGTCACCGGGGCGAAGCGCCGTCACCCCCGCGCCGGCCTCGACCACCACGCCGGCGCCCTCGTGGCCGAGGATCGCGGGGAACAGCCCTTCGGGGTCCTTGCCCGAGAGCGTGTAGGCATCGGTGTGGCATACGCCGGTCGCCTTGATCTCGACCAGCACTTCGCCCTGCCTGGGGCCGTCGAGATCGACGGTTTCGATCTCGAGCGGAGCGCCGGCCTTGTGTGCGACAGCCGCCCTGACCTTCATGAGAATGTCCCCGCCATAATCTTCAAGATTTTCCGCGAAATGCCGCTTGGAAATTCTCTCGGCCCTGCGCGCTCGCGGCTACTCGCGGAGCAGGACCATCCCATCACGAATCGCGCGGCCGCCGTCGGCGTTGAGCACCTCGAAGGAGACCGCCTCGCCGCCGCTTGAGGGCGTGCGCGAATTGACTCGCACCGTGACCATCGACGGCATCAGCACCATCGCGGCGAACCGTCCGTGGACTCGGCGTACGCGCTCGGGATTGTAGCCCGCCTCGGCGGCGACGATCTTCGAGACCGCCATCGCCATCGTGGCCGTGCCGTGCAGGATGATCGCGGGCAGGCCGGCGGCGGCGGCGACCGCGCTATCGGTATGCACCGGATTCCAGATGCGCGCGCATTCCGTGTAGACGTGCGCGGCGCCGGTCGAAATCGCGAGGGGGATTTCCGCGCGCGCCGTGTCCCCCACGCTGGGAGCCGTCGGCAGCGCTGGCGCGTCAGCCGCAGGGCGGTCAGGGCCGGCAACTTCGACGCCGCGATAAATCGTCCCATACCACGTGGTGCAGACCGGCCGCCCTTGCGCGTCGACCGTGTCGAAACGCATCAACTCGTAGGCGCCGGGCTTGAGCCGCTGCACCGCCGCGAGCGTGAGCATGGTCGTCAGCCGCTCCGGTGGCCGGATCGCGCGATGCAGCGTGACGTCGTAGGTCGCATGGACGCCGCGCGCCGCCTCGCTCTGCGCGAGTTTGGATTCGCGCATCTTGTCGTGCAAAGCGATCGCGGCCGGCCACTCGATACAGACCGGGAATACCGGATGAGTGACGATACCGTCGGGACGCCGCGTGTCGAGATAACAGGGCAGGTAATCCTCGAGCGCCGCCGCGTAGGCCATCGTCCAGCGCGCATCGACCTCGGTCGTGGCGGGGCCGATCTTGGTTCCAACCAGCGATGATTCCAGTGGCATAGGATATTTCTACAGACCTTGGGCGGCGAATGTCCATCGCGGCCGGACTCCGCGCCACGATACCTTTTGCGCGGCGAGCCGCACCCGCGCAGCCACGGGCGGTCAGCCGCGAAGCACGACGAAGCCGTCGCGAATTGCTCTTCCTCCGTCGGCGCTCAGCACCTCGAAAAAAACCGTCTTTCCCGCGGCACCCTGCTCGTGCGCGGAAATTCGCACCTCGATCTCCGAGGGCATCAGTACCATCGCGCCGAAACGCGCGTGGATTCGAACGACACGCGTCGGAACGCCGCCGGCTGCGGCCGCGACCACGCGCGAGGCCGCCATCGCGAGCGTGGCAGTGCCGTGGAGGATCGTCCCCGGCAGTCCGGCATTCTTCGCGGTAGCGAGGTCGGTATGAATATTGACCGGGTTGCCGAGCCGCGCGCAGGCGCCGTAGATATGCGCGGCGATCGGCGAAATCGGAATCGCGAAGCTCGCGTGCGCAGTCGCCGCGCGGGCCGAAGGCGCAAGCATTGCCGGAACATCAGGCGGCGGTCGGTCTGGGCCCGCGACCTCGACGCCGCGATAGAGATTGCCGTACCAGGTGGTGCAGACCGGCGCGCCTTTTTCGTCGATCGTGTCGAAACGCGTGAGCTGGTAAGCGCCGGCCTTGCGCCGTTCGATTCCGGCGAGCGTGGCGCGAGTGAACAGCCGCTCGGGCGGGTGGATCGGGCGATGCACGATCACGTCGTCGGTCGCGTGCACGCGACGCAGCATTTCGGCGCGCGGAAAGCCGGCCTCACTCAGTACCTGGATTATCTGGACCATCGCGCGCCACTCGATCGCCACCGAGAACATCGGATGGGCGACGATGCCGCGCTCGCGCGTTGTATCGAAGTAGCAGGGCAGCGCGTCGCCGAGCCCGGCCGCGTAGGCCATCGTCCACGCCACGTCGACATCGGCCGAGACCAGCTCTGAGGAGGTTCCAACCAACGATGAATCGAGCGGCATAAGGCGATCTTTACGCCCGCTCCGCGCCGAATGTCCACCGACAGCTACGCGCAGCTCACGCTATTCGTCCGATTCTTCCTCCGAGGCCGCGCCATTCGCGCCGTTCGTCGGGCCGCCTTCCTCGACATCTTCGGGCTCCGCCAATCCGGCCACTGCGCGCACGTGTTCGCCCGGATCCAGCTTCACCAGCCGTACGCCCTGCGCATTGCGCCCGGTGATTCGCACGGTGCTCACGTCGAGCCGGATCACCTTGCCGCCGTCGGTTATCAGCACCACCTGGTCGTCCGAGCCGACCTGGCGCACGCTAATCACCTTGCCGGTCTTGTCGGTGACATTCATCGTGATGACGCCCTTGCCGCCGCGATGAGTCAGCCGGTACTCGGCGGCGCCGGTGCGCTTGCCGAAACCGAGCTCGGAGACCGTCAGCAGCGTCTCGTCCTCACGCGAGGTCGCGATCGAGACGATCTCGTCCTTGACCAGCGTGACATTCTTGCCTTCCTTGACGCTGTACGATTCGAGCTCCATCCCGGTCACGCCGAAGGTCGCCCGGCCCATCGGGCGCACCTCTTCCTCCTTGAAGCGAATCGCCTGGCCCTCGCGCGTCGAGAGCACGATCTGCTGGTTGCCGTCGGTGATCCGCACGCCGACCAGCTCGTCGCCCTCCTCGAGATTGATCGCGATGAGGCCGTTGGAGCGGACGTTGGAATATTCGTCGAGCGCGGTCTTCTTGACCATCCCGCGCCGCGTGGCGAAGAAGAGGTACTTGCCGGCGGTGTCCTTGGGCGCCGGGATGAATGCCTCCATCCGTTCGTCGGCCGCGAGGTTCAACAGGTTGGCGATCGAGCGTCCCTTCGCGGCGCGTCCGCCTTCCGGAACCTCGTAGGCCTTGAGCTCGTAGACCTTGCCCTTGCTGGTGAAGAACATCAGGCGGTCATGAGTGCCGACCGGCACCAGGTGTTCGACGAAGTCGGCCTCACTGGTGGTCGCACCGATCTTGCCGCGCCCGCCGCGGCGCTGGGTGCGGTAGAGCGAGAGTGGCGTGCGTTTGATATAGCCGCCGTGGGTGACGGTGACGAGCACGTCTTCGTCGACGATCAGGTCTTCGACCGAGAAGTCGCCCTCGGCCTCGACGATCTGGGTGCGGCGTGCGTCGCCAAACTCCTTTTTGATGTCTTCGATTTCCGAGGCGATGAGCGCGCTCATCTCGCGTTCGTCGTTTAGCAGCCGGGTGAGCCGCGCGATCGTCTCCTCGGTTTCCTTGTGCTCGGCGAGGATCTTGTCGCGCTCCAGCGAGGTCAGGCGGCGCAGCGTGAGGTCGAGGATCGCCTGGGCCTGGAGCTGCGTGAGCGAGAACTGGCTCATCAAGCCGGTGCGCGCGGTCTCGGCATCCTTCGACGCGCGAATCAGCTTGATCACCGCGTCGAGGTTCTTGAGCGCGATCAGCAGACCGTTGAGGATGTGCAGTCGCGCCTCGGCCTGGCGTTTTTCGTACTGCGCGCGCCGCGTCAGCACCTGGCGCCGGTAGAGCAGGAAGGCCTGGAGCATCTCGAGCAGGCTGAGCTCGCGCGGGCGGCCCTCGTGGATCGAGAGCATGATGAGCCCGTAGCTCTGCTGCATCTGGCTCAGCTTGTAGAGCTGGTTGAGCACGATTTTCGGTTCGGCGTCGCGCTTGAGCTCGATCACGATGCGCATCCCATCGCGGTCGGATTCGTCGCGCAAATCGCTGATGCCGTCGATGCGCTTTTCGTTGACCAACTCCGCGATACGTTCGATGAGCCGGGTCTTGTTCACCTGGTAGGGAATCTCGCGCACGATGATCGAGCCGCGCCCGGTGCGCTTGTCGGTTTCGATCACCGCGAGCGCGCGGATCGTCAACGATCCGCGCTTGCCCAGGTAGGCCTGGCGAATCGCCTGGCGTCCGAGCAGCAGCCCGCCGGTCGGAAAATCAGGACCCGGAATAATGTCGAGCACCTGCTCGAGCGTCATCGCCGGGTTTTGGATCAGCTTCAGCAGCGCGTCGCAAACCTCGGTCAGGTTATGCGGCGGGATGTTGGTGGCCATCCCGACCGCGATCCCGTCGGCGCCGTTGATCAGCAGGTTGGGAAGCTGGGCCGGCAGGACTTCGGGCTCCTGCTGCGAGCCGTCGAAGTTATCGACGAAGTCGACGGTCTCCTTCTCGATGTCGGCGAGCATCCGCTCGGCCATCCGGGTGAGCCGGCACTCGGTATAGCGGTAGGCGGCGGGCGGATCGCCGTCGATCGAGCCGAAGTTGCCCTGGCCGTCGATCAGCGGGTAACGCATGCTGAACGACTGCGCCATCCGCACCAGCGCGTCGTACACCGCCATATCGCCGTGCGGATGGTAGCGCTTGAGCACCTCGCCCACGACGCCGGCGCACTTGGAGTAACGCCGCGTGCTCAGCAGCCCCTCGCGAAACATCGCGTAGAGAATCCTGCGATGGACGGGTTTCAGTCCGTCGCGCAGATCGGGCAGCGCGCGCCCGATATTCACCGACATCGCGTAGTCCAGGTAGGACTGCCGCATGTCGTCTTCGATATTCAGCCGGGCAGGTTCGTTGCGATGCGGTTCGTTGCCGTTGGGGGTCTCAGCCATTGTCGATTACGTCTTTTATTCCTTGTTTATCCCCTCTCGTTGTCCAACAAGAGGGAATAAAAAGAGATTTGAACTCAGATATCGAGGTTGCGGACATTGAGCGCGTTTTCCTCGATGAATTGGCGGCGCGGCTCGACCTGATCGCCCATCAGCTTCTGGAACATCTCCTCAGCGTCCTCTTGCGAACCGATCTGCACCCGTAGCATCGTGCGCGTCTCCGGATTCATCGTGGTCTCCCACAACTGCTCCGGGTTCATCTCGCCCAGCCCCTTGTAGCGCTGAACCTCGACTCCCTTGTGCCCCGTCTCCAGCACTGCGTCGGCGACCGCCTTTAGCGTTTCGACCGTGCGCTCTTCGTCACCGCTCTTGAGCTTGTAGGGCGCCTTGAGCGCTTCGAGGTCGGTGTCGAGGCGGCGGATTTCACGCAGCTCGCCCGCGCGCATGAGCGCCAGATCGACCACGGTCGGAGCGGTGGCGCCATTGCGTGCGTGCCGAAAAATCGCCTTAAACGCGCTCTCTCCGTCGGGCTCGATCTTGGGCTCCAGGTTGAGTGCCTTGAGCTCGCCGGAAATCGCCCGCGCGAGCTTCTCGAGCTCATCCCGATCGCGGAAGCTCTCGTCATTCGCACGCTTGTCGGCCGTGAGACGCGCCAGCACCTCGACGATCGGCCGTTCCTTGGAGCGCCGCGCGAGTCCCTCGTACATCCGCTCGCGCTGGAGCGCCTTGCGCACCATCGTCTTGAGCGGCGCACCATGCAGCTCGCGCATCTCCTTACCCTTGCCGGCCTGGAAAGTCAGCGCCTCGGCGCCCAGGTCCGTCAGATAGTCCTCCAGCGCGATTTCGTCCTTGAGGTAGCGCTCCTGCTTGCCCTTCTTGGCGCGGAACAGTGGCGGCTGCGCGATGTAGAGGTAGCCGCCCTCGATGATCTCGATGAACTGGCGGAAGAACAGGGTGAGCAACAGCGTGCGGATATGCGAACCATCGACGTCGGCGTCGGTCATGATGACGACGGTGTGGTAGCGCAACTTGCTCACGTCTTTTTCGTCCGCCACGCCCATCCCGAGCGCCATGATCAGCGTGCGCAACTCTTGCGAGGAGAGCATCTTTTCAATCCGCACGCGCTCGACGTTGAGGATCTTGCCGCGCAGCGGCAGGATGGCTTGGATACGGCGGTCGCGGCCTTGCTTGGCCGAGCCGCCGGCCGAATCGCCCTCCACGATGAACAGTTCGCTGCGCGCGGGGTCGCGCTCCTGGCAATCAGCGAGCTTGCCGGGCAGCGAGCCCGAATCCAGCGCGCCCTTGCGCCGCACCAGGTCCTTGGCCTTGCGCGCCGCCTCGCGGGCGGTGGCGGCCTCGATCGCGCGGTTGATGATTTTGCGCGCGTCAGAGGGATTTTCTTCGAGGTACCCGCCGAGTTTCTCGTTGACCAGCGCCGCGACCATCCCCTCGACTTCGGAGTTGCCGAGCTTGGTCTTGGTCTGGCCCTCGAACTGCGGTTCGGGCAGCTTGACGCTGATTATCGAAACCAGGCCCTCCCGAGCGTCCTCGCCCTCCAGGCGCATTTCCTTATTCTTGAACAGATTATTTTTCTGCGCGTAAAAATTGACGGTGCGGGTCAGCGCGGACCTGAGTCCCGACAGATGGGTGCCGCCCTCGACGGTGTGGATATTGTTGGCGTACGTGAATATCACCTCGTGGAACGCGTTGGTCCATTGCAGCGCCACTTCGATATCTACGCCATCGCGCACGCCCTTGAAAAAGATCACATCGCTAAGCTGATCGCTGCCGGCCGTCAGCGACTCGACGAACTCCGCAATTCCGCCCTCGTAATGATATTCCTCGGCCTTGCCGTTGCGCTCGTCCTTGATGCGAATCTTTAGCCCGGCGTTGAGGTAGGCCATGTCGCGCAGATAGCGCGCGATCGTCTCGTACTTGAATTTTATCTCTGGGAAAATTTTTGGGTCGGGCGAGAAAGTGGTCTTGGTGCCGGTGAGCTTGGTCGCGCCGCGCTCTTCAACCTTGGTCTTGGGCACGCCGCGCTCGTAGCGCTGGTAATAGAGCTTGCCGTCGCGCCGGACTTCGACCTCGAATTCCTCGCTGAGCGCGTTGACGACCGAGGCGCCGACGCCATGCAGGCCGCCCGAGACCTTGTACACGCCGCGATCGAACTTGCCGCCGGCGTGCAGCACGGTGTGCACGACCTCGAGCGCCGAGCGTTTCTCAGTCGGATGCATATCGACGGGGATGCCGCGGCCGTTATCCTCGACCGAGATCTGATTGTCGCTCAGGAGGACGACGTTGATCTCGTTGCAGTAGCCAGCCAGCGCCTCGTCAACCGAGTTGTCGACGATCTCGTTAACCAGGTGATGCAGTCCGCGCTCGGCGGTGTCGCCGATATACATTCCGGGGCGCTTGCGCACCGCCTCGAGACCCTCGAGTACCCTAATCGACTGGGCGCTGTAACTGTCTTGCGTTTGTTTGCTTGCCATAGAAGAAGGCTTAGACCACCCCGCGATAACCGTAATTCCACGCGTCGGATGCTCGCACACGAGCGCGATCCGCGATCGCATCCAGTGAAATTTTCATCGAATACCGATACGTGCTTCTAAGAAAAACAGTTTAGTCCGAAGGGGCCATAAAGTAAAGAAAACGGGCGCTTCCATTCGCGGATTGCGCTTCCGCAATCAAACATCGGTTGGATGTAGGTCACAAAAAACCAAAAGCTGCGATTTTGTGGGTAGAATTGAAGGCTTTGGCAGCGCCGGATCGCGGGCGTTTTAAGAAAACGTGACGGTACTGTAATAGAATCGTGTTCGCATAGCAACAAGGGACGTTGTGGCCCTCAAAAACGACGTTCATTGTTCCAAAAATGGCTAGAGCGCGGCTGCGAGCTTCGCGTACATGGTCGGAGGCGTCGCGCGAACCTCGGGCAGACCGTCCATCTCGTCCACTTCGCGCAGATCGCTCAGAAAACGGCTGGAGTTCAGGTAGCCAACCTCACGCTTTAAGATCCGACCGTGCTTGTCGATGAAGACGGTCGTCGGCACGCCCCTTATCGCGTACTGCAGGGCCAGTTGTGTGTTGCGATTGTTGCGATCGGTGATGTCGGCCTGGAGACGGACGAAATGCGAGGCCGCCTCGATAACTGCCGGATCGCGAAACGTCGTACGCACCATCTCGCGGCACGGGACGCACCACGACGCACTGAAATCGATCACCACCGGTTTTTTCGCCGCGCGGGCCTGGTTGAGGACGGCGACGTCGTACGGATCGAAGGCAAGCTGCGCGGCAGGCTTGGCCGCAGAGAACGTCAGCATCCAGACCAACGCGCCCAGCGAGAGCGCCCCCAATACGCTGCGGAAGACCAGGAACGGACGCCATTGGCGTCCCGCCGGAGTGATGAACCCCAGGAAGATGCCGGCCGCGGCCGCGTAATACGGCATGATGCGCATCGTCCAGCCTCGCGCCACCGGGTCCAGAAAATATAGCGCCAGCCCGACCAGCACGAAGCCGAAGAGCTGCTCGATCCATGCGAGCCACTCGCCCGAACGCGGCAAAGCCCTGATATGCCCGGCCGCGAGCGCCAGCGCGATATAAGGCAGTCCGAGTCCTATCGCCAGCGTGAAAAAAAGCGCGAAGCCGAAGATGGGACTCGCACTGCGTTCGACCATCAGCAGCAGTCCAAGCACGATCGGCCCGATACATGGAGCCGCAACCACGCCCATCCCAAGGCCCATCACGAGCGATCCGAGATAGCCTGGCCGCGCCACTCCGGCTCGCTGCATCAGCCACTGCGGCGGCTGCAGCGAAAACATCCCGAAGCTGGAGGCCGCCAGCACCAGCAGCATCGCGGCAATCGCGATCAGCACCAGCGGATTTTGCAATGCCGCGCCGAACAGTCCTCCCGACAGCGCCACGGCCACGCCGGCCAGCGAAAAGGTGACCGCGATTCCGAGCACGTAGATAACCGCGAGCACCGCGATTTTGCGCGGCCCGCCGCCCTGGTTGCCGAAATACGCGATCGTCACGCCGATCAGCGGGTAAACGCACGGGGTCAGATTCAACGCGAGCCCGCCGAGCAGCACCGCGAGCAGACCGATCAGGATCCCATGGGCGACAAAGATATTGGCCAGTTCCGATCCGGGCGCTTGGGAGCCACCGGCGTCTGACCCCGACGAAACATCGGACGAATCGCCGGAGGCGTCGCTGCCGCTATCGCCGAAGGCCACGGCGACCACGCGAGCGCGCTCAAGCGCGGCGTGCGGCGGAGAGCCCGCGGAGGCCGGTTCTATCGAACCCAGTGAAGCGTTCGCGCTGACCTTGGCCGGCGGCATGCAGATGTTGTCGTTGCAGGGTTGATATTCCAGCGTAACCGCGACTTCCGCGCCCGAATCTGGCTTGAAATTGGCCGCCGCACTCAGCGGCACGATGAACTTCATCGTGCCGGTGAAAACCGAAAGTTTCTCGCCGCCGGAAAACGCGGGCGCGATCTCGTCGGCTGACGGATACGCTACGGCGCCCGCCTTTACCGCCGCCGGCGGCGTCACCGAGAGCGTGGTCCGGATGAAGTCAGCCGAGTTCGGATGGTCGGAGTTGATATGCCATCCGGGAAGTATCTCGGCCTCGACCTCGAGCTGGCTGGTAGAGCCCGGCTTGAGCGCGCCGCCGAGCTTCAGCGTGTTGATTTTGACGACTTCCGAGGGCTTCGGCAGATCCTGCGAGTCCTGCGCGCTCGCCGGCAGCGGCCATGCGAGCCGCGCGGCTATGGTGATTGCCAAAACAGCGACAGCCAATGCGCCAGACGGCCAGACGGCCGCGCCGGCGGAACCACGATTGGAGCTGCGTTCTTTAAGAAGGCGCCACAGGCGGCGATATCGATTCATCACCTGAATAATCCCGCAATCCGAGGCGCGGTTCCGCGCGGTCCGTTTCATGCGGTCGCGCTTCCCCATCCGGCGGCTCTTCGGCTCAACTTCCCGGCACTCCGTCGCCATCAGAAAGCGGCTCACTGCCGATGATCTCTAATCCGTAGCCTGGCAGATTGGCCAGCCGGGGCGCTTGGTCGGACAGCAGAATCATTTTGCGCACGCCGACGTCGCGAAGGATCTGCGCACCGATTCCATAGTCGCGAAAATCGGCCTCGGGCGGGCTCAGATGCGTGCTCGCGCGAAGGTACCAGTTGCGGCGCGCGGTCACTGAGGCACGGCTGCTGTCGATGTCGCTGGCGATCGCGTCGGACTCGCGCTTGAGGTAAAGGATAACCCCCTCGCCGATCGCGGCAATACGTTCCATCGCGGCCTGCAGGAGGCTGCGGGTATTGCGCGGCGAGTAACCGAAGACGTCGCCGGGCAGGTACTCGCGATGCGCCCGCACGCGCACCGGACGATCGGGCTCGATCGTGCCCATCACCAGCACCAGATGCTCGGTCGAATCGACCCGGTTGCGATAGACGAAAGCGCGAAAGTCGCCGTAGTGGGTGGGCAGTCGCGCCTCGGCTATCCGCTGCACCATCGTTTCGTTGCGCAGGCGGTACTCGATTATGTCGGCGACGGTGACGATTTTGAGTCCGTGGGCGCGGGCAAAATCCACCAGGTCGTCGCGCCGCGCCATCGTGCCGTCTTCCTTGAGAATCTCGCAGATGACGCCGGCGGGTTTGAGCCCCGCCAGCCGCGCCAGGTCGACCCCGCCCTCGGTCTGGCCAGTGCGCACCAGCACGCCGCCCTCGCGCGCGCGCAGTGGGTAGATGTAGCCGGGGCTGACGAATTCGGCGCCGGTAGCGTCCTCGCGCACGGCCTGCAGAATCGTGGTCGCGCGATCGCGGGCCGAAATTCCCGAGCCGCTCGCCCGCCGAGCGGTAATAGGCACGGTGAAGGCGGTGCCAAGCGGCGCCTGATTATCGCCGACCATCATGCTCAAACCGAGTTGGTCGATTCGCTCGGGCGCCATCGGCAGGCAAATCAGCCCGCGCCCATGCTTCGCCATGAAGTTGATGGCCTCGGTGGTGGCGAGTTCGGCCGCCATGCACAGGTCGCCCTCGTTTTCGCGCTGCTCGTCATCCATCAGGATGATCATACGGCCGCGGCGGATCTCCTCGAGCGCTTCCTCGATGGAAATGAACGGGGCCTTGCTCTTTTCGCGCGGAACTAATTCGCCGAACATGGTATTTAATCTTACACCACCGCCCGGCTCGGCGTGAACCCCGGCGGGAGCGACGATTTGGCGCGGTGGGCCGCGCTCGCCAGCCGTCCCCGACTTTGCCAAACTGGCCCCATCCCTCAAGTGAGCGCTTCCATCGAGACTTCTGCCGAGACTCCTTCCGGGGGCAACCCCGTTGCCGACGCTTCCGTCGAAATTGAACCACTGGCCGAGCAGCTGGGCGCGTTCCGCGCGCTGCGCCATCGCAACTTCCGGCTGTTCTTCGGCGGCCAGTTCGTCTCGCTCATCGGCACCTGGATGCAGTCGGTGGCGCAGGGGTGGCTCGTGCTCAAACTCACCAACTCCGCCCTGATGCTCGGCGTGGTCAGTTTCGCCGGTTACTTGCCGGTGCTGCTGGTGACGTTGTTCGCCGGCGTGATAGTCGACCACGCCGATCGGCGCCGGTTGATTGTCACCACGCAGGTGCTGCTGATGCTGAACGCGTTCATCCTGGCGGCGCTGACCTGGGCCGGCGTGGTGCGGGTCGAGTACGTGATCATCCTGGCCGCGATCAACGGCCTGGTGACCGCCTTCGACATGCCGGCGCGCCAGACTTTCGTGGTCGAGATGGTGGGGCGCGAAGATTTGCCCAACGCGATCGCGCTCAACTCGATGATCTTCAACGGCGCGCGCGTAGTCGGGCCCGCCATCGCCGGAGTCCTGATCAGCGTCATCGGCATCGCGGGATGTTTCTTTCTTAATGGGCTCAGCTACATCGCGGTCATCTGGTGTCTGCTCGAGATGGAACTGGTCGCGCGCGAACTGCCGCGCATCGGCTCGTCGATGTTCACGCGCCTGCGCGAGGGCTTCGATTACATCTGGCACCATCGCGCGAGCTTCTACCTGCTGCTGCTGATCGCGATCAATGCGGGCTTTGGGATGCAGTACTCCGTGCTGATTCCGGTCTTCGCCCGCGACGTGTTGCACGGCGGCGCCCGCGCTTACGGCTTTTTGCTCGCCGCCCAGGGCCTGGGCGCGTTGCTCGGCGCTTACGTGCTGGCCTCATCCAGGACACCGCGCGGGCTACGCAACAATCTCATTTTCGGCCTGTTCGGCTCCGCCACCGGGATTTTCATTTTTGGCTTTTCGTCCGCGATGTGGCTGTCGCTGCTGGCGCAGATGCTGATCGGCGCGGGCCTGCTCAACTACATGGCGACCAGCAACACGATGCTTCAGTTGTTTGTGTCGGACGAGCTGCGCGGGCGCGTGATGAGCATGTACACGCTGTCGTTCATTGGACTGGCACCGATTGGCAGCCTCGAAGTCGGCTACATCGGCGAGCGCGTGAGTCCGCAAATCGCGGTCGCGGCGTCGGCCGTCGCAGCGCTCGTTTGCGGCGTCATCCTGCTTGCGAGGCTTTCGGTCATCGCCGAGGCCCAGGCCGCGCGCGATCGCGCAGCCTGAAGGCTTGGGCAAAGGCTTGGTTAGTCCATGCGCGACGCGGATAATCGGACGTTCGTGTTGAGCGAGTCGAGTCTCAGATGAGTTCCCCTCCGGCGAAAAAAGGCCGCGCAGCAGCCGCGCGGGCCGGGCGCGACGCGCGCGCCGAGTCGTTGCGCGCGATGCCGCCGGTGGACGAATGCCTGCGCGCATGCGAGGGCGTCGCTGGAATCGACGGACTCGGGCGCGAGTACGTCAAGCTGATGGTGCGGCGGGCGCAGGCCGAACTGCGCCTCGCGCTCATATCCGAGCAGGGCACAGCCTCTGGCTCACCCACGCGCGAGTCGATGCTCGAGGAGATAGTCCGGCGCACGCGAACCGCGATCGAGGCCGACGAGCCATCCTTGCGTCCCGTGATCAACGCGACCGGCGTCGTGCTTCACACCAATCTCGGGCGCGCGCTTTTGGCCGAGCCAGCGATCGACGCGATGGCGGCGGCGGCGCGATCGACGGTCAATCTTGAGTACGACCTCGAGAGCGGCGGCCGCGGCGAGCGCGAGGCGCTGGTCGAAGAGGAGTTGTGCGCGCTCACCGGCGCCGAGGCGGCGACCGTGGTCAACAACAACGCCGCCGCCGTGCTGCTCGCGCTCAACTCGCTCGCCGCCGGCCGCGAGGTCGTGGTCTCGCGCGGCGAGCTGATCGAAATCGGCGGCTCGTTCAGGCTTCCCGACCTGATGGAACACAGCGGCGCGCGCCTGCGCGAAGTCGGCACCACCAATCGCACGCATCCCGCCGACTACGAACGCGCGATCGGCTCCGACACGGCGCTCTTGCTGAAGGTCCATCCCTCCAACTATCGCGTGGTCGGTTTCACCGCTGAGGTCGCGCTGCCCGAGCTGGTGGAAATCGGACGGCGCCACGGTATCGACGTGGTCGAGGACCTAGGCTCGGGTGCGTTGATCGATCTCGGACGGCTCGGCCTGCCGCGCGAGCCGATGGTCGCCGAGCGGATCGCGGCCGGTGCCGCGCTGGTGACGTTCTCGGGCGACAAGCTGCTTGGCGGACCGCAGGCGGGACTGGCGGTGGGGCGGCGCGAGCTGGTGAAGAAGATGCGCGCGAATGCGCTCCGGCGCGCGCTCCGTTGCGACAAGCTGACGCTGGCCGCTCTGGAAGCCACGCTGCGGCTTTATCTTCGCGCGGGCGACCTGGCCGCGGCACTGCCTACGCTGCGCTACTTAAGCCGCACGATGGGCGAGCTCGAGCTGGTTGCCGAGCGCGCCCGCGAGATCCTGGCCGAGCGACTCGGCGGAGATTTCCGTCTCGAGGTCGTGCCTGCGTTTTCGCAAATCGGATCGGGTGCGCAACCGACCGAAGAGATCCCCTCCCGTGCCGTCCGCGTTACTCATCCTGCGCTTGCGCCCGAAGCGATTGCTGCGATGTTCCGTGCGGCGCGCCCGCCCGTCATCGGACATATCGCGGACGACGCCTTCCTGCTCGACGTGCGAGCGGTGGACGATGCGGCGGCGTTCGCGGTATCCTTTCCTTCTACACGGCCGTAAGCCGGTGGGACCCCCGCCATGCGGGGCTTAGGGTTGCGGGTCTTGCATACGAGTTGGCCGCAAGCGAGGCGTGCAAACGCCAGGAGAGAATCCCATGCCCGATAAAACCTACAAGATAGTCGACGTAGTCGGCGTCTCCGACGAGAGCATTCATCAGGCCGTACGCAACGCAGTCAAGAAAGCAAGTCAGACACTGCGCCATCTCGACTGGTTCGAAGTCCAGAACATACGCGGCGCAATCGACGCCAAGGGCGAACCGGAGTTTCAAGTGACTCTCAGGATAGGATTCCGTCTCGAAGGCGGTCCTGTCTAAGTCGCGCGTGCCGACGAGTATCGCCGCGACCGATGCGCCGGGTGAAATGGCCCGTCCGCGGTGTCGGAGCGTACCTGCTCGCACTCCGCTGCGTAGACGGGCGCAGAATCGGATGCGCGAGGTGAACGGGTGAAATTCGCGACTTTCCTTTATCAGATTGGAGGTCCCGACCTCGCCCGTGTCGCACGCAGGGCCGAGGAACTGGGCTTCGAGTCGCTGTGGATCCCCGAGCATCTCATTTTGCCGGTGGAATACCGGTCGCGCTATCCGTACGCGGAGAGTGGCAGGCTGCCCGTGCCACCCGATACGCCGCTGCACGATCCTTTCGTGGCGCTCGCGTATGCCGCCGCCGTGACCAGCCGTATCCGGCTTGCGACCGGAATCTTTGTAGTGCCGCTACGCAATGCGTTCGCGACCGCGAAGGCGGTCGCGAGCCTCGACGTACTTTCCGGCGGCCGCTTAATCTTCGGCGTGGGTATTGGATGGCTGGAGGAGGAATTCGAGGCGGTGGGGATGTCGTTTGCCGACCGTGCGCGGCGCACTCGCGAGTACCTCGCCCTGATGAACCAGCTTTGGACCCGCAAGGAGCCGACGTTCGCGGGCCGGACTGTGCACGTCGAGGGAGTGCGATTCATGCCCAAGCCGATCCAGCAGCCCCGCCCGCCGATCGTCTTCGGCGGGCATACCGAGCCCTCGCTACGCCGGGCCGCACAACTGGCCGATGGATGGTACGGGATCGCCGAGAATCTTCACGACACGCGCGACCTGATCGCGCGGCTGCGCGGTCATGAACGCGCGCAGAACCGCTCGACGCCGCTGGAAATCACGCTTAGCCCGCGCCTGGAGGTCCCGCTGACCGTCGAGCTGGTCAACGAGTTCGCCCGCGCGGGCGTCTCAAGGCTCATAATCCCCGGCGCGCGTGATACCGAGCGTGCGCTCGCCGCGATGGAACAGTTCCACAGTCAGGTGATGGCGCGCCAATAACGGCTCCTGCGATGTTGGCCCGCGGAGCGCAATCTGCCGATAGCGCAACCGTAGCGCTGCGTGCGGCGCTGCGGATATCATTGAAGGTCAGGTCCGGAAGGTCAGGTCCGGCCACGGTGTTCAGGAGGCCGCTCTTTAAGCGATGAAAACCTGTCCACGATGCGCGAGAACCTATCCCGACGCCGAGTCGTTTTGTGAAGCAGACGGCACCGCGCTGGTAGCCGCTGGGGGAGCCCCCGTCACCGCAAAGATGGCCGATATTGAGCCGCAAATCGAATGTCCGGTGTGCGGCGGCAGGGCCGAACCGGGCGAGCTGATCTGCAATTTTTGCGGCGCGCGGCTGCCGGGCGCCGAGCCCATAGCCGCGCCCGGACCCGCGCGCGGCGCGACGCCTGGTGGTGCGGCCGCAGGATCGCCGCGCCGCCGCCCCGAGACCTATGTTCCCGCCCAGGACAGACTGACCGCGACCGAATTTACGCCGCCGATTCCGCCTGACGACGAGAGCGGTGACGAACCGCGCCGGCCTCTGGCAAGCGTAATCGGTTATTCGCTGGCGGCGATTGTCGCGTTGGCCGCTGGTGCATGGCTCGCAATCCATCTGAGCACTGGTCCCGCAACTTCGCCGCCAAAGACAGTCGAGGCATCCCCGGCCGCAACGGCGAGCCCGGCTGCCGTTGCAAGCGGCCCGACGGTCGACTTGGCGCATAGCGTGCAGGTGCAGACGATCGGCGAGTCAGCGGCGGCACCCGAGCGCAGCGTCGACGCGGCGCGCAAAGTTTTCGACCTTGGCAAAAGCGGGCTGCTCGATACCTACCGCGGCGTGCTGGCGGGCGGATCGCCGATTGACGACGGGATGATGGTACGGCTGACCGTGGCGCCCAGCGGCGCGGTGACCGGCGCCGTGGTGCGGACCTCTACGTCGCCCAATCCGGAACTCGACGCGGCGGCGGTCAAGACGATGATGGGATGGTCATTTGCGCCGATCAACGGCGGCGAAGTCGGCGTGGACTATCCGCTGATCTTCGCGCGCGACGCGGCCCAGGCCAGCGCTATCGATTCGGGCCTTGCCACCAAGGTCGCCGCCCTGGGTGGGACTTCTTCTCCTGAGTACGCCTTCGCCCCGGCGGCCGTGCCGACCGTCGGGCCGCCCCCGATAGCGGCGCCGGTTGTCACTACCCCCCCCACTCCCAGACGGCACAGGCGCATCGCCTCGGCGCAGCCGCCCAAGCCCGCATTATTGGAGCAGGTTCAGTCGACGCTGCATTCCAATCGCAAGCTTGGCCGGGTCAATGCCTATACCAATGGCGGCGTGGTGACGCTTTACGGCAAGGTCTTCGACGACGACGACAAACGTCTGGCCGTACGCACCGCGCGCAGCGTGAGCGGAGTCACCGACGTTATCGATCAGACGACCACCGACACGTCGGTCTGGGCCGCCCGGCAGCAACAGATCTCACAGGCGCTTGCCAGTGCGGGCCTGACGGGTGTCACGGTAAAGGTCATCGGGCGTGACGCGTACCTCGACGGCGAGGTCGCCAACAAACTCGATCGCGAACGCGCGGTGACCATCGCCGAAGGGGCTGCGCCGGTCACGGTGCGCACCAACCTGATTCGCGTCGCGGAGGGCAGGGTATTCGGCTTCTAGGTATTCGACTTTTAAAACCGCTATTGACATTCTTTTCGGCTGACGCTTAGACTGGCGCTAGGAGCCTTTCCGACCGCGCCCCTCCAGGAGGCCCCGTTTACAAATGGCTGAGACTGCGTCTTCGTGCAAAGAGGTTTTCGACAACATGGCCTCGCGGTTCAAGAAAGACGCCGCTAAGGGGCTTAACGCGACCTACCAGTTCGACCTCTCCGGTGATGGCGGCGGCCAATGGTACGCCGTAATCGCCAACGAGCAGTGCGAAGTCAAACAAGGAAAGGCGCCCTCGCCCAACATCACCATCTCCATGGCAGCGCAGGATTACCTGGATATGGTCAATGGCAAGCTCAATGGCCAGATGGCCTTCATGACCGGAAAACTCAAGATTGCAGGGGACATGGGACTCGCGCTTCGGTTGCAGAGCCTGTTCGGCTAACTGGAAGCCGCCCGATCATCCACGGTCCAGGGGAAGATCCAGGGAAAGATCGGAGAGCCAAAGATACAACCCGCTATTAGCCCGACAATATTCCGAAAAACCGCGTAAGGCTGGAGCGTGCGACAATCGTCGCCGCCTCTGGCGCCCAATGGACAATAGAAACAGGTGAATAGGCCGCGCAGCGTTCCGTCTCATCCGGCGGACCCACAGCCTTATTGGTTTTCATACCTGTCTTAAGCATTTTCGCTCATCGGGAATTAACCCGATAGGGGAGGAACAAAGGAAACATCACATGAGTTCGCAGGAAACATCAGACGATCTCGACAAAGAGCACGAGTCCCCCGTGGACGCCGATCAGAACAACCACGAGAACAACGACGAACTGGCTAGCAAGCTCTCGCAAGAGCTGAGCAACTGGCGGCGGCGGCGAACCACGGCACGGCCCAGGCAAAATGAACCCGACGGTGCAGGCTCCAATGCGTCACAGTCCGAGTCTGCTCGCACGATCAGGGTTCGCGGTCACGAAACCCTCGTGATTCGTAAGCCCAAGTTGGTGTCCAGGCCCTCCAACGCCACCGACCGCTCCGACCAATAGAGTCTCCGCCTCAATGCCATAGCCGCGAGATGATCCCCGGGCCGGCGGGCGAAGCCGATCACTCGCTTGTGCCTTGGCGCAGGCGCCGAGCACGCCGATTTGCCGCGCGCACACGGCGAAACGAAACCCTCGTTATGAGCGAAAAACCTCGACCGGCGTCTCGCGTGAGGCCTGCCCGGCTGGGTAAATCGTCGCCAGGTAGCACAACACCATCGAAGCTATCGCCACCAGCGCGAAACTGACCGGCTGCGCGTCGATCGGCAGAGTCGAGATGCCGTAGATTTTGCTCGGAATATGGATGAACTGGTAGCGGGAGAGCGCGAAGCAGGTAAGCGCTCCGATAGCCAGCCCCAGCGCGGTCCCGGCCGCACCGACGATTATCCCCTTGAGCTGAAAAATCCATCGCACCTCGGCCGGCGTCGCGCCCATGGCCAGCAGCACTGCGATGTCTTTGCGCTTTTCCATCACGACCATGATTAGCGTCGCGATCAGGTTGAACGCGGCGACACCGATCAGCAGCAGCAGCACTATCGCATAGACCCGCTTGAGCATCGCGAACCCGGCCGATGCCGCCTGGTCGTACTCCATCCAGTTGGTTACGCGAAACGTATTGCCGAGCGTGCTGCGCAAGGCCTCGGTGACCGCCGTGGTCTGATCGAGGTCATGCAGCTTCACCTCGATTCCGTCGGCCTTGCCCGGCCGTCCGAAGAATTCCTGCGCCGTGGCGAGTCCCATGAAAATCACGTCGCTGTCGATGAACTGCACGCCCGAGTTGAAAATCCCCGCGACCCGGAAATCGCCGCTGCGCGTGCTGAGCTGTGAATTGGGGCCCGCGATTATCGGCGCCACGATTCGCACCGGGTCGCCGGGCTTGACCTTGAGCTTGTCGGCCAGCGACCCGCCGAGCAGCAGGCCTGGAACCTGATGTGCTCCGCCGCTGCCGGCGCCGCCGGAGTTCGCCGGCGCGCCGCTCTCGAGCATCCGCAATGACGCCGCATCCACGTAGCGCTGAAGTCGCGCGATGACCACCGGGTTGCGCGGTTCCACGCCGCGCACGACCACGCCCGAAATTCCGTGCGCCGCACTGATCAGCCCCTGGCCCACGATATACGGGTCAGACCCGGCCACGCCGGGAGTCTGGTCGATGCGCTCCTCGACGGTCGCATAGTCGGAGATCGCGCCGCCGAAGCTTTGCACCTGCACTTGCGGACTCAGGCTGAGCATCCGCTGGCGCAGATTAGTCTCGAACCCGCTCATCACGGCCAGCATCACGACCAGCGCGGCCACGCCGATCGTCACGCCCACCGCGGTGAACAGCGTGGTGACCGAGATGAAAGCGTCCTTGCGCCGCGCGCGCAGGTAGCGCATCGCGATCATCAGCTCGAAACGCAAATCAGGCTCCGTTCCGATACGCCGTGGCGCGTCCGCGAAGTTGACCGTCGCTGGCGCTCAAAAGATCACCCGCTCCTCTTTGAGACGCGCGATTTCGGCTGCGTCGAGTCCCAGCATTTCGCCGAACACTTCGTCGTTGTGCTGCCCGAGCGCCGGCGCCGGTGTGCGCAACTCGCCCGGCGTGCGGCTCATCCGGTACGCCAGCCCCTCGTATGGCGACGGGCCCATCACTTTGTGATCGAGCCAGTGCCAGAAGCCGAAGGCCTCGAGATTGTCGTCGCGATGGATATCGACGCAGTTCTGCACCGGGTAGGCCGAGACGCCGGCGGCCTGCAACGCCACGGTCAGCGCGTCGGCATCCCGCTCGCGCACCAGGACGCCGACGAACTCGTCGAGCGCTGCGCGATTCTCCAGCCGCGCCGCCATCGTGGCGATGCGCGAATCAGTGGGCGGGTTACCCAGCACGCTGAGCATCCCACGCCACTCCTCGTCGTTGGCGACCGCCAGCGCCAGCCATCGTTCATGGCCGTCGACATCGGCGCATCGATAGGCGCCGTGCGGAGCGTAGCGCTCGGAGCGGTTGCCGGTCGGTCCCGCCACACGGCCGCTCGAGAAGTAGTCGACCAGCGCCGGCGCGAGATTGTGCAGCGCGGCCTCGTATTGTGACATGTCGATATATTGTCCTCGCCCGGTGCGCCGGCGATAGTCGAGCGCGGCGAGCAACGCGCAGGCGGAAAAGCGCGGCGCGATAAAATCCGTATACGCCCCGTAAGGCGGACAGGGCGGCTCTCCAGGCGAGTAGCCGGAAATGTGGTAGTAGCCGCTAAGCGCCGCCATCAACTGTCCGAACCCCGGGTAGAGCGCGTTGGGACCGGTCTGACCCTGCATGCAGGTGGAAAGCATGATGAGGTCGGGCTTGAGCGCGCGCAGATGCTCGTAGTCGAGTTCCCACTTGCGAAGCGCCTTGGGCGTAAAGCTTTCGGCCACGATATCGGCCCACGGAAGGAGCTTCAGCACCAGCTCGCGCGCCCTGGGCTTGCCGAGGTCCAGCGTGATGCTCCGTTTCGAGGTGTTGAAGCTGGCGAAAAACTGGCTCGCGTCGACGCCGGGTTTGGCGTCCTTCCATGGCGGCGCGAGGCGCAGGATGTCGGGCCGCGCCAGCGACTCGACCCGGATCACGTCGGCGCCGTTGTCGGCCAGGCACTTGGTCGTAATCGGTCCGACTCCGACCCACGAAAAATCCAGCACGTGAACTCCCTCAAGCGCGTAACGTCTCATCGTAGCCGCTCCACTCATCGAATTGGCCGCCGGTCAGATCGCACCGATCGCGCGCAGGCGTCCCAGGCGTGCGCTGTCGATTCCCAAAAGGCCGCCCCAGACTTCGCCATTATGCTCGCCGAGGCGCGGCGCGCGGCGTCCCGGGCCGACCGGCGTCAAGCTGAACTTGGCGAACGCGCCTGGTAGCGTAAGCGTGCGGCCGAGCGTGTCGTGATCGACGCGCACGAAGTAGTTGCGTGCCTTTAGCTGCTCGTCATCCGCGATATCGGCGGCGGTCGCCACGGGCGCCAGCAGGATCCGCCGCTTGAGCGCCTCGGCATAAATTTCGCGCTTGGTCATCGTGTCGAAAAAGCGCTGCACGCGATCCTCCAGGTCGGCAATCTCACGGTAGTCCTGCTCGGTCGCCTTCATCAGAATCCCCGGTACCCACGTCGACCAGTCCTTCGCGATCATCCAGTCCGCCGCGAACCCCGAAGCGGCCATCCATTCGACGAGCCCCTTCATCGAGATCGCGCCGACCCCGGAGCCGCCGGCGAGCACGGTCGAGATGTAGCCGTCCTTGCAGGAGTAGACGAGTTTGCGCCGCGTGCCGGTCGCCGTGTAATGGACGCCGGTGCGCCTTATGTAATCGCCGTGCAGGATCGGCATCGCCTGCTCGTTCATCAGGGTCCACACGACGCAGGCCTGCATGTCGATCACGACGCGCTGGCCCTTGCCTTCGATTTCGCGCGGGTAGTGCGCGAGCAGCGAGGCGACCGCGGCCTCCGCACCGGCGTGCAATCCGGCCTGCGGCAGGCTCATCTCCAGCGGCGGCCTGCCCTCGTCACCCATCAGGAACATCGGGCCGCCCGAGGCCCACGAGACGATGTCGGCGGCCTTGTAGTTCCGGCCCGGACCCATGTCGCCAAACGGCGTGATCGAAGTATGAATTATCCGCGGATTGAGCTCGGCGAGCCGCTCGTAGCCAAGTCCGATCGATTCCATATAGCCGACGGGGAACGACTCCAGCAGGAAGTCGGACTTGCGCACGAGGTCTTCGAGCAGCGCGCGCCCGTCGGGCGACTCGAGGTTCAGCGTCACCGAGCGCTTGCCGGCCTGATAGGCGATGAAATACAAGCTGCGCTCGGCGTCGGGCAGGTCGTCGACAAAGGGCGGGATGCGCCGCGTCGAACATCCCTGCGGCGGCTCGATCTTGATTACGTCGGCGCCCATGTCGGCGAAGATTTTGCCGCAGAGCGCGCCCTTTTCGTCGGCGAGGTCGAGCATCCTGAATCCGCTGAGCAGTTCCGAGCCCATCGATACTCCTGTTGCGGGAAGGGTGGCCAAACCGAATCGAAAACGCGTGCGGCGGCGCGATTAGCGGTTGGGGCCGCCGGCGGAGCGCGCCGCGCCGATCGCGGTTGCGTAGTCGGCGTGATCGGGAATCGTGAAGCGCGCGAGCATCGCGTCCATCCGCTTCTGCCGCTGCATGAAACGGAATATTCGCGTCAGCTTGCCGGTCAGTACGATATCGCGCTGGCCGCAGGCGCGCGCGGTCGCGAAACTCAGCACGCTTACCACCTCGACGATCATGTTCATGATCGCGAGCGCCTTGTCCTCGTTGGTCGCATCGGCGCTGATCTTGCCGAAGTTGGCCGCGGTGGCGCCGGGCTGCAGATCGCCGAGCGGGCCGCCCGCGATGTCGCGCACGGTCAGATCGATACGGCTCAAGTCGCCCCGCTCCGCCAGCGCCTCCAGCGTCTGCAGCGTGGAGACGCCGAGCATGTGCTTGGAAAGCCCCCGCAGCGTGCCGCCGCCGAGACCGGTGCCGCCGGAGTGTTCGATTTGGTCGCCGTGCACCGAAACCATCGCGGTGCCCGTGCCGAGCGACACCACCAGCGCGTCGGCCTTGCCGCAAAGCGACGTTCCGCCGATTCCGATCGCGGTGAACTCGCTTACCTTAATCACCGGCCGTCCGAGCAGCGTCGCCGAGAGCGCGCGCGATCCCGCCCCGGTGGCCGCCACGCACGCCACCTGGTCAAGCTTGAGTCCGTATTCTTCGACCAGTTTGCCGAGCGCGCCGGCCGCCGCCGCGACCGGATCATTAGCTTCGATCGTGACGACGTGGTAGTCGCCATTGTCGACCGTTACTGCGTCAGTGGTCGATCCGCCGATATCGATTCCGACGATCATTGAATGGTGCCGGCGCCTGCGTCCGGCCCGGCCTTCAAGGCTAGAATACGCGCGCCCCGCTGGCAAACATGTCTGGATGACGCGGGCGGGCCGGGGATGCGCCGGATGCGGCTGGCGAGGCCGCTGTGCTACGGTCGATTTATGGCCGGGCGGCGCAGCGGTAAGACCCCTCCAGAGCCAAGTCTGTTTCCTGCCAGGACGCCGGCGGCGCAGCCGTTGGCGGACCGGATGCGCCCGCGGAGCCTGGAGGAGGTTGTCGGCCAGGAGCATCTGCTCGGCCCCGACAAGATGCTTAGCCGGGTGCTCGCGGCGGGCGCGCTGCCGTCGATCATCCTGTGGGGCCCGCCGGGCAGCGGCAAGACCACGATCGCGCTTTTGCTCGCGCGTCAATCCGGCGCCACCTTTCGCACGATCACCGCGGTGGCGGCGGGAATCGCCGAGTTGCGCGAGGCGGTGGAAGAAGCGCGGCGCGAATTGGAAGCCGGTGGGCGGCGCACGGTGGTTTTCATCGACGAGATCCATCGATGGAACCGCGCGCAGCAGGACGCCATCCTGCCTCACGTCGAAAGCGGGCTCATCACGCTTATCGGCGCGACCACCGAGAACCCCTCGTTCGAAGTAATCGCGCCGCTGCTCTCGCGCACCCGCGTGCTGGTGCTGCGCGCGCTCGGCGACGAGGATATCGCGGCGATTGCGCGCCGCGCGCTCGGCGACACCGAGCGCGGCCTGGGCGCGAGCGGGCTCAAATTTGAGGACGAGGCGCTCACCGAGCTGGTGCGGTTTGGCGCAGGCGATGCGCGGCGCGCGCTCAACACGCTGGAGGTCGCGGCGACGCTCGCACGCGTGGCGAGCCGCACAACGATCGCGCCCGAGCACGTCCGCGAGGCGGCACAGCAGAAGATGCTGCTCTACGACCGCGCCGGCGAGGAGCACTACAACGTCATCTCGGCCTTCATCAAGAGCATGCGCGGCAGCGATCCCGACGCGGCACTGTACTGGATGACCCGGATGTTGGAGGCGGGGGAGGATCCGCTGTTCGTCGCGCGCCGGATGGTGATTTTCGCGGCCGAGGACGTCGGCAACGCCGACCCGCGCGCGCTCCAGCTCGCGCTCGCGGTGAAAGATGCGGTCGATTTCGTCGGGATGCCGGAAGCGGCGATTCCACTCGCGCAGGCCGTGACCTACCTCGCCTGCGCGCCCAAATCCAACGCGTCGTATCGCGGGATGCTGAACGCGCGCGCGGACGCCGTCGAGCGCGGCGCCCTGCCGGTGCCGCTCCATCTGCGCAACGCGCCCACCGGCTTGATGCGCAAGCTTGGCTATGGCGAGGGCTATCGCTATCCGCACGATTCCGAGGGCGCGCTCAATGAGCAGCACTACATGCCCGAGGAATTGGGCGAGCGGCGTTACTACGAACCTTCCGAACGCGGCTATGAAGGGCGGCTGGGCGAATATCTGGAGCGGGCGCGCCTCGCGCGCAAGAGCGGCAAGGGTTTGTCCGAGACGTCGAAAAAACCGCGCGAGTGATAAGAATGCCGTCTCGCCTGAAGATTCAGCAGCGCACGCGAGCAGCGCATCCGTAAGCTCTCTCTGGAGAGGGCGCTCAGCGATTTTTAATCTCTCCTTGACCTAGTCCAAGGAGAGGTCGGCGAGCATCGCGAGCGGCGGCAGACGTCAGCCTGAATCCCATTGTGCCGCAGCCATTTCGAGCGGGTCGCGAAAATCGATCTTGGAACCTCTGCTAACCCTCTCTTTACAAGGAGAGGGGATCGAGAACGCTCGAGCGATCGAAATCGATTGCGGGGCCGAAGCATCGCTTCGGCCCCGCAATCTCAAACTTTTGGAAACCCGCCGCCTAGCGCGCGCCGAGCACGGCATCCTTGAGCGCCTTGGCAGGCGTGAAACGCAGGCGGGTGCGCGCCGGAATTTTGATCGCTTCGCCAGTGGCCGGATTGCGACCCATCCGGGCCTTGGTCTTGCGCTTGCGGAAAATCCCCAGCCCCGCAAGGCGCAGCGAGCCTTCCTTCTTCAGCTCGCGCACCACGAGGGCCGTCAATTCCTCGAGCGCGACCTTGGCGTCTTTCTTGGACATATTAACTTTGTCGGCGAGATGCGCCGCGACCTGCGACTGCGTCATCATCATCCTCCTTGTGCGAGTGCGAGTTATCGCTGACAGAGGGTGAACCAGCGTCCGGCTATTTGCAAGCTTCGACGGCTCAAAATCATGCGTTTTTCTTAAGAACCGTGATGGTTTTTCAACAGCCCCAGCTTTGACCCATTGGGGCAGAGGCACTTTTTCGTCGCCCGATCGGCAGGGCGCGGTCCAGCTTGCGATTCGCGCTTGCGGGCTAATAGCGTACCTCCACCAGGCATAGGCCTGCGGCCGGCGCGGGCGCCGGCGCGAGCGCGCGGTCGCGGCTTGCGAGCAGCGCGGCGATTGTATCGGCGGGTGGCTTGCCTGCGGATCTGCCGCGTCCCACCTCGACCATCGCGGCCACCATCGTGCGCACCATGTGGCGCAAAAAAGCGCTCGCCTCGACGCGGTAAATCAGATGGCGCTCGTTCTCGCGCCGCCAGTGGCTGAGCGCGACGCGCCGCACCGTGGTCTTTTCGGCCGAGCCCAGCGAGCGGAAAGCGGCGAAGTCGTGCTCGCCGACGAACGCCGCCGCCGCCGCGTTCATCGCGCCGATATCCAGCGGTTCGCGCACCAGCCACGCCGAGTTGCGCTCGAACGCCGAGCGCAGCGGTTGGTTGAGCACGCGGTATTCGTAGATTCGAAGCCGCGCGTCGCGGCGCGGGTTGAAGCTGTCGCCAACTTCCGACGCTTCGAGCACCACGATGTCGGGCGGCAGGATCGCGTTGAGCGCGCGGGCGAGTTCGGCTGGATCGAAGGGCCGTGGCAAGCGCGCCGCGGCGACCTGTCCGCGCGCATGCACGCCGGCGTCGGTGCGTCCCGCGGCGAGCACACGTATCAGCCCGCCGAAGATTCGTGCGAGCGCTTCTTCCAGCTCGGCCTGGATCGAATTCTGGCCGGCTTGCATCTGCCAGCCCGAATAGTTGGTGCCGTCGTACTCGAGCTTGAGCCGAACCCGCATGGCTTTTTCTCGAGCGAATCTATTTGGAAGCGTGTCTACCAGAAACGTACTACGCGAGGCCCGGGGTTGTCACGGCGGAGAATTTCTCCGCCACCCACACGGCGTCGAGCGCGGCCAGGCGCGCGCTGTCGAACGCGCACCAAACCGACGCGCCTGCGGGAGCGGCGCCGAGCGTGACCAGGATAGCCTCCTGGCCGACCGCGTCGATAACGCCGGCGCTGCCTTCTTCGCCGGCGACCAGCAGCAGGCCGGGCGCGGCGCGCAGGCGCGCGGCGAGATTTGCCGGGTCGGGCGGATCGGGAATAAGCACCGTCATCGCCGAGCCATGGAGCACGGCGATATGGACGACCTCAAGCAAAAGTCGTGGCGTCGCGCCGAGCAACGCGGCGGTCTGCGCGGAAAGTGCCGCGGCAAGTCCCGGCTCCGCGGGGTAAGCGTTGAAGGCACGCTGGGTCTCGCCTTCCTCAAGACTGTGCGTGCCGCTCAGCAGTTCTCGCGCTTCACCGACGACCTCTTCTACGCTGTGCCGTCCCGCGCTGCTCGCGCCAAGCATCACCGTCACGCACACAACTCCATTTTGCGCGCCGGCCGCGTTGACGATCGTGGCGAGTGCATGCGCTGCGGGATGAGGGATCGCGATGACCTTGTTGCTCGCGGCGAACTCGGCGATGCGTTCCGCCGGGGTAAATCCGGGCGCGACGACGGGCATCGAGGGAACTTCCGAGGGCGCGCGCAGGGCTGCGCTCAAGTCGACCAGCAGCGGACCTGGACGCGCGCGAACGATATCGGCGGCCCAGCTCGGCGCGACCGCGAGGAATGCGATATCGAAACGGGAAAGCTCGGCCGGTTCGTGAAACTCCGCGACTATGATCGCCTCGCCCAACGCCTCGACGGTCTGGGTGGCGCCGCGCTCGGTCGCGAACAGCGCCAGTTCGGCGCAAGGGAGCGCGCGCGCATCGATAAGCTCGACTATCTGCTCGCCGACCGCGCCGGTGGCGCCGACGACGGCTATCCTGAGCTCGCGGCCTGGCGCCGCGGCCATCTCAGGCTTCCGCGCCTTCGAGTTTTTCCCGCACCAACCGGCCCATCGCCTTGCACCCGAGCATCTTGGTGCCCGCGCCGCCCCCGAGATCGCGCGTGCGGTAGCCCTCACGCAGCACGCTCTCGACCGCCTGACCGATTATTTCGGCTTCGGCACGCAATCCGAGCGAGTGCTCGAGCAGCATCGCAGCGGACAGGATGGCGGCGAGCGGATTGGCCTCGTCGCGGCCGGCAATATCGGGGGCGCTCCCATGAATCGGCTCGAACAGCCCAACGCGGCATCCCGCGCTGTTGAGCTCGTCGCCGAGCGAGGCCGACGGCAACAGTCCCATCGAGCCCGCCAACACCGAAGCCTCGTCGGTCAGGATATCGCCGAACATGTTCTCGGTAACGATCACGTCGAAGTCGCGCGGGCGGCGGATAAGATGCATCGCCATCGAGTCCACGAGCTGGTTGTCGAAGGCGACATCCTTGTATTCGGCGGCCAGCTCGCCCGCGATCTCGCGCCACAGCCGCGAAGTGGCGAGGATGTTGGCCTTGTCGACCGAGGTCAGGCGCTTGCGGCGCTCGCGCGCAAGCTCGAAGCCGTAGCGCAGCACGCGCACGATCTCCTCCTCGGAGTACACACAGGTGTCAATCGCGCCGCGCAGGTCGCCGTTGTTGCGCCGCTCGGAGGGCTTGCCGTAGTAGATGCCGCCGGTGAGCTCGCGGATGACTACCAGGTCGACGCCGTTGATGATCTCCTGGCGTAGCGGCGACGTGGCCGTCAGCTCCTTGACCGCCTTGACCGGCCGCACGTTGGCGAACAGTCCGAGCTCCTTGCGCAACGTGAGTAGTGCCTGCTCGGGACGCTTGTCGGCCTTGGGATCGTCCCACTTGGGGCCGCCCACCGCGCCGAACAGGATCGCGTCGCTGTCCTTCGCCTGCTTGAGCACGTCGTCGGGGAGCGGTCTGCCGAACTGGTCGATCGCATGGCCGCCCGCCGTGCCCTCCTTGAACTCGAGATCGAGCGCAGCGTTGCGAGCCACGACCTTGAGCACCTGCAGCGCCTCGCCGACGACTTCGGGGCCGATCCCGTCACCCTTGAGAACCAGAATCTTGTAGGCCATCTATGCTTGCGCAGTCCCGGCAGCGGAAATGAAGAGACCGATAGGTTGCGGGCAGATTCGCTTCAAGCGTCGCGAGTTCGTTGCAGAGTTAAAAGTTAAAACAAATTCAGGCAAACTCGATTAAACGCGATCGTGCGGCGGGCGGAATCTTCCCTTGTTCGACACCTTCCGCCGGGCGGCGGCGCAATCAAGCACGCTCCGCCCGACGCCATAGCACTTAGCCCAACGCGACTGCGGCAGCAAGCCCCCTCCACAACCTCCAAAAGAATCGGCCCTCGCAAAACGCTCGTAGCGCGCTACGCTCCCTCGGCCGGGCGCAGCACTGCCGACCGTACGCGGCCCTGCAGGCGGTTGAGCGCGTTGACCAGCGCGAGCGCACTCGCCATCACGATGTCGCTATGCGCGCCCTGTCCTGCGACGGTCATGCCGTCGGAGCACACCAGGCAGCTCACCTCGCCCAGCGCGTCGGTGCCGCCGGTGATGGCCTTGACCGAGTAGCGCTCGAGCGCCGGCTGCACGCCAGCCAGCTTGTAGATCGCCTTGTAGCACGCGTCGACCATCCCGTCGCCCGAGGCCTCGGCGATACACTCCTCGCCACCCCCGATACGCATCGTGACTTCGGCGTGCGGCGTGGTTTTAGCCGACGAGGTCACGCGCACGTCGAGCAGTTCGAAATGGTCCGCGGTGCGGCGCGTCTCTTCGTTGACCAAGGCCAGGATATCGTCGTCATAGACGATTTTCTTCTTGTCGCACAGCACCTTGAAGGCGGCGAAGGCCTTGTTGACGTCGATTGAGGCGGGGTCGATGCCCAGCTCTTCGAGCCGGTTGACGAAGGCGTGACGGCCCGAGTGCTTGCCCAACACCAGCTTGTTGGAGGGAATCCCGATGTCCTCGGGCTTCATGATCTCGTAGGTCAGCTTGTACTTGAGCACGCCGTCCTGATGGATGCCGGCTTCGTGCGCAAACGCGTTGTCGCCGACGATCGGCTTGTTGGGCGGCACGGGCTGACCGATGATCTGCGAGAGCAGGCGCGAGGCGGGGTAAATCTGGCGCGTGTCGATCCCGGTCCGCACTTCCATCAGGTCCTGCCGCGTGCGCAGCGCCATCACGACCTCTTCCATCGAGGTATTGCCGGCGCGCTCGCCGATCCCGTTGATCGTGCACTCGACTTGGCGGACGCCGTTTTTGATCGCGGCCAGCGAGTTGGCGACCGCAAGCCCGAGGTCGTTGTGGCAATGCGCGCTCCAGATTACGCGCTCGGCACCTTCGACGTGGCGCCGCATGTAGGCGAACATCTCGCCGAACTCCTCGGGAATCGCATGGCCGGTGGTGTCGGGCAGATTGATGATGCGGGCGCCGGCGCGGATCACCTCGGTGCAAATCTTGGCCATGTAGTCCCAGTCCGAGCGCGAGGCGTCTTCGCAAGAGAACTCGATATAGTCCAGATGCTGCTTGGCGCGCGCGACCGCCCAGGTCGAGGCGCTCAGCACGTCCTCGCGCGTCATGTTGAGCTTGTATTTGAGATGGATGTCGGAGGTCGCGATGAAGATGTGAATGCCGGGGTTGCGGGCCTTGTCGACCGCGCGCAGGGCCGCGTCGACGTCTTCCTCGCGGGTGCGCGAGAGGCTGACCACGGTCGGCCGGGTGACGGTCTCGGCGATTCGATGGACCGACTCGAAGTCGCCGGGCGAGGAGGCGGCGAAGCCGCCCTCGATGATATCGACGCCCAGACGCTCGAGCTGGCGGGCGATCGCAAGCTTCTCCTCGACGTTCATGGTGCAGCCCGGCGATTGCTCGCCGTCGCGCAGCGTGGTGTCGAAGATGCGCACGTAGTTGGGGTCGGGCAGGATGTCCCGGATGTCGGTTATCGTCTTGGCCATCGGCGTCTCTCTCCTCCTGCCTTCCGTAACGGACAGGCCGCAAGGCCGCGCGGCGGGCAAAAAAGAAAACGCCCCGGGCGGCCTTTTGGCCCTCCGCCCGGGGCGTTTGGTTCAGGTTTTTAAGTCGCTTCCTTAAGCCTGCCCCACGACGCTCCCGGCGAGGGCCTTAATAAGGCCCAGGCTAAGCAGCAGTCCCAGCAGCAGGTTGAGGCAAGGCGACATCGATGCCATCTTACGCGGGCCTCTAAAGCACAGTCAAGCAGGCGTCCGGCACTAACCTAAAACTCACACTCAATGGACGTGCGGGGGCGGCGGATTCTCGGATAAATCGCCCGTTGCGCGAGCGTTTCTCGCCGATGAGCGAGGCTTGCGCGGATTTGCGGGCGGAGCGGCGTGCCCGTCGGCCGGCGGACCCAGCACCGGAGCGAGGGCCTGGGGGCGTTCGCCAGTCAGGAGCAGATAAGGCCCGGAGGCAACGTAGGTCGTCGCCAGCATGAAAAACGTGAACTGAGGCATCGCGAACAGAAATGCCAGCACGAGCAGCATCATGGCCACCCGTTCCAACCGCGCGTGCTGATCGAAATTGAGCGTCTTGAAGCTAGGATAAGGCACGCGGGAGATCATCAGGCTTGCGAGCGCGACAGTCAGCGGCGCCATCACGATGACCAGCGCGTGCGGCGACTCAAACTCGAAGTAGCTATAGGCGAGCACGCAGCCCGCGATCATCGCGGCCGCGCCCGGCACCGGCAGGCCCACGAAACGGCGCTTGTCGGTGCTGGCGGTCTGCACGTTGAAGCGCGCGAGCCTGAGCGCCGCGCAAATCACGAACATCCCGGCGATCACCACGCCCCACGCGCCGAGCAATCTGAGCGACCAGCAATAGGCGATTACCGCTGGGGCGACGCCGAATGCCACCACGTCGGAGAGGCTGTCGTACTCGATTCCGAAATGACTCGAAGTGCGCGAAAGTCGCGCCACGCGGCCGTCGAGCCCGTCGCATACGAACGCGATCAGGATCATCACGGCGGCAAGCTCGAAATGCGAATTGATTGCCGAGACCAGGGCGAAAAATCCTGATAGCAGGCCGAGTGACGTGATGGTCGCGGGCGCGAGGAACACCCCGCGGCGCAAGGGCGCGACCACGCGTCTTTGCTGTTCTTTAAAGCGCCCCGAGAGGACCCGCATTCGATCCTGTGCGCTTGGGCTACTTTTCTGATTCCGGCTCATTGGAGCAACTCTCCAATTGTACTCTCTCCGGCGCGCACCTTGTCACCTATTTTTACCACTACCCGGTAGTCGGGCGGGACGAAATGATCGACGCGGCTGCCGAACATTATAAGCCCAATTCGCTCGCCACAGCGCACCGTATCGTGCGGATGCAGACGGCACACGATGCGTCGCGCCAGATAGCCCGCAACCTGCACCATCGCGTGCTGGCGGCCGCGGGCGTCGCTCAGCACGATCAGGTTGCGTTCATTGTGCTCGCTCGCGTGGTCGCGAAAGGCCGCATGGAAGGCCCCGGGTGTGTGGCGGACACTGATAATTTCGCCGCCGACGGGCGCGCGGTTTACGTGCACGTTGAGCGGCGACATGAAGACCGACACGCGATGGTAGCGCTCGCCTGCCGCACCATCAGGCAGCGGCATCTCCGCGACGTCGCTCACGGTGCCGTCGGCGCCCGAGAGCACCAGGCGCTCGCAAGCGGGGACTGGCGAGCGCTCGGGGTCGCGGAAAAATGCGGCAATCGCGAGGGCGCAGAGGATTGCGACCACTCCCGACCCGTGCCATCCGAGTGCGAGCGCGAGCGCTCCTGCGGCCAGCACCACCGCCGCCATCTTGACGCCCTCGGCCGCGATTCCGATCGCGCCGCCCACGCGCCGGGCTAAATCACCGGCCCGCAATGCCATCGCTATCCGTCAAACCCTGCCCGCTCTTAATTCTTGGCTTTGTCGACCAGGCGGTCGCTCGCCAGCCACGGCATGAAAGAGCGAAGCTTGCGCCCGACGTCTTCGAGCTGATGCTTTTCCGCTTCCTTGCGCAGCTCGCGGAAATGCGGCAGTCCGGCGCGGTACTCGGCGATCCATTCGTTGGCGAACTTGCCCGACTGGATATCCGCGAGCAGGTCCTTCATCGCCTGGCGTGAGGCCGGCCCGACCACGCGCTTGCCGCGCGTCATGTCGCCGTACTCGGCGGTGTTGCTGATCGAGTAGCGCATGTTGGCGATGCCGCCCTCGTAGATGAGATCGACGATGAGCTTGACCTCGTGCACGCACTCGAAATAAGCCATCTCGGGCGCGTAGCCGGCCGCGACCAGGGTTTCGAAGCCGTTACGAATCAGCTCGGTAAGTCCGCCGCACAACACCGACTGCTCGCCGAACAGGTCGGTCTCGGTCTCTTCGCGAAAGCTGGTTTCAATAATCGCCGCTCGTCCGCCGCCGATCGCCGATCCGTACGCGAGCCCGACCTGCTTGGTGTCGCCCGAAGGATCCTGCTCGACCGCGAGCAGGCATGGCACGCCGCGCCCTTTGACGTACTCGGATCGCACCAGATGGCCGGGGCCCTTAGGCGCGATCATGAAAACGTTGACGCTCGGGGCGGGCTTGATGAACTTGAAATGGATGTTGAAGCCGTGGCCGAACACCAGGTACTTGCCCGCGGTGAGTTGCGGGGCGACTTCGGCCTCGAAAATTTCGGAGCCCATCTCGTCCGGCACCAGCATCATCACGATGTCGGCGCGGCGCGCGGCCTCGGCGGTCTCGAAAACCGGCAGGCCCTGCTTGGCGGCCTTTTCCCACGAGGGGCTGTCCTTGCGCAGCCCGACGCACACGTCCATCCCGCTGTCGCGCAGGTTGAGCGCATGGGCATGGCCCTGGCTACCGAAGCCGAGAATGGCAATCTTGTGCGGGCGCAGACGGCTAAGGTCGGCGTCCCGATCGTAGTGGACCTGCATGATGGGATTCTCCTGGATAGATCCGCGGGATAGATTCGCGGAACAGATTCGCTAAATAAATTTCGGCCTGGCAAAAATTCGTCGGGACATCGCTGCTAGCCGGCCTCGCGCCTGCCGGCGGCGGTGCGATGATTATTCTCATGCTGCACCGCGCGGACCATCGCGATCTTGCCCGAGCGCACGATCTCCTTAATCCCCAGAGGACGAACCAGCTCGATAAACGCCTTGATCTTGTCGGCGTCGCCGGTCACCTCCACGGTCACCGCGCGCGGCCCGATATCGACCACGTGAGCGCGAAAGGCGGCGACGATCGAATCGAGTTCGGCCCGCGTACGCTCCTCGACCGAGATCTTCACCATCACCATCTCGCGGTCGATCGTGCTGGTGTCCTTGAAGTCGGTGACCCTAATGACGCAGACGAGCTTGTTGAGCTGCTTGTTGATCTGCTCGAGCGTCTGATCGTCGCCGGTCGCCACTAGCACGATCCGCGAGACGGTCGGATCCAGCGGGTCCTCGTTGACGGTCAAGGACTCGATATTGAAGCCGCGGCTGGAGAACAAGCCCGCCACACGCGCGAGCACGCCGAACTCGTTTTCGACCAGGACGGATATGGTATGGCTTGGCATCAGCTGGATTTACGGCCCGGGGCGCGAGGCGCGCGCCGCGAGCCTAGCGCGCTTCATGCTGATGGCGATGAAGGAGCGCCATGATGCGATCCTTCGAGGCCAGTTTCAGCTTCTGAATTCTTTTCTTTTCGATTTCCTCTTCGGCAGTCAGGTAGTGCTTGAGGCGGAACGATTCGAGCTGGCGTTTGAGCTCCGCGTGTTCCTCATACAGCGTCTTCAGTTCTTCGTCGTTGGTCACGTACTGATGGATCAGTTCTTCTTCCTTCGGCTCCATTTACCCTCACTCCCGAGGTTAGAGGACCAGCCTTGAAAATCGCCTCCGCCGACCTCACATACAGCGGTTCCAAGACGAATGCATTATCCACCTCCCCCGCCACCAGCCGCGCGGCGCCCAGCGCCGCCACGACTCGACCTCGCAAGCGCAGCCCGGTTATGTCCAGGCACGTCGCCTGGCCTCCCGCGCGCACGATCCAGCTACAGGCCTCTTCGGCCTTAGCGTCCCCGACCAACAGAACGTCGGTGCCAAGATGTGGAGCCAGGTTTTCGAGCGTGACCACGAGGTCATCTGATAACTTTTCTAGCCCATCGCCACTTGTCTGGTAAAGGGCAGCATAGACCTCGCCCTTACGAGCGTCCAGCACCGGGCAAATAAGCCGGGGCGCCGCCGTAGCCGAAACTTCAGCCAGCGCCGTCAATGCCAGCGTATCGAGGCTCGGTATTCCCAAAAGCGCGCATCCGGTCGCCAGTTTGAGACCCTTGGCATAACTCAGCCCAACGCGTAGGCCGGTAAACGAACCCGGGCCAATTCCGATTGCGATAGCCTTGAGTTCACCGGCCGCAAGCCCTGCCCGAATGAGCAGTCCGCCGACCGCCTCGGGCAGTTCAGCACCGTGCGAAGCTACCGAATGGGAGGCTTCGGCCAGGACTCGCCCGCCGACGACCAGCGCAAGGTCAGCTCGCGGCCCTCCAGTGTCGATTCCCAGCACCGGCCCGGCCTGAGCGCCGGCCGCCAGTGCGGCTTCAACTGTGCATAATGTGCGAGATGTCATTAACGATGACGAAAGTCATCAGCGCCACCAGCAACAGCAGTCCGATCTGCATCGCGAACTCGCGATGCCGCAGCTGCAGCGGCTTGCCGCGCAAGCCTTCGATCAGGAAAAAGAACAGATGGCCGCCGTCGAGCAACGGCACCGGCAGCAGGTTAATGATGCCCAGCTCCAGGCTCAGCATCACCGTGAAGCCAGCGACGTCGGCAAAGCCCTGCTTGGCCTCCTTACCGGCCATCTTGGCGATCATTATGGGACCGCCCAGCGCCTGGCGTGCCGGAGTCGTGCCGTTGATAATCAGCGCGATTCCCATCACCAGCCGTCCGCTGAGCTCTGCGGTCGATACCACGCTCTGGTACATTGCGCTCGACGGCCCGTAGCGTTTTACGCCCTCGTCGCCGCGTGGCAGAACGCCGATTATCCAGACCGGAGCCTTGTTGCCGAATCCGGTATCTTCCTTTTCACGGATCGGTGTCACCTGCAAAGACATCTGGCTCGGCGAGGCGTTCGGAGCCGGACGCGTGAAATCGATTTTGATCGGTGCGCCGCTGTCCGCCTTGATTGCGTCGGAAAGGTCAGCCCAGTTCTCGATCTTGTGCCCGTTGACCGCCAGAATTTGATCGCCCTTGCGCAGACCCGCCGAATACGCCGGCATCCCTTTCTTGATCTCACCCAGTATCGGCTTCACATAGGGCACGCCGTACATGAAAACAATCGTCATCAGCACCGGCGCGAAGAGGATGTTTGCGAGCGGCCCCGCCAGCACGATCTTGATCCGGGTAGCGAGGCTCTGGGTCGGGAAGGCTTGCGCGCGATAGCGATCAAGGAGCACCGCCGGGCGGGTCTCGACCAGCGCCTTGACGGCCTCGTCAACCGAACCACGGCGTTCGACCTCGGCCAGCAACAAAGCTTCGTCGGGCCGCAGCGCGCGGCCAAGTATGGCCTCGGCGCTGTCGGCCGGGTGAGGATAACTGGCAGGGTCTGGCGCCAAGGCATGAGCAGCGCCTGACGCTGACGTACTCGTGGAACCCCTGGTCGGATTGAACCCACCGCCAACCGCCGGTGCGAGCCGATGCGCGAGCGCGAGCAACATCTGTTGCGGCTCGGTGCCCAGTGAAGCGGCGGTGCCGTGTTGGCGCGCCGCCTCGAGCAGGTCGAGCTGCACTTCCTTCACGTAGCCTTCGAGCGTATCTGCCGTGGGCTCTTCGGCGACTTCATCGCCGAGCATCCGCACGTAGCCTCCCATCGGCGTCGCGCCGAACGCATACTCGGTCTCGCCGCGGCGAATACCGAAAAGTTTCGGCGGATAGCCGACCGAATAACGGATCACGCGCACGCCCGAGCGCTTGGCCACCAGGAAATGGCCGGTTTCGTGCACGATGATCAGAACGCCGAAGATTATTACGGCCGAGAGGATCGAAGTGATCATAATTTCCGATTATTCGACGGAAGGTTAGGCTGACAGGCCATTTTCATCGACTCCAATAATAAGCGAAAACCGTGGCAAAAACCATGCTGCATGTCCGATCGAGCAAACCGCCGTGGCCAGGGAAAATCCATCCCGAATCCTTTACCGCAACGCTGCGCTTGAGCGCCGAGCCGGCAAGGTCGCCCAGTTGCGCCAGTACTCCGATTGCCGCCGAAAGCGCTAAGGTTTGGCCTACGCTCCATCGCGGCACCAGTGATTGGCGCAGCAGCAATCCGGCTACTACGCATAGCGCGAGCCCGCCAATTGCCCCCTCCACGGTCTTTTTCGGACTCACCCGCGGAGCCAACTTGGTGCGGCCGAACCATGAGCCCGCGAAGTACGCCCCGGTGTCACTGACCATCGTAAGGAGCAGGACAAAAATTATCATCGCGATCCCGTCCGTCCGGTTGCGCAGGAGCGCAAAATAGGGAAACAACGCGCCGACGTAAAATGCTCCCAGCACCGTCAGGCCGATCCCGGGCGACGGAGCCCCCGCGCTCGGCGGCTCCTGCCCTACCCGCACCACCAACGCCAGCATCGCCAGAATCACACCGAGCGGGATGAACCATAGACGCTCGGGCGCCCACGCGAGCAGTATCGCCGACCCGCCGCCTGCGAGCACCAAAGCGCCGATCGCCCCGGGCGTCCGCGCCCGCGTCATCCCGCCTACTTCATAAAGCCCCCACACCGTCAGTACGCCCACGAACGCCGCAAACCACGCCGCTGGCGCGAAGAGCACCACCGCCAGCAGCGCGGGCAGCGCAACCAGCGCGGTCCATACCCTAGTTCGCAGCACGCAGCCGGTGGTTGGCGGAGCCGGCGTCCACTGCGCCAAAGCGGCGTTCACGAAGCTGATACGCCGCCAGCGCGTGGAGAAACTCGCGCTCGCGAAAGTCGGGCCATAGCGTGTTGGTGAAATAGAGTTCGGTGTACGCGAGCTGGTAGAGGAAAAAGTTCGATATCCGCAGTTCGCCCGAAGTGCGGATAAGCAGGTCGGGGTCGGGCAAGTCGACGCTGGCAAGACGGCTTGCTACGGCCTGATCGTCGACCTCTTCGGGGCTGAGCCGTCCCGCCGCAACTTCCTCGGCGATCCGGCGGGCGGCCGCCGTCACGTCCTGACGGCCGCCATAGGAGAGCGCCAACGCGACCGTCATCGAGCGGTTCCCGGCGGTCGCGGCGATCATCGAGTCTAGTGAGCGCCTGACCGGCGGCGGGAGGCGTTCGAGGTCGCCCAACGCGACCACCTTGATGTCGCGCTTCATCAGGCGCTTGGTCTCGGTGCTGAGATAGCGATGGAACAGCTCCATCAGGAAGCGCACCTCGGTGCCCGGCCGTTGCCAGTTCTCATTGGAGAAGACGAACAGGGTGAGATATGGGATGCCGATCTCGCGCGCGGCCTCGACCACTGCGCGCACCGAGTCCTTGCCGCGCCGATGGCCTTCGGGGCGCGAAAGGCCGCGCTGGCGCGCCCATCGGCCGTTGCCGTCCATCACGATCGCAACATGACGCGGCAGGCGGTCGGCCTCGAGCGAGAGGCCGGGAAATTCGTCCAGTGGGAGTGAAGAAGCCACTAACCGGATAAGCCGCCGCCGCATCCCCCTTGCGGGGACGCCTCGCGGGCGGTTCAGACCTCCATTATCTCGGCTTCCTTGGCCGCCAGCACCTTGTCGATTTTCTCGATGTGCTCGGTGGTGTGCTGCTGGACCTTGGTTTCAGCCGCGCGCAGCGTATCGTCATCGAGCTTCTTGTCCTTGTGCATTTTTTTGAGCTTGTCGTTGGCGTCGCGGCGATGGTTACGCACGGAGACCCGGAACTCCTCGGCGGTCTTGTGCACGTGGCGCACCAGTTCCTTGCGCCGCTGCTCGGTCAGCTCGGGAATCGGCACGCGGATGATTTTGCCGTCGTTGATCGGAGTCAGGCCGAGGTCGGAGGTCTGGATCGCTTTTTCGATCTCGTGCAATGCGCCCTTGTCGTAGGGCGTGACCACCAGCAGGCGCGGCTCGGGAGCGGCGAGCCCGGCAAGTTGGCGGAGCGGCGTGCGGGCGCCGTAATAGTTGACGTGCAGACCCTCGAGCAGCGCGGTTGAGGCGCGCCCGGTGCGCACGCGCCCGAGTTCGTGGCGGAAGGCGGCGACCGCCTCCTCCATCTCCATCCGCGCCATCTCGATCGCGTCTTCCGGCTTTTCTTCAGCGGCCACTTTCCACCCAGGTGCCGATCGGCTCGCCCATCACGGCCCTTCTTATATTACCCGTCTGGCGCAGATTGAAAACGATGATCGGCAGGTTGTTGTCCCTGCACATCGAGATAGCGGTGGAGTCCATCACCTTGAGGTTGCGTTCGAGCACCTCGATGTAGGTCAGGCGGTCAAAGCGCTTCGCCCCCGGTTCGCGCAGCGGATCGCGGTCGTAAACGCCGTCGACGTGATGGCTCGCCTTGAGGATGACCTCGGCGCCGATTTCCAGCGCGCGCAGGCTCGCCGCGGTGTCCGTGGTGAAGTAGGGATTGCCGGTGCCGGCGGCGAAGATCACCACCCGTCCCTTCTCGAGGTGGCGCACGGCGCGCCGGCGGATGTACGGCTCGCACACGGCCTGCATCGCGATCGCCGAGAGCACCCGGGTCGTCACGCCCGCCCGTTCCAGGGCGTCCTGGAATGCGAGCGCGTTGATCACGGTGCCCAACATGCCCATCTGATCGGCGCTCGAGCGGTCCATCCCGCGCGCCTCGTATTCGCTGCCGCGCAGGATATTGCCCGCCCCGATAACCATCGCGAGCTGGACGCCGAGAGCGGCTACCTCTTTGATTTCGCGGGCGAACGCGGCGAGCGTGTCGAGATCGATCCCGGCGCCCTGGGCTGGCGCCAGCGCCTGGCCCGAAAGCTTGAGCATCACGCGGTGGAAGCGTGGCTTGTGCGCCGCGCTACCTGCCGCCTCGCTCATTGCTATCGTCTCCCCCGCGCGCGGTTGACTATGCGCTGGCGGCCGTGTTGCCGTCGCGCGATTCGCCGAGCTGGAAGCGGACGAACCGGCGGATTTCGATCTTCTCGCCCAGCTTGGCTACGTATTCGCCCAACAGGTCGGTGATGGTGCGGTTGGGATCGCGCACCCAGGCCTGCTCGTTGAGGCAGATATCGCGGTAGAATTTTTCCAGCTTGCCTTCGACGATTTTCTTGACCACCGCTTCGGGCTTGTCCACCGACTGCGTGGCGTAGATCTGACGCTCCTGCTCGATAACCTCGGCGGGCACGTCTTCGCGGCTGACGCAGCGCGGATTGGCCGCCGCGACCTGCATCGCGATCTCCTTGACCAGGGTCTGGAACTCGGGCGTCTTGGCCACGAAGTCACTCTCGCAGTTGACCTCGACCAGCACGCCGAGCTTGCCGCCGGCATGGATGTAGGATCCGATCGAGCCCTCCGAGGCGAGCTTGCCGGCGCGCTTGGCGGCCTGTGCGATTCCGCGCTCGCGCAGCCAAACGATCGCCTTGTCGAGGTCGCCGCTCGCCTCCGCCAGCGCCTTCTTGCAATCCATCACACCGGCGCCGGTTTTTTCGCGCAATTCTCTGACGACGTTTGCGTTGATGTCCATTCTCTAAAGGATGTCTCTAAAGTTCTTGTCTCTATGGTTCTGGTCTGTAAGTTCAGCCGGGCGCCCTTGCTAGACGCTTTGGCTCGGCGGCTCGGGACTGCGACCTTCGTCGGCGCTCGCGCTCAAGTCCTGCTCGCCCTTTTGCCGTTCTTCGGCGGTCCGTTTGCCTTCGAGCACCGCGTCGGCCATCGCCGCGCTGAAAAGTTTGATCGCGCGAATCGCGTCGTCGTTGCCCGGGATGCGATACGCGATAAGGTCGGGGTCGCAGTTGGTGTCGACCACGGCCACCACCGGAATGCCGAGCCGCTTGGCCTCGGCCACCGCGATGTCCTCTTTCTTGGTGTCGATCACCCACAGTGCGTCGGGCAGCTTGCGCATGTTCTTGATTCCGGCCAGCGTGCCCATCAGCTTGTCGTGCTCATGAGCGTTTTCGCTCATTTCCTTCTTGGTGAGCGCCTGGATCATCTCGGGATCGGCCATTATCTCTTCGAGCTTCTTGAGCCGCTCGATCGACTGCCGGATGGTCTGGAAATTGGTCAACATCCCGCCCAGCCAGCGGTTGTGCACGTAGAACATCCCGCAGCGTTCGGCCTCTTCGCGCACGATGTCCTGGGCCTGCTTCTTGGTTCCGACAAAGAGCATCGTGCCGCCCTGAGCAGCGAGGTCGCGCACAAAGTCGTAGGCTTCGCGAAACATTCGCACGGTCTGCTGGAGGTCGATGATATAGATGCCGTTACGGGCGCCGAAGATGTAAGGTTTCATCTTCGGGTTCCAACGGCTGGTCTGGTGGCCGAAGTGAACCCCGGCTTCCAGAAGCTGTTTCATACTGATTTCGGTCATAGGTCCTCTTAGAAGCGTTCGTCCCAGCCCCCCTGGGCGTGGCGGACGACACTATTAATTATCAAGCTGCGCGGGCAGTTCCTAGCGTGCGCACTTTCTAGCCGTTCATCGATTCTAGGAATTCTTCGTTGGTTTTCGAGCCCTGCATCTTGTCCAGCAGGAACTCCATCGCCTCGACCGCGTTGAGCTGGGAGAGCAGCTTGCGCAGGATCCACACCCGGTTGAGCGTGCTGCGCGGCAATAGCAGCTCCTCTTTGCGGGTCGAGGAGCGCTGGATATCGATGGTCGGGAAGATGCGCTTTTCCAACAGGCGCCGGTCAAGGCCGATCTGCTGGTTACCGGTGCCCTTGAACTCCTCGAAGATGACCTCGTCCATCCGGCTGCCGGTGTCGACCAGGGCGGTGGCGATGATGGTCAGCGAGCCACCGTCCTCGGTGTTGCGCGCCGCGCCGAAGAACTTCTTGGGCTTGTGCAGCGCGTTGGAATCGACGCCGCCGGAGAGAATCTTGCCCGACGGCGGGACCACCGTATTGTAGGCGCGGGCGAGCCGGGTGATTGAATCCAGCAGGATCACCACGTCGCGTCCATGCTCGACCAGGCGGCGCGCTTTCTCGATCACCATCTCGGCCACCTGCACGTGGCGCGTGGCGGGCTCGTCGAAAGTTGAGCTTACGACCTCGCCCTGCACCGAACGCAGCATGTCGGTGACTTCTTCGGGGCGTTCGTCGACCAGCAGAACGATCAGAACGATTTCCGGATGGTTGTGCGCGATCGCCTTGGCGATCGCCTGCAGCATCATGGTTTTGCCGGTGAATGGCGCCGCCACGATAAGCCCGCGCTGGCCTTTGCCGATCGGCGCGATCAAATCGATGATGCGGGTGGTGTAGTCGTCGTGGTCGTACTCGAGCTTGATCCGTTCCTGCGGATAGAGCGGCGTCAGGTTGTCGAACAGGATCTTGTCGCGAGCCTTCTCGGGCTCCTCGAAGTTGATCGATTCGACCTTCAGCAGCGCAAAGTAGCGCTCGCCCTCCTTGGGCGGACGAATCAGGCCCGAGACGATATCGCCTGTGCGCAGGTTGAATTTGCGGATCTGGCTGGGCGAGATGTAAATGTCGTCGGGCCCCGGCAAGTAGTTGTAGTCGGGCGCGCGCAGGAAGCCGAAACCGTCGGGCAGAATCTCCAGCACGCCTTCGCCGAGGATCGAGCCGTTGCGCGAGGCCTGCGCCTGCAGGATGGAGAAGATCATCTCCTGCTTGCGCATGTTGGTCGCGCCGTCGATGTTGTACTCGCGCGCGATCTGCGCCAGCTCGGTTATCTTGGCGGCCTTGAGCACCTTGAGATTGAGCGCCCCGCCGTCGCTGACGATCCCACCCACGTGGCGCTCCGATGCGCTCAGCGCCTGTGAACTGCTGGTCCGGTAACGATCGGCGCCGCCCTCGGGCGTCATCGATGCGCCGCTCTCGCCGTCGCGCGCCTCGTCGTGATCGGGCGCGCCGTTGGCCTCGCCCGCTCCGGCCGGCGGCATGTGACGCGTGTGCGAGACGTTGGGCCCGTTGCGAATCTCGTCGCCCTGGCCTTGCGCCTCACCCCGAACCCCCCTGCCCTTGCCCATATGCCTTGTCCGCAAAATCCCTGACTCCAATTCGGCTGCGAAGTGACAGAAAATCTGATGCTGCCGATCCCTTGATGCAGCCCCCAAGCCGTCCGCGAGAGAACCGTCGCGTGTATTTATGACCCCGTACGAAACGTTGATTCGGGTTTTCCCGGGCCGATCAAATGGATTGAGGCACTTGGTCGCAACGGAGAGGCGACGCCCAATCTTCGGTGGGTCACTTGGCGGCTGCGGGCGATCCGGGGCCTGGCCTGCCTCGGTTCAATGCGCAGGTCCGAATACAAACCTATCTGAGCCTCTTTGAGCTGTCAACGGGCCACCTCCCCGTCCGCTCCCGGAGCGGACGAGAGAAAATCTGCACTCAGTTCGATCCAGCGCTCAAGGTCTGCGCGTCCCGTCGCGATGCCCCGCGCGATCAGAAAGCCGGCAAAGTCGTCCGGCGGCGGCGCGACGAATTCGAGCGCGGTGCGGGTGCGCGGATGACCGACCCGCAGCGCCAGCGCATGCAGCGCCTGGCGTTTGAACGAGGATGCCGCGTCCGCGAGTGTCGCATCCCTGGACCCTGTGGACTGGCGGCCGCCATAGAGCGGATCGCCAAGGCACGGATGCCCGATCGAGGACAGGTGTACGCGAATCTGATGAGTGCGGCCGGTCAGCGGCCGCACTCCGACGAGCGTAGCGCCGGCCCCCGCCGTTGGCATCCGCGCCAGCACGCAGACCTCGCTTACAGCTTCGCGGCCATGGCGTGAGTTCACCGACATCCGCTTGCGCTCGACCGGATGGCGTCCGACCGGGCTCATGATCGAAAAACGCTCACGTCCGATCACTCCGCGCACCACCGCGAGATAAATCTTGCTCACCGTGCGCTCCTTGAACTGGCGCGCCAACTCCATCCGCGCAAACGGCGTGCGCGCGACCACCATCACGCCCGACGTGTCCTTGTCGAGTCGATGGACGATTCCCGGGCGCATCACGCCGCCCGGCTCGGCCATCGCCGCCATCTCGGGAAAGCGCGCGAGCATCGCGTCGACGAGCGTGCCGCCGGGATGCCCGGGTGCGGGATGGACCGTCATCCCGTGCGGTTTGTTGACGACTACGATCTCGTCGTCGGCATAGAGCACTTCGATTGCGGGCGCGTCCGCCTCTCCGGGCGACGTTGCCGCTGCCGTGATTGCCGAGGGGTTTTGGATTTCGATTCTGTCGCCCGCGCGAACGGCGTCGGCGGCGCGCGCGGGAGCGCCGTTGAGCCACACCAGCCCGGCCCGAATCATGCGCGCGGCCTGCGAGCGAGAGAATTCCGCACCCAGCTCGGCGGCGACGAACACGTCAAGCCGCATCCGCCCAGGCACCGACTCGACCGTCAGGGTGCGCGCAGTCACGGCGCGATTATAGCAGCCGCACAGAGCGGCGCGGCCCTTTGCGCGCAGCTACGGCCTACAGGCGATAAGGCGCTGGATGGCTTTTCTCGTAGGCCGCTATCTCTTTGTCGTGCGTGAGCGTCAGCGCCACGTCGTCGAGCCCCTCGATAAAACATTTCTTGGGGAACGGATCGATATCGAAGCGCGCCGACCATCCGAACTTGTCCGCGACCGTCTGCGCGGGAAGGTCGATAGTCAGTTCGTAGCCGTCATGCCGCTTGATCGCGGCAAAGACCGCATCGACCTCTTCAAGCTTGAGGATTATCGGCAGGAAGCCATTCTTGAGCGAGTTGTTGCGGAAGATGTCGGCGAAGGAGGTTGCGATCGCCGCCTTGAAGCCGAAGTCAGTGAGCGCCCACACCGCGTGCTCGCGCGAGGAGCCGCATCCGAAGTTGGCCCGCGCAACCAGGATCGACGCGCCCTTGAAACGCGGCTCGTCGAGCACGTAGCCCTTGTCCGGCTGATTGCGCCAGTCGAAGAAGAGCCCCTTGCCGAGACCGCTCCGCACCACGGCCTTTAAGAACTGCTTGGGAATCACCTGGTCGGTGTCGACGTTGGACCGATCCATCGGAGCGACCAGGCCGGTGAAATTCTTGAACGGTTGCATCGCGCGCTTTACTCCAGGAGAAAGCTATCAAGCAGAGAAAAACTGCCAGCAATGCTGGCGCACGGATGCGCCGTTTGCCGGAGCCGATCGAATAGCACAAATCGGCGGCCGGCCAAATCACCAGGACGAATAGCCGAGCAGCACGAACGCGTGAAGCACTCTCGCGGGCATCACTTCACCCTTCGCGCGCCACGCGGCTATTCGCGCAACGCACGTTGGTTGTGATCTCGCGACGCCTCAGCGTCGCGACTATGTGACTGCCCGGGGCTATCGCGCCCCGCACCGGCGATCAGGCCTCGGCTGCAGCTTTGCCGTTGTGACCGTTGGCATTGGCGGTGCCGTTGGCGTTGAACGCGCGCGACAATTCGACGAACCGGCGCTGCAGTGCCTTGGCCGGCTCAAACGCCTTGATCAGATGCTGCAACTGATCCTGAAATGCGGTCGCCGGCTCCATCGCGGAGGCCAACTGCACAAGCTGCTCGTGAAAAGCCTCGGCCACGCGTTCGAGCTGGCTCTGGAACGCCCGCATCGGTTCGAAACGATTGGCCAGGTTCTCCAGATGGCTGTGGAAGCCCTTTATCGGCTCGAAGGCCGCGGCCACATCCGCCAGTTCCTCCTGAAACGTTCTGATCGGCTCGAAGACGTCGGCCAACTGCGCCAACTGGCCCATCGGCTCCAACACCTTGGCCAGCCGGGCGAGCGTATCCTCGGCCGACTTCATCGGGTCGAACACTTTGGCAACTGCCTGGTCGGGTTGTAGAGAAATAAATGACTCGTCCAACTTCCTGCCTCCTCCTAGTTGCAAAACAAATTCCCAGCGTCCAGCGAATCTTGAACCCAACAGGCGCACCCGGTTCGGCGAGCGGCGCATCGAATTCGGGGCGGCTTGAATCTCACTTTCCAATCAACAGGTCACGTTCCAATCAAGGGGCTGGCGACGCCCGCGCGGATAGTGAATTTCGAGCGTCGTGCGCCTTGAATAGCAAAAGCTGATGTAAGCGATTCCAAGTTCGTGCCGACCATAAAAGCATATTAAAGATGAGCCCCGTAAGTAACGCACTTGAATCATCGGGGCAAGGATTTGCTGCTACACGTATCCACTGAAATGCTTGCGCCAACTGTGCGTAACGTCGCGCGAGGGCCTGCTTGTGAGACCTGCGCGGCGGGTTTAGACTCGCCTCGTGGGCGTCGAAGGCAAAGCCATCAGCAGCACGCAGTCGCTCAACGGCAATCCCGACGCGACTGCCGAGACAAGTCCCTCTACGCCTCCAGATACCAGCACCGACGCGACCATCGGCCGCTTCCGCGACGCGGTCCAGAGCATCAAAGAAGCATCGCCGCCGGTCGAGAAGTCGGCCGAATCGCAGGTCGACTCGCTAACAGATTCAGCCGACCGATCCGCGGCGCCGCTCAAAAGAGTGATGGCCGAGCAATTCGTGTTGGTCGATTCACAGGGCGAGCATCGCGCGACGCTCTCGCTCGATGCGGGCGGCGCCCCGGCGCTAGCGCTCAGCGACGCGAGCGGCCGCGCCCGCGCGGCGATTCGTCTGGGCGCCGACGGCGCGCCGTCGGTGGTGCTCTATGACACGAGCGGCAGGCGGCGCCTCGAGGTCGCGCTCAAGGCCGACGGCGCAACGGGTCTTGGATTGTACGACGAGGCGGGCGAGGGGCGCGCGGAACTGGTGGTCGCGGGCAGCGGCACGCCGTCGCTTTCGCTGTACGGGCCCAATGGCAAGCGGCTAGCCAAGCTGCCGACGAACCGCGAACGTTAGCTTGCCGCGAGCGCTAGCTTTCCTTTTCTGATTTTTACGTTCGCGGCACGCGCGCATCGCCGACTTAAACAATGCGGCTAGTGCGCTGGCCACTCGCGCACGTCCACGAAGTGTCCGGTCACCGCTGCCGCCGCCGCCATCACGGGGCTCACCAGATGCGTGCGTCCGCCTTTGCCCTGGCGCCCCTCGAAGTTGCGGTTCGAGGTGCTCGCGCATCGCTCGCCGGGCTTCAGGATGTCCGGGTTCATCCCCAGACACATGCTGCATCCGGATTCACGCCACTCGAAGCCCGCGTCCACGAAAATGCGATCGAGACCGAGCTTTTCCGCTTCGGCTTTGACCTGCTGAGATCCCGGCACCACCATCGCCTGCACGCCTTTGGCGACTTTGCGTCCGCGCACGATCTCGGACGCCGCGCGCAGATCGCCGATACGTGAGTTGGTGCACGATCCGATGAAGACGCGGTCGACGCGGATGTCCTGGATGGCCGTGCCCGGCTGCAATCCCATGTATTCGAGCGCGCGCTCGACCGCCTGGCGCTCCGCCGGGCTCTTGAGGCTCGCCGGGTCGGGCACCCTGCCGGTGACCTCGACCACCATCCCCGGATTTGTTCCCCAGGTAACCTGCGGTGCAAAAGCCGCCGCGTCGAACGTGATGCTCTCGTCGAAACGCGCGCCGTCGTCGGTGCGAAATTTGAGCCAGCGCTCGGCCGCCCGGTCGAAGTCCGCTCCGGTCGCGACGAAGCGCCGCCCGCGCAGATACTCGACGGTCTTGGCGTCCGCCGCGATCATCCCGGCCCGCGCGCCCGCCTCGATCGACATGTTGCTCACCGTCATCCGCTCTTCCATCGAGAGCGCCTCGATCGCCTCGCCGCGGTACTCGATGACGTAACCGGTGCCGCCGTCGGTGGTGATGCGTCCGATGATGCCGAGGATCAAATCCTTGGCAGTCACGCCGGGCTTTAGGCGCCCGTCGACGCGAATCTCCAGCGTCTTGGGCTTGGCCTGCCACAGGCACTGCGTGGCGAGCACGTGCTCGACCTCGCTGGTGCCGACGCCGAAAGCGAGCGAACCGAACGCGCCGTGCGTCGCGGTGTGGCTGTCGCCGCACACGATGGTCATCCCGGGCTGCGTGAGACCCAACTCAGGTCCGATGACGTGCACGATGCCCTGTTCGGGCGCGCCGAGGTCGAACAGGCGCACGCCGAACTCGCGGCAGTTGCGGCGCATCATTTCGATCTGCACAGCCGAATCGGGATCGGCGATCGGCTTGGTGCGGTCGGTGGTCGGAACATTGTGATCCTGCGTGCCAAAGGTGCGGTCGAGCGCGCGCACCTTGCGACCGCCGTCGCGCAGAGCCTCGAAGGCCTGCGGCGACGTAACCTCGTGCACCAGGTGCAGATCGATATAGAGCAGGGCGGGCTCGCCGAGTTGCTCGCGGACCACGTGGCTCTGCCAGATTTTTTCGAAAAGCGTCTCAGCCGCCATGACGGGAACTATCCTCTTGTCCAGATAAACGCTGAACCTAGCATTATGCCGCCGCGGCCCGCGCCGTCAAATATGCTCCGTCGCCCAAATGCGCTCGCGCCTGGTCGACTTAATCTCGGAATGACGGCCGTTGGCTGCGGGACGTAAATTAGCGGAAATCCGGTGCGCTACCGGCCGGAAGCGCGGAGCTGGTCGGGCTCTTCGTCTTTCGACGCGGGCGGCGCATGACCGAGGCCCGCGTCTGATATCCGGGTGAAGGCCGCCGCTGAGTCCTTGTGCTCCGCATGCTCGATCGCACGCGAAACCGTCTCGGCGCGCGTGGGTCCACGCTGCTTGCCGAGGAAAGGCTTGACGATGAGGTAAATGACGTCGCGAATCGGCATGAAGCGCATGAAGCGGCGCAGGAGCCGCATGGTCTGGAGCGGATAATGAGTCAGCTTGTAGATGAATAACCGGCGGAATCCTGCGGTACGCTCGCGGTTGATCGTTTCACCCGGCAGGCAGGTCGGGTCGATCTCGGAACACTTGAAATATTTGAACCAATCTGTGGCGTCGTCAACCAGTTTGCGGTCGATGTATTCCTGCCACAAAGGCGTGCCGCGATAGACGCACAGGCGGTTGAAGGCAAAGGTGTCCAGCCGGAGCCTTGATGCGAAATCGAAGGTCGCTCTCAGGTCGGATACGGTTTCGTCGGGATTCCCGACCACGAAGAAGCCGTGCACGATCTCGATACCGGCCTGCTTCGCGTTGGTGACCGCAGTCTCCACCTCTTCGAGGGTCTGTTCTTTCTTGAGCCGGTCGAGGACCTTCTGGCTGCCGCTCTCGACCCCGAACATGATGGTGCGGCAATTGGCCTTCGCCATCGCCGGGAACAAATGCTGGGCAACCGAATCGACGCGGCCCTCGCAACCCCACTGGATAGTCACGCCGCTATCGACGAGCCCTTTGCATATCGCTTCAATCCGCTTGGGCTGCAACAGAAAATGATCGTCGACGAAGTACACCGAGCCGTAGCCCTGCTCCTGCAAATGATTGAATTCCGCGACCACGTGCGCGGGACTGCGCGAACGCCATTTGCCTTGGTTGAAGATCGGAATGTCGCAAAAGACACATGGCCACGGGCATCCGCGCGAGGTCTGCATCGTAGTGAAACGCTCCATCGAAAGGACTGCCGGCACATCCAGCGGCATCGACTCGATGAACTCCAGGGGGAGGCCTTCGCGGTCCGGAAACGGCCACTGATCGAGGTTGCGCTCGGCGGAGCGGTTCGGATTGTTCACGACCTTGCCGTCACGTGCCCAGGTGAGTCCCCCAACCGCGACGGGATCCTCGAGCTGCTCGAGCAGATCGAGAATGAGCTGCTCGCCGTCGCCGCGGCAGACAAAATCCACCTCCGGGCATTGCAGTTTCACCAAGGAAGCATTAAGCGTCGCGAACACCCCGCCGAAGGCGAGTTTCACCGAGGAATCCGCCGCGCGAATCTGACGGGCGAGAATCTTGGCGTAGGGATAACTGGTCGTGCTGAGAAAACTTAACCCGACCAGTTGTGGCTGACGCCTGCGGATTTCATCGATGATGACATGGTTCGGCGTCTCAGGATTGGCCTGATCGAACATCACGCATTCATGCCCGGCGCGCTTGAGCACGGAGGCCAGCGACATGATTCCGATCGGCGGGAAGCCCATTACGCGGATATTCCCGTTTTTCGCGCGGCCTGCCGCCGGCATGGCGTAGAATTGCGGATCGCGAATATGGATTAGAAATATCAGCACGGCCAACTCCAATCGCCGCCAGCGCTCTGAGGCGGAATTTCCATTCTGGATTCTTTTCCGATTCGCACCGACGACGGGCGGTTGCAAACCCGAAGCTCAAGCCCGATTTTGAGTCCAAAGGGCTTTCCACGATGCCGCAACCTACTCGCGCATGATGCTTCATCGCGGACACCGTGGCAAGATAGCCATCCGGGGCAAGGTGCGGCGCCGGCAAGATCCAGTCTTGCAGCAAGATTCAGTCTTGCAGATTGACTTGGCGGCGGCGCACGGTTTGAAAATCGAAAGGGGGGAACGATGCGATCGAGTTACGACGCGGTCGTTATCGGCAGCGGCTTCGGGGGCGCAGTCGCCGGATGCCGCCTGGCGCAGGCTGGACTCAATGTTGCGATTCTGGAGCGCGGGCGGCGCTACGGGCGCGGCGAGTTCCCGCGCGATTGGAACGACCCCATCAAAGGCTGGCAGTGGGCGTTCGGCCAGGGCCTGTTCGACGTCCGGCCCTGCGGGGAGATGACGATCGTGCAGGGAGCCGGATGGGGCGGCGGCTCACTCATCTATGCCAACGTTCATCTGCGCGCGCCCGCCGATCTCTTCCAGAGCGGATGGCCGGCCGGATACAGCCGCGCGGCGCTCGATCCATACTACGACCTCGTCGCCTACATGCTCGACATCGCGCCCATCACGGCGTCCAGCCATCTCGGCGTCCCGCCCAAGGCCCAGTGGATGAAGCAGGTGGCCGGCCGCCTGGGGCGCGCGGCCCAGTTCTGTTACCCAAATATCGCGGTCGATTTTTCCCCGCCCGGCGTGGCGCATCGCAACAAGTTCGGCGTCGAGCAGAGCGGATGCACCTACTGCGGCGAGTGCGACATCGGATGCAACGTGATGGCCAAGAACACACTCGATCTCAACTACCTCGCGCTAGCCGAGCAGCACGGCGCTGCTGTCGCACCGCTCTGTGAGGCCCTGCGTATCGAACGCAACGGCGCCGCCTACAAAGTCACGTTCAAAAATCACGCGGCCGGCGCCGCCGAGAGCGCGATCGCCGCGCGCACGGTTTTCCTTTGCGCGGGCGCAGTCAACTCGACCGAGCTTCTACTTCGATGCCGCGACGAGTTCAAAACCCTGCCCGCGCTGAGCGCGCGGCTCGGCCAGGGTTATTCGGGCAATGGTGATTTTCTCGCGTTCGCCTTCGACACCGCGACGCCGTTCGCGCCCTCAAATGGCCCCACGATTACCACTGGTATCGTTTACGACCGCGGCGCCGGCGCCGACCGCGTGTGGTTCATCTTCGAGGAGGGCGGGTATCCGAAGGAGATTGCCGGCCTGCTCCAGGTGCTCAACCCCAGGAGCGGATGGCTCAAGGACGTGATCGATCTTTCAAGTGACGTGCTGAACGCGGCCATTAGCGTCGCGAGTCGCGGCCGGCTCGGTCCCGGCGCTCCGCCACATGACGACACGGCCGTATTTCTCGCGATGGGCCGCGACCGCGCCAACGGCATGCTCGCGCTCGACCCGCTCACGCGCGCGCTCAGGGTAAGCTGGGATGTCGCTTCGAACGCGCCGCTCTATGCCGCCGAGGAGCAATTCAGCACCGACGTGGCCAACGCGATGGGCGGGGCGGTCGCGTTCAACCCGCTCTGGCATCGGCTCCATCGTCCGGTCTCGGTCCACAACCTGGGCGGCTGCGTGATGGCGGACGACGAAGCAAAGGGCGTCACCGACGCGGGCGGCGAGGTCTTCGGCTACCCGGGACTCTACGTGCTCGACGGCGGCGCGCTGCCGGCGGCGACCGGCGTCAATCCCTCGCATACCATCGCCGCAGTGGCCGAGCGCAACGTCGAGGGCGCGATTCGCAAGCTCACCGGCAATCCCGCCTGGCGCGCACCCGAGGCCGCGAGCGCCGAGTCGGTTAAAGATCCGTTGGCCGGGATTTGATCCCCGCGACAGGAGGAGTTATGGCGCTGCAAACCGACGAGGTGGGACTGAGCTTCACCGAAACCATGAAAGGCTTTCTGCAAAAAGGCGCCGCCCCCGCCACGCCGGAGGACGTCGCCGCCTACGTCGCGGCCGAGCGCGCCGGCCAGCAGGCCAACACCTACATGGAGTTCACGCTGACGATCGCGATGCCGAACCTCGACGTGTTCCTGGCCGACGCCCAGCATCCGGGAATCGCCAACGGCACGGTGCGCGTCGACAGCTTCACCGGCCCCGCCGGCGTGCCGGTCAACGACGGTCTCTTCAACCTCTTCGTCGAGACCGGCCGCGCGTATGATCGCCGGATGCTCTACGCGCTGCCGTTTGTCGGCGCCGACGGCCAGCCCTATCTGCTCGACGGCTTCAAGCTGGTGCGCGACGACGGGCGTTTCGACGTGTGGGGGGCGACCTCGACCTTGTACACGGTGATTCGCGCCGGCCACGATCGCACCGGGAGCGTGCTCGCATGCGGTATCCTGCACATCCTGGTCGTCGACTTCATGCAGCAACTCGGGACGTTCACGGTCTCGGGCACCGACGATCCCGCGCGCAAGGCGGCGGCGCTCGCGCAGTTCGGGCACATGTTCATGGGTACGTTGTGGGACGTGTTCGTGCGGCCGCGGCTCTCGCCGTAGTCGCGCCGACGCGCGCTCGAACGTCTAGATTGCGCAACGGCGCACGGAGGTGAACCCGATGAATCTTCCGGCAGTGGAAAATTACACCATCACGACTCCCGACGGCCTCGAGCTTCGGCTCGCGCACTACCGCGGCGGCGATAAAGGTCCGGTGGTTGTCGTGCATGGCGCGGGCGTATGGAGCGGGATGTTCCTGCTGCCGACGGTCGACGAGCATTTCATCCAGTACTTGGTGAACAACGGTTACGACGCCTGGCTGCTGGATTGGCGCGCGAGCATCCAGTTGCCGCTCAGCCAGTTCACGCTCGACCAGGCGGCGGAGAACGATTTTCCTGCCGCGATCGCCTTCATCCGCGAGCGCACGCGCGCGGATTCGGTGCAGGCTGTCGTCCACTGTGCGGGCGCGAGCGCGTTCTTCATGGCGCTGGCGGCGGGTTATCTGCGGGACGTGCGATGCGTCTCGTGCTCGCAGATCGCGCTCCACTACGCGGCGCCGGCGGCGACCGAAATAAAGTGCATGCTCAACCTGGGCGACGTGTTCGCGGACCTCGGCGTCGACTATCTCTCCGCCACCGAGGACCCGCGCCATCCGATCTTCCAGAAGATGTTCAGCGCAGTGGTCGACATGACCAACCACGAATGCAACAGCACCGTCTGCCATCGCATCACTTTCATGTACGGCCATCTCTACCGCCATGAGCGCCTCAACACCGCAACTCACGATCGGCTAAGCGAGCAGTTCGGCGCGTGCAACATGACCGCGTTTCGCCATCTCGCGCAGATCGTCAAGCGCGGCACAGCGTCGAAGTTCGACTACGGCGCGACGGAGAACTTGCGCCGCTACGGCGTCGCCGAGCCGCCGAGCTATGTGCGTCCCGAGCACCTGCGCATCCCGATTACATTCGTTTCAGGCGAGCTCAATCAGTGCTACCTGCCCGTATCGACCGAGCGCACGTTCCAGTGGCTGCAAAGCGTCAATGATCCCACGCTCTATCGCCGGCACGTGACGCCGGGCTATGGCCATATCGACAACTTCATGGGCGCAACCGCCAACCGCGACTGCTATCCGCTGTTCCTGGAGCAACTCGAGGCCTGTCCCGCCTAAAAGAGAGCTTTGCATAACCCACGCGCTAGGCGTCTGAGCGACCGGAGACATGGGTAACACTTTAGACCGGCAACATAGGTAACACTTTTTCGGACTTCGACGGGGAGGAGAGCGCGGCGGGCTGCCCTCCACGCCCCGCCGTTGAACCCTGGC
>Ga0073928_10000058_pt1 | contig 239820 bp, 217 predicted proteins | sample PaiPotPPA55metaG_FD_76969 | JGI IMG/M metagenome (GOLD analysis project Ga0073928, IMG submission 76969) | Iron sulfur acid spring bacterial and archeal communities from Banff, Canada, to study Microbial Dark Matter (Phase II) - Paint Pots PPA... ...
GTTGGAAACCTCGTGCCGGACATCCACAATGGTCCGGATCGGAGAAGTCACCCGGTATCCCTCTCGTTCCTCTACTTCGTCGGCGGAAATGTCCTCATAGTGGAGAATCAGAATGGGGGGAATTTCCGCGTTGCGGCGAAAGCTGCGTGGAACCGTCATGTGCAGTTTCGCCGGCATGACATCTGAAAGATCGTAAATGCTAAGTGCCGTTTGATGAGAATAAATACCCTGGGCCTGATCATCCCGGTTTCTAGACCAAAGGGACCAAAGGATTAGATCTGGACGTTCGGGCATGGGGAACCGAGTCAGGCGATAAACACCACGGTGTTCCCGCACCCAGTTTCCGGTCCGCACGTGATAAGCGTGATGCGTCCGATCGAAGCCTGCATCCTCGGCCTGTTTGGCGGTGAAAAAGCCGCCTTGTGTTTCCGCCACGGCGAAAAGTCTGGCTTCGGAGTCTTTGACAGACCGTTTCATGCTCTGAGCATATCTTATCGCGGAAAAAACCTATCATCCACACAAATAGCGCAATATTTGCGCTATTTGTGCAACGTTGGAGCGCAGCCGTAGCGCTCCGTTCCAGCGAGTTCAAGCTCAAATCCGGCATAAACGGTTCCCCCTACGGGCTGCCCCCATTTATTCCGTTTTGAGCTTGAGCTCGCTTCCGCTTCGCACTGAAGGGTCACCGTATTTTGTTTTTGATTACTTGCTCGCTCGTTCCTCGCTCTCAAAAATCAAAACCAAAACGTCAGTTAAGGGCGGGAGGCAGAAAGTCGGGCGGAGAAAGGCCCTCACTTTGTGCAAAGCGAAATAGCCTCAAGCGACTTGGTGTAAGGCCAAACGAGTTTTGCTTTCCACAACCCGCGGTAGACTCCCGCAGCATGTCGGAATTTGTGATATCGACATCCCCGCGTGCAGCTGGGCTGCGTGTGCGAATGAGGATGGACGAGGCCGGACCTGTTATTGGTTTTGTTATTACTCAACCGGCGTCTTCAGCGTAAGTCACTTACGCTGAACAACTTGGAGGCGAGGGGAGTTGAACCCCTGTCCTAAAGACCATCAATCTGAATGTCTACATGCTTAGCTGATCAAGGTAGATGAACCAGATGGATCAGCGCACACGGTTCATCTTTGCGGCCACGAAATTTTCTCGTCCTCCAGCGCGGTCGCCCCGCCTTCAGACCAGCCTGCTGTCGTCGTTCCCGACCTTAGCAGGCGTCCGGCCGGGAACGTCACGGTCAATTAAGCCGCGAGAGCCAGTTCTTGGTTGGCTTTTGATTTTTTGACTCGATTTTTAACGAGGCCAACGAGTCGTCCTCGGCATGCGATCCAGTTATCAGACCTTCAGTCGAAACCAGTACGCCCCCATTTAAGAGATGGAGACTATACCTTCCTCTACCCGAAGCTGCAACCTAAGTGGGAGCGGAAAATCGGTGCTATTTCTTGGCGATCCCTAAACGGTTCTTTTGGTGAGGATCTTAGTATAAGAACTCGCTTGCTCGTTCGCGGCTTTCGCGGGATGTCTGTGCCAATACCCCGGCCCTATGTCGTCGGATAAAAGCCACCCGGACTATCACCTTGGCAATACCGATGCCGGAAAGGTGGTAGCCATCGAACAGGATGCTCGTACGATCAATAGAGCGCGGGAGCGCGCTACTGAGGCAGGCCTGAATAACATCGATTTCGTACAGGCCGATATCGCTGAACATTCGACGGCTTCAATGTTTGATGCGGTGGTCGGCCGTTACATTTTGCAGTTTCTTCCGGATCCGGTTGCAATTTTACGATCGGTAGCGAAGCGAATCGTTCCCGGCGGCGTTATCGCGTTTCAAGAAGGCTCTTGGAGCCCGTTCCTTTCGCTTTCAGCACATTTGCCGCTCTGGTTCGCCACAGTTTCGTTGCTTCAAGAATCCGGTATGCGTTCCGGGGTAAACCTTGAGATGGGCCCCGGTTTACACAAAACCTTCCTCGAAGCTGGGCTACCCGCGCCTCGCATGCGTCTGGAAATGGAGTTGGCCAGTGATCCGGATTTTGTCCGATGGACCTCTGATTCTCTGCATAGTGTCCTTCCGAAAATTCAGCGGCTTAACCTTTCGTTGACGGCTCTAGGTGACCTTGTAACCCTGCAGGAGCGCTTGCAAAGCGAGGTGGCGATGTCCAACACGGTTGTACCCTGGATTGGCCTAGTGGCGGCCTGGTGCCGCCAGCCTGCCGGTTAGGGAGCAGGCAAAAGCGCTAACGGCCCTGACCGGAGTTCACTTGGTCCGGCTTCGATAGTCCAGATGCCTCCGGAGGAGTCGGCATACGAGGTACCGAGCGTTCCCCGGACGAGCGGGAGCTCGTCCCTACCGAGCATTTTTCCCTCTTAATCTTTGCGCCTTTGCGTCTTTGCGTGAGATTTTCTCTGTTCCGTCGGCCTCGCAAGCGAGGCGCGCTACGCCGACACAATCCAATCGTGAGCCGGGTCGTTTTGGAAACGCCAGATTCGTTTTGGACCTGCCATGACGTTCAGATAGTAGGATTCGTAGCCGTGAGGAACAACGACCGGGTGGTAGCCGCGGGGAACCAGGACCACATCGCGATCTTCGACCGCCATCGATTCATCGATGTCGCGCGAGTCGGTATAGACACGTTGGAATATGAAGCCCTGCGATGGATTGATCCGATGATAGTAAGTTTCTTCGAGTAGGCTCTCGGCCGGCAGATTATCGACTTCGTGTTTGTGAGGCGGATAACTGGAGGAATGGGAGCTCGGGGTTTTAACCTCAAAGATTAGCAGGGATTCAGCAGGTTCGTTTTCGGGCAAGATTTCGCAGACGTGGCGTACATTGGTCCCTTTGCCGCGGGAGAGCCTTCGCATGTTAGCAGGCTCTATCAGCCGAACCGGAAGCTCGCCTTTGGCCGGCGCACCACCGATAGCAAGCTCGGTCTCGGTCTCGGCGGTGACCGTTAGCTTGGTGCGTGGCGGTACGTACACCGCATAGGGAGCTACATCGTCAAAAACGGTTTTGCGTCCGCCGATTTCTTTCCAGGTCTGGCCGCCGGCTTCAGCGGAGGCGGTTCCGGTCAAGACGATGGCGCAAAGCTCTTTGGCATCCTCAGAAAAAGTCAAAGTTTCACCCGCGGAAAGCTGGTAGACGGAAAAACTGACGTAACCCCACTTGGCGGACTCAGGAGTTACCTGGACGAGTTCTTTAGAATTTTTCGTGGGTTTGATGAGTAGGTTCATAATGGGTTAGGCGATATTCCTGATCTCAACCAGGGGTCGCGGCGGTGGCGACTGCGTTTTTCAGTCCAAAACCATGCTGCGCCCTGAGCCAAATTTTAGCTCCTGATCGCGTTGGACTGCTGTAGACAGTCGCCGCTACCGGGGTGTCGTTTCTTACTTACTGCCGTGATGCTTCAGCTGGTCGAGAATGACGGCGCCGACAATGATGCAGCCCTTAATAATCTGTTGCCAGTACGCGGAGACGTTGGTGAGGTCGAGAATGTTGTTCAATACGCCAATAATGAGCGCACCCACGATTGTACCGGCCACGGTACCGATACCGCCGGCCGATAATGACGCACCTCCGATAACGGCGGCGGCAATGGCGTCGAGCTCGTAACCCTGACCTAACCCGGGCTGGCCGGAGCCGATACGAGCTGATACTACCAGGCCTGCTAATCCCGCCAAAAACCCCGCGTAAACATACATCAGCATCTTGTACTTGCCGACGTTGATGCCGGAAACCCGGGCTGCCTGTTCGTTACCACCGATGGCGTACACGTACTTGCCGAATTTGGTTTGCGAATAAAGCACGTGCGTGACCAGCGCCATTAAGACTAGAAGCAGAATGGGAACCGGAATGCCGAATAAATCGCCCTGGCCAATGAAATTGTAACCGTCCGTTAAATCCGAGATCGGACGGCCGCCGGTGTAGAGCAGGGCTGAGCCGCGGATCGCCGTTAAAGTCCCCAGAGTGGCGATGAATGGCGGGATCCGGGTTTTGGCGACCAAACTTCCGTTAATCAAACCTACCAAGGCGCCGGCGCCGCATGCTGCCAATATGGCGACAAAAAGCGGCACATGCAGGCCCTTATAAAAAGCAGCCGGATAATCCGGTAGCTGGGAAAGACTGGCGGCAACCACCGCTGACAATCCAACGACTGAACCGGACGACAGGTCGATCCCGGCGCTTACAATGACGCCGGTAACACCAAGCGCGATCAGTCCGACAACCGACATCTGGCGTACGACGTTAATGAGGTTGGTCTTGCTCAGAAACGCGGGCGACAAAAGCGAAGCCACGATCAGCATCGCGATGAAGACCAGAAAGATGCCGTACTTATTAAAGATAGTTCTAAGAGCGCCGCCGGCCTGACGCCATTTCGCCGGTTGCGCCTCGGTTATTGCTGCTGGGGTTTCCATAACTTGCCTATCTTAGGCAGCGAGGCTGGACAGAACCTGCATGCCAGTGGCCATTTGCAGGATCTTCTCCTGGGTCGCTTCACCTCGCGCCAGCTCGCCAACTTTATCACCTTCATGCATCACCATGATCCGGTCGCTCATTCCCAGAATCTCCGGTAGTTCTGATGAGATCATGATGATTGAGCGGCCCGTCTTCACGAATTCAGTCATCAACCGATAGACTTCGGATTTAGCGCCCACATCAATCCCTCGGGTAGGTTCGTCGAGGATGAGCAGATCCGGATCGGTCAATAGCCATCGGGAGATCAATACTTTCTGCTGATTCCCGCCGGAAAGGTTCTTGATAATCTCCAGGAGGCTCGGTGTCTTAATCCGCATGGTACCACGCATCCTTTCGCAATCCTTTTCAATCTTAGCAAAATGAACAAAGGGACCGACCATATAGCTATGAATGTTTGCGATGAACATATTCTCGCGAACACTGGCATTGATATAGAGTCCGGTAAGCTTGCGGTCCTCGGTGAGTAGAGCCATTCCGGCTGCAATAGCGTCCTTGGGAGACTTGATCGAGACGGTTTTACTGTTGACCTGAATCCTTCCGTTGTGGGTGCGAGTGACTCCAAAAACGCCTTCTATCAACTCGGTGCGCCCTGCGCCCATGAGGCCGGCCAGGCCGAGGATTTCACCCTTTCTAACCTTGAAACTAACGTCTCGAAATCCTTTTCCGCTCAGGTTTTCGACCAGCAGCATCACGTCTCCGACCGGGACGGTCTCTTTATGGAACATATCCGTTAGGGTGCGTCCCACCATCTTCTCGATCAGAATGCTTTCGGTGAGTTTGGCAGTCGCTTCGGTGCCCATATATTGGCCGTCACGAAACACCGTGACTTCATCCGTGATCTTGAAAACCTCGTCCATCTTATGGGTGATGTAGATGATGGCGTGTCCCTCGGCTTTTAGAGATCTGATAATGGAGAAGAGCACACCAACTTCCGCCTCGGTAATAGCGGACGTGGGTTCATCCATGATGATCAAGTCCGAATCGTAAGAGACGGACTTGGCGATTTCTATTAACTGGCTTTGAGCGATGCTGAGATCAATCATCCGCGAGGTCGGCTTGATTTTGATGCTGAGCCGATCCAGGAGCTCGGTCGCCATCTTATTCATCTTGGGCGTATCAACCAGGCCGTACCAGGTCAGTGGCTCGCGGCCGAGGTAGATATTCTCCGCCACGGTCATCTGCGGCACCGGGGATAACTCCTGGTGGATCATGGAGATGCCTTTGGAGAGTGCATAGTGAGTGCTGGTGATATGCAGCGTTTCGCCTTTGAAGGTGATGGTGCCTGAATCCGGCACATAAATGCCGATGAGGCATTTCATCAGGGTGGATTTGCCGGCGCCGTTCTCCCCCATCAAACCGTGCACGGTTCCTTTGCGTACCCGGAGCTGGACATCGCTCAGCGCGCGGACGCCAGGAAACCCTTTCGAAATGTTCTCCATTTCGAGCACATAATCCGTTCCCATAGCTGGGGGCGCTACGCGCCAGCGCTTCGCGCAATGACAGATGACAAACTACAAATGACAAATCGAGTCAGAAGATTTTCGCCGAGTTTATCGAGTAAAGGCCGATGGATTGCGTCGCGCCCTGAGATATTCGCGAAAACTGTCGCTGATCATGCCCTGACCCGATCTGTCATCTGTCATTTGTCATTTGTCATTGCGTGAAGCGCTAGCGCGTAGCGCTGGGGTTACTTCATGTACTGCTTGTAGTTTTCTTTGGTGATCTTCTGGTAAGGAATCCAGATTTTGCCATCCACCACTTTGGGATTTGGTTGTTTTTTGACCAAGAGATAAGCAGCGTTAACGGCTTCCTCACCCTGGCCAACTGGATCCTGGAAAACGGTATTGTTAAGTTCACCTTTTTCCATTGATTCCAAGGCATCATGGCTGCCGTCAGTACCGCCCACCGGAATCTTGCCTGACTTGCCAGCGGCTTTGATGGCCTGGAGCGCGCCAAGCGCCATCTCGTCATTATTCGAAGCGACACCGTCGATTTCCTGACCAGATGCCAGCCAGTTTTCCATGATGGTTTTGCCTTGTTCCCGCTTCCAGTTTCCGGTTTCTTCCCGGACGATCTTGATATTCGGAAACTTCTCCTTAACCACCTTCTTGATTCCGTCGGTGCGGCCGATAGCAGCTTCGTTGCTGAGTTCACCCATCAGAATCACGACATTGCCCTTGCCACCCATGGCTTTCCCAAGCTCTTCCATGTTCATAATCCCGGCTTCGATCGAGTTAGAGCCGCAATAGACAACCTCCTTCGGCAGATTTGACGGCAGACGGTTCACGTAAACCAGAGGTTTGCCGGCCGCGGTAACCGATTTGGTCATTGGTCCTGTAGCAGCGGTGTCGACCGGTAGGATCACAACCGCATCCACCCCTTGAGCCAGGAAGTTTTCGACCTGACCTACCTGTTTGGCGGTATCGTTGTTGGCATCGACAATCGTGAGTTCCACATCCGGGTGTTTTTTGCCCCAATCCGTTATTGCATCCCTGACATAGGTCAGCCACACGTCGTCGAAGAGCGCCATGGCGACACCGATTTTGACCTTCTGTTGAGCTTGCGCGGGAGGAGTGCCAACGGCCATTGCAAGCATAGCCGCGGCTGGTACGAAAACTTTCGCGAGTTTTGTGAGTTTCATTTGTTTTCTTTTGCTTTGGGGGAGTGCTCCGGGACACTGGAGCATTAAAGGTTTTGTTTAGTCCTTTCTGGGGTTTAATCGCCGGTTTGGCCAACTGTTCCCGAGTCTTTGACGCGGGTAAGCGCATCGCGCCTGGGGAGTAAACGAAATGATTTCGTTTGGTTTCGAACTGATAATAGAATGAAATAGATCTCGTCAAGCAAAACTAGGCTCAAGATCGTAATTACGATCAAGGCAGTGAGGTTTCGGCGGCTTTCGCTCTGGACTCATTCCGGCCGGCGCCATCGGCAGAGGTGAGTGCGGTTTGGCCGATGATTTTCTGTCGGCAAAAAAATGGCAACAACGTCACGAAACGCGCTCTGGGATTAGCATGAGCGAAGCAACCCGAAAGCGAGCGACGGTCGGAACGCAGTCGGCGATCTTTGAGCGGAATCGAGGGTCCAGAGAGTGCGAATCAGTGAGACAAACCCGGTTCCGACGGCAGGAGCGCGATGACCTCCGAAGCAGCAGCTTACTGGGGTTTCGAACCGAAATGCCGTGTGGTCAGATCAGGCGAAAAACGGGTAGGACTTCGGCGAGCTCAGTCGAGCCGGCGAGGCTCCCACCCAACCCAGTGCGTTCTCAGGGGTTCGCGACGCGCTCATTTCCGACGCCTGTTGTGCCGAAAGGCGGCCGAGCCGCGCCCAGGACATGACGTTAGCCGGTGGCTGCCCTGACTCCACAAGCCCGTTTCGAGACTAGATCCTAGGACGTGGCAGCACGCCCTGGGTTAGCGGCTCGGCAGCTTGTCGGCACAGCACCACAGGATGAGACAGGGAACGCCACCTCTCTTCGCGCAGCGTTCCAGGCCTCACCCGGGAGCCTCGCCCTACCGATGCTGGGATCCAATGGTCACCTACGAGAACAGGTACTCGATGCTCCTTTTGAGCTGGGTCTCGAGCTCAAATACTGGCAGATCGCGAACCTGTGGCGAGAAGGGTTCGTAAGAGAATGGCGCGGTAGATCCGGACTTTAGCAGGGTCGCAACTTGGCCGCGGTTATCGAGAATATCCTCTTCCGTGATTAGGACCCGATCATCGTCGGTTATGTCGGATATCGCTTTCCCTGGCAGGACGCCGGAAACGTGGATGAGGGCTGTCTCCGCCGGGAAAAAGTCCGTCTCGCCACTGAGGTAGTGATGGAAGGTGTCGTGAAGCAGCTTATAGGCGGCCGGATAGTCGCAACTGGCGATGCCGGCAAGGGCAGCGCTCTTGGTCCTCAGCGCGGACACGGAAAACCCTAATGGTTCGATCAATCCGGTCATACCGGCCTCGGCCAAGAGTGGACCGTAGGCATTCAGCGCGGTGACCAGCTGGTCTGCTCTTTCGGCCTCGCTACGGCGATCGGTGGCGTCGTTCAAGGGGCAAAAAACGATCTGGGAACAATGGATACGTTTTGCTTCGACAATCAGGCCCCTGAGTCGTTGGGTATTGGCGTCCAAAACGCTGACATCTTCGAACGGATAAAGAGCGTTGATGGTCAAGGGCCTGATTTTGCCCTCACTGAACGCGGCCTGCGCTGCGGCTTCCGTTAAACCGTCTACTAGTCCGACCTCAGGAAGATCGTTTCGCAACTCTACGTAGCCAATACCCAGATCCGCCGTGAACTTCAGGAATTCTTGTAACGGGAGCCGAGGACTAATGATTCGGTTCAAACAGAGGGTTGGGGATCCGGGCATGATGGGTCATTACTCGTTTGATGGGAGGCCTGCAAGAGTGAGGAAGGTAACGGATCATGGGCAGCGCCAGAGATGTTGGCGAAAAGCGTTCTCGAGGACGAGGACGAGGACGACGACGAGGACGAAACGTCGTGGGCGGGCAATCGATTCGGACGAGCGGGAGCTCGTCCCTACCGCTCAACCCCGCGGAACAGCTTCTCGATAAACTTATTCAGGGACGGACGCCAGACGTCCATGGAATGGACCTCATTGGTGTACTCTTCGTAGGAATACGGGATCTTTAATTGATCGAGACGGCCAATAAATTCCTTGGTGCTGGGACCGGTTACCGGGTCGTCGCTGCCGGTGGTAACGTAGAGATAGGAAACGTTGGCGTTAATCTTCTCGGGCGCCTGCAGGGCTTTGGCCACGGTTGCGGTTCGCCGAGAAAACCGGAGCTAAAAACGCCCAGCACTGAAAAGCGATCCGAATGAACGAATCCGCTGTAGATCGTCTGAAATCCGCCCATCGACAAGCCGGCTAGCGCGGTGCTTTTAGCAGCGGTCCGATGGTCGTTGACCAAAGTCCTTGGTCATCCTTTTGCAGCGGATAGCGATGCGTTTGGCGGAAACGGTTCCTGCTCGTCTTTAGACGTCTTCACTTTGCGTCTTGGCGTGAGATATTGGTTATTGGTCCGACTTTGGTCCTCTGGGGCTCCCAGCAGGAAGCGCTTGACGCGACCTCCAAATGCTGTTTGATCGCGCCATGTCTTCTGATGGCCTGGCCGATGCTGTTTGGGCGCTTCAACGCCGGCTCGACATCCTGGCCGAGCAGATTGAACAAACCAGAATATTGGCGGCGCAGCCGATGCTGCGTGAGTTTCGCGCACTCAAAAATCCGATTCCATTCAGAGAGGCCGAATTCAAAGTCTTCTCCCAATTCGGCGATGACGGCATTATCCAGTACATAATCAGCCGGCTTAACCTGCCGGGTAATGAGCGCCGGTTTATCGAATTCGGAGTTGAGAATTATCGGGAATCGAACACCCGATTTCTCCTACAGAACGATAATTGGACTGGTCTAATAATGGATGGCAACGAAGCCCAGGTCGCTTCTATTTGCCGCGAGCAACTCTATTGGCGAAATGATCTTACGGCGTTGGCGTGTTTCATTACTCGCGACAACATCAACTCCATAGTCGAGGAAGCCGGGTTTTCGGGGCGACTTGGGATCCTGAGCATCGACGTCGACGGCAACGATTACTGGATCTGGGAAGCGATCACCGTCGTCGACCCAGCGGTAGTGATTGTTGAGTTTAATGGGATCTTCGGTAGCCGGGAAGCGGTGACGATACCGTATCAGGCGGACTTCCTTCGGCAAAAGGTTCACTATTCGTTTCTGTATTGGGGAACATCGCTTAAGGCGCTCTGTTTTCTGGCTGGTCAAAAAGGGTATGTGTGGATTGGTTGCAACAGCGCTGGGAACAACGGCTATTTCGTGCGCAGCGAGCACGCAGCCCTGTTTTGCCAACCCTCACTACCAGAGGACTTTGTGGCGGCAAAATTCAGAGAGGGCCGGGACCGGGCCGGCAACCTCAATTACTTAGGCCAGGAAAAAGGTTTCGATTTAATCAAAGATCTTCCCGTGTGGGATGTGATTGAGCGCAAAATGCGCGTGGTCGGTGACCTGTCCCGGTAAAGAAAAACGAAATGAGAATCGGAATCGCGATTTCTAGGGATGACCCGCAGATTGGCGGAGGGCTTACTTACATCCAGGAGATCCTCGAAGCCATCAATAGCGTTCTCCAGGAGACTAAGCACACTTTCTATTTGATCGGATACGAGCCCGAGAAGCCGCGCCATCTAGACAACATCAAACTGGCGTGGCTCACACTTCATCAGGCCGAGCTTTTGGCCAGGCCTCCCGCCCGGGATTATGAATATTACCCAGATATCGCCGCGGCAAACTTGGACCTGATCTGCTATCTCCAACCCTGGATGGGGGAGATACTGGATATTCCTTATATCAGCACGATTTGGGATCTTCAGCACCGGCGGCAACCATTCTTTCCAGAGGTCAATCTCTTCAACGAATTCGATCGGCGCGAAGAAATGTATCGCCGCTCACTGCAGCGGGCCGCCTACATCATCGCGCCCAACGATGTGGGGAAAGACGAGATAATCGCCTTCTATCAAGTAGCGCCCGAGAGAGTGCGGTCGATCCATCACCCGACGCCGGCCTTTGCGCTGGCGCCAAAACCGCACCCGGATGAGGAAGACTTATTCCGGCGGTTAGGGGTCAATCGCCCGTATCTTTTTTATCCCGCCCAATTGTGGCCGCACAAGAATCATATCCTGCTTTTATTGATGTTGAAGGATCTGAAGGGGCGGTATGGACAAAACTTGCAGCTGGTGCTGACTGGATCGGACCGAAAAAACCAAGCCTTTCTCATACAAAAAATCGCGCAGTTAGGTCTGGAAGAGCAAGTCATCCTCGGTGGTTTTGTTAACCAGCCGGATCTAGTTCCGCTTTACCAAAGGGCGGCCGCTTTAGTGTTTCCCAGCCTTTTTGGGCCCGAGAATTTCCCGCCTTTGGAAGCCTTTGCGCTAGGATGTCCGGTAGTAGCGGGTCGAATCCCCGGGGCAGAAGAACAGATGGGTGACGCAGCGATCTTGGTCGACCCCACGAACCATGAGCTCTGGAGCGATGCTTTGATCAGTATTCTTCAGGACAAAGAGCTGCGGTCCACACTGGTCGAGCGTGGCAAAAAGAGGGCAGCCAGTTTTGGGCCGATCGAGTTTGCTCGGGAATTGTTGCGCTTGTTTGACGATTTCGCACTCTATCGGCGCACCTGGCCTTCGTCTGACGATAACGTTGCCTTCGAATAAGGGCGAGGAATAGCCGCAAAAGGTCCCAAAGCCGGCGGCAAATCGTCCTCGTCCTTCCGACTTCGCTTGGAGACAGAACTGCCGACCACTGGGAGGAAAAGCTACGTCGGGCAAGCTGTCCTCGAAATGTCTTCTTCCCGTGGCGCACGAACTTCCCAAGATTGGTCCCAGAAGTTCGGCGTCTGTGACCCTGGTAGGATGGTGTCGATTTTGCGGACAGGTGTCAGAGCGGTTCGTTTGTCCGGAAGGCCCGGCCCGGTGGAGCGCTGCCTCGCTTGCGAGGCCATGTGCGCAGAGCTGCTGGTGCGGCAGATGCGTTGACGGCCTGTGCTCTGATGCGGGGGAAGCGACCAAGAAACCCTACACAGCCAAACAGCGATTAGGACGCGCCTTGCTACTTCTCGTTGCTCACCACGGCCTCGCAAGCGAGGCAGCGCTCCACCGCGCGGGCCGGGCCTTCCGGACAAACCGGCAGCACCTGTCCACGTTTTTGCTTCCACTTCACTGGTGCGTCCCAAAGTCGACAACGAAAACGAGGACGAGGGCGGACAGTCCTGACTAACTGAGCGAAGTTTTTTTATTGCAGCCCGGGATGGCGGTGGGGCAAGCCTCCAGCCCAGGGGATAATTCGGAGTTGCGTGACTGATCTCCCGGGCGATAGTCCGAGTTCGTTGCGGACCGCATTATGATCAGTTTCTCAGAATTGCGCAAACATTCGTACTTGATCCGGCAATATCTGAGGCGCCAAATTGCCCTGCGTTACAAGTCAACAGCCTTAGGGGTGGCTTGGTCTTTGCTAAACCCCCTGTGCATGCTGGTGATCTACACCTTTGTTTTCGGGGTGATCATGCACGCTCGGTTCGGCCTTGGAAACGCGGAAACGCCGATTGACTACGGGCTAGCCATCTTTTGCAGCCTAAATTTTTTCAATCTTTGTGCGGAAGCCATGTCTCGGTCGCCGCGATTGATCCTTTTGCAGCCGAACCTGGTCAAAAAGGTGGTTTTCCCGCTTGAGATCCTACCGATTGTATCGGTGCTGGACGCCCTGGTTCATTGCGTGCTCGCATTTGTGCCTTTGTTTGTTATGGTCGCGATCGCGCATCGGACGATCCCCTGGTCCTTTGCTTGGCTGCCTTGCTATCTGATTCCAACGACCTTTCTGGCTCTAGGACTGGGACTCTTTCTTTCCGCGCTGGGTGTTTTCATCCGCGACGTCGAAAATTTAGTGGCGCCAGCAATCACCATGCTACTGTTAGTCAGCGCCATCTTTTATCCCCTTTCGGTCGTGCCAGATTCGATGAGATTTTGGTATAGCTTGAATCCCATTGTTATCATCGTCGATGGCGCTCGTCGTTCATTAATTTGGGGAATACCGCCGAATCCGGTTGCCCTCACCGTGGTTACCCTGGGGGGAGCGATTTTCGCCTTCCTGGCCGGTGCTTTTTTCCTCAAGGCCAAGCCGGCTTTCGCGGATGTAATGTAACTCGATGAGTTCGACTCTGGATCTCCAACAAGCCGAAAAATCCCCGGTTGCGCAGGACAATCTGTTAGTCCTCGATCGGGTATCTAAATCATACCGGCTTTGGCATCGACCTCATGTCCGTTTCCTGTACGGTCTTTGGAACCAAGTCCCCCCCTCTTTTCCTGCCCGGGTTCGAGCTTTTGCGGAGAGGAGAAAAGCGAAGCTGGGCACGGAGGTATTCGGTCTATCTGAGGTCACCCTCTCCATTAAGCGAGGCAAGAGCGTTGGGATTATTGGTTTGAACGGCAGTGGGAAAAGCACGCTGCTGCAGTTGATTGCGGGTGTGTTGCAGCCGACTACCGGCAATATCCAAATAAACGCCAAACGTGTGACGGCTCTGCTCGAACTGGGAAGCGGGTTCGACCCGAACTTTACCGGTAGAGAAAATGTTATGCTGCATGGTTCCCTGCTTGGTTTAACCGAGGCGGAAAATCGGGCGCGCTTGCCGGAAGTGCTGGCGTTTTCTGAGATCGGAGACTATTTCGAAAACCCAGTCAAAACCTACAGCAGCGGAATGGTGATGCGCTTAGCGTTTGCTTCGTCGATCACGGTGCACGCTGATCTTTTGATTGTGGATGAAGCGTTATCCGTGGGAGACGTTTTCTTTCAACAAAAATGCTATCACAAAATCCGCGACATGGTGAAGGGGGGCGTTACCATCCTGCTGGTTTCTCACGATATGCGCTCAGTCGGAGAGTTCTGCGAACAAGCTTTGCTCTTGGATAGAGGGCGCATTGCCTACTTTGGAGACACCATTGAAGCGATTAACCGATACTATACGATTAGCCGAGCTTACTTAAGGCCAAGTCCATCCTCAGAGCTGGCTCCCAAGGAATCGACTTGGAAAGTGACCTCGCAAGCTGGGATTCATCAATTAGAGCCAATCCATGAGGACAACCGCTCTCCGAGTACCGACGCTGCCGCCGCCGCGTTCTTGGGTTTTGCGCTGTTGGATCAACACGGAGTATCCACTAATTATTTCTGTCAGGGCGATTGGCTACGTTTGATCTTCGAGGTCGGCATTGCCAGCGACCTGGAAAACATTACTCCCGGCGTTATTCTTCGCGACGATCGAGGCTTGTTCCTACATGGCAAGTATGAGTTTCAGCTTGATCCGATCAAGCTGCGGTCCTGCAAGAAAGGGGATGTCTTCCGGGTAAGTTACGCTGTCCGTTTGGATATCACGGCGGGTTTTTACACGCTATCGTTAGCCATGTTGTCAATTCCGGCATCAGTGATCCGGGAAGGGAAATTGAGTTTTGCAGACTTTGAACAACATCACATGAATGTGTGCGGAACCGGGCCAATCACGTCATTTACCGTTTCTTTTAGTCCCGATCGATTGGGTTCAAATTTTTCACATTTCGGGCTTTTTGATCTTCCCACCCGTTTCGGCATTGAGCAGGACGAGTTTTTCGAGTGAGAAAACGCGTTGCGCGACCGATCTAGCGAGCGATAATCCGGCTTCGACACGATTTCGACTAATGAAGAGCCTTTACCTATTGCGGCAACGCTCTTACCTGATCCGCCTCAATGTTTGACAATAGCTCGATCCTAATCACCGGCGGGACGGGTTCTTTTGGGAAAAAATGCGCTGCTATCCTAACTGAGTTCTATCGACCCCGGCGCATCATTATTTATTCGCGGGATGAGTTCAAACAATTTGAGCTCAGCCGAAAGCTGACGCATCCGGCGATGCGTTTTTTCTTAGGAGATGTCCGCGACCTGCCCCGGCTCAACACCGCTCTGCGAGGGGTCGACTACGTCATCCATGCTGCCGCCTTAAAGCAAGTTCCGGCGGCTGAATACAACCCGATGGAGTGTATCAAGACGAACGTCCTCGGCGCTGAAAACGTGATTAGCGCCGCTTACGAAAACGGCGTCAAGAAGGTCATCGCTCTCTCAACCGACAAGGCAGCCTGTCCCATCAATCTGTACGGAGCGACCAAGCTGGTCTCCGATAAGCTATTCGTCTCTTCGAACAATTTGGCTGGTGATCGTGAGACTCGGTTCAGCGTGGTGCGCTACGGAAATGTCTTAGGATCCCGTGGCTCCGTGGTACCTTTTTTCTCCGCGTTATTAGCGAACAACGCTCAGGAACTGCCGATCACCGATTTGCGAATGACCCGGTTTTCGATCACGCTCGAACAAGGCGTGCGTTTCGTTCTGAAATGTTTTGAGCGGATGCAGGGAGGAGAGCTGTTCATCCCCAAAATACCCTCAGTCCGGATCACCGAAGTGGCGCGAGCGATGGCTCCAAATCTCCCCCATAAATTGATTGGGATTCGTCCGGGTGAGAAAGTGCATGAGGTAATGTGCCCGGTTGATGAAGCACATCTCACCTTGGAATTTCACGACCATTTCGTGATTCAGCCGACGATTTTATTTGATGTCGATTATCACCTAAACGGTGCGGGAGAAAAAGGCGTCTCCGTAGCGGAAGATTTCCAATATAGCTCGGACCGGAACGACCAGTGGTTGGAAGGGGAGCAATTGGCGGCGATGATTAAATCGACCGAGATCGAGATGTAAGACGCCGGGTAAACGTCTCGCTTACCGAGGAAGGCACGGAGCGGATTTCTATTTCGGAACCACTAATCTAACTTCAAATGCCCAGTCGCCATCCGAGCGCTGTGATGGCGACTGCGTTTCAAGGTCTGGCGCTTCAATCGCTTCGGGCAAGGTTATCGGCCTCAGATCTTGTGGATCCTAATGGACAGTCGCCGCTACCGGAGCGGCGGCCCGCTCCGAACGCTGCGGGGCTACTTGGGTTCGGCGGCTTTCTCCCGGGTCGTCAACCAGCGAACTGGATCCGGAGTAAATCGACGGCCTCGATAGATGGCCTGCAGCCGTCGTTTGTTCCAAGCCGTGAAAAAAGAACGCTGCCACTTCTCAAGACGGGTCGGAGATTCTGAAACAAAAGCCTTATAAGCGTCACCCGGCCGAATGGGGTTGCCCTTGAAAAGCGCGAAAAAAGGTCCCCAAGGGGTAACATGCTTGAATCGAGTGCCGTAATTCTTCGAGTAAAAGCCGAAATCGATCGCGCCCTGAATCGGTTTTGGTTCGAGTGGGCGCATCAATAAATCCAATACTTCGTCGTGAGTAGTCGGATTGTAAGTGCTGCCGAGATGCATGTAATCTCCCCAGCCGGCGACGATTGATGGTTTCCCCCAGTAGGCTGCCTCGATCCCGATCGTCGATCCCCAGGTGAGAACCTTGTGCGCAGTCTGCAGGAGTGCGTATGAATCCAACTTTTCTTCTGGGGAAATGACCCGCAAAAACGGGTACTTTAAAGGGCGCAAGCGGTCCGTAAAATCCGATCCAGAGTGAGCGGAATTCGGATGCATCCTGACCGCAAAAACTCCGGAGAAGTTTAACCGAGCTAATTCGCTGAGTATTATCTCCAATCCTTCAACTTGAGACGCATAAATTCGGGTCGGGTAATACTCACGCAAGCAGGCAAACTCCGATTCCGTAGTGGTAAACATGGCGATGCGGACTGGAGCCTCGAGCCATCCTTCCGGCAAAGAACCTTTAATCTGGTCCCCGGTGAGGGAGACCCAATTGGCAATCTTACCTTCTTGGCGCTCAGTATAGAACTCATGGGCGACCGCTTGTTTTTGCTCGGGTGATTGCGCTCTTGCCACGGTTGCATCCACGTCGCGCCGGATGTGACCGGGGTCGTGAGGCATGGTATTTTCCGCCAAACCGTAAGATTCGTTATCGGCCCCGCGCTCATGCACGAGGCAGCGCACGCCATGTTTTTGGGACGCGCGCAACCCGGCTCTAAGATTGGCAAGCCGGCCATTGAAGAGGTAGAAGAGGTCGCAGGAATTTTGTTCAAAATACCGGTCTAGAGCGACATAGGCGGCGAACGCCGAAACCAGGGTCGACCAAGTGAGTTCGGGGTTAATCGAGGGATCGGGATCCGGATCTTCAAATACACTGTTCAGTGTCGACAGGACGGCTGCGCCCAAATCGAACTGGTCAAATTTGAGTTGATACAATTCATCAAATGTCTGGTAGGTTCGCGGCAGCTGCCATAAAGGTTCGATGGCGCTCTTTGCGTCGAGGATCAACTCCGACATCGACAGAACCTTGACCGGTGCGCTCAGGTGGTTCAGGCCCTCTCGGGCCCGGCCGAAACATTTGGCGCAACTGGAAAACTGGCGCTCTTGGTTTGCCTCGCAAAAGATAAACGCCGCATCACAGGTGATCACCGTCACCTGGTCACCGGATTCCAAATGGAGCTCGATCAACTCGAGTTCGGTATCGAAATGAGGCGACCACGATGCATACGGCGCGTAAAGAGTGACGTTCATCCGAGGTCCAAACGTGTTTCCGGGTCCCTGCAGTACCACTGTTTCGCCTTCCGGGCAAATGGCCGGCGAGTCCCGCGCCCGGTGAAAGTGGACCAATTCGCCGGCTACTGCATGGGCGTAGCGATCGCTCACCCGGCAAAGTCGGGGATGGCGGGAATCATCTAACCGTGGAGCGGCGTACTAGAGCGAAGAACTGCGGACTTCAAGGGCTAGCTTCAAACTGGGCAAGCTTGACAGTATCGAGTTTTGGGTCGGCTGCCCCTGCGCCACGCAATCCAGGAAATGGCGCATTTCATCGACATACATGTCATTCAGTTGCCATCCAGCAGGCAAAGGATGTTTGATAATCTCGTCTTTAGAGGAGCGATATTGCTTCACTTCCAACTCATGGAAGTTCCATTCCAGCGTCCCTTCCGTACCGATGAACACGCCGTAGCGCCGATAATCTCGCTCGATGTAGCTAATATGGATGCTGCCCAACACCTGTGTTTGGTGTTGAATCAGGAGTTCTGCGAGACCGTCCGTTTCAAGGCCAATGGGTCGCGCGGAAAGCACTTTGGCGGCGAGGAGCTTGGCGGGACCAGCATACCAAAGAGCCAGATCAAGTTCATGGATGCAATCGAGGACGGCGCCGCCGGACTGTATGGACGCACTGTAACTCTTTCGATAGTCCTGGTAGGGGCGCCAGCCGGGCAGATAGCTTCCAAAATGAAGACGATAGGAGATGAGCTCGCCGATGATCCCGGCGTTTAACAGTTTGTGGACGGTGGCTGGCCCCGGATGAAACCGCATATTGCAGGCCACCATGCTCACTAGGTGGTTGTCGATCGCCCGTTGCGCGATTTGCTCAAGTCTACCCATCCTGAACGATAGCGGCTTTTCCACAAAAACGGCGCAGCCACTCGCGAGCGCCACGTCGGTATGTTCCTCGTGATATTCCGAAGGGCTAGCAACAATCGCGACCTGAGGGCGCCGGTCGAGAGCGTCGGACAATTCACTAAACCATTGCCAGTTCTGATGGTCAGCCTGTAGTCGGGATCGCCGGGCTGTATCTGGTTCGTAGACTAACAACCTTCCGATGCCCAGATGCTCCAAGTTACGAAGATGTCGATAGCCGATCGAGCCTGCGCCGATCACGGCGATCATGGGAGGTGGCTGATTGATCATGTTTACAAAGCTGGGTGACTTTCTAGTCGTCAGCGATCGAGCTGGGTTTAAGATCGCTAACCAGCGAGCTCCTTCGTTGAAGAAGCGATTAGGTGATAAGAAAAATGCTGTCAACGAACAAGTTCGAGCGTCCTAAGCCGTCTCGCGCCGATCCTTCTCGCGTTGACTGATCGATCATGTTTGGCTACTGAGCAGAAGATGTCAGCGTCTTCAATTTATCCCGCCAAGGAATGCCATGCGATTCGCCGCCTTTTGTAAGAGTGCTTATCGTTCGGCAACAAAGCGTTACCGCAAGGAGACCGGCGCGAGACAAGACACCCAAATCTATTTTGAGCCTGCGTTCGCCGAAGTCCTGGAAACCTGGGCGATCAAAAATGCGTGGCGCGAGATTCAGGTCTTGCTGGGCGAGCGAACTGGGAAAGTATTGGATGTCGCCTGTGGAACGGGTAGAACCGCTGATTTTTTGAAAAGGTTCGAGGGGTTGGAATATCACGGTTGCGATATTTCATCCATGTTGATCGAGCGCGCGGTAGAACGAGGGATCCGTCCGGAACGGGTGCGGGTGATGGATGCGAGCAAACTGGACTATATCGAAGGCGAGTTTGATTTTGTGTTCTCGATTGGTTCCCTAGAGCACTTCACCGTTGATGGATTGCGGTCCACGTTAGCCGAGTGCAATCGCGTTTGTCGCGGCCTGAATTTTCATATGGTCCCGGTCTCTTCCAGTGGACTCGATGAAGGATGGATCACGCCTTACCAGAGCTATTGGAACAATAGTCAACGCTGGTGGACGCGGGTCTTTGAGGAAGTTTTCGGAAATAACGTTTGGACTATGTCGTCGAAGTGGGAAGACGACCAATCTAGAGGTATCTGGTTTATCTGCGGGGATGAGAATCGCTTTGTTAACAATTAGTTGAAGTCCTTCGTCAGTAGCCTCCCGGTCGCGATGAGTGATAGACAGCCGTTGGTCGTACCTAAGTATCTTTTAACCGGTGTCTCCGGTTTGTTAGGGTTAAATCTGGCCAAACATCTAACGGCGAAAGGACTACCGATCTCGGGTTTGTCCTGGCGGAAGGAAGTCCGACTGGAACGCCTCGAGTACTGTTCTTGCGACTTACGTAATGCCGATCGGTTGCGGAGTTTGATTCTAGGGATAAGGCCCGACATCGTGATTCATTGCGCGGCTGCGACCGACGTCGATTGGTGCGAAACTAATCCGGAAGCGGCTTGGTCGATCAATGCTCTGCCGTGCGCGGCGGTGGCGTCGGCCGTGAATGAGATCGGCGGAATATTCGTTTTAATTTCCACGGACTCAGTTTTTGACGGCGCCACCGGTAACTACGAGGAGAATGACGTGCCGCGACCGTTAAACGCCTACGCCAAGTCGAAACTGGCTGCGGAGCAGCTTGTATCCAGAAATGCGGAGCGATGGATTATTATTCGCACCAACATCTACGGTTGGAACGGTCAGCAAAAGAACAGCTTATCGGAATGGATATTGCAAGAGCTCAGCGCCGGTCGAACGATTACCGGTTTCGATGACGCTGTTTTTGCTCCCTTGTTGGCTTGGGATTTAGGGCCTCTCATTGAAAAAATGGTTGCGCGGAAAGTCCGGGGTATTTACCACGCCGGCGCTTCGCACTCGATTTCTAAATACGATTTCGCGCGGCAACTGGCTGCAATCTACGGCTTGAACGAGAGAGCGATCAGCCGGGGAAAATTGGCTGACGCCAAATTTTTGGCTCCGCGCCCGCTCAACACATCGTTGAGCAGTGCAAAGCTCCAAAAAGAATTGGACCTAGCTTTGCCATCAATCGAGGACGGGTTGAAACGTTTCCACGAACAGGGCATGAATGGTTGGGCCCGAAACCTGAAAGAACTTATCCTGTGAGCCATATGCAGATCGACGATCGATTCATTGCCGAAAATCAGCCGACTTACTTCATCGCTGATATTTCGGCTAATCATGACGGCGATTTGGAACGAGCGAAAAATCTGATAGCGCTCGCTGGTGAGTCCGGAGCCGACGCAGCCAAGTTTCAGCATTTTGAAGCTAACCAAATCGTCAGCGATCACGGCTTTCGGAATCTAAAAGGGCAACTGTCTCATCAAGCCAAATGGAGGCAATCGGTCTTTGACGTTTATAGAAGTGCTTCGCTGCCCCGGGAATGGACTCCGATCTTAAAACAGGAGTGCCAGAGGCACGGGATCAATTTCTTTTCTTCTCCGTACGATGTCGAAGCGGTGGATCTGCTCGATCCCTATGTTTCGGTCTACAAGATCGGTTCTGGTGATGTCACCTGGTTGGAGTTTATTGATTACATCGGGACTAAAGGGAAACCGGTTCTCATTGCCAGCGGCGCAGCCACCCTTGAAGAGGTTCGGGCAGCGGTCGGTGTTCTGCGGAAGCGGGATGTGCCGATCGGTCTATTCCAGTGCAATACCAATTACACGGGCAGTGTAGATAATTTCCGCCATATTCACTTGAACGTGTTGAAGACGTTTCGGCGCGAATTTCCGGAGGTGATTCTAGGGTTGTCGGATCATACGCCTGGCCACGCTACCGTACTAGGTGCAGTGGCGCTGGGAGCTCGATTGATCGAGAAGCATTTTACGGACGATAACGACCGCGAAGGGCCGGATCATCCGTTCTCCATGACGCCCAAAACCTGGAGAGAAATGGTCGACCGTACTCGGGAATTAGAAGCTGCTCTAGGTGGTGAGGAAAAGAAGGTAGAAGAAAACGAGCTGGAGACAGTGGTTATCCAACGCAGGGGAATTCGAGCCAGCGCGGACCTCAAAAAAGGCACGAAAATCACCCGGGACGTAATCTCAATTCTTCGTCCAGCGCTGGGGGAGGCGTTCTCGGCCGCCGAGATCGATCAGGTCATTGGCGCAGAACTGATGGTCGATCTTAAGGCAGGAGAATCCATCGGTCCGGAAGCGATCAAAACAGCTTGAACACCGGCGGCTGCACATGTAACTGCCTTCACAGACGTAACCATTTCTAAACCGCTTGAGTAGTACATTTATCTTTGATGAAACCGTCCGGTGCCGCTTGGTTTGAAGATGACGCATTTTGGGAATTGACTTTCCCTTTTCTTTTTGGGGAGGACCCTCTTGGAGCGGCAGAACCGGATGTGACCGGACTCCTAAAATTGATCGGAGGACCGCGTGACCGCGTTCTGGACTTGTGTTGCGGCCCTGGGAGGCACTCGGTCCATTTGGCGCGTCAAGGAGCCAAAGTCACGGGGGTAGATCGTAGCTCGTTCCTGTTGGGGAAAGCACGAGCGCAGGCGGCGGCGGAAGGGCTGAGCATTGAATGGCTACAAGACGATATGCGCACCTTTGTGCGTCCTGAAGCGTTCGACCTGGTCATCAATCTGTGCACATCATTTGGCTATTTTGAAAAAGCTGACGAAGACCTTGCGGTTTTGCAGAACATATACCGTTCTTTGGTGCCGGGCGGTGTCTTCGTCCTTGAGCTAAGGGGGAAAGAGGTCTTCGCGCGCGGATTCACGCCCTCTGGAGTGGATGTAGGAAAAGACGGCTCGCTGTTTGTGCAGATGCGAGAGATCACTGACGACTGGTCCCGGATCCGATCTCATTGGGTATTTGTTCGCGGCGAGCAGGCAACTCACGTCCGAATCAATCACGCACTGTATTCCGGTCGCGAAATAGCCGATCTCTTAAAGAAAACTGGCTTTGAGGAGGTGAGACTCTTTGGGGGATTGGACGGCACTCCCTACGACATGAACGCCAAAAGGCTAGCCGCGGTTGCCGTTAAGCCGAAGGTCCAAGTTTAGGTCTCGCTGATGAAACAGGGGATCCACGGAATCCGTCCGCGATCAGCCGGACGCTCGTCCTTAATCCAGGTAGGCCCCACATGCTGCGGTTTCTAGCATTGCCTCAGAGGTTCGTCGTGTTGCCCGGAAGCCAAGAGGCCCTTCCACCATCCCTAGAAAATGTTGTCGAAGGGATCTGGCAAGCCAAACGGCGCTGCCGTGGGTCACACCTTTTCAACGGCACACTCTTTTCCGTCTGCGAACTTTCTGATGGCACCGTGACGGGGCGCTTTGTTGAATACCGGCGTTTTGTTGCCCAAGTGCAGCGCCCCGAGCTTTTTCTGGAGCTGCAGGTTCGGCCGCTTGCCGTTACAGGACTCCTGCAGAACGCCGACGGTATTTTCTTTGGTCTTCGAAACTCGGAGATGGCCCAGCAACCGAGTTGTTGGGAGTTGATCCCCGCTGGTGGAATTGATGATAGCAGGCTGATGGATGGCAGGATCGAACCCCAAGAACAGATCCTGGCTGAGCTGGAAGAAGAAGTTGGGATCGACCGCGCGCTAGTTGAGCCGCCTCGATTGGTTGCATTCTGCGAAGAGCCAGAGCATCATGTCTTCGATCTGGTTTGGGAACTAAAAACCTCGTTGGAAAATAAAGACATCACGACGGCTCACGGGAAATTGGGTGATTCCGAGCATGTGGATGTGCGCTGCGTGTGTTGGAAGGATCTGGATGAGTTTCTAGTCGACAGCCGGCGAGCGGTTGCCGCCGGAGTTCGAGAGCTGATTGCGCATACCGCACCACAGAAAAAGAGGATGTAGCGCGATGCAAGACGATCAAACCGCGGGTCGCGGTGCTGACATGAATGCTTTGGCGGAAGGTACCGGGCAACGGCTCTATCGGCACGCCAAGACCAGGATCCCTGGCGGAACACAGTTACTTTCAAAACGTCCAGAGATGTTCCTGCCCGAGCTGTGGCCGGCGTACTATCAAAGAGCAGTTGGCGCCGAAGTTTGGGACTTGGATGGGAACCGATACCTTGATTTTACCCACAACGGGATAGGAAGCTGTTTGCTGGGCTATGCTGATCCCGACGTCAATGCGGCGGTAAAAGCGGCCATTGATGCTGGTTCGATGGCGACCCTGAACGCTCCGGAGGAAGTGGAGCTTGCGGACTTGCTTTGCGAACTACACCCGTGGGCGGAAATGGTGCGATACGCGCGGAGTGGAGGGGAAGCGATGGCGATTGCGGTGCGCGTGGCTAGAGCGGCTACCGGCCGAGATAAGATCGCATTTTGTGGGTATCATGGCTGGAGCGATTGGTACCTGGCAGCAAACCTCGCTGAAAGCGTTGCGCTCGACGGCCATCTGTTACCTGGACTTGCACCTGCCGGCGTGCCGCGGGCTCTGCGGGGAACAGCGATACCGTTTCGTTACAACGATCTCGAAGCACTCGAACAGATCTTAAGAGAAAACCAAGACGAGATCGCCGCCATCGTCATGGAACCATTGCGCTCGGAGTACCCGAAGCCGGGATTCTTGGAAGGTGTGCGAGCGCTCGCAGACCAGCATGGCGCCTTATTAATCCTGGATGAAGTCACAACCGGCTTTCGTTTAGCGGCCGGCGGTGCTCACTTAGAGCTCGGTGTGATCCCGGACTTAGCGGTATTCGCGAAAGGGATTAGCAACGGCTATCCGATGGCGGCAATCATCGGAATCGCGAAATACATGAACGTGGCGCAGCAGACGTTTGTTAGCAGCACTTATTGGACGGACAGAGTAGGCCCGGCGGCAGCGCTTGCAACTATAAGAAAACATCTGCGTCTAAACCTGGCGAAAATACTGGCTGAGAAAGGGGAAGGGGTGCGTTTAATTTGGTCTAAAGCGGCCGCAAACGAGGGTCTAAAAATCCAAATGAGTGGTACCCCACCTTTGCCGGCATTTGCCTTCCAGTACCCGGAGGCAGCGACCATGAAGACGCTGTTCACCCAGCTTCTGCTGGAGCAAGGCTATCTGGCGAGCACTTCGGTTTACATGACCTATGCACACACCGACCCTCTGTTGGATGGCTATGCTGAGGCGGTCGCTAGAGCGTTTTCGGAAATAAGTTTCCTCCTCAAAAAGGGTCCTGAGATCCTAGCCCAACATTTAAAAGGGCCCGTTGCTCATTCGGGCTTTAGCCGTTTGGCTTAAGACGTCCGCTGCGCTGCGACGGGTTCGGAGGTTCAAGCCTGTCGTGATTGACCAAGGTTGATAGACTAGTGAAAAGGAGAGGCATCATGAGGCTTCTTCTCACTTCCACTGGTGTCAAAAATACGAGCATCCACAACGCGCTTGTCGACTTATTAGGCAAACCAATTGCCGCGTCCAGCGCTCTTTTCATCCCCACTGCCGTGTATGCGTTCCCCGCTGGCTTTGCCCCGGCACGGAGGGAAGAGCCAGATTTGTTCACTGACCCCTTTTGCTCTCAAAGTTGCTAGACCCGTCAAACTCTGTCCCAAATAGAATTTACTCTAGCGCGATTTTGGGCGGCCTAAAGCCAAATGTACAAGCCTGTTTGAACGTCAATACGTCAAACTACGTACATACCTCGATGTCTGGCCATGGTAGATTGGCCTGACCCCCAAAAAGTGGACAGTTGAAAACTGTAGTCCTGCTCAATAGAAGGAGCAGAGAAGATGAAACGCAGGTCGCGCCAAGATCAAGTTTATGAGTGAGAATAGCGCAGCGTGGTCATGCCCGACTCGACGGCGCTCTCACGCTCAAGACGCCCTTTCTATCTACAGAATGCCGTCTCTGTCCCGGGATAGCGATCCTGATGGTCTCAATATCACCATGAACTTAATCTTCCTTACAACCAAACCCCAAGCGATCCCATGAAACTCAAAAGCATCATTGCATCTATCACAGTTGTCTTGGCGTTAGCAGTTAGCGGTTACGCACAGCATGTAATTACAAGCGGTGGAACCTATACATATGCCGACGGCGATTCGATTAGCATCAATACCACTCAACCAGTCACGTTGTACCATTGCACTGTGATATCGAACGCTTCAGAGATCGTTAACTGCATCGCTGGCGCTCAAATCACCATCGAGGATTCGACATTCAAGTACAACGGCAGTACTCCTTCACAGGTTATCTGGTTAGTCCAGCCGGCGACCGTCCAGGTTCATAATTGCTACGTTGATGGAGGCTCCGGCGTAGGTAGCGACGGAATTTTCATTTATGGACCGTGCCCAGGGGAGATCTATGTTTCTAATAACTGTGTCAATAATTGCGCTTTCCCAATAGTAGTTTACAACTGCAAAAGCAATCCAAGCATATACATCACTTGGAATCAAATAACCGGGGATGCACAGACTCCACGCAACGATCAAATTAGCGTTTTAGAGAGCAGCGGAACGCCCCCAGACCACTTGATCTATATTTATGAAAACTTCGTAGAATGTGACCCGGACGCTAAAAATGTCCCCGATGGGACTGGTATTAACGGAAGTGATCAAGGGTGTGCTTATGTTGACGTAGATTCTTGCACCGTCGAAAACGGAAACTATGGGGGGATCACGTTTTACTATGGAAATGGTAATACAAGCGTACTCCAAAACTCCTTGTGCCGGGGCATAGGAGGTCTTAATCCAGCAAATTATTCGGGAGGTATATCCTTTGGTCATACCGGAGACACGCAAGCCGGATATTGTTATAACACCCAATGCGGATGGTGGAACCCTGCCATAGGAGCTGAACTAAACTTCTACCCCGAAAAACTGCATGCAATCAATGGCAATAGCGGCATCGGCAAAGAGCAGATCACGTTAGCCAACGAACAAGCTGATTATCAAAATTGGTTGACTGCTGCTTCCAAAGCAGGGCAAACGATTGGAGATCCGCGAGGCGGTAATCCATCCCCGACTTGGCCGGACCCCAGCGATTTTAATTTTTAAAAACGACCAATACGTACCTCAATCGGCGTAGGATCGAAGCTTCTCGACGAAGTGGTGTTTTTCACCTGGCACGGGTTATCAACTGTGTGGCCGCCTTCCATTCCACGCCGGCAGGACCATATCGGTCCCCTCACACTTCGACCGCGTTTACTGCGCAATGTTGACACACTCCCTGAAAGCTGCCTCTGACCCTTCGAATCTCGGCCTTAGCAGTCTTTTGAAACAGGCAAGGTCGCGGTTAGGAACCCCACGCCAGTTCTTGTATCCCGATACTCGTAGTCGGCTGGCGCGATGCCTGAGCGCTCTTCCTGGCGAGAATACAAAAAGCCGGCGATGAGCCCGGTAAAAGGCTAATCTGTTATGCCGGTTCGTCGGCAACTCACTCGCAGTAAGGTAGTTGAGCCGAGGCATATGCAATGCGGCAGCTCTATGGTCGGCGCGGTATGTCACCACAAAGCACTGTAAGCCGCGTGAAGAAGCAGAAAAATCGGGCGTTTTGCGGGGCGCCATCGGTAGCTTCACCTACACATTTCCGCGCCAAACACTTTCTGGGGACGAGGAAGCGCCGCCAAATGAAGTGATGGTTAAACCCAAGAGTCCTAAACGATCTTATCTACTCAAGAAAGTGGGCTATAAGGCTCCGGCTGAACGTAAATTCCACCGGCGACCTTCCGCAGCAGGGTAAGGGAGACACGTTCTCGCTCTGGGATCGCCGGCTCCGGTTTCAGCCACAGATGATGTAAGATTTGCTGAGCAACCATTGCATACCCGCCAGTCGCCAAGAAGAGCTCCGGGTAATTTTGCTTATAAGTATACATCTCGTGCTCGGCGCAATGATGATAAGGGATCTTTTTGGGAGTGAAGGGGGCGAAATCTCCAATCAAGAGATAACCTTCCGGCTTAAGCACCCGATCAATCTCACCGGCAGAAACGAGCAAAGACTTCCGATCGATCCAATGAAAGACCATGTTCGCGATGACCAGGTCGTAACTCTCGTCTGTTAAAGGAAGGTGGCTGGCGGTGGCCACAAGGAATTGAACGACCGGGAAAAGTTTTTGACCTTCTGCGACTGCGGCAGCCGCGGGGTCGACGGCGGTTACGCTTGTCCGGTAATGCTGGTGTAGCTGAGCAAGTCGATCGCCGCGACTTGATCCGATCTCCAGAATCGAATGCGGATCAATGGTTTGCGAAAGCAAAAAGGGGACAACCGGGTCTTCCACTTGTTCGAAGTGCTGCCGATTGCGTTCGAACCAGGCGTCGCCTTCGCCTTCAGAAAAAACGGTGTCTTGAAGCATCGGGCGGGTTAGGTCGTGAGGCTGGAGTCCGAAAACATAAACTTGGCGATATCGTGTGACGTAAATGTCGGATCTTTATGATAGAAGTGTTCGTAGATCCTGCAGATCTGATGATAATCGTCAATTGTGTCGAGCGTCCAGCGCCACTGCGGCCAACAGAGCTCCGGAGGCGCCAGCACTTGAAAAGTTTTAATCTTATCCCGATTCTTTCGAATCGTGTAGAAGAGATGCTCGCGGTCCTTATCGTTCTCACACAGCGCGTAACATTTCTCTAGAATCGGAAGCGACGACACCTGTACGTCTAATCCGTCCGGATAAGAGCGGAGGATAGTATTGGAGACGTGATCGAAATCATTGCTGGCATAGATCCGCAGCAATTGATCGATAATTTGGGGATCGATCAAAGGGCAATCCGAGGTTAGTTGAACAATAATGTCCGCTTGGATTTCTTGCATGGCGGCAGTGACGCGGCCTACCACATTGAATTCGCTACCTCGGAAAAACCGGATACCAAGCTTTTGAGCTAGATTGACGATTGGATCATCGGTTGCGTTTACCGTGGTGGCGACGACGATGGCGTCTAAGTATCGGCTGCGCCTGACCCGTTCTACCATCAAGTCGAGCATCGGGCGGCCAACGCAGGGCATCAACACCTTGCCGGGTAACCGGATGGACGTCATTCTAGCTTCTATCGAAGCCACCACGAATCGAGAATTTATTGCCATGAAAATGTGCCGGAATCAGCTAACCGGACGAAGCAGGTCGTGTTTAACTAGTTCCTCAACGAAAGTAAAGATTTCGGCTACCGGCGCCCCGAGGAGATCTGCGATGTCCAATAAGGAATGTTTGCCGTCACAATAAGTCAGGATATCCATGCGCATTTTAACGACCCGTTCGACGCCACGCGTCATGAGCGGAGAATACAACCCTCGTTTACCCATCTGCGGCTCACACAACACAGTTACCTGGTAGCGGCGGTCGATTTCTATGGCGGTAACGCAATCGCGCAACACTTCGTAACCGCCCTGCAATCCTTTTGGCGTCACTAAGGTTAAGTCGTCCATAGAAGTATGATACTCAGGGTAAACACCATACTTTGATCGCATCAACGATGCGATCGGGAGGTCGACTCCCGGCGCACAGTATTGGCGCTCATCGCTACCCCGATCGAGAAAACTGTACCGGATATAGTCTGGCGCCCGATGCTTCAGCACATGTTGGGCGACCCGGTCAGACAAGGTATTTCCCGCTCGGGAAGGGAGATACGAATAGGCCCGCTCATCTCCAATGCACGTGATCGTGAAACCGGCAATGACATACTTCTGCAAATGTTCCAAGTGGCGACTGATGTAGGCGATCGAGCCGATGGTTTCAGGAATGAAGAGGAACCGATAGCCGTATCGCCGTTGAGGCAGTTCCGAGAGCCACCTGGCTAGTTGTAGGCAGACGACTGGACCGGATAATTCGTTATTCGCCAAGGAAGGATGGCAGACATAGGTCGAAATCAAGACCTCTTCCTGATTACTGCCAGGTAGTAACAGTTCGGCGTAGGTGAGATTGCCAGGCTCTAAGGTGCTATCGATGAAAACCCGGTAGGTCCCTTCGCGCAGCTTCTGGCGTTCGTTGTGCGAGATGCAGAAACCCCAAGCCCGATTATAAAAGCTGCTAACATAAGGGATGGCATCAGGCAAATCCGGTAAAGAATGCAAGTGAGCTTGCAGCTCATCGAGGGTAACCTCCTTATCTACCGGCTCGGAATAACCAAGGACGTGCAGGTTACACTTCGTAAAATCGATTATCTTTTTCCCGGTTGGGTCGAGGACAAAGGCATCGCGGATATTCCACTCGTCAGGAACTGTCCAATCGAAGCAGCGGGTGCCGCTCGGAATCTCATGAATAGCCAGCTGCGGCAGAAGTTCTTTGAAGTTGCTGAGGGTTTGACGCACGCCGTCGCCCGTGAGGCTTCGGCAGATCGGGAATAAACGCGCTGCGACCGCGTGCATAAATGTCCCTTCGGTGAGGCCGCTGTTCATAAACGCGAATCTCCCTAGGCTCTCTCCTTTGGCGATTCGACGCCCTGCCCGATCTCTGGCCCGTACAGAGTAGCAACGATAGCATTCTCGGCCCGCAGGCAGGGTATTTCAGCGACGATAGGATAGACGATAAAGGAATCTTCGCTGAAATAGACGTGATCGTGGCGGGACAGAGGGGTGTGATACTTGGGGCAACGATACCTTGGGGTGACCGAGGTCCGGCTCGGTTCTTTTTCAATGACGATCAAGCCCAATGGGTTCAAGGGATTCTCTACAAGTGGAAACAGCTTGTATTCCACTACCCGCATCCCGAGCTGTTTTGCGTGGCCGGCCAAGTCTCGACAGTAGCCATGCTGGACCATGCGGGCTTGAGCCTCCGGCGTGGCTAGTTCAAAGGCGGGTTCCAACAGGATAAGGTATCTTGAGGCGACGCGATATAGCTCGGAAAGAATTTGCGCTTCGTGTTCAGCATTCTCACCGACACTTTCCACCGTACAAACGACATCAAACGAATTATCTATAAAGGGAATTCGGGTTAGGCTGCCCGTGCAGAGACTGACTCCAGTGACACCTTCCTGAGCCAGCCACTGTCGCGCCCGATAGATTCTGGACCAGCAGAGGTCGAAGCCATGCGCATTGACGTGTTTGTTCCCGTATGCTTGCAAGAGGTACGAAAGGGTGGTGGCTTCGCCGACGCCGGCTTCCAGGTATGAAGTTGGCTCCCCATACTGGTGTAGGAGCCGAGCCAATTCGACAGCGCTCTCTTTGACGTACTGCGCATGGGCCGGATCTTTCAGGAAGTCTGTTTCCATCCCCGCTCGCAAATCGTAGCTAATTTCGATGAACTCTTCGGTGTTGAGTTGCGATCCGTATCGCTTTCGCAACAAGGCCATGATGTTCTCGCCGTTTGCCAATGCGGCTCGTAATTCGCTCGGACTCATGAAGGGCAGAAGCTCAACCACAGGTCGAAGCACGTCAACCAGTTGGGGACTCGAGCCGGGTCCGCGAGCCAAAAGCTTAAGATTTTAATATCCGCAGCCCCGAAAGTCTCCGGAGTAAAATTACGCAGATTTCGTCACGGGACCTTGAAGTCAGTGGCTGCTAAGAAAGGGATCGCCGGCGCAAGGTAGCGGTTAGACTGAGACGTCTGCTAGCTAGAAAGCATGGAGCTTCTCTTGGCGACAAGACCGCAACAGAGATCGGTAATAGCGGCGGCGGCACCCTGGTGCAGGGTACCGATTTGCTTTGGGCCGTTTCCTGGCTGCGATAGAAACGAAACGATCTGCTCAGAATCGAATGGCAACAAAGGAATACCGGCATCTGCCATCGCCGCGACCAATTCGGGCGGATGATCGGTGAGTTTTATCGCGATGGCTTGTTTGCCGAAGCTGCGAGCCTCGAATAGGCCCATCGTAATGTAACCCAGAACTACATCGCTTCTTTTCAGCTGTAGGTGAATCGGTTCGGTTCGATCGGCCAGCTGTACAGCAACTGCCCGTGGCGTAAACTCTCGGATTCGGTCCAGGAAATCGGCTGGAGGAGCTTCGTGCGGGTGTGGCCGGATCGTCAATGACACTGGCTTATTGATCCGGCTGTACCACTTTCCTAAAGCCTCGCAGATGACTCGAATCGGCGCTAGCGCGTCGACTTTTAAGCCCATGGACGCGAGAGCGATCGTGAGGAAAAGCACCTCGACGCCTCGTTGGGCTGCCGATTCGGAAACACTTTGAGCATTTCTTTGGTAGCAGCGTTCGAGATGCGGCTGGCCGGTCACATGAATCTGGGCGAGCGGATACCCCTCCTGATGCATTGCCTCAGCCGTTCGCTTGTCCATGACGCAAACGTGATCGGGCCCGTCTCCGAATCGGTAGGTCGCATGTTGCCAGCGTAACCGGTAATTATTCCAGAAATCAATCAGCACTACACTGGGAATCCCTCGGATCCGGGCGCGGTTGCGAAATCCCTGTTCCAGCGCCGATTTCCAACTGGTAGAACTAAGTAGCAAATCCGGACAGTTTTCATCCAAGTATTCATCGATCTTGGCGTCGGACCAATCTTCAGATGTGTTTTCAGCACGGAGCCGGGTGAAAACTTTCTGGGCGAATCCGCCCGCGATGACATCGACCTGCAGGTTGTGCTTCCGGCGTAGTTTTGGTATAACCGGATAGACGGCTTGCGCACCACCGATGTCGTGAGAGACGGCCAGAATTTTGCGTTTCGGCAGGCCCGAGCGTCTAGTCATGCCAGTTCTGAAGCTTATCCCGAAGGCGAAAGACTTTTTCGAAGCCGTCCACCACATCTTGCAGATCCGACTGGGTCATCCCCGGCCTATTGTACTCGAGCGTGAACAGGTTCGAAAAATGCATCTTTTCTGTCACCGGACAGATGCCACGTTCATAGGACACGCGTCCCTCATATCGCGGACAGTTAAAAGCGCATTTGCCCACGCGTTTTTGATAAATCGGCTCAAGATAAAGTGGGCGAACATAGCCACCACCGATGAGTGAATCTTTTTCTCGGCCGTATGAGGATGGTAGTTCCGCGCGCAGCGCTTTCAAAAAGGTGTCGCGCGGTATTCCGATGATATCAGGATCGTATCGATAAGGCTGCATATAGTACGAATGCGAACAATCCGCCGCCACGTAAGGGGGAGAGATTCCTTCGAACTGCCCGAGTCGTTCGTCTATGAATTTGGAATTCCACCGGCGTATCTCCATCAATCGGGGGAGTTTCTTCAATTGCTCGATGCCGATAGCGGCTTGGAGTTCAGTGAGCCGATAGTTGAAGCCGAACGTATTGATTAGATCCCGAGTTCCTTTTTCTTCTATGACCTGTTCGCCGTGGTTGCGGACTAGAGAGATTTTTTCGGCTAGTTCGTCACTGTTAGTCGTCACCAACCCGCCTTCGCCGGTGTGAATATGTTTGTGATAGTTCAGGCTAAAAACCCCTAAATCGCCCAGCCCGCCCACACTTTTTCCGCGGTAAGAACTTGCCGGCGCCTGGGCGCAGTCCTCGATCACTGCAAGATTAAACCGGCGGGCCAAAGCGTTAATCGCGTTCATGTCTGCCGGGTGCCCAAATATGTGAACCACTAGAATCGCTCTGGTGCGAGTGGTGATACGTTCTTCAATGGACGCTGGGTCGAGGCAGAAGGTCCGAGGATCGATGTCCGCGAAAACGGGTACCGCTCCGTAAATAACCGGTGCAATGGCACTGGCAGACATGGTGTAAGGCGAGACAATCACTTCGTCGCCCGGACCAAGGTTGCAAGCGCCAACGGCCGCGAACAGTCCCGAGGTATTTGAGTTGACCGAATAAGCGAACTTCGTTTGAACATGCGCCGCCCAAGTACGCTCGAACGCCTGGACCTTGGGGCCGCCGTAGAAATCGTCGCTCCAGGTGCCGAGGAACTGCGACAGATTGCCGCTGTCCAACACTTCCTGAGCAGCCTGTTTTTCTTCTGGTCCAATGGTGTTGTGCGGCGGGAATAAATGACGGCGAACCGGTTCACCGCCGAGTAAAGCGAGCTTATCCATGGCGTTGTCGAGCCAGTGTACGCACCCTGGCACAGAATCGCAAAGTCCGAAGTGCTGCTTGCGGATCGCTCTGCAGTTTCTCGGTCTTGCGAAACGCGCCGATGAAATTTTGCACCACTTCCAGCATCGCCCGCTGCAGAGTAACCGGCAATCGGTTGGACTTGCCGGCCAGCTCGAACTCGTTCGGCGAGAGAGGATCGGTTTGACGATCTGTCCAGAAAACATCAAGTCCGCCCCGGCGCAGTTCTAGTCGTCCGCGTTCAAACAGGACTTCAACCTCGTTAAGCACACAGGTTTGCTCCGGGATACTATGAAATAGGATACGGCTTGTCGCCGGAGAGCTCGCTAGGAAATCAGCTTTCACATCTTCTGCACCCACATCGAAGGCGTGCAAAATCTTGCGAACCTCGAGATTACCGAACCAACGGTCCAACAGACTTACAAAATGGGATCCGTTGTGAACTAACCCTTTTGAATAGAGAACACGGATGAGTTCAACTTGTCCGAACTTGCCCTGGGTGGCAGCTTCTCCCAGTCGATTCAGCTGCCGGTCCCAGTTGCGCTGATAGTTGACTGAAAGCAGGACGCCCATTTTTTCGCACAACTCAACGGCTCGCTCCGCAGCGCGCAGGTCGTAAGCGATAGGTTTTTCGCACAAGATTGCGCCGATCCCGGCGCGACAAAGCGATTCAATCAGCGACGCATGCGTACTGGTTGGTGAACAGATGCTGACGATATCGGGTTTAACCTTCTTCAGCGCGGGTAGGAGCTCGGTGCCGGAGAACGGAACACCCCAGGTTTGGGCGAATTTGCGTGCAATTTTGGCGGAGGAATCGATTACTCCTGCCAATTCGACTCCAGAGCTGAGCTGATATGCCTTAGCGTGAGTCCAAACCTCGCGTTTCGAGCCACGCAGATCGTAGCCCCCGGCGACATTGCCGCAGCCTACAATTAGAGCTCTGAGTACTGACACGCCCAAATATCTTCCTGGCGCCTAGGCCTGTTAACGTCTCTTCGGTATAGCATCAAGCGGAGACTACTTTATCGAAGTAATAGGCGTCTGCTTCGACGTTCCGCATGACGTGCTGTGGATGCTTAATCTCCCAGATCTCCGCGGATGGCACGTTTGAAAAACGCGGATCCATGTCGAACGTGTGAGTCGCGTGCGGTCCAAAGCCGATGTTTGAGACTAGGTTAACGCGCGGCTCTATGATCAGACCACTTTGAGTTAAACAGGTGTAAAACCAAATGTAGTCCCAGGCGTCCAGTTTGTTGTCATGGCAGAGTTGGAAGTAAGGCTCCCAGTATTGGCGTTCTGCGGGATTCTCAAAGACCCATTGCATCTGGCCGGCACCCCTGAAAGCGGGCCAAGTCGCCATGGTTCGATCGAAATGGTTCCAAGCCCGCTTCCACGTCGCCCACCCCCAAGTGCCTGGATACCGTGAAAAATAATAGCTATCCTCGGTTCGTTCGATTCCGCCCTGGAAATTATTGCCCCCGATCATGAAGATGCGCTCGTCCTCACGGTAGTGTTCGAGCAAAGTCTGGCAGAAGTAGAAAAAGGAGAGGCTTGGCAGGCAATCATCCTCGAGAATGATCGCTTCGTTGACCTGGGAAAAAACCCAGTCTATGCCAGTGGCCGGACGATGCCGGCAACCGAGATTCACATCAGAGTAATTCTTTAAAACCCGGCAATCCCAATCAACGCGCTCAACTACCCTTCGGGCTTGGGCGCAGGCTTTCTCCTCTTCCTTCGTTCGGGGGCCATCGGCAATCAGCAAAAGAGTCTGCGGTTTCGCCTCAGCAATCCGTTTAAAAACGCGCTCTGTTACCTCTGGGCGGTTGAAAACGATAATTGCGACAGGTGTAGTCAGGGTGGAGCGATTGATCGGGCGAGTCTCTGGTGAAATAGCGGACAACATGGCCTGGATACAAACGAGCGATTATCGTTCGGTCCCGACCCTGGTCAAGTTCTCTTGTTTTGCGCTTTCGAAATTGCTGAAAGGCGGTTTTTGCTCGCGTCACTAGAAAAGAACTTGGAAGTAGGGTCGCTGCTCAATGATAATACGGCTCAGGGATAGGGCTGAGAACCGAGCGGACTCCGACAGACTCGTTCAAGCCGTGTTATGAGCCACTTCGACGAGATTTTCGAGCTTATAAAGTATGACCCAAGAGCGGCTGACGCCTTGGCGGATTCAATCAGCGAGCTCGCGGCGATTTTGGACTGTGATCCGCAAACCGCCAACCGGTTAGTGAAATCGTTTTTGGATTATTATCATTACGGCAGAGCCGAAAGACCCGTTGATATTTCAGACGAAGTTAGCTTGCTCATTATCGAGCTGACGCGCCCGTTCCGCGTTCCTTTCACGGTCGAAATCATGAAGCCTCTGATCGACGGGATCGGCGTCATCCAAGGAAAAGATGTTTTGGATTACGGTGCTGGGAGCGGAAAGGATACGATCATGTTTTCACGCCTGGGCGCCTCGGTCACTTATGCGGATCTTCCGAGCGAGACCAGGGCGAACACGGCGAAACGATTCGAAATCCGCAAGCTGGGCAACATCGATATGCAGGATGTTCGGCGGCTCGATCCGGTTCGGCGCTATGATGTGGTGAACTGTTTCGATGTTATGCAGCTAGTTTATGACGTCGAATATGTGTTGGCTGACGTGATAGCGAGACTGAAGGAAGGGGCGCACTTGCTGTTTTTTGCTTGCTTCGAGAACCAATGGGATGGTTGTCATATCGAGAAAAACTGCGGGTATCTCCCTTATTTCACAGAGATATTGCTTTCGATCGGGCTTGAGCCGGTGATGCCCGTGCGAAAAGACGGATTTGCCATCACTCGGGGCCTTAAACCGGGCGGTCATCAGACCTATCATCTCAAGCGGAAACGACCGATCCGGGGCTCCATCACGGAAGAGCGGGAAACGATTAGAAAGGAGCTCTACGGTCTCTCGTTGCGCTATAGCGAGCGTACGATGCGCTGGTGCGCGGCGGCTCTTCCGTTGGCCAAGCTTTTTCGGAAGGATTTGGCCGCGGGGATTGCGGACAATCTCTTCGACAACTATGCCATTAAGCGGTTGTCGAAATATCGACTAGCCGAACTCGCGAACGGCGCTCACGCTTAACGGCGGTTGTGCCTTAAGAAAAATCTCACGCAAAGCAGACTACGCCCCGTCTCCCCCTTTAGCTACGTCGGCCAGGGACGCAAAGACGCAAAGGAAAGGCGGGAGCAACCTTTATGTGGGGTCAGCGCTGGGCGGCTTGTTGCCCGAACAGCCGGGTCTGCTAGTCGCGGACATGCTGCACTGCTACGCCAAAGGCGTGCTAGAAAACTTCCCGCAGGCTCAAATTGTTTACGATCATTGAAAAAGCTCGTTCGCGCTCATCCCAAACCAATACTACCGACCCTTTTTCAGCGCATCTTTACCCACTTGAAACAGCGAGGAGCCGAAATTGTTGACTGACCCCTTTTGTCTGACTGCTTTTACGCAAACCCGGACGACTAGCGAGAATTTTGCAAACAGAGTGGATCGAACAACTTCGGATTGGACCGTTTTATTAATTCGGTATGGGTCAACGTTTTGCGCCCGAGGCGGCTGGTTAGCGTGGCCTCAAAACCCAGGTTGCCCCCTCGACGACAACGTCGCAATTGCGGGCCTCAGCCACCTCGTACACGAATGGCCGGACACCAAATTCGCCTGTGTCGTCCCGCCACTCCCAATCGTCGCCGCACAAAATCGACCTTGGAAAAATCTCATGTGCGAGAACGTATTCCTGTCGTTCCTTGGTTGCGTCGATGTAAATGATATCGGGTTCGAGGAACCCCCTCAAGTAGCCATAGAGCGTGGTGGCCGGAATACGCAGCGGAATCACGCGATCACGAAAATCCCGCAGGTTATGCAGAGCCACCTTGTAAATGCCGCATTCCTTGAACACGGCTTGCAGAGCCAACGCAGGTTCAATATCCTCGATCCAAGAGGGACGCTCGCGAACCATTGCTTCAACCCAATATTCTGGACTTTGATCCCAGATATCTGCAACGATCAACGTCATATTATCCGGCGAGTTCCGCAACCATTGCAGCGCCGACCCCCCAACGAACACACCGACCTCCAGGAACACCTTGGGTCGACGCTCGCGAATTAGGTCTACAATTAGCTGCCGACCACCTCCGTCAAGGCTCCACTCATACGAGGGCCGTCCATCCAGCACGCTAATGTCGGGCCATGGATTGCTCCTTCGAAGCTCCTGAAGTTTAGTCTTTATCCGCCTCGATCCAAAGACCGGAGATGTAACCTTGTACCAAAAATCCGCGAATTGGGACAGCTTCCGGTTTTTGAACAGGGCAGAACTATTTGGTTCCATTGAGTCTATGCTTTTTAGCCCTAATAGCACCCGTGTCACGAGCAAAAGTATGTTTCCAGATAGCACGTCTCTCCGATGTTGCTCAAAGCCCTGGCTATCGGCTGACCAAGCGGGTTTCACCCCTCTCGCTCGGGGATCCAGGTTGGAGACGCTAGTTTACCGGCTCTTTGTTACATTGCAGGCGATGCCAACCCCTTTTGTCTCACTCCTGTTCAAAAGATTCGTCTTCGTGCCCTTTGTGACCTTCTGTATGATAATTGGGCAACACGCCCTGGGAGGGGAACTCTCAAATGTCGAAGACCATGACGTTCCGATCCCTGGCTTGATCGACCAGATCTTGGATCGTCTTCGAACCGAACAGCTCACAGAGTTGTTCCCGGGCTTCTCGCATGAGTGGGCGCAGTGGACAGAAGGCGGGTTCGGCGCAGGTGCAAATCTCAGTGCTCTTATTCAGGGCGCAGGGTAAAGGCGCAATCGGGCCGTCCATCAGTTCGATTACTTCAAGGACCAACATGTCCGACGGACGCCGCTTCAGGGAGTAACCTCCCCCTACTCCCCGTTTGCTCGACAGGATTCCATGGTTTCGCAGCGCGAGCAGAATCTGCTCCAAGAACTTAACGGGGATTCTACCGGCCTCAGACAACTCCTGAATCTGATGAACTTTGTCCGGATTATCTCGCGCCAACAACAGGAGCGCCCTGAGCGCGTATTCAGCTTTCCTCGATATCCGCATTTGTCCCGCTAATAACAAATGACAGATGACAAATGACAAATAACAAATTCAAACCGCGAATTAAGACAAAGTTAACCGCGAATGGACACGAATAAACGCGAATAGAGATCCAAGATTCACCACAGAGACACACAGTTCACTAAGATCTCAAACACCAATTTTTAAAGGGTTCTCCGCGCCCCCTGTGTCTCTATAGTGATTTTCTCTATTAATTCGCGTCTATTCGTGTCCATTCGCGGTTGATCTATTGGCTTTCATTCGTGGTTGGAAACCAGGTTTTCGAAGAGGTCGGCGGCGCGATCCCAGGAAAAGCGCTTTTCGATGGTTGCCCTTGCGCCCAGGCTGAGTTTTTCCCATTCGGCTTGGTCTGAGCACAAAGAGCAGATCAATTCTGCGGTTTTTGCCGGGTCTGCCTCGGGATCGAGGAGGAAACCATTCACGCCAGGTTCAACCAGCTCGGTATTGCCGGGGATACGAGAGGCAGCCACTGGGAGACCGGACGCCAGGGCTTCCAAAATCACATTGGACATCCCCTCATAGCTGGACGCGTGAATCAGAAAAGTTGCTGACTGATAAGCATTTCGGACTGCTGCTCGGTCCAACCAACCTTCAAAGCGTACCGAGCTGGTGATGCCGAGATCGGCTGCAAGCTGCTCCAGATTGGGTCGTTCTGGGCCATCGCCGACGATCGTGGCTGTGACTGGCGTTTTGAATTTATCTCGGATGGCGGCAACAATCTTCAGTAGATACGCGACATTCTTTTGGACATGCAGGCGTCCGACCGAAAGCAAGGTCAGGTTTTTTGGCCGGGATGCCGGGTCTGGCCGGAAAAGCTCCAGATCGACGCCGTTCGGAATCACCTCGACGGGAAAGGGGTCAGTACGTTCCGATAATTCTTTTAGTCCCTGTGACGGCGCGCAAATTGCCCGAGCGTTCTTGAAGATGTCGCGGCGAAGCGGTTGGAGGACTCGATAGAACATCGCCAAATGCGGCTCTGTCCCAGGCACGTCTCCACCCCGCAATGAGACGACATAGGGAATTCCGGTTCGAAGCTGAAGCCAGCGTGCAACGATTCCGCCCGGTACTGAAAAGAAGGCGAGCACGTAATCGATCTGATGCGCTTTACCAATGCCGGCTGCTTTCCAGCTGGCGGCCAGCACGTAGCTCAGCATCTCGAGTACCCCGGATTGATGTACCTTTTTTCTTAAAGTCCGGAGCCGGACGACTTTTACTCCGTGCTCATCGCTCGATCCTTGCAGAGAGCCGATCCTGGATGTGAGCACCACTACGCGATGACCGCGATTTACGAAACGCCGAGCGATCTGTTGGCAGGCCGTGGCTGAGCCTCCTCCGATCGGCGGATATTCGTAGTTGATAAAGAGGTAATTAGCCACGGCGTCTGCTACGCAGAATGACAAATGACAGATGACAAATGACAGATTGTAAGCTCGGACATGCGTGGCGGTGGCCAATGCTCGAGGCGGCTCGGCGAGCTTATCGCCGTGAAACGCGATTCGGTGTTTCGGAATCCTGGTCGCTGCTTCGATGCGGTGTTGTTCGGGAGCCTCGCCCTACCGTTCCCTGCGCTCAATTTGTCATCTGTCATTTGTCATTTGTCATGTCGCCGCTGCGGTAGGAACGAGCATGCGCTCGTTCCTACCGCAGCGGCGACTGGTCGAGCATCCAGATACACCAGAGGGCGGCGCGATCGTCATGCTTGCCGAGGGTATGCTGGCGCAGCCGTTCCTGGACTACATCCCGGTTTAAGCCGGCGACCGAGCTTGAACCGTTGAGCTTCAGAGCACCCGTCTGGAACCATTGACCAATAGGGACTCCGAACCCTTTCTTTTTTCGGTCAATAATTTCCGCAGGTAGCAGTGTCCGTGCAGCCTGTTTGAGGATGTACTTCGTGGTGCCGCCTCTGAGTTTGTATTCGGATGGAATCCGGCGAACGAAATTCACCAGATCGATATCAAGAAATGGAGCTCTTGCTTCCAAGCCGTAAGCCATGCTGGCTCGATCCACTTTCACCAGGATATCGTCTGGTAAATAGAGGCGGAGATAAAATTGCATGGTACGATCAACATCCGTACGGGCGCTGGGTTCATTCCAGGCCTCCACGGCTTCGGAATACAATTCCTCGGGGTTGACCGGGGCGCCGAACAGATCAGCAATTTCAGCTGGGTTCAGTGGTCCCATCCAGGTGGGAAGCCAATACTCCTGAGAGTAAGACAAACCTCGCAACATTCGTTTGGCCCGGAAATCGAGACTCATGTTGCTATGAGACACCGGGAGCCGGTTGGCTAGGGCTTGGATGAGAGCATGTCCACGCTTTGGAGTAATCTTGTGATAAGGGATGGCGTAGCGCAGCGCCTGAAAGGGATCATAGCCGGCGAAAAGTTCGTCACTACCGTCGCCGCCCAGGACCACTTTGACCCGGCTCCGAGCCAAGCGAGAAACCAGCGCAGTCGGGAGGATAGAGCTGTCTCCGAAGACTTCATCGAGATGCTGGGCGACTTCCGGCGCGAATTCGAGGCAGTGGTCGATCGAGAAAATCTCTTCAAAATGTTGCGTACCCAAACGTTTAGCCATCAACTGGGCGTATTGGCGCTCATCAAACGATTTCTCGGTAAAGCCGATATTGAAGGTTTCGACAACCGATTGGTGACGAGTGGCCAAGGTTGATACCAAGCTTGAATCGATCCCTCCGCTCAAGAAGACGCCCACCGGCACATCAGCAGCGAGCCGTTTCTTGACCGCCTCATCCAGTAGCCTGATCAGCTCTGAACCCCATTCGACCTCCGGGTTCTTCGGAATTTGTGGGAACGGATCGAATTCAAATTGCCAATATTGCTGAATCACTAGGGTTTTTTTGGCGAGATCAAATCTCAACCAATGCCCAGCCGGCAATTTGCGAACCCCCTGGAGGATAGAACGTGGCGCCGGAATAAACCCGTAAGCAAAAAGCTTTTTTAAAGCCTCCTGATCGAACGAGCGCGGGACGGCCGGATGCAAAATTAGCGAAGTCAGCTCAGAAGCGAAGATCAGGTTGGCGCCGTCAAAGTAGTAGAAGAGCGGTTTCTTGCCGAATCGGTCGCGGCTGAGAAACAGCTCTTGGCGACTGGAATCATAGATCGCCAGGGCCCACATTCCATTGAGCCTAGAGAGCATTTGCGGTCCCCATTGCCGGTAGGCATAAAGGAGCACTTCAGTATCGCAATGATCAGTACGGAATTGATGCCCAGCTGTCTCCAACTCCCGGCGAAGGTCGCGATGATTGTAGATCTCCCCGTTGTAGGTGATGGTTAGTTGGCCGTCCGCGGTCGACATCGGTTGTTGGCCGTTGGCCAGATCGACAATTGCGAGGATGCGATGCCCGAAAAAAACGCGATGGGGCTCGTTGGTCCAAAGGCCTTCGCCGTCCGGGCCTCGGTAGCTGAGACGCCGAGTCATGGCCTCGAGCACATCCCGGGAGCCATTTCCGACGAAACCTGCAATTCCGCACATATTTAGCCAATAGACTGAAAAGCGTTACGGAGAAACGGATAGCCGCAAAAGATCGCAAAAAACACAAAAAAAAGACTCGCAGAGGTAGGAGTGAAAAGATCGAATACCGCGCTATTGGTCAGTTTCTTGAGTTCGGCCGCCACGGAGAATGAGCACTTTCTTCGTGTAGAAATAGGCGCTTTCGTCCATGGTGATCCCGGTTTATTAGTGGTTTACGTCTGATGCCGGTGAGAGCACCTGTTTTATTTCTTGTTTTCAATCGTCCCGGACCGACTCGTGAAGTGTTCCAGGCGATACGCAATTACCAGCCGTCCCGCCTTTATGTGGCTGCCGATGGACCTCGGCCGCAGACGGCCGGTGAATGGCGTCTCTGTGCGGAAACCCGAGCGGTGTTGAACGAAGTCGATTGGTCGTGCGAAGTCCACACACTGTTCCGCGACCAGAACCTGGGGTGCGGAACCGCCGTCAGCGAAGCAATTACCTGGTTCTTCGAGCATGAAGAAGAAGGGATTATACTCGAGGACGATTGCTTGCCTGACCCTACCTTTTTCTCCTTCTGCGGGGAGATGCTAGATCGATATCGTGATCATCCCGAGGTGGGTTCGGTTTCGGGAGACAATTTCCTTCCCCGGGCTCTGCACATGGAACAGCCGTATGATTTTTCCAAATATGTCCAGATCTGGGGTTGGGCAAGTTGGCGCCGGTTTTGGAAAACCTACGATTTCAAGCTGACCGGAGATTGGGCTGATTGGGAGAAGATCGTGCGCCGGGCGAATCCGGTGCAAAACCAAGCTAACTATTGGCTCCAGATCTTCAAAACCCTCCGCGGCGGACTGATTGATACCTGGGACTATCAGGTCATGTTTTCATCTTGGCGGCACGGGTACGTGCACATTTTCCCGAGTCGCAATCTGATCACGAACCTTGGTTATGGCGGCGACGCAACGCACACCAACTTCCAAAGCCCGCTGGCTCACCTACAGCGAGAGTCGCTGAAGGACTACCAGGTCACACTGCCAGTTGTGGTCAACTCGGAACTGGATGACGCGACGTTTTATTTTCGTTTCTTAGAGTCGCTCACTAGCATTTGGTGGCTGGAACAGGCTATGGACTTGCCAGGTGCGCTTGGCTGGCTGCGTTCTCAATTGAAGCTAGCGCAGAAGGAAAATATCCGTTTGCAGAATATCCAAAGGACTCAGTCGCACGAGATTTCAAAGATTCTGGCGACTCGGTCCAAGTCGGCCAGTCGAGCCAACTACACACTGCTCTTAGCCCATTTTGTCTACACCTGTCGCCGGGCGCTGGACCTTGCCCGTACTAAAGGGAACGAGATAATCGGGCGCATTGGATCTAAAGCGAACGAGATCATTTCGCGGGTTGGGTCAATCTTACTCAAGAGAGAGCAAAGCCCGTCCCGCGAGATCCAAGACGGGAAAACGGCGGAGAATGGCAGCCGGCCGGGACCAAGCGATAGGAGTTACCATGGCGCCGTACCCGCAAAGGATGCGGAACATGCTCTCACCGAAACGCCGAGAAGGCCGGGGCCATCGTGAACCCAAAAGAGGGGCTCAAGCGGTTTCACGAGCCTCTGCGAATCGCCGTGGCAATTGGATCTGCTTCTCAGGTTAGGTAAAGAAGCTGCGCTTGGGTTTTGCTTGATCGCACCGAGATATGCGGTAAGGCCTATAGCTTCCGAATGGATAAGAATTCGAAAATCGTTGTTTGCGGCGCTGGTGGGTTCATAGGAGGTCATTTGGTTGCAAACCTGTTGCGGCAAGGCCACACCCACATCCGGGCCGTGGACCTAAAGCCGGCTTCAGAGTGGTACCAGTGTTTCGATCAGGTCGAGAACCTGGAGCTGAATCTGCAAGAGAACGATGCGTGCGAGCGGGCCGTCGCTGACCAGGATGTGGTGTACAATCTGGCTGCTGATATGGGCGGAATGGGGTTCATCGAGCTTAACAAGGCGTTATGTATGCTCAGTGTCCTGATCAACACGCATCTCCTGCTGGCGGCGCGGAGATTTGGTGTAAACCGCTTTTTCTTTGCTTCATCGGCTTGTGTATATGCCGCTGACAAGCAAACGCGGCCGGATGTAAGCGCGCTGCGCGAAGAGGATGCTTACCCGGCAATGCCTGAGGATGGATACGGCTGGGAGAAACTTTTCAGCGAGCGGATGTGCCGCCACTTTAGTGAGGATTTCGGTCTGGTGACTCGTGTCGCCCGTTACCACAACGTGTATGGACCGCACGGTACTTACGATGGCGGCCGCGAAAAAGCTCCCGCTGCGATTTGCCGAAAAGTGATCGCGGCAAAACTCTCGGGTAATCACGAGATTGAGATTTGGGGCGATGGACGTCAGACCCGCAGTTTTCAATACATCGACGACTGCATCCTTGGGACCCAAAAGATCATGGAGAGCGACGTAGTAACCATGCCGATCAACCTCGGCAGCAGCGAAATGGTGACTATTAATCAACTGGTGGACATCGCCGAGGACATCGCCGGTATCAAGCTGGATAGGCACTATAAGCTGAGCGCTCCCAAAGGGGTGAACGGGCGTAATAGCGACAACGCCCTCATCCAGAAGCTGCTCGCTTGGGAGCCTTCTACATCCTTACGAGTCGGCCTCGAGGAGACTTATCGTTGGATCTACGATCAAATGACCGGAGCCTGAATTGCTCGGAAATGCCGGTTAAGTAAGTCACCAATCAGGTGCGGTTGATTTGAGAGCAATTCAGGCTAAGCGATGAGTATTCTGGTACTGGCGCCGACTCTCAAAACCCCGAGCGGCCATGACCACGCCTTTTGCTCGGAATTGATCAGCTATGCTGGCGCTGCGAACATCAAGATACTCGCGAGCGAAAAGTTTCAGCCTGAACCAAGCCTGCCAGCAGTGCCTTTTTTTTTAGTCGATCCGTATGAGTATCGCTGGGCTCACAAGGAGGCTAAACGAAAAGTACTTTGGGGCGACTTGTTGAAGTCAGCCTCGCGCGATCTGCAGAAGGTGGATTTCTCGATCTATAGCAAACTCATTTTTCACACGGCCGATCCTGTTTATCTGGTCGCCCTGTCACGCTGCCTGCGCCGATTTAGCGGCACGCTCTATCTCGGCTTCATGTTGCCACCTTCTTTCTGGTTGTTGGAGACAGTGCGCCGGAGAATTCTCTCCGTTTTGTCGGATGTGGCTATCTATTCACTGAAACGAAAAGCGAGGGTGGTTCTCTATTCCGAAACGGGCGTCATTCAGTTTGACCATCGATCGCTCAAATGCCTTCTCAAGTTGCCGCCTGTGCAAAGTTTTGGCAGCCCGACGGGACGGCCTATGGCCGGGTCTGGCAGCGACCGGAGCGAAAGAATCAAGATCGGCTTTTTCGGGGCGCCTTTTGAGGACAAAGGGTTTCAAATTCTACTAGAGCTTGCCGAGAACGCTGAGGTTCAGAACCGGTTCCAGATCAAAGTTTTTCTTCCGCCGGGTCAGCAAGATTTGGCCGATAAGATCAGCAGCAGCAATGGGTTCATCACCGCTAATTCTGAAGACCGAGATGTGTCGACCTATTTCGGCTGTATATCGAGCATCGACCTGGTTTACACGCTATACTCTCCCAATGCCTACAAGGATCGTATGTCCGGCGTGGTCCAGGATGCGATCCTAGCGGGAAAGCCGCTTCTTGTGGCTACCGAGTGCGCCGAGATGCGCCGATTTATCGATCAAGTCGCTCCCGGCGCCTACGTCCATGCAGGCTATTCGGTTCCTGGGGCAGCCGGCTGCCTTGTATCGACCACCGGCAAACTCCCTGAGCTTTCCAAACAAGCCAAAGCGGGTGCTCAAGCGATTCGAAAACTCAAAACCTTCGAAGCGTATTTTGACGGATAAACGTTGATCGAGAAAAAGCATTGGTGAGGAAATGAAAACATTGGATGCTCTCGGGCTGCGCTTAAACGTTTGCAATCAACCTAGGTTATGAGTGTCGAAACCATCGAATTCCACGGTACCAAGTACGCCCAAGTAATCTGGGCGGATACCCAGGTAACCCAAACGACTTTTTTTTCGCCGCCGGAATCCTCGTTCCAGTTTGGGCTATTAGCTCATGGCGCCGGGTTCGTTGAACCGCCTCACCTCCACCAGCCGATTAAACGTGAGATCAACGATCTCCAGCAGATGTTTGTGGTTCAGCGAGGAGTGGTCGCCGTGCAGCTCTACGCGGATGATCAGACTTTGTTGAAAGAAGTGGTACTGAAGACGGGTGACGCCATCGTGCTAATCCACGGAATCCATGCTGTTCGGGTGATCGAGGATATGCAGTGCATCAGCGTGAAACAGGGGCCTTTTTTGGGAACCGAAAAAGACAAGTTGTTCGTTTAGCCTGGATTTCTCACAGATTGGTAGCCGAAAGAGTTCTCGAGCGATGAATCTGTGAGAAATCCAGGCTCCGGCAGTAGAATGGTCCCGCTGACGCGAGACCATTCTACTGCTAAGGTCTCAGGCTTAGAATTTATGATTCCAGTGTATGAACCTTGGGTTGGAATGGAGGAAGCCGAGGCTGTAAAGCAGGCGGTAGCCAACGGCGAGTTCTCAGGACTCTTTGGCAGATCGCTGACTGCGTTCGAAGAGCAATTTTCCGCTCGAGTCGGCTGCCGCCACGGAATTGCCGTTACCAGCGGGACTACGGCTCTGCATCTGGCGGTGGCTGCCTTACACCTTCCGCCGGGAAGTGAGGTCCTGCTGAGTGCTTCAACGAATATTGCGACTGCGCTGGCCATCGTGCATAACGGTCTTGTTCCGGTGCCGATCGATTCGGAGCCTGATTCGTGGAACCTCAACCCGGATCTTATTGAAGACCTGATCACATCCAGGAGCAGAGCCATTATGCCGGTCCATCTCTTCGGGCATCCTGCGCGGATGGACAAAATAAAAGCGATTGCCCAAAAACATAATCTGAAGGTGATCGAAGACTGCGCGGAATCTCATGGAGCAACCTGGCACGACAGAACCACGGGATCCTGGGGTGACATGGGCTGTTTCAGCTTTCTGGCTAACAAAATCATCACAACCGGAGAGGGCGGGATGGTGGTTACCAACGATGACGCCCTAGCCGAAGAGATGCGTCTTTTACGCAACATGGCGTTTAAGCACCCGCGATTTGAGCATGATCGCGCGGGATTCAACTTTCGGATGACCGGTTACCAAGCGGCGTTTGGTCTGGTTCAGTTATCCCGGTTCGACGAGGTGCTCAGGAGGAAGCGGCAGGTGGCAGATTGGTACCGGGAATATCTCCACGGAATTCCTGGTATTATGTTGCCGGCGGACTGTGAAGAAGGGCGACACGTCTATTGGGTCTATGGAATTTTGATCGACCCGGCTCTAAAGCGGGAATCGGTCATGACGTGGCTCGAACGAGCCGGGGTCGCTACTCGCACCTTTTTTTGCCCGATGAACCTGCAACCTTGTTTTCAGGAGATTCCAGAGTGCAGATCTGTTGCTTGTCCGGTCGCAGAGGAGCTATGGCTGCGTGGGTTTTATCTTCCGTCAGGACCGAACCTGACTGAGGTACAGATTGAGCAGATCTCTGATCTCTTGGGTAAAGCCGTGCAGGCGGCGGCAAAAGCATGATTTACTCACACAAGTTCGCGGAATGCTATGACCTGTTCTACCAGGAAAAACCGTACCGTGAAGAGGCTGAGTTCGCCGCTAAACTCATCAAAACGCGGTTTCCCGATGCAAACACCTTATTTGATTTGGGATGCGGAACGGGCTTGCGATCCCTCGAATTAGCCAGACTCGGGTACCGGGTCTGCGGGGTTGATCAAAGCGCCTCAATGTTGGCCACTGCTCGCGAACACTTGGCGGCAGCGCCTGATATTTCGCCTGCAAATGTTGAATTTCAGAATGGCGATATCACCACTTTCCGGAGCGGTTCTGCGCGCGACAGCGTCGTTTCGCTATTCCATGTGTTCTCCTACCTGACCACCGAAGACGCGCTGTTGCAGGCCATAGAATGTTCGTTCGCGAACCTGAATGCTACGGGTGTCTTTCTTTTCGATTATTGGCACGGCCCGGGTGTGCTGAAGGACCCTCCGGGGGTTCGCAAAAAAGTCGTGGAGAATGCAAATTTGCGAGCGGAGAGATCTGCGACTCCAGAGCATCTGCCAGATAAACATCTGGTGAAATTGACCGTCTCGCTGCGACTCACTGACAAGCTAGACGGCTCCTCCCAAGAGAACGAAGAATTCTACACGATGCGCTATTGGTTTCCCGAAGAGCTGGAAGAGCCCCTAAGAAGGTCCGGCTTTGAGGCGATTCGCCATTATTCCTGGATGACAGAATCTGCTCCCGATCCGGAAGGATGGCAGGCCTGTACCATTGCGGTAAAACCGTAGTTAACCCGTTCTTCCAGTAGAGCGGGGAGGAATCCTACGAAGAGAAAACGAAAATCAGAATAGCCGCAAAAGACCACAGAAATCGCAAAAAACAGAAGGTAGGTTGGTCTGAACTTGCGGTTGGCGCCTGGCCTTTCTGAAACAGGACTCCTTTTGTGCTCTTTGAGTTCTTTTGCGGCTATTCGGTTGCCTCATTGCTTGGCGCGACCCTGGCGGTTGCCGTCTTCGAGGTTACGGCTTTCGCGGATGTTATAGATCGGCTTGCCCTGCGACTCGTAGAACGTTCGCATAATCATCTCGGCGAGCAGGCCCAGCAAAATACACATCATCCCGATCATGAAACTCATGACCACAATCAACGGCACCGGAGTGGTGATAAAAGCGAAGTTCTTGAAGATCTTCAGGTAAAGCATCCAGAGGAACGCGACAACGCTGACGACCAAACTGAAAATTCCGCAACCGCCAAACACGTACATCGGTTTTCGAGCGGCGCTATCCAGGAACTTTACGACCAAAAGATCTAGAAGAACTTTTGCGACGCGCTCCAAGCCGTACTTCGAACGGCCGGCGCGCCTCGGATGATGATTGACGACAACCTCCGCTATTTTCGCGCCGTGCCAAGATGCGTAGATGGGCAAAAACCGGTGCATCTCCCCATAGAGGCGGATCCCATCGACCACGGTCCGTTTATAGGCTTTTAGAGAACATCCAAAATCGTGCAACTGGACCCCTGATACGGCCGAGATTAACCGGTTGGCCAGGATGCTAGGGACATTTCGCTGGATAAAGTTATCCTGTCGATCCTTTCGCCACCCGGAAACGACGTCGTAGCCTTGCTCCAACAGGGTCAGCATGTTCGCGATGTCTGACGGGTCGTTTTGCCCGTCACCGTCGACAGGGATCAAAATATCTCCTCGCGCAAAGTCGAACCCAGCCATCATCGCTGCAGTCTGGCCGAAGTTCCGCCGGAAATGGATCACCCGAATGCGATCGTCTTGGTTAGCCAGGTCATTCAGGATTGTTTCCGAATGATCGGTGCTGCCGTCATTGATAAAAATTATTTCCCAGGTGCGCCCGAGTTGGTCCATCTCCTGCCTGAGCCCTTGCGCGAGTTCCGGCAGAGAAGCTCCTTCGTTTAGGACCGGGACAATAATCGAGAGCTCCACGTCTCTGGTAGGTTCTTTCTCCACTTGCTTGAGGAAAGGACCGGTTTCTATCGGCGCGGCTTCGCGTGGGATCATTCAGCTAGCTCCTTCGCAGACTTGAAGGTCATGGGCGTCGATTGTCAATGAGCATATCTCTTGAGGCGTCCTCGCCGGCCCGACGCTGCGCGCCCTCGCCGGAATGGTCGCTACACGGCCTCGCCAGCGAGGCCGCTCCACTATTTGGCCAGCGGTGCAGCTCGGAAACGCGGCAAAGTTGTTTTGCACCAATGAAAGGCTTTCAAAAATAACTGATGATCATGAAAGAACAATAAGTTGCCCCAGGCCTGGCTGGGAACGCTGGCCAGATTAACCGCCATGCGGATAAAGCTTTCGGCCTCCGTCCGAAAAATGACTACGTTCCAGTAATACTCCCGGTTACGCATTTCTGATAAAATCCGGGTCGGGGTAAAAGGCAGGCTCATCTCGGCACCGGCCGTGGATTGAGGGTCGTCGCCGATGAACTCGGTTTGCACGACTGCCGGTTTTATCCCATCAAGCGCTTTAACGATATCGAGATCAAAGCTTTCGCGGGCGATTTTGAGAAAATCGACTGTCGCCGGCCAAGTCTTGGAGGCAGAGAGAGCGGCAATCGTGTTGGGAGGGTCTACGCGGAAAACATCATAGCCGATAGCCGTAGCCGCCTCCGCAAAATGCTGATCTTTAGCTCCAACATCCACTAGCGATCGACCCGGTAAAAAGTTAAAAAGCAGCCCGGCCAACTCTTCTTCCGGGTCATTTTGAGAGAAATTGCCGGTCCAGAACCAGGGTTCGACGCGATTGCTGTACCAAGTCAGGAATGTCTTGAGATTCTGAAATTGGTCGTTCGTCCTGGCGCTATTCGCTTCTAGTTGAGCGAGCTTACCTTCGATCTGGTAGAGCCTTTCCAGCTTCTCCAGCACCAGCTGCAAGTTGTAGCGGATCCCGTCCAGTCCGAGCGCCTTTTGACTCCGATTGCTGAGCTCGTCTTTGATCTTATGGACGATCGACATGGTTAGCCGCGGAAATGAGTCGTTTTCGTGAGTTTAAGGCGACGGATTCGGGGTATCATCGGTGACCAGTTACAAAAAAGCGCATATCCTGAAACAGGGGGAGATCTTTTCTGACGAAGAGTAGATCGAATTGCCAGAAAGCGTTGTCGACTTCGCGATAGAGAAGATCAAAAGCGTCTAATGGCCTGAAACCGAGCTCAAAAAGATGACGGCAAAGCTCCCAAAACGGGACGGCGGGCTCGCTAAAGCTGAAATTGTAAGTCTCAATGACCAGCGCACTAGTTTGTTTCAAGGCGCCGACGCTGCCATCGAGGATAGGTATTTCAACTCCGTGTGTATCCAGTTTGATCATGAACGGTCCCGGCAACGGTCGTTTCGCCAGCAGGTCATCGATGGTCGTGGAGGTACAAGCGCGATAGTTCTCGTTGTGGATGTGCTTGGATAAATGCCCGCCGAGCGGATCAGAGGCATCAAAATAGAGCTCCTCATTTTTCCCGCCGACTGCGGCGAGCGTATAGTGCCAGTTTGGGTTTTCTTCGCAAAGCCTGTTCAGTTCTGGAAGATGAACCTCATTCGCGTCGATGAGCAGATGGTGCCGGCCGGGGAAATAGCGGGAAAAAGTCTTCGACCAAGAGCCGTTGGAGGCACCGACATCGATTAACGAGGCAATTTCGATTTTATGCCCTTGTAGACGTTGCAGGGCGTGATCCAAGGCTGTGTGCTGGAAGTGGGCATTTATCTCGGCGCTGAGAGCTTCGATTCGCTTACTCATTGCCTTGAGCTCAGCGACCTCTCCTTCGATCTGATAAAGTCTTTCCAATCTCTCCAGGGCTACTTGCAAGTTGAACCGGATCGCATCGAGACCAAGCGCCCGCTGGCTCGTATTGCTTATCTGTTCCTTCAGCTTACTGACGGTAAACATGATTGGAGGTAAACAGGATTTTCTTCCGGCTTCGCTTCAGGAGTTTGGGTGATTCACTATTCCAGATCCGGGTTTCGCTGGACAACCGTCTGGGTTGGAAAGCTGCCAGCTTCATGTTCGGAGGCGATCGCTGCGGGAGCTGGTTGAGTCAAGGGAAATCCACTGGGAGCCGCCATACTCAAGGTGCATGGGAAGGCCTGAATAGAGTAAAATAGTGTGTCCCCAGACGACGAGAGTAACTCCGGACGAAGGCAACTGGGATGCGCTTGACATTGCGATTAGGAGGCCCGAATTGACGCAGCGGCTTTTTCTATGCCTAAGATCTATGCCTAACACGATCACACAGTTGCGCCGGCTTCTAGACTCAGTGTCAGGATACATGATGCCGGAGGCGATGGCGGTGTGGGATACCCTGCTTGAGTTTCAAAAGACGAACAAAATCTCAGGTGGCATCTTGGAAATCGGTGTTTTTGAGGGTAAATCCGCTCTCCTACTTGGACTTCATTGCGCAAAGGATGAACCGTTGGTGCTGGTTGACCTGCACGATTTTGGGGCCAAAGAGGCGGTCCGCAAATTGACCGGAAAAGATCCCTTATATATTTTGAGCGATTCGCGGTCAGTGGAACAACAACCTGAGCTGACGCGGCTGGCCGGCACTTTCCGCTGGATACACATAGACGGAGATCACACGAGCCGAGGGGTTCGGAACGATCTGGATATCTGCAACCGGCTACTGGGCGATGAAGGTGTAATTTGTCTCGATGACTTCTTGGTTGCTAGCTTTCCCCAGGTCACGAGAGTCACTTTCGAATTTCTCAACGATCATCCGGATGAGCTTAGACTTTTCTTTTGCGGGTACAACAAGGGGTACCTGTGCCGGCCGAAGAAAGAGCGCGACTACGTAGACTTTCTCAAAACTGGTCTGATTCAAGAGTTAAAGAATCGAGAATTGACAGAATGCACGGTTTTCAAAACCGACGATCCTGATGCGGGTAGTTGTGTTGGCGTTTCATTCCGGTATGCTAACCAAGACTTCTATGGCGTTGACGGGGAGCCGCTCCTTTTGTAATCGGAGTGCGATCGGTTCAGCGTTTCAAACCGATCGTCGATCGCCTGACCTCGTTCCATTGATTCCCAAAGCCAATTTGACAGCGCCCTGGTCGAAAACGTTGGGCTCAGGCGGTTAGCGCGCTCCCGGATTTGTTCGGAAGCCGCAGCGACCTCGTTCACGGCAGCTCGAAAACTGTCTGCAGAATAGTCGCAAACGGCGCCCAGCCCTGTTTCCATCACAAAGTGGGCTGCAGCGGTCTCTGGATGGCCCATCACGATGATAGGGATATTAGCGGTGGCCATTAGATAGACGATCCGGGATGGGAGACTGGCTCGAGCCAGCCAGTCATGGGTATCGGAGCCATCTAAGGTGCCGGCCGGAACGACTGCGAAATCGGCGGCTCGGGCCAATTCGATTAGAGACGACTCCGGTAGATGTGACCGAAGGACAATCCCGTCTTTTTTCAATTCATCGGCATCCAAAGCGATGAAGGGCTTGCCCGCATTTCCGCACCAATCGATTTGCAGGCCGGAAAGTCGCACGGTATCGCAAAATCGGCTCAATGTGTGGGAGCTCCACAAATTGCCAACCAAAATACCCCGAGGCGGCGCGTTCCGCTGAAAATGGTACCCCGGTGGTACAAATAAATCCGGGTCAGCCGTGGGCGGAGCGAACCAGAAGTGCCGCCCATACTTTTCGGTATAAGCGGTACAGAGAGCGGGCGAGATCGCCACACAAATCTTTGCCTGTTGAATCAATCGCGCCAGCAGTGTGTCCGGGATTTCCTGAACATGGATGTTTTGGTCGTCCATCAGGTACAGGGCTAAGGGAGCGCCGGTGCGCTCTTGAGCCGTTAAGGCAGTTTGAACATCCTCTTTGTAAAACGGCACGCATAAGATCCGCCGGATTTTCCTGCGAGCGAGCAGTCGCCGGATTGAACGCTCACCGTTATTAAACAGACCGCCATAACGAATATAGAAAGCGGGCACGTCAATGTCGTGGGTGTCGAAAAACTTGTGAGAATAGAACACGACCAGTGAGGGTTCGGAACGAAGGAGTTTAAGCAGTAAAGCTCCGGTGCCATGGCGGCTGGACAGCTCCGCATGCATGACGACCAAAGTGGCGCCTTCTTCTGGGATCAGTTTCGTTTCCGCAGACCTGGGTTGTACCGATGCCAAGAACTAATTTATCCGCAGATTACGCAGATTACACAGATTTCTGTTGTTTGGTTTGGCTATCTGCGCCCACAGGCGGTCCAAGTAAACGCTTGGCACTTGGTGATCCGTCGCTAAGCTCGTTAGCGGTGGAAAGCGAAAGCACTCCCTATTTTTGGCACGAGATCAATCTGTTCCAGGCCTTTAAAAAAGCCGGATTCGAACCCCGAGTATTTTTTGACATTGGATCATCGAACTCCGGTTGGTCTTTCCAAATGGCGGATATCTTTCCCATGGCGCGATTTCATCTGTTTGAACCTTTGGTGGATCAAAAGGATTTTTATCGGGAAAATACGGCGCTTATCTTACACGAGAGACCTGATTTCCGAGTACATAAGGTCGCGATTGGGAACTTCGATGGTAAAACGAAAATGGGAGTGGACGAATCCGGTTACGGTTCGAGCATTTTAGTGACCGAAACCAACGCGACTTTCACCAAACTAATCGAAGTTCCCATGCGTAAACTCGACTCGCTAGTGGTCGAGCAGGACTTACCGAGACCCGAGGTTTTGAAGATCGATGTCCAAGGCGGTGAACTAGGCGTTTTGACGGGGGCTGCAGTTTCATTGGATACGGTCCAGTTGATTCAGGCCGAGGTCTGGTTGATGCGCAGGTACGGAAATGGGACTCCGCTGTGTCACGAGATAACAGAATACCTTAGCACTAAGGGATTCATGCTGGTTGCTTTCGGAGATTTCTATTACGGCGATCTGCACGAGCTATATGCCGCCGATGCGTTTTTCGCGCGGGCAGAACTCTTGAGCCGGTGCGCACCCGAGCTGCCAAAGTCGTCATTAACCGGAGACCGCTAGGACTTCGGCTCTTGTCATTTGCGGGTCCACTTGTCCAACGAGAACTCACCCGCGCGATCAATAGTTTCAAACGTTCCTTGATCAAGTCCGTCAAGCTTTGGCATGAAACGAGGGTTACCAAGAAAGTAGAGATGATCGTGTTTCTGTAGCTCAGCTTCCGTATCCAAAGTTTCGGTAAAGGTTTGCAACTTATTAGTGTTGTAGTTGACGAAAATCGGTGCATCTGGATACAGCCTGGCCAGAAGCGACGAGAAGGCGCCCCACGTCGACTCGTTGGTACAAAACAACGGGTACTCTGGTGAATCCGAGAAATAGTAGTCTAGCCTGACATCACTTTTGGTGATTTCTCTGGCATGCTTATAAAGACGAATTTGTTCAATTTTTTCCTTGCGCAAACCTCTGTAGTTATCAGGCGTCAGCTCGACGAAATCTTTAAATCCAAGGAACAGCAATCCTATCAACGGCAAAGAGGCGATTACTCGTTTCGTTACCGAACGAGTGGTTTCGACCGCGTAGAGCAGCATGACTAAATTAAGGCCAACGGAAAGACAGAGTGGCCCTAAGTAACGCGGGGCACCAGCCTTCACGATAAAGAGAAAAGAAAGTAGCTGTAGTCCGAAGACGGCAAGAACCGCCCACCGCGAGACTTTCTGGGTACCTTTACGCTCCTTACCCAAAACCGACAACACGATCACGACCAGAGTGACCACGCTAGGGATGATCACAAGCAGGGAGTCTTCTTGGAAACAATCCCGCAGGGATTGCAAATACTGCGCCATTGGAGGAAGTCCTATAGGACCCGTAGCGAATTCTCCGCTGTGGGTACCAACGTTCCAGCTCCAACTCATTATCTCCTGCAGTCGTGAGTGGATCGGGGCCAGGGCGAAGGCTAACCCTAGAACAAAAGACGCAGTAAAGGCCGCCAGGTTCCGTGGCGACCGGCAACAAAACAAGGAAATCAAAATCAGCGGAAAAAAAACAATTTTGCTGGCACCACCAAACGCGCAGAGCAACCCAGTCATAGAGGCTACGAAGGGAATCCGGCGCAAGTGGGGTGAGCCCTGCATTGCAGATTTTCCGGCGAGACCGAATGTCAGCGTCTTTCCCCAAAAGTTAGAGGTAAGTATCAGTGCGGCACAGCAGCAGGCGGCTACGATGCAAAGCCCCACGTTCAGTAATTCACGGCCAAAGACGATGCCCCAGATGGTAACCCCAAATGCAAAGACCAGGCCCGTAATAAGGGCGACAAACGGGATCTGGAGCAATCGGGATCGCCCCGGTATGGTTGTTCTTTCAGCAACACCCAATATTATCCGCTTTTCGGAAACTGTAGAAGGAAGTAGCAGTAAGGCACAGCAGCAAACAACTGCAACACTGAACCCTACGTTGATCAACTCGGAGCTGAACAAGATTCCCCAATAAAGGGCGGTTTGGAAGAAGAGAACGGGTGCCTGGATTAAGAGCCCGGCAAGATAGTTTCTGAGTGCCAGTGCAGTGGCCCATGGTGCTATCCAGAGAATTAATGCAGTAAATATTAGAAGCGCTCGATGCAACTTTTTGATCTGCTTCTCAGGATTTCGGAGGGTCTGCTCAACCAGGTCATGCGTAGATTGTAGAGTGGAGGCCCGTAGAATGGTTGCCCCGAATGCCATGGTCGTCGTGCCAGGGTGCTCGACATGCATGGGCTCTTTACCTTCCAGCAGTAAGAGCGAATTTAACAGATAGAAATACGAATATTCGAAAGTGTACGGCAGCCATTGTGGGCCCTTGGCCTTCGTTAGCTGAGCGACAGATACGAAGAACAGACTTGGAATGATCAGAAAAAGGCTCGCCGATAAAAGAACTCGCGACCCGCGCCCAAATCTGTTGCTACGCATCGGTGTTTGATGTTCCTCTTCGCCTTTGAGAGAACGCCGTGAATAGATAGGGAACGATAAAAAAATGTCAAGCGGTCGGCCTCGATACCGTGATCTGAGAAATCAGAGTTGTAGTAGAAGTCGGCTAAAATCGGCGGCTGCCAAAGGCTCCCATAACCGGCGACTATGGCCAGCTAGTAAGGTATCTTTTTTGGGTCGTCATCCAGCCCGTAATAATCGAAATCATTCCAGCGTCCCTTCACGATTCCAAATGCATTGACGACGTTCGGATAATCCGTCTTGAAGATCGTAAAGTCCGTGAACCCACGGGAGGTCATCCCGCGAGCCAGGTCTTGCCTGATTGCCTGTAAGTACTTTTCCATGGCCCCGGGGCGCGCAAAACAGCCTTTATTGTAACCACAAAGAAAGAGTTGTAGTTGAGAGCGATTTTGCTCCAGAAAATTGACAGACTGTGTAAGTGAGATGCGGGTACCCCGGGTTGAAAAAGTCGTCCACGCAGATAATACCTGTATCCGCTAGCAGCAAGTTGGCCAAAGCCAGGTCGTTCCATACCGCCTCCGCTTTATGGTCGCCATCAATGTGGATCCAGCGAAGAGAGTGTGGGTATCGGGAGCGCCCAGCTTTTGCTGTCGGAAGATCGCGCCTTGATGATCTCGAATTTGGCAACTCCGAAGCCGGAGAGGAGTTTTCTAGCCTCTTCGACGTAATCACTGGGATCAATAAAAAAATCGTCTCGTGATTTTTGCAGTGTAGCGCCAGCATCATGGCCGATTGGCCGTACTAAACACCGATTTCGAGGAAGGAAGCCGGTTGCCAAGTCTGTGCCTGGAATTCCAGCAGGAAATCCCAAATACGCATGCTTTCAGGCTGCGTAAAGCCGGGGACGTCGCCAAACTCCTTTTGAAACCGCAAAAAGTGCATGAGCTCTCCTATTTTCAGTCAGAACGGCGCCCCGTAAAAGCCTGCCAAATTATTCGAGCTCCGCCATCGAGGAGGAATAATCGACTTCGCTGGTCCTATGCTCTGGCCGATGTGCTCGAAAAACCACCAACTGCATCAACAGAAAATTGCACATGGTGGCGCACGGTATCGCGAACAACTTAGCGATCAGGACATTGGCCGCGAAAGTGGAGAGGCAGAAATGAACGACCCCGATTGTGATAAGCCAGTTGGCGAAAATTACGCCCGAGTACTGAATGAGTTGCTTCGCGTAGTCGCTGCGACGGCAACGAAAGACCCAGAACTTGTTCAATAAAAAGTGGCAACAGACCGCGATGAAATAAGCCACTGTCACCGCAACCAGAGGCGCCAAGTAACGGCTGAAAATTGCTACTCCGCTGAAATCGATAATGGCGACACTGCCGCCCACCGTTGCAAAGCGCAAGAATCGGAAAACCCGCTCTCGCTTCAACAAGTCCATTATGTCCACCCGCGTGCTGATAGCAGAAAATCCGCGTTGTGCAACTGAGCCTAGATCGAGCAAAAACGACAGCCGAGCAGCGGGAAGTTCCCCATTGAACATAAAGTGAGCTAGTTATAACCGCTACTTTCGGCGCCAGACCAGCGTGGCCGAGACGGCGTAATTCCAGACCGATCCGATCAGTGCTCCAAGCAATCCGCTGATCCACCAGGAGACGGAAATCCCATAAAAATAGCTGGCGACTTCGACATTTACGAAGGCGCCTATCGAACAGACGGCGATAAAGCCCAGCAAACCCGCAAAAAACTTCGGGCCGGTAAGCCTGCGATCGCGGTGGGTGAACGAGTTATTAAAAGTAAAATTAAGTACCATCGCGACCAGCGACGCGATCGATTGAGCTAAAGGGAACGAAACTCGCGCCCCCAAAAATAGCGAGCCTAGGATGGTCAAATGCAACAGAGCGCCGGAACATCCGACTAACACGAACAAAATAAATCGGTAGGGAACAACTCTCCCGAACGTTTTGTCCAGGAGGAGGATGGCAAATTCCAGAATGATTGAAAAACTGAGCTTGCTCTCGCCACCAAGGCGGCTGCGAAATGTGTACGGTATTTCGAGAGGGCGAACCGCGCTTTTGGCGGATGACAAAAGATCGAGCAAAATCTTAAAGCCTTTACCGCAAAGGTGGTTGACGGTTTCCCTAAAGAGCTCCCGCTTAACCATGAAGAAACCGCTCATCGGATCCGTGATGGTGGTCTGATGGGTGACGATTCTGCTCGCGAGCGTCGCCACGTGGCTGTATCGCCGGCGGTGCTTCGACCAATCCCCGGTCCCTCCCCCTTCCAGATAGCGGCTGCCGATAGCGAGATTGTATGGACCATTGCGGAGCGCATTCAGCATCTGCTGCAAGATCCGAGGGTCGTGTTGCAGGTCGGCGTCCATCACGGCGAGATAAGGCGCTAGCGAACTGCAAAGTCCCTCAATGGACGCTGAAGCCAGTCCGTGCCTTCCGACTCGTTCCAGGAGCCGAATATTGGATCGCTTTTTAGCCAGTGCCGCCACGACCTGTTGCGTATTGTCGCTGGAGTCGTCATCGACGAAAATGATTTCCCACGCCTCGCCGTCGAGGCAGCATTCCAACTCTTCAACGAAAGGCCTAATGTTTGGCGCCTCGTTGAGGACGGGGACGATAATGCTTAGCGTCGGGATCATGTTAGCGTCGGGCAATGCCGAGCAGGAGCAGTCCGACTCCCGGCAAGCTTGAGGCCATTTGATCGAACTGCCAGGTGCGGTCGGCTAAGTTCCAGTTGATTCCTGCAACAAAGGGAGAAACCGACATAAACGTGGTCACGGTGGAGGCCGAAAAGCCGGTTCTCTTGAACAGCGAACCCAGGTCGCTACGCCTGAATTTACTGATATGTTGCTCCTCGTACGAAAGGCTCGAAAATCGATTGACCATCTTTTCTAAGACGGGCCAGAGCGATCCGTAGTTTGGAGTAGTTACAATTAATTTACCGCCGGATTTCAAAACGCGTAGAAACTCGGAGAAGATGGTTGCGGTGGCGCCGGGCTCCAAATGCTCGATCACTTCGATGCAGCTGATGGAGTCAAAGGTTTCGCCGGGAAACGGAAGCTTCCCGGAATCGATGGTGATAAAATTCTTTCCCGGACCGCCGTACTGTTCTTGGGCATACGCGATTTGAGCGCTGGCAATGTCGACGCCGACTGCCGAGACATCTGTGGGGAGCAAACTCACTAAAGTGCCCGGTCCGCACCCGAAATCCAGGTGGTGCGAGCCGGTACCGATTTCGTGAATGATTCGGCGAAACTTATGATGATGCCACTTGCACTGGATTCCACGGTTTCTATGGAAAACTTCGTCGTAGAACCCGACTGGAATTGAATCATAAGAGTAGGCCATGGGATTTCATTCGGCTAAAAGAAACCGGCCAAAGTCAGTCAGGGGCGGCAGAGAGGGCTGTGCCTGGACCGATGGCAGTGGTTTGGAGTGAAGGGGAAAAGGGATTCCTGGAATCTGGAATTCACTGATCCGCGTAATGTCGGAGCCATCGTCCTTAAGAATGATCACATCGTCCAAATCTAAAGTCTCTCGCTTTTCACCCCAAAAGAACGGCTTCCAGGTTACCAGACCATTTTCCAAGCGAATCTCAGCGAGGCTGGCTAAGCCGTCATAGTAGAAAAGCAGAGGATGCTCGCGAGTGGCGAAAGCATCTTCCAGCACGTGCAGATCCGCCCAAGAATTGGCTAAAATAAACTGGTTCTGCCTCGCTTCTTTGCCGATCAGAATGATTCTGGTCTTAGGAGTTATGTCCGGACAAAGCTGGATAACCTGTCTCCAAAAGACTCGCTCTTGTGCCCAAGAAAAAGCATAGCCCGACTGAATGCGAAACGAATAGAGGGTGAATATGCCGACCAGCACGCTCATTACTCCGGTCGTTATGACTTTGGGCAAATCACCCAGGGAACGGAAGTAGGCGGCGCCTGCTGCCAGAACACAGGCCAGCCCGAATACGGCGGCAATATGGGTAGACGTTAAGCGTCCAGCGAGCTGGGTCGGAGGATAGTTTGTGAGCGTTAAAGCATAGGCAAAGACCCAACATGCGAGACCGGCAAACAGGACCTTAATAATTTCCCTGCGGTTTGGGAGATCGGCTAGGCCGTTTTCGCCATCGCGGATGAGCCTCGGCCCCAACAGCAGTAGGATCACGACTAGGCCAGCAAACAGGAAGGCAAATGGGGGCTGCGAATGGGGTGTTTCAACAACGGCTTTAACCAGCGTTTTCAAGCTGGTTACCGGACCGATCCACATTGACGATACCATCCGCGATACCGTTTCACCTACGCCGGAAATGACGCTGTTCGCTCGGGCATCACCCAGCCGAAGACGGATTCCGAAAACGACCGCCAGAACGGCAGCACAACCGCCCAAATGAATGATCCACTGCCAGATTCGTTTCCGGCCATCCACCAGGAAAAGGGGAAAAACAATGAAAGGGAGAAACGCGGTTTCGTAGCTGAGCAGGGCTAGAGCTGCAACCGGATAAGAAAAGATCCAGAATCGGGTCCTTTGGATCAGCAGCCCTAATAAGAGAAAGGTGAGCGAGGTGTGAATGTGGGCGCTATGCAGCAGCAGGATCCTGGTCGTATCCGGAGGCAACAGAACGAACAGACAGCCGGCTAAAATCGCTGACCAGCGGTCTAGCCGCTTTCGCAGGAGAAGATAGATTAAAAAGGCATTGAGGGAGTGAATTAGAAATCCCAGAAAGTAGATGCCTTGAAATCCGTCGATATGATACCCAATCCAGGAAAACCAAGGCGGCAGAATATGGTTCAATGGGCGCCCGGTCGGCCAGGTCTGTAGATGGCTGATCGTTAAATCCCAGAGCTGAGAAATCGGCGTTTTGAAAAAAGGAACGATGCCCCAATAGTCGTCTTCATAAAATCCATAGTCCGCAGCTCGGACGTACAGCGAAAATAGTACTACCGAACAAAAGATTAACGCGGCAATGGGCGCCTCACCGGCGAACAGTGGTTTCCTGTGGTCTGGTTTGGGTAATAAGGTATTGTCTGCGCTTTCGCTCATCCGTGGTGCGATTTTAGCGCGGCACTCTGCTACACCCTTCGAGTGAGTCAAGAGAGAGATTCTGAAGCCATTGCGGCGATTGCCCTTGGGAATGAACTCCGCTGTCCGCTGAGGAAATCAATGGCTGATGTTCATACCTTTGTTATGATCTGCGATGCTCGTTCATCCAAATCTCGCGTTGGGCGGAGCTCTAGCTTCGTCCAAAAGTACGATTCCAGAAAGGCGATCGTTTTCATGTCCTCTAAGTAAACGATGAAGCTCTCCGTCATCATTCCTGCATTCAATGAAGCCAAAACGATTTTGACGGTGTTTGACCGGCTCAAAGAATGCGTGAACGATCTTCATGAGATCATCGTGGTCGACGACGCATCCACGGATGACACCGCGACCCTAGTTAATGAGCGTGCCAACGCCGATCCGCGCATCCGGCTGCTCCTTCACCCGCGTAACCTGGGCAAGACTGGCGCGCTCCGCACCGGTTTCGCCGAGGTAACCGGTGATATCGTCGTGATCCAGGACGCTGATTTGGAGTACGATCCGGCCGATATTCCTGATCTAATCGCTCCTATCCTGCAGAATCGGGGAGACGTTTGCCTCGGTTCGCGGTTTTTGGTGAAACGAGCCGGCCGGGTTTTGTACTACCGTCACTATTTGGCCAACAAGTTTTTAACGTTTCTCAATAACGTGCTGACCGATTTGAATTGTACGGATGTGGAGACCGGCTATAAGGCCATGCGGGCTGATATCGCTCGCCGGATGATCATCAATTCGTCCGGCTTTGGGTTTGAGGTGGAGTTCGTTGCGAAATGCAAGAAAGCTGGCTATCGCTTGTACGAAGTGCCGATCAACTATTTCGGCCGGACTTATGAGGAGGGAAAAAAGATTACGTTTTTTGACGGCGTTGCCGCTGTCTATTTCATCTTCAAGTACAATTTGTTTGTGACTCGCACAGGGTCGTTTCGGGCAGACGTAACCGCAGATGACGGGAAAAAAGATCAACCGTGAATGGATCCTCCGTCGCTAAACCTATGAAGGACAGGCTACGAATTAACGCGAAGAAAGGGCCAAATTATTGGCGTCGATTCGTGCCAATCGCGGTTGATGTCTACCCGCGTTTCAGACTTCGGAGGGATTCCGGCCTCTGGTAGCAACCAGATTACAGAATTGGCTGGGGCGATTCCAGTCCTCGGCTCGATAAACAAAGGGCTCACAGACTGCCGAATGGAGAAGACGGAAGAGTGAGAAGCCGGCTTGATGCAAGATATCCAGCAATTCGTCGGGGCCTCGACCAGCAAGTCGCAGACCGTGAGGCCAAAACTCCAAAAGAATGAGGAGATCAGGATTGGCTTGGATTAGTCGCTCGGCTCCGCGCAAGACTTCGACCTCGAAACCTTGAACATCCACTTTCAAAAGGTCGAGATGTAATCCCGATACGGCGTGATCAAGTGGTATGGCATCGACGTTAACTGTCTCTAAGCGGGCGGTCCCTTCCGATACAATCCGGTTATCTCCCCGATTGAAGCGGCCGGACTGGAGAGCGAGCTTGGCCGGCCGGCTAGCGACGGCCGCGTTGAATAAAGAGACATTCATCACGCCGTTTCGCCGGAGATTTTCATCCAGTTTGGCGAACAGTTTTGGATCTGGTTCAAAAGCATAGACCCGGCCCTCGGTTGCTTGGCGCGAGAAATAAATCGTATAGATGCCTTGGTTAGCTCCGACATCGGCGATATGCCAAGTTCGCTGGATCGATCGTTGGAAAAAAAGGAGTTCCGCCTTCCCCATTAGGCCGAAGCGATAGGCTTGCAGAGCGACCCAGCGGTCAAGCGTGGGAGGTGAAAACGTCATCCCGCGAAAAGAAACGGGCTGTCTCCAAAGCCGCGACTCGTTGAGATGACCTAGCCATTGACCCAGCATACTTCATTAATCATTCGCAAACCGCCGTTACTTACAACTACTGGCGCAGAAAATCTGAACGAACCTCGATTAGACTATCCAACACCGGTTCGAGCAGCGCTTGTCGGGGCCGAGGATCCGTGATCTTCGCAGTCCTTGCGGCTCCAATCGTGATGTATTAAGAGTTCTCCGCCATCGTGAATCCAATCTCTGTCTCTCCCAGCGAAAAAGAGCGCCTGAACCGGCTTGGTGATTTTTACGAACCGCAAACCGGCATCACTAAAGCGGCGGAGACTTATCGCGATATGCTGTCCCGCTATTATAACCTATTGATTCCAGGAACGGCGTCGGTGCTCGAGGTTGGGTGCGGCGGCGGTGACCTGCTCTCGCGCTTGCACGGGAGGAGCAAGTGTGGCGTCGATCTATCCCCGGCACAGATTAAACGAGCGAAAGACAAAGTACCTACCGGCGAATTCTACGTGCAAGCTGGTGAGGAATTGAATCTTCCCGGGAGAACCTTCGACTACATCATCCTGTCGGAGACACTGAATCTAGCGATCGATGTGCAATTGATCTTCGAGCGGTTAAAAGCCGTTTCCACCAAGCAGACTCGGCTGATTATCAATGTCTATAACGCGCTTTGGCGCCCATTGATTTCATTGGCCACCGCTTTGGGTTTGAGAGCGTCTCATCCCGAAAGCAATTGGCTATCGCGAGACTCTCTGGCGGGATTGCTCTCACTCGCCGGCTGGGAACTGATCCGGAGCGAATCGCGCATACTGTGCCCGGTAAAGCTGTTAGGCTTGGAGAATCTAATTAATGGGTTTGTCGCTCCGTTCCTTTCGCCGTTTTGCCTTTCTCTGTTCGTGGTTGCACGACTGATACCCGATCGGAGATCGAATGAAAAAAGCGTTTCGGTGGTTATCCCGGCCAGAAACGAGGCTGGGAATATCGAGGCTGCCGTGACGCGAACCCCGACTATGGGTACGTGGACCGAGCTGATCTTCGTTGAAGGAAATTCGACCGACAACACCTGGGAAACGATTCAACAGGTCAAGGCAAACCATCCAGATCGAAACATCAAAATCTTGCAACAGAGCGGGAAGGGAAAGGGAGACGCGGTCCGCGCCGGTTTTGTCGCCGCTGAGGGGGACATTTTGATGATTCTTGATGCGGACTTAACCGTCCCTCCTGAGGAATTGCCGAAATTCTATGAGGCCGTGGTTTCTGGCGCTTGCGAGTTCGCCAACGGCAGCCGCCTCGTTTACCCGATGGACGAAAAAGCGATGCAGTTTCTCAATCTCTGCGCGAACAAGACTTTCGGAATCCTATTTAGCTGGCTGCTAGGCCAATCTCTTAAAGACACGCTCTGTGGGACTAAGGTACTCACTAAGGCGAACTATCAGCGGATTGCTGAAAACCGAACTTACTTTGGCGATTTTGATCCGTTTGGCGATTTTGATCTTCTGTTTGGAGCTAGCAAACTTAATCTGAAGATTCTAGATCTGCCGATCCGTTATCGGGAACGGGTGTACGGTCAAACAAACATCCAACGATGGAAGCATGGTTGGCTTCTCTTGGAGATGCTAGTCTTTGCGGCTGCTAAGCTGAAATTCTTAGCTTGATCGCCCGCAACTCATTTGCGAGTCCATTTCTGGAGAGAGTAGTCGCCAGCACGATCAATTGTCTCGAACGTGGCGGGGTCAAGTGCATCGGTCTTGGGAAACCACTCCGGGCTGCCGAGAAAGTAGAGATGGTCGTACTGATTTAGCACGACCCGTGGTTCGATAAACGCGGTAAAGGTTCCAAACTTGCCGTTGAACACGTCAAAAAAAAGTGAATTTGGATACAGCGTGCTCAACAAGGGTCCGAAAGCGCCGCCGGCATAACCGTTGCCATAGTAAAGCGCCCCCACTGGTGAGTCAGAAAAAAAATAGTCCACCCTCACATCATTTTTCGCGATCTCTCGCGCATGCCGGTATAGCCGGAGCTGATCGGCCTTCTCTTCCTTCAGCTGAGCGTAGGTTGCCGGGGTTTCTTCAATGAAGCTTTTGCAGCCTAGCGCTAGCAATCCTACTAACGCAATCCATCCCAGTGCTCGTTTGAAGGCAGAACGACCGGCGCTTCGGATTGCTTGTAAGAGAAAAACCAAGCTAAGACCGGTAGTGAGAGACAAAGGAATGAGATAATGAATGCCGGACTCCTTGGCGATCAGCAAGAGAGAGAGCACTTGTATGGCGAATAAAGCAAGAGAGGTTTGCCAGTCGATTGCGCGTGTAAGTGATTGTTTCCTAAGCAAAAAAGCAAACGCAATGACAACGAAGGTACTCGTGATAGGTATAATGGTAACCAACGGTTCGGATTGAAGTAAGGTCAATAAAGACGTTATATAGACGTTCGCTTGTGGAAGCCCAACGGCGCCTGAGTCGTATCTCCCGCTGTGAATGCCGAGGTTTAAAGTCCAAGTTCCGAAGCGCGATAATTGGGAGTAAATGGGCAGCAGCGCAAAAGCTAGCCCCAAGGCAAATGCCAGGGTAAATACCAAAAGGTTCTTCTTACTCCGGCAACAGAGAAGCGAGACCAATAGCAAAGGGAAGAAGGTTAGCTTAGTAGCGACGCCGATAGCGCAAACCAGTCCGGTTAGACTCGCGAGAAGGGGAATTCGCGCTAGTCGAGTCGAGCTAGACTCGTTGCTGATACCGAATAAACTGATGCTCCTGGTCAATGCCTCAGATGGAATTACTAACAATGCACAACAGCAAACGGCGACGATGCTGAACGGAACCACCATTAGATCGGGACCAAATAAGATTCCGTAAAATATCAAAATGCTATAGAAGAGGCTGGGGGCCTGGATTAGTACTCCTGCAACATAGTCTCTGAGCGCCAACGCTGTTAGCCACGGCGCGATCCACAGGGTTAAAACAGTAAAAATCAAGAGCGCCGAATGTAGAGCGTTGATGTATTTTTCGGGATCACGGAGGACGGAGGCGATCAAATCATCGTGGGACTGCAGACTCGACGCCCTTAAAATGATCGCACCAAATACTTGGGTCGTAGTGCCGGGATGTTCGATAGCCTTAGGCGCTCGACCTTCCACCAGGAGTAGTGAGTTGAATAGATAGCTGTACGGGTTCTCAAAAGTATATGGCAACCATTGCGGCCCTTTGGCCTTGGTCAGTTGGGAAACTGCAATGAAAAACGCTATGGGAATGATCGAAAAAATAAGCGCTGACTTGGCTAGTCGCCCCATCCGCAATCGGAAGCTATCACTTAAACTCATTTGCGAGTCCACCTTTGTAAATAGTATTCGCCCGCACGATCGATCGTCTCGAACGTCTTTGGATCTAGTCCGTCTACCGCGGGAAAAAGGGAGGGTGTTCCCAGGAAGTAGAGATGATCGTACTTCTTTAGTTCAACCTCTGGTAGGAGATATTCGGTGAATGTCTCAAATCGAGAGTTGAAGATGTTAAAAAAAAAGGCTTTAGGGTACATATGGGTTAACAGTGGCCCGAAAAACTTGCCGGCATAGTTATTCCCATAACAGATAGCGTACTCGGGGGAGTCTGAAAAAAAATAGTCAACTCTAACGCCGTCCTTGGTGATCGCTTTCGCGTGGTTGTACAGCCTGAGTTGATCCACCCTTTGGTCGCAAAGGTCGGTGTAAGTTTGTGGTGTTTTCCGAATGAAGTCTCTAATTCCTAATCCGAGTAAGCAGATCAAAACCAGCCACCCGATAGCACGCACTATCGCCGAAGAATTGGGAGTCTGCTGGGAATAGAAAAGCAAAACCAGGCCAAGACCGGCGGTGAGGGCAAGGGGAATAAAGTAATGAGGTCCTGACTCCTTGGCGATGACAAAAAAAGAGATTAATTGAATTGCAAATAGAGGTAGAGCTGTTCGCCGAGAGACTGGGTTTCTAGAACGCTCTTTCTTGGGCAAGAGAGACAATAGAATTACCAGAAAAGTGGATGCCAGCGGAATGATGGCGACCAAAGGTCCCTTCTGAAAGAACTCCCATAGAAACGGAAGATAGACGTTGGCCTCCGCGAAACCAATCGCTCCGCTTCCATAGTCTCCCGTGTGAGTACCAAGGTTAACCGCCCAAGTCAGCAACCGTAGCAATTGTGAGTAGGTTGGCAGGACGCAGATCACGACGCCGGTAACAAACGCGACCATAAAAGCCGACAGGTTTCTCCAACTTTGGCAACAGAGCAGTGAAATCAAAATGAGCGGGAAGAAGGTCAGTTTGGTGACGATGCCAAGTGCGCATACCAGTCCGGTCAAAGCTGCAAGGAAAGGAAACGGGGCGCGGCGAGGCGAATCGTCGGCTGAGGAGCGCGTGCGGATACCAACAAGAACAGCCTGCGCGTCGGCAGATGGTTTGGGGGCGATCTGCAATGTGCAGCAGCAAACTGCGGCAATGCTAAAAGGTACCAACATTAAATCAGAGCCGAACAAGATTCCGTACCAGAGCAGTGTTTGGTAGAAAAGACAGGGGACCTGGATCAAGAGTCCGACCACGAGGTTTCTTAGTGCCACAGCCGTGATCCAAGGGCAAAGCCACAAGACAAGTGCGGTGAAAAAGAGAAGGGCTTGGTGTAACTTTCTAATCTGCTTTTCGGGATCCCGGAGAGTAGCTGTGACTAGCTCGTCTGCAGATTTCAGACTGGACGCCCGCAAGATGATCGCTCCGAAGACTTGGGTTGTAGTACCGGGATGATCGATATGCATCGGCTCCTGGCCCTTCACCAGCAGAAGGGAGTTGAACAGATAGGCGTACGGATTTTCAAAGCTGGTCGGTAGCCATTGCGGGCCTTTCGCCTTCGTCAATTCGAAAACGGTAATGAGGAATACGATGGGAATGGCCAGAAAAAGAAGTGCTGACGCGGGGAGTCGCCAGGTGAACCAGGATGCGAATCTTTTGCTAGAAGCCACGCTTAGTAGGATGATTGAGCGAGGTGGCGCTCCGTAGTGCCAAAACGTTAATTTCCCGCTTTTGAACATGTCTCCCGTGTTTGTGGGCAAAGAGCGGGAAACTCTCCATCGTCATCGCCAGATTTAACCGGGCGAAAACGATTCCGCAAGTGAGCGATCTGGCCACCAACGCTGGCGATTTTCGGGTGGACATTCCAAAAAGTCAGAAGGCCAGAGATTCCGCATTGGTCATGACGACCGAGATCGATCGACGTCTCACGTCGACACGACCATGGGCTTAGCAATGGCCTATCTGAGATTCGACTTCACCGGGGTGGAAACTTGTCTAACCAAACCCGGCATCGGGGCGGGTTGTTCCTCGCCATTGCAGACTTCTTGAACAATGAAATTCGGACGGTCTTTTACAGTGTCGAAAATCTTAGCGATGTATTCTCCGAGAATCCCGATCCCGAACAGGTTCATGCTCCCGAACGCAATGATGCAAAGCAATAAACTGGTCCAACCGGAAGCCAGCTCCATCCCGAGCACAAAGTGCCGGAACAAGGTCAGGAAAAGATAAAAAAGAAAAGGGACGGTCGCACAAATTCCGACTACGTAGGAAAACCGGAGCGGGGCACTGGTGAAGCAGGTGATGCCATCGATGGCAAACCGCAGCATCTTAACCAGATTAAATTTGGTGGAACCGGCATACCGTTTAGGCCGATCGTATTCTACTCGGGCGGTGCGAAAGCCAATCCAGCCGACCATCCCGCGCAGGTACATAATCTTGTCACCCATGGTAAACAGGCCATTGAGCGCTCGCCGACTCATGAGCCTGAAGTCGCCGCAATCGAGCGGAGCCGAAATATTGGCCAAGCTATTGAGGAAACGATAAAACCAGAAAGCAGTCCATCGTTTAAAGAGAGTCTCGCCATGTCGATCGCGTCTGACAGCGAAGACGATATCCGCCCCGTTCTTCCACTCGGCCAACATGGCGGGAATCAGATCGGGCGGATCCTGCAGGTCGCCATCCATCGAGACAATGATTTCGCCGTCGGCAAAGTTGTACCCGCAAAAAAGCGCTCGTTGATGCCCGAAATTTCTGGAGAGTGAAACACCTTTTACAAAAGTGTGTTGATCAGCAAACGCTTTAACTAACGGCCAGGTATTATCGGAACTGCCGTCATCCACTAGAACGATCTGCACTTGAAACTCGATGCCAATTTGGGTTTGCAGCTCCAGCAAGCGAGTTTGTAGCGCGGAAAACACTTCGTGCTCGTTAAACAAGGGAACAACGATCGACAGAAGTGGCTTGTCGGACCCCGCTTCCGAGTTGCGAGCCGGGTGCGTCACATTGGTCTCTTCATAAACCATAAACAGGATGACATGCTACGCTCGGCCAAGCCCGTGAATCAATCATTGAATACTCAGTCTTCGTGACCTGGGTGATCTTTTTGTGCAAATCATGCCGCGCTGTGCTCTTTTGCGGCTAGTCCAATGTCGGACCCGTTAATTTCTATCATAACGCCCTCGCTGAACCAGGGAAGCTTTCTACCTGAGACGCTCGATAGCGTGCTGAGCCAAGACTATCCGAACCTTGACTATCTCGTCTTGGACGGTGGCAGCACGGACGACAGCGTTGGCGTGATCCGGGCACGAGAAAAATGCCTCGCCTACTGGCGGTCTGAACCTGACCGAGGGCAGGCCGCGGCGATCAACGAGGGGTTCCAACGGGCCAAAGGAGCTGTCTTCGGCTGGCTTAATAGTGACGATGTCTATTTAAGCGACACCTTGCGCACCGTGGCGAACGCGCTGGCCGAATCGGTAAATGAAACGGTCGTTTTTTACGGTGGTTGCGAGTTATTCCAGGATACCAGCTCCTCGATCGAATCCCGGCCTGCGGTTCAGTTTGACCGGGGACGCCTGGAAACCACTGATTTCCTTGATCAACCCAGCGTGTTTTTTACCCGGGCTGCCTGGCAAAAAGTTGGGCCGCTCGATGAAACGTTGCATTACGCCTTCGATTGGGACTGGTTTCTGCGAGCCGCCAAGTGCTGCCGCTTTCAACGGTGCGACCAGATCCTGTCGCGGTATCGGATTCATCGTCAACACAAGACCGGTACCGGAGGGCTTCGGCGTTGGGAAGAGATGTGCGAAGTGGTTGGCCGGCATTCGCCCGACGCGGTCGTCCGGCATTATCAATATTTATTGGCATGCCCGGATGCGCGTTGGTGGCTGAACAAACGCATGCGTTTGGCCCAGTTCTTCGGCCGGCTGCTACCGAACCCGTTGAGTAACGTTCTTGGAACGCTTTGCGCGCCGCCGTTCTGGCTGCTGCCGGATGGTATATCCCGAGAATTGCTTTGGGAGATCTCCGGTATCCGGGGGGAGAGGGGACCGGTGATTAGTGATTGGTGATTGGTGATTGGTGAGAAGTGAAAGGTGAAAGGTCGAGCGTGGGCGCGGCAGACATCTTCGGACTGGCGGCTGGTGTTGCTCGGGCCGGGGACAGCGGATATTGATGTGGGGCTGCGATTTAGTGGTAGTGGGCCGCCTCCGCGAGAGGGGACGCGGAAACTGCTCGCGCGGCGCGCACTTCCAGTAGCTCCGAACAGACTTCAGATGGAATTTCTTGCTCCTGGCAGGCCGTGCGCCGGGTGCGATATAAACTGGCGGAATGGATGAGAGAGTGTGCGGCGTCGCGCCAGCCCGCACTGAGCGCCTCTCTGGCGTCAGCGGCTGCGGGTTTGAATCCTAACCATCGGCGCTTTCTCAGTTCGCTGTATGGCTTGAAGAGCCTTTCGAGGAAGTATTGATATAGACGTTGATCGCTTTTGCTGGCGTCCAGCACGCGGCGACCGACCTCATCCTCCATGGTTAGCCAGTCCGGTGTCGAGGCGTGGCTACTATTCAACTTGACGTTCAAGTCGAAATACACCCTGATCCCGCGTTGCAACAGCCGGTCGCTGAGTAACTCCAAACTTTTCTTCATCTCCTCGACGATCCCGACAAAATGGAATTCCTCCAGGATTGAGCGAGCAATTTCGTAAGAATCCAAACCATACTGGTGGCCGTCTGCAAGTCCTTGCTTCGCCATGGACGCCGGGTTGCAAAAAAAGCGGGTTTGAGGTGAAAAATCTTGGGAAACCGTTACAACTTCCAGGTACTGCCGGGCTAGTTCACGCAGAGGCAAATCCGGCGTATTTTTCGGCCAGGCGAGCTTCACTTCCGACGACAACGACGAAAATTCGCGTTGGACAAATCTAAGCTGTGAAATGAATGCGTCCTCAGGTCTGCGCAGGAATGTTACAAAAAATGTGGGCCGCCCGCTAATGCTTAGCGGAAAGCTTCTTAAATGATGGGAAGAGATCGACAGCAGCGCCGGGTTGATTTCTAACAGGTTGTCCAGAATTTCTTGATTCAGGATGTAGTGCGGATCCGGGTGATAATGATGCACGTGACAAAGCGCGAAAGATTTCTTGAACCCGTCACTGACCGTGATCCCGGCGGTTTTTGGGATGTGGCAATGCAAGATCAGCGGTGCGTCCGATCTTCGCGTCAAATTTGTTCCGGGTTCAATCATCGTCGGCCTGACTAAACGCGTAAGACCAGCATGTCTTGGACCAAAGCCACCCAGGGAAACTGTGTCCGAAGGAGGGAGCAAGTTTGGGAACAGGAGTGGAACAGAGCTGCGGTCTACTCGCGCTAGCCTAAAGGCATCCTCTCGTGGTGCAAACGAAAAAATCCGGTTGAGGGAGCAATGAATCGCCTTTAGTCTCGGAACCTTAGCGTTGTCCAAATGCCGGCATAGCTCAGCTGGTAGAGCAGCTGACTTGTAATCAGCAGGTCACCGGTTCGAATCCGGTTGCCGGCTTTTCATCGGGTGCGACGAAAGCGATTAGTTAGTAGTTGCTTCGGGTTGTTGTCTATGTAGACTGTTGCAGTAGGGTATCCCCTTTTTTCTGCTGGCCGAGTAAATCTGAAATACGCCGATTTGCGTATTGACCGGAGGGGTGTCGTCTTGATATGACTTGGCTTCCTAAAAGCGATTGATTGCCCGCGTGACCAAATAGCTGCGCGAACAATCAAGTTCTCACGGGAAACGCTTAATAAAAGGTAGTCAAGTTAGAACGTGGTAAAATGAAATGCTCGGTTAAAAAATCAATGGTTGCGGTGGCGGCGATATGCTGTTTCGCGCAATTTTCTTTCGGTGCGTCGAAGCCGGTGGTCACTAGCGTATTCGGCCTCGACTTATTAGATGCAAAAACGGCCGTCGGTGGCGATGGCAACTTCAGGGTAATTTGGGACTATAACGTGGCAAAAGAACCGGCCCCATCTACGTATGCTGGGTCTGCTTTATGGATAATTAATCCGAATGGTGGATTGCTGGCGGCGGGTAGCCCGACCATTCCCGCGAGCGTCGGGTCACTTCGCGCATTCGAGTATGTGATATTCCCGGGTAGCGTGGCCACTCCATTCATTGCCAGGTATGAGCGATCAAATACGCTTCTATTCGCTCAAGCGGATGGCAACACCACGGTGGTTTTTGCTTATAACCTTGCCAATGCCTTTCCAGTCACCAGTTTCGGTGTTTGGACCTATAACTCGGCCGGGGCGTTAATAGCGGCCGCTAATTATGGCCCGTTTGGGGGCGCGAGTATTGGGAGCATGGCCTTTGATAAGAGTGGCAGTTTCATCGTTAAATGGGAAACGGCAAGCAAGGCCAGCGCGGGCTGGGTCTTGAACGAGTTTGGAGCTGTTACCAGCGCCACCAATTATTTTGGTCCGTTCGGTAGCTTAGGCAAAATTCGAATTAACTCTTCAGGCCAGCAGATTTGGCCCTTCAACTATCTGACGCCGAGTGGCTTCGTCTTGTCCCTGTGGACCTTTGATTCGGCCGGCACCAATATAGTTAATGCTCAAACGTTTGGCCCGTTCTAGCTGACGCGCCGCATGTTGTATTCGAGTTTACGTCCGCTCGTGCTTTTGGTGGCAGGAGCGGGCGTTGGTGCACTTATCACCTTCGGTCTGTTGAATCGACACCCGTCGGTTCAGGAAAACGTTAGTCAGGTAATCCCTATCCAGTCCGACGGGCCTCCCAAGACGCTGCGGGCGCCATTGGAAAACGCACAAAACGAGAATGATCCCGGTAATACACCGGCGATGAACGCCCCTTCCGACGAAACCGACGATTCGGGAAAAGTCTCTTCACTCGAAGCAGAAGCGATGATCAAAGCGGCGCAGCGGGGTGTTCCCATGAAGCCCATCCCGAAACCGACAATCACTTTTCAGGCGAACGGGTTGCCGGTGGGAGTTAGTCCGGATGCAGTGAATATGGACGTCTATAAACGCCTGCCGGGCGTTCAACCGCCATTGATCAACCTGGATGGAAGAGATCTGGGACCGGAGGCGCTCCAGATGATTGAAAATCAGGGCGAAGAGAAGCCGTTCCCTGGCGGTATTCCGTCGGCGTCGGCCACCCCCATGCCGTTCCCGCAAACCGTAGAAGAAGCGAATCGTCAAGGGCACTCCTACCAATCTCCATCACCGGCGCAGTAGTTGATCACGCCGGTTTTTTTAGGCTTCTTTAGCGTAAAAAAGCGACAAGTTTTATTCGCCGCTCATCGGCGGAGCCTGGGTGATTGACCTTCATGGTCGCAAGGCAAATGATGCCGGCAGCATCGCGCTGCCGATGTCTTTTCTTCCCCAAGGGTTGAAGAAAAAGCGATCTGCATCAGTCTAACGGGGCAGATGTTCGTCCAACACCTCGTTTAGTTCCTTTCGATCTGTTTCCTCTTGCTATGCATTTTTCTATTCCCAATCGTTTGCTCATCACTGTCCGATGCGTGTGGCTTTTGGCGTTGACTGGAGGGCTCGTGGTAAGCGCCTCGGCTCAGGGCCGTTATAAAATCTTTAGTTTGCCGACTCCGGCTGGATACGACAGTGCTGCGCTGAGTTTGAACGATAACGGAAACGTTGTCGGGTACGGCTTCCAGGGAGATTACTATCAAGCGTTTCTTTACTCCCAAAGCAATGGATCGTCGATCGATGTAGGGTCGCTTGGCGGTCAAATGAACGCAGCCTGTGCGATCAACGACTCTGGTCAAGTCGCCGGGTATAGCGCTGATGGAAACGGCAATTTGCTCGCGTTCATTTACACCCAGCAGAATGGTATCCAAGCTTTAGGTGCGCTTGATGGTGGTGTTAGCAGCGAGGCTTTCGGACTCAATAACTCTGGGCAAGCCGTCGGTGATAGTCAGAATGCTACCGACGATCATCGTCCCGTGCTTTTCGACAACGGGTCCATCAAAGATCTGAACGTTTCCGTGGCCCAAAATTCGAACACGTTCCGGACCGCCTACGCGATCAATGATTCAGGACAGGTGGCCGGAAGAACCGACACCGACCAAGGTGCGGTCCACGCTTTTCTTTTGGCGTCACCTGGCGGCGATCTGAAAGACATCGGAACGTTAGGGGGAACTAACAGTGAAGCGCTGGCGATCAACAAGTCCGGCGAGGTGGTTGGTGATGGCGAGACTGCGAACGGAGCACCGCACGCCTTCCTTTATCGCAAAGGTTCGACTCGCGATCTGGGCACACTTCCGGGGTTCGATACGGCTAGCTACGGCCGATCAATCAACAATCAGGGTGAGGTGGTGGGAGACAGCGAAAGTGCGGACCAGAAACGCGCGTTCGTCTTTAGCAACGGACAACTGTTGGAACTGGACAAACTGGCCACTAACTTGGATCAGGCAGGTTTCACGTCGCTCGACGTGGCCTATGGGATCAACAACCATGGCTGGATTGTGGGTTACGGGACTGCTGCAGATGGACGAACCATTGCCTTTCTAGCGATCCCGGAAGGCCAGGGAGCAGTGGCGCAAACCCAAGTGCAACCACCGGCCGCTCAACCGCAAGCGCCGGCCCAAGAAGGGAATGGTGATGACTGCAGCGTCTTCTATTCACGCCTTTCGTCCGATGGCGATTGGGTCGAAGCCGGCGATTATGGGTATGTGTTTTGCCCGCATGTCGCCCAGGGCGATTGGGCTCCCTACCGCGATGGGCACTGGGTTTCGACAGACCGCGGATGGTTCTGGTATTCGAACGAGCACTTCGGCTGGGCGACTTATCATTACGGCCGTTGGGTTCGCATTGCCGGCCAGGGATGGTGCTGGGTACCAGGTAACGAATGGGCGCCGGCCTGGGTTTCCTGGCGACAAAGCGACGAGTATGTTGGCTGGGCGCCGTTGCCACCGGAAGCCGGTCTGAACGTGAATGTGGGGATTGCTGGTTGGGCGGACAGCTATTATGGGTTGGGACCGGCGGCTTACAGCTTCATTAGTGTCCGGAGCTGGGGCCAGCCTAGCTATTTGCGGGTCATCGCACCCCCGGCCCAGAACATTCAGATCATTCGCCAGACCACGAATATCACCAATATCCGTATCCAGAACACGATCATAAACAATTATGGTCCGAAGGTGGAAACGGTCGGGAAATGGACGAACGAAAAAATCGTTCCGACAAAGATTGTCTTTAGCGGAAACCGCCAGGGAGAGTTTGGCGCGAATCTGCGCGGATCAGAACTTCAAGTGGTGGCGCCGGCGGAAAAACTGCGCCCGGTTTCCACGGTACAGCCGACCGTAAAAACACGTCTGGCTAAAGCGGAAGTGGAGCGTGGCTGGACGGGGGTAAACCCAGCCGAGGAAGCGGAGCTGCGAAAGAAGTTCGTTGAGCAAAATCCTCTCCCAAAAGAGCCGCTGCCTAAAGCGGCGTTAGCCAAGCCGACCTTTGTACGAGAGACCAAGAATCTGAATCCTCCGCCAGCGGGTGGAAATCAGCGTCCGGCGAACACTCCACCGGTGGCCGGCGCCCAGCGTCCTGGGAACGGTGGTCCGGCGGCGACGCGATCTGAAAACGGCGGGAGAGGCTGGCAGACGATGCCACCTAACCTGATCGGGACCAGGAGATCAGGGGGCGAAACTTTCCAGAAAACGCTCCCCGAGCGCCGTGCGGCCAATGGTGCTGTAACCCCGAAGAACCAAGAACAAAGGTTACGAAAGGAGCAACCTTCAGCCACGCCGGCTACTCCGAACCAAGTCGAACGAAAAGAAACCCCGACCCCGGGTGGAGTAATGCCGACGCCAAAGCGTGAGGGGGAAACCCGGGAAAAAGCGGGCCAAAGTCCTACCCAAGGTAATCAGTTCGGCGGCGGCGTGAGACCTGGCAATGAAGAGAAAGCTAAAGCCGGAGGAAATCCCAAGGAAGCGACCACGCCGAAGGTGGAAACCACTCCCAAAGTAGAAAGCACCCCGAAAGAAGAAGTTTCACCGAAGCCCGAACCCGAGCGGAAACCGGAAGGTTCACCGAGGCAAGAGAACGCCCCGAAGGAAGAACACGTGCCCAAGGGTGAGCCCATGAAAAAAGAGCAAGGTGCGCCGAAATCGGAGAACCCAGTGAAAGAAGAGCGGCCGCAACCAGGTGAGCCTGTCAAAAAGGAAAGTGCACCGAAGCAAGAGAATGCACCAAAGGAAGAGCACTCACCAAAGGGCGAAGTTGAGAAAAAAGAGCAGGGCGCGCCGAAGCGGGAGAACCCAGTGAAGGAAGAGCGGCCGCAACCACCGAGTGAGCCCGCCAAAAAAGAAGGCGCCCCGAAACAAGAGAACCCATCGAAACCGGAGAACGCGCCCAAGGAAGAACACGCGCCTAAGGAAGAACACGCACCGAAAGGCGAACCCTCCAAGAAAGAGGAAGGCGCGCCGAAGCCCGAGAACCGCGGCGCGGGAGAACAAGGACAGAAACCAGAGCCTCAGGAAAAAGAGAAAGGAAAAGGGAAGGGGTCCCCGACTCCTTAAGGGACGAGCGCATGCTCGTCCTGGTGAAAGGCAACTGGGACGAAGGCGCGCTTGAGGGTCAGAGGGGACTCCGAGGGCCGCCCACTTTGCCCACAGAGTCCACTAAGTCCACTCCTGTCCACTGGGTCCACTTCGTCCACTAAGTTCACATCCCCTCTGAATTCTCGCCGTTTACGATGGACAATTGAGCGGTATCAATGCAACTCTGGCTAGCGAGAGTGATTTTGCGCCATGGATCGTCGCGTTTTTATCTCTGCGAACCTCAGGAGTTGGCTGCTGGTGCTTGCCGGATTCGGATTATTCGGATGCGAGCAAAAGCAGGCGACCCAAGCTCCTCCGCCACCGACGGTCACGGTCGCGAAACCGGTCAAGAAAGAGATTGTTGAGTGGCTTTACTTTACGGCTCAGACCCAGGCTGTAGACACTGTCTCAATTACGCCGCGAGTTACCGGTTACATCGATAACATCACCTTCAAAGAGGGCGACATTGTCGATTTGGGCGATCTGCTTTTCGTGATCGATCCCCGTCCTTACCAAGCCGCGCTGGATCAGGCAAAGGCGCAATTGGTGCAAGGTCAAGCCCAGCAAAAGCTAAACGACGCAAATCTAGCGCGGGCGAGCGATCTCTTGGCCAAGAACGTGATCGCAAAACAAGACTTCGACACAACCGCAGCGCAAAAGTATGTCGCCGACGCGCAGGTCGTAGCCAACCAAGCTGCCGTAGAACAAGCGCAACTCAATCTGGATTTCACTCAAATCCGGTCACCAATCCACGGGCGAATCGGCGCCCAACTAGTGAATCGGGGAAACTTGGTACAAGCCAACTCCACTCAGTTAACCACGCTTGTGAGTATCGATCCGATTTACGCCTACTTTTATGTCGATGAACGTTCGGTGCTGCGTTACCAGGCGGCAGTCAAAGCGGGCAAGATGGCGAGCTCGTCGCAAGCTACGTTGCCAGTCCGGCTACAGCTCGAGAACGAGAAGGGATACACCCATCTAGGGGTGATCGATTTCATCAACAATAGTTTTGATCCCTCGACCGGGACGCTCCAGATGCGAGGCCGGTTTCCCAACCTGGACGGCTTTCTTCTCCCTGGTGAGTTTGGAAGTGTCCAGATCGCCGGGTCACCGAGATATGAAGCGGTCCTAGTAGCCGACCGTGCCATCGGATCTGACCAGGACCAAAAATATGTGGTGATCGTGCAGCCGGACGGTTTGACCAAATATCAGAAAGTCGAGCTGGGACCGATTGTTGACGGTTTACGCGTGGTCCAGAGCGGGCTGCAAGGTGACGAGACTGTGGTGGTCGAGGGTATTGGCAAGGTTCGCCCGAACTCCAAGGTCAGTGCCGAGCAGACCGACATGAACAAGTACGCTAGCGAACAACTGGCCATGGACACCCATATCAACGCCGGGAGCGCCGAGAACGCCGTCAACGACAAGAATCGGCTCAGCGCTGCGATGCCGAACCACTCGGCCGGCAACAGCAAACATGAATAGCCGCCAAGAGGAATAGCCGCAAAAAGGCGCAAAAAACGCAAAAGAGAACCAAAGACGAAAAGGACATTCACATGATCTTGGTTGCGCCCCGAGTCCTGGCTGTGCCTGCCCGCTGTCTTATCTTCAGCCGATTTCGGTTTTTGTGCTTTTTGTGCCTTTTCGCGGCTAATCCTGCCTTTGGGAGGACGGCAATTTGAAGTTTTCTTATTTCTTCATCGATCGCCCGATCTTTGCGATGGCTCTCTCCATCCTGATCGTGCTGGCCGGTGGAGTAGCCTACTTAGCGTTGCCGGTCGCGCAGTACCCTGAGATTGCTCCGCCACAGATTCAAATCCAAGCCACCTATCCAGGCGCCGATCCTCAGGTGTTGGCGGAGACCGTGGCGACGCCAATCGAAGAGCAGGTCAACGGCGTCGAGAACATGCTCTACATGAACTCTCAGATGACCAGTAACGGCACCTGCACGATTACGGTCACATTTAATCTGGGGACAAATATTGATACGGCTCAAGTGCTGGTCCAGAACCGGGTAGCCATAGCGTTGCCCCGGCTCCCTCAAGAGGTGCAACAGCTCGGGGTTACCACGCTGAAGCAATCGCCCGACCTCATGATGGTGGTGCACCTGTTATCGCCCAACAACACCTACAGTCAGGAGTACATCAGCAACTATGCGCTAATCCAGGTACGAGACCCGCTCTCCCGATTGACCGGGGTGGGCAACGTCCAGATCTTCGGCGAACGGGACTACAGCATGCGGATCTGGCTCGATCCAAACAAGATGTATGCTCGGAACCTGACGGTCGATGATGTGACTTCGGCCATTCAGGCTCAGAACGTCCAAGTCGCCGCCGGTCAACTTGGTGCGGAACCGGCTCCGAAAGGAACTGATTTCACTCTCACGATCAACACCTTGGGCCGATTGATCACGGCGGACCAGTTCAAGCAAATCATCGTTAAACGCGGAGCCAACGGCCAAATTGTTTACCTCGCTGATGTGGCCCGGGTTGAGCTGGGAGCCAAGGATTACAGCACTACGTCCAGTTTGGATGGTAAACCGGCTGCCGCGCTCGGGATTTTCCAGTTGCCTGGTTCTAACGCGCTCGCCGCTTCTAAAGCCGTTCGGGAGAAGATGAAGGAGCTCAGCGCCTATTTCCCGGAAGGCTTGGAGTATCGAATCGTCTACGATCCCACGCAGTTCGTGCAGCAATCGATCGATGCCGTCTATCACACGCTTTTTGAGGCGATCATCCTAGTGCTGATTGTGGTGTTAATCTTCCTCCAGACCTGGCGTGCCACCATTATTCCTCTGTTAGCGGTCCCGGTTTCATTGATTGGAACCTTTGCGGTGATGGCTGCACTCGGGTTTTCGCTGAACAATCTCTCTCTGTTTGGGCTGGTACTTGCCATCGGTATCGTGGTCGACGACGCCATTGTCGTAGTCGAGAATGTTCAACGTAACATCGAGGAAGGGTTAGAACCGAAAGAAGCGACCCGGAAAGCGATGGACGAGGTAGGTGGAGCGGTGGCGGCCATTGCGGTTGTGCTAAGCGCTGTGTTTATTCCCACCGCTTTCGTGAGCGGCATTACCGGCCAGTTTTACCGGCAGTTCGCGCTTACCATCGCAGTCTCCACGCTGATCTCCGCGTTCAATTCACTGACGTTGAGTCCGGCGTTGGCCGCCTTATTACTCCGTGGAAGGCATGCGAAGCCGGATCTGTTTGCTCGTTTTCTTGATCTGGTCCTGGGTTGGTTTTTCCGCGGCTTTAATCGGGTGTTTTCCGTTACTACCAATGGTTACTCTCGGACGGTGAGCCGCCTTCTGCGTTTAGCGGGAGTCGTCCTGGTAGTCTATGCTGGCTTGCTATTCCTAACCGCCTGGGGTTTTAAAACCGTGCCGGGCGGTTTTATCCCCGCCCAGGATCAGGGCTATCTAATCATTTTGGCTCAGCTTCCGGATGGCGCCTCTCTGCAACGGACCGGCGTTGTGCAAAACCAGATTTCTGACATCGTCCGCAAGATCCCTGGGGTGGTTCACACGGTTGAAATCGGAGGCTATTCCGGTCTGGACGGCACTACGCGAACCAACGCCTGCACGGTTTTCGCGACTCTACAGGATTTTCCGGAACGTGAGAATGATCCGAGTCGGTCAGGGAACGCTATTTTGGCGAGTGTGCGTCGCCAAGTGAACCGGATTCCGGATGCGCTAGTCCTGGCGTTCCCTCCGCCACCGGTGCGAGGAATCGGAAATGCCGGCGGGTTCAAGCTACAGATCGAGGATCGCCGATCAGCGGGTTTGGGCGCCTTGTACGCCGCCACCAACGCTGTGATTGCTAAAGCCAGTCAGCAACCTGGCATGGCCGGCCTGTTTACCAGCTACCGCTACAACGTGCCGCAGATCTATCTGGATATCGATCGGAAGAAAGCCGAAACCTTGAACGTACCGGTGAACTCGGTGTTCGACACGCTTCAGACCTACCTTGGTTCAAGTTACGTCAACGATTTCAATTTTTTAGGCCGGGTATATCAGGTGACGGCTGAGGCAGAGCCACGTTTTCGAGCTGAAATTGCCGACATTCGCAACCTTTATACCCGTAACAACAGCGGAGCGATGGTCCCTTTAGGAACTCTATTTACGGCTCGCGAGATCGTCGGCCCGGATAAAGTCATGCATTATAATCTTTATCCGTCGGCTGATATCAACGGCACCACCGTCGGGGGAGTTAGTTCAGGGCAAGCCATTCAGATCATGAACCAGGTCTGCCAAGATACGCTCCCACCGCAGTTTGGGATAGAATGGACGGAACTATCCTTGCAGCAGATTTTGGCGGGAAATAGCGCGGTCTACATCTTTCCATTGTGTGTAGTGTTCGTTTTCCTGGTCCTGGCTGCGCTGTATGAGAGCTGGGCTTTGCCGGTCTCAATTATTCTGATTGTTCCGATGTGTCTGTTTGCTGCGATCGCGGGTGTCTATATCCGGCAGATGGACAACGATATTTTTACGCAGATCGGCTTTGTCGTGCTCGTGGGTTTAGCCTGTAAAAACGCGATCCTTATCGTCGAGTTTGCTAAAGATGAAGTCGAACGGGGTCAGGATCGGTTAACGGCGGCGACCGATGCAGCCAGGCTCCGGTTACGCCCGATTTTGATGACGTCGTTTGCGTTTACGCTGGGCGTTTTGCCTCTGGTTGTTGCCAAAGGCGCCGGCGCGGAAATGCGGCAAGCATTAGGCACCGCCGTTTTTAGCGGGATGATTGGCGTGACTTTATTCGGAATTTTTCTAACACCGGTCTTCTTCTCAATCATCATGAAGTTCTTCGGACCGAAGCGGAAGAGCGAAACGGCGAGTGGCGATAAGGCGAAAGGGCGATAGGGCGCAATACCGTGGAGCGCGCCTCGCTTGCGAGGCCGATGGACCCCGGGCCGGCCATCGGGTTGTCGCCGGCGCCTGGGCGTACCTTTTTTGTGGACGTCGCGGAAAATTAGGGGACGGCTGCGCGTGGTTAAGTCGGCCTCGCAAGCGAGGCACGCTCCACCCCGTCGCCCTTTCGCCTATATCTGGAACGCCACGGCGGCGTGTTCCGACTGATCGAGCGCATCGGTGGTTCGCCGATGTTCTAGTTGGTACAAGATCCGGGCGGCAAGCTCGGCGGCTTGCACCCGAAGTTCCGGTACGGCGGTGGTCTCGAACAAAATCCCTTTCTGAGGGCTGCCGAGCGTGTAGAGACGATTTACCCGTTCGCCTTGCAGGTTCAGAATTGTGCCGCCCAAACCGACGTCCAGGCCCAGAAATAGCGGATCAGGAACGATAATGCCGCGGCTGAAGAGCTGTACTACCAGCGGGTCCTTCAATTTGTGGTAGTTACATTCGGGCCCGGTACAGTTTACCACGTAACCGACTCGGAGCTCTTTCTCCAGGTGGGCATTGGAATCACGGAACTGGACTGAAAGAGAATCGTTACCCGGCGAGATCGAGAAGATGCGGCCGCGATGGCATAGGAGACGGCCCTCTTTTTCGAGCCGGGACTTCAGCTCTAAAACCTCGGGCGCCGCTCGATGGCGATGTGCTTCCCAGAATGCCTTCAAGTGACGAAGGAATCGGCGTCGTTCGTCCGATGACCACTGTTTCCAAATCGGTTGGGAATGCGGCCGCAACGAATCGATAACGGATCGCCAATCGATTCCCTGGGCTTCGGCCTGCCGAATCTGCGCTCGTATCGTACGACATGCCTCTCGAGCTGTACCAGGCAGTGACTGCTTATCTATAAAAGACGGGTAACCATTAACAGCTCGGTGCGGTCTTGGGAAAAGACCTCGTCTGGACAAGACATGGATCATTCCGCTTTGTTTTACCCGCGCCAAGCTGAGCAACAGATCAAGACCGGTCAGCCCGGAACCCAGAATCAAAATGTCGTCTGGTCCGGCCAATTTCTTCCGATTTTCCTCGGACCATGGGTTCTCCAAGTAACGTTCTACTCGATGAAAGCGTTGGTCTCGCAGTTTGGGATCGCCGGGCGGAAAATTTCCTAAAGCCAATACCACATGTTGAGCGATAAGCGGGGAAGCGCTCCGCAGTTGCACACGGAACCGGCTGTCCGCCAGCGGCGCTACATCGATGGCCTCGGCCGAGATCCGTTCAAGGGAACCCCGGGAACTCGCGGCCTGATCCAGCAGTGAAGAGAGATATCTGCCGTATAAAACTCGTGGCAAAAACGAGCTAGGCTGGACGTTATTGACGCCTTGGCGCTCCAGCTCTTCCGGATTCTCTCGAGCCCATCGATAAAAATGTTCATGGTCATCAGGGAAAGCGCCCATCTTGCCAGCCGGAACATTGAGGAGATGGGAGCGGTCGGTGGTGCCATAGGCTAAGCCGCGGGCGAATGATCCCGAGCGTTCGATCAAGGCGACGGCTACCTTGTCCGTCGCCTTCCGCAACAGGTTTACGGCCACCATGGAGCCGCAAAAACCAGCCCCAATGATCGCGACATCGACTAAGCGGCCAGCGGCGGAAGAAGAGTGCATAATGGAACACGCTACCGGTTGAACCCTACTGAAACAGTATTCTAATCGGACCAGCAAGGTCGTCAATGGTGCGTGCGGGCCAGTGGGTGATTGAGGCACGAATTACTGCAAAGGGAGATCGTGGAGAGGAACTTTGGAAGGGATCTGAGAGACTCTCGAGATCTCGTCCCTACGGATACCCTTTGCCTATCCGAGAGTTTCGGTTAAATGGCAAAGGCACAACTATGCTCCAATTTTCTTTTCGCGGGCCGGCGAGCTTAATGATCTTGCTGATGAGCGGCACGGCGCTCTTGGGACAGAACTCGAAACCATCTCCACCAGAAGTTCCGAAGCCAAGCCCCTCAGCTAAAGAAGAAAAATCGGCCGACCTGGAGCCGCCACCGCCGGTAGTGACTGAGCACACCTTGACGCTTCCGGATGGAAAAAGCCTGAGGTACAAAGCGATCGCGGGCTATTTGGTGCTCCGGGACACGGTTGCGGAGCAGAATCGGGCCCAGGACCAGGGGGATGACGAAGCGGAGCCAGAACCAGCAGCCGAACCGAAGAAGAATGAAAAACCGGTCGATCCGACCAAGGGAAAAGCGAAAGCTCAGGTGTTCTTTGTGGCGTATGTCGCCGAAGATGCCGGGGATCCGGCGAACCGACCGCTGACGTTTACTTTTAATGGGGGGCCGGGCTCGGCATCGATCTGGTTGCATTTGGGAGGAATCGGTCCTCGCCGGGTACAACTCTCTGATGCCGGAGAGGCTTTGCCGCCGCCATCCAAACTCGTGGACAACGAGAGCACCTGGCTCCCAAAGACAGATCTGGTCTTCATTGATCCGGTTGGAACCGGTTATAGCCGGCCGGCGCCTGGTCAAGATGCTAAGCAGTTCTGGGGTTACAAAGAGGATATAGAAAGCGTCGGCGATTTTATCCGGCTTTTTATCACGAAGTATGGGCGCTGGGCCTCTCCGAAATTCATTGCCGGGGAGAGCTATGGAACAACCCGAGCCGCCGGGCTAAGCGACTACTTGGAAGGCCGGTACGGGCTCTATCTAAACGGGATCGTCCTAATCAGTTCGGTGTTGAACTTTCAAGCGATCGATTTCAGTTCGGGTAACGATCAACCTTATCCGTTGTTCTTACCTTCCTACGCCTCCGCTGCCTGGTATCATAAGAAACTTTCCCCTGATCTAGAGCAGCTGCCGCTCGCAGACCTTCTCTCCAAGGTAGAACAGTTCGCCGAAAACGACTACCAGCGCGCTTTGTCGAGAGGGGATCGCCTTGCACCGGAAGAAAAAAGCAAGGTGGCTTCTGAGTTGGCGCGCTTTACCGGGTTAACTCAGCAACGCTTTCTCCAGCTTAGCTTGCGCGAGCCTGACAATCTGTTCTTTAGCGACCTTCTATGGGATCAAAACAGATCGTTGGGCCGGTTCGATAGCCGATTTACCGGTATTCGCAGCTATCCGGGTACGGATAAAGAAGATTCTGATCCAAGTGATGAAGCCGTAGATGCACCGTTTACGTCTGCATTCTATACCTACGCGCGTCAGGATCTAAAATACGAGAGCGACCTTCCCTATGAGCGAGTGGCCGAGGTACATCCTTGGCTCTTCGCTCGCAACAAGTATCTGAATGTGGCTGAGGACTTGAAAAAGGCCATGAATCGGAATCGTTATTTAAAAGTGATGGTCTGCTGTGGTTACTACGATTTGGCGACGCCGTATTTCGCGGCCGAAAGCGTGGTCCATAACATGAATCTTGACCCGGCTATCCGGAACAATATTCAGCTCAGTTTTTACGGGTGCGGCCACATGGTTTATCTGGAAACCGCTTCTCGGAAGAAATTGAGAACCGACTTTGAACAGTTTGTGGATTCGGCTTTGAGCATGGAGCCGGTTCCAAGCGCGAGCCGAGATGTTAAGTAAGCGCGAAGTTGAGCGCCGGCCGGGTTGCTCGTTTACCGGCCAGGCGGTAGAGGAGAAGTTTGTAAACGTAACCTTGAAGAAAGCAGTGGATTGGGTTGAACTGGAGCTAAACCGATTTCTCGTCTCTGTCCCATCGGCTCGCGTGGAAACGGGCATCTAGAAATGATGAAGAAACGAGTTCTGATCATGTCCACCAGTGCCGGGACTGGGCACGTCCGCGCTGGTGAGGCGCTAACCAAAGCGTTCAGAGACGATCCCAGAGTCGGTGACGTGGTCCACAGCGATGCCCTACATTTCACGAATAAGCTGTTCCGAGATTTTTACTCCAAGCTTTATGCCCGGCTAGTGCAGACAGCGCCGGATTTCCTTGGCTGGTGGTACAAACAAAGTGATGAGCCCTGGAAGACCGATGGCATGCGGCTGATGCTGGATCGGCTCAATACCGGACCGCTGGTAAAATTTATTCGGAAATTCGATCCGCATATCACGGTCTGCACCCATTTCATGCCGGCGGGAATCATTTCGGATCTTATTGCCAAGAATCGGTTGGACGCTCATCTCTCGATCGTCGTGACCGATTTGGATTTCCACGCCATGTGGCTTTCCCGGATGTTCCATCGTTATTTCGTGGCCATCGAGGAGACCAAGGCGCACCTGGAAATGCTGGGATTGCCCACTGGAAGGATCACGGTGTCGGGTATCCCCATCGATCCGGAGTTTGCCAGCCCCATCGATCGGGTGGCTACTCGATTGCATTATCGATTGCACCCCACTCGGCCAACGCTGCTTTTGTCGGCCGGGGCATTAGGGGTCGGGCCTGCCGAATTCGTCGTCGATCGCATCAAACAGTTGCGTAATCGCGTGCAGACATTGGTCATTTGCGGGAGAAGCGTGGAAACGAAAGAACGGGTCGAGCGAGCGGTCGGTTACGATCGCGACAACTTTAAGATCTTCGGGTACGCCGATCGTATGCCGGATCTAATGAAGATTTCCGATCTTTTCATCGGGAAACCTGGAGGCCTGACCAGCGCTGAGGCTCTCACTTGCGGTTTGCCCATGGTGATTGTGAGCCCGATCCCAGGTCAGGAAGAACGAAACAGCGATCATTTACTGGAAGACGGCGTGGCCGTGAAGTGCAACGAAATGACCACCATCCCGTACAAGATCGACGCTCTCCTGGACAATCCGGAACGGTTGGATCAAATGCGGAGTCGCGCCTTCGCATTGAGCAGGCCGGACGCTGCCCGTTGTATTGTCGAGACGTTAGTGTCGGATAACGTCTCCGCTTTGGAAGTGACCGATGATGACGCCGAAGCGATCACCTTAGCGGCGGCTCGAGAACGAGACCTAAAAACGCGGTGACCTATGGAAGACTTTCTTTGGGGCGTCGCGACATCCGCTTATCAATCGGAGGGAGGATACAACGGGCCTGAGCAACCTCAAACCAATTGGGCCGAAGCTGAGCGCCGCGGAGATGTCGTACCGGCCGGATTGGCTGCAGATTTCTGGAACCGTTTCCTCGAAGATTTCGGACGCTGCAAGGAGTTAGGTCTCAATGCTTTTCGTCTGGGTATCGAATGGAGTCGGGTTCAGCCGACCTTAAATTTCCAGACTGGTCCTTCACCTCCCTTCGACGAAGCGGCGTTAGAGCGCTACGTCGAGATCCTGGCGGAGTGTCGCCGGAGCGGGTTGGAACCGATCGTGACCTTGCATCACTTTGTCCACCCCGCGTGGCTAGGAACTGATCCCTGGCTGCAACCGGAGATCGTTGAACTGTATGCCCGGTACGTCGAATTCACTTCCCTTTACCTGAATCGCGCCCTGACGGATCGGCATGGGCTGGCGCCCCTCAAGTATTATATTACGATTAACGAGCCCAATATGCTGGTGCTCAACACCTATTTGGGCACCCAATTTCCCGGGCGCAAAGGGACAGGAACCGGCTTCCGCAACGTATCGGCGGCGACTCGGCAAATTCTGCGAGCGCACGTTCGGGCTTATAATCTGATCCACGATCTTTACGAGCAGAACGGTTGGCCCGCTCCCTTAGTCACCTGCAATAACTATTGTACGGATCTGTATTGGTCCGACAAAGTCATGCTGGACCTGCTCTGCGTGCGTGAGCGCGGCATCAAAGCTTCCGAATTGCGAGAATATGTTTACGCGAAAATTCACGAGCTTGAACAAGCTTTTGAGGAAGCGCGGATCCCGCTGGTTAAAGATATTCCCTACTTGTTCGGTTCTTGGGCGAAGCGGCTCAGTAACTGGGTCGGTTACAAAACTTTCTCTCCCGAATTCTTCGCCACTTTAGTCGACGACATTTATTCTGCTGCCCGCCCCATTACTTTCGATTACCTGGGCCTGGACTACTACGATCCGTTCGCGGCGCATGTCTTTCGCCTACCGGTCTGGTGGGATCACGAAATTAAAGACAAAAACCTACGCGCTTGGCTGATGAATAACATCACCAGCAAATGGTGGGATTGGCGAGTCCTGCCGGCCGGTATGCGTTTCTTTTGCGAACACTACAGCAAAGATTATGCGGGCCGTCCGGTATTAATTGCCGAGAACGGGATGGCGCTACGGCGCCGCCCGGACAACCGTACCACCCTGAGACGAGACCGTATGACTCGAAGCCAGTTTCTGCGGGTGCACATCGATGAGGTTGTGCGCATTGCTCGCTCGGAGGTACCGTTGATCGGTTATCTGCACTGGTCGCTATTCGACAACTACGAATGGGGTTCGTTCACACCGCGATTTGGTCTCTATTCGATTGATTATCAAAGAGGCCGGGATCGGTTAGTCGAGGACCATCTGGGTGACCGGCCGTCGTTGACTTATGCTCAACTGGTAGAGGCCGCCCGGCAACGACAGCCGGAGTTGCAAGCGGATACTGAAGCGAATTTCCCCTGAGAGGTTGTAAGTTATAAGTTGTAGGTTTTAGGTTGTAAGTTGGTGGTCGCGGATCATGGACTCCGAATATGCCCAGCGCCCGACCTATAAGTCCTATGGGTCATATAAGTCCCATCTGTTCCGGCGCGCGAAATTGCGGCCACCTATAACCTAAAACTTATAACCTAAAACGTATAACTTATAACCTATAACCTATAACCTATAACCTATAACTTATAACCCCGTGACCCTTTCAACCGCTGGCGTTTCTTGGAACCGGGCGATCCGCTTGCCTAGGGTGAAGCCTTCCTTTTGCTTTTTGACTTTTCGGATCTCCAGCGAGTTTCCGTCGAGGATAACGGCAAGCGCCCCGAAATGGAGGACGTAACTCCCGGTGTTAATAACGGTGACCTGGCCACGCCGCCAGTAACCGGGGTAGTGGGTGTGGCCAACGATGGCGTACTTCGCCTCAGGCCTAAACAAGTCGCACAATCTGGCTGCTAGGGTCGGGGTCCGCAGCCAAGCCCTGAGAATCATAAAAGGCCGGTAAGGAGGCCAAAATTGAAGCACCAAAATCTGCAGGTTCGGGGCTATTGACTCGTTGGTGACGGGTCGTTCCATTAATTGCAGCTTGATGGAAGCTCGTTTGGTCGCCAGTAGCCGTTTTTCAAAATTCATCAACTCGTCGGGGCCAAGATGAGACAGTGCTCGGAGATGAATCTTTCGATAGGCCAACGCTTGCCGGCTCCAGGGAGCAACCCCGATGAAAAGAATGTCGCCGTGGGTAACCAGAATCCGGCCGTCCATTAAGTCGAGATGGTCAATTTTTGAAATTGCCGGGTCGTGGTTACCATTAATGAAAGTCGCCCGGCATCCGAGGTTGTGGCAGAGGCGGGCGAGTTCGGCCGCCATGCGCCGGCCTACCGGTCGATCCACCCCTGTTCGCATTTCGACGCTATCGCCGTTAAAAATGACGGTGCCTGCCTCTTTCAAAATTGGCGACAACTCTTCCGGGTCCCGAATCTGTGACGCCCGGTGACCAAGATGCAGGTCAGAAAGAATAATCGTCGGTTCCGAAGATGTGCTCATCCGTTGTCTCCGACCACGCTAACCGCTATCGACCGTTGGGTAGAGCGACGACGATGCTCGTAAACGAACAGACCCTGCCACATGCCCAATTGCAACGAGCCATCCATGATCGGGATGCTCTCCGACGTCCGTGTCAGAGCCATACGAATATGGCTTGGCATGTCGTCCGAGCCTTCCAAAGTGTGAGAAAAGTACTCGGCATTCTCTGGCACCAGCCGGCGAAAGAATTCTTCCAGATCTGCGCGGGCGGTGGGATCGGCGTTTTCGAAGAAGACTAGACTCGCGCTAGTATGTTTTAGCAGCACGGTTGCGATCCCGGTCGTGACCCCTGAATTCGAGACAATCGCTCTAATTCGATCCGTAATCTCATAGGTTCCAATGCCGCGCGTGGAAACTGTAAAAGCTGTGCTAAAGATCTTCACCATACGCCAACCGGACGAGTCGCAACGACTTCTGGTTAGGAAATATCCCTGGTTCCATCTGGTTCATAACGTACGCGAACGCAACGTTGTTTTTCGGATCAGCAAATGCGTGGCTACCTCCGGCGCCCGGTTGCCCGAACGCTGCCGGCGAAGGGCCGAATAGTTGGCGTACCTTATGACCGGTTTCTGAGATTGGATCCTTCATGAATCCGCAGGCGAACGCTGTCGGTATGCGCAGAATCCGATCGATGCCGGATGCCGCGGTCGCGGAGAATTCTGCTATCCGCTCCTGACTGAAAAAAGTCGGCTCGCAAAAAGTGTGATAGTAAAACCTGGCTAAAGATTCCGCTGTTCCGATCCCACCCAAGGAGGGCAGAACATGGGTTCGGATCTCGGGGCGGTTCATCAGCGCTGGAACCGGGAGGCCTGCCGGGGTAGAGAAAGCTTGGAAGGTTAACGAGTCCGGATTAGCGAGCTCGGCGTAGAATGGATCCTCTTCTGAGGGTTCCCGTGTCCGGCGCGCTGCATAAATAGGAGCAACTTCGTCCGTCAATTCCCGCGGTAAACCGATCCAGAGATCGAGGCCAAGTGGAGCGGCGAAATTTTCCCGGAAATATGCACCGATATGGATCTTCGAGATCCGGCGAACTAGCTCGTCGACCAGAAATCCGTAGGTGCGGGCATGATAGCCATGGGCCGAGCCTGGATTCCAGAAAGGCTCTTGCCGTGCGAGCGCCTCGACCACCTGTTCATGCTCTAAGATCTTGATCTCATGGTTGCGCAGCGCCGGCTGTCCGGATTGATGCGAAAGCACGTGCGCCAGGGTGGTGTGCGCCTTTCCATTTTTTGCGTACTCTGGCCAGAACTCGGCTACTCGCCGGGTCAGAGCAATCTTCTCGCGGCCGCAGAGATGTAGCAAGCAGGCTGAAGCCAACCCTTTGGTGGCCGACCAGATGAGCACGCGCGTTTCGGTGGTCCACTTCCGGGTTTTCTCTCGATCCCAAAACCCGTCACCGAGCGACAAGATCACAGCGCCGTCCTGCCAGATGCAAACCGATGCTCCGAGTTCGCCGAACCCAGCAAAGTTCTCTTCGAAAAGATCGATTAGCTTGCTGGTGTCCATCTTTTGCGGGTCTGCAGTTTGCCGTTGGCGGTTAGCGGTTGACCATTAGCAGTTCGCCGGTGGAACCGACCAGGTCCTATGAGAGCCGTAGGTCGTACCGGACCGCCCGTTTGGGCAGCCGCGAAGTGGCAAACGGCGAACGGCAAACCGCCAACGGCTAACCACGAACTGCTAAAGCTCATCACGAATCGGCGCTAAATCGGGGTCCTGGCGGGCGATTTCGCGGAACCCTTTATTCAGCCGAAAGCTGGCTCGCAAATAAGCTTTGGCCTGGTCGAGGTTACCGAGGACAGTCTCGTAACAGCCGAGATTGTAGTAGTATATTGGCTCCTCTAACAATGAAGGAGGCCCGTTCAAAAGCATTTCTTTGGCCCGCTGGGTTTCTCCGAGCTCGTGCAAACAGAAGGCTGCGTGAATGAAGCCGTAGCTTTCCTTAGGAAAGACCTCGGCGATCCTTCTGCTTAGTTTTAATCCGGCGTTCCATTCCCGGGTTTGCAAAACGATCTGGACCCGCATCCGGAGACTCTCGAGCCGTTCCTGATCCTCCGGAAGGAGTTCATCGAGCTCGGCTAAAGCTTCCGAAAACATTCCCAGCTCCGCGTACCCCTCCGCGGCTCGGATCTGCTGTTCAAAACTCATCCCTTAGGAAGCCACCGCTGCTTCAGGATGATCGATAAGATAAATGCGGCGTACATGGCGCCCGCCCTCAAACGGCGTCTGTAGCCATACCTTAACGATTTGCAATGCTTCTTCCTCGGAAATGGTGCGCTGGCCGAGGGAAAGTACGTTGCCGTCGTTGTGTAATCGATGCCATTTTGCGACCTGCTCGGTCCAGCAAAGCCCGCAGCGCACCCCGGCAATTCTATTAGCCGTGATCGCCTCGCCATTTCCAGATCCGCCCAGCACGATGCCGCGTTCGGCGTTACCGCGGGCGACCGCTTCGGCCGCCGGCCGGATGAAAAGAGGATAGTCACAGGGTTCTTCGGAATCCGTTCCGAAATCCAAAACCTCATGGCCTAGTTCCTTGAGCATCCCTTTTATCTTCTCTTTGTAGCGAAAGCCGGCGTGGTCAGAGCCAATCGAGATCTTCATAGGCCCCACTTTTCGATGATGATCGACCAGGATCAATGATTTTTGTGGACGGTGCCCGGAATGACGCAGGTACCCTGTAACCCTAACCGCGAATGGACACGAAATTACGCGAACAAAAAAACCGAAGACACAATTCAACCACAGATGGACCAGCCGTCGCTAAAGCTATGGCGGACAGGCTGCGAATAAACAGGAATAAATCGGTTTGCGTTCGGCCGAAGACTTGAAAAGCCCAGTCAGTGTTGGTCCAACCGCTTTTTATGTGCGTCCATCTGCGGTTGAGTCTGTCTTTTTTTTTATTCGTGTCCATTCGCGGTTGAATCTTCGCTTCGCGATTAAAAATCTGTCGTTGCGTCTTGGCGTGAAATATCTTCCCGTGATTTCGTTTAAGTCCGCGTCGGCAGCTCCAGTGGAGTCACCAGAAAATCGAGCATTTCGGCTGCTCGAAACACCGTCAGGACCGACCGCCGTCCAATCTCACTACCGACCAACAAACGGTGGAGATCATCAATCGAGCTCACCGCATTTCCCTTGAACGAAACAATGATGTCCCCCTCTCTTAGCCCGGATAAATCGACCGGGCCACCCTGTTCCAGGCTGGCGATCAGAACACCGGTTTCTTGTTCAAGATGATGAAAGCGGGTGATCCGAGGATGTAATGGCACATTTTGCCCGCCAAGACCCAGGTAACTCCTGCGAATCTTTCCATCTTTAATAAGCCAGCCGGCCACGAGTTGGGCAGTGTTCGCGGCGATAGCGAAGCACAGTCCCTGAGCGGGCAAAATCACCGCGGTATTCACGCCGATTACCTGACCGCGCGAATTAACCAACGGACCTCCAGAGTTGCCCGGGTTAAGGGCGGCATCAGTCTGTAAGATGTCATCCATGAGTCGACCCGATTGAGCGCGCATGGATCGACCCAATGCGCTCACCACGCCGGCAGTAACGCTTTGGTGAAAACCGTAGGGGCTTCCAATGGCGACTGCAATTTGGCCGACGCGTAATTTCTTCGAGTCGGCGAACTCGAGACAAGGAAGCTGGCTGGCTCCGACCCTGAGCACGGCCAGATCGGTGTCCGGATCCTGACCCACAAGCTTGGCGGGAAACGTACGCGTATCCGACAGAGTCACCTCGATTTTGCGTGCCTCATTTACGACGTGGCTGTTGGTCAAAATAAATCCGTCAGGCGCAATAAAGAATCCGCTCCCGTTGCCTTCACCGCGGCGACCGGTCTCGATGCGAATATTGACGACGGCCGGGGCGATCTGGGTGACCACTGAGCTGATAGTCCGCGAGTACGAATCCAGCAAGGAGTCGTCCGAATAACCGTTTATTGGTTGAGCCGGTTGGTTGGCGTGGTTTTCTCCTGAAGCGAGCTCCGGCTCATCCAGCCGGCTCGAGGCACTTGAATAAAAAGGTCTAACGAGCATTTCCATTTACCTTTCTGGCCTCAATTATGTAACCGATACGAGTACAAATCAAGAGCCTGCCGGTCTCTGCGAATCGACACCGATTCGCAGAGACCGGCAGGCTATGGCCTGATTTTCGGGATTGAACCTCTGCACATGGTAGATACTCTTGCAGCGCAATGGTCCGGCGTAGGCGGAATATTGTGCTGCCGTAGCCTGAATCGTTTATCAATGCATGCGCATTGATAAACGATTCAGGCTCGGTGCAACCGTCGCACGACATCGGCTAACGAAATCATCTGCAACTCGCGCGAGAACGAGCGGTTAGCTCGGCGCTCAACATAACCGAGCACTCTCTCGATTCCTTGACCGACCGGACAGTTTGGGGAGGGCGGGTTTGGGTGTTGCCCGAATAGTTCGCGCGATTCCACCGCCGAATGGATATGCCAAAGGGAGATGGTCTTGGGAGCTTTAGCCAGAATAGCGCCTCCCTGGGGGCCGCGCGCGGTTTTGATTAACCCCGCGCTGTGGAGGTCGATCAACAACCGGCGAATAACCACCGGGTTGGTATTAACCGTTTCGGCGAGGCTGGCAGAAGAGGCGCATTTGCTCTCACTGGCTAGAACAGCCAACACATGAACGGCAAATGCAAATCGACAACTCTGCATATGCGTTCGTAAGCTACCCAACTACCAAAAATTTGTCGATTCGTTTTTCGTGGGGTAACCGCGAATGTAGACAAGATCGCGAATAAATTCGGTCTGCAAAAAAAATTGTGCTTCATCCGCGCACGTTCACGGTTGGCCCGGTTGATCTCGGGCAGTCAATCACCCCGGCTGGGCTCTTCCTTGTGATGGCGCCGGCGGGTTTCACTGGGAGAGGTTTTAGCCGGTTTGGGCGTTGGGCTAGCCGTTGAGGAATCCGGGGTGAGAGTCGCGCTTGGTGTTGGGGTGGGCGTTTCTGCCGGAGTAGGTGTTACGGTAGGAGAGGCAGAGGCGCTAAGCGTCGCGCTTGGGGCCGCCGTTGGGCTGGTGGTTAGAGTCGGCGATGGGCTCGGGGTAGGAGTCGCGAAGATATCGGTCCACTCCCAGAGTTGGCCTGAGGTTCCGCCGATTTCGGTCAAAAGCGTTTCACAACGGTCATGCATCTTCTTGACGTCAGGCGGACCCGGAACCGGATCTGCCGTAGCTGGAAAGACTAGATAGGTGATATTGAGATTCGATGCCGGTCGGTTGTAAGCGTTGGCATGCGGATCAATCTGGGTTGCCAGTCGCAATGATCCTTCTCCGATCTTATAAGAAGGTCCGACGTCTCCGACGAGCGCTGGATAGAGTTTATCCCCGTAGATCACCACCACATAGTCGCCGAGTCGCGGCAGGAAAGCGTGGTTGGCCTGGCGTAGCATAAAGCCGGGCAATACCACAAAAGGATCCGCCTTTGAAACCAGGAAACTATAGTGTTTAAGGTCGCTGACCTCGCGTTCCAGCGTTTCGATCTGCTCCCGCAAAACCTTCTTCCGTTCCGCTGAGGTTGTTTTCAGAGCCGACTCCGCCTCCGCTTGCTTCAGCTTATTCTGGCAATCGCCGAGAAACTCGCTGGCTTGATCGGTTCGTTTTGCCCAGCGGTAGCTCGTGTACGGTTGGAAATTCGTGGAGGAACCGTCCACCTCCATCGTACGGTCGGAGTCCGAACCGTCGGCGTTAACATCCATATCGCTCTGGATGAGCAAGACCTTCCGAGAAGACTGGGCGTTGGTTAGCTCCAGAATCGTGTTGCAGTCGAAAAAATTGTGTTTCGATAATAGCTGTTCCAGGCGGCCAAGCTCGCGCCCTAGAGAATCGACTTTCAGCTGGTAAAGACCGTAGTAGAAGTCTGACACCTTGCTGGTAGGCAGCATCGCCACCAGCCCGGGTAAAATCGCTGGGAGCGATGGGTCAGGTTCACTGAGTTCCTCGACGGTTTGGGCCGCCTTCGGCACCCGCACCTTCACTTGCAAATCAAGCACGTAAGAATCAAGCGCCCGGCGCTCAGCCGCCGCGATGTCCCCGATACCAGACTCGACCTGCGAATGGACCTCCACACCGTTAAATAGGCGGGCCACCTCCTTATGAGAATACGGGATAATTGCCTCCGGCAACGGGGTCGGCGTTGGCGTTGGTGTCGGTATGGGAGTCGGACTTGGGGTAGGCGTCGGCGAAGGCGAGACCGAGGGCGGTAGGTTGAATTTCGGGCCTGGGCAGCCAGCTACAAGCATGCAACTCCAGACAACCAGAAACCTGAGAAGGTGGCCGCGAAACCGCATGAACCTTCTATTATTAGTGGATTAAATGTCGCACGGTCAAAACGATGCAGACCAGACTCAACAGAATCATGGGGATGGCAGGCATTGGTTTTCTACTGGCGACAAACGAACGGCCGAAATGAGCCAACAGTAAAATGCTAACCACGATGGCAATGGTGTATGCAACTAGGCCGTTGCCCAGAATTCCCGCCAAGATCAGCAGCGCACCGGAGACGCCTCCGGCGATAATGGAAGCTTTACTGCGAGCGCGAGCATACCCCAGTGCCCCTCCCACGATACAGAGAATCCCAAAGACGATGTAATAGTAAGCAGTCACTAAAGAAGCAGGTCGGCGGCGATTTCGTTATTATATTCGAGACGGGATCTTGGCGCCAGAATTGGAACGAAGATTTGTTTTTGACGCACTTTCGCGCCGGAGCTGGAGATCGAAAACGAATCGCTTAAGAAACATCGGTATAAAGATGATCAAGGTTGCCAATAGCCGGAGTGTCAACCCGGGAATTGTACGCGGCTGATCCCGGGCGACGCTGGCCAACGCTTGCTGCACCACTTCTTGTACGGGAACCGTGATGACGTCGGGTGGTAAACGGCGCTCGGCGCCGGATCGAGCCGCGACTGAGTCGAATTCGGTCATAACCGGGCCGGGGCAAAGAGCCGTAACGGAAATATTCGTTGACCTTAGCTCAGCCCGGAGAGCTTCGCTGAAACTCGTGACATAGGCCTTAGTCGCCGCGTAAACCGCGAAACCGGGCACCGGCAAAAAGCCGGCTACGGAGCTCACGTTCAGAATGGCGCCGCATGCGGACTTTCGCATTGAGGGGAGGATCCGGTAAGTCAGGTAGGTCAAGGCTTCGACATTGACCTTTAACATCGCCTGGATCTTGTCCCATTCGCCATCGATGAAACGGCCACGGTCGCCCAGGCCGGCATTGTTGATAAGGAGATCTACGGTTAGTCCGCTTTCCTCGAGCCAATCGCAGAATTTGGCTAAATCAGTATCGTTGCGCAGATCGAGCGCCCGATAGAAAACTTCCAGATCCGGATTGATCACCTTTAGCTCCAGCTCCAGAGCTTCCAAGCGATCGGCCCGGCGAGCGACCAGAATAATGGACCCTACCACTGGGGCTAGCTGGCGAGCGAACTCGCGGCCTATCCCTGCCGATGCGCCGGTTACCAAAACCGTGCAACCGGCGAAATAACTGGTGCTCATTCAGACCACCTAAGCCCGGAACTTTCGTGCCGTCAATCCTGTGGAATGGCCCGAGGGAAAATAGCCGATAACCAATAGCCGAATGCTCGGAGGAGAATGACAAATGACAGAGGGGAGGTGATCGAGCTCACCAAGGCGATCATTTGGCGTGGCGAATTTGGCTGGGGCGGCGGATTGTAGCGCTATGCAGGGCAATACCTTGGCTTTGGAAGCATTCGAGGTCATCGGAGAGGAACTCGCGATCCGATGGAAAGACGGCAGCGAGACGTATATTCGCCTGGAGACACTGCGCCGGCGTTGTCCTTGCGCGGTTTGTGCCGGAGAAACGGATTTGTTGGGGCAGAAATATGGAGGCTCACCCCGATTGGCTGCTAACAGTTTTATTTTGAAGTCATGCGTTCCAGTGGGGGGGTATGCTCTCCAACCGGAATGGGCTGACGGGCATGGTTCCGGGATATTCTCGTTTGAGTACCTGCGGAAAATAGCCAATAGCCAATAGCCAATGGTCGGTGGTCGGTGGCCGAGCTGCTGGAAAGGGCTGCATTGACGAGTGGAGGCTCTATCGGCGGCAAGGGGGCGGCGCCCGGTATTGGCTATCGGCTATTTTCAGAGCAGCTGGTACGGATCAACATCAACGCTGATCTGAACGTCTTCCGGAAACGACAGGCTATCGACTACCTCTCGGATCGTCCGGGAAAGCCGCAGAATGGCGCGGGTCCGAAGCAGGATTTGGAATCGATAAAACCCTTTTACTCGTTCGATCTGGGCGGGTACGACCGGGAGTAGCATTACCGATGAATCAATCTTTTCACTTAGCCGGCGGTGGACGGTCTCTGCGCTGAATTCAGCTCTGCGCTGATGCTCGGATTTGGCTTGGATTAAGACCAGATGATTGAATGGCGGAAACTCGCAACGCTCGCGAAATTCTCGTTCTTGTTCCCAGAATCCGTCAAAATCATGGTGCCGGGCGAATTGAATCGAGGGGCTGAACGGAGTCGCGGTTTGGACAAAAACTTCACCTGGAGTTTCGCCTCGCCCGGCCCGTCCCGCCACCTGGGTCAGTAATTGGAAGGTGCGTTCTCCGGCTCGAAAATCCGGAATATGTAGCCCGATATCCGCGTTAATAATTCCGACTAAAGTCACTTTAGGAAAATCCAACCCTTTGGCGATCATCTGGGTGCCGATCAGGATATCGATTTTCCCACTGCGGAATGCGCCGAGTGTCTTTCGATAAGCATCTTTCCGCGACATAGAGTCTGCATCCATCCGACTGATGCGGGCAGCCGGAAACAATTTCTGTACGAGCTCCACGACCTTCTCCGTCCCATAGCCGCTGTAACGAATGCCGGGGTCAGCGCATCCCGGACATTTCTTTGGCGCTATGGCTTGGTAGCCGCAGAGATGGCATTTGAGCCGGTTCTCAGCGAGATGAAAGGTGAGGGGGATACTGCAGTTGGTGCACTCGCAGACATACCCGCATTTGGAACAGAGCAAAGAGGAAGCGAACCCGCGCCGGTTAAGGAACAGAATAGATTGTTCGCTCTTTTGGAGCCGGTCCTCGATGGCCATGGCCAAACGGCGAGACAGAATGGAGGGATGCTTGCTCTTAGCGAACTCTTGCCGGAGATCGACGATTCGAATCAGCGGCAATTGACGATCGTCGACTCGAGCCGTCAATCGAGCGAGCTCATACTTTCCTACCCGGGCGTTATGATAACTTTCCAATGACGGGGTAGCTGATCCCAGCAGCACCGCGCACCCTTGAATTTGTCCACGAACAACCGCGAGGTCTCGAGCCTGATAACGCGGCGTTTCTTCCTGTTTATACGAGTTTTCATGTTCTTCATCGACCACGATGAGCCCGAGGTCCTTGACCGGAGCGAAAACGGCGCTGCGAGCGCCAATGGCAACTCGGGCGTCACCTCGCCGCAGCCGATGCCATTCGTCGTGGCGTTCACCGGCTGAGAGATGGCTATGCAAAACCGCGATCAGCTCCCGTGGGAATCGCGACTTAAAGCGTTCCACGGTTTGCGGGGTGAGCGAAATTTCCGGTACCAGCACCAGGGCCCCACGCTCTAGGTCCAGACAGTGTTGAATCGCTTGAAGATAAATCTCCGTCTTGCCGCTCCCCGTGATGCCATGGAGTAAAATCGGTTTGGTTTTTCCTTGATCGATCGCTTCGGTCAACATCGCCAGAATACTGAGTTGGCCTGTATTCAACCGGAGAGGGGCGCTGGCCACGTATTCCTCGCCCTTAGAAGGATCGCGTTCCGCGTTCATCAACTCCAGGGTCAGCCACCCCTGATTGACCAATTGTTTGATAGTGCGATCGCTGGTGGCGGCGGCTTCGAGCAGTTCGGCCCAACGGATTGGTCCGGTAAATTGAATCGCCACCTCAAGTACTTCGGCTTGGCGCGGAGCTCGTTTCTTTAGTTGTTCCAAGATTTCTTGGGCGGCCGGCAGATTAGCCGATAGCCATCGTTCTCGCTTGAATCCGCCGGTCCGGATGACTTGCGGGAGCGCGCAGCGGATGGCGGTGTCTAAAGCACAACCGTAGTAATCGGCCATCCATCGCGTTAGCTCCAGCATATGCGAGTCCAAGACCGGCTCTTCTGAGACCAGCGCCGTCAGGTTCTTAATTCCGGGAGCGCTCGAATCGTCGACCAGCGCAACCACTGTGGCTAGACTGTCCCTGGAGCGTAAGGGGACCTTGACTCGAGATCCGACATGGATCTTGCTTTCCCACAATGGCGGGACGAGATAATCTAGTTCTTTGTTGGTCGGGTCATCCGTGACCACCCGCGCATAAAGCGGCATCTTGTTTGTAGGTTACCAATGGCGTCCAGGTCAGAACGAAGTCAAATCGGGCGTCTGCCCAGGTAGGTAGTTCTCTGGCTTATCAAACTGGCGTTAGTTTTGTTTTTATCCGGTCTAGTGGCGGTTGCCTACCTGATTGTGCGGACGAAAGACCCTCTCTATGTCTTTCGAGAGCTGAAGAATTGGAGCGATTACAAACGGTACGATGCCCTGATAACGCAGGCAGCCAGTGAGCATCTGCTAGACCCGCGCTTGGTCAAGGCCGTCATCTGGCGAGAAAGCCGGTTTCAAGCGGACATGATCGGAAAAAACGGTGAGCGTGGGCTGATGCAGGTGTCGGAAATCGCCGCTCGGGAGTGGGCAAGATCGAACTCTGTCCCCAACTTCGAACCGAACCAGTTGTTCAATCCGGAAATCAACCTGGAGATTGGCTGTTGGTACCTGAGCAAAGCTTTACAACGTTGGAACTCACAACCAGAACCAGTGCCCTTTGCGCTAGCCGAATACAACGCCGGTAAGAGTCGAGTTGATCGTTGGATTCGGGTCGCTTTACAACGAAATAAAGAGCCGCTCAGCGCCGAAGCGTTTGAAGACAGCATCGATTTCCCTTCCACCGCTCGCTACGTGCGAACCATCCTCGCCCGGTATGATCTTTATAAACGGCGAGGGCCGATGGACGGCTCTAGCGGCGACGCCGCCGCTAAAGAATGACAGATGACAAATGACAGATTGGGTGGCGGCCGCCTCAGAACGAGTCGCCTATTCGAACTGTGAACCTGTCTTCTCGTAAAAGCCGTTCCATGGCAGGTTCGTGGTAAGGATTAACCACCGCCACCACCGGCTGGGCGAGCGAGCTACGACTGGCCAATTTGTCATCTGTCATTCTCTAGTGGCGTCGCCGCTAGAGCCACCGCTTCCGTTTGAAAAAGAGCAACATCCCACCGGCAACTGCGGCCATGACCAGGAGTACGACGGGGTACCCAATCGGGGACGAGAGCTCTGGCATATTCAGGACGCTGCTTGATCGATCGAAATTCATTCCGTACACGCCAGCGATAAAAGTCAGCGGGATAAAGATCGACGAAATCACCGTCAGGACCCGCATAATTTCGTTGGTTCGCATGCTGATGCTGGACACGTACAGATCCATAAAATTGACGGTCGCATCCCGGTAGCTCTCCAAGAGATCGATCAACGCTAGAGCGTGATCGTAAGTGTCGCGGATAAATGGTCTTGTCCGCTCGGAAAGGAGGCCGGTGTCGTCATGGCAAAGCCGCATCAAAACGTCCCGTTGCGGCCAGACAGCGCGGCGAAGCAAGGAGAGAGCTGCGCGGATCTCATGAACTTGGCGGAGGTTCTCTCGGGTCGGTCTCTCCAGGAGTGCCTCTTCCAATTCCTCGATGGCTTCACCGATCTTCTCGACCGCAGGGAAGTAATGATCGATTACCGAGTCGATCAGAGCGTAGGCCAAGTAATCGTTGCGCAGAAAACGCGCCGTGCCGCCCCCTTCACGCAGCCGGATCCGGACCGGTTCAAACACATCATGACCGGGGACCTCCTGAAAAGTGACCACGAATCGTTCGCCCAGCAAGATACTGAGTTGTTCAAACACCAGTTCCAATTGCTGGTTGTGATAGACCATCTGCATCAGCAGATAAAGCTGGCGATCGTAAGTGTCTAAATGTGGCCGTTGGCCCAGGGTGAACACGTCGGCGATGGCTAAGGGATGAATTTGGAAATGTTGTCCCAGCTCTTGAACGACGTCGACTGAGCCCAGCCCTTCCACGTTTACCCAGCTCACCTTGTGGTTTTCCAGAGAACCGAGCAGCTCGTCGACGCTGCTCACTTCTTTCTCGATAAAAGAATGAGCGTCATACTCGATGAGCTTGATGATCGTTGGATAGCTTTCCGATCCGGAAGGAACAGCCAAGGTCGTCGGCGCGGAGCCTGGGGGTGGGTAGCGAAGCTTTTGCATGGCCCGTTTGGGTGGTTGGCGGTGGGTCAGGAGGTCGATGGAACGTGGTTCGAAGTAATCAGTAGTCAGTAATCAGTGAATCTCCAAACGGATTGGTCTTGGGTGAGACAAGTACGTCGAGGCGGGACCGCCTCGACGTAAACCTTTGGAACGCGCGCAGTAATGGGAACCGGTAAAATCCGGCTCTTACTGATTAGTGGTCACTGATTACTTCCGAACCAGCTCCATGGCTCTCCTGACCCATCGACCAACCACCAACGCTGCCTACCCCTGCCGGGGAGCCCGCCAAATAGCTGCCTCGAAGCATGCCAATATATGCCCGAGCCAGCCGAGCAAAATGAACCACAGGAGGCCGCTAACGAAGAAAAATCCCAAGGCGGCCAAGATCCGACCCTGGGTCAATTGGCCTAGCCCGGGAATGAAAAAGCTGCAAACAGCCGCAATGACGTTACCTGCAGAACCTTGAGTCATACACCTACAGTACACCTAATATTGGTCGAAAGTTGCTTCCAGCGGAATCGATCTAGCGATTCCGCTGGAAGCAACTTTAATGACAGATGACAAATGACAAATTGGTCCACGGCGATGCCTCTTGTCTTGAGGGTGGTTAGTGTCCTGAGCGACAACCACCCAATTTGTCATCTGTCATCTGTCATAGGTCGCGGGATATCCCGCGGCCTAGCCCGGTTGCATGACCACGAACGATTGTTGGCCGTCGCGGTCGATAATCACGACGGCCGGACGGTTAGGGTCGAGTTGCTGGGCGATTTTCTGGAAATCTTCCGCGCTGGTGACTGGCTGATTATTGATTGCCTGAATAATGTCTCCCGCTTGTAGATTCTCCGAAAGTTTAGAGGACGGATCGACGCTCATGACAAAGACACCTTGCGTGTCCTCTGGGATATTTGCCTCGGATCGGAGCCGAGCATCGAGCGTGCGAACCTGAATTCCCGCGAACGCTTTGGTTCCGCGACTAGACCGGTTAGTACCAGAATTACGACCAAGCCGCGCCCCGATCTGGGCAGGCTGTTCCACGATTTCAGCGGAAACGGTCTTCGGCTGCCCTTCTCGCACGAGGTTAATCGTTACGGTTGAACCAATATCCGCTTCTGCGACCCGATTACCCACAGCAGCCGCATCCCTGACCTCATGCCCATTGATCTTCTGAATGATGTCGCCTCGGATAATTCCCGCTTTCTCGGCTGGTGAGCCCGGATCGACATCTGTAACTACCGTACCGATCGGCGGATCCAATTTGAATTGTTCAGCCAGGTCGTGCGTTACCTGTTGGACGGAAACGCCGAGGTAACTCTTAACCACGCGCCCTTTCTCGATAATACTCTTCAGTGTGCGCCGCACCAGGTTTGACGGGATAGCAAACCCGACCCCCTGGTTTCCACCGGACTCGGAGTAGATCACCGAGTTAATTCCTACGACTTCGCCTTTGATATCGACGAGCGGTCCGCCGGAATTCCCCGGATTGATTGCGGTGTCGGTTTGGAAAAACTCGACCGAACTATCGCTGATGCCCCGGCGATCCCGGGCGCTAATGATACCCTGGCTAACACTTTCCCGGAGACCGAAGGGATTGCCGATGGCGAAGACGATCTGACCTACTTTCACTAGATCGGAGTCAGCCAACGGAAGCGGGGTTAGGTTCTGCAGGTTGACCTTTAAAACCGCAACATCAACTTGTTGATCGCTGCCGACCACGGTTGCTTTTGCCTGTCTGCCGTCGTTCAAGTCAACCAGGATATCATCCGTCCCTTGGACAACATGATAGTTGGTTAAAATATGTCCCTCCTTAGAAACGATGAAGCCGGAGCCCAGCGAAGTCACTCGTTCCCGCCCCATCGATCGGCTGTTGGGAAAGCCAAAAAAGAACTCAAAAGGATCCGGAGCTCGCTGAACCGTTTTGGTAGTGGTGATACTGACTACGCTTGGGACAACCGCATCGAAGAGTTTGGTGTACTCCTCGTTTAAACGCTGCAGAATATCGACTGAACCTAAATCGACTTTTGGTCCTTCTGCGGGTGTGAATTTCTCGACCTTAGCTTGACCTAAGCTTGGTCCTTTCGATTGCCAGACATAGATCAATGAGATGGCCAGCGCCAAAAAGAGAACGAAGACCAGAAACTTCAAGAAACTCTTCATGTTGATCGTGGCCTAACCCAAGCCTGGCCATTGGATGCGTCGCCTGCTCCGGGCAAAACCGGCCCCTAGATAGACGCATCCCCATCTATTTAAAGACTGAATTGTAGTTAGAAATTTCAACACTGATTCTCGTAAAAACGTTTATCTTAAAAGGAACAAAAGAATAGCAAGGAACAAAAGAATAGCCGCTAGCGCACCGTCTCGTGCGATGCCACCCTGATATGCGAGACAGGACACTAGCTGGTTAAGGTTGTTCCTCCCTTGGTACTCTCGATTATGATACGCAAGAAACGCTGATTTGCAGCTGATTGCAGCTCTGGGTCTCGATCCAAAATGGTGCGCGCGATTCCGCGGGCTTCATCCAATAAATCGGCATCCTCTAAAAGGTCGGCCAGCCGGAGCGGCGGAAGGCCGCTTTGGGCGGTGCCCAATAGATCGCCGGGCCCGCGAAAACGGAGGTCTGCCTCCGCAATTTCAAACCCGTCATTGGTCTTTTCCAAGACCGATAGCTTCGCCAATGCCAGCGGGTCCTTAGTATCGGTCATTAAAATGCAATAGCTTTGATGGCTGCCGCGCCCGATCCTGCCTCGGAGCTGATGGAGCTGCGCCAAGCCGAATCTTTCGGCGTTTTCAATCAACATCACAGTCGCGTTCGGTACGTCGACGCCGACTTCGATAACGGTGGTGGCGATGAGTACACGAATCTCTCCTTGGCGAAAACTCTGCATGACTTTATCCCGTTCTTCGGGAGCGAGCCGGCCATGCAAAAGTCCACAGGCAGCCGGTTTCAGCAAATCCGTCCAACGATTGAACTCGGTGGTGGCTGCTTTAACGCTGAGTGAATCCGATTCTTCAATCACCGGGTAGATGATGTAGGCTTGCCGGTTCGCTTGGAGCCGTTCTCGCAGAAAATTGGCTGCTTCCGGGATTTTCTTCGCGGAACGTACCCCAGTGATCACCGGTTTCCGGTTACCCGGTTTTTCGTCAAGAGTGGAGACGTCGAGATCGCCGTAAAGCGTCATGGCAAGCGTACGCGGGATGGGTGTCGCCGTCATCACCAGCAAATCTGGTACCGGCGTGCGTTGGAGAAGCTGGCCTCTTTGTAAAACGCCGAACTTATGTTGCTCGTCGATGACGACCAGCCCTAACCGACGCAAGGGATCGCTTTCGTACAAAAGGGCGTGCGTAGCGACGATGATCTCTGGATCGCCCTGGAGCGCCAAAAATGATTCGTCTTTGCGGGGACCGGTCCTCAGGGCGATTCGGGTCCCGGTTGGTTCGAGCCAGCCTTTTAGAGTGTTATAATGCTGCTCGGCCAGCACCTGGGTTGGCGCCATCAGCGCACTCTGAAAGCCGGCTTCCGCCACCTGCAGCATCGCGGCGGTGGCAACCACGGTTTTGCCTGCACCCACATCACCATGCAACAATCTCGCCATCGGGCGATCGGCTGCCAAGTCCGTTCGGATCTCCTGAATGGTGCGTTTTTGGGCTTTAGTCAGCTCGAACGGTAGCTGTTCAAGAAATTGTTTGACCCGCTGCCCCGAGCTCGAATGCGTATGACCGGGCTGGCCCGAAGCATTTCTACGCCGGTGCTCGACCACGACTTGGATGCCGACCAGTTCCGCTAGAGCCAAGGTTTTGCGCGCTCGCTGCAATTTTGCCCAGGTTTCCGGGAAATGAATCTGGCTGATGGCTTCTCGGAGTGACGCTACATACCCTGGCAGGATTGGTTGATCCTCGATCTCTTTGAATCGTTCAATAGCTAAATAGATCAGCGTGCGCAACGGGCGCTGTTTCAGGCCCTCAGTTAACGGATAAACCGGGGTAATCCGGTTCAAGTGGATCAAGTTTTCGTCTTCTTCCTCGACGATCTCGAACTCCGGATGGTCAAAGTAGATCCGACTACGGATCTCCTTTGGGCGACCGAACACGACCAAAGTCTGGCCGGCGGCCAACATCTTTTGCACATAGCGTTGATTGAACCAACGACAGACCAGTCTTCCACTCAAAGCTCCGGTCTCGCCTTCGTCCAAGGTGACCTCCACAATGCTTCGCCCCGAGAAATAGCGGGACGTTACCGTTTGTACGAGGCCCCGAACGCAAATCGGTTTGTCTGAGCTGCTGGTAGGAAAGCGGTTGAACTCAGCTCGGTCCTCGTGACGCCGCGGATAATGTTCAAGCAGGTCACGCCAGGTCTTGATCCCGACCCGGTTCAGCGGCCGAATCATCGGTGATGGAACCCAGTCGATTTCGGCAATTGCAGTCTCGAGCGTGTCCATCGATTTGGAATGACAAATAACAGATGACAAATGACAAATATGAGGCAAGCAAAGCCCGGTGGCCTACTATTTGTCATCTGTCATTTGTCATTTGTCATTTCTTCCATGTTAGCCAAACGAATCATCCCTTGTCTTGATGTAACCGACGGCAGGGTGGTGAAAGGAACAAAATTCGTGCAACTGCGCGATGCAGGCGACCCGGTTGAATGTGCGAAAGAGTACAATCGGCAAGGGGCGGATGAACTGGTTTTTCTCGATATAACCGCATCTTCTGATCATCGGAAAACGATGATCGATGTGGTGGAAAGGACGGCAGAACAATGTTTTATGCCGTTGACCGTGGGAGGGGGGATCCGAGCTTTAGCCAACGTGCGAGATATGCTGCTGGCGGGCGCTGACAAAGTGAGCATGAATACGGCTGCCATTCAGCGCCCGGCGCTGATCAGCGAAGCCGCGGAAGCATTCGGCGTCCAATGCATTGTAGTAGCGATTGACGCCAAGAGAGAATCGGCGGGTGGCTGGAGAGTCTATACGCACGGCGGCCGCAAACCGACCGAACTCGATGCTGTTGAATGGGCAACCACTGCGGCCCAACTCGGCGCCGGCGAGATCTTACTCACAAGTATGGATGCGGACGGCACTAAAGATGGCTACGATCTGGAGCTGACCGCCGCCGTAAGCAGCGCGATCAGTATTCCCGTGATTGCAAGCGGAGGCGCCGGCCGTTTGGAACATTTGGAGACCGTCCTACGCGAAGGTCGGGCGGATGCCGTGCTCGCCGCGAGCATATTCCATTTTGGGCAGTATACAGTAGAGGATGCCAAGCGGTTTCTCCTCGACCGCGGGATCCATGTGCGGTTGTGACGCGAATTTGGGATTTTTCTCCCGGAACCGTTGGTGCTAGCCCACCAGCCCTGGCGGCCGAGCTTGGACTACCGATTTCGATTGTCCAACTGCTTGAGCGACGAGGATTCCAGGATCCCGCTGTGATGCGGAGCTTTCTTTGGCCCCGGCTTCGAGAACTGTCGGATCCATTTCTGTTGCTGGGAATGGACGCTGCAGTCGATCGGATCTTTCAAGCCATTGATAGGCAGGAGCGGGTGGTTTTGTACGGCGATTATGATGTCGACGGGATCACTTCGCTAACCCTTCTCGGCCGTGTGCTGCAAGCGTATGGGGCTTCTCCCGCTTTATTTCTGCCGATGCGGGTGGAAGAAGGTTACGGCCTAACCGCAGAAGGCGTTGCCCGGTGTCTCCAAACCCATCGGCCGCAATTGCTACTGGCATTGGATTGCGGAACCTCGTCGGCGGATCGGATTGCTGAAATAGAGGCGGGCGGGGTCGACGTCGTGGTGATCGACCACCACGAAGCGCACCAGAACCTTCCCAAGTGCCGGGCTTTCATTAATCCAAAAGCTGGGGGTGATCAGAGATATTTATGCACCGTAGGTCTGGTCTTCAAACTGTGCCACGCGTTGTTGAAAAAGCGACGACTGCCCAATCTCGATCTGAGAGAATACCTCGATTTGGTGGCGATCGGAACGATCGCGGATCTTGTGCCTTTAGTCGCTGAAAACCGGGTTCTGGTTCATCATGGTCTAAAGCAGCTCGAGATCACCAGGTGGATCGGGGTTAAAACCCTGATGCGGATCGCTGGCATCAAGTTTCCGGTGCGTCCGGATGATGTTGGTTTCCGCCTTGGACCGCGGCTAAATGCAGCCGGGCGCTTGGGTTTGGCGGAAGCGGCGCTCAACTTGCTCTTAACCCATGATGAGCAGATTGCGGTCTCGCTGGCGACAGAACTTGACCAGCAGAATCGAGCTCGCCAGCAGCTTGAACAGCAGACTTTCGAAGCGGCTTGTCGCGTCCTGGAGCAGGATCCCGAATTTGCTTCTCAGGCTGCCATCGTCGTCGGTGAGACCGGGTGGCATCCCGGTGTGGTCGGTATCGTGGCTGCGCGCTTAGTCCGCCAGTATTATCGGCCGGCGCTGGTTATCGGGTTTGATAACGACGGCGTCGGCAAAGGCAGCGGGCGCAGCATCCCAGGGTTTTCGCTGGTTCAAGCTTTGGATGGTTGTTGCGATTGGTTAACTCAATATGGCGGTCACGAAATGGCGGCTGGATTTTCCTTACCGCTGCAGCAACTGGCGCTATTTGGAGATGCTTTCAAGGCGTTCGCTAAGAAGACATTGAGCCCCGATCTGTTATCACCGCGATTACGGATTGATGCAGTCGTAGGTGGAAGCGACCTGAACTATCGCTTCCTGGTTGCTCATGAAAGGTTGCAACCCTTCGGACCAGGGAACTGGCAGCCGCTGCTGCTTTTGCAAAAGGCGGAACCGACCGGCGAAGTAAAAATCTTGAAGGAAAAACACCGGGCATTCGGACTGCGCCACGATGGCCGGCTTCTGCGTGCAATCGAGTTCAACTTCAGCGCTCCTCTGCCGCCTCCGCCCTGGGATATCGCATTCTATTTAGAATCTGCGGTCTATCGTGACCAGATCCAAATTCAGCTTCGGGTCGAAGCAATCAGGACCTCGAATGTCACGGGATAGTGAAAAGGATAATTCCCGGCGATCGCGGGGTTTCCGGCCTTTACTCGCTTACCGGGCCAGACCGGGAGTTTCCCGTCGCATTTGGGCTCCGACGAATTCGACCAACTGCTTGGGATAGAATGGCTTTCGCAACAGCACCTGCCCCTCGGTGATGTTCGTTGTGCGAGCATCAGTCTGTGACAGCGCTCCAGTGATGAACAAGACTGGTAAATCGCGATCTAACTGATGAATCTTCGTCGCGAATTCTAGACCATCCATTGAGCCGGGCATTACGATATCGGTCAACACGAGATCAATCTCGGGTTGACCCATTAAGATGGCCCATGCTTCATCGACGCTGGTTGCAGTAATGACGCTGTAGTTAGCGAGCTGCAGGACATGCCGGATGTACTGCAGAATAAAAGGCTCGTCGTCGGTCACCAGGATGACTGGCTTGCCGGGCTCCTCAGATCGCATCATGCGTTACAGACCTCCTTGTTTGGTTTTTGGGTCCCTGTCGCGTAGGGGGCGTTTAGTGAGGAACCATTTCTGGCCTAAACCGCTAGAGCAACAGGAATGAACAGTACATCCCATGATTTCAAGAAAAGTGTTTCGTCGATTTAGTCCAAATAATTGTGGGAAATATAGCACGTTCGTGTGGTTATTGAAAAAAACCTCGGTTTTCAGGGTAGTCGGGTCGCTCCCTAGTCTCCCGGATCGCCGGCGGATAGATTTTGCGGTGTCCGCGCTGGGCGCCGTTACACGCCAACGCCACTACCCCAGTCACTGACTTGATGCACGCTAGCCCAGAGAGCCAGCCTGCTCTACGGTTTCCGAGCCGTGGCGTTGGCGAGCGACGGCAGTGGTTATCCGGAGGACGGCTGCGTAGTTGTTAAAGACGCGCCGGCTACGGAATCTCAGTCCATGGGCCGCAGCCAGGGTGGCGATCGTCTGTAAGCCGATCCCGGTCCCAGCTTCGGCGTTCAGTTTGGTGCGCACTCGGTTGCCGACGAACAAGGTGGCCGTGTCAACGCCTCGACGCAGCCGTAAACGAGTTTCGCCGACGCCGTGAGCAAAGGCGTTGGAGAGAAGATTATGGAGAATCAATCCGAAAATCCGCTCATCGAGCTCCGCTTCCTGCTCGGTTGACAACTCAACGGAAAGCCGACGTTTTTCCCCGGCAGCTCGCAGCTCGTATGGGTTGACGATTTCTTGTATAACCTCGGCGATTCTTCTTCTGGTCTTGTTGGGACGAATCTTATCGGCTGCGACTTTCGCGATGAAAAGCGCGGTGTCGACATATTCGGTCAGGCGACGAATCTGCAAGTTCATCGCGTCCACAAACTCCGGCTCCAGTTCTTTGGCGGCGTAGTCGAGCTGCAGCTGGAGAAGGGTGATCGGTCCGCGCAGCTCGTGAGCGACCTTGGCGGCGTACTGATCCAAACGGTTCTGGCACACTTTGAAAGCAACCATCAGAGCGTTTAACTCCGAAACGAGGCGTTGGTACTCTCGATCCCGATTCGGCGAGTTGATCGCAGGAAGAGCCCGGCCCGATGTCCGGCGTTCCAGCAGGGCGTTGGTTATTTGCAGAACTGAATCGTTTATTCGATGCCTCACGATCCAGATGGGCACGAGCAAAGCGGCTACGGTGGCCGCGGCTGAGCCGGCCCAAAATTTGAGGAGACCGGGTGTGAGCTGCGAACGAAATTCGGCGGGTTGACCGAGCCAGATCGAAGTGGCGGCCAGAGCGATTCCGATGCCGAGCCCAGCGCTTACCAAACAAGCTAAACTTACAACTAGTTTCGTGGATCTCATCTCGGAGGCGAGCCGTCCTTCTCGCATATTCCGCCGCAATCTCAAACAAACAACTCAGCTTAATTCGCCCGGTTCAGCCGGCAATCCGGCAGGCGATCTGTCTCAGTATCCATGGCGGTTGCAGATAGCTCCCGCAACCGGAGAAATTTGCGGAAGGCGGTTACGGATTTTTTGGGAGCCGCCACCTCCCCGGGCGACTAGATCGACGTTTCCCGTTTGGTTGATCGCAGGCGGATCGTTTTGTGCGCCAGATCATGGTACGCCTCAATCATTCGTACCGTCTGGCTGCGTGCCCGCATCAAAACGGAATGGGTAATGGCGGTGTGACCCTGAATCCGGACACCACGCAACAACGGGTTATCGCTGACCCCGGTGGCGCAAAATATGATATTCTCACCTTGAGCCAAGTCCTTGGCATAGAAGACCTTGCCGAGTTCGCTTCGGTAGCCGGCCTCAATCACGGACTGTTCTTCGGCGGTATCCCGGGGCCACATCATCGTCTGCAGATCGCCGCCCAGGCAGCGGATTGCCGCTGCCGCCAGGACGGCTTCCGGAGCTCCACCGACCCCGACATAGAGGTCAACGCCGCTCTCAGCGATCGAGGGGGCGATAGCAGCAGTGATATCGCCGTCGGAGATCATTCGCACCATGGCGCCGGTCGATCGAACTGCCTCCACCAGTTTTTGGTGCCGGGGACGATCGAGGATAACCACCGCCACGTCCTGGACGCGTTTGCGCAGGGCCTTGGCGATAATGGGGATAATTTCTTCGATCGGGTGTAGAATCGAAATCGTCTGCACACCGGTTCTCTGCATATAACGGACCACCTTGAGACCGTAGGCGAGCTTCATCATGTAGAAGGTGGGGACGTCCTTTAGCGAAACTGCGCTGTCGCGTTCCGGAGAAGACGCGGCAATACAGCAGATAGACCCTGGCAACCCTTTCGAGACGTTAGTCGTGCCGTCGATTGGATCGAGCGCTAGATCGAACTTATGGCTCCCTGGCAACCAGGTGCCAAGATGTTCGCCCTTAAAGATACCGGGAGCATTATCTTTGATTCCTTCCCCGATCACCACTTCCCCGCAAATGTTCATGAGATCGAACATCCCGCGGATGGCGTCACAGGCTGCGGCGTCAGCCTTTTCTTTTTCGCCCCGACCAATCCAAGGCAGAGTGTTCAAAGCGGCAGCTTCGGTTGCCCGCAAAAAGTCGATCTCGATGATGCGTTCGTAGTCTTCGTACGGATGTTGATTAGAGCGCATCTGTCAGAGAAGCTGGCATCCGCCAGCTTCTCTGACAATGACAAATGACAGATGGCAGCATGACAAATAAAAGAACGGTTTCGCGAACGACAATTGGGCTTCCCCGATGAGAATCTGTCATTTGTCATTCTCCTCAAACTGTGGTTTGCACTTAGCGTGAACCCGACGCGTGTCATCTTTTGGAACGAATACATTCACGAGAAAAAGGATCCGGCGGTTGCTGCCGTCTACCCGGACGGAATCCATACTCAATTGGCGGCGGCCTTTGCTCAAGACTCCCAGTTAGTCTGCGAGACTGCGACCTTGCAGGAGAAGGATCATGGGTTACCGCTCGATCGGCTCGAAAATACCGATGTTCTGGTCTGGTGGGGGCATCTCGCGCATAAACAGGTCGAGGACGAAGTCGTGGAACGCGTCCGCAAGCGGGTCTTGGAAGGGATGGGGCTGGTTGTGCTTCATTCGGGGCACTACTCCAAGATCTTTCAGCGTCTGCTCGGGACTACCTGCTCACTGGGATGGCGTGAAGCCGGTGAAAAAGAGCGGGTTTGGATTTGCCAACCAGGGCACCTGATCGCTCGAGGCTTACCTGCTTATTTTGAAATTCCGCACGAAGAGATGTATTCCGAACCGTTCGGTATTCCGAATCCGGACGAATTGGTATTCATTTCTTGGTTTCAGGGAGGCGAAGTCTTTCGGTCGGGTTGCTGCTGGCGCCGCGGCGCCGGCAAGATTTTTTATTTCCGGCCGGGCCACGAAACGTTTCCGACTTATCGGCAACCCGAGGTTCTCCAAGTGATCCGGAACGGGATTGAATGGGCGACTCCCGATCGTCCGCTTTGGATCGATGCTTGCCCGAATATCAAGGTCTCGCCGGAAGGGATTCGACAGGAGCGGTAGCGTTACCAGGGTAGAAATTGATCCGGATCTGCCGCCCCTTTAGCGCCGAAACAGCCAGCTCAAAAGCGTCAGGACCACGCTGATAAGGATACAGGTCACCAGCGGGAAATAGAATGAGAAGCTTCCTTTCTGAACGGAAATATCGCCCGGCAGACGCCCTATCCAACCGAACCAGCCGGGGAACCGCCACAGCAGTGCTCCTGCGATAGCGAGCACGATCCCCACGATCATCACAATTCTGCCGACTTCTTGCATCAATCCGGGAATAAAACGCTCGAATCCTTGAAAAGCAAAACGCGGAGCTTAACCGCGAATGCACACGAATAAACACGAAAAACAAGTTCAACCGCAGATGGACGCAGATAATTTGGCGTCTAGGGTCGCCATCGACAAAACGGCGTCCTTAGTCGGGGACAAGTTTGTCGGCCGATCAAAATTATTAAGGTGTGGCTCTGTTTGATCGCCCTCGAGCAACCGTCGTCACTTTCGCGTGGGTTCGTTTCACCCCAGAAGTTCCCTAAATCGAGAATTATCTGCGTCCATCTGCGGTTGAACTTCTGTTTTCGTGTTCATTCGCGGTTCAATCGATTCTTCCGCGGTTTTGCGTCTATTCGTGGGTGGTTTATTCAATGATTTGATTTTTCAGGATTGTAGTTAGGTTCGTGCCGCCTATGTGGCTTGCGTTTTACGTTCATCATCTCGACCCATTCCTGGTCCGTTTTTCCGGAGATATCGGCATCCGATGGTACGGAACTGCGTATCTGGCAGGTTTTGTCGCCGCATTTTACCTTCTGAAATGGCTCGCCCGAAAAGGCTACGGACCGCTCCAGGAATCGCAGGTCGCTGATTTCATCTTTTTCGCCGCGATTTTCGGCGTTTTGGTCGGAGGCCGGCTTGGCTACGTCCTTTTTTATCGTCCGCAGATGATCCTGCAAGATCCTCTCGGCATATTCCGGGTCTGGGACGGAGGAATGGCCAGCCATGGTGGCATCTTGGGCTTGGTTATTTTCTCGTTTATTTACGCCCGCCGTCATCATATTTCCTGGACGGGGATCGGTGATAACCTGGTCGCGGCAGCGCCGCTTGGGTTGATGTTTGGCCGGCTAGCCAATTTCATCAATGGAGAGCTCTACGGCCGTCCGACTACGGTGCCTTGGGCGATGCAGTTTCCTTCTGAATTACTCGATGACCCGAGCTTGCGAGATTCTGCGATCCGCCAGTGCCTGCCACTCGATCCAGCACTAGACAACGCGCGAGCGATTATCGCCGCCGCCCGTACGAATCCTCAAGTTCGCGAGATCCTTAGCCACATCTTGACCCCTAGACATCCGAGCCAACTTTACGAAGCGTTTCTTGAAGGCCTGCTCCTTTTTGTGTGCCTCATCCTTATCCGGCTCCGGTTTCGACAACCAAACGGGATCACCACCGGTTGTTTCTTTCTCCTGTATCCAACCATGCGAATCATTGGGGAACTATTCCGCGAACCTGACGCTCCCCTGACCGGACCGTTCACTCGTGGACAATTCTTGTCCCTTTTCATGTTCATCGTCGGGATAGCCTTCCTGGTCTACGCCCTGCGTAACCAAGGTCGCGAGAAAACGCTGGGTCCGCCGAAATAATATCCGCAGATTACACAGATTAACGCAGATTTCGCTTTTTGGTCCGGCGCGCCGCGTGAGCAAACGAAGCCGAATCGTAGGGAACACGTTAATATTCCCGCTAACAGGACTTATGCCCAAAGCGAAATCTGCGTTAATCTGCGGATATTTAATAAGATCTGCGGACTGCTAAGGGCTTGCGGTTGGGCTTGGCGTGACCACCTGCTCCAGATCAGTTCGGTGGTTGGAAGCGCTGACCGTCGCACAAGTCACAAGGATGAAGCCGATCAAAAAAATGCCGCAAACCAGGTAGCCTAACCGGTAGTTATGATCAGTGTTATTCTCGGACGACATCAGGGCTGTTTGGTTCAGGCTAATCGGGTTTGCCGGGAAATGAAACGTCCGTTATATCTTTGGCTCTGCGCCGGTGATAACTGAGGCAAAGGATCCCGGGCCGGACTGCGGGTGGAATGAACATACTTTGAGGCCATCTCTCGCAACTGCAACCAGCGATCCCAATCGTAAGCAGGCGCCAACGCGATTTGTCTCAGCAAACTTCGCCATTCGGTCAGCGCTCGCTCGATATCGCCGGGGCGCACACTTTCACTCACCAATCGATGTTTCGGGACTTGATGCGCGACCACATCGCGCACGACTTCTGAACCCCCCGGACCGTAGGCGATCGGTAACCCTAACTCGAGATAGCCAGGGTATTCGCCGCGGTGATACACAGTCTGGCAAACGGCGCCGAGCCGTCCCTCCGCATAGATATCATCCATTGAAAACCGGTGTCCGACCCGGAGATTCGCCAAATCAAAAATCAAATCCTCGATCGAAAAATCCGACTGCTCGAGAGCAGCCGCGATAGCCAAGCCTTCCCCTTGATTGAAGAAACTAAAGATAATACCGCGCCGGGTTGGCACACCTTTTTGATCGACTAGACCGAGTTGCCGCCAAGCCAATGCCGGCGAAACCGACAACTCAAGCGCTTCACAATCCGCTTTTCGGGCGCAGGGCTGGCAGACAGTTGGATAGGAACGCCGGGTCTCAGGATTTTCCAAGACGCGTCCGCGGCTGTCCCGGTAACCGATGGCTGGGCAGCCGGCGAAACGGAATCTGCCAAAGACGACGCCGTCTCGGGGACACTGCTCATGGAGGCGGCCTTTCATCTCCGCCTCGATAACCGGCAACAACCGGCCCAAGAATTGCTTGGGTGACCATCGGTTAGCGGCTGCTAACAACGGGAAGCGCTCTCTAAGCAACTTCCTTAGCCATTTGGCTGGCGCCCAGGTTTCATCTTTAACGGCGGCCAAAGGAATTTCCCGGCCGTATTCGAATTGGTAGCGGCCCTGAGCTTGTCGAAGGGGTGCATCCTGTGCAGGGTCAATCGGCGAATCCAGGTTGACCTTACACAGGGCGCCGAATCCATGGTGCTGAGCGATCGCGGCCACGGTCAATGCCGGCCGCCAACGTCCGGTGGGCAGGCGCACCAGTAACTCTCCAAGACTCACAGCAACGGGTTGTGGCTGTGGCTCCCAGGTTTCCTCCGGAGTCAGCATTTCCCGATCATGTCTTCGAACTAGACGCGCTCGTTCTCCATCGACCGGCAAACCACAGAGATGATCGTCGTCCGGCGACGGCTCCGTCAAGTTCGGGTGTTCAGCGCCTTCCGAATGGGCCTGCCCTGAGCCTGTCGAATGGGCCTGGAAACCGTAATACTGCTCGACTCCAATCGTTAAGGGTCGCAGCGAAAATAGGCCGGCCACCAGTTCTCGAGCTCGATCAAAAGGATCCTCGCCACGTAGGGTTGCTTCGCGCATCACGGCGATAACACTGGGCCAATCAATGGGCTCAGCTCTTCTCAATTTGAGCGGATAGGCGTCGTGAAGCCGCGGAATTTCTGGTGTAACTAGGACATAGCCAAACTCGTCAAGTCCGCGGCGGCCGGCTCGACCGAACATTTGCAGTAATTCGTCTGGACGTACTTGCCGCTGAAAGTTGCCGGCTTGGTAATGCGTCCCCGTTACCAGAACCGAGCGCATCGAAAAGTTGATTCCGGCGGCTAAACCCATGGTCGCCACGACGACCCGGAGCTGTCCTCGTTTAGCGAGGGGTTCGATAATGCCGGCTCGAACTGCGTAACTAAGACCGCTATGATGAAAGGCGACCCGGTTCCGCAGCAACTTGCCCAGACGATCGCCGAGCAAGGCGCTTTGCTCCTGGGTCAACGTCAATGGTTCATCCAGTGGAAGCGTCGTAGACAGAGCGCCAGCCAGTTCTTCCGCCATCTGCCGTCTTGGCGCGAAGATCAACACTGGACCGAGATCGGCCAGCAGAGCGCGGCTAATGAGCTTTGGCCAATAACCCCGGACCGTTCCAGGAGCGAATATCGGCAGGTCGCTCAACATAACTTCGTCGAGCTGCACCGGCCTTTTTTGGTGAGCAACCAGCTCCACCGTGCGCCCGTTCCGGCGTAACCAATCCACCACATCGCCCGGATTTCCCACGCTACCGCTGAGAAGCAGGAGCTGTGTCTCCGGCGGCGCCAACGAAAGAATGATTTCGTAGCTGGTGCCGCGAACGGGATCAGCAATTAATTGGTACTCATCGACCACCAGGAGTCTGGGACCGTCTCGGCGAAGAAACCGGCCTTTTTGCGTTTCTAACGTTGCGACGACGACGCGGGCATCGAGGTTCTCAGCCAAATCTCCCGTCGAAATGCCGACATCCCAACCGCGCATACGCCATTCCGCCAACTTGTCATTGGCCAGTGCTCGAGTTGGAACGGTATAAACCGCGTGGCCTTTGAGAGACTCATAGAGCAACTCAAAGATATAGGTTTTTCCCGCCCCGGTCGGAGCGTGAACCACCACGTCTATCCCCTCTCGCAACAGCTTAACCGCATCCTGTTGCCATTTGTCAGGGATGATCAAATTGACCATCGCGGCGATAACTTCCGTGAAGAATGACAAATGACAAATGACAGATGACAAATTCCCGGGCGATCTCAATTGAGGTGGCAAGACGGATTTGACATGTATATAACATATCGGTATAATGTTATTTATATGGCGGTTTATGAACGATTTGAGGATCTGCCGGTGTGGCAAGAGGCAGCGCGTCTATACAACCTGGCTCTGGATCTGTTGCAGAATCAAAACGTCTGTCTTGGGCCGGGATGGAGGCTCGAATTCGAACGAGCGGCCCTCTCGGTCTCAAACAATATTGCCGAGGGATTTGAGCGGCTTACGCCCGGCGAACTGAAAAGCTTTCTCGTTATCGCGCGTGGTTCTGCCGGAGAAGTAAGGTCTATGGTGACGCTGGTCGTCCGTCGAACCGAAGTGAGAAGTTATGCGGACCGTCTCAAGGAGATCCGGAGCGCAGCAGAAAGCTGCACCCGGCAGTTGGGAGCGTGGCTGCAAACTATTAAGCGCTCAAAGTCGCCGAGACGATCCAGGGCGCTGCGCTAATTTGTCATTTGTCATCTGTCATTTGTCATTCTTGACCGATGCTGGCTACCCCAAGATCAATAGCTCTCAACAGCTCCCGATCCGCGTCCACCCCCGGATTCGCCGCGGTCAAGAGCTTGTTCCCGTAGAAGATTGAATTCGCACCGGCAAAAAAGCACAGGGCTTGGGCTTCTCGCGACAATCGGGTGCGTCCGGCGGACATCCGAACCCGAGCCCTCGGTAGAACTATTCTCGTAGTTGCTACGAGCCGGACCAGCTCGAAAACGTCGACTGGCGGCTGGCCTTCCAGCGGTGTTCCCGGCATCGGGATCAGGCAATTGATCGGAACACTTTCCGGGGCCGGATCGAAGCCGGTGAGCACCTCAAGCAATTTCAGACGATCTGTTTCGGTTTCGCCCATGCCGATGATACCGCCGCAACAGACAGAAATACCTGCAGCTTGAACCGCTTTGATAGTATCCAATCGGTCTTGAAACGTATGGGTGGAAACAATCTCCGGATAAAATTCTTCGGAGGTGTCCAGATTGTGGTTGTAGGCGGTTACGCCGGCTTCTTTCAATCTCTTGGCTTCAGACAATCCGAGATGGCCTAAGGTCACGCAGACCTCCATGCCCAGCCGGCTCACGTTTTGGACGATGTGTAATACTTGCTCGAATTTGGCATCACCTTCCCGGACACCTTTCCAGGCGGCGCCCATGCAGAAACGCGTGGAGCCATTTTCTTTCGCCCTCTGTGCGACTTGCAAAACGTCTTGGGTCTTCATCAGCCGGCCGGCGTCTACCCCGGTCGAATAATGGGCGCTCTGGGCGCAGTAGGCACAGTCCTCGCTACAGCCGCCCGTTTTGATGCTCAGCAGGGTGCAAAGCTGCACATCCGCGCGTGACCAATGCTCAAGGTAAACCGCGCGCCCTCGAGAAATTAAATCGAAGAAAGGCTGATTATAGATTTCTTCTAGTTCAAAGAGAGTCATCGAATTGAGTCGGGTGAAAAAGCTTTACCGGCCGAGAATCATTATTGGCCGGCGGACCACTTACCGTTGCTTGAAACCAGCACTGGAAGCTCGTTGGTCATGTATTGGGTCTTACAAGTCGCCCCGATCATCCTCGCTCCGGTGGCGTCTCGCCATAGTCCCGACATACTGAGGGCGGTGTAACATCCCCAGGATTGAACAGCCGCATTTCGGGCGAATATACCCCGACGGAGCTTCTGTCTTAGCTCCGACTCATGGAGCCAACACTTCGATGCGCTGCCAATCTGGCTGCTGTAGTCGAACATGAAACAGGCCCGGTTCGAATGGCCGAAGTAATCGAATGATGCAATTTTGTACAAAGATCGATCCTCGCCGCGGTCGAGATAATCGCAGAGTTCGTCGGCGTTATTAAAATAGACTAGCTTAACGTTGTAAGCTTTTACGACCGAATCGATGATGCTGAATAGGTTCTCTTTTTCTTGAGCCTGACGCCGTTTGTACCCGGGGCCATACACCAACCAGGTGATGTAGGCGCCCGAGCCGTATTGATCGCGGATCTGCGCAATCCGGATCCGGCTGGCTCGCACAAAATTCATCCACCAGTTGTCGTGTGGTTCGATTTTGTACTTTTCCCACTCCATGAGTGATGGTGCGCCAGTCACGACGATATGTTCGTCGTAATTCTGTCCAAACCCGGTGGTGGCTGACAAACAAACGGCGAACAATAACAAGGTAAGCCGAGCCATAACGGGCCTAGCTTGGCTCCTACGGCCTTGCGCGTCAATAGCCTGGAGCGTTGATCCGGCGATCGCCGGATCAACGCTCCAGGCTACGCGATTACGCAGCGAAAACCGTAGTTGTCCCGGCGGCTGCCGGGCGAATCGTCCCGGCGATTCGACAATAGCAGGTCGTCGGGATACTCGTTGAGCCAGGAAGCGCCTCGCAGCACGCGATGGAACTTGCTCGAATTGTGCCAGTCCTCGCACCATTGCCAGACATTCCCGCCCATATCGAAAAGGCCATACCGATTAGGCGAGAATGCGGTCACCGGGCTGGTTCGCGCGTAACCGTCGTTATAGCCAGTGATCACGGGCCAACTGGATCGGCCGGTCTTGTTTTCTTCGCCGCAATAGTTTCCAGACCCCGGCGGCGGTGGCCAACCAAGTCCCCAAGGATACACTTTGATTTTTCCTTTTTTCTGTTCCGGGGAATTCCCAGCCTCGTTCCCCAATCCCACGGCGGTGCTCCATTCCAGGTCGGTTGGTAACCGGTAAATCATCCGATCGGGTAGCAAGCCCAAACTTCGTTCGCGTTCCGTTAGCCAGCCGCAGAAAGCAGTTGCATCGGTCCAGCTCACATTAACCACCGGATGATCCGGGCCCTGTTTGAATCCGGGTTCTCTCGATTTCTCTGAAACCGGATAGCCACTTTGCTGCGCGAATTGCTCATAGTCTTGGAACCGTGTATCCCAAATGCTGAAGAGAACCCCGGCAACCGGAACGAATTTCATGCCGAGACTGTTCTCCCAAGGGCGCTCTTTGGTTGCGCTACTGATTGAATTGCGAGTGGTTTCCGGAGGCTCAATCGCCGGCGGCAGCGACGCCGGGAGCGGCGGCGGCTGGCTAACGCGAACCTCCCGGCTGGGCACAGGAAGGTTGGTGATCGGGACTGGACTAGGCGGCAGATTCACTTCCGGCAACCTCGGGGGCACCATCACGCGCTCAGCCGGCTCCACATCGGATCGTGCCGTCCCGCTGCTCCTCGCTTCCGGGGTTCGACTGGGATGCGGGCTCGCAGACGAGACGCGCGACGTTTCGCCACTTTCCCGAAACATGCGCCAGAACTCTTCGCAGTCCGCGTAGCCCTGATCAGAGTCTGAGCAAGCTCGTTGCAAAGCCCGGTTGCCGGCTTCGTTTAGAGCGGAGAGAGGAGTGTATCTGGAAGGAGTTCCTGCATCGCTCGGGGGATGGCCGCCGACCAGCTCGTAAACTAGCCTGCCAAGCAAACGGACTGCTTTTGATCCGCGGATCCCGCTCTCTGCTTGGCTTAAAGATAATATCCGGCTCGAAGGGATCAGGGTTTGATTATCGCGCAGCGGCCGGTTCCGAAGGATCAACGGACCAAGGCTGAGCGGGTTCAATTTTACTTCGCACCGGTCCCAATCTTCGATGTTGAGCCGGCCGATATTTGAAAATGTTCCCGCCTCCATGTCGCCGGGACAAGCCACAAAAATCTTTCGCGCGCTAACGTCAACCAGGCTGAGACCATGACTTGCTACAAAGTCGAGCGTCGATGCGATCGGCTCCAACAGCTTGATCACTTCCGCGATCCGGCAAGCGCGTCTCCACCGAAGTAAATCGTAAAGCAGAAAGCCATGCACCCACTCCCTGATGAGAAACGGGGGAGATGCCTCGCGATCGAAGGCGAAATATCTCAGGAGGTGCGGATCCATCGCACTGCGGATAGTCCCGACCTCGTTTTCAAGTCGATCGAGCAGGGTCGGGTCCGAAGCGATAGTAGGGTGCAACAGTTTCAGGGCCACGTGTCCTGGCTGCCGGCCTGTTGCTTTTTCGTCTTTCACCAGAAAAACACGACCGCCGATTCCCTCGCGTATTTCTTCTCTGATGCGGTAACGCTCGGCGAGAAACGAGCCAACGCCGACCTGCGAGTAACTATCGGATTGGCTTGGCCGAGGCGCGCCCGTCTGGACGCGCCCAGAGCCCGGAGAATGAGGCGGAACCAAGGTCAGCTCCGATGGAGAAGGCCGGCTTGCGCTGGTCGGACGAGCCTGCCCTGAGCCCGTCGAACGGGCCTGTCCTTCTGGCAGGGCAGATTGGTTGGTTAGGCCGGCCATGATTTTCTCGATGGCTTCTTGTAGTTCGGAGGGTGTTTGTGGACGCTCCGCAGGATCCTTAGCCAGCATTTGCCGGAGCAGGGCGACAACGGCTTCCGGCAGGTGTTCCAGTTCGTTCCAAGGGGGCGCCTTTACGGCGTGCGCCACTAGTAATTGACCTACGGTGCCGACAAAAGGGAGCTTACCTAAAAGCAAGTACCAAAGAGTTATCCCGAGCGAATAAATGTCCGACCGCGTGTCCAGGGTGCCATGCATCTCGCATTGCTCCGGACTGGCGAACGCCGGGCTGCCGACAAAGTCCTGGGAATGCGTAATCTGGCCTGCATCGGAGTCGGACCCCTCAGTCAATCTGGCTAAGCCGAAATCGATCAATTTGACTTCCGGATCACCCGCCCTCGTACCTCGGGTCATAATGTTCCCTGGTTTGATATCACGATGGATCAGCTGCCGGGACTGAGCGGCTTCCAGAGCTTGTGCAACCTGATACGCCACGCGCAGTGCCGCTTTTGGCGAGAGTGGACCTTGGCGATCTACGTAGCGCTCAAGATCTTCGCCTTCCAGGAACTCCATCGCGTAAAAATAGGCGTCGCCCTCTTCTCCGAATTGAAACACTGTCGCTACATGAGGGTGGACGATCTTAGCCGCGGCTTTGGCTTCGCGCAGAAATCGTTGTCGCGCTTTGCTGCTCTTTAGCAAGTCGGCCGCGATTAGTTTCAGCGCTACCGGGCGGTCTAGAGTGGTATCGACCGCCTTGTAAGTGACCCCCATCCCGCCTTGACCCAAGCGAAATAGGGAACCGTCCGGCTTACGGAGGATGCGAAAGTTCGCGAACGTCTCGGAGGGTGGAGCTTGCCCTTTTTCCTCCGGCTTGGTTAGCGTGGCGATCTGACGAAGCAGGTTCGGGATGTTCCGGTCGAGCGGGCCCTCGAAACCGTCAACAAAATGCTTTTTCCAAAGAAAATAAGAAAGCTCATCTGCCGGCTCGATTGGCTCGATCCGAAAAGTGACCAAGGGAAGCTGAAAATGAGCAGCGGATTCGAGCTGTTGGCGGACCTCAGGTGAGCGGTTGGCTCTCTGGCTCAAGATGAGCAGAAACAGTTTCGATTCTCGAATCGTCTCAATAACGCGACTGGCAAACGATTGACCCAACGGTGCATCGCGATTCGGCGGAGAGCATTTTAAACCACTACCTTCCAGGCTAGCCCGGATAGCCTGAGCAACCGCCTCATCTTCGTTCGCGCTACAAACAAAAACCATATTCTGCCGATTCGCCCGTCCAACTCGACGACCCGATTGCCGGGTCACTCCCTCATATTGGTGTCGTTAAATCATCATTTGTGCACAAAATCCTCGAGCGCCTGATGGAATTGATCGGGCGCCTCCAGATGTGGGATATGGCCCACCCCGGGAATCTCGACCAGTTTGGCCCCTGGAATCTGGGTTGCCGCTTTTCGCGCCAGCTCTGCCACGTTTCCAAGATTACGCCGCAAATCGATCGGCGCCCGGTCTTTTCCATAGGCGGTATGATCTTCCTGACCAACAATCAAAAGAGTGGGCACTTTTATCTCGGCGAATTCGTAGCAGACCGGTTGTTCGTAGATCATCAAGTCCGTCAGTGCGGCAGCACGCGCCCAACGAGCAAAATCGCCGCTTAAGGTCACGCGCAACCGAGGTTCGACGAACACCTCGGCTTTTTCCGGGGGATAATGGACAAAGTAGCCCTGCACATATTTTCGATAATCCTCTAAAGTGGTGTTGAGCTCCTGTTGGTACAGTTCTTCGAGCGGGGCAGGGGGGACGACTAGGCGATAATCTTCCAGTCCGATCGGATCCTCCAAAACCAGCGCCTCGGTTCGTCCGGGGTAAAGGCGAGCGAACCGGATTCCCAGCATGCCCCCCATCGAATGGCCGACCACGATGGCCTTGGGCACTTGCAACAAGTCGAGCAGACCCGCGGTATTTTGCGCCATGAAATCGAAGCTGTAATGGAGATCGGGTTTCGACGATTTCCCGAATCCGATCTGATCCGGGACCACCACCCGGTAACCTCGCTCGACCAGGAATTTAATAGTATCGACCCAGTAGCCTCCCCAAAAATTCTTTCCATGCAGCAGCAGCACCGTTCGCCCATTGGGATTCTTTGGCGGTTGCACGTCCATGAAGCACATTCGGACGTCCTGGCCCTCGACATAGAGGTTCAGATAAGCAGTCGGGTAAGGATATTTGAGGTCTTCGAAGCAGATGCCGAGCGGGGTATCATAATGATCCGGCAGCGTCTTCTCTTGGGCGCTAGCCGGACCAGCCAGCACCACGAAAAGGAACCAACCCAGGCATAGCCGTATTCTTGTCACGGCTTTATAAGAGGACGAAGGCGGTGGGTGTGTCAACGGTGACAACGGACAACGAGCGGGAACGTGCGGGAGCGACGGCAATGCTGGGAATGGCGAATCGCTGGGAGGGGCGCCGCTTTGTCGCGCGGCAGTTCTGTGGGCTGGCAGCAGGCGGCTCCCGAGACCAGCCCAAGGTTTTCATTCGGCCTTCGGCATCTCCGGATCAGCGTGGTGACGCGTTTTCCCACACCTCCTGGGTTGGCAGATAACATCCTGGGTTATTCCCGGGAGCCGCCTGCTAGATACCAATAGAACTAGTTCGCGACAAAGCGGCTCCCCTCCCAGCGATTCGCCATTCCCAGCGTTGCCGTCGCTCCCGCACGTTCCCGCACGTTACAACAACCTTGGGTTCTGATCTGGCTCTTCCAGTTGTAAGCTGGAGATCTCCGGGAGGGATGCGCTGCCGATAATTCCCTGCAGATCACCGTACATCCCGGAAAGTCCGTCTACGACGCTTTCGATCTGCTTCTCTCTTGCACCCCAGTGTTTGATGAAGGCGCGTTTTTCCCTCTCCAATTGATCCTGCATTCCGACAAACGTCCGCAGGATTGCGTTTACTCTTTCGCGAAACTCCGGTCCGGTCAGGTAGCGATAAAGGATCTCCATTTTGGTGTCCCGTCCTTGAGCGGAGAGCCGGGCGAAGGTGAGGGCCATTAATTGTTGACGCAAAGTGGACGCGAGAACCGGCCACACCACCAGATCGCAAACCCAAAGACCATCGATGAAACCGAAATGGCTGACTCCGTCGGGTAGCACCGTCGAGACCAGAACCCCGAATTCCGACTTATTAGCGATCATGTCTGCGCGCAATTTCGCTAGCCATTTCGGATTCCAGTTCTGTGCGTTCTTGGTCTCCCAGGTTATCGAACCGCAAAGCCGGCCGTCGGCCGATAACACATGTTGTACCACGTCCGCGCCGAAGATCCCTTTTGAGATCGGCTCAATTCTGTCCGACCCGAAGCGGTTGGCCAGCTCGCGCTCAAGGATCAGCTCTAGAACTTCCCCTTGAGTTTGCTGGGAGCCTTGCGTCATCCTTCGGCGAAGGTCTTCTGCGACTTCTTTGGCGTCATCCCGCTGTTTCTCGAGTTCCCGCTGTTTCAAGCGTAAGGAATCAAGCTCCTCTTGAAACCGTTGGGTCATCTCCTGTTCAGCTTTTTGCAAGGCTTCGGCTGCGGCAGCTTGGCGCGCGTCGTTCGATGCTTTTAGCAAAGCTTCCTGATGACTCAGTTTTATTTCTTCGATGTTTTGTTTGAGATTGAGCTCAGCCGCGTTCTTTTCGGTCAATTGGTTTCGGATCTCGTGAATCAATTGGGTCTGGCCGTCCATCTGATCCTTCAAGATTTCCTCGCGGATTTTCGCGCGTTGCGATTCTTCAGCCCGAGCCGCTTGGCTGATGGTTTCGCGCTCCTCGTGAAGCTGTTTAGCCAAATTGATGGCCTGTTCCGCCTTCTCCTTTTCGAACTTGGCTCGCTCCGTCAGTAGCGTCCCTTCGCGATTACGCCAGCTAGTAATCTCTTCGGCAACCTGACGAAGCTCTTGTTCAAGCGCCTTTTCCCGGGTGGAAAACTCTTGTCCGATCTGATCCCGGGCTCGAGCTAGCTCTTGTTCCTGTTCAGCGAGCCACTCCGTTTGCATCCGGTGAATCGTGGTTTCGGCTAGGCCGTCGCGCAGAGCGAATCGGTGGTGACTGTCCTCGGGGCATACGACTTCCTGTTTTAAGCTGATACGAATCGGTTCGTCGTCGGCAGTCATAGAATAAGCAAAAGAACGTCACTCAAAATACGGCACCTTGAAAATTGTTGCCAACTTTTGCGGTGGCTGCGGTGTAGTCGGAGAAACGAGGAATTATTATGTCGAACCGGATCTTTGCCTTGCCTTTGCTAATGTTCATCACTTTCCCCGTGGTCCTGCTGGCCGGGGAACACGTCACTGAGACTCAGAAATTCAGCTATCCGCTGGCTAGCGGGGGCAGTTTCGAGATCGATAACCTGAATGGTAAGATCGACATCAATAGCTGGGACCAAAGCCAGCTTGGTATTACGGCCACTAAGGAAGCGAACAGCCAAGCCGAGCTAGATGCGATCCGGATCGATGTAAAACAGCAAAGTGATGCTATCGAGGTCCGGACCAGTTATTCGCCTCCGGGGCCGCACAACGGCGGCGTTTCTTATCAGGTCATGCTGCCAAAGGATATCGGTAAAGTTGTGGTCAAGACCGCCAACGGCAGTATTTCAGCTAAAAACGTCGGCGGCAACGTAGACATGAAATCGGAAAATGGGGCGATTTCTGCTACCGATCTGAAAGGTCCTTTCTCACTCGACACCACCAATGGCGCCGTCGAGGCGGTCTGTGCTGATCTAATGGGTGACTCCAAATTGAAGACCACCAACGGACCGATCACCCTGACTTTGCCGCGTTCTACCGATGTTTTGATAGATGCCGACACCGTCGTCGGCCGGATCGAGTCGAACCTGCCCGCGATCAAGTCTAGTAAGGGATTCGTTGGTCAAACTCTTCAAGCGAAACTGGGAGCCGGAGCGCATCATATCGAAGCCAAAACAACGAACGGAAGTATTTATCTGAAAGCGGAATGAGGGGAAGGGGAAACGAGCGCCCGACTACATCGTGCGCACGTCCCTAGTGTTGACCTCTCGCGGTAGACTCTGCTAGAAACATCGCAAGCGATTCCGATGTGAGGCGTCTTTACTGCTAGACGTCTACACTTCAGGTTAACGACCGGAATGTCGCCACGCTCTGCGATCTTTATCTCCGCAGTGAGCCGCGAGCTGAGAAGCGCCCGGCAATTAGTTGCGAACACACTCACGTTTCTGGGCTACGATCCGGATTGGCAGGAAATCTTTGGCACTGAGGAAGGCGACCTGCGGGCGATATTGCGCCGCCGGATCGATTCCTGCAAAGGCCTCGTTCAGGTGGTGGGCGAATGCTATGGCGCTGAACCGCCAGTGATCGACGAACGATTCGGCCGCGTCAGTTATACCCAGTTTGAAGCGCTATATGCTAACAGCCGGGGCAAGAAAGTCTGGTATCTCTTTCTGGACGAGAGTTTCCCGACCGATCCACATGAACCCGAGGAAGCGGAGAAAAAACAACTGCAAGCTGCTTATCGGGACCGGCTTAAAGCCGACGTTCATTTTTACCATCCTATCAGCAGCAAGGAAGCCCTTGAGGCCAGTGTGCTCAAGTTGCGTGATGACCTCACCCGTTTACGACGCGGGGTAAAACGGTGGGCGGCGTCAGTGGCTTTGTTACTAGTCCTGAGCGTTGCGCTTAGCGTCTGGGTCTTGCAAAGCCAACATCATGCCAGCGAGCAACAGGAGCAGACCAATCAACGGCTCCAGGTTCTGCAAGAGAGACTCGATAAGTTGCAACATGGGGTCAATTCTTTTGCCGAGGTACAAAACAGACTGCGTAGGGGGCCCGACGAGAAGCCTGACCAACTAGAGGAGCGTACCTACCAAGAGCTAGGCAAACTGCTCGGGTTGGACCCGGCGGCGCTCAAGGAGCAGTTGCCTCACTTCGCGGAAGAACTGAAAAAATCGCCGAATGCCACTACCTACGAACGAGCCAATGCAGCCTACGTAGGTAAGGATTACAATGAGGCAGAGCGATTGGCGCTGGCTGCCGCCGATGAAGCTCAACGGGGTGGGTCATCGAAGAATGAGGAAGCCATTAAAGCCCTTGAGCTGGCCGGATGGTCCGCAGAGAAGCGCATCGAGTACGCCGAGGCGTTAGCGAGGATGCGCGACGCTGAAAAGCTGACTGACCGCACCCGAAATCCGCTGGAATGGGCGCGGGTCCAGTACGCCATCGCGTTTATCCTTTACGATCAAGGTCGATACAGCGATGTGACGCGCAACTTACGCTCAGTGATACAGGAACGAGAACGGATTCTCGGCACCGAGCACCCAGACACCCTGGCGGCTCGGAGCCTGCTGGAAAGCGCCCTCTATTATGACGGCAAATATACCGAGTCTGAAGCGGAAGACCGCGGAATTCTTGCAATCCAAGAAAAAGTGCTCGGTCACGACCATCCTGACACGCTGAAGACACGCAACAACCTGGCCGCTACCCTTTGGGCTGAAGGTAACTATGCCGAGGCCGAGGCGGAGTTTCGGGCTGTGATCAAACTAAAAGAAAAGGTATTTGGTCCGGAAAATCTCAATACGCTGAACTCACGGAACAATCTGGCTAGCGCACTCGGTATGGAGGGTAAATATGCTGAGGCCGAAGCTGAGTTCCGTGTCCTCGTTACGCTGGCGGAGAAAGTGCTCGGTCCCGAAAATCCTTTTACCTTGGACAGCCGGTCCAATCTGGCGCAGGCGCTGGATAAAGAAGGCAATTACCCTGAGGCGGAGACTGAGGATCGGAAAGTGCTCAAATTGGAAGAGAAAGTGTTGGGCCCGGAGCATCCGGACACCTTGGATATGCGCAACAATCTGGCCCAGACGCTGCTTCATCAAGGCAAGGATACCGAGGCCGAAGAGGAGGTCCGCCAAGTTGTTAAGCTCGATGAAAAAATGCGCGGTCCGGAACACCCAAGCACCTTAGACGCCCGCAATACTCTGGCGAACGTGCTCGCGGCCCAAGGCAGGTATGCTGAGGCTGAAGCGGAGCATCGGGCCGTTTTAAGCCTCAGAGAAAAAGTGCTTGGTGTTAGCCACCCTCAAACCTTGGAAACCTGCTTTAATCTAGCGAATTGTTTGCGCGCAGAAGGCAAAGCCCAGGAGGCCAAGGCGTTTGCCCAACGTGCGGCCGAGGGAGCGCGAACGGCCTTGGGCCGAGAACACCCGGATACCAAAAAATATGAACAGCTCTGGCAGGAGTTGTTAGCTATCCAAGACTGAGGCTGGTAGGGCGAGGCTCCCGAAAAACCTGTTATTTTTCCGCAGGGGGGAAACGTCATTCCAGCGATTCTGTCTGTTACGCCTGAGAACGTGCCGAGCCGCAACCCCTGGCGAACCACTAGCAACCGCCGGGCAGGGTTGACTTGGACTTTGAGCAAGTTCAGACCTTTCGAAAACGAGGACGATTGGCCAGCGGGCCCGCTACGCGATCACCAGGTCGACATCCGGTAACTCGCGCATCAGTATTTCATGCATAGAGAACCCGACCCAGTGAAATCGGCGCGGTTTCGGTCGACCTAAAATGACATGGGTGATGCCGTATTCCTTGGCAAAGGAAACTAAAGCTTGAGCGACGTTATCGTGTTTCAGAGAGATAACGAGGCCACCCATCTTTTGGGCGGTTTCCAGAGTCTCAGCCACTCTTCTTTGTACGGCGGCGTCGATACGGACGGCGGATTCTTGCGGAGTTCGAACATAAACCGCATACCATTCCGCGTTCAGTTGGGCGGCGAGCCGGGCGGTTTTGCGCAGCAACCTCCCGGGGTCCGGTCCCTGGCTGCTGATCGCCACCATCACCTGACCGAGCGCATTTACGTTCGGCCCTTGCTCGGCCGTTATGCGTTCTTTTCGATCAAGTAAATTAGCGGTTTCGCTTAACGTCATCTCGCGAAGCCGGGTCAGATTCTTAGTTGTGAAGAAATTACCTAACGCCGCTTCGATCCGTTCTTTGGCGTAGATCTTGCCCGCTTGTAGTCTCTCTTGCAGATCCTCAGCCGGCAGGTCGACATTCACGATTTGATCTGCTTTGGCGATGACCTCGTCCGGAACGCGTTCCTTTACCCGAACACCAGTCGCGTCCTCTATGATGTTATACAGTGACTCGAAATGTTGGATATTGACCGTGGTAATGACGTTGATGCCTTCTCTGAGCAGATCTTCAACGTCTTCATAACGCTTCCGGTTCCGGCTTTGAGGAGCATTCGTATGCGCGAGCTCATCGACCAAAGCGACGGTTGGCCTTCTGCGAATCACCGCGTCAAGATCCATCTCACTAAGAGCGATGCCGTGATACTGGGCGACCAGTGGTGGTATGGTCTCAAGCTCGCCAATCTGCGCTTTGGTTTCCGGCCGGTCATGGGGTTCTACATAGCCGATCACCACGTCAATCCCGCGGCGTCTTAAGCGGTTGCCCTCGATCAGCATCTGATAGGTCTTGCCGACTCCAGGGCAGGGCCCGAGATAGATCTTCAATTTTCCGGTTTGTTGCTGCCGGATAATCGAAAGAAACTCATCTGCACTGGGGCGCAGCTTGTCATTTTCAACCGTTGCCATGACGCGGGTAATTTCTACGCAATTGAGGTCAGAGATCGACCTACAAGGATATACCCTGTGCGATTCGTCTCGTCACGAGTTTACCGCCGCTTGATGCGACTCGGCAATTCGAGGGGACACCGTGACACCTTGAAAACCTACCGTCTTCACGATGGCGACTTGCAGAGTTGCGGTGAATGAGCGATGGGCAACGCGCGCCACGCCAGCTTTCGTTGGTATACCCCCGTGCTGAGCGGAGTACGGCGTGCCAGCGGGGCGACAGGACGGACACCAGCACCTCCTAAATCTCGTTTAGGTTCCCTGCACCTCAAGCAAGAGAGCCTCGAGCTAGAAGGTGCTGGGCCGTCAAAGTCTAACTCGCCGCTGCCGGTGAGTTATCCAATGCGAGGTTCAGCTTAAGCACGTTAACCCCTGGCTCGCCGCCGATCCGGAGGAAGCTGTTATCGGTGGCGGCGTCAATCGCTTTGCGAACTACCGCGGGGTCGAGACCGCGCGCCTTCGCTACTCGCGGTGCTTGCAACAGAGCGTTCTCCAGGCTGATATGAGGATCCAAGCCGCTACCCGAGGCGGTCACGGCATCGGCGGGCACCAGGACATTATCAGCCAAGCCGTTTTCTTTGCGGTAAGCTTCAACGTTTTGCTTGATCCCATCGATCAGCTTCTGCGATGTCGGGCCTAAGCTGGAACCGCCTGATGCCGTAGGGTCATACCCGGTGCCGGCAGCTGATGGGCGCGGTTGAAAATATTTCTCGCCGCTGAATCCTTGAGCGAGCAACGCCGAACCTACGATCGTACCATCTTTCGCTTCGATCAGGCTACCGTTTGCTTGGAAGGGAAAAATCACCTGGCCTAACGCCCAGATAACAACGGGGTAGAGACCGCTGCAGATAATCGCCAAAACAATCGTGGCGATAATCGAGGTTTTAATATCTGAAAGCAGAGTTTTCATGATCTTTTAAAGTTAAGCGAGATGAATGAAGGTGATGAACATGTCGATCAGCTTGATGCCGATGAACGGGAGTATGATCCCACCGAGGCCATAAATTAGAAGGTTACGTTGCAGGATCTTAGCTGCTCCCAATGGTCGGAACTTCACTCCTTTGAGGGCCAGCGGAATCAGCGCGACAATAATCACGGCGTTGAAAATAACGGCGCTGAGAATCGCGCTGGAGGTCGTCTTCAATCCCATGATGTTTAGGGGCGCGATTAACGGGAACTTTTCCATTAACATCGCCGGGATGATGGCGAAATACTTCGCGACATCGTTCGCGATACTGAACGTGGTGAGCGCCCCTCGAGTGATCAAAAGCTGTTTTCCGATTTCGACGATTTCGATGAGCTTTGTCGGATTCGAATCCAAATCGACCATATTACCAGCTTCTTTGGCTGCTTGAGTGCCGGTGTTCATCGCTACGCCGACATCAGCTTGGGCCAAAGCGGGTGCATCGTTAGTGCCGTCACCGGTCATCGCCACGAGGTGGCCGGCTGCTTGTTCCTCTCGAATGCGCGCCAGCTTGTCTTCCGGTTTGGCTTCGTAAAGGAAATCGTCTACCCCAGCTTCTTTAGCGATGGCAGCGGCGGTCAGGCGGTTGTCGCCGGTGATCATGACCGTTTTAATGCCCATCGCCCGGAACCGCTCGAATCGATCGGCCAACCCGCCTTTAACGATATCTTTGAGCCGGATGGTTCCAAGTACTTCCGCGTTGCGTGCGACCACGAGGGGGGTGGCTCCTTCGCTGGAGATTGCGATCACGTCCTTCTCAACCGCTTCCGGAAGCTTGCCGCCGGCGAACTTGCGAATCGCGTCGGCAGCGCCTTTTCGATAGCTGAAGTGATCGAAATCGACGCCGCTCATCCTGGTCTGAGCGGTGAACGGGATAAACGCGACATTACCGAGCTCATGAATCTCGCGTCCGCGGATCCCGAGCGTCTTAGCCAGCACCACGATACTTCGCCCTTCGGGAGTTTCGTCGGCGAGCGAAGCCAGTTGGGCGGCATCAGCGAGCGTCTGTCGATCAATGTTTGGAGCCGGCAAAAACTCGGTGGCTTGCCGGTTACCCATGGTAATGGTGCCGGTCTTGTCTAACAGCAGGACATCAACATCGCCGGAGGCTTCAACCGAACGGCCGCTCATGGCTAGAACATTCTTCTGAACCAGCCGGTCGATCCCGGCTATACCGATGGCGCTAAGCAATCCGCCGATGGTGGTCGGAATCAAACAAACTAACAGCGCAACCAAAACCGGGATAGAGAAGTCGACACCGGAGTAGACCCCATACGCTTTCATCGACATCATGGCGATGAGGAAGATCAAAGTGAGGGCCGACAACAAGATGGTTAGAGCAATTTCGTTTGGCGTTTTCTGTCTTTCCGCGCCTTCGACCAAGCTGATCATGCGATCAAGAAAGGTCTCGCCAGGATTAGAAGTGATTTCGATCTTCAAGACATCGGAGAGCACCTTGGTTCCGCCGGTTACCGCGCTGCGGTCACCGCCGGCTTCCCGGATCACGGGCGCAGATTCTCCCGTGATAGCAGATTCGTCGACGGTCGCGGCGCCTTCGATGACATCCCCGTCACCGGGGATGAACTCGCCGGCTTTGACTACTACCAGGTCGCCTTTGCGTAAACTCTCTGCTGGCACCTGTTCGGTTTTGGCACTGCCGTTGGTAAGCCGGTTGGCAAAGGTTTCGGTGCGGGTTGCCCGTAAAGCTTTCGCTTGGGCTTTACCTCGACCTTCAGCCATCGCTTCCGCAAAATTCGCGAACAGCACGGTAAACCAGAGCCAGAGAGCGATTTGAGTTAGGAAAAGCAGATCGCCGCGTCCCTCAAATAGAACCAGCGTCGTAATCACCGCGCCGACTTCGGTCACGAACATGACCGGATTCCTGGCCAAGGTGATGGGATTGAGCTTTTTAAACGACTCTCCGATCGCCGGAACCATAATCGCCGGATCAAAGATGGAATGTTGCTTTGCAGCCATAAATTTTTGTTAGTCCTTTTCTTGCGTCCGCTTGTGGTTAGATCTAGTAGAGTTTGCCGCCGTACAGCAGGAAATGTTCGAGGATCGGGCCGAGCGAGAGCGCCGGGAAAAACGTGAGAGCGCTCACCAACAATATGGTGCCGATCAACAGAATGATAAATAAGGGCCCGCTCACCGGGAAAGTGCCGGCTCCGGTCGCGACCAACTTTTTCCGCGCCAGCGAACCGGCTAGCGCCATGACCGGGATGATCATACCAAACCGGCCGATTAACATGGCGAAGCCCAGCGTGATATCATAGTGTGGGTCGCCGTTGGTAGGTGCCGCCGTTAGTCCGGTAAAAGCGCTGCCATTGTTACCGGTACAAGACGTATAGGCGTACAGAATCTCGCTGAGACCGTGCGGTCCCATATTAGTGCGCCCCGCCTGACCCCAGTCGGTCACACTAGCCCAGCCGGAAAAGCCCAGGATCGAGAAAGCCATCAACAGGATGCCGAAGGCGGCCATCTTAACGTCGTACGACTCGATCTTCTTACCCAGATATTCGGGTGTACGACCGACCATTAGCCCGGCGATGAAGACGGCCAGCACCACAAAAAGGATCATCCCGTAAAGCCCGGCGCCGACACCGCCAAAAATAATTTCGCCCAGCTGAATATTCAGCATCGGAACTAAGCCGCCGATCGGCGTGAATGAATCATGCATCCCATTGACCGCCCCGCAGGAGGCGTCGGTGGTGATGGTGGCGAAAAGCGCAGAATTGGTGATGCCGAACCGAATCTCTTTGCCCTCCATATTGCCACCGGCCGGATTAACCCCTAAGGCGGTGACCTGTGGGTTACCGGCGGCTTCGCTGCCCCAACAGATAACAAAACCGACTACGAATACTAAAGCCATGGTCATCCAGACCGCCCAGCCATGTTTCTGGCTCTTAACCATTCGCCCGAGATAATAGGTGAGGGCGCTCGGGATAGCGAAGATCGATAGCATCTGGATGAAATTGGATAGCGGAGTCGGATTTTCGAACGGATGCGCGGCATTAGCGTTAACGAATCCGCCGCCGTTAGTCCCCAGCATCTTGATGGCCATTTGCGACGCCATCGGACCCTCAGTGATGGTTTGAGAGTCGACCGTCTGCTCTTCCATTACCGGATTGCCCTTGGCGTCATTCACCGGATTTCCGCTGGCGTCCTTTTTCTGAACCTGCACCTTCTGGGCTTCGACTACCTTAGCGGTCTGATAGGGCTTGAAGTTCTGCGGAACGCCTTGCCACACCAGGAAGAGCGCATAGAAAAGGCAAATCGGTAGTAACAGGTAGTAATGGAGTCGGACTAGATCTACCCAGAAATTACCGAGAGTCTTGGTGGTATGCCGGGCGATACCGCGAACCACGGCCGCTGCCACGGCGATACCCATCGCAGCGGAGAAGAAATTGTGCGAGGCTAGACCGACCATTTGGGAAAAATAGGTCATGGTCGATTCACCGGAATAGCTTTGCCAATTGGTGTTAGTAGAGAAACTAATCGCGGTGTTAAACGCGATATGATCGGTAACCGCTTGAAAGGTTTTCGGATCCTGATTGAGAGGGAGAAAACCCTGCAATCGCAGAATACCGTAGGTGAAGATAACGGTGACAAACGTAAATACCAACATGGCGATGGTATATTGAAGCCACGTTTGCTCTTTTTCCGGATTCACGCCGAAGATCCGATAAGTGAGCTTCTCCAGAGGTCTGACCACCGGGTCTAAGAACGTCTTCCCGTTGGTATCCAGGACCTGAACCAGGTGGATACCTAACGGTTTGGTGATCAATATGAGGACGATCAGAAAGATCGCCAATTCCAGCCAGCCTAGGATGTTCATGTTCTGCCTAAGTGAAAGTCGTTAAAATTTCTCCGGCCGAATCATACTGAAGGCCAGATAGACGATAAGTCCTATTGAGACGATACCGACGAGTAGGTTTTCCATAAGAAGTTAGTCGACGAGTTAAACGTTCTTGCAGCCCCAGCTGAATAGCCCGAGAACTATGAACGATCCGATGATGATTCCGATATAGATAATATCAGACATAGTGTTAGTTAAGTTTTGAATTTCCCCTGGTTCACAGACTAATCGGTGAGATTAGGCTTATGGCTAGTTACGCGGCGTCTCGACTTGTCTCTCAACATCTGCGGGATGCAGCGCCTGAAAAACTCGTCGCAATCCTTCTCTGGCCGGAAGATTATCGCCATCCAATTTGATGGCTGCTTCAAAAAGCTTGCGCGCGCGTTCGATATCGCCAGTTTTTTCAGCTAACTCCGCCGCTAAATTAAAGGTGTCGGCTGAGTTGGTATTTAATTCGATCGCGTGCAGGACGTGACCCTTAGCGGCGCCCAGGTCGCCTGTCTGCATAAGGCGTCGAGCCTCACTGGCAGAACGCTCAAAGTCGGAAATGCCTCCTTTACCCTCGGACTGATCGTTTCGATTTAGAACTTCATGGACTACCCGTCGCAGATCTTCCGGTCGCAGGGGTTTCTGCAGAAAATCACTGGCCCCCAGTTGGATCGCCCGAACCGCGTTGGGGACGTCGCTGAAAGCGGTAATAATGATGGCCGGCGTACGAACCCTTTGGGCGCGCATAGCGGCTAACAGATCGAGGCCGCCCATCCGGGGCATCCGCATATCCAGGATGGCCAGATCGAACTTCTCGACCTTCAATCGCTTTAGCGCTTCCGTGCTAACTCCGGTTTCTTCAACCTGGTACCCTTCCAGCTCCAGGGTAACGCGATAGTTCAACCGAACGTTGGGTTCGTCATCGACAATAAGAATACGTTTCATGCCGCCTTTCGCTCCGCCAGAGGCAAGTCGAAGTAGAACTCGCTCCCTTCCCCCGTCCGACTCTCCAAACCGATGGTACCGCCGTGGCTGAGAACGATCTCCCGAGCGATGGCGAGGCCGAGACCTACGCCGCCACGTTCTGTTCCGGGAATCCGAAAGAAACGGTCGAAAATCTTTGATTGGTATTCCAGCGGAATCCCGTTGCCGCGGTCTATCACTGAAAATCGGACGCCCTGGCCGATGCGCTTTGCGCGAAGCAGGATCTCGCTGCCTGGCTGAGAATGTTTCGCGGCATTCGAGATCAGATTAGAAAAAACGTGGCGGATTTGCTGAACGTCGACTGCAACCGGCTCTAAGTCGGCGTCCGCCTCATACTTCAAACGGCAACCGTGGGCTTCGACGGTAGGTTCAAGATCTTGCACCACGTCGGTAACCAAAGTGCGAGGATAGACTTTTTGCAGGGTTCGTGGAGCGGTGTTGGACTCCAGACGCGCCAAGTCTAACAGATCGTTGATGATCTTAAGCAATCGCTCGGAATCCTCCCGAGCTGCCAGGAGTAGCTCGATCTGCTTAGTATTCAGGGCACCGATTCGCTCTTCCAAGAGTAGGTGTAAACCCATGCGGATGCTGGTGAGCGGGGTCTTCAGCTCGTGGCTGACTGTGGAAACCAAATTCGTTTTCACTTCGTCCATCAGCCGAAAACGGGTTACGTCCTGTAAGATCATGGCGGCGCCGAACAGGTTCCCCGCTTCGTCCCGCATCCCGATGATGCGGGGTAGCAAATGGAGCTCGTAACCGTGCAATCTTAAGGCGATAGCTTTTTCGAAGCTGGTTGGCAGAAAATCGGGCGCCCCGCGCAACACGTTGTCCACTTCGGGAACCAGCACCTCGGGTAGATGGCCGTTCAGTTTGGCCAAAAGGCGTTCTGCCGCCGGGTTAGTAAAACTAAAATGCTTATCTGGTGTGTAAGCGAAGATCGGGTCGGGAAAGGCCGAGAGAGTAATCTCCGTCATTTGTCTGGCCTGCAGCACTTGATCGGTAGTGACCTGCCGATAAGCCCGGAGCTTAGACGCCAATTTGTTAAACGCCTCGGCCAGTTGGCCCATCTCATCGTGAGACGCTACCGGCACAAGCTGGTCCAGATTACCCTCGCCCAGCTCCTTGGCGACCGAGGTTAGCCGGTGGAGAGACCGGACGATGGACCGTTGCAGGCTGAACGCGAAAAACAAACTAGCAGCGATCCCGAGCGCAACCGCTAAAGAAAGATATCGGGTAGAGTTTGTGCTCAACGAGCGCGCTCCCTGGTTCTCGTTCAACATATTCTCCTCGTTGATCCGGATAACCTCTTGAGCGGTATCTTTGATCTTGGTTCCCAGAGGTAGAAGCGTCGAAAAGTAGAATTGGCGTTTCTGATCTGGGTCTTCGGTTGCCCGAAAGCGTTGAACTTCAGCTTGGTAGCTGGTGAACAGTTGCCGGAGGCTGTCCGCTAACTGCTGCTCACCGGGCAAGGTGATGTTGTGCTCTTCCGCCACGAGGTTTTTTGCGAAAACCGGCTGATTCTGCTCGTATTGCTTGTTACCTCGTTCGGTTTCACCGACCAAAGTGAAAAAGAGGGCCGAGTCCATCGCCTCCAGGCTCTCTTTCATCTGCAGACCGGCGACGACGCTTCGATAGTTTTCTTTCAGCGTCAGATCGATTTTTCCGCCGAGCTCTTTTAGTAGAACGATGGCGTAGATGCCGATGCCTGCCAGGAGGACCAGGATCGGAGCGAGCCCTAAAAAAATTCGCCTTTTCATCTCAAATGTGGACCAAGCGCGAGGCCGGGCAGGGGTATTGAGCTTGGGCCATGCCAATCTCAAAAACTCGTGTTTTTTAAAAATTTGCTGCCCGTGATAATTTGTGAGGATCGGTCAGGGGAAATGGACCGGAGTCTCGCAAGTTGCGAGGGTCGCTTTGGTGAGCCTCGCATTTTGCGAGTGTTCACAGTAGGGACGAGCTCCTGCTCGTCCCTGCCGACATCTTACAATCGCTTTTTGCGCCGGTAGAGCGTCGCGGGGTCGATCTGGAGGATCTCCGCTGCCTCGTCGATTGTTCGGGAATTGGCGAGCACCTTCCGGATGTGCTCGTTTTCAATTTCTTCGAGGCTGGCTCGGCCGCCGAGCCGGAACTCAGCTATCCCTTGAGCGATATCTCCAAGGTCCGAAGGCTCGATGCGATCGGTTTCCGCTAGAATCACGGCTCTCTCGATAACATTCCGCAGTTCTCTCAAGTTGCCGGGCCAGGAGTACGCGCGCATCGCTTGCATTGCTTCCGGAGAAAAAGAGAGGCCGGGTTTGCCGGACCTGGCCGAGAAGAATTGGAGTTGCTTCTCGGCAATCCGTTGAAGGTCCACGGTGCGATCACGCAAAGCTGGGATGTGGATCGAGATCACGTTCAACCGATAGTAAAGATCCTCCCGGAACCGGCCATCTGTGACCGCCGGACCCAGATCTTTGTTGGTAGCAGAAATAATGCGGACGTTGGCTCGACGCGGGCGAGCTTCGCCAACGCGTTCATATTCTTTCTCCTGGAGTAACCGTAAAAGCTTAGCTTGAATTTCCGGTGGCAAGTCGCCGATCTCATCGAGAAATAAGGTTCCGCCTTCAGCGACGGTTACTTTCCCGACAGTCTCAACTAACGCTCCGGTAAAAGCTCCTTTCACATGACCGAAAAGCTCGCTCTCCAATAGATCCCGCGAGAGGCTGGGGCAGCTCACCGTCACAAACGGCGCTCGAACCCGAGCGCTGCGCTCGTGCATAGCGCGGGCCAACACGCTTTTACCGGTGCCGCTTTCGCCCAGGATCAGGACATTCGCTTCGCTGGCTGCAGCTTTAGTTGCGATGCTGAGCGTTTTTTCCATGATCGGCGCCTGTGATTCCAGGTCGACCTCCGGCGCCTCGGCTTTTAACCGGGTTTCGAGCTCCAGAACCCGGTTCTGGAGTCGGCGGGTTTGCTCGACCCTCTCCAGGACTTGGCGGACCTGTTCGGGCGTGCAAGGTTTCGCCAGAAAATCGAAAGCACCGCGGCGCATTGCTTCTACCGCGGTCTCGATCGATGCATAGGCGGTGACAATCACCACGGAGGTATTCGGGTCTCGGCGGAGTATTTCTCCTAGTAAATCCAGGCCGCTGTCCTGCTGTAGTTTGAGATCGAGCAAGACCACCTGGAAAGGGCCCGTTTCCATCCGGCGCAATGCTTCTTGCGCGGTAGAAGCAGTTGCAACCTCGTGATCCATCACTTCCAAAGCCGTCGCCATGGTCTGGCGGATATTTTTTTCGTCGTCAACGACCAGAATTCGCATACTGAAAGAATCGTAGCCGGGTAGAGTGATTGCCGCTGATGGCCCGCCGGCAATGACAGGCCATCGTGCCTCGCGTTAGTCGCGTTAGATTAGTCGTACAGACACCTTGAATCGTTTTGGTCTGAGGCGCAACCCATGGCCAGCCCAGCCGAAAGACCCCAATTTTCAGCGACAAAAAGACCCCTTTTTGTGACGCTACTCCTCGAGGCCCGCTTTTTTATTGGCTATTGGCTATTGGCGATCGCCAGGGCGAGCTGTTCGCGTTGTCCCGCGGCAATCTGTAGTCTGTAATCTGTCATCTTTTTATTTGTTATGCGCTTCGCCTGGGCATCTGCTTGACACGTTAGTTTGCTGACTGTTAACTGGATGCATACCCCCATCCTTGTTCTAGAAACCCCCATGAACGACTACTCACACGCCTCACGCGGGCGTATTTTGCCTGGATCATTTTTGGCTGCAGCTGCTGCAGTTTTTATGCCTGCCGCCATGTTCGCTGGAGTAACAATCCATTTTGCCGGTGACTCCGATGTCGGGGAAGGCGGCCGTTGGACAAAAGTCGTAGCCCAAGAGTGGGCACAAAAGACTGGAAATACGCTCGATTATATCAGTCGCCCTAACGACGCTTCTGCGACCTTACAACTATTCCAACAATACTGGGCCGCAAAAAGCGGAGACGTTGACGTTTACATGATCGACGTTATTTGGCAGGGAATCGCTGCGGCTCATGCTGCCGACCTGAAGAAATACGTCAAAGACGACGAGATCAAAGACTATTTCCCGCGCATTATCGAGAATAATACGGTGAAAGGGAAACTCGTCAGTCTGCCGCTCTATACTGATGCAGGCGTCCTTTATTATCGTACCGACCTTATGGAGAAGTACGGGTACAAAGAGCCACCGAAGACTTGGGAAGAGCTAGCGGAAATGGCCAAGAAAATTCAAGACGGTGAACGCCAAGCTGGTCATCCGGACTTCCAAGGTTTCGTGTTTGAAGGTAAAGCCAGCGAGAGCGTGACCTGTAACGCGATCGAGTGGGTTTACAGTTACGGAGGTGGGACGATCATCGATCCCGATCGAAAGGTCACCATCAACAACCCGAATGCGATCAAAGCGCTGGAAGAGGCCAAAAGCTGGGTTGGAACCATTTCGCCGCAAGGTGTGGTGAGTTACGGGGAAGAAGAGGCTCGTAACATCTGGCAAGCCGGTAACGCCGCCTTTATGCGCAACTGGCCATACGCTTATGCTCTGGGTCAGGATCCGAAGAGTGTGATCTCCGGAAAATTCGCTGCGACCGTGTTGCCGAAGGGTGGAGCCGATGGGAAAAACGCTGCTTGTTTAGGCGGCTGGCAGTTAATGGTTTCCGCGTACTCTAAGAACGCTGATGCCGCGGCTGATCTGGTGCGTTTTCTTTGTTCAGCAGAGGTCCAAAAGAAGCGAGCGGTCGATTTAAGCGAATTGCCGACACGTCCCGCGGTTTACAAAGATCCGGATGTACTGGCAAAGAATCCTTGGTTCGCAAATGCGGTCGACATATTGAATAATGCCATCGCTCGGCCGTCAACGGTCACAGGCGCGGATTACAATCAGGTCTCGACGGTCTTTTTCCAGAGTGTGAATAAGGTCCTGACTGGCGGCGAAACGGCTCCGCAAGCAGTTTCTGACGTCGAGCGAGTGGCAAAACGGATAGTGAAATAAGACGGTCAACCGGATATTCGAACGGTGATCAAAGAAATCGATCTCTACGCCCGTCAGAAGCGGTTAGCGTGGTTTCTGATCATGCCCTCGGTGATCGTCGTCTTGTTGATCATCGCTTACCCGACGATCCAGGTTCTGGTCTACTCACTTCTGAAGTACAAGCTTGACGGGGTTACCCCGCCAAGCTTCGTCGGGCTTGATAATTTCGCATTCGTTTTGTCGGATCCCGACTGGTGGAGCGCTGTTAGTAATACGTTGATCTTCACCGTTGTGTCCGTCATCCTGGAGAGCATTTTGGGTTTGGCCATCGCAATGGTCGCGAACTCGAAATTTAAGGGTCGCACGCTACTGAGAGTCGCCATTCTAGTGCCATGGGCGATTCCGACGGTGGTGTCGGCGCAGGTTTGGAGATGGATGGTGAACGACATCTATGGGGTGGTGAACATCATCCTCACCGATTTGCACATTCTCCCGCAGAAAATAGCCTGGCTAGCGACTCCGGCGACGGCGCTGCCGGTTATTATTGCGGTCGACGTGTGGAAGGCGACGCCTTTCATGGCGTTGCTCCTGTTGGCCGGACTACAGTTGATTCCGAAGGACCTCTACGAGGCAGGATCAATCGACGGAGCCACCAAGGTGCGCCAATTCTGGGCCATTACCCTTCCATTGGTAACGCCAACGTTGCTCGTCGCGCTAATCTTCCGAACCCTCGATGCGCTCCGAGTGTTCGACATATTCTATGTGATGGTGGGAGGTCAAGGGAACCTGGCGACGATGGCGGTTTACAATCAGCAACAGCTGATCTCGTTTCTAGATGCGGGCGTGGGGTCGGCCACCTCGGTGATCATCCTGGTCATCATCATGCTGTTTGTCATCCTATACACGCGCTTTAGCCGGACTAGCTTCGAATGAACAACGCTACCAAAGAAGTTGCGACGTTAGATGTGACGACGACTAGCGGAGGCGCAACCAAAAAGGCTGATAGTAGGAGTGTGGTTCTGCGAGTCCTCTTCTATCTGTTGGTCGTCGTAATCATCGTTTTCAATCTGTTCCCGTTCGTATGGGCGTTGCTGTCATCTTTCCGGCCAAGCAGCCAGCTCTTCTCAACCCAGCTTCTGCCTACCGCCCTGACGCTGGATCATTACGCGGCGGTATTCAAGGATGCCAGGTTCGTGGCGGCCCTGATGAACTCCGTGATTATAGCGGGTTCTACCGTTCTGATTGCTCTAGCGCTTGGGAGTTTATGTGCCTACGCGCTGGGACGCCTTCCATTTCGGTTTAAAGGGGCCGTTCTCTACCTTATCTTAACCATGACGATGTTCCCCACCATCTCCGTCCTCTCGGGGCTATTCGTCATGCTCAAGACGCTGGATTTGTTTAACACGCGACAGGGACTGATCCTGACCTACCTGATCTTCACGATGCCGTTTACGATTTGGGTCATGACCCAATATTTCCGCAGCTTGCCGAAGGAGCTTGAAGAGGCTGCTTATGTTGACGGGGCATCGCCGCTGAAAGTGTTCTGGGATATTTTGCTACCGCTTACCATGCCGGGGCTGGTTTCGACCGGTCTCTTGGCATTTATCGCCGCTTGGAACGAATTCTTGTTCGCTCTCACCTTCACGGTGACTGACACCATGAAGACGGTGCCGGTGGTAATTTCACAATTTGCCGGTACTACGGCCTTTGAGCAACCGTGGGGCTCGATCATGGCCGGCTCTATGGTGGTTACGATACCGCTAGTGATTCTGGTGATGGTGTTCCAATACCGGATTGTCGAGGGTCTAACGGCCGGAGCGGTAAAAGGCTAAAATTTCGTTGGTCCTGGAAACCGCGTTGCGTTGATTCGTCGAGTCGCTTAAAACGCGAGGTGCGACAGTTCTTTGCAACCGGAATGAATAGGGCGATCGCAAACCGATCATGAAATTTTTGATGCATTGTGGCGTTGCTGCCTTTGCTTCAGTCTTTTTGGCATTGCTTCTGCCAGTTTCGGCCCGAGCCGAAGAGCTACCAAAGTTCAGCGATTCCGAGGTGAATCAATTTGTCAGTGCGTACGCCGACTTTGTAACCAAGTACATTCAGGCGTACCAAGCGGCTAAGGCGGGAAAGCCATCCGACTTTGCACAGGTCAAAACCAAAGTTCAACAATTGGAAGATCAAGTCGCCAAGGTGGCCGAAAAACTGAAAGCAAAACCAGACGAGGCCCAAAAATACGAACAATTCATCGCCGACTACACTGAGAAAATGATTGACGCCACCAAGTAGGGGCGGTTAAGCATCAGGACCCCGCCAAACTCTGATGAAAGCATTCTCTTATTCAATTCGAAATCTGTTTGTCATTCTCACCCTGGTTGTCACGGGCAGTTTTATGACTGGCCGCGCCTTGGGTGACGAGGTACCGACGTTCGGCGACGCGGATGTGAACACGTTTGTTAAGACCTACTCCCAATTCGTTAGCGACTACGTTGAGGCGGTCAAGGCGGTCAAAGCGGGCGACAACTCTAAAATCACGGCGCTGCAAGCGAAAGCTCCTGAGATTCAACAGCAAGCCGCTCAGATGGTTGGTAAGGTGAAACCCGATGAGGCCGCCAAGTTTCAAGCCTTTGTCGCTGCCGCTGCTCAAAAGATAGTTGACGCAATGAAAGACCTGCAGCAGTAGTCCGCCTTCGGAAGCTTATAAATTTTGGTTTGTTGAAGAAAGGACAGCGCTGCTGTCCTTTCTTTTTTTCTGAATTATGTACTCTTAGTCTCTAGCTTTGGCTGAACTATGGCTTTTCGCTTCGAAAATCACGAAACGCCGATTGACGGGGTAAAGAGGATCGCGAGCGAACGTTTGGAGGAAGCGATTAGTGCGGCTGGCATCAAGCCGCGGCCGAGTGCGGAAGATGTCCATGAGATCAGAAAGGGTTTAAAGAGCTTACGCGCACTGCTTCAACTGGCTCGCGGGAATCTGGTCAAGGCAGCCCGCAGTCAGGAGAACCTGACGTTACGAGATGCTAGTAGGGCTCTTTCGAACAGCCGTGACGCGGAGGCGCTGCTGGGCGCCCTAGGGAAACTATTCGGGACCCGCGAACGTCCTAGAGGAGAAGCGTTGCAACCTCCTGGCCGCAAGATCGTCGAGCGACTCAGGGAAGAATTAGAAGCCGTTGCCGCTCGGTCGCTGACCGACCGGCAGCTAAAGACAGTCACTCAACTGTTGGGGGATATGAGGACCCGCATCCCGGATTGGGTATTTGTGACTGGGGTTATTCACCGGGGAAGCATGCTCCTGGCCGCCGGCTTGGAACAAACCTATCGCCGTGGCCGGCGGCACTTTCGGATCGTGGAGACAATCGGGACTGAAAACGAACTGACGAGCTCTGGCACGAGATCCGCAAACAGGCTAAGGCGTTGGGTTATCAACTCAGGTTGCTCAGAAAGATTTGGCCCTCGGCGATCCATGCGTTAGTCGACGCTCTTGACGAGCTGACCGATAGCTTAGGTGACGATCATGACTTTTCCCTGATTCAGCAACGGATCTTACAATTACCCTTTGAGCCGTCGGATGCCGAGAACGAGGTAAACGCCCGGCAAGCGCTTTTTCGCTCTATCGACCGGCGACGTCATCGGCTAAAAGCGCTCTCGCTGCACCGTGCCCGTATGATCTATGTCGAGAAACCAGGTCGTTTTGTCGACCGGTTCAGCACCTATTGGGAACTGTGGAAAGAGGGCGGGCGGACGGCGGCGAATCGCAAGCGAGCCAACGGCGCCGGGTTCGGGCACTAAGAAGGGAGCGAAGCGGGCCGTTGACCGGACGCAACCGGACGGGAGGGGAGCCGCCTGCAGAGCGTCGGTCTGCGCTCTGACCTCAACGTTTAGTTCATCTCGCCTGGGGTCCGGCAGGAACAAGATGGTGATTGCACCGATGATTAACCCTAACAGAAATGCCACGAGTGTTCTCATGTCCTCCTGGTTCGCAATCGAGATCGCTTTCGGCCGGTCCGAGTCTCTACTCTTTCGCTTTGGTCCAGACGGCGGTTCTCCCGATCAAAGAGATTCCGATGTATCCCCGTAGTTTCAGGATATCGCCGCCTTTGTACTCCAGGAAGGACGCGTAGGTGTTGCCGGTCTTTGGATCGTAAACCGTACCGTGCTCCCAACGCCCAGGTGCTGCCGGAGTGAACCCCATCATGAAGACCAACCCGACGAGAGGACGGCTTCGTTTGGCCGAGTCAGGATTGTGTATATCGGTCTTTTCGACACCGTCGGTGGTATACTCCTGGTTGAGAGCGGCGATCCTGCCGTTCAGCTTACCGTCGGCCTCGAAAATCTCGATCTTGGCGTCTTCGGTCTGCCAAAGTCCGATCGGAGAAACTGGCTCACTCGCGTAGGCGCTCGCAAGTGCCATCGCCACTAGCACCATCAAAGAGGAAATGGGTTGAACTAACCTGCGAGTGATCAACCCTTTGCGATTCCAACTAAACTTTGAATCCACGGTTATCGGCCCCTTCTGGTTTGATCGTTGCTTTAACCCCGCAAATCCAGACTCGCACTGGCGAAGTTTTATTCCCGAATCGATTCGTCCATGAAGTTCTTTTAAGCGCTACGATTCTCGAAATAATTTACCCGCCGGCCATTCCAACCGAAAGTGATATCGATGACACGGCATATCAGTCGATCAACTCGTCTTGGGATGATGATCCTGACGGTTTACGGTGTGTTCGGTTACCAACGGCCGGCGGCTGGGTTTGAGCTGGAGCGGGTTCGGGTGACGGTTCCCGCGAACGAAACTAGGCCGCCATTCGATCGAGATCGATATCTATCGGCGCCACCTGGTTTCAAGGTTTCTGTGGTCGCGCGAGTTCCTCGAGCCCGGTTTATCTTGTCGCTAACTCCGGCCGATACCCTGGTTGCGCTCCCATATGCCGGCAAGATTGTGTTGCTGAGGGAGACCGCGCCGGGGCAAACCCTTGTTTTTGACTACCTTAAACATTTGCGCAAGCCGCAGGGCCTGGCCTTGTGGCGCAGCCAGCACGAAACGTTTCTGTACGTGGCCGAGTCGAATCAAGTGGTGCGGATGCCCATCACTCTCGGCGCCGACGCTCCGGGTTCGCCGGAACTGGTAGTCCCGGACTTACCGGATGGCAGTAGCCCGGAGTTGCATGGGGCCTACGGTCATGACCTGAAAAATATAGCGATTGGCCCGGACAATAAACTCTACGTCGATATCGGATCCGCTAGTAACGCTAACCCGGCTGATACCGCCAGCAATCCGGTCAGATGCGCGATTTATCAATATGACCTGGACGGGCGATCCGGGCGCCTCTTTGCTCGGGGTATCCGGAATGCGGAAGGTTTAGGGTTCGTCCCCAATGGCGACCAACTCTGGGTCGTCGTAAACGGTCGGGATGAGTTGCGGTTTCCGTTTCATCAAGGGTTCCAAGGAGAATCACGAGACGACTTCGGCAAAAGAATCACCGCGTATGTTGACGATCATCCTCCGGACGAACTGATTTGCGTTCGCAAAGGCGCCAACTACGGCTGGCCTTTCGCAAATCCCGATCCCGACACTCCAACTGGGCTGGACAAAATGCCCTTCGATCCCGACATCGATAACAACCCAAATTGGTCCAAGTATCCGGAGGGTCTGTTTACCCGCGTCGATAAAGGCATACCGGCTCACTCTGCCCCTCTAGGAATGGCTTTCCTACAAGGTACGAAACTACCTTTCCGAGGCGGATTGGCGGTCGCCCTGCATGGATCGTGGGATCGATCCATCAAAACCGGATACAAGGTCATCTTTTTCCCTTGGCTTGACTCAGGCAGACCCGGTAACGCAACGGACTTAGTGAGCGGTTGGCTGGATGACGCGACCCAGGAGGAGTGGGGTCGTCCCGTTGATGTCCGCCCCTCGGCCGATGGCCGGAGCCTACTGATTTCGGACGACCTCAGCGGCACGGTTTATCGGCTATCGGAGCGGTGATTGGTGATTGGTGATTGGTGATTGGTGATTGGTGATTGGTGATTGGTCTGCAGAGCACCCGAGGCACATATCGCGAAGCGATTCAAGGATTCAGCCTGCGGTCTAACCCCGGGGAATTGAGCGAAAACCAGAATCGGCCTGAAAGGGGGAAAGAGGATCGGCCCTTGAAGCTCTGGGCGGTGGTTGCAACCTCCTTCCCCTTTGGGGCGGTCGCATTTTCTAAACATCCCTGGGGTTAAAACCCCAGGCTGGGTCCGTGAATCGCCTCGCGATATGGACCTCGGACGCTCCGAGTGCCCTACAGACCAATCACAAATCACAAATCACCGCTACTGATTACTGACCTACTGATTACTTCTCCACTGGGACTTGTGTTCGATACAACCATCTGCTAATACGACGGCGATTCTACGCTAGGAAAAGGTCTATGGAAAACTTCACTCCCTTGGTTGCAGTGGCCCTTCCGTTTTCTTTAGGGCCAGTTATGGCTTTGGTCGCCGGCATCTTGATCTTGATCATGCCGCGGCTGTTAAACTATATCGTTGCCCTTTATTTGATCTTGGTAGGGTTGATCGAAATTTTTCACCTTCATTTGTGAAGGCTGAATTGCGCTAAAGTAGGCTTCGATCTCGTTTGCCGGATCGACTTATCAAGCCGGACGTAGGATTCACTCCCGTTTCGGCAAGGTTCCCTCGTCGATCAATAGGCGAACGGCTCGGTCAAAACCGGACCAGGCCGCCGCGGCTAGCCCGCCGCCGGTGCTCACTCGCCTGACACCAGCGTCAGCTAAGCTTGCAACCCGCATATCAGGACCGAGGAGCAGAGCGTTCACCGGTTTGGGCGCTACGGCTGAAACCAAGGTGGCGATAGCCGAGATGTCTCTAACCCCGGGCGCATACAAACAGTCGGCGCCGGCGTCGGCATAGGCCACAAGTCGATCGACGGTAGCGGCAAGGTCTGTGCGTCCGATCAGGAATCCCTCCGATCGGGCAACCAACACGACATCGTGCCCCGAATTGGCGATGGCCTGTCGAGCGGCTTTGATTCGATCCACGGCGGTCGGTACTTCGTAGAGAGTCCGTCCGGTGCGGTCTTCGATCGACAAACCTGCTAAACCCGTGTCGAGGGCGAGGGCGACGTTGGTTGCTACTTCCTCTGGCGCATCCGCAAAACCCGCCTCAAAATCGGCGTTGATTGGCAGATCCGTCGCTGCGCAAAGTACACGCAAGTGCTCAAGCACTTCATCGCGAGTGAGTTCACCGTCGTTTCGACCTACAGCCCAGGCTGCTCCTGCACTGGTTGAGGCCAGCGCCTTGAATCCTAGCTTCTCCAGACGCCTAATTCCGCCGATGTCCCAAGGGTTAGGTAATATGAAGCACCCTTCTCTATGCAGAGCCCGAAAAGACGCGCGTTTGCTGCGAAGATCGATAGCCATATTGTCTATTCATTAGAGTAGGGACCGAGAGGTCTCCAATACGAATAACGAGTCACCCCGTGCTGGCCAGTGCGGCAACTACGCCGAGACCGAAGCGCAAAGCAGGAGAAATCCCAGAAGGAAGAATACGGCGGATGTGATGCGAACAATTCGCAAGGTTTGTTCGCCGGAAACCGGGAAAGGGATACCACTAAGGTCTTGTTCCGGTGGCAAGTCTCGGAACGGGATGACCCACCAGATAGCGATGATCAGGCAGACCCCGAGGCAGAAAACGGCTCCCCAAGCGGTCGCATTGGCAAGTCCACCGGTACCAAATCGCAGAGCGTAAATCACGGTTGCTAAAAGGTCGCCGCCCAGCAGCAAAACGTAAACGATCGTATCGAGGTTGGATGGTTCGTGCTGGTTTGGCAGATCCGGAGTCGAGTGATGGCTGGCCAGGTCGTGCCTGACCATGGCATACTGATAGACCGCAAAAACGCCCGAGAGAACCAGGACGAAGAACTTGAGCCAGTCCATAGGAGTTAGCGCTCCTTTGCTGCCTCTTCCGATCGATTCACAGGTATCAATCCTTTCTGCCTCACCCCTTTTTCGGCCGGCGGAGCCCCGTATCGCTCGTCCGGTCGAGGCCTACTGAGCCGGTTTTGAGCGGTGGAGGCTACAACCGTAGGATACTCCGGCTCTGCCGGGCCAATCTACTGCTTTTTTCCGACCACGAGCTTCTACCGGATTCGACCCCCTTTTGGAAAGGCGTATTTGCGATCCGGAAAAAAAGAAAACCCGTCCGGCCTGCTGGCCGGACGGGTTTTTAAAGGACTTAGCTGGACTGAGCTCTTAGTAGTCCATGCCGCCCATACCGGGCATACCACCCGGAGCGGCTGCCGGTTTGTCTTTCTCCGGCAATTCAGTAACCAGGGCTTCGGTCATCAACAGCAACCCGGAAATAGAAGCCGCGTTTTGAAGTGCGGTTCTAGTTACCTTGGTCGGGTCGACGACGCCAGCCTTGACGAGGTCAACGTATTCGTCAGTGGCCACGTTGTAACCAACGTTACCCTGGCGGGATTTAACTTCCTGGACAATGAGCGCGCCTTCGCGGCCGGCATTGTTAGCCAGTTGACGCAAGGGCGATTCGACCGCACGATGGACGATCTCCTGGCCGACTTTTTCGTCTCCAGTCAGCTTCAGAGCCTCCAAAGCTTTCTGAGCGCGGATCAAAGCAACACCGCCGCCGGCGACGATACCTTCTTCAACCGCAGCGCGAGTGGCGTGCAGCGCATCTTCCACGCGAGCTTTCTTTTCCTTCATCTCGGTTTCGGTTGCGGCGCCGACATTGATGACTGCCACGCCACCGGCTAGTTTCGCGAGGCGCTCTTGAAGCTTTTCGCGATCGTAGTCGGAGGTGGTTTCTTCAATCTGGCGGCGAATCTGATTCACTCGGCCTTGGATGTCCGCGGTTGAACCTTCACCTTCAACGATGGTCGTGTTCTCTTTGTCGATGGTAACGCGCTTGGCTTTACCAAGGTCGTCCAGGGTGATGTTTTCTAGCTTGATGCCGAGATCCTCGGTCAAACAACGTCCACCGGTGAGGACTGCGATATCTTCCAGCATCGCTTTGCGGCGATCGCCGAATCCTGGAGCCTTGACGGCAGCGACCTGCAGGGTGCCACGCAGCTTGTTTACAACCAAGGTGGCCAAAGCTTCGCCTTCGACATCTTCAGCGATGATCAACAACGGCCGGCCGGCCTTAGCGACCTTTTCGAGAATCGGAAGCAGATCCTTAAGACTCGAAATCTTCTTCTCGTGGATCAGGATGTAGGCGTTCTCTAACGCCGCTTCCATGCTTTCGGCGTTGGTTACAAAATAAGGGGAGAGATACCCCTTATCGAACTGCATGCCTTCGACGACTTCCAGGGTGGTCTCGATCGACTTGGCTTCCTCGACCGTGATGGTGCCGTCTTTACCGACTTTATCCATCGCGTCAGCGATAATCTCGCCGATCGTCTGGTCCCAGTTGGCTGATACGGTGGCGACTTGAGCGATCTCAGTCCGGTCCGAAACCTTCTTAGAGATTTTCTTCAGCTCTTCCACGATCGCATCAACGGCTTTCTGAATACCGCGTTGCAAGTAGGTCGGGTTAGCGCCGGCGGTGACGTTCTTCAGACCTTCGCGGAAGATCGATTCCGCTAGAACCGTTGCGGTGGTGGTGCCATCACCAGCCAGATCCGAAGTCTTGGAAGCGACCTCGCGGACCAGCTGTGCGCCCATATTCTCATACGAGTCCTCGAGCTCGATTTCCTTCGCTACCGTAACGCCATCTTTCGTGATGGTCGGGCTACCGAATTTCTTGTCCAGAATGACGTTTCGGCCCGATGGCCCGAGCGTCGCCTTCACCGCTTTCGCGAGCTTTTCTACGCCGCGCAGCAGTGCTTGACGAGCTGATTCGTCGAATTGCAATTGTTTAGCTGCCATAAAGTATGTTGAGTATCGATATTAATGTTCGTTGTTATCCAAGAATGCCGAGGATGTCGTCCTCGCGCATAATGAGATAATTATCGCCGTCGATCTTGATTTCGGTGCCTCCGTACTTGGAGATCAGCACCTTGTCTCCGACTTTGACGTTGAATTCGACTTTCTTCCCGTTGTCGTCAAGCTTCCCAGTTCCGAGAGCGACCACTGTTCCTTCCTGCGGCTTTTCTTTCGCCGTATCAGGAATAATGATGCCTCCCTTTTTGACTTCCTTCTCGTCGAGCGGCTGAACTAACACCCGGTCTCCGAGAGGTTTTACGTTGATTGCCATAACTAATTTATCCTCCTTTTACTTGGGTTTTTTATGATGCACCGGTTGAGCCACAGAGAAGGATCGGACTGCGGGCTCAACCGGAAACACTTCAAAAGCTAATGTTAAGACTTCTTCTTGTCTTCATCGACCACCTCGAAATCAGCGTCAACCACGTGGTCGCCTTCTTTGCCTTCTTTCTTCGGCTCCGCTGAGCTGGTGGCTCCGGCGCTAGGCTGATTGGCAGACGCTTGCTTGTAGAGCTCAGCGCTGATGGCTTGGAACTTGGTTTGGAGGTTCTCCGTGGCCCGCTTAATGGCGTCACCATCGTCTCCCTTTAGTACTTCGCGAACCTCTTTGATCGCATCCTGCACCGTCTGTTTCTGCTCGGCCGTTAGTTTCTCGCCCAGTTCGTTCAGTTGCTTCTCGGACTGGTAGGCTAAGTTGTCGGCGTTGTTCCTGAGTTCGGCCACTTCTCTGGCGTGCTTATCCTCGTCGGCATGCGCCTCGGCATCCTGCCGCATCTTCTCGATCTCTTCCCTGGTCAGCCCGCTTGAGCCGGTGATAGTAATCTTTTGTTCCTTCCCGGTACCAAGATCCTTGGCTGACACGTTCAAAATGCCGTTGGCATCAATATCGAAGGTTACTTCGATCTGCGGAACACCGCGCGGAGCCGGCGGAATACCGTCGAGGTGGAAGGTACCTAGGCTCTTATTGTCACGGGCGAATTCTCGTTCGCCTTGCACGACTTTAATCTCCACGCCCGGCTGGCTATCTGTCGCCGTCGAGAAAATCTCGGATTTCCGGGTCGGAATCGTGGTGTTGCGCGGGATCATCTTGGTCGAAACGCCGCCCAACGTTTCGATCGCCAGGCTGAGCGGAGTGACATCCAGCAACAACACATCCTTTACATCTCCGCGAAGCACGCCGCCTTGAATGGCAGCACCAACCGCTACGACTTCGTCCGGATTAACGCCTTTGTGCGGCTCTTTCCCGATCAAACCGCGGGCGGTCTCGATCACTTTCGGCATACGGGTCATTCCGCCGACCAGCACGAGCTCATTCATCTCGGTTGCCGTAAGTTTGGCTTCCTTCAAACAGTCTTTGACCGGGCCAACCGTCCGTTGAAACAGATCGTCAGTGAGCTGCTCCAGTTTCGCCCGGGTCAGTTTCTTCTGGATATGTTTCGGACCACTCGCGTCGGCCGTGATAAACGGCAGGTTGATCTCGTATTCCTGAGAGGACGAAAGCGCAATCTTGGCTTTTTCCGCTTCTTCCTTAATGCGTTGGATAGCGTCGGCTTGCAGACCCAGATCAATGCTGGTGTCGGCCTTAAATTCGGCGATAATCCAATCCATTATCTTGGCGTCCCAGTCATCGCCGCCCAAATGGGTGTCTCCATTGGTCGCTCTGACTTCGAATACGCCGTCCCCGATCTCCAAAACCGAAATGTCGAAGGTACCTCCGCCCAAGTCGTAGACCGCGATCTTCTCATCCTTTTTCTTATCGAGACCGTAAGCCAACGACGCAGCTGTCGGCTCGTTGATGATTCTCAAAACCTCCAGGCCGGCAATTTTGCCTGCGTCCTTGGTAGCGTTTCGTTGTGAGTCGTTAAAATATGCCGGTACCGTAATGACCGCCTGGGTGATGGTTTCCCCGAGCTTCGCTTCCGCATCGGCCTTGAGCTTCCCGAGGATCATCGCGGAGATCTCTGGAGGTGAAAACGCCTTCTTTTCCGATCCGACTTCTACTTCGACGTGGGCGTCACCGTTGCTTGCCCGAACGATCTTGTAGGGGACTCGCTTGGCTTCTCCTTGCACCTCATCGAACTTTCGTCCCATGAAACGCTTGATTGAGAAAATTGTGTTTCTTGCGTTGGTGACCGCTTGTCGCTTCGCTGCTTGACCGACGAGTCGTTCACCGCTTTTCGTGAAGGCAACAATCGAAGGAGTCGTCCGCCCGCCTTCAGAGTTTTCAATAACAACTGGTTCACCACCTTCCATGACCGCCATGCAGGAGTTAGTGGTGCCAAGATCGATACCTAAAATCTTAGCCATAAAATCGCGTGACACATCTTAGCCGCTCTCGTGCCAATCGATACGCAATATTGTATTGCGCTTATTATCAAGATGTTACGACCGAAATCCATCGAACTGCTTTCGTGGTTTTGTGTCATCTTGTCGCACCTGTCACACTCAGGTGCGCCAAAGGGATACGCTGTGTCGCCTCCTGTGCAGCGAACTTAACCGGTTCGCTTGATTTAGCACGGGTCAGGCGGCACTCTCGTCAGAACGTAATCTGTCCCAATGAGTGACTCTGCACCAAGCGATATTCCTAGTCCCCGAGAGAGTCCGGAACAGATCGAGCGTGAGGGTTTGGAAATAACCGAACGCGATATCGTTTTTGAATGCCCGCATTGTAAAGGCGAGCTGGTCGTGGATTTGGATGGGGCCGGGTTAACCCTAGCTTGTGTGCATTGCGGACAATCTGTCACCGTCCCTGAATATCATGGGCCTTCTCTGCATTTTCTGGAGGCCGCTACTGCTAAGCTGACGGAAGCCCTACGTAATGCTCGGAAAGGCTCGCCCCGGAAATTCGATCTGAGCAATCGGACCCCAGGCGATCTGGTGCTGCGTCGTACCGAGCTTGAGCGCCAAATCCAAGAAATTCAGGCGCAGACTGCAGAATTAAGAGGGCAGGTTAACCATGCCCTGATCCAGCTTCACCGCTATCAATTGAAGCTGGAAATGCTGAACGAAAGTCAGGCGGAGCGTGAGACCGAGCTCAAAGCAATCGGGCAGCAATTGGGAGAGGAAGTGAAGAGTGAGACGTGATTGGTAAAATGGTGGCGCGTTGTGGGTAGACCGGACCGTGACGAGTTGCCGGCCTTAGGCTTCTAGCGGATTTCGGGTTGCAAGCGCCGCCAATCGACAGCAAACTCGTAGGCTCGTTTCGGATGGGTGCCAGAGCGGTCGATTGGGCACGCCTGGAAAGCGTGTGTACCGCAAGGTACCGAGGGTTCGAATCCCTCCCCATCCGCCATTTCAAAAGGCGCTAAGCTTCCGCCGTCCTGCGGCCGAGGAGTATCCCGATGAGGATAAAAAAGCAACCGGTAACGCCTTCGAGAACCCGCTGCATGAAAGGTTGGCGCGACACCGCGTGGCGAACTGAAGCGGCAGCGAATGCGTACCCGGTCAGAACGAGGGTCTCAACACAGATCGTCAAGATCCCTAGGATCAGGAATTGGATAAATACTGGATGAGTCCGGTCGATGAACTGTGGAAATAACGCAGTCCAGTAAAGCAGTGCCTTCGGGTTACCAAGCTGTGTGGAGATCCCTTGGGCGACGGGGCGGAGACCATTTCCGCGGATCACCTCCCTGGGAACCGCCGGCGCGCTGAACGCCGAGATCAGCAGCTTAACCCCCAGAAGGATCAGATAGAGCGCGCCGCACCAACGAATCACGGTAAACAAGGGTGCACATGCCACCATTAGGGCGGTAAGGCCGGTGGCCGAGGCCAGCACAAAAATGGCATTTCCGATTTCGATCCCCAATATCGCCTGCCGGGCGGCGTGGAGTCCTTGCTTCAGCGAATTCGAGGTTACCAGCATTACCGCCAGTCCCGGTGTTAAGGCCGCCAAGAAAGTGACTCCCAGGAAGACAGCAAAGAGTTCCATTAGATGAGCTAAGGTGGCTTCCTCAAGATTTCAAGCCGGCGGCGAGCCCGGAAAAGAGATGTGCTCAGGCGCCTTTCAGCGCCCGAAGGCGTTCCACCAAAAATTGCCGGAGGGCCGGGTCATCACTCAATCCTAAGGCCCGCTCCCAGGCTTTGCGTGCCTCTTCACTGCGGCTGAGCAGATGGAGCAGATGACCGCGCGCGGCCCAGTAAGGCTGGTAGTTGGTGATGCGATCCAAAGGAATCCTGTCGAGCGCGTCCAGTCCGGCACTAGGATTTCCGGCTTGCGCCAGAGCAACCGTCTGGCTAACCAACGACCCGATCCCAGGTGAAATTCTGACCAAGCCCTCGTAGAGCAAGGCGATGGCTTGCCAGTTGGTTTCGCCGCTACGAGCTCGATTCGCATGCACCGATTGTATCGCGGCTTCGAGCTGAAACCGCCCGAGGCGGTTAAGGCCGGCGGCTAACCGCAGATGTTCTTCGGCTTCTTCCATCAAAGGTCGAGACCAGCGGCCGGTATCTTGGCGATCCAGCGGAACGTAGCGCCCATCGTCGGCATACCGTGCCTCTCGCCGGGCCTGACAATGCAGCATCAGAGCGAGTAGACCATGAGCTTCAGGTTCCGACGGCATCAACTGCACCAAGACCCGGCCCAACGCGATGGCGTCTTCAGCCAGAGCGCCGTGAGTCGAAGCCATTTCGGAGGCGCTTTCCCAGCCCGTGGTGTAAGCGGCGTAGATTGCGTCTAAGACGAAAGCAAGCCGCTCGTTCCATTCCTGCGGCTCGGGCACTTGAAACGGGATCGCCGCATCATGGATCTTGGTTTTAGCTCGAACCAACCTTTGGCTCATGGCCTTGGGCGAAATCAAAAAGGCGGAAGCGATCCGCGCCGCGTCGATTCCCAGCACCGTCTGTAACATCAGCGGTGTCCGGGCAGCTACGTCGATTGCTGGGTGCGCGCAGACGAACAACAGTTTCAGCCGCTCATCCGGGAATGAATCCTGCCCCATGGCCATGGTTTGGGCCTCCTCGGCGATTTGTTGAAGGTATTCTGCAGAACGTGACCGGACCTGGTCGTGGCGAGAGACATCGATAATCCGATTCCGGGCGGCGCGGAGCAGCCATGCCTCGGGCTTACCCGGGATGCCATCAATAGGCCACCGCTGTAATGCGGCCAAAAAAACGTCGCCCAGCGCGTCTTCCGCGCCTGCCACGTCGCCGGAGCGTGCCGCGAGATAGGCGATGAGCTGGCCGTATGACTGACGAACGACGCTTTCGATGGCAGAGTGCGCGGCAGATTCGTTCATCGATGAAAAGCCGGCTACCTTCGCGAACGTTTCCGGGTCTCACAATAGCTGGCGCCGCAAGGTACCCGGATCCGGAGTTTGGCGAAACCGATGTTAGCTGCCGCTATGCGCCAGGACCGGGCGAACTTCTACGGTTGCACGATTCGCCCACGGACTTCGCCGCGCCCAATCGAGGGCTGCCTCTAAACTTGGCACTTCAATCAGGAAAAACCCGGCAAGCGATTCTTTCGTCTCTGCGTAAGGTCCGTCCTGCACTTGGGTTGTCCCATCCCGGACACGGACGATTCTGCCGCTTTCCGGGGCTTCCAGGCCGGCGCTGGCAATCAGGATACCAGAGGCTTGAATTGCCCGGACATAAGCCATGAACTCGCTCCAGAAGGCGGGGCCTTTTTCGGGATCGGTCCGGAGATCGAAATCACTCTTGGAGCCGTGGAATATCAGCATGTATTTCATAGGAGAGGATCAGTTGTGAGGGCAACTTTGCCGCCCTCACAATGATGACGTCGGAAAGGGGTCCCTTTTCGACATGCCACCATGAAATTCCCTGGCGTAGCTAGATCGCTTCTCCTGCAGAATCGAACAGGCGCACGTGCTCGAGGTCGAAATCGAAGCCGATCGAGTCGGCATGACGGAGATCATTAAACCCTCGCAAGCCGATGGTCAGTCGATTATTGGCCGGCGTTAGACCGTGAACGTAGGTGGATTCACCCAGCATTTCGACAACTTCGATCGTCAATAGGCCTTTCCCGGCTGCTTGGGGTTTCACCATCAGATGTTCGGGCCGAATGCCTAAGGTGGCTTCGGAGCCGGGCGCAATCTGTCCGTCGGAGCTGGCCGGCACCGTTAAACTGTTTCCCAGGAAATCGTCGCTTTCCACGGTGATCTCACCAAGCCGGCTCTCCACCACCTTCACTTTGACGAAATTCATTCTGGGTGAGCCGATAAACCCGGCCACGAAAAGGTTCGCTGGATGCGAATAAAGGTCTCGGGGCGACCCGATTTGTTCGATTTTACCTTCATTCAGCACCACGATTTTCTCTGCCAAGGTCATGGCTTCAACCTGATCGTGGGTGACATAGATCATGGTCGTTTGCAGGCCGCTATGCAATTTGGAGAGCTCGATACGCATTTGGACCCGCAACTCCGCGTCAAGGTTAGAGAGCGGCTCATCAAAGAGGAAAATCTCAGGTTCTCTGACAATCGCTCGGCCGATGGCGACCCGTTGCTTTTGACCACCGGAAAGCTCTTTAGGCCGTCGTTTGAGATAAGGTGTTAAATGGAGAATATCGGCGGCGCGGCTGACTCTCTCCCGAATCTCCTGCTTTGGCCGGCCGGCCATTCGTAGGCCGAAACCCATATTGTCTGCGACCGACATGTGGGGGTAGAGCGCGTAAGATTGAAAAACCATGGCGACCCCGCGTTTGGCCGGATCGACCTCATTCACGAGCTGGCCTCCAATGTAGACTTCACCCTCGTTCACCTCTTCCAGACCGGCAATGATTCGCAACAGGGTCGATTTCCCGCACCCCGAGGGACCGACAAAGACAACGAATTCGCCATCGGCCACTTCTAAATTGATACCGTGGATAACCTCTGTCTTGCCGAAACGCTTGACGATTTTCGAGAGGGTGAGACTGGCCATGAGCTAATAAAAACTGGGAAAAAGTGCACTTTCAGGTACCAGAGAGGTCTCAAGCGCGCAAGATCGATCAGGGCCCCGCCCTAGGTTAGTGTGCCGGTCGCCAGCGAGTTCGTCGCGGTCTCCGAAATTTATTTTCGAAACTTCCGAAGGTTTCTTGGGTTTGGTGGTGTGGAGTAACGTGTGTGAGAGCGACTGCGAATTCGCCCGCCAGCGGGAGAGAGTAATCGCTAGGAACGCGAACGACTTCGACAGACAATCTGCTTCGCCCGAACCTGGGTTTTTGGCGGCCGCAGGTTACCTCCGATTGGTTGAGTGGGTGCAAGGACCACTTTTCTCAGGCGATTGGAGGAAAAGACAAACGTGGGAAAACCTTAACAAGCTCTTCAGTTTATCAATATCATGAACAAAGTTATTATTCTGCTCACGGCAGTGTTCGGACTTAGCGTGGCAGCGTTCGCAGCCAGCCCGTCGCCGTCGCCTTCAGCTAGTGCCGAAGCTTCTGCTACCCCGAAGAAAAAGAAGCACTACGTGCATCATCATCACAAGCCGGCCGCGAGCCCGAGTGCTGCCGCCAGCGCGACTCCTCAATAAGTTGGCCGACTAAAAAACGGTCTTCAAGACCCGCAGTTTTCTGCGGGTCTTATTTTTTTGGCGACTTCCACCACAAGACGGGAATGAGTGAGGCCACCCCCCTGATCTGGTCCAGCCTCTAGGCTTTTTTTTCGTCCTCGTCCTCGTCGTCGTCCTCGTCCTCGAAGTTGTGTCTCACCGAGGAGCCGGAAATTCCCCCAGACGAAATCCACCCCCGCTCAAATCGCCGGTCGGGCCAATCAAAGGTAACTGTGCGCGCACCGTTCTCGAGGACGAGGACGACGACGAGGACGAGAACGACGTCCGAGCCTAACTGCCAAAACCGACTTCGCTGAAGTACAGTTTCTGATTGCCGACGTCGATGATGCCGTGATGGTGGAAAAAGAAATCGGCGCCCAGTAGTCCGCCAAACTCGTAGCGAAGGTCTTCCGGCCCTGGAGGCAGGCGAGTTATTCCAACTACGGTCGTTCCCAAGTTGTATCTACCGATGCTCAGTTGAGGTGCGATTCCGGCCCAAACTGCCCTGGTTTTAGAGTAGATCCCTTTTGCGTTGACTCCGGTATGAATAATCGGGATTCCGCTTTCTTGAGCCACTTGAACAGGCAAAAGCGTGGTAAAACCGCCGGTATCGACGACAAAACTGTACCGTCTGCCGCTAAGATAGCCTTCGATCTCCAGGGCTCCCGAGCGGGTGATGCGCATTGGGATGGATTTGAGATGCCGTTTGCGGATTTCCTGCTGGATCCCGGCCAGCTCGTCGGGCGAGCCGATCTGCATATAAATCCGTTCCTGGGCGCAGTCGATGATTGCCCGGTACCTCTCGAGGATATCTAACCCGAGGATGCCGTCCATCGACACCAGCGAACCTTCACTCCGCAGCCTGGCGCGAAACGGGGTTAAATCGATTAAAGCGACTGGACCCGAACCAAGGTTTGCTGTGCCGACGCTCAGACTTTGCAAGTTTGCAACCGGGACCGTTCGATCGTTGACCTCGATTTCGTTGGGAAGCTCGATTGTCTTGCCCAGCGAAGCGAGACCTAGCATGTGAGCTTTCTTTGCATCTACGATGGTCAAGGCCGCACCGGTATCGACCGCGAACCAAGCGGGCTTCTGATTAACACGTACCTGAGCGAAAAGATGATTTCCGGTCGTGCGGCTCAATGAGACCCCGGCTGACTCACTGGCCTTTAAGCAGGGAAGTGCTATAGAGAGCAGATACAAGACTCCGAATACCGGAATGCGGAATGGAAATAAGGTTCGCTGCATGGCGGTGTTGAAGTTATGAAGCATACACGATCCGGCACTCTTTGGTGTCACATTTTTATCCTGGCGGCTTTCTCCTGGCTTTTTGGTGGGCCTTTGTTGGGCCAGGCGGCTAACGGCTGGGGCGAAATCTGGCAGCAGCGGATGAGCATCGGCCAAGCCAGATTGGACGAGGCATTTAAGCTGGCTGAGTCCGGCAAAGCTCAAGAGGCGCTTAGCCGTATCGATGCAGTTATCGCCACCAACCCGGACAACTGGCGGGCGCACTTTTTGAAGGCTGCGGTCTTAGTTCTGGTAAAACGCCAGGATGATGCCCTCCAGCAGATCGATTTAAGCATCAAGCTCGCCCGAAAAGCTTATGCGACGCAGTCGCTTCTCGCCCAGCTATATAGCAGTAAGGCTCGCACCTGTATTGATGCTCGCCGTTACGACGACGGCAGACGGGCGTTGGATAGCGCGATCCATATCGATCCCAGCGACACCACCAGTCTCAACGATTTAGCCTGGCTTTTGGCGACTGCGCCAGAACCTCGGGTCCGCAACCCGCACCGGGCTGTTGCTCTTGCGCAGAAGTGCTGCGGGTTAAGTCACTGGTCCAACGCTTATTCGATCGATACCCTGGCGGCCGCATACGCGGCCTCTGGAAACTTCGGACAGGCAGTTCGTTATCAACAGCTCGCCATGCAGGCGTTGAACAAATCGGAACGGGGCGACCAACTGGCGGCAATGCAAGATCGGCTGAAACTTTATTCGAATCGTCAGGCTTATCTAACAGACTAAAGTACGCCGAAATTGAGCTTCCCATGCGGAGTCTCTGCGTCCATTGTCGGTTACTTCTCTTATGAGCGATGTTCTCCCGGTCTTGGTAGGCGGCGAAGCGCTGTACGATCTAATTTCGGCGGATCCCGGCGCCGGCCTGGGCGGGACCAAAACGTTCCAAAAGAGACCAGGCGGTTCTCCGTTCAACATCGCGGTAGGCGTCCGGCGCTTAAATACAGCGGCGGCATTCGTCGGGAAATTTGGTGATGATCAGTTCGGCGAAGCGCTTGTCTCTTTCCTACGGAACGAAGGGATCGAGGTCGATTTGATCGTGCGTGAGCCGGGAACCAAGACCACTTTGGCTTTTGTGGCAGTGGACGGCGCCGGTAAGGTCGATTTCCGGTTTTATCGGGACAACGCGGCAGATTGCTCCTTACGCACCGCAGAGTTAAAACCGATCGATCCACGCCGCTTCTCTTTTTATCATTGTGGCGGGATCGTGCTCGCGGAAGAACCGACCGCTTCAGCTTATCTTTCAGTGGTCGACCGATTCACTGCTTTGGGAGTCCCGGTCTCTCTGGATCCAACTATTCGCAAATCACTGATCTCGGACGAAGCCACCTATCTCGCTCGCCTCCTGCGCTTGGCGGAAAAAGTTACCGTGCTCAAGGTCAGCGATGAAGAAATTGCGTTTTTGACTCGCGTTGATGATCCCGATGAGGGCGTAAGGTTGCTCCACGTACCAGTTGGGTCCCTGGTGATTGTGACGAAAGGGGCGGACGGCGCTGCCATCTACCGCGATGGCGAAAAATTGGTTTCTGTGCCCGGGTTTTCCGTGAAGGTGGTCGAAACCACTGGCTGCGGTGATGCCTTTATGGGAGCAATCTTGGCCCAGTTGGCCGGCAGGAGCGCCAAAGAGATAGCCAGTATGAGCCCGGAACAGATCCAGCCGATCGCTCGATTTGCCAATGCCGCAGCCGCTATCGTGGCAACCCGTTACGGAGCGGCCGATGCTAATCCGACCAGAGCAGAGGTGGAGACGTTTCTGGCGTCGGCTTGAAGAATAGATAGCCGCAACAGAGCGCAAAGAAAGGCAGCGTATGGGAAGGCCGCGCGCTGGGAGGGGAGCCGCTTTGTAGCGTGGCAGTTCTGTTTGTATCTAGCAGGCGGCTCCCGGGAATGACCCAACGCGTTGACTTCGAGCCCAGGCGCTTCAAACACCTATATCCATGCGACAATCGTGGGCTGATCCCGGGAGCCGCCTGCTGCCACCCTATAGAGCTAGCAACCTATAAAGCGGCTCCCCTCCCGGCGTGGGGCCTTCCCATGCGCCGCTTTTTTTGCGTTCTGTTGCGGCTATTCTCTTCTCGCCTATATCCGCAACATTTTTCGCCGGTATTCTTCGTCTTGGCGATTTTCGATGCGTTCGATCTCCGAGGCGGGTAGATGGCGTAGGTCGCCCAGAAGATGGGCGCCGATAAAGATCTCCGCCGCTTTCACCGTCATCAACATCGCGGCTCGAACCGCTTGTGCCGATGCACCGATGGTAATAACGCCATGGTTCCGCAACAGGATTACCCGAGGCAATTTGCCGTGTACCAGGCGGAACTCTTGAATCTCATCCCGAATCCGTTTGGCTAGAGCTAGACCCGGATCGACGTACGGAATCAGGACCGATACCGGGCCGCAACAAACGATTTCATCCGGGCACTGCCGGTTTTCGCTGAACGTCCGGGCCAAGCCCGAGCAAAGAATTCGATTAACTTGGATGGGATGAGCGTGACCGACAAAATTGATGTCCGGGAGACTTAGAAGATAGGCGTGGAAAAACGTTTCGACTGACGGTTTGAAGGCAGCCGAATGGCTCCGGCTGTCTAGCAGACAGGTCTCGATCTCAGTATCTGAGACATTGTCGCGCTCCATCAAGGCCAGCAGCTGGTCGAACCGGCAAAGGGTTAGCTGGTTAGCGGTGAGAGTTTGCAGGTTGCTCCCGCTGGATTTGACAAAAAAAGTGTGCTCGTCCACCCGGCAAGAAGTGTTGCCTTCGCCGAGAATAACCAGACCTCTCTCCCCGAACTCGTGGGAGAGAGCCAACAAATCTGGCAGAACTGCCGATTGATCAAATGACATTTGTTTGATCGTCACGCATACCGATTTCGAGCGCAACGACAGGATCGAATCCCGCGAAGCGATTCACTAGAATTCGCCGCAAAAATAGACCTTTAGACCCAGTTCGGCCATCACCACGGCTTTGGCGAACATGGCCGTGCGGGCTCCAGCTCGATCGGCTGCATAAGCAACCTGGATATGGTTCGATTTATGGCGGGCCATCATCTGGTCTCGACTGATCCCATGCAGCACCGCATGCATAATCGGCCATTGCGGAGTGGTTAAGGTCCAGCGGTCTTGGGTTTCGGCGTCCGGTAGCTTCACTACTTCGCCGATTCCGGTGTCGAAGCAGAGTTCACCGTCATCGATAAAGACCCGGCTCCAAACGATCCAGCCCGGTTTGCTTACCCCTTTGCAAGTCCCGCCGCCTAGCCGGAAATACATCGGCGGCTGGCGTTCACTGGAGGTTCCCTTGTAACCATCAATAAAATGATTAGGCGGAGCGCCGCCGCTAATCAGAAATACCCAGACGTAAGCGTCTAACTGGTCATCTTCATAATGCCGGCCCCAACGCAAATCATGCAGAGTGTTTTCCGGCGGCAGCTTCAACTCATTCCAAACTTCTTTGGTGATGAGAGCATCGATCCCGGCGCACTCGTCGACCTCGTTAAAATGAGGCAGCGGTTGCCCGGCATAAAGCTCTTGACCCGTGACTTCATCGTAAACGGGCGGCCGATCGCTATTGTTTAAAATCCCTTCTACCAAGTCAGAGGCGGGGGTCAGGTCCTTTAGTCCCTGCTGGTACTGGATCCCGATGGCAGCGCAGCCGAAGTCCGCGGCGATGCGAGTCGCCGCCACATACATTTTACACTGTTGTAATACTTGGCCTTCGGTCAGATCGGTCTCTTCGTTGGGCCCATAGTTAAACTTGACGCCTTTCTGAATCAGCCAGTCGTAAATCCGGCGGGCTTCTTCGTCCGGCACCGTCAACATCCGGGCATAAAGTGTCGATTGACTAAGGCGTTCCTTGAAAATTCCCAGTGGGCTTAATAGTTCGTCGGGAATAATCGCGTTGTACATGCCCATACAACCTTCATCGAACACACCCAGAATCGATTGTTGTTCGCGGAACGAGGAGGCGATCCGTTCACCTAAACGTCTCGGTTCGCCAGGGATCTTCACCTCCTTGAATTTCATCACATGAGAGGTGTCGTGATTGATCTTATCCGAAGCTAACCATTGTCTGAGCTTCTTAACGAAAAACTTATCCCGGAATTCCTCGCTCCACAGGCTGCTGTACTTGATGCCCGCCTTGGTCAGGCCGGCGTTTAGGTTGAGTAGCCCGACCAGACCGGGCCACGTACCGCTCCAGTTGGCTACGGTTAGCTTTGGACCCTGATGCGCCGACAGGCCCGGCAAGATATGTTGGCTATATTGCCAAACGGACTCAGCCACAATAACCGGAGCATCCTTGGGTATAGTACGGAATACCTGCATCCCCATCTTCTGACTATCGATAAAGCCGTGGCCTTTCTTCTGATCGAAGGGGTGGGCACGCTTAACTAAGAAGCCTTCTTTCTGGATGGCTTCTACGAGCGCTTTTTCCATCGCCGCTTGGGCCGGTTCGCACTTCTGGTTTGCCGAGAGGCGAAGGTCGCCGTTAGCGACTAGATACACTGTATTCATAAATGCTTATACACGCTCACACACATCTGGTTGAGACTAGGCATGTCTGGAGGCACAACCGGGAGTCGAGGATAGACCGACCTTAGCTAGCATAAAAGGGGGGCTGTTCTCCACGGCGGGTAACCGACCCCTAGTAAACACATTGGGGGCAGATTCGTCCAGTGAGCGCGCCAAAATTTTATGAGGATGGGTTACCAAGTCCTGAATTCGCTAACCACGGCATAAACCAGTAGAGATGAGAGCAGGATGGCCAGGGCGAAGCTACCGCCAATGATGCTGAACACGAAAATCCAATCTCCCCGGGTTACCGGTTTACCTTGCCCTGCGTATTTCTGGAGCAGCCGATAGTTTCGTTGGTTGGCTTTGAAGATAAAGGTCACGGAATCCCCGATCACGGGGATCCCTTGAAAGAGCGCATTCAGTAAGACGTTCAGCCCCATCCGGGCTAACACGATCCTGGGCAGCCGATGTTTCACACTGCGCAAGAGTACGGAAGCTGAAATCACCGCATCGATTTGATCGCCGACGACCGGGATAAACCCAATAATCGGGTTGGCGCCGAACCGGAATTTTGTCCCGGGCAGGCGGAACAGAGAATCCATGATATGGGCTATCATACCGATCGCACCGTCGATCTCGGTCGTACCGTGAGGCTGGCGATTCGCAGGCAGGACCTCGAGTTCCAGCTCGCGCGCCTCGGGCTTCTGATTTGGCGCTTTCAAAACGCCAGAAGTTATACCGAAAACGGGTCGGCCGGAATGGGGAATTTGCCGTGGGGACGCGAAGCGCAGCTAAGACTAAATCTCACGCAAAGACGCAAAGGTAAGAACGAGAAGGCGTGCGATTGCCAATTATGCTAGGGCGAGAACCTCGGCGCGCCGGTGGGGGAAAGCGTTTGGAGGAAATCGTCAGCAGCGCGCCGAGATTCTCGCCCTACCATGATGGGCTAAGCGCGCCTTTTGGTTCTTACCTTGGCGTCTTGGCGTGAAATTTAGTCTTACCCGGGAATTTCCCGAAGCATTTGCGCGTTGGTCGGGAATTTCTTTAGGAATGAAAGCAGACGTTCGATGGCTTCAACCGGGCGATGACCGGCTAACCCGCGGCGGATCGTGTTGATTTTTTCCAGGTCGTGCGCCGGGATCAACAGTTCTTCGCGGCGAGTACCAGACTTGAAGATATCGATCGATGGATAAACGCGTTGATCACTGACCTGGCGATCCAACACCATCTCCATATTGCCCGTGCCTTTGAACTCCTGGAAGATCAACTCATCCATCTTGGATCCAGTCTCGATCAACGCCGTGGCCATAATGGTCAAAGAACCCGCCTCTTCGGTATTTCGCGCCGCCGCGAACAGTTTCCGCGGGATTTCCATCGCTCTGGCGTCCATACCGCCGCTCATGGTTCGGCCGCTACCTGACATAGCGTTGTTAAAGGCTCGACCCACTCGCGTCAGCGAATCCATTAAAACAAATACATCGCGACCGGCTTCAACGAGGCGCTTCGCGCGCTCGATGGCCAATTGAGCGATTCGAGTATGGCTCTTAATGTCGCTGTCATTCGAGCTGGCCATGATGTCGGCTTGCGGGACGGTTCGCCGGATCTCGGTTACCTCTTCCGGTCGCTCGTCCACCAGCAAGATAATCAAGCTGACCTCGGTATGATTCCGCACCACCGCATCGGCGATATGTTGAAGGAGAGTCGTCTTGCCGGTGCGTGGCGGCGCCACAATCAGGCCGCGTTGGCCTTTACCGACCGGCGTCATCAAATCCATCACTCGGGTGGTATAACGATCCGGTACGGTTTCTAGCCGAATCCGGCTTTTTGGATTCAGTGAGGTCAACTCCTCAAATACCGGCAGATTCCGGTATCGATCCGGATGTTCGTCGTTGATCTCGGTTAGTTTAAACAGCTGGGAACCGCGGCTCCCGCGCCGGATCTCTCCTTTGATCCATAAACCATCGCGTAAGGCATGTTTCCTAACCACTTCCGGGGTTACGAAAATATCTTGCGGGGATTGGACATAGTTTCGTTTCGGGTCACGTAGAAAACCGAATCCTTTACCGGAGACTTCAATCAAGCCCTCGCCGTAAACCGGCTCTGGTCGCGATTGTTCAGTCACCACCGCCGGCTCCGGCTGAACGGCTTCTCGTCCGTTATCGCCGAGCAGCGACAGTTGCTCAGGACGTGGTTCAACCACCGGAGGTCGATTTTCCTTAATACTGGCGACCGGTGCTACCACTGCCGGGGCGGTTTGATGGTTACTAGGAGATTCCGGTAAGGTTACTGGCGAATCGACTACACTCGTCTCTGCGTCCTGAGTTTTAGCGACGGGTTTTTTAACCCGTTTAGCCCCAGTCTTGCCGGTAGCCGCCTTCTTGTTAGTCGCCACTGGCGCCGCCCGAGGAGCCCGTTTCACCTTTTTTTCCGGTGTAACCTCCTCACTAACGAGTGCCGACTGCTCATTTAAGTCTGCCATAACGTCCAACGAAAGTTTGTTCCTAGGTTCAGTTCTGAATGGAGTCTGACTGCTAATCCGCGAGCTTGGTCGCTAACTCCTCCGAGATATCGAAATTGCCGTGCACACTTTGAACATCGTCATTCTCTTCCAACGTCTCGTAGAGACGAACGACTTGTTCGGCGAGCGCCTGCTCATGAATAGTAACGGTGGTTTCAGGAACGAAAGTTAATTTCTGTGTTTCTACCGGAATCTCTTTTTCGCGAATCCCTTCTCCGACGGTATAAAGATGGTCCGGCGACGTGGTGACGATATAGAAGTCGTCGTCCGAAGCCATGTCTTCCGCACCTGCATCCAGAGCGATTTCTAAGAGACGGTCTTCTTCGACTGAATGCTTCGATACCGTGAGTTGACCCTTCCTTTTGAAGAGATAAGCGACTGCGCCTAAGGCCGCCAGGTTCCCGTTGTTCTTGCTAAAGATACGTCGGATGTCAGCCGCAGTCCGGTTTTTGTTATCAGTTGCAGCCTCTACCATGAGAGCGACCCCTCCCGGTCCGTAACCCTCATAGACCAATTCCTCGACCAAACCGCCGCCGATTTCGCCCGTCCCTTTCTTTATCGCCCGATCTATCGTGTCATTAGGCATGTTTTGGGCCCGAGCAGCTAACACCGCGGATCTGAGGCGCGGATTCAATTCGAGATCGCCGCCCATCCGAGCAGCTACCATGATTTCTTTGGAAAACCTGCTGAAGAGTTGGCCGCGTTTCGCGTCTAGAGCGCCTTTAAAGCGCTTAACTTTGGACCACTTGCTATGACCCGCCATACATTCGGGCAAAAATAGATTGAGGACAGGGTTAAAAGGTTTAGCAATTCCGCGCCTACGACCGATGAGGAGACAACAGCCCGGTGAAATACGCCGGCTGGCGCGTTAATCTGCGATGGCCAATACAACCCTATACCAACCTATTTGTCAAGCACTCCGACCTTACTGGCTGCGCGCTTCCTTGCCGTGGAATGGAGAATCTTCTTGCGCAACCGCAGATTTTTGGGCGTCACTTCAACGTATTCGTCCGGTGCGATATACTCGAGGGCGCGCTCCAAGCTCATTCGAAGTGGGGGCGCCAGCTGAATTCCTTTGCCGTCCCCTTGGCTGCGCATATTCGTCAAGTGCTTGATCTTGCAAGGATTTACTGTCAGATCGTCCGGACGAGCATTTTCTCCGACAATCATTCCCTCGTAGACCTCTTCTTGTGGGCCGATGAAGAGGCGTCCTCGTTCCTGGACGTTGTTTAAGGCGTAGGCGGTCGAACCTCCGCTCTCCATCGCGATGAGCACGCCATTCTGACGGCTGGAGATGTCGCCCTTGTATAAACCGTACTCCTTGAAAAGGTGGCTCATGGAGCCCAGGCCCCGAGTAAGATTGACCAGATCGGTTTCGAAACCAATAAGACCACGAGTTGGGATTACGACCTCTACCAGCACGCCGCTGATATGATGACTCATGTTCACGATTTCGGCCTTGCGGCCAGCCAACGACTCGAGAATGTCCCCCAGATTCTCGTTGGGTACATCGACGTACAGTGTCTCGAACGGTTCGAGTAGGTCACCCTGGCTATTCCGGTGATAGATCACTTCCGGCCGGGAAACCAATAGCTCGAAGCCCTCGCGGCGCATTTGTTCGACCAGGATGGCGATCTGCATTTCGCCTCGAGCACTGACCGTGAATACGCCGGCAACCTCTGTATCCTCTACCTGTAACGACACATTCGTTCGACACTCCCGCACCAGACGTTCTTTGAGGTGGCGTGCCGTCATGAATTTTCCCTCTCGTCCGGCGAGAGGAGAATCGTTGACGACGAAGTTCATTTGGATGGTCGGAGGATCGATGTCGGCGAAGGCGAGCGCCGGCCGATCTTCGGTGTCGGTAATCGTTTCGCCGATATTGACCTCTTCAAAGCCGGCAAGCCCGACGATATCGCCAGCAGACGCGTGTTTAATTTCGATTCGTTCCAGGCCTTGGTGCCCGAAAATTGCCGTTATATTAGTGCGCTCCCGACGGCCATCTTTATGGATCAAAACCGCCGAATCACCGACGCTGAGACGGCCGCTAGTGATACGACCAAACGACAGCCGGCCAAGATAATCGCTGTAGTCCAGGTTAGAGACTAACATCTGGAAATACGTTTCTTTGGCGGATGGCGGCGGAGGTATGTGTTTGATGATGGCCTCGAAAAGAGGCTCCATATTGTCGTTGGTTTCGTGAATCTCGCGAACGGCGTATCCCTCTTTCGCACTGGTGTAAATCACCGGAAAATCGAGCTGCTGATCGTTAGCGTGCAGCTCGACGAAAAGGTCGAACACCATGTCCAATACCTTGTGGGGTCGAGCGTTCTCTCGATCGATCTTGTTGATCACGACGATGGGTCGAGCGTTGTTTTGTAGCGCCTTACGCAACACGAATTTCGTTTGTGCTTGCGGTCCATCATACGAGTCGACCACCAGTAATACGCCATCGACCATCTTCATGATCCGTTCGACCTCGCCTCCGAAATCGGCATGTCCAGGGGTGTCGACAATATTGATGTGGTAATCTTTATATTTGAACGCCGCGTTCTTCGCTCTGATCGTTATCCCTTTTTCGCGTTCAAGGTCCATTGAGTCCATTACCCGCTCCTCTACCTTCTGGTTGACGCGAAAGGTCCCCGATTGCCGAAGCAACTGATCTACGAGCGTGGTTTTACCGTGATCAACGTGCGCAATGATAGCGATATTCCGAATCTTATCCATGGTCCCTCGAGAGTCGGGAAGATGATCGTGGAGCACGTTCTCGTCAATCAGCTTCATAAACGCATATCATCTGATGACAGGTCATACTGTGAGCTCGGCGATCGATGTTATCGTCGCTGTTTGCCCTTCCGTATCGAAGATCAAACCGCGCGGCGTGCCATAGTCGGATCCTACATTGACTCCGAGGAAGCCGCCCAAATCCGTTGGCCCGGCTATCCGATGGGTGTGGCCGCAAACCAAAGCGTTGATTCGCCCGGCGTGTAGCCGCACCATTTCGCCCATGGAACGGTTGCCCAGGTAAGCGCGGAAGAACGCGCGAATGGGCGGGTTTTCCAGGTCGAGCCCCGAAGCATCCGGGATCCCCAAGAGCTCGTCAAAAGGTGGAGTATGCAGCGCTAAAATGACCCGGGTTGAATCGGTTGCCGTGATCCTTGCTTGCACTGCAGCAACCTGGGCGCTGGCCAAAGTCACAACGTCGGCCGGGCGGGGCATCCAATCGAAATCACGCCAGCGAAGTGGCGTTTCCGTCGGTGGCCGACCGCTTAAATAATGTTCTTGGGTTACTACTTGACCCTGGTAACGGAGTTGGGGGATAGCGAAACCAAGGTCGTAATGACCGTACCCTCCAACCAAGACCACGTCCTTGGAGTAAAAGTTTTCTTGGTCTAGCAATGTGACCCCATAGCGCTGCGCGGGAGCTTTCCAGAACCGCTCGATCACCTCCGGTAAGGTGCGGCATCCGCCGATCGCGCCACCCCAGAAATCATGGTTACCCAGAGTAACAATGATCGGTCCGTCGGTGAAAACGCGGCGAAGTTCTTCTAATGCCGTATCCGCTTCGGTAGCGACAGCGATATCGCCGGTGATCAACAAGGCGTCCGGTGCTAGTTCCCGAACCCATTGTGCAAGCTGGCTGAGGACAGTTTGGCGCCAAACTCGAACCAGATGCAGATCAGAAGTGACTAGCAGCTTCACTAGGTAGTCTCGTCGTGCCAAGTTGCTTTGCCAAGTGATCGCTGAAGGACGAGCGCATGCTACGTCGTCGGTTGGTAGGGCGAGACTCCCCCTAACCGAAGCGTATCCGCCGGGTACGGTAGCACGTCGCACCCCGGGCGAGCCGTTCCGAAACGCTGCCGAGCCGTGTCCAGCATGTGAGCATGTTCAACGGCTTGTTCCCAACGCGTCGCGATTCATGCATGTTTGGGTCGTTCAGCGAAATGTTTTTCGCGAGGATTTTTCGTCGTCCTCGTCCTCGACTTGGCGCGAACCAGTGATGTGGCTTTGAAAATGTTGACGGGTGTCGAGGTCTTTTGTCCATGAGAGACTGAAAGAAGGTAACCGAAGTACGAAATGCCTGGCATCGTCCAATGCCGGGAGGGGAGCCGTCCCGCGGCCGCGGGACGGCTCCCCTCCCAGGTTTGGCCGCGTTCCGGTAGTTTTGGGGCTGGCTACCATCAGCTAGTCCCTTCGCGTTAACAAACCGGTCCTGCTCCTGTCCGCAAAATCGAAGCCACCCCACCAGTTCAAAAGGAGCTCGCCGAGCCGATCGGATTTTGGGCCATTCGCGAACGCTGGAAGAAAAGCTTTTCGAGGACGAGGACGACGACGAAGGAGGAGGACGATTTGGTTGCGGGCGCGTGGCCCTGCGGATCATTTAAGGATTATCTGGAGCCTCACCCTACCAGCGCTTTTCAACAGCGCTAACTCCGCAAAAAGGCTAATACCTGACCTAAGGCCCTGGCGCGGTGGCTGAGGCTATTCTTTATTTCGGGCGGTAGTTCGGCAAAAGTTTGCCGGTACCCCGCCGGGATGAACATCGAGTCATAGCCGAACCCGTGTGCGCCGCGCTCGAACGGCACCACGACTCCTTCTACGGTGCCGGAAAAAGAGCCTAACATCTCGCCTTGGCTGGCGAGAACCATTTCACACCGGAAACGAGCGGGAAATTCTCTGGCGGGTAACGTCTTCAAAAGACCAATCAGTTTAAACCGGTTCTGAGCATCGGTAGCGCTATCGCCGGCGAACCGGGCTGAATGTACCCCTGGCACCCCATTCAAGACATCAACTGCTAACCCGGAGTCATCGGCCAGGACCAGGCCAGTGAACAACCTCGATATCGCAATCGCCTTTAGAGCGGCGTTCTCGGCGAAAGTTGAGCCGGTCTCCTCAACTTTCGGGGCGTGCGCCAGCGTAGTTAGATCCCGGACATTCCAGCCGGAGCCTAACATCTGGCCAATCTCCTTGGTCTTATGCGTATTCCGCGTCGCGACTAAAAGTGTTTGCATCGTGACATGACCACCCGAAAGTTGCTCCTCCCGGGCCACAAAACAATGAGCGAGAGACGAAAACAGTATCCATTTCCAGATTTCGAGCCGAAGTGGCAACGCCTCTGGGACGAGCAGGGGACTTTTCGGGTCGCAAACCCTGGCCAACCTCGCTTCGATCTGGCCAAACCGAAGTTCTACGTGATGGATATGTTCCCGTATCCAAGCGGCGAGGGACTTCATGTTGGGCATCTTGAGGGTTATAGCGCGACCGATATCCTCGCCCGGTACAAAAGGCTGCGCGGGTTTAACGTATTGCACCCGATGGGATGGGATGCTTTCGGGTTACCAGCCGAACAATACGCGGTCAAAACCGGCCAGCATCCAGCGGTTACGACCGCCAGGAATATTGGCAGATTCAAGCAACAGCTAACCAGGTTCGGGCTCAGTTACGATTGGAGCCGAGAGATCAGCACGACTGATCCTCACTATTTTCGCTGGACGCAGTGGATCTTTTTGCAGCTTTACAATTCTTGGTTCGATCCGGCCAAACGCGCCGCCAGGCCGATCGGCGAGCTTGAAACTGAGCGGCGGAAGAGCCATCACGCCGAGACGGCTGAGGCGCGACGCGATTATCTTGATCAACACCGCTTGGCGTACGTGTCCGAGGCGCCCGTCAATTGGTGCCCTCAATTAGGCACCGTTCTGGCGAACGAAGAAGTTGTGGATGGCAAGAGTGAGGTCGGCGGATTTCCCGTTATCCGGCGGCCGATGCGTCAATGGATGTTACGAATCACCGCCTACGCCGACCGGTTGATCGACGAGTTAGCAGATTTAGACTGGCCGGAATCGATCAAATTGCTGCAGCGAAACTGGATCGGACGGAGCGAAGGCGCGGAAGCGCATTTTGCGATACCGGGGCTGAACCAGCGGATCACTGTTTTCACGACTCGGCCCGATACCTTGTTTGGCGCGACTTACATGGTGCTTTCGCCCGAGCATGCGCTGGTTGATCAAGTCACCACGCCGCGGCAACGTGCTGCGGTTGATGCTTATCGAGCTGAGGTTTCCGTAAAATCTGACCTTGAGCGAACTGATTTAGCAAAAGAAAAAACCGGTGTTTTCACGGGCGGCTTCGCCATTAATCCGGTCAATGGCGAAGAGGTGCCGATTTGGATTGCGGACTATGTTTTGGCGTCTTATGGGACCGGCGCCATCATGGCGGTTCCGGCGCACGACGAGCGTGACTTTGAGTTTGCTCAAAAGTTCGGCCTCGAGATCCTCCAGGTGGTTGAGCCGCCGGCGCCAGTCGACGGTTGTTTCACCGGGGCCGGCACCGCCATTAACTCCGGGTTCTTGAATGGGCTCCCTACGAGCGAAGCCAAGACCCGGGTGATTGATTGGCTTGAGCAGCAGGGATTAGGCAAGCGTTCAATCAATTATAAATTGCGAGATTGGCTTTTCTCTCGGCAACGTTATTGGGGAGAACCATTCCCCATTATTTGGCGGGACGGCCATCATGAAGCGCTTCCGGAGAACGAGCTACCCGTGGTGCCACCGCCGTTAGATGACTATCGGCCCACCGGTACCATCGAACCGCCGCTTTCCAAAGCCACGGAGTGGGTCCGCCTCTCGGATGGCGCTATGAGAGAACTGAACACCATGCCGCAATGGGCCGGCTCATGTTGGTACTATTTGCGTTTTATCTCTCCGACCGCCGAGCAACGCCTCGTTGATGCCGATGCCGAACGTTATTGGATGGGAGGCGGCAACCCAGGTGGCGTGGATCTTTATGTGGGCGGAACCGAGCACGCCGTTTTGCATCTGCTGTACGCCCGGTTTTGGCACAAGGTGCTGTATGATCTGGGTCACGTAACTACTCCTGAGCCGTTTCAAAGGTTAGTGAACCAAGGCATGATCCTGGGTGAAGACAATCAAAAGATGTCTAAGAGCCGGGGTAATGTGCTCAACCCCGATGATATTATCGAAGAGTACGGCGCTGATTCGCTCCGTTTGTATGAGATGTTTATGGGTCCGTTGGAGGCGACCAAGCCGTGGAGTATGGCGGGGGTAGAAGGTGTTTACCGGTTCTTAGCTCGGGTTTGGCGATTGGCCATGTTCGAAAATCAAGAAGGCGCCTGGGCGGTATCAGAGACCCTGAAAGAGATCGAACCGACTCCGGCTCAGAACAAGGTAATCCACGCCACCATCAAAAAGGTTACCGAAGATCTCGAATCGCTGGCGTTTAATACGGCGATCTCGCAAATGATGATCTTTGTTAACGCCTTCACTAACGCGGAAGAGCGGCCGGTGAGCGCCTTGCGGACACTGCTGATTTTGTTAAATCCGTTTGCCCCGCACCTGTCCGAGGAGCTCTGGGAACGGCTCAGCCAGCGGTTCCCCATCTTCTCCGGCCAGGTTTCGCAGCAGCCTTGGCCCGGGTGGGATGACGCCTATCTGGTGGAGGATGAGGTCGAGATGGTTGTGCAAGTGAACGGTAAGCTTCGAGATAAACTGACTGTCCCCAAGGATCTCGCGAGCGAGGCTCTGGAACGGTTAGTTTTGGCTGCTCCTAAAATCAAGGAGAGCACCGCCGGAAAGACCATTCAAAAGGTTGTGATTGTTCCAAACCGGATTGTGAACGTGGTGGTCAGGTAATAGCCCAACGCTGGGAGGTTTATCGGGTTCAGGATTAGCGCAGAGGAGTCCTATTTCGTCCTCGTTCTCGTCGTCGTCCTCGTCCTCGAAAACCACGACTCGCCATTCACGCCAATCGAAGTCTTGCCCAACTAGCGCGCGTTGGTTCCGCTTGCTCCCGTTTCATTCCTACACGAATAATGGCTCTGATGGCCGCGGCTACCGACTATCACGTACACACCCCGCTTTGCCGGCATGCTGAAGGTACCCCCGCTGAATTCATCGAGGCGGCGAAACGCGTTGGGCTTACCGAGATCGGTTTTGCCGATCACAATCCGATGCCGGAGCCGTTCGATGATTGGCGGATGACCTACGAAGAGTTCCCGCGTTACCTCGATTTCGTAACGGAAGCCCGGTCGTCCGGTTTTCCGGTCTGCCTCGGTTTGGAATGCGATTTTATCCCCGGTCGAGAAGATTGGATCGAGAAACTGGCCGGCATGGCGGATTGGGATTATCTCATCGGTAGCGTTCACTATCTTGGATCCGGCTGGGATGTCGATAATCCTAAGCACTTGTTCCGGTTCACCGAAGAGTCGGTAGAATCGATCTGGGATCGATACTGGGAACTTTTCAATCAATGTGTCCGCAGCCGGCTATTCGATTTTGTCGCTCATCCCGATCTGCCGAAGAAGTTCGGCTATCGACCCAAGGGTGAACTGAGCCGGTATTACGAACCAGCCATCCAAGCTTTGCACGACTCCGATGTGGCTTTCGAGATTAACACGGCCGGATTACGGAAGCCGGCTAAAGAGCTGTACCCGGCGCAGAATTTCTTAGAGCTAGCCGCGTCCGCCGGGATCCCGCTCGTTATCAACTCGGACTCGCATTCGCCCGCCGAAATTGGGGCTGGATTCGAGGTGGCGGTAGCTCGCGCCAGGGAAGCCGGTTACCGGCAGGTATCCCGTTGGCGGGGACGAGAGCGATTTCCCGTCGAATTGTGAACTTATGCTCCTCCGAACCCGGCGCTACCAAATCCAGTTTCCCCGGCGGCCTTTGGTTATGGGTATCGTTAATATTAACGACGATTCTTTTTCCGGAGAAGGCAGTTTGGACGTTGAGCGAGCGCTTGCTCAAGCCCGGGCGTTAGTGAAAGCCGGCGCGGACATCGTTGACGTGGGCGGCGAAAGCGCGCGAACCAATCGGTGTGAGATTTCAGTTGAGGAAGAAATTGCGCGGGTAGCTCCCTTCGTTGGCAGGTTCGGGGAGTGTCACCAGGCGGTCGATCCGGTCGATCAAGAGCAGCTTTTTCCACCAATGCTCTCTCTGAATACTTGGCGGCCGCCAGTGGTTCGCGCCTTGCTACCCCTTGGAGTTGATATTCTGAATGATATCGGCGCGTTCGCTAATGCGGAGAACGCCATAACGGCGGCAGAAACTGGCGCAGCTTTAGTGATTATGCATTCGGTTGGCCGACCGAAAGTTCCCCATTTTCATATCCAGTATCCCGATATCATGCAGACATTGGACCAGTTCTTCGATTCTAAAATGATCGCCGCAAATGAGGCCGGTTTGTCTCCGGTGGCCGTCATCCTGGACCCGGGCATCGATTTCGCGAAACAGCGATCTGACAATCTCCGCATCTTCCGCGAACTGAGCCGATTGAGCCGGTTTCAGCGGCCGATCCTTTTACCGGTGTCGCGTAAAACTGTTATTGGAGAGGTGCTCGGTTTGCCTGAGCCAAAGGATCGAGACGCTGGGACGATTGCTTGTATCGTTGCCGGTCTACGGGCGGGTGCAGTTATTTTTCGGGTGCACAACGTCAGCGCCGCGAGCCTTGCGATACGAACAATTTGGTCGGTAACGGTAGGGACGAGCTCCCGCTCGTCCGTCGGACGGGCGTAGGATCGAAGAAAGAAACGGATGAGCGGGAGCTCATCCCTACCGGTTTTTCCACGCTGGATGTTCTCGGATGATCTCGAGGGCGCTCCGCGTTAGAGTTTTGCCCGGCTCAATTCGATGCCAGGGGGATGCGCCCGAAGGATGTGGCAACGGCACGATATCGAATTTGTGACCGGCTTTTTCGAGCGTCTGCTGGGTGCCAATTAACTCGGTCAAAGGTGGAACCGGTTGAATGAACTGACCGATCGCGAGCTTCCCGACCGGGATAATGAGCTTAGGCTTTAACAGTTTTATTTCAGCGGTGAGCCAGTCGCTGCAATTTGCGATCTCATCCTTCGACGGCACCCGGTCGCCGCCGGCGGCGGTTTTACCCGGGAAACACCGGCATACGGCTGCCATGTACACGGTGGATCGAAAGCAAAGTTCATCGACGGCCAGCACATCGGTAAACCATTTGAACATGGTCTTACCGGCGGTCCAGGCGAACGGTTTGCCCAGAACCGGCTCTTTTACCCCTGGAGCTTGCCCGACCAGCATCACCTGGCTCATCACCGGACCGCCGCTGACGGGTTCGGAAACCATATTCGGACACCGGCGACAAGTCCGCAGCTCAGCCACGTGTCGATTCAGTCTGGTACTCAAAGTCGTCATTAATCGAGATTTGCGGCGATGTTCAAACAGTGTGACGATATGCGCCGGAATTGCAAAGCTGCTTGCACGATCTTCGCACCGGTGCATAACATGCAGCCCACAACTAGGAGAACATCATTTTGGAGCTCGACGACATCAAAGCCATCATCGATTTGATGAAAAAGAACGATCTGGCTGTTTTTAAGCTGGAACGTGACGGGTTCAAGATCGAGCTGGAAGCTCATCGATCGCCTTCACCCACTACTGTCGTTCTGCCGCACAACATCGCCGCGACCATGCCTTTGCCGCATGCGGGTCCGGTGGCGGCGACCGTGACAGAGGGTCCGAGTGTGACGATGGGTGTGCCGTTAAAGGAGATTCTGTCACCGATGGTCGGAACGTTTTATCGCGCGCCGTCGCCCGATTCTGCTCCCTATGTGGAAGTCGGACAAGAGGTCAACGAAGAGAGCCTTGTCTGCATCATCGAAGCCATGAAGGTCATGAACGAGATCAAAGCCGAGATCAAAGGAATCATCGCTGAGATCTTGGTTGAGAATGGTACGCCGGTACAATTTGGCCAACCGTTGATCCGTGTGAAGTAAGGTGTTCAGCAAAGTTCTCATCGCTAACCGGGGCGAGATTGCGCTCCGTATCATCCGCGCCTGCAAAGAACTGGGGATCGCTACCGTCGCGATTTATTCCGAGGCCGACGGCGACTCTTTGCATGTCCAATTAGCCGATGAAGCCGTGTGCATCGGTCCGGCTAAGAGCTCGGAAAGCTATCTGAAAATCGATCGTATTATCAGCGCGGCTGAGATCACGGATGTTGATGCTATTCATCCAGGGTACGGGTTTTTAGCCGAGAACGCCCATTTCGCCGAGGTTTGCGCCAGCTGTAATATTAAGTTTATCGGGCCGTCACCGGCGGCGATCCGCACCATGGGCGATAAAAACGCTGCTCGGGAACAGGCGCGCAAGGCAGGCGTACCGGTCTGCCCGGGTAGTGATGGCGTTCTGGAATCTGAAAAAGCGGCGCTACAGATTGCGAAAAAGATCGGTTACCCGGTAATGCTGAAGGCGGTGGCCGGTGGCGGCGGCCGAGGGATGCGTCCCGCTCATAATGACGGGAGCTTGATTCAAGCCTTTCACGCGGCCAGAACCGAGGCCGAGAAAGCGTTTGGAAACGGGCAGGTTTATATCGAGAAATTGATTGAACATCCGCACCACATCGAGTTCCAGGTTATCGGTGATAGCCATGGTCATCTGGTGCATCTGGGTGAACGCGATTGTTCGATCCAGCGCCGAAACCAAAAGATCGTCGAAGAATGCCCTTCCCAACTCTTGGATGAAGATCTCCGGCGTCGCATGGGTAAATGTTCCATCGAGTTAGCCGGCTCAGTCGGGTACGAAAACGCCGGCACGGTCGAGTATCTGGTCGACAAGAGTGGCAATTTTTATTTCATGGAGATGAATACGCGGATCCAGGTGGAACATCCCGTGACCGAAGAGGCTTACGGCTGCGACCTGGTCCGCGAACAGATTCGCATCGCCGCCGGTGAACATTTGTCTCGGCATGTTGCCGAAGCGCGACCGCGAAGCCATGCCATTGAATGCCGGATCAATGCTGAAGATCCGGATACCAATTTCCAACCTTCCCCGGGGACGATCGATCTTTACTACGCGCCCGGCGGCCGGGGCGTTCGCATTGATTCGCATGTCTACTCGAAGTACACGGTCCCTCCCTACTACGATTCCCTGATCTCGAAGCTGATCTGCGTTGGTTCGACTCGCCATTCAACGGTGCGGCGGATGGCGCGTGCTCTCAGCGAATACATCATCACCGGGATTAAAACTACCATTCCGTTCCACAGGAAGATTATGCAGGATGCATCGTTCCAACGAGGCGAGTTCGACACAAGTTTTGTTGAGAAGGTTGTCGGCATGAAACACCTGGACATACGGAAGTAGGCGCCGGCCAACAGGATCTATCAGGCGTGAACGCATTAGAACATTGTTTCATTTACGGCATTGTTGATCTCGGGTACGTCAAACCGGACGCGGTCACCGAGATCACCAAAAAACTAGTGCGGGGCGGTATTGACCTTCTCCAGCTGCGAGCTAAGGATCGGCCGTTGGACGAAGTCCGGAGTTTGGCCCAGCTCATGGTGTCGATTACTCAGCCGGCCGGGGTTCCGTTCATCATTAATGATTACCCTCAGCTTTTGGCGGAAGTGCCGGCTGAAGGATGTCACCTTGGCCAGCAGGATGGTAGCATCGCTGAAGCTCGGCAATTAGCCGGCCGGCGAGTCATGGTGGGACGATCAACCCATTCCATTGAACAAGCCGTCGCCGCTCAGCAAGAGGGTGCTGATTACATCGGTTACGGTCCGCTGTTTTCGACTCCGACTAAGCCGGAGGCTGCTGCTATCGGTTTAACCAGTCTTCGCAAACTCCATGCTCAGGTTCAGATCCCGATCTTTTGTATCGGCGGGATCAAAGAAGCGAATCTTCGGAAAGTGACCGAAGCAGGCGGCGAACGAGTCTGCCTCGTATCGGATCTGCTGACCGCGCCTGATCCCTACGCCAAAGTCCGAGCTATAAAAGCGGATTTGTGAACCCGGTAGGGACGAGCTCCCGCTCGTCCGGGGTTATCTCGCCGATTCGCAAGCTTCTCATCAAAAACTCGGAGGAGCGGGAGCTCGTCCCTACCGTTAAAAACCGCTGGCATTACTCCGGTTACTGTTCCACTAATTGACCCTTATGCCTGTCCTAATCGTAGGTTCTATCGCACTCGACGACATAAAAACGCAGACTGAAAAACGGTTCAATTTGCTGGGCGGTTCGGCATCTTATGCATCGGTCAGCGCTAGTTTTTTTGATCAGGTCAATCTAGTGGGCATTGTCGGCACTGACTTTCCCCAGGCGCATCTGGATCTCTTTCGGCAACGCCAGATCGATCTTACCGGGTTGCAGATTGCCGACGGTAAAACGTTCCATTGGGGCGGTGAATATGAAGCCGACATGAATAAGCGGCAGACGTTGTACACGGAATTGAACGTATTCGAGACGTTTACTCCTACTTTGCCACCCGCCTATCGAGCGACCTCAATCATTCTTCTGGGTAACATTGGTCCCAATCTGCAGAACCACGTCTTGGATCAAGTCGAACAGCGGCAGTTTGTGGTGGCTGATACTATGGACCTCTGGATCACGACGACGCGCCCGGAACTATTGGAGCTGTTGAAACGGATCGATCTGCTGGTCCTGAACGATGGCGAAGCCCGGCAATTGACCGAGGACGACAACCTGGTGCGCGCCGCCCGAAAAATCTTGGATCTCGGTCCGAAATATGTCGCCGTAAAAAAAGGCGAGCACGGTTGCTTGTTGCTTTCCCGAGACGAGTTTTTCAGTTGCGGCGCTTACCCGGTGGAACAGCTCAAAGATCCGACCGGCGCCGGTGACACTTTTGCTGGCGGGTTAGCCGGTTACTTGGCGAGTCTGCGACGACCGGTGATCGAGTTCGCTGATCTGAAACGAGCAGTGGTGCACGGCAGTATCCTCGCCAGTTTTTGTGTCGAATCGTTTAGTCTCGAACGCCTCGACGCATTGTCCCGAACTGAGCTGGATGAACGCTACCGGTTTTTCCGCGCCATGAGTCATTTCGATAACTGAGGTTGGCACGCCGGACACCAGCAAGTTGTCCGGCCGCCGATCTTTTCGCGGACTAGTTCGGTTCCGCATCTTGGACAATGTCCGCCAGCTTCCCAGCGATGGGGAAACAGCCAAGTGGACGGGAATTCCCAATTCTCGTCCATCTGTTTTAGTGCTGAAGTTGTCACTCCGCGGATCGACCGATAAAGTTTCTTTACCAACGTTGCTGAGAGCCCTCCGGCCAAGGTCTTTGGGTGTAATCTTGCCCGCCAAAGGATCTCGTCCGCCATCCAATTACCGATCCCTGGAAATCGGTCTTGCATTAATAGCAATGACTTGAGCGGTGTGCCCTTTCGCCGGGCGCAGAATTCGGCAACCCAGCTCGTCGTGAACCGGTCTGATAGAATTGCCGGCGGTAACCGAGTCCACCAGGCCGGCCTGTCCGATCCTTGGGCAAGCCGTATCCGGCCAAAACGTCTTGGATCAGCGAAAACCAGCGACTGGCGTGCCTGTCGTAATACCAGATGATCATGTTTCTGAAGCTGGTAGTCCGATGATTCGATAAAAAGCCGGCCGGTCATCCCCAGATGGATTCCTACCCAGGCTTGGCGCCCAAATTGAAACAACATCTGTTTCCCATGGGTTTCCGAGGCCGTCAGGAGGTTGCCGACTAGTGCTGCCACCAAATCAGCTGAACGCACCCCTCGCCAAACTGGCGAGCGAACGTTTTGGACGGCGACGGCCAGGATTTTCTTGCCTCGGCCTCGATGCCAAACCCGGCGGTTGTATTCTACTTCGGCGAGTTCCGGCACAGAGGGAATAGCAGATAGCAGATAGCAGATAGCAAATAGCAAATGAACAATTGCCGTGGCGAAGACGGCGTACGGATCAGCCGGAGGGATCGCGTAGTTCGCGGACGAGCGGAGCTAGTCCCTCACGCGATAAGCTGAACCAGCTCTGTTTTGATGACCGTTTTGCTGAACTCGGCTCTAACAAAACAGACGGGCAACTTGAATCGCCGGGCCCCGATGCTGCCCGGGTTCACGTAGAGCACACCCTTTACTTCCCGAATCAAAGGTTGATGCGAATGACCGGATACCACCATCGAGAAACCGGCTACGGCCGGATCCAAATCGAGGTTCGGTAAAATGTGCAGCAGATAAACCAGGTGGCCGCCAATGGAGACCAGTTCGGTCTCTGGCAGCCCCGGAATATGATCGTCAACGTTTCCCCGAACCGCCACCACCGGCGCGTACGACTTTAACCGGTGTAGCACCGTGATTTGTCCGATGTCACCCGAGTGCAGGATTAGGTCGACATCAGCAAGGTGCGCGGCGATCTCGGGACGGAGAAGACCATGCGTGTCACCGAGGATGGCAACGATCTTAGCGGCCGGATATTCGAGCATCGGTTTCACCGGCACATTACATGGGGTCGACAGGCCCGCAGCTAAAAGGTCGATCGAGCATGGTGATCAGTTCACCGGAAGCAACGAAATAGACAGCTTAACTTAAAAGTTTAACTTGCAAGTTTAACTGCTTATCTATTACCTTCAGTTTATGTCGAGGAAGCCAAAACCGCCGAATCTTTTAGAGATCGCGGTAGGCGACCTTAGTCAGGCGATTGGGTTGTTGGTGCGCCGGGTGCGGGCGGCAGCCGCCGGGCACGAGCTGTCTTTAACCGAGTCAGCAGTCCTGGCTCGTCTAGCTAAGGATGGACCAGCCACCACCGCGGATTTGGCGCGCGCGGAAAGCATGAAACCGCAGTCAATGGGAACCACGATTGCTGCACTGGAGGATATGGGATTGGTCGAGCGCAAACCGCATCCGACCGATGGCCGGCAAGTGAATATTGAGCTGACCGCGAAAGGCATCGCCGTGCGAAAGAGCGCCAAGGATGCAAAACGAACCTGGCTGGCACATGCCATTGCTCAGCTCGACGAATCTGAGCGAGAGACGTTATTTAAGGCCGGTGAGATTATCCGGCGTTTGGCGGAAAAATGACGGGCGATGAGGGACCAATGCCGCCGACGAAGAAACCTGCTGTCACTACTCCTGTGCCGAGAACCGGTTTGGGCGAAGGATCGATGTCACACGCCTGGCGAGCTTTGCGTCACCGGAATTTCAAACTCTTCTTTTTCGGTCAAAGCATTTCTCTGATCGGCAACTGGATGACCCGGCTCGCCACCAGCTGGTTGGTCTACCATCTCACCCATTCGGCGCTTTTGCTGGGTATCGTGAACTTCGCCGGCCAGATCGTTTCGTTCGCTCTAGGGCCGTTTTCCGGAGTTTGGGTGGAACGCCTTAATCGTCGGAAACTCCTGCTATGGACCCAAGTCGCGGCCGCGGTCCAATCACTCGCCCTGGCGGCGCTCACGCTAGCCCACGTTGTCGAGCTTTGGGAGATTATCGCCCTCACCGTTTTGCAAGGGTTGATCAACGCGTTCGATATGCCAGCGCGTCAGTCTTTCCTTGGCCAGATGGTGGACGATCGTAACGATCTTAGTAACGCTATCGCAATCAACTCTTCCATGGCAAATGGCGCCCGCCTGATCGGTCCAGCCATCGCCGGGGTGGTGATTGGCGCCGTTGGTGAGGGGTGGTGCTTTCTCCTGGACGGCCTCAGCTACTTTGCCGTGATGGTCTCCCTGCTGCTGATGCGGATAAAGGTCGCCGATGTCTGCCGGCACCCGGCCAGTATGCTCGAACAAATGCGCGAGGGTTGGCGGTATGTCAGCACCTTTCGGCCTATCCGTTCGATCCTTCTCCTCTTCGCTCTGATCAGCCTCATGGGCTATCCCTACGCGGTTCTATTGCCGGTTTTCGCCAGCCAAGTCTTGCATGGCAACGCCGCGACGTTGGGTTGGCTCACCGGAGCCACGGGTGTCGGTGCGTTGGTGTCAGCGCTCTCGCTGGCGGTGCGCAAGACGGTGGTTGGGCTCACCCGGATGCTGCAGGTTGCAGCCGCGATTCTGGGAGCAGCTCTAATTCTCTTCGGCTGTTCGCATGGGTTGTGGCTGTCACTGGTACTGATGGTCTTCGCCGGATTCGGCCTGATGCAAGTCGCGTCCGCCAGCAATACGGTCATCCAATCGCTGGTTCCAGAAGACAAACGCGGGCGAGTCATGAGCTATTACATGATGGCTTTCTTCGGGGCAGCGCCGTTTGGCAGCCTCCTTGCCGGGATGCTGGCCCACCGGATAGGAGCGCCTCTTACGGTCGTTGTAACCGGGCTATTCTGTATCGCGGTCGCGGTATGGTTCACGCTCGAGTTACCTAAACTCCGCGTGGTCATGCGGCCGATCTACGAGCAGATGGGTCTGGTGCCCGCGCCCAAACCAGTCCTAATCACCGACGTCCAGGAACCCGTCCAATAGTCCTCCGCTGAACCCGATTGAAAGGAAAACCATGCCTCTGACCCAACTCGATACCACTGCCGCGTTAATCACGATTGATCTGCAAAAAGGCGTTACCGGTCTGCCGCTGGTGCATCCGACGAGCGATATCATCGACCGCGCCGCCAAGCTGGCTCGCGCTTTTCGTGAGCAGAGTTTGCCGGTCGTGCTAGTTAATGTGTCGGCCATGGCGCCAGGGCGTACCGATGCTGGAGCTCCCAAGTTTACGTTTCCACCGGATTGGACCGACCTGGTTCCCGAATTAGAGCAACAACCAGGCGACTACATCGTGACCAAACAACGAGTCGGCGCATTCATCGGCACTTCGCTCAATGGCGACTTGCAAGTGCGTGGCGTAACCCAGGTCTTTATCGTGGGCATCGCTACCAGTGCGGGCGTTGAAGCCACCGCGCGAAGCGCCTACGACCATGGCTACAACGTGGTGCTGATCGTGGATGCGATCACCGATCGGGACGCTGAGGCGCACCAGTACAGCGTCGAGAAAGTCTTTCCTCGGATAGGCGAGACGACGACGACCGGTGAAGTGCTGAAACTGCTGAACGAGCGATCTGAGCGGACGGCCTGACATTGAATCTCCGGAGGCGCGGAGCCACTGCCTTGCAGCCCGCCGTTGGGCAGGATCGCTGGCCGAACCCGGTAGCGGCGACTGTGCCTTAATGCCGGTGAATCTCTCCGCTCCACTACAAATGGGCATGTGGTACCCGTTCCCATACAAAATATTGAGTTTTTGCAATACTCTGGCTTGGCAGGAATCAGGATCTACGATATGAACAAAGCTGTGTTCGAGCTCGTGATTCTCGGAAGTGGCAGTAGTGGAAACAGCGCTCTGATCGCTACCGAGAATTGCCGGGTGCTGGTCGATGTCGGGTTTAGTGCGAGGCAAATCTGTCAGCGTTTGGGAGCCGTTGGCGTTGCGCCGGATAGTTTGGACGCCATTCTTCTAACCCATGAGCACAGTGATCATGTGGCCGGTCTTGATGTGTTGAGTCGTAAATTCAAGATCCCAATCTATTGTAACCGGCTCACTGCCGAAGCGTTGCGTGGGCAAGGGATTGCCAACGAGGCGCCGTGGACCCTGTTTAGTTCGGGCGCGTCTTTTACGATTCGAGATCTGGATGTGCAGACCTTCTATGTGCCACATGACGCCGTTGATCCCGTCGCATTCGTGGCCTCAAGTGCCTATGGATCGGTTGGGTTTCTGACCGATCTCGGGTTTGCAACGAAGCTGGTGCGCGAACGTATCCGCGAAGTGCACACTTTGGTGGTCGAGACCAATCACGACGAACGCAAGTTGCAAGACGACCTTAAGCGTCCCTGGTCCGTCAAACAGCGCATTCTTTCGCGGCACGGGCACCTGTCCAACCGTGCAGCTGCGACTTTGGTAGCCGATATTGCCGGCGACCATTTAGAGCGGGTAATATTGGGTCACCTCAGCCGGGACTGTAACACCCAAGAGCTGGCTTTGGCTGAGATGGAACGAGTCGGGCTAAACCGTCTGGAATTGTTCTGTGCCCAACAACATCAAGTTAGCCCTCGTTTTTCGGTTAGCCGCCATCTTCCGGAACCAATCGTTGAGGCTGAACTAGCGAAGATAGCAGAGCAGGTAGATCCAATTGCCTATCACGATGGTGACGGCTATTACTCGCAATACACGCTGAACCTGCAATGGGATACGCTCTAACCGAAGCCGTTTCGTTCGGAAAACGAGGACGGTGACAGCGTAGAGATCGAAAGCGATCACCCCCAGGTAAACCAGGCACATCAACGGATTGGTGTGAAACGACACTCCGAGATTCCCGTGCGCCAACGCCAAGGCGCTCCGGGTGGCTCCACAAGTCGGGCAAGGAATTCCGGTGGTATGGCGGATCCAGCAGCCTGGCCAAGGTAGCTTCAGGGTCAGCCAAGTCAGGCAACCGATCCCGAAAGTCGCTGATGCGAATAGAAACCAGGGTTCGAAGTCGGTCTCACCCCGGGCAAGCGGGCGCGCACTGATCCAGCCAACCTTCACGACTGTTGGGCATGTGAAGCCATTGCTATGATTCCGATGGCCAAGCCGCCGATCATCAAACAACAAAGGAGGTAAGGCGCCAACATGGCCACCGCTGCTTTCCAACCTTCCGTGCCATGAACCTTCGAAAGCCCGATGATACTCGCTACGAAATAAAATACGATAGATGCGATGGATCCGCAGAAAGGAATCAGACCAAATGCGTGGGCCGAGTAAGAATAACAGACGACTTTATAGGTTGCGTCATATCCTTTGTTTGCTCCTCCCAAAAGCATGAGCACACCATGATGAATCCCAACCATTAAGAAATTGAATGCGAGCCCAACCGCAACCAGCAGCACGTAGCCGATCGGGATCAAGATCACGAGCATCCAGATTGGAAAGTTAATATTTCTGAGCTCTTCGGAGCGGGACCAGGTTTGTGAGTAGTAAGGGACTTCAACAATCATCCCTAGAGCAAAGGAAATTAGACCGACGGTGAGCTGAAGCATCAGTAGAAACGTCGTCGGTGGAGCGAGGCGTCCGTCAACCGGCATCCTGGGGAACGTCAAATGCGGTTCGAACAACACGTCCCGGATAGTCATAAAAAACGCCGGAAATAGCTTAACCCCCGGGCGCCGTTCCCAAGCCGGCGCCACATCGGGCCGGCTTGCGCTCGGGACGATCGCCTCGCTTGGAGGCGGAGTTGGATAAGCAGGAGCAGCCGGTTCGACTGGAGCGGCCGGGATCCTTACCCCAGGGAATTCGGAGAGCGGTTTCCAGCTCTCCATTCCTTCCTGCCACGCGAGATCGGTAGCGACGAATTGGCCCTGGTCAAGACCGCGTTGGACCTCCTCGATAGTGTACGTACCTAAGTTTTGGCCAGCCCGGTTTATCCAAATCTTCATTCTGCATGCGTTGTAGAGGAAGAGACGGGTCTAGGTCAACGGTGAACGGTTTGCGGTTCACGGTTTGCCGGTTGCAGTTTGCGGTGCTAGGCACTACTCGGCAGGCTCAATGCCTACATTCGAAAGCGACCGCTCAGACTCATACGACCTATGGGACCTATACGACCAATATGACCGAGCGCTCTTCGGAATCATCGACGGCCAAAATGTGAACTGCAAACCGCAAACTGCAAACCGCCAATCTCTAACCAGCCTCTGCCGGGCCGTTCATCAGTGCGAGGATATGTTTCTTTTTCTGCTCGTAGCTGAGCGTGTGGAAGTTTCGGATTTCTTCCAAGCGCCGGACCCCATTGAGAGAATCAAGAAAATGGGTGTAGTGCGTCGCGAGCTCGGTTGTTTCCATGTAGCGCGCTCGCAGGTTATTGTCCTGGTAGGCATTGCCCGAGCGAGACTCGAAAAGATGAAATCGCAGCCAGCGTCGATCGGTTCGAGATACCTTCTGGCTGCGGCGGAAGAATGCGACGTACAGCAACAGGACCAGGTAAGTATCAACCATGCCTTGCAGTTCTAAGTTTCGCGCAAAGTCTTCGCTATCAATGCGACGCAAGCCGGCTTTGAATTGCAGTCCGGCATGCAGGGCATGATTGATTTCTTCGACGAACATAATAAGCGAGCGAATGTTCGAGTTCGAAAGACCCCCGCGCGGATCGTACTTTTCCAGCTGTTCGATTAGCCAGCTGGAATAATAAATTCCGACATAGAGCCGGTCGTCGGCCGTCCTGAGGAAAGTTCGCGCCAAATCGCTCAATTCTCGAGCAGATGCCCCGGCCAGACGCGTCAGATGCGTGCAGCGCGAACGATCGATCAGGCAATCCTCTAAATTGATCCCGACACTCGCGTAAGTGCGCTCGAACAAACGTTGCAATTCACTAAAAAGCGTGGGGTTCATGGGGAAGATTAGGGTTGGCAATAACGGTGATCACCGAGGTCGACGAGTTCGTCTGCCAGCTGATTCAGCGCTAATCGGCAGTCCCGAAACCGGTTCGCCAGTGTCTCAAACACGGGACCGAGCTCGAATTTTTTGGCGACACCATGCGCAGCGGCGGCATGGAAGCTGGTTTTGCCCAATTCTTCATAGAACGAGCAACTGGGCGCACCGCGTTGCCGGCGCGATTCGACATTTTCGTAAAAAATTCCGGTTACAAAAAGCGCGTAGTTGCCCACGTGACTTTGAATCAAAAATGCCTGGTAGGAAGAAGCGCCCTTTAGCGCTAGCAGCAGATCAGACAGATAGGTGGTCGGTGTCTCTGAGACCGGGCCTCGCATCTGGCGCGTGCTCGAGAATTTTTCGAGGAGCGCAGCGACATAATCACAGAGCATTCGGTCCTCAATGCCCGCGCGCCGCAGGACCAACCTCGCCAAAATGTAGAAGTAAAACTGCGGCGAAATGGTCAGATTGCCTGTATTTTCCAGGATCGCTCGGTAGAGACACTCGTGGTCCAGGATCTGATCCCGAGTCTCGGGATCTGTTAGTAGCTCGACTAGGCTGACCTTTTGGCGGCTATCCCGCCCGAGAATTCGAACCACGAATTCGAAATCCTCAGCCGTAAAACGGGCCCGACAGTTCGGTTGAATCATCGGGACTCTTTCTTTAGCAAAAAATAGGCCACGTTGGGAAGCCTTTTTAATGGAGCTCGCCGTACTGGGGCCGTTTTGGATCAAACGCGAGGGCGGAGGCAGTGATCACAAGTCAGTAATCAGTGATCAGATGACCAATGGTCGACGAAAGGATCGGACAATTGGCTGATCAGCGACGGATCGATCCCGGACCATGAAATGGTCGAACAAAACAGCCCAAAGCTTTAGCCCTGGGTACAAGCGTCCCTCGCGAAATCGCCCTGGAAGGGCGACCGAGGTGGGCCCTCTTGGTCTCAGGCGACGAAAAACGACAAGCCTTGTGGTAACGCGGAAGCGACGTATTCGGCCGCCCTTTTCCTCCGTCGTCCCGCGGTCCCAGAACTACGGCGGACGGGCAGGGCGGGCTCGCTGATGTGCGATTCCCAGGACTAAAGCCCTGGGCTGTTCTCTTAGACCATTTCATGGTCAAGGAGGACGGAGGATCATCGTTGGACAAGCCACTCAGTTGGAGCAGCACTGAATTGTTCATGATCAACACCCGACTCCTCGTCGTCAGCCACCAATCACTGATTACTGATCACTGATCAGTACCGCCGCCCCGAACCTCATCCTTTCCCAAACCACGACTTTGGCCGATGCTCCGTCCGATGTTTCGCAGATTCCTTCGGGTAGCACGCTGGCTGTTTTTAGTGCTGGGGTGCGCGGGGTTAGTCTGGCTCGGCTGGTACGGATATGCCAAGGGGCTAGGGCGGCACTGGCGGTCTCTGCTCGAAAAGGAATTCGCTCGTTACGGTCTCAACATCGATATCGGCAAGATCACCCTGGACCCGTTCCGCGGCTTGATCGCCCGGGACGTACAAATTTTCAGCAACGAACAAGAAGAGAATTTGCTGGCTGAGATCAACCAAGTTTCACTGGATATCAACTACGCGAACCTGTTCCAACATGAGCCTGCACTCAATTCTGTGGATCTGAGCGGAGCTAGCCTATTGGTTCCACTCAATTTACGATCGCCACAGGCCGGCAAAGTCCGAGTCACCGATTTTCACGCCCGAATTTATCTGTTCCCGGGGCGTATCGAAGTGCGGCAGGCCTCTGCTCTCCTGTACGGGATTCGGATTAATGCGGCTGCCACCCTAGTCCATCCGCAAAGCCTCTCAACGGCGATTGCTGACGTGGCGAGTGATCCTGACCCCCCGGATACGACCGTCAGATTCATTTCATTTCTATTCAACGAGCTACGGAAGATACATTACCCGGAACCAGCCACCCTGAATTTCTCTTTTCAAATGGATCTGGCGAACCCGCGAGACTGGCGGGTTAACGACGGAAGTTTGATCGCTGGCGATATCAAAAAAGGCGGTGAGGAACTCAAAGATCTGGCTGCTAAATTTAGCTTCGAAAATCAACGGTTTTCTGTTCGTTCCCTGCATGTGACCGACGCTCGCGGCGAGCTATTTGCTTTGGGCACCTGGGACGTCTCCACCGGTGAGAAGACCTTCCAGGTTCGAAGTACACTCGATCTAGCACAGCTGTTGCGCGATGAGCCCGGACTTGATTGGTTACATGAGTGGGAGTTTACCCAACCGCCCGAGTTGGAGTTGGAAGGCGAGCTTCGGCGTAACTGGGAACCGCAGATTATCGGCAAACTCAGTCTAGAACAATTCTCGGTTCGAGGAGTTCAATTTCAAGGTTTGCGCGCCGAGTTTTCCAAGCAAGCCAAGTCTTGGATGGCTTCCAACGTAGAATTGACCCATCGGACGGGCACGGTGACGGGAGAAGTAATCGATCGCCCGCAAGAGTTTCGTTTACGGCTTCATTCCGCCCTTAATCCAAAGGTATTGGCGCCATTGCTGCCTGCCGCATTTTTGCCGTTGCTCTCGGAGGGGGAATTTCAAGCGCCGCCGGTTGTTCAGCTTGACCTGCAAGGTTCAAGTCCCGAAATCCGGCGGCTCACCGGGACAGGGCAATCCTGGCTTGGACCAACCCGGTTTCGAGGCGTTTCCATGAACTCCGCGTCGGCTAATTTTCGCCTAAAAGAATCCGAAATCTCGTTTGAGAATATCCGGATTACTCGCGATGAAGGGGTGGCGACCGGGTCGTTCAGCCTAAATTTGCGATCCAAAAAAATGGATCATTTGGAAGCGCAAGGTCGGATGCAACCGGCGACGTTGGCGGCTTGGTTCGAGCCTTCACTGCTTCCGTTAATCGACTATTGTCATTTTGCGCAAGCTCCTGAGCTAAAGCTTGAATCGAGCGAACAGAACGGGCGAACGGAGTTTGGGATGGAGATTGCTGCAGACTCTGAGGTTGTCTATCGCTGCGGACTTCTGGAAGTGCCGCTCGCTTCTGTCACTGCCGAGCTGCGGAAGAGCTCCGACCAGATTAGCCTTTCGATCCCCCATGCGCGCGTCGTTGATGGCCAATGCTCGATCAACGCCCAGCTTGCCCGTCCGCGCTCTACCGTTGAGTCCGAGGTGACCTTCGATCGGGTCTCGCTATTGAACATCAGGAGTCGATCCACGTTGTTCGATGGTTGGCAAGGCGAGTTGACCGGGTCGCTGAAAATCCGGTTGGATGCCGCTGATTCCACCCTCGACAACGTCGAAGGTAAATTGATTCTTAATGATACCGATTTTAGTAAGCCGCGCTTGCTTGAGGCGGGGTTCAAGAAACTGGCTTCGGCCGGATTTAACCGCATGGGTGAACTGGATATCGAGTTTGTCGCTGATCCCGGGTTCGTAAAAATCAATCGGCTAACCTTGGTTTCCGCTGATCATATCCTGGATCTGTCCGGGACGCTCAATCTTGCGGCGGGCGCCGTGCAACTCTCGGGTCATCTCGACCAAGCTGCCGCCGTTGCCCGCGTCGCGGGTTTTATTGCTGATCCTGATTGGGAGATCATTTTGCCGCGACGAGACTGAGAGGAGCGGCCTCGCTTGCGAGGCCGAGGGAAGCGCTTGCGAAGCCGGAGGAACCGTTTCCACGCCAGGCAACCGAACGTTTCTAAAGTTCAATGGACACAACCGAGAAATCAAAGCCCAAAAGAGTTTTAAAAACCACGGGTCCGGCAACGGCCTCGCAGGTTCCCCGGGCCTCGCAAGCGAGGCCCCTCCGCGACCCGTCCCCTTTATTGCTCGGGGCTCACATGTCGATCTCCGGCGGACCAGCGAAGGCATTGGAACGCGGCCAGTCGGTTGGGTGCACAGCGATCCAGATCTTTGTTAAGAACAACATGCAGTGGTTCGCCAAAGATTTCGCATTATCGGATATTCAAGCCTTTGCCGAATATCCCTCCCGACCGAAAATCGTTTTTGGTCACACCAGCTATTTGATTAATCTTTGTGCTAAGGATCCGGTGACGTTTGATCGATCACGGCTGGCGTTAAAGGCCGAGCTTGAACGCGCTGACCAACTGAAGTTGCCGTTTCTGGTGATGCATCCGGGCGCTCATATGGGGGACGGAACCGATGCCGGGTTAGCGCGAATTGCGGAGAGCCTCGATCATGTTTTTTCTTCACTGCCTAAAGGACGCTGCCAGATTGCCCTTGAGGCCACCGCCGGCCAAGGCAGCGTGCTTGGCAGTAAGTTCGCCGAATTGGCCACGATCATTGATCGTTGTCGCTATCCAAAACGGTTATTGGTTTGTTTGGATACCGCGCATCTCTTCGCTGCCGGATACGATATTTCTAAGGCAAAAGGTTTCTGGAAAGTGTTCGCCGAATTCGAACATGAGCTTGGTTTAGCTCGTTTAGCGGCCTGGCATCTGAACGATTCCAAAGCCGCCCTCGGTTCTCGAGTGGATCGTCACGAGCATATCGGGAAGGGTAAGATCGGTATCGCGCCTTTTCGCGAAATCATGCACTCAGAACAATTTAGCGCGGTACCAAAAGTCCTCGAAACTCCGAAAGGTGAGGATCTGGCCGAAGATCGCGAGAACCTGGCGCTGTTACGCAGCCTAATCTAGCGAGGAGAAGACAGACTAACCGCAGATGGACCAGTCGTCGCTAAAGCTATGGCGGGCAGGCACAGATGGACGCAGATAGAGAAGCGAACCGCGAATGGACACGAAGTGACGCGAATTAAAACAAAATTTACCGCAGAGACGCAGAGATCACCTAGAAAGGGAAACAGTTATAAAATCTTTGCGAACTCTGTGTCTCTGTGGTGAAAATTTAGCTTTAGTTCGCGTTCATTCGTGTCCATTCGCGGTGGTTCTGGATTGTCTTTTATCTGCGTCAATCTGCGGTTAAGTTGTCTTCTGGTTTTCACTCGCTTGGGGCGATGTATACGTCATTTCGGACGTAGGTGCCAACGTAGCGGTAATGAGTCTTGATGTAGGCTAAGGTCTTGGTGGCCCACACACTGAATTTTGAGGACTCGGTGGCGTTGATCGGGTCATCGTTGATCAGGATCACGGCAGGTTTTTTCTGCTGGATGTCGGCGATGGCCTCGCTGTCAAACGTGGCCGGGCGAGTGGCGTTATCGATGTAAAGATTGTAAAGATAACTTCGCCGGTTGGTCATGAAATTGACGGTCGGAGCGTAGGGATAGCAAATTACCCAATCGTTGGGCGCAGAGTTCTGGGTGACAGCTTGATACAGAGCGTCGTATTCCGGCTTTTGATCTTTCGGGAGATACGCGGTCACCCCGTTACTAGCGCGAAAAAATTCTTCGTGAGGTTTCCGGCGGGCGATCGATCCCATCCAGGGAACCGCTAATCCGTAGTCGAGATAGAACCATAAATGGACTAGAAGCATGAGCAGCCAGATGCGTGCGCTCCATCGCGGCCAAGGGTGCGGAGAATACCAGCGCCGGCCGGCAATTGCACCGGAGCAGGCAGTAACCACCAGGTATGAGCACATCATTTCGCTGAGGTGTTGTGGGTCCGGCCGGAAAAAGAAGTATTGCGGAAAAAGAGCAAACGCGGTGGCCAGTCCGACAGTTAATACTAAAGCCTCGTTCTTCTCTTGTGCCCGTTTTTTCAGTAGACCTGAGCCGGCAAGGAACAACGCAGCTAGAGCCAGGATGGCGCCGCTCACCAGAGGATAATACAGCAGGAAATCGAGGATCCGTTTCTTGCCGAACTTGCTGGTGAAGATGTCGGTCCATGGAGGTAAGCTTCGGGTGGCGCGGTCGGCAGTAGACCCAGCCGGATCGGCGTCGACTACTAGCAGGTTAGTGGTAGCTGTCCTGGATGGCAGAATCAGTCCCGCTTGATGTCCGTGGACGACGCCAATGGCTTTGTCCTCAATGAATTGCCAGCCGCTCACGTAGTTGTCCCAAAAAGCGGCAGCAAAGCCGTGTTCCTGCGCGTAGTATGAAACCGGCAAATGCACGACGAAAAATGCCGCCGGCAATGCCACCAGGGTCACCAGCGCGTTGCGGAAACGCTGATGCGTCTGATCGGCACCCAGAATTAGATAGGCAACCAGGCCGATTACGGCTGATCCGCAAAAGAAAAAGCCGAGATCAACCCGGATCAGGAACGTTAGAGCGATCACCAAAGCCGACCCTACAATCCACAGAAACCGAGAAAGTGGTGATCGGTGTGGAACTGTGAATGCCTCGAGCAACATCGCAAGATTGGCGACTCCCAGGAACCCTAGGTAGTTCCGGAATTGGATCCCTGGAATCAAGATTAGCACCAGCGCGCACCCGAACGAGAGAGGCGCAGAACCGCTGACCCGGTGAACGGTCCGATAAGCCAGCAATCCGGTGATGGTGGAAAGCGCAAAAAAGAAAATCCGAACGACGGTGAAGTTTGGGCCGAATACCTGGAACAGCCAGACGAAAGGATAGAACCAGAGCAAATTGTAACCCAGGGCCGTGTCGACAAACGGGCGTTGCCCCTCTAGCAACCTTTGCGCAATCACCGCCGTGGTTCCGCCCTCACCGCCGAGGTCAAGCCCGGAGAGTGCGTAGCTGGCATAGTACCCGAGGGCGATGATGAGTAGTAGCCAGGGTGACCACGCCAAACGGCCAATGACAAACGACAGAGAACGCGGTAAGCGGCTATAGGCTTGCCCTTGGTGGTTTGTCATTTGCCATTTGTCATCTGTCATCTGTAATTTGTCACCACTCTATCGGTATGAATCATCTCGAACGCGGTAAATTGGTCCTAAACCTCGAGATCGAGGAATTGAGACGCTTGGCTGATCGTTTAGACGATCGGTTCAGCCAGGCGGTTGAGTTGTTAAGGACTACGATGGAAGCGGGACGGAAGGTGATCGTGTTAGGGGTTGGAAAATCGGGTCAGATTGGCGAAAAGATCGCTGCGACTTTAACCAGCACCGGTTCACCGGCGGTGGTCCTGAACCCGTTGAACGCTTTGCATGGGGATCTTGGAATCGTGGCTGCGGGAGATGCGGTACTAGCCTTGAGTTATAGCGGTGAGACTAGCGAGCTTTTGAATATCCTGCCGGCGCTCAAACGCTTTGATATTCGGCTGATTGCTTTTACGGGGATCCCGTCTTCCACGCTCGCGCGACACAGTGATATCGTTTTGGATTGCTCAGTGCAACAGGAGGCCTGTCCTTTAAATCTCGCGCCGACCTCTAGTACAACCGTGATGCTCGGACTTGGGGATGCCTTGGCCATGGCCTTGCTCGAAGCGCGTGGATTTCAACGAGAAGACTTTGCCAAGTTTCATCCCGGCGGCCGCCTGGGACGAGTGCTTCTCCAGCGAGTGGCCGATGTAATGCGGCCCGAAGACCGTATGCCCATGGTCGCGCCGGAAACTGAGATTTTAGCGGTACTGCACACGATGAATGAACGCCGGGCGGGTCTAGCAGTTGTGGTCGATCCGGACGGGACGTTAGCGGGTATCTTTACCCATGGAGATTTTGTTCGATCCTTCGAGCGCAACCCGTCCATGAGCAGCGACCCGGTCATTCAATACATGAACCGGCATCCGGTCACGATCGGCTTAGATCGGCTGGCGGTTGAAGTGCTGAATGTACTGGCGCAACACCGGATTGATGATCTGGTGGTGGTCGACAGCGCCAACCGTCCGGTCGGCATCATCGACTCACAGGATTTGACGAAGCTGAACCTTCTGTAATTGTTACGATCTTTTCGTGATAAGATAGTTTACTGTCCGGCAACCGTTTTATGGCAGCAGCAAATGATCTCCGTAAAGGCATGGCCCTTCGCTATAATGGCGATATTGCTATCGTCCTTGATGTTCAACATCGTACCCCTGGGAACCTTCGAGCCTTCGTCCAAGCCACACTAAGGAGCATTCGGACCGGCAAATCGAGCAACGTACGCTTCAGTTCAACTGAGACCGTCGAACTCGTCGACGTTAACCGGCGCAAGCTGGAGTTCAGTTACAAGGAGCAAGATGAATACGTTTTCATGGATCCGGAGACGTATGAAACCGAAACATTAGGGCCTGAGCTTTTAGCCGGCGCCAATGAATATTTGACGGAAAATCTCGCGGTGGATGTGCTCTATGCCGAAGGGAAAGCCGTTGAGATGGAGTTACCTTCGTCGGTGACCCTAAAAGTAGTCGAAGCGCCGGAAGGTCTACGCGGTGACAGCGCCACCAACGTACAAAAGTCGGCTAAGCTGGAAACCGGGAAGATGGTTCAGGTGCCTTTGTTTATTAAGGAAGGCGAACTGATACGGGTTGATACTCGAACCGGTGGATACATGGGGCGAGCTTAGGAACGCCAGGAACGCCTTGGGTAGGGCGAGGCTCCCGAACTGCCTGAGCGGGTACGCAGGGACTCCAGCTTTTCTGTCGTTTCGATGAAGAAGAAACGCCGAAAACTGAAAAGCAGCGCTCTTTACGAGAAGACCCACTCTCCCGATAGCCAGGGCTTGGTTGTCCCGATTCGCTGGCTTAAACAGCTGGTCGCTTTTTTTCTGTTGCCGGTAGCCTGGATTTTAACTCGGGCTTTTTTTTGCAGTTTCTCGCAAGCCACCATTAAACATGCTTTTTGGGTCTCCGAAGAGTTTTGGTTCTTTTCACTGGGCGCCATCCTCTGGCTGATCGCGTTTATCGGTCTGCCCAAGCCGATGGTGATGTATGTCTTTGGTCACGAATTAACCCATGCGATTTGGGTTTGGATCATGGGTGGAAAAGTTCGCGAGTTTCGTATCGGGCGAGACGGTGGTCACATCGTAACCGATACCACTAATTTCTGGATCGCTTTGGCTCCTTACTTCTGTCCGATCTACAGCGTCGTCCTCCTAGGAATTTACGGGGGCCTTGGTTTGTTCGTGGACTTGGAACCGTATCATCGTTGGCTGTTTGGCTGCGTCGGCTTTACTTGGATGTTTCATATTACCTTCACGCTCTGGATGCTCTGGAATGGACAGACTGACCTTATCGAGCATGGGACCTTCTTTTCCATGATGGTCATCTACCTCATGAATTTCCTGGTCTTAAGCCTCATGCTGATCCTTGCCGCCCGCGATGTGACGTTTGCTTCCTTTGGCAAAGAGTTGCTCGCCGGTGCGATGGATTTCTCAGACGGAGCCATACGGTTATTCGGCGCGAAGTAGCCGCGGGAGGTTTTGGTCCCAGCGAGGGTGATCGGTAGGGACGAGCTCCCGCTCGTTCCGTTCCGTAACGCGCTCCGAATTCACAGACGAGCAGGAGCTCGTCCCTACCGTGATGGGCTTCGACGCCACCAGTCCTTAAGCCTTAAGATGCCCGAACTCCGACTCCCAATGCGCCGGCAATCGCACGACTTTCATGTCGGGGAGTTTGACCAGGACCAGCATTTGCCGGCAGGTAATCAACAACTCTTCTCCATCGGCTCGTTTGATCGTAAATGCACACCAGAAACGGGAACGCTCGAATTTCTCTAATTGCCCGTGAACAACCAGCGTATCCCAAAGCCGCGCTGGACGGCGGTAATCAATCTCGGTTCGAACGACCACCGGACATTGCTGGAGGTCCATCATTTCCCCAAGTTTCCAACCCAGCTTTTCGGCGAGTAACGATCGGTTCGTCTCAATAAACCGCAGGTAAGCGATGTTGTGGACCACTCCGCCCGCGTCCGTATCAAAGAACATAACGCGTTCAGTGGTTTCCAAGGTGGGAGTGTGGTTGGAGGGTTGCATAGTTGTCGGCAACGGGACCGCTGGGCGGGACAGCAAAAGTAATCAGTAATCAGTGTATCAGTAATCAGTAAAAATCCCATTGCCTCCGAAAAGTAGCGTCAGCTCAGTACGCGTCTCCACTGATTACTGACCTACTGATTACTGATTACTTTCGTGCCCCCCTGGACTAGTCGCCAGCTACACTGCCCTCTGCAACCGCTCCAGAAGCGCTTCCGCGCTAGTAACCGGCAATTCGCAGGTGAAATGGTGACAAACGTAAGCCGCCGATTTGCCGTCAACGAGTCCCATCGCTTTGAGGGCCGGTAGATTCTGAGACAACCATGGATCATCTGAATCCGCGCAGAGCACGATTTTGTCCGGTAGAAAGAGAGCGCCAATCGTTTTGAGTAGTGGTTCATTGACCTTGTCCTGGGTGGCGATCACGATTTGCAGCGGTTCGGCCAGCAACCCGCTCAATGCGGCCAGGAGCTGAGGAACTGCCACCGGACTTTTCTCCAGGAGCGCAGCGGTGCTGATCATTATTCGATTGGCTGCGTCTAGGAATTCACCTCGATCAAAGATCCAGCCGAGCCGTAGCAGATTCATAGCTGCGACCGAGTTGGCTGCCGGTTCAGCGCCGTCATGGTCATCTCGCAGCCGAAACAGGATATCAGGTGCACCTTCTTCGGTGCTGAAGTAGCCTCCTTTTGGATCGGCGAAGAGCGCGCCCATCTGCACCTGGAGCTCACCCGCCCACCGCAACCAGCGGGTATCAAAATCGGCTTCGTACAAGTCTAGTAAACCTTGGATCAGAAACGCATAGTCTTCGGCAAAGGCATAGATTGAGCTCGGCCCTTCGCGATAACTGCGGAGCAATCTTTTTTGATAGAGGTGATTTTGAACGAAATCGGCGGCTCGTTGCGCCGTTAGCAGGTGATCGGAGTCGCCCAATAACTGATAAGCTTTGGCGAATGCCGAGATCATCATCCCGTTCCAGGCCGTGATGATCTTGTCGTCCAGATGCGGTCGTGGACGGCGACCGCGGACTTCAAACAGTTTTTTCCGCGCCGATGTCAAAAGTTGTTCCACCCCTTCAACAGACTTGCCGGTCAGTTTTGCCACTACTTCCGGCTGGTTCTGCCGAAAGAGAACGTTTTGACCAGCCAGCTCGCCGTGCGGGTCGCTGGCTGCTGAAACGTTACCCGCTTTTTCTATTCCATAGGTGCGGCGGAATACAGCGGCCTCGTCCGGTGTGAGGCATTGGCTGATTTCTTCCTCGGTCCACACATAGAAAGCGCCTTCTTGTTTGTGATCGGCGTCTGCCGTAGGCAGGCTGTCGGCATCCTCAGCGGAGAGGAATCCACCTTCCGGCGAAGTAAGATCTCTCCGGACATACGCCAATGTTTCCCGGGCAACTTGAGCAAACCCTACGTCGGCGGAAATCTGGGATGCTTCCAAATAGGCGACCGTTAGCTGGGCCTGGTCATACAGCATTTTTTCAAAGTGAGGGACATGCCAGCGCGCATCGACCGAGTATCGATGAAAGCCGCCGCCGAGATGGTCGTACATTCCGCCGTTGGCCATCTTTCTCAGCGAGAAGAGAGCCATATCGCGAGCTCGATCGGAGCCGTTTCGTACCCAATAGCGGAACAGAAAATTGAAGACCGCCGGCCGCGGGAACTTAGGCGCCGGACTGAATCCGCCTTCGTCCGGGTCAAAGCCTTGAACCAGCTGCTGATAACCGAGGTCGAGCCATTCCGCGCGCGGCGCCGCGAGGTCGTTATCGGCTGGGGTTACCAGATAAGATTGAATCGCTTTGGTAAATCGGGTGCTTTGCTCGAGGATTTTCTCGGGTTGGTTAAGCCATATCTCAGCTAAACGGGTGAGCAAAGAACCAAAGCCGGGACGTCCGTAACGATCGTCGGGAGGATAGTAGGTGCCACCCAGAAAAGGTTGGATTGCCGAGGTTAGAAACACACTCATGGGCCAACCGCCCGACCCCGTCGTGCTTTGCACGAAAAGCATATAAACGCGATCAACGTCCGGTCTTTCTTCGCGATCGACCTTAATGCTCACAAAATGCTGGTTCAGAAGGGCGGCGATGGCGGCGTTCTCGAAAGACTCGTGCTCCATCACGTGGCACCAGTGACACGTAGAATAGCCGATCGACAAAAAAATCAGTTTGTTCTCGGATCGAGCCTTAGTGAACGCTTCTTCCCCCCAAGGATACCAGTCTACCGGGTTGTGGGCGTGCTGGAGCAAATAAGGCGATCGCTCGTCGATGAGCCGATTCGTGTGTGGTTCCCCGCTCATACTCAATCAAACCACGCTTTAGAGGGGGCCGCAAAGCGGTAGGGACGAGTTCCTCATGGTCTGGCTAGCATCGCCTCGGTAGCGGCGACGGTCCTATTGCGCCGGTGGCAATCCTCGCCGTACGCTCGCACGAAGTTTCTAAACGCAACCTGATCCCACGCGCAGTCGCCATTTCCCAGCGCCGCTTCAACAGGGGCGTGCACGGATCCGGCAGCTGCCGGACCGCTACCGGGAGGGCCGTCCTCTGGACGGTCCCCACCGATTCCTCGCCATGCAGGCTCGATCCTCGTTGACATTCTCGCTCCGGGCGTAGATTTTTAATTACCGTTAAGATCTCCCTCAGTCATGTCATCGGCGGATTTAAATAACGGGAGCTCAGATTTTCGTCATCCGGAGAAAGCGGATTCGGTCGACGAGCTGACGAGGGTGTACGGCGGGTTGGCGCCCAAAATATTTTTTAGCCAACTCGTGCAGGACTTTCGTCCGATCCGTTCTTTACAGCCGGAGCAGGAGCGAGCGTCGTTTCTTTACCGGCGAATGCGCGGCTATCGCCGTTGGCTTTGGTTCTGCGCCATTGTCTCGATTCTTGTGCTTATGGTGCCGTTGCTCTGCTTGATCGCGCCGGCTGACCTCGGGTTGACCTGGTTCATCGGCGGGCTTTGCGTTGAAGGTCCAACCGTCTTGATTTTGTGGAGGATCCACCAGAAGTGGATTTCCTGCCGGCGTGACTACACGCGTTGGTTGCGTCTGGTTCACCGGCGAGTGGCCGAAGACGAAGCCTGAATTTCTGGCCGATGCTTAATGCATCGGCCAGAAATTCAGGCTAGTGCAAACCAAGTCCGTGACTGGTATAGCGGCGCTGCTGCGTTGCTCCTCAGTCACGTATCCATTCAGATATGCTCCTTCGTCGGTTCCGGCAGCTGCCGGACCGGCGGCCTATTTTCATAGCAACGCCGCTATACCAGTCACGGACTTGGTTGCACTAGGACAGCAGAATGTTCCAGCTGTGCCGGACCATTCTGCCGTTTTTCCGATAGTTCTGCGGCCTAATCGCTAAGACCGAACGACGTGTATTTGCCGACGTTATCGCTATTGATCAAAACACAATCGATGGATTGCTTCTCGGGCTTATCCGCCTTGCCTGTCTTGATATATTGATCCGCCTGTTCAACGGCCATTTCCGACAGTTTGACCACCGGTTGCAGAACGGTTGCCTTGATCTCGCCTGCCTTGATCGATTGAGCGACATCCGGGCTGCCGTCAAAGCCGACCACGATCACGTTCCCTTTCCCAGCGGCTTTCAGAGCGGCATAAGCCCCCAACGCCATGGTGTCGTTCCCTGAGATCAAACCTTTAATGTCCGGGAACTGCTGGATAATGGTCTGGACCTTTTGGAAGGCCTCGGTTTGGCTCCAATTGGCGCTCTGTGCCGTCACTTTTTTCAGGTCGGGATATTGGCCAATCACGTCGTTGTACCCCCGCGATCTCACGCCCGCATTGGTGTCGGTCTCCTTACCGATCAGCTCAACATAGCTTCCTTTTTCACCCATTAATTTGATGAATTCCTGTGCACCTAAAGTAGCGCCTTGATAGTTGTTGGAAACGAGCTGAGCCACGGCGACTCCAGTCGCATTGATTTCCCGGTCAACCAAGAAGGTGGGGATACCGGCGCTCTTCGCCTTCTTTACGGCGGCGATACTGGCATCGGCGCCGGCGTTATCGCAAATGATGGCCGCAGCTTTGCGGGCAATCGCCGTATCGAATAACTGGTCTTGTTTGACCGCGTCATCGTTATGGACCAGCACCAAGGTGTCGTACCCGAGCGCCTTTGCCTTGGCCTCGGCCGCATCCGCTTCGGCTTTGAAGAAAGGGTTTTCCGGTGATGGTACGATGATGGCGATGAGTTTCTTGGTCTGCGCCATCCCGGTGGAAACGAACGCGCCGGCGGCGGTAAACAAAAGACAACTGAGCACGGATAAATACGAGAGACGTTTAAAGGCGGGGGGGATCTGTCTTAGCATAATATCTATTTTGGATTTAGTTAGGATTTGACTGAAGTGGTTAAAGTACAGGGGGAGAAAATGATTTTTCTCGGCCGTTGCTGGCCCGGAAATTTCGGGGCGAAGTCAGTAATTTTTTGGTGGCTTAATTTCTTATGATTAACTCTGGGATCACCTCCCTCTGCTCTGTTTCCGATGGTGTATGCCGGGTTATTTCGGGTATCCGACACCAGTGCACCATTTCCGTGACTGGTATAGCGGCGCTGCTGCGTATTTTGGCTGGATGCGCGAAGCGAAGAGGAAGAATACCCGCTGTGGTCTTTGACCGATGAGCGACAAAGCAGCCGGCCAAAAGACGCGCAGCCCGGAGGGTTGCGATGAAAATGGGCCGGCGGCTGCGTTGCTCCTCAGTCACGTATGACCTCCAGATAGGCTCCTTCGTCGCGCCTTGCCGGCGGCCCATTTTGATCGCAACGCCGCTATACCAGTCACGGACATGGTGCACTAGGCTTTCTTAAGAGCCAAACGTTGTTGCAGGCGGGCTTGCAGCTGATCAAGCACGACGGCCAGGATGATCACCAGTCCAGTGATTACTTTCTTCCAAAATTCCTGCACCCCAAGCAGGACCAGACCGTTGGTTAACACGCCGATAACCAGAGCCCCGATCAACGTCCCCCAGACCGTACCTCGGCCGCCGGCGAGCGAGGTTCCGCCTAGTACCACCGCAGCGATTGCGTTGAGCTCATAGCTTTCACCGGTTGCGGGATGAGCTGCCACTAGCTGAGAAGCGGTAACCAGGCCAGTCATGGCTGCACACATCCCGGAGATCATGTAGACAGCCATCTTGATCCGCTGAACATAAATTCCGGAGAGCTCCGCCGCCCGTTCATTTCCGCCGACCGCATAAACTTGGCGGCCAAAAGGCGTTTTCGCGGCCACAAACCAGCCGATCGCGGTGAACAGGATCATGATCCATATCACGATGGGAATTCCCACGATGGTGCCGCTCCCTAGAAAAGGGAAGCCAGTGTTTCCGAGATCGGGGTTACCCACCAGGTTAGGAAAAGTCGCTCCATCGTTGCTCAGCTGAGCTAAGCCCCGCGCCACATAGAGAGTGCCGAGCGTCGCAATAAAAGGGGCTACATTGAAGCGAGTCACCAACACTCCGTTGAAAGCGCCGACCAGAATTCCGAGGCAGAGTACGATCAGAATGATGGCTGGAATATTGAAGTAGATAACCACTCCGAAGACCGGGAGCTCGAGTCCTCGATCGATCAGCAGACCGGCGATCATCGCGGCCAGACCGACGATCGATCCCACCGACAGATCAATTCCGCCGGTAAGAATCACGTAAGTCATTCCCACGGCCATGATGGCATTAATCGCCGTTTGGCCGACCAGGATGATGAGGTTTTGCTCAGTAAAAAAGGCGGGCGTGAGCAGCGAAAAAATGCCAATCAAGATTAACAGGGCGATGAACGCGCGCAGCCGGAATAGAAAGACGCCGATGGAAAGCCGAGAAACGCTCGGTTCGGTTGAAGCCAATGATGCGGTCGCCATACTTTAGGGGTGCGGTCCGGGTGCTGAATTGTTGGCCAGAGCCGCGTCCTGATGGTGTTGAGGTCGGGCCGCGGATGCGCGTACCAACAGTTCTTCAGTGACCTCGGTGTGATCAAAGACGCCGGTCACCCGACCTCGGGAAAGGACCAGGATTCTGTCGGGGACGGAGAGAACTTCTGGGAGTTCGGAAGAGATGAACAGCACGGCTAGGCCTTCGCCTGCCAGCCGGTTAATGATCTGAAAAATTTCTGCTTTAGCGCCAACATCGATTCCGCGGGTGGGTTCGTCCAACAGGAGCACTTTTGGACGTGTGAGCAGACTTTTGGCGAGCACGACCTTTTGCTGGTTGCCGCCGCTGAGAGACGTGATCGGTTGCTCCGCTGATCCGACTTTGATCGCTAGCTCTTTAATCATCTTGGCGACCGAAGCGCTTTCTTTCTTATCGGAGATCCAAAATGAGAGCAGATACGCGGTTAGACTGGCCAGGGTGATGTTTTGCGCCACCGACAATGGCTGGATCAATCCCAGCCGTTGGCGATCTTCCGGAACCAGACTGATCCCGGCGGCGATCCGATCAAAGATGGATTCTGATCGCAATGGTTTACCTGCCAAAGTGATCTGTCCGGTTGCTTCCGGATGCAGCCCCATCAAACACTCGAAGAGTTCGGTGCGGCCGGCGCCGAGCAATCCGTAAATGGCGAGGATTTCCCCGGCGCGCAATGAGAACGAGACATTTTCTAGAGTGAACCCTTCACCGGCCCGCGGCAGGGTGAGATCCTGGACCGCCAGCAGTTCTTCCTGTTGCTGCTTGGGGCTGTCGTGAGAGCGGCTTGGCGCTCGCACCGTCCGACCCACCATTTTTTCAATGATCCAGGTGATATCGACATCTGCCACTGATGCTTCCGCCGCGAGTTTGCCGTCGCGGAGCACGGTGATGTAGTCGCCGATTCTGAGCAGCTCCTCCAGTTTATGGGAGATATAGACAATGGCGACGTCATGCGACTTCAGATCTTCAATGATTTGGAATAGCGCCTCGGTCTCGGCGTTGGTTAGCGCCGAGGTCGGTTCATCCATGATCAGGACCCGGACGTTTTGAGCCAGCGCTTTCGCGATTTCGACGATCTGCTGCTGACCCATCCGCAATTCACTGACCAGCGTGCGCGGATCTAGCGGCTGTTCCAGACGCCCTAAAACTCTCTTGGCGAGCATTTCTTGGGCGCCGTGATCAACCACTTCTAAGCGGGTGAGTTCGCGCCCCGCAAAAATGTTCTCGGCGATATTGAGGTTCGGAAACAGGTTCAGCTCTTGATAGATGATCCCGACGCCGGCTTTAGAAGCATCTCGCGCGTTCTTAAAGGTGACCGGATGTCCATCGATCAATAGCCGACCCGAGGTTGGCGCCTCGACCCCGGCCAGGATTTTCATCAACGTCGATTTTCCGGCGCCGTTTTCCCCAACCAGCACGTTAACCTTGCCGCGGTAGACGTTGAAATTCACGCCATCCAACGCCAGCGTGCCGGGAAAGACCTTGGTGACTCCCAGCGCAGCCAGGACAATCTCACCGGTACCGGTTGGCGCTGGAGACACTGGAGACGAGGGCGAAGACATGCCTGGCGAATTGGTTAGTAACAGGTCACTGGTTCACAACCTCCAATTTGACGGGTGTCACCCGGATGGGGCTGCTCGATTTTGGATCGAAGGTAAACGCGCCGAAAAATTGGATCGTCTTCCCGGCGAAACTGGCTGGGTCCTTGCCGCCGAGAGCTTCCTTGATAGCCCGAGAATTGATCTCCTTCGAAACGTCAGCGTAATCGATTTGATTGGTAAACTGATTGAAGTTGATCAGGCCGGTGGCGTCGCGTAACGCGGTCCCAATGATGACTGGGCCTATCTGCAGATTGATGGTTTCGTGATTGGTTTGGTCACCGACTTCGACGGTCATGGTTCCGGCGCGGGACTCAGTATTGACCTGAGTCACTTTCCCGGATCCTTTGATCAGGTAGTTGAAAGGGTTGGTAGCTTCACGCCGGCCATATTTCTGCCCGGCAGCGTCCGGGTTGGCGTGGAGCTCAGGCAACAGAACGGCTGCGTCGACCGCTTTGCTAAGGATGCTGGGGATGATCTTGCTTTTCCAGATCGGTTCAACAAACGCGCCGGCGTTGTCCGGAGTATTGGTCAGGCCGTTGGTCCCGGCGCCGGTGGTGGTTTGTAGAGGCCTGATAACGAACGGCGGCCGAAAACAGAGGTAAACGATGATCGCGAGAACGATCAGCCCGAAGAGGAAAGATTTTGATCTGGGAGAGATAGAGAGAGAAATGGTCACGCTGGCAGGCCTAATATTTATTCATGGCTACATTTTTATGTAGACCATCGCCTGACTTCAGTCAATCTCTCTATTCGCGTTCCCCGTTCCCTGCACCTGGTACCCGTCCCAGTAACCATTTCGCTGTCTCCAAATCCGTTATCAGCACATTGATCCAACGCCCAAGCAGCGCTCCCCGAATCGCTTCTAGTTTCCGTTTGCCGCCCGCGATTCCGACGCTGCGTTGCACTTTCTGTAACTCCGTCAAGTGCATCCCGATCACGCGTTCGTTAAACGCAGTCTCGATCGGTTTTCCGGTCTGATCGAAAAAGCGTAGACAGACGTCGCCAACCGCGCCTTGCGAACGCAGCAGGTCGAGTTCCTTGGGTGAGAATACGTTGCCGCTCAGCGAAAGTAACTGCGATGGGTCGACCGAACCAATACCCACAAGAGCCATGGTAACGTTCTGGAATCGGTCGAGCGCTTCCCGGACATAAGAATCTTGGAGAAAAGCGCGTTGGGCTTCGGTTGAGCCGGTTACACCGGGGGCCGGCAAAAAGTGTGCTGATCCCTGTACCAGGTTAGCCAACCGGCGAACCAGTTGAACCGCGTGATGGGCTGCATCCGGGCTTCCGCTGCCTCCGAGAATTTGCAACACCTGAACCCCCATATGTTTGCTGACCGGATGCATGGCATCGACCATCGCCAATAAGGTCGAGCTCCAGGAAGAGATACCAATTACCTCATTCGGTTTCAGCGTGGTTTCGAGATAATAGGCCGCCGCCGCTCCCAAGTCGCGCAAGACCTGGGCATCGTCCATCAAGCAGTCGACCACAATCGCTTCTTTGATCCCGTAAGCAGACTCGATCTCGTCCTCGACCTCAGGGTAAGCGCCCATCGGTACGCTGATGTTGATCCGGACGATCTGCTCATCTTCCGCCCGTTTTAGGAGCCTAGAAATTGTAGCCTGAGAGATATCGAGCTGCCGGGCGATTTCTGTTTGTTTCAAGCCGCGTTCGTAGTACAGCCGGGCCACCTTGGCCATTAATCGCAATTCATCAACGCGAGCCATTTAACGAGTTCAAATCAATATTAGCAGGGGAACGGTGCATCATTCCTTATGACTGCACAAGGGGGGCCTGCATAAGTATTCCGAGGAAACCTTAGCGTGGTTCAATCCATTGGCCGGTAGGGCGAGGCTCCCGAACACCTCAAGGCTTTCGCGACGCGGTTGGGCCGGCTTTTCACAACGTGGGTTACGTCTTTCGGCGCGCCGAGCCGTGGCCCCTGGTTGGAACGCGGCTCGGCGCCCTTCTTGACGTTGCAATGTGAAAAGGTCGTTCAGAGCGGTTCCCTTTGCGATGCTCGTCCGGTTCTTCGGGAGCCTCGCCCTACCAGTGCTCGGTCCATCGCCGTCTCCGATATTGCTTAACGCCCAAAAAAAGATGACTCGACTTCTGCCGAAGATCCGTGTCCTTTCCCAACGTTTCCAGAAAACCGCATGCGTTTCTGGATAAGCCAACACTATGACTTTGGACGGACTTCTCGCCATTGATGCCGGGACCACGAACATCAAGGCTCTCTTAATCGATGCTAACGGCGATATCATCAGCAAAGGCAGTTATGCTCTGGGCGTTGATTATCCCCAGCCGGGCTGGGTTGAGCAGTCGCCCGATGAGATCTGGAATGGCGCCCGCGAAGCCATCATTAGTTGCTTTAAAGGAGCTCGTGAGTGCCGGGCCGTAGCGCTTGGTATCTCGAACCAGCGAGAGACGCTGGTTTGTTGGAGCCGGCGCGACGGGAAGCCGTTATATCCGGCGATTGTCTGGCAATGCCGCCGAAGCGCCGAAGTCTGCGACGAATGGAAAAACGCCAAACTTCAGGACCGGGTGCAACCGAAGACCGGGCTACAGATTGATCCGTTGTTTCCGGCTAGCAAGATCGTATGGCTGCTACGGCACCGGCCTGAAATTCGCAGCCTGCTGGATCGTGGTGAGGTCTGTTTTGGCACCGTAGATAGTTGGTTAGTTTGGAATCTGACTTCGGGCAAAACGTTTGCCACCGATGTGAGCAACGCATCGCGAACCCAGCTGTTCAACTTGGCGAAGGCGGATTGGGATGAAGACCAGTTGGCGCTCTGCGGAATCTCTCGGCGTGATCTTCCAGAGATCCGGCCATCGAGCTCAACCTTTGGAGAAGCCGATTTTGGTTTGGGTTATCCGGTGAAAATCCGCGGCGTTTTGGGGGATTCGCATGCTGCCTTGCTTGGGCACGGAGTGACTGATCCGGGAATCGTAAAGGCAACTTATGGCACCGGGTCATCCTTAATGACGCTCAGCAATGAAACTCAGCCAGACGAACGGCGGATCTCGCGAACGGTAGCCTGGCAACTAGACCAGATCCGTTACGCCTATGAAGGCAATATCACCGTGACTGGCTCCGGTGTGGCTTGGGCCGCTGAATTTGCCGGAGAGAAAGACTTGGAGACGATCATCGCCCAGGCAAACTCGCTCCCCGGCAATGACGGAATTTACTTTGTTCCCGCCTTAGCTGGTCTAGGCGCTCCCTACTGGAATGATCGCGCTCGCGGAGCCGTTGTCGGTCTATCTTTCGCTACCCGGAAAGAGCACCTGGTTAGGGCCGCCCTGGAAGCGATTGCCTTTCAAGTGGTCGATGTGTTCCAAGCGATGGAAGAAGCGACTGGCACCAAATTAGTCTCACTCTTCACCGATGGCGGCGCGACTCGGAACGACTGGTTAATGCAATTCCAGGCCGACGTGCTCCAGCGTCCCGTCTTGCGCAGCCGGGTCCCGGAGCTGTCTGGTTTCGGCGCAGCGGTTGCCGCCGCCCATGGACTGGGCTTCTGGCAGAGCCCACCTCGTACGACCGCAACCCAAAACGACACGTTTCAGCCTAAAATGAGCGCCTCGGTGGTGGCTGATTTGCTGAGGCATTGGCGGCAAGCCGTGGCCTGGGTAAACGAGAGCTCAGGAGTACAAGGAGTATAAGGAGTTCAAGGAGTACAAGGAGGGACAAAAGGAGTTCAGGACGCCGAATTACCTATCCCTGCACAAAGGGTTCTCATCAGGGATGCCCGCTTCGAAAAAGAAACATTTCTTTCGGCTTGAAAGTTCACCTGACGCCGCACGCTAACTCCTGAACTCCTGAACTCCTGAACTCCTGAACTCCTGAACTCCTGAACTCCTGAACTCCTTGAACTCCTTGTACTCCTCAAAGCCGCTCTCAGTGCCGAATCGGAAATTGATCGCGACTGAGCGGCCGTACCAGAAGTACCGGGCAAGGCGCGTGATCCAGGACGAACCGCGCCACATGGCCAACTGATTTGGGTCCAAGCTTCGGCTTACCGCCATACTCAGCCCGCGGACAAATAATGATCAGGTCCGCTTGCCATTCGGCAGCGGCGTTCACAATCTCGCGTTCTGGGCGTCCTTGGCGTTGCAACGCCTCGGCGCCAGAAATGTGACGTAGTCCCGCATCGATGATTTCCTTCGCAGAACCTAGCTCTACTGCTTGCATCTCGTGCTCGCGCCTCGTCGGCGAACCGGGGGACCGGAAAAAACGTTCACGCGTATGTTCGATCTCATGGCGCGGCCCCGTATCGATGACATAAAGTATTCCGAGCATCAGCTCGTTCGGCGAGAGCAAGGTAGTCGCTCTGCAAATCGGTTCGACGTTGGTTCCGTCGAGACAACAGAGTACGCGCATGGTTAGCTCCTGTTTATTTTTTGCTACAGAAGTAGCCAGATAGTCAACGCTCCGGCGAGCAACATGATTGGAGTCACTATCACGCCGATCTTGAAATAATCGAGACCGGACACATCGATGCCTTGCTTGCGTAAGATCAGCAACCAAAGGACCGTTGCTAACGATCCCACCGTGGTCAGGTTCGGCCCGAGATCACAACCGAACATGGTGGCGGCCAGAAACCCATGCTGTATCGGGGTAGGCGCGTGTTGAATACTTCCCAATGCCGAGGTCATCAAAACGGCCATCGGGATATTGTTAATCAGATTCGTTCCCAGAGCCGCTCCGGTCGTGCCGATCATCACCGCACCGAAACTGGTTCCGCCGGAGAGTTGTAACAACCAATTGCCAAACCACGTGGTAAGTCCCGTATCCTCGATCGAGCGGACTACGATGGACATGCCGGCGATAAAACCAAAGATCGACCAGGAGATACGTTTCCCGGTTTCCCGCAGAGTCGTCTGTTTCCAAAAAAGCGCTCCGATGAGCAAGAGCAGCGCTCCGGCGATCGCAATGACCGATAGCGGCAACCGGGCTGCCGATGCGATGATGTAGGCAATAGCGACCCCAATCAGAACGAGATAGGTATATCGAAAATAAGCTCGATGTTTGATCGTTTGATCCACCGAAGGCAACCGGTCGAGTTGGAACCGCCCTTTAAGTTGTCGCCGGTAGAGGAGAAAAAATACGCCGATGTTGATGCTGATAACGACCAGGCTCGGCAAGAACAACAGCCGCAAGAAACTGAACAGATCCAGGGGAAAATGGGAAAGGAGAATGATGTTGATGGGATTACTGACTGGCAACAGGAAGGAGGCGGTATCAGCGATGAAGGTGCAGGCAAATAGAAACGGCAAAACCGGCAGTCGCAACTTGGTGACCAACACATAAACTACCGGTGTGAGGATCAGAGCGGTTGCATCATTGGAGAGAATCATTGAGATCAGACTCCCCAAAAGAAAAACGTTCAGAAAAAGTAGTCCGGCGTTTTCTCGAGCGAAGCGGGCGGCTTGAACGGCCAGCCAGTCAAAAAGACCGGCTGCCTCAGCCAGAGCGGACAAGCCCATCATTCCGAGAAAGAAGAGAAAAGTGTTCCAATCCCGAAGCAGAGTAGACAAGGCATCGACCGGGCCAATGAGACCGAGCCCGAGCAACAGACCGGCTCCGGCCATGGCGATGATCGCCTCATTCCAGCGGAACGGCCGCGTCATGATCCCGACTAGAGTTAAAACGCCGACTAGCGAGGTGATCAGGGTTCTAGTGAGTTCTGGAACAGCGATGAATTGAAACAAGGTAAGTTAATGGACGCGAGCGCTAGCCACATGCAACGCCCAGTCGGCGATTATGCGACGCCGGACTATGTGCAACTTCCAGAAACCATGCGGGTGGACGAAGCTTTAGAATTCATCCGAGATTATCGTTCGCCGGGACAATCGCTGATCTATTTTTACGTGGTTGATGCCGCCGGCCGGCTGGTTGGTGTCCTGCAAACGCGGAGCTTGCTCACCGCGCAACCGGATGAGTCGGTAGCCGATGTCATGATTCGCCAGGTAATCGCGATTCCGGAAACTGCAACTGTGCTTGAAGCCTGTGAATTCTTTGTGCTGCACAAGTTTCTAGCGTTTCCGATCGTCGACCGGCAGCGCCGGATTACCGGTGTGGTCGACATTAATCTGTTTAACGAAGAAGTCTTTGGGATCCCCAAGACAGAGAGCGGTGATGAGCTTTTCCAGGCGATCGGCTTCCACATCGCTCAGGCGCGGCATGCATCGCCTTTCAAAGTTTTCCGGTTCCGCTTTCCCTGGTTGCTCGTCACCATTGCTGGAGGGACGGTCTGCGCCTTGGTCGCGGCGGCGCATGAGAAGACCCTGGAACGCGCTCTGGTGGTGGCATTCTTTCTGACGCTCGCCTTAGCGCTCGGTGAAAGCGTGGCGGTGCAATCATTGGCGTTGGTTTTGGAAACGCTGCGCCTGCGGCAGGTCACGCTGGCCTGGTTCTTTAACGCCTGCAAACGGGAGGCGTTAACTGCGCTGCCGTTGGCTGCTGCCGCTGGATCGGTGGTTTTTCTAGTGGTTCTGCTGCTAAACCATTCGTTGTGGCCGGCGATAGTGATCGCCTCGAGTTTAACTCTTGGAGTTGGCGTTGCCTGTCTGTTAGGGATCAGTGTACCTACGCTGTTACACGTTGCCAAACTTGACCTCACGATTGCGGCCGGCCCAATCACACTGGCGGCAACGGATATTGCCATGTTGTTGCTCTATCTCGGTCTGACCAGCGCGTTGTTGTAGACGGCGGGCGCAGCGGCCGTCAACGATCAAGCAAAGCACACGTCTCGCGATCTTGCGGCGAAGCGGGGCCTGAGGACTCAGCCCAGGGGTCAGTCCTATTGCGGTTCGCGGCAACGAAGGCGCCAGATTTACTTTGGATCAAAGCGCCTTCCTGGCCTATTGGTGCGACATGGCATCGGATAAGGACAATTCACGGGTTTGGCTTATAACTGGATGTTCAACCGGGTTCGGCCGGGTGTTAGCCGAGCAGCTTTTAGAACGGGGCGAACGGGTGGTAGCGACCGCGCGAAATCCGCAACAGATTGAAGATTTAGTTGCGGGCAAGAAAGGCGCTGGACTGGCTTTAGCCTTGGATGTCAACCAGCCTGACCAGATCGCCGCGGTCGTGGCAGAGGCGGAACGGTCGTTCGGCCGGATCGATGTGTTAGTCAATAACGCCGGGTACGGCTACCTGGCTGCGATCGAGGAGGGAGAGGAAGTCGAAGTCCGAGCGATGTTCGAGACAAACTTTTTCGGGTTGATCGCGATAACCAAAGCGGTTCTACCGGGAATGCGGGCGCGGCGATCTGGACATATCATTAATATCACATCGATAGGCGGCTTGGTCGGTAATCCCAGCGCGGGTTACTATGCCGCCACTAAGTTCGCGGTGGAAGGGATATCAGAGTCACTGGCCAAAGAAGTAGAACCGTTGGGTATTCGGGTGACTGCGGTCGAACCTGGTCCATTTCGCACCGATTGGGCGGGCCGCTCGTTAAAGGTGAGCAAGGCGCCGATTCCTGATTACGGCGAGACCGCCGGCACCCGTCAACGCCAGATCGCGGAACGCAGTGGGAAACAGCCGGGCGATCCGGTTCGGGCCGCAGAAGCGATCATCACCATCGTGAATTCGGAGCAGCCGCCGCGCAATCTTTTGCTGGGTAAAATCGCTCTCGATATGGCCCGGGACAAGCTTGCGGACTTCACCCGGACAATGAATCAATGGCAGGCATTGACTTTGGGAGCGGATTTTCCGGACTAACACGCTTTGGTTTCCGTGAAGACCGTCCGATTTTCCAAGGTCATCGAGGCGTGCGGAAAGCCGGCCATCCATTTGCTGCTCATTCAGCCGGCCAAAGACAAGATATTGCAGGCTGCTATCAAATCGGATCGGGTAATGACCCTCTATCAGGAATCCGGCGGTACCGACCATGGTATCGTCGGTTTTGAAGAGGGACGATCGCGGCAGTTCCTTTTGTTTCCGAAACCACTGAAGGCTTTTCTTGATCAGCGGATCGTCGGCATCAAATATGAATTGCTTCTGGATGAACCGGTTACGAAAAAGGAGCCGGCTGCCACAGAAGTTGCCGACGAAGCGCCTGAGCCGAAAGCCGAGGCGAAATCAAAGCCGGTGACCGATCAAAAATCCAAAAAGAAAGCGCCAGAACCACCGGCGGTTTTACCGAAACCTGGTCCGGCTGGATTAATCGAAGCAACTCCGGCGAAAGCTGCGGTTGAGGTACCGGCGGTGGCGACGGCTGTCCACGAAGATAAGGTGGTTAAGTTCCAAGAACCTGAACCTGCGCCTCAGCCCGTTGTCGAAGACGAGATCAAAGCGCTAAAACGTCAGGTTCGAGAAGCCATGGACGCCCTTGAGCAAGGCAAACAAATCGTGGCCTTTAATCTTCTTAAACAGATTGTCGAGACCGACAGATCAACCCTTTAAAGGAAATCATGAACGACGTTTTTATCTGTGACGCGGTTCGTACCCCGTTCGGCCGGTACGGGGGTTCGCTCTCTTCAATTCGGGCTGACGATTTGGCTGCGTTGCCCATCCGCGCTTTGGTCGAACGAAACTCGAGCGTTGATTGGGCGGCAGTGGACGACGTCATTTATGGTTGCGCTAATCAAGCCGGGGAAGACAATCGCAACGTCGCTAGAATGGCGCTCCTGTTGGCGGGGCTACCGGAAACCGTGCCTGGAACCACGGTTAATCGGTTGTGTGGATCAAGCTTGGACGCGATTGCCATTGGTGCTCGCGCGATCAAATCCGGCGAAGCGGAGTTGATCATTGCGGGTGGGGTCGAGAGTATGTCGCGAGCCCCGTTTGTGCTGAGCAAAGCCGACGCCGCCTTTAGCCGGAATGCGGAGATTTACGACACCACCATTGGCTGGCGGTTCGTGAATCCGCGGATGCAGAAGCTGTACGGGATCGATTCGATGCCGGAAACCGCGGAGAACGTTGCAGAACAATTCCGGGTGAACCGGCCGGATCAGGATGCGTTTGCTTTGCGTAGTCATCAACGTTGGGCGGCGGCGCATCAGGCCGGATTTTTCAACCGCCAAGTTGTTCCGGTTGAGATATCGCAGAAAAAAGGTGAACCAAAAAAGGTTACCACCGACGAGCATCCGCGGCCGGATACGACCCTTGAGGCGCTGACTAATCTTCGGACGGTGGTGAAAGCAAATGGTACGGTCACCGCGGGTAACGCATCCGGGATCAATGATGGCGCCGGCGCGGTTCTTTTGGTTTCTGAGCGCGCTATGGTGAAATACCGGCTGACCCCGCGAGCACGGGTGGTGGCTGCTGCCACGGCCGGAGTTGAGCCACGAATCATGGGGATCGCTCCCGTTCCCGCGACGCAGAAGGTGTTGAGACTGGCTAATCTGCGGATCTCGCAGATGGATGTGATCGAGTTAAATGAAGCTTTCGCAGCGCAAGCGTTAGCGGTGACCCGTGAGCTTGGTTTACCGGATAACGCTCCTCACGTAAATCCCAATGGAGGAGCCATTGCCATCGGGCATCCGCTGGGAGCAAGCGGCGCTCGTTTAGCGACGGCAGCGGTGAACCAACTTGAGGTGATAAGTGGACGTTACGCTCTGTGCACCATGTGCATCGGTGTCGGCCAAGGGATCGCCATGATCCTGGAGAGTTGCATTGGATTTGTGGAAGAAGTGTCAGTGGAAGAATTTGAGGAAGAGCTGCAACCGCTGGAAGAGAGCTTGTTGGCCACTCCGGCTCGACGCGGTGACGTCTTGGTTTAGTGAGGATCTTAGGGCCACGCCCTAGGCTATCTTGAGACGCAGCTTCGCTGCTTCGAACGCCATGGCGTTGACACGGCGGCAGGGTCGGGTTTGGTAATGGGCACGATCATGATGGCCAAAATGGGTTTAAACGGCTTTCCTGCCCAGACCGGAGGCCGGGCTGTTTTTAGTCGACCATGGATGAAGGGATAAACCTCCGTCAGGGATGTCTGATTGCTTTCAAGAGGTTGTGGCCGCTCAAGCGCCGGAGCGTACCCGTCCCAATCTAACCGCATTCATCGTTTGCCTGGGATGCGTTGTCGTTTTGCTCGACATTTCGATCGTCAATGTTGCACTACACCCGATCGCTGCCGGGTTAGGCGGCAACCTCAGCGATCTCCAATGGATCGTCGATGCTTACACAGTCGCTTTCGCAAGTTTTCTGTTAAGCGCTGGTACCGCCGGTGATCGCTACGGTAACAAACAAGTGTTCGCTGGCGGATTTGTCCTGTTCACCATAGCCTCGATGGTCTGTGGCGCCGCTACTAGTATGGCGGCTTTGATCGGCGCCCGTGTGGTTCAGGGGATCGGCGCCGCCTTGATTATCCCGTGTTCGCTCACGTTGTTGAACCATGCCTATGACGACCCGGTTCAGCGTACCAAAGCGTTCGGTTGGTGGGCCGGCAGCGGCGGAGCTTCTGTGGCAGCCGGTCCGGTAATCGGTGGATTGCTGGTACATAGTTTTGGCTGGCGCAGCATTTTCTTTGTCAATCTGCCGATCGGGTTAGCAGCTCTTATCTTGACCGCCCGTTATATCCAGAACGAAAAGGCGCGTCCCGGACAGCGAATCGATCTACCGGGTCAGATAGTCAGTCTTTTTGCGCTCGCTGCGCTCATAACCGTCCTGATTGAAGGAGCCCATTGGGGTTGGGCTTCACCGAGGATCCTTGGATTAACCGCAGGTTTCCTTTTTTTATCGGTGCTCTTTGTGGCCGTCGAACGAAAACAATCGGTACCGATGCTGCCGTTGACGCTCTTTCGATCGACTCAGTTCACGGTGGCCACTTTGCTTGGACTTCTCCTGAGTTTCTCGTTTTACGGACTGATCTTCACCCTGAGTCTCTACTTTCAACAGGTGTGTCAGTTTACCCCTTTGCAAACCGGGATCGCCTTTCTGCCGGTAACGGGTCTACTCACGATAATGAATATCTTTGCCGGTAAATTGGGAGCCAAGCGAGGAATGTGTTTTCCCATTGCGTCCGGTTTTATTGTCGCGAGCATCGGTTTTTTCTGGTTGTCATTTGCGACCAGCGACGGAGTTGGTTATGGCACTTTGCTCCTACCGTTGCTCTGTGTCGGAGCAGGGGTGCCCCTGATTTTGCCGCCCGTGACTACGGTCGTCCTCGCTTCGGTTGACCGTTCGCGAGTTGGTCTCGCTTCAGCCACCCTGAATACGGGGCGTCAGGTTGGCGCCGCCGCCGGAGTGGCAGTGCTAGGATCGTTATTATCGGCTGCACCCAGCATTGTGACTGGATTTCGTTGGGGGATGATCATTTCCGGCGTCATCTATGTTGTCGGTACCGCCGTGGCGATTCGTCATATTCCGGCAAAGGTCGATTGACCTAACCGCGGCTGATCCTCAGTCGGAACTCGACTGTTTCAACTGAGCAGCAGCCAAAATTGACTCGAAATAGGCGGTCTGCTTGGTCGCCAGGCACCGCCTGAAACAATCCGTGGCTTTCTCTCGGGCGCCGGCGAGCTTGCATTTAAGGCCGGCAAAAAACCAGCTTTCGCAGCTCTGGCCTTGGATCATGCGATGGTTATCGCCTTCTTTGGCGGCTGCCAAAAAGCTGTTTTCATCAGCCTTGTCCAAAAGGAAATTGGCAATCGAGCTAACCCACGGTTCTGCATCCGTTGGAAGACCGCTCTGAATATAATCCGTTAAACCTTGATTGGCTTCCGTGATCTGGTTCTGTAGTGCAAGGACAACCCACAAATAGATTTCACAGTAGAACCGAGTCCGATCGTTCTGCGACGACAATTCAATTGAGCGCCGCAAGTCCACCAAGGCTCCATTTAGGTCGGCATTGGCTATCTTTACTATGGCGCGGTCTCGATAGGCCGGCGCGTCGGTTTTATCGATAATGATCGCTGTCTGGCATTCGTCGAGCGCCCCGGCCAGATCTCCCTGCGATGCTTTAAGCACGCCTCGGTCCCGGTAGCCGGCACCAAGTTTTGGATCTAATTCGAGCGCGTGATTAAAATCGGCTGCGGCTTCAAAGAAATCACTTCGTCTCAGCCAAATCATTCCGCGATCCAAATAAGCAAAGGCCCGATTCCGGACGCAGCGTGACTTGGGCATTCTCATCGGCTAACGCCGCCTCCAGATCTCCGTTGTCCCAGTTGGCGAATCCACGAACACCAAAGGCAACCCCATCCCGTGGATCCAAGCGAATTGCCTGGTTACAATCGCCGATCGCGCCCTCCGCATCTCGGAGCGCTCGTTTGGTTCGTCCTCGCTCGACGTACGCTCCAACCAGCCGTTGGTTGAACTTGAGAGCATGAGTGAAATCATCGACAGCGCTGTGGTAATCCCTGAGGTAATATTTGGTAAGACCTTCCTCGTAAAAGAGATTAGGCAGCTTCTGAATTAGTTGTTGGTCCTGAGTATAACTACTGATTGCCCCCTTAAAATTGAAGACCAGCAGGCTGCGTAGGCCATTAGACCGATTCGATTGGATCAGTTTTTCTTGCCGAAGAATTGCTTCCTTATAGTCTGCCAGGGCGGCAGGGAAAGCTTTCTGCAGGCGATTCGCGTTCGCACGCGCCGCGTAAGCCATGATCAACTGAGGGCTATATTTCAAAGCGGTGGTGTAGTCCTCGACGGCGCCGTGAAAGTCGTGACGCTTCGTTCTCAAGGCGCCGCGACAAAAATAGGCGAAAGCAAACCTCGGACTTATAGCGATGACCTTGTCGAAATCGGCTGACGATCCGTCGAGGTCGTTCTGGGATTGCTTCGCTTCTCCTCGACCGAGATATGCCATTATAGACGACGGTGTTAGCTGAATCACCTTGTCATAGTCTGCGATCGCTCCGGCGAAATTGTGCAGATTCTGTTTAGCATCGGCCCGGTGAAAATAGGCGATCGCGTAGTCGTCGCGGAGTTCGATCGCTCGATTGTAGAACACGATGGCACCCGCAAAATCGTGGCGGAGTTTGCGCTCCAAGCCCCAACGGAGATAGGTTTCTGCCGTCGGTTGGGGCGCCCTCACGCTACAAGCCATCGGCAACAACCCGGCCGCAACTAATAACGCCACTCTTTTCATCCGCTTCCTTGTTAATGGATAGCGTTGATGGGTTTCAATTCAATTTGCTCCGAAGAGTGAGCGGGAATTAACGTTGGAGTACTTGCGTTAGTTCGCGCGATGCGTTCGAACGGCGAATTCTGGACTGATACTGAGGCACTGATTGCTCTGCTGGACGAGGTTGAGAAGAACTACGCGGTTGACCGATCTAGGGTCTATTTGACGGGCCATAGTATGGGCGGATTCGGTACCTGGTATCTGGCGTACAAACATCCCGACCGGTTCGCTGCGATTGCTCCGATGAGCGCTCCACGGTAGGGATGACAACCTCGCGCCGATCGCTGGAGTTCAGGATCTTATCAATACACTGCGAGCTTTTGGTAACCATGTGCGCTTCACGAGTTGCCCGGTCGAGATCACTTCATTCTCGATACTTACGAAAACGAGGAGCTATATTCCTGGTTTCTAAAGCATAGCCGATCGACGAAGTCCGAGCAGTGAGGGGTAGTCGCCCTACCTCTATCGAAGTTGGCACGCCCTTCGCCCTTTCGCCCGTGTCCCGAACCAACAGCCCCAGCACCGCTGGCCAATCACCAATCACTAGTCACCGCCTCCCTCACAGCGCCCAACGGGGCAAAGTCCGGGAAACATCCGTCAGGGCACGATCAAACTGCCGCCAATTCGGTTCGAATTGTTCGACTAACCGCCAAAACCGGCTCGAGTGATTGAGTTCTTTGGTATGACAAAGTTCGTGCAGGAGCACGTACTCTGCCATCTCGGGTGTCACAAACAGGAGCCGCGCATTCAGGCTGATGTTTCCTCTTCGGGAACAACTGCCCCATCGAGTCTTTTGTAACCGGACGGTTAATCGCCGGTAGGTGAGCTCGGTTCTATCGCTGACTTGTTTCAGCCAAACGCTAAATGCTTTCTCGGCCCGTGCGATCAGCCAGGCGCGCAATGATGCCTGCCAGCGAGGATCCTGCAGATCGCCGCGCAGGTGCAGTTCATGAAATGGTTTCTCCCGTAGTTGGGTACGGGCTCCGCCAATGTTCTCTTGCGTGACCTTCCATGTTTCGGCCACCGCCGGTAACGAGATAACGGTAGGAGGTCTCCGAATCTCCTGGCGAGCCGCCATTTGCTCATCGCAAAGTTTCTTCAACGCGCTCTCAATCCAGGTCCGATTCTCGGCTAAGATCTCCGGGATCTGGCGTCGCGCTGTCGCGGATGGGATAACGACCTCAAGACCATGGGCTGCGGTCACGCGCAAGATGATTCGTTTTGCTCGCCGATTTTCACGTACCCGGTAGCTAACCGTCTCCTTGAACGGCAGAACCAACTGGTTCAGGTCTGTTTTGCGCATTTGCTATCTGCTATTCGCTATTGCGGTACGAGCTGAAAGCGAGCTACCGCCTCCCTGCCTCGGCCAAGAATTGCAAAAGCATTTCATTGAAATAATGCGGTCTTTCAACGTTTCCGATATGAGCGGCTCCCGCCAGGACACTCAATCTAGCGCCTTTGATCCTGGATTGGATCGTCCGCGAAATGCTCTCTGGAAACGCTTGATCAAATTCTCCCGGGATCAGCAGCGTGGGCGCCGCGATTTCGGAGAGTCGATCGAAGGTGTCGAGCTCCTGGATAGCGCGACAACCGTTGATGAATCCGGCTGCTGATGTCTTTCTGTAAATCCTCTTTACCCAGTCCACCGTAGCCGGCGCTTCGCTCACGAATTGGGGTGTGAACCATCGACCGATTGATCCGTCCACTTGACTTTCGATCCCTACCTCGCTCACCTGGGCGATGCGTTCTGCAAAGACTTTCTGGCCGGCCTCGTTGGTTTGGCAACCGGTGCTGGAAAGGACTAATGCACGCAGCCGCTGCGGATACCGTAGCGCAAAATGCTGGGCGATCATGCCGCCGATAGAAAGGCCAACAAACGCAGCCTGGCTAAAGCCAATGTGATCAAGCAGCGCGGCTGCGTCAGCCGCGAGGTCGTCAAATGACGTGTGCCGGCTTGGCGCCTCGCTTTCACCATGACCAGGTAGATCGTACGCCAGCACGCGGAACCTTGCTGTTAGGAGTGGCAACTGGTAACCCCAGATCGAACGACTTGATCCTAAGGCATGGCTGAGAACGACCGCCGGTGCTCCTTCCTGCCCGAGTAAGCTATAAGCAATTGTCCGGCCATTAATTTCGACTTTGTCTTCCATGTTTCTTACCTTGTTGCCGGCAATCGCGTCGTTCCCGGCATTTATATTCTCTGGCCGAACTCGAGCAAATTTCCATCGCAATCAAAGATGTGGAAATAGCGGATACCGAGTTCGTTTAAAGTGGTGACCTCGCAAGCGAACCGGATTCCTTTCTCCCTAATAGTAGCCGCGGTTGCCTCGATGTCGTCGACTTCCCAAGCAAAATGCACGACACCTTGGGTTAAATGTTGGGAGGCGGGATCTCTCCATGCCAACAAGTGCTTTTCAGAGCCGCGCACCTCAATCAGCTCAATGCCAAAGCCTTGATACTCCAGAATTGCAATCCGCAGATGGGCCGACAGATCCGCTCGCTTCGTCAGGTTGAACCCTAAATTCTCTGAATACCATTTCACGCTAGTCTCGAGGTTCGAAACCGAAATGCCTAAGTGAAGGGGTTTCGGTACCGAGCCGAAGATTTTTTCTGCAGGGGAGATATTCATGCTTACAGTGTGCCTTGCCGAATCTGAATCACAAGTGGCCGGCGATTCAGCGAAGCGTGAAGTGCGGAACATTACCTCCAAGATTGGTGCAAAATTTTGTAGCTGGAACCTATGGCGCCGCCCGTTCGTAAAAAGTGATTGGTGATTAGTTGGAAGCTGCCATTCAGCAAGACTAACCTGACTGAACGTCTAATGGTGAATGAACTGGAATGAACGTTATCAGGCTGGGGACACTCCCTGGGAGAAGGGTGCGCCTGCTCCCCCTCTATTGGAATGGTTGCGTAAGCGAGGTGCTTTAGAAGGAGAGATCTTAGTCCCGGGATGTGGCTACGGTCATGATGTTCGGGCGATCGCGGCCGCTTCGCCGAGCAGTATGGTCGTTGGTGTCGACTTTGCCCCCAGTGCGCTGCAAGAAGCCCTGAAATTTGCCAGTGTTGGCCGTGAGGTGTTTCAGTACGCCGATATCTTTGCCTTACCTCAGTCGCTGCAGAATCGGTTCGATTGGATTTTCGAACATACTTGCTTCTGCGCGATTCAACCGAACCGGCGGCTTGATTACCTGAAGATGGTGGTGTCGGCTTTGAAACCGGAGGGACGTCTTTTAGCGGTCTTTTATTTGAATCCCTGGGATCCTGGAGAAGATCTCCCGGAGGGTGGAGGGCCGCCATTCGGTGTTACCGAGCAAGAGTTAGACAACCTCTTTAAGGCGCACTTTACTTTGGTCGATCAGCTCAGACCTACGATCGCTTTTCCGGGACGCGAGGGCCGAGAGATCATCTGGTCGCTGCAAAAGAAGCGTGTGGGCATATCGGCGTGACGACGTATCGGCGTGGGGGCGTCTGGCTGTTGCGAGCGCCGGCGACCAAGGGCGTAGTCGAACCAGCGGCTTTTAATTTTCTGCGTCGCGTCGTTCTTGGATTCTCGACTCGCGCGTTCTTTCCCACGCCCATACGCCTTCACGCCGATACACCCACCGCTTAACTCACGTCCCGTATAGCCGGTCTCCGTAATCGCCGAGCCCCGGTAGGATATATTTTTGCGAGTTGAGCTCGCGATCGAGAGTAGCGGCAAAAATCGGGATCGTTTGATCCACGGTTTCTACCGCTTTCACGCCTTCTGGTGCAGCCACCACGCACACCACCGCCAGGTTTTCGGCGCCGTTCTCTTGCACCAGATGGATAGCTTGTACCGCCGAACCGCCTGTTGCCAACATCGGATCCACAATCAGGACACGCCGGCCAGTTAATCGAGGGAGTTTGCAGTAATAGTTGCGAGCGATGGCCGTTTCATGGTCTCGTTCGAGTCCCACGTAACCGATGCTGACATCCGGAAAAAGGTCGGTGAACGGTTGTACTAAACCAATAGCGGCACGCAGAATAGGAACCAGTACGAGGGGATCGCTTAGGATGGCGCCGCGATAAGTCTCGAGTGGAGTCTCAACAACGGCGTCCGCCACTCGGAGATCACGGGTCGATTCGAGTGCCAAAAGCAGACCGATTTGGTAAGTCAACGTCCGGAAAGTGACGGGTTTGGTGGTTCGGTCTCGCAGATGGGTAATGATATGGGCGCCAAGCGGGTGGTTGAGCAGGTGCAGCATCGGGAGCAACAGAATACAGGATCTAGAATCCAGAAGCTAGAAAGGTGTTTCGGGGCACTTCAGCGGTGTCCATTCGCGGTCAAGTCTTTCCGGGCGCCTTTCGCGGTTGAAAATTTGCGTTAGAACGGAGAATCTCGTGTTCATGTCCGATAGTTCCTCCGAGCCACTCCTTAACGTCGCCGTCCCAAAGACTACCGGAAAGTATCGAACTATCCCAGATCAAGAGCTGACCACGATGCCGCCCGGTGTTGCTAACATTATCGGGAACGAGGCTGCGGAACGGTTCAGCTTTTATGGGATGAGGACCATCCTCATTATCTTCATGACTTCTTATCTCATGAACGGGGCTGGCCAACGAGCGGTGATGGGTGAGGACGAAGCATCGGGTTGGTTTCATCAATTCGTTTCCGCGGTCTATTGGATGCCGGTTTTCGGCGCGTTACTTTCCGATGGAATACTGGGCAAGTATCGAACGATTTTGTATCTCTCCATTGTCTATTGCCTGGGTCATTTATGCCTTGCCTTAAACGATACCAGGCTTGGCCTATTCCTCGGGTTGAGTCTGATTGCCATCGGTGCCGGCGGAATTAAGCCGTGTGTTTCCGCTAATGTCGGTGACCAGTTCGGGAACGGCAATCGGCACCTGATGTCGAAGGTGTTCGGATGGTTTTATCTTTCAATTAACCTGGGGTCCACCTTTTCGACTTGGCTATGCCCGGTGCTTTTGAATGACCCAAAGTTTGGGCCACATTACGCATTCGCTTTGCCGGGTGTCTTCATGGCGATCGCGACGATCGTCTTTTGGTTTGGGCGAAAGAAGTTTGTCCATATTCCCGCAGGCGGCCTTGGATTCGTGCGGGAGTTCTTTAGTAGAGAAGGTTTGTTAGTCTTGCTGCGACTCGCCGTGGTTTATGCATTTGTTGCCGTGTTTTGGGCGTTATGGGATCAGAGCTCGGGAGGTGAATGGACTTTGCAGGCAACCAAGCTCAACCTCGATGTGTTCGGGTTCCACGTCTTTGCTGAGCAGGTTCAAATTCTCAATCCGATTTTAATCCTGATCCTCGTACCAATTTTCAATTACGGGATTTATCCACTCATCGATCGCGTCTTTCCGCTGACACCACTGCGCAAGATCGGAATCGGACTATTCCTGACGGCGGCGTCCTTTGTGGTGCTTTGGTGGATCCAGCTGCAGGTGGACTCCGGAAGTAAGCCTAGCGTTCTTTGGCAGGTGCCTGGATATGTTTTGCTGACGGCCGGAGAAGTGATGGTATCGATCACGGGTCTCGAATTTTCGTATACCCAAGCCCCTAACAAAATGAAGAGCGCAGTCATGGCGCTCTGGTTGTTTGCCGTTAGCGTCGGCAATCAAGTCACCTCGGTGATCGATTTCGCTAAACCAAGTCTGAAAGGGATCGGAATTAACCTTGAGGGAGCAAATCATTACGCCTTCTTCACCGGGTTCATGTTGGTGACGGGGGTTATCTTTGTGGTCGTTTCTGGTTTCTATCGGGGTAAGACTTATATTCAAGGACTTGAAGACGTGCCGTTCAGACACTTTCCAAAATCCAGCCAACCGACCCAACAAGGAGCTGGCGACTGCTGAAGCCATGAGCGGTTAGGGCTTTCGTGGAAGCTAGCTTCGATCGGGGATGCACATGAAACCGATTTTTGTTGGCGCGTCCGGATTGGCCAGGCTTTTAGTCGCACTCGTCTTGATGGGGGCCTATAGCGATCCGCTGAACGCACAAAACGCCCGCGAAAGTTCTTGGCCGATGCATCCGATCGTGGCCCAGCTTGGAATCTCCATTTTGTTAAAGGCTTACCCGGACGAGCTCAGCGCTTCCCGCGATAACGAGTTGGTTTGGAAAGATGGAACCGTTACCCCTTATCAATCGAACTCGGGCGCGGCGCCTTCGTTTGACGTGTTCTTAGATCACGCAGATCTCGCTGATCAATTCTCCCAGGCTTATCCCTTGGAACCTTGGACCCCGCCGCCCAGCGTTAACTCCGATCCCGGGCGGGCGCGTTGCCTCGCTTTTTTCAAGAAGATGTATGGAGGCACCCAGGCGGAAGTGGAACGGCATTTGGTTTCGATTCGTTGGATGCCAGGTCTCGGCTCGCAAACTGTCCGTGTAACCACCGTTAACGGGATTGATCGGAAATTGATGGCGGTACAGGAAGAACTGACTCGGTTGCCGATCGAGATGCAAAAACGTTACCTGGTGCCGAGCGCCGGCGCGTTCAACTGGAGACCAATCGCTGGGACCGACCGTTTAAGCATGCATAGTTTCGGTGCAGCCATCGATCTCAACGTTGACGTGTCCAACTATTGGAAATGGACCAAGCCAGATTCCGCTGAACGCTATCCTTACCACAACAACTTCCCGCCCGAGATCGTCGCCATTTTCGAGAGACACGGTTTCATCTGGGGCGGCAAATGGTATCACTACGATACCATGCACTTCGAATACCGCCCCGAACTCATCCTCGCCGCCACCACCGATGGGCGTTGAGAAAGACGACTTAACCGCGAATGGACGCGAATAAACACGAATGAATGCGGGTTCAAGCAGTGACCGGCAGGGGGGCCGGACTAGTCAGTGAGAACGAGGCGTTCCCATTCTAGTCTGGCGTATCGGAAGTTCAGGATTACACCGACCGGTAGGCGAGTGATCTTAAGGTAATTCAGCATTTGGCCTCTTTCGTGGTCGGTGATCCTATCGATCACTTTAGTATCCACGATGATCTTACTGAGCACTACTAGGTCCGGCGTGTATTCCCCAACCTTCACGTCCTTATAGGTGATATCGAAAGCCGGTTGTTGCTCGTAATGCAAACCCCTCAGGCGGAGTTCCACCGCTAGGGCTCTTTCATACGGTTTTTCGTGAATCCCATGGCCAAGCCCCCGCAGGACTTCGATAGCTGCTCCGACGATAGCATAGAGCTCCTTCCTCAAAATGATCTGCGAGGTAGCATGGTGATTCACTCATATAAGATAACATTTAAAAATAATGTATGCAATATCCACCGACTGGCCACCACTGAACCGCCGCTCTCTACGCTTGACTCGATGGCAACCAGACCAACACCACGAGCCGTTCCCTAAGAATCTCATTTATTCGTGTTTATTCGTGTCCATTCGCGGTTCAATTCTTTCTCTCCTCGTTTTGACTGGCGATGCTGGGGGTTCCTGGACAGAATAGCGTATGAGGAAGACGATCTGGTTGGTGATTGGGCTGGGGCTGGTTGGGTGCGCTCAGCAGGAGGTCACGGAACAGATTCGTATCACCGGCCATCGTTTCGTTGCTTGTAAGCGGATCGGAGATCAATTCGTTAATTCGGAGAATGATCGGTTTGTGGTCACGGAAGCGGGACTGACGACCTATCGAACCGGTGGCAAGAACTTTGTTCGCTGGCAATTCGCGATCCGGCCGACACCGGCAACCCAGCTCGCTACGGTCGAGGTCGAAGACGTCACCGGTAGACGGGCGGTTTTATTAATTAAGGATGAACATCCTCAGATCGAAGAGTTGCAATGGATGCAACAGAGCCAGCTCATCCGGGCAATCCCGGCCTTGGTCCCCTGGCTTTTTAATCCGGTTGAAAGCACGCATGTGTTCCGGATAACGGTTACCGAACCGGACGGAAAACGGTCCGTGGTGTATCAAGCCACCCGTTATAACCCGGAAGCCAAAACCAAGTTCCGGGTCATGATGGGGCCCGACTTGCAAACGCCGCCGCAAAGCTAAGCTGCGGGGAGATTGAACCGCGAATGGATCCTCCGTTGACAACCGTTAGCGAGCTCTGAGATTTGGGTTATGAACGGTGGCGAATTTTTTGTTCGGGAAGCTTCAGTTTTTGCGTTCATCGCGGAAGTAGCGTCCGTTTTCGAGCGAGAACCTGATATTCCCAGGCGCCTGGCTGCGTTGAAAGGGCCGTACCGCAAGCTTTTGGAAGATCGATCGTGGTTACCGGAAGAATATCGCCGGAGCAACCCGGACAGCGGTATGGGCGGCGGAATCGCCTCGTGGCTTCTCTATCAATCGTCGCAGAAAGATCTCTCGCTTTTTAGTTTGGTGGTGCCGCCGGGGGTGACCACGCCTATCCACAATCACTTGGCCTGGGGTTTGGTCGGTCTTTACCTAGGGGAACAGGAGGAGGAAGAATACGAGGTCGAACATCACGGTCATCTCCAGGAAGGGGCTAATGTGCGCATGAACCGTCGTTTCCGCCGGACATTGAAACCGGGAGACTTCTACGAGCTGATTCCTCCCTATAATGATGTGCACCGGATCAAGACGATCTCACCAGAGCCTTCAATCAGTCTTCATTTGCTGGCCAACGATACCGGATGTGTCGTCCGGCAAAAATTCGATCTGACGACCGGCCAAATTGCGGCATTTCGTTCTGGCTGGAGTAACAAGCCTTGTCCTGAATCCGAGGGTGATCGAGAGTAGATGCGATCTTTTACAAAACCATGGCCCTAAATGTATTCCCCCTGAAAGAAGCGAATCTGAAAGCATTCACACCTGAAGTGGCCGTCCCGACCTACGATCGGAAAGGACTCGGCCAGTCGGTGTGTCACGTCGGCGTCGGCGGTTTTCATCGGGCGCACCAAGCGGTTTACGCAGACGATCTTTTACAACAAGGCGCCAGCCGGGAATGGGCTCTATGCGGGATTGGGCTTTTGCCTCATGACATCCGGATTCGGGATGTGCTTCGAGAGCAAGATTACCTGTATACCATGGTTGAGCGAGAGTTAGGGCGGGATCAAGCCCGGGTGATCGGCTCGATCGTCAACTTTCTATACGCGCCGGAGAACCGGGAGGCGGTACTCGAAAAAATGGCGTCGCTCGAGACCAAAATCGTGTCGCTGACGATTACTGAGGGCGGTTATTACTTGAACCAGGCGACTGGCGATTTCGACGACCAGCACCCTGATATCAAACGCGATTTAGAGCATCCCGAGACCCCGGATTGTTCATTTGGTTACCTGATCGAGGCGCTCAATCGACGCCGCCAGAGAGGTCAACCTCCGTTCACGGTGATGTCGTGTGACAATATCCAGGGCAACGGTGATGTGGCCAAGCGAATGCTCCTGGCTTTCGCCGAGCTACGCGATCCGGCGATTCGGAATTGGTTGGAACAGAATGGCGCTTTCCCGAATAGCATGGTGGATCGTATCACACCGGCTACCACGGACGCTAATCGGGAGTTCGTGCGGCAAACGTTTGGGATCGAAGATGCCTGGCCGGTAGTTCCCGAAGCATTCCGCCAATGGGTGATCGAAGATCATTTCCTGCATGGGCGTCCTGCCTGGGAACAGGTTGGCGCGGAAATGACTACCGATGTCTTGCCCTATGAGAAGATGAAAATGCGTTTGTTGAACGCGAGTCATCAAACCATGTGCTACATCGGTATGCTGGTTGGCTATGAGTACGCGGATGAAGCGATGGGGGATCCGCAGATCTCGCGCTTGCTCCGCCGGATGATGGATGAGGAAGTCACGCCGATTTTGGATCCGGTTCCGGGGATTGATCTAGCCGACTATAAACAAACTTTGATCCGGCGTTTCTCCAATCCGGCGATTAAGGACACGCTCGTCCGCTTGGCGACTGAAGGCTCAGCCCGGATACCAAAATTCATTCTTCCCTCGATTGTAGACAGTTTTGGCGCGGGTACACCGAATCGGCTGTTGGTTTTCACCGTCGCGACCTGGTTCCGCTATTTGGCGGGAACGGATGATCAAGGTAGAGAGCTGCAGATCATCGATCCCTTAAAAGCGCGTCTGCAAGAATGCGCGAGGAGAGGGAAAGAGGACCCAACGCCCTTTCTGCAGCTGGCCGACTTGTTTCCCGCGTCGTTAACTGAATCGCCGGTTTTCGTGAATGAGTTAACGGAAGCAATGCGATATCTCTACGGCGAGGGCTCCAGAGCGGCCCTGGATCGATACGTTGGGTCGTGACCTATAAGACTGGACGCCTAAAGAGAATTTGAACCAACGGCGGTGACATCGAGAAAGTGAGTCGTTTAGCATATTTAACCAAGAGGGCGCCTTGATTAGCGGCGATATCGATCACTTCTTCGCCGCGACACTCGAAAAAGGGACCGGCAAATTACCGCGGAGCCAGGCATTCGCGAGCTTCGAAGCACTAGGATTGACTTCGCGAAGAGTAGGCAGAGGTTCTGTAGTAACCCCATCACAATTTTCAACTTATGAACCCAAAGAATACGGCTGTTGTCCTTATTGAGTTCCAAAACGATTTCACCAGCAAGGGCGGTAAACTTCACGAAGCTGTAAAATCGGTAATGGATTCCACCGGTATGCTGGAGAATACCGTGGCCATGGTCGACCAAGCCCGCGAAGCCGGTGCGACCATCGTTCACGTTCCCATCCAGTTCGCGCCCGACTTCCGCGAGATGAGCAGTTCTCCCTACGGCATCCTTAAAGGATGTAAAGATGGAGAGATCTTTCAGAAGGGTACCTGGGGCGCGGAGATCGTTGATGCCCTCAAACCCCAAGCTAGCGATATTGTAGTCGAAGGGAAGAGAGGTTTGGATGGGTTCGCCACCACCAATCTCGACTTTATTTTGCGAAGTCGAAAGATCGAGAACGTCGCTTTGGCTGGGTTCCTAACGAACTGCTGTGTTGAATCCACTATGCGAACCGCCTATGAGCTCGGCTATAATGTTGTTACCCTGAAAGACTGTGCCGCCACCGTTAGTGGAGAAGCGCATCAAAACGCGATCGAACACGACTTTCCCATGTTCTCGCATCCACTCACGCATGAGGAATTCCTGACGGAAATCAGCAGCAAAAAAGATGTGGCTGCCACGACCTGACTTGGTCTGGTTCGGAGGGGCTTCCTCGTCAAACTTACGAACGAGGCGCCCTCACCAATGGGATTCAACCGATATGACCTAAAAGTCGTATCGGTCATATAAGTCTTGTTCGCTCGACCGCCATGGCTTGCCCTATCTCACACCAACTTACCTTCAGCCGAAGCCGGCAATTATGACGAGGGCCAATAACACCGCGGCCACGAGGATTAGGAGCAGTACGGTGTCTGCCATCGGGTCGGGCAAGCGGATATAGCGGCGCCTTTGTTCCGCGGCTAAGCGAACGGATTCTTCCAAGCCGAACAATCGGTCCTCTGCTTCGGCTTCTTCTAATAGAGCGCGTCGGGCGGTGAAGAAATCAATGATTTTTTCACTCGGCAAATCAGAGTTGGCCGTCCCATTGCGGGTCGTCTCTGCGCTTTCAGGCTGTTCGGTAATAATCATCGAGGGTGTTGGCGACAGAGCGGCACAGGTAGAACCTCTGCACGCGTTACAGGTTGGTTGACTCAGCATGAGTGCGCTTAGCGCAACTCAGGTTGACCGAAGCAAAAGCGCCGCGATTGCGGCGAACGAACGTCGAGAGCCGGATTTACGGCTTGGCCGTCCCGATCTGAGGCAAGGCGACCATACGACGCTGTGAGCAGAACAAATGGATTCGCGTTTTGGTCATTTTCTTGCCTCCTTTCGAGAGAGGTTGAGAGCAAACCAGAACAGCGGGTGCTTAGCAACTGAAAAGTCAGCAAAATAGCGAATTGATCGCTTCAATCTGTTCAGTGGTGACGTGAAAGTGTTCCAGAGAATGCTTTCCGAATGCCATGCAGATGGGGACATCGCCGGCGTCGCGCCCCCGTCCAATCACCACTCGCCCAATACGGCGCGCGTTGTGTCGCGCGTCAAAGGTGTACCACCGTTCGCCAAGAAAAACTTCGAACCAGGCGCTAAAATCCATCGGACCCGGAGTGGGCGGAACGCCAATATCCCCCAGGTAGCCGGTTACATACCGGGCGGGGAAATTCAGGCAACGGCATAGCGTGATTGCCAAATGAGTAAAGTCACGGCAAACACCAACTCGTTCCCGAAAAGCCTCCAGCCCGGTACGATTGGCTCTCGCCTGCATATAGTCGAACCGGATATGCTGGTGAACGAACTCACAGACAGCTTGGACTCGTTGCCAACCCAGCGGGGTTGCACCAAAGGTCGACCAAGCGAAGTCCAAGAGTTCGCTATCAACTTCGCAGTACCGGCTGGGCAGAACGAAAGCCAGGGTATCGAGCGGTAAGGAGGTAATGTCATTTTGCATCTCCACAGGAATCAACTGGTCTGGCTCGCCCGAGTCATGTATGACCGCATCATTGAGGAACCTAATGGTACCGGCGGGCGCATTGACCCGTCCGCAACGGTTCCCGAATCCATCGAGGTATTCTTCGATCGGCAATTCTGGTTCGATCCGAAAGTTCTCGCCAGCCACCAGGTCTGCGGCCCGAGAAGCATGCACGCGCAGTACAAAAACGATGGTGGTGGCGGCTGGAAGGCGTAGGGCAATGTCGTAACCGAGTTGAATTAAGATCACACCGTTCCTTTCTTCCCTCTCCATTTGAACAGGCAACGCGCCAGGAGCTTGGTTCCGATTAACAGAGCGGCCTCGTTAAGATTGAATGTAGCCGTGTGCAATGGCGTTTTCTCGCTTTGCTGGGAAGCGACTCCCAAACTCAGCATACAGCCTGGTACCTCGGTAACGTAGTCTGCGAAATCCTCTCCACCCAGGCTCGGTGGGTCGTTACAGAAAACGTTCTCAGCGCCTAAGAACTCGCGAGCGACCTCTGCGCAGGCAATCGCGATTGATTCATTGTTCACGAGTCCGTTCAACAGGTTTTTGAATGTTACCTTAACTTCGGTTTTGAAGGCCCGAGCAGTCGCTTCGGCCAGCTGCTCCAGGTTTGCGCTGGCATCCATCGCTACTTCCCGCCGGAGGGCTCTGATAGTGCCTTTTAAGGTAACCAGATCCGGGATGACGTTGCTAGTCTGTCCGCCTTGGATCATGCCGACCGTTACCACCAACGGATCGCGCGCATCGGCGCGCCGGGGTAGGGCTTGGTAGATTAACGTGACTAGATGAGCCGCCGCCGCGATCGGATCGATCGTCGTATAAGGCCGGGCAGCGTGACCGCCTTGCCCGCGTACTTCGATAACGAAATCGCGACAGAACGCGGTGCGGGGTCCAGGAGTGATACCGACTTTACCAATTTCCCGATTCGGATCCACGTGTAAGGCCAGGATGGCGTCGACGCCATCGAGAGCGCCTGCCTGAACCAATTGACGGGCGCCTTGGCCTTCTTCTTCACAAGGTTGAAAGATGGCGCGCCATGAGAACGGCAAACCATTCTCCGGTTTGAGCGCGAGCGCGGTGGACATAAGCATTGCGGTATGCGCATCGTGACCACACGCATGCATCACACCGAGGTTTTGTGAACGATAGACCGTATCGGTTTCTTCCTGGATCGGCAACGCGTCGATGTCTGCTCGGAGTGCAATAACGGGCGCGGCGGGGTCCGGAGAGTGGACGATATCGCAAATAATCCCGCATCCGTTTGTCACCAACCGGTGGGCGATACTCGCATCCGCCAGAACCTGGCTGATAAAACGTGCGGTTCCAGTTTCATTCCCGCTCAGCTCCGGGAATTGATGAACATGGCGCCGGAACGAGATTAGTTGGGGTTCGCTTTGTTCCAGACGTCGGTCTAGTCGCTGGAGAGTTTTGTCCGAGAGCAACGGCACCATTAGCTGACTTTTACGGTAACCCGAGACGGTCAATAGCCCAAGAGATTCGTTGGGGTGGTGGTAAACATTGGCCAAGTCGAGGACGACGACGAGGACGAGTACGATTGATGCGGCGCCCTCAAGAGTTGACGCTGATCGCATTTCCATTTCTTCTCTTGTCAGAGATTTTCGCAATGGAACCTGCATCTGAACTTTCTCCATTTTGGATCACCGAACGCGCCGTCGAGCTCAGGACCGACACGAAGAAATTGGCAGAGCTTCTGGACAATGGAGCCGAGTTTATCGCGGTTTGGCGCGGGCAAAATTTGTTTGCTCCGGATCGGCACGGAAACCCGGTTCTTCTTCCTGCGGCCAACGTTAAACATCTATCAAGCCCGATTTTCCTCGGCTTGCGGCCCGACCGTGTAGGATTGTTTGCTGTGGACGTGGGGGATGCCGCCTCTCCGGAAGCCGCGTTGAGTACGATCGGTCTTCAGGCGGGCGCCGCTACCTTCGTTCAGCTGCGCGAGTTCGGCGGATCGTTGTCGCCGGAAGAGCGGAGCGCTTTGCTCTATTCAAGGGCGATGTTGCATTGGCACGATACCCAACGGTTTTGCAGCTTTTGCGCGAATCCAACCATTGCTGCCGAGGCAGGACACGTCATGATCTGTACGAATCCGGAGTGCCGTCGCCAGTATTTCCCGAGAAGTGATCCCGCTACGATCATGTTGGTCCATCGGCCGGGTTTTTGCTTGCTCGGCAGGCAACCGAGTTGGCCAGAAGACGTTTATTCGACTCTCGCCGGGTTTGTTGAAGCTGGAGAAAGCGCTGAACAAGCGGTGATCCGAGAGGTGAAGGAAGAGAGCGGAATCGAAATCCGAAACTTGCGGTATTTCAGTTCCCAACCCTGGCCATTTCCACAGTCGTTGATGTTAGGCTTTTTCGCGGAAGCGATCACCACCGATATCGTTTGCGGCAGCGAGCTGGCCGATGTGCGGTGGTTTACCGTGCAGGAGACTAAAGAGGTATTAGCGCGGCTTTCCAATCGTTTCTCGCACCTGGATACCATCGCTCGCCGGCTGATCCGAACTTGGTTGGAATCCCAGAAGGAATAAATCTCACGCAAAGACGCAAAGACGCAAAGGAAAGACAGAAAAACCAGGGAGGGGAGCCGCTTTGTAGCGAACAAGTTCTATTGGTATCTAGCAGGCGGCTCCCGGGAATAACCCAGGATCTTGTCTGCCAACCCAGGACGGCGTGGGGAAACGCGTCACGACGCTGATCCGGAGACGCCGAAGGCCGAATGAAAACGCTGGGCTGATCTCGGGAGCCGCCTGCTGCCGGCCTACAGAACCGCCACGCTACAAAGCGGCTCCCCTCCCACGTTTTTCTGTCTTTCCTTTGCGTCTTTGCGTCTTTGCGTGAGATTTTTCTGCTGCTTGAGGGCTCTTCGGTTCTGAACGAATTTGACGGTTTGTGAAGGAAAAGATCATTCTATCCACCGTCAGCGCCTGGGAGCTTGGGGATCGATTCGAGTCGACCCAAGCTCAAAAGAATGATGCGTTGCGCGAGGCCAAGATTGCCAAGCAGGACGGAGATCTTAGCGAGAACGCGCCTTACCAAGCCGCCAAGGAAAAGTTTCGAACCATGGGCCGGATACAGAGGCGCCTGACCCGAGAAATGGATCAGCTCCTTAACGAAGGACACCGGCTGGTCGATCCGCTCAGCTGGGTGACTGATGATGTTCCTGAAGCGGTCGAGCTTGGGACCGTGGTGGAAATCGATCTCGATGGCGAACGCGATAATTTCCTAGTTGCCGGTGCTCGCGATCATCATATCCCGAGCGAAGGGAATATCGTACCGCTGCCGTATACCTCACCTTTGGGAAACGCATTGCTCGGGAAGCCAGTTAACGAAACGTTTACTGCGATGATCCGGGAAACCGGCCGTAAAATCAGTATCCACTCGATCCGGCGGCCGACCCGAGAAGAGATCCTGGCGATTTTCCCGGTGTTGCGGGGAGAGTAGCTCGCGCCGAGGTCCGCGAGTGGACAGAAGTGGACGGAGTAGACTGAGTGGACCTAGTGGACGACGCCCTAACCGCGAAAAGTCATGCCGTCCGCTGAGTCCACTCTGTCCACTACACGATGTGCGGCCCCAGGGCCTCTTCGTCGGCGCTACACCAGATTCGCCGGGTTGAGCGCCTCAAGGTCTTTCACTACAAACAACCCGTCCTTCCGGATTAGTTTGTCATCGAAATAGATCTCGCCGCCACCATACTCCGGGCGTTGGATGCAGACCAGGTCCCAATGGACTTGGCTACGGTTACCGTTATCGGCCTCCTCGTAGGCTTGGCCGGGCGTGAAATGGAATGAGCCGGCAATTTTCTCGTCGAACAAAATGTCACGCATCGGTTCCAAGATGAAAGGGTTGAACCCCAAAGCGAACTCACCAATGAAGCGGGCGCCCTCATCGGTGTCGAGGATCTGGTTGATCCGGGCTGGGTTGTTTCCAGTGGCATCCACGATTTTTCCATTCTTAAAGGCCAGCCTGATCGAGTCGAAGGCGCTGCCTTGATAAATGGTGGGCGCATTGAACTGGATATGGCCTTGGACGGAGTCGCGGACCGGACAAGTAAAAACCTCACCATCCGGTATATTGTGTTTTCCGCTGCAGGCGATAGGTGGGATGCCGCGAATGCTGAAGTTTAAGTTGGTATTTGGGCCGATGATGCGAACTCGGTCGGTATCGGCCATCAAAGCTGCTAACGGCTTCATGGCAGCTTCCATCTTGGAATAATTCAGCGTACAGACCCGGAAGAAGAAATCTTCAAATCCTTCGGTGCTCATTCCGGCCATTTGAGCCATGGAAGCGGTCGGCCAGCGTAACACCACCCATTTGGTTTTGTTGACTCGCTGATCGAGAACCGGTTTCAATAATTTCATGGCCAGCTTCATCCGGTCGAGTGGCACGTCGGATTGCTCGGTAATGTTATGACTGCCGCGTACCGCGATGTAGGCGGAAACCCCTTTCATCCTGACCATTTCGTATTCGGCCATCAGTTGATATTGGCTCTCGTCTGCTCCACGCAGCAATTCCCGGTTGACGAAGTTGCTTTGCAAATTGGCCAGAGGAATAGCGCCTTTTTCGCGGGCTTTTCGGATGAGAGAAATGATGATCTCCGGCGGGACGTCGAAGGTATCGATGAGAACTTTCTCTCCGCTTTGCAGACGGGTCGAGAACCCGGTGAGAACCTCTGCCAACTGATCATAACGAGGGTCGAGCATAAGGATTAGATAGCTGAATTCGGTTAGACTTACTTTCAGAAAGTGGTACTGCAACTGAAAAGGCCCCGTTTTAACATGTTAGGCAAGATCGTGGCTGAGTCTGAGGCCGCCATCATCAAGGAAAGTCACGCACCGCAGCAAATCGTGTTCACCAACGGTTGCTTCGATCTGCTTCACCTTGGCCATGTTCGCTACCTGACGGCGGCGAAACGATTCGGAGATGTGCTGGTGGTTGGGTTGAACAGCGACGCGTCGGTGCGCCAACTAAAGGGCCCAGACCGGCCGATTAACTCGGAGTCTGATCGAGCTGAAATCCTGGCAGCGTTGACCGTCGTTGATCATGTCGTGATCTTTCAGGAAATGAGGGTGAGCCGGCTCGTCACCATTTTGCGCCCGGATATTTACGTCAAAGGCGGAGATTATTCTGTCGATAGCCTGGACCGAGGTGAGGTTGATGCGTTACGGTCTATCGGCGCCGAAATTAAGATCGTGCCGCTGGTACCTGGCCGGTCGACGACGCGATTGATCGAAGCTATTCAGAGAACATGAACAAGCGACTAAAGCTTGGGGTGCTTGGTTCAGGCAAAGGCTCCAATTTCAAGGCGATTATGGAGCGCATTATTGATGGCAAGTTGCCGGCTGAAGTTCGGCTGGTCATTTCGGATGTACCGGATGCCGGCATTCTTTCTTACGCCCGCGACTTTCAGGTTCCGGCCATGTTCGTGAACCCCGGCAAATACCGAACTCGCCTGGAGACCGAAGTTGAGCAAGACATCGTCCGGCTGTTGCAGGAGGCTGGTGTTGAGCTGGTCGTCCTGGCTGGTTTTATGCGAGTCCTCAAAGAGCCGATGTTGGCGGCTTTTCCTAAAGCGATTATCAACGTCCATCCTTCTTTGTTACCAAAGTACAAAGGGTTGGAGGCCTGGAAACAGGCTCTGGCTGCGGGGGAAACCGTGACTGGCTGTACCGTTCATTATGTTGAAGCCGCGGTCGACGCCGGTCATATCCTCGGGCAACAAGAAGTGGCAATCCGGCCCAGTGACACCCCCTCATCTTTGCATGCAAGGATTCAGAAAGCTGAGCACGATCTCTTGCCGGAAGTGGTGCGGCAGATTGCGCAACGCCGAGGCGGTGTACAGCCGCCCGAATGAGTTTTTGCCGCGAATCTTGCTTTTTCCCAGATGGTATCTCAACTTGACCAGGTTATGAAGAAAATCGAGGCGATCGTTAAGCCCTTCAAAATGGAGGACGTCAAAGAAGCCTTGACGGAGATAGGCATTGAAGGAATGACCGTCAGCGAGGTGAAAGGGTTTGGGCGACAGAAGGGCCATACCGAGATTTACCGGGGCAGCGAGTATACTGTCGATTTTCTGCCGAAAGTTAAATTTGAGATCGTGGTGGCAGACGATCGGGTGCAGCGGACGGTTGAAACGATCGTACAAACGGCTCGGACCGGGAAAATCGGCGATGGCAAAGTGTTTGTGATTTCGATTGAAGAGGTCATCCGTATCCGCACGGAGGAACGCGGAGAGGCCGCTGTTTAAGCCGATCGGCAGGATCCAAATGAAATGGGTAGTCAGTCGAATAGCTCGAGCCGGCTGGGTCGGACGGTTTCCGAGCAGGAATTCTGCGGAGGTCATAGCTCCAGCGTCCCTTGGTTTGGTTTGGGTCGGCCATGGATGAGGTGACCAGCGTTTCTCCCGATCTGCAGGCGTCGCTCCTTTGTGAAGATGTCAGGCAGGAAGTCAACGGTATGCAGACCTTGGTCGGCATAATCAATATGATTCCCGCGCGGGTCTTACCGGTTGCTCTCTTGAAGCTCTGCGTTTGGACTCGATGGTGCGGCGGGATCGGGCGGTTCCGCCAGGTTTCCCGGATCCTGGGCGCTGATGAAGAACAGATACTGGCGGAATCCCAAATCGAGTTTGAGTTAAAAGAGCTGGAGAGCCATGTCACCAATGTGAATCTGTTCACCGGGGTGCAGTTCCAGCGATATGGTTTGCACCACGTAGAGATCCTATTGGAGAATGAGTTAAGGCTGCGCTACCCCATTCCGGTTGTGAAGGTGTAAACGTCGCTGCTACCGGATCTGAATTTACCGCGACGTTTTCAAACCCAAACCTCCCCTCCATGAGCAGCAATACCATTGAATCGCACTTGGTAGAAAAACGTGTTTTCAAACCGTCGGATACCTTCGTTCAGCGGGCATTAATCCCGAGTTTTGAGCAATATCAGGAGCTCTATCGGCAATCGATCCAGGATCCGGACGCCTTCTGGAGTAAGCAGGCTACCGAGTTACTCTTGTGGAGGCAAAAATGGGATACGGTTCTAAAATGGGAAGCTCCCTTCGCCCAATGGTTTGTCGGCGGTAAACTAAATGTCTCGGAGAACTGTTTGGATCGGCATTTAAGCGGCCCGAGACGGAATAAGGCGGCTATAATCTGGGAAGGGGAACCGGGGGAAATGAGGACCCTGACCTATCACCAGTTGCATCGGGAGGTGTGCAAGTTTGCCAATGTCTTGAAACGCAACCACGCGCAGAAGGGGGACCGGATCATCATCTACATGCCGATGTGTCCGGAAGCCGCCATCGCGATGTTAGCGTGTGCTCGCATCGGGGTAGTCCATTCCGTGGTGTTTGGCGGTTTCAGCTCGGAGGCGATCAAAGATCGACTCAACGATAGTCAGGCCAAATTAGTCATCACTGCCGACGGAGGTTATCGCCGGGGCGCGATCGTTCCACTCAAGAAGAACGTGGATGAGGCGCTTAAGGAGAACACGCTGGTCGAAAGAGTGATCGTATATCGCCGTGCCAATAACGATATCTCGATCAAAGAAGGACGGGATGTGTGGTGGCACCGCGAAATGGAGTATGTTGACGCGCATTGCGAACCGGAAGCGGTCGACGCCGAAGATCCGCTGTACATTCTTTACACCAGCGGCTCAACGGGGAAGCCGAAAGGGATCCTTCACACGACGGGGGGCTATCTGCTCGGTGTTACTCTCACCACGAAGTATGTATTCGATCTTCGGGAAGATGATCTTTACTGGTGTTCCGCCGATATTGGCTGGGTTACCGGTCACAGCTACGTGGTTTACGGGCCTCTCTGTAATGGCGCCACTACTTTCATGTACGAGGGCGCGCCGAATTGGCCGGAATTGGATCGTTTCTGGAAGTTAATTGAAAAGTACGGGATCACTGTTTTTTATACTGCGCCAACTGCCATCCGGGCATTTATCCGTTGGGGCGATGCTTATCCCAAGGCTCACGATCTCACATCGTTGCGATTATTGGGAACGGTAGGTGAACCGATTAACCCTGAAGCGTGGATGTGGTATCGCTCGGTGATCGGCGGTGACCGCTGCCCAATCGTTGACACCTGGTGGCAGACTGAGACCGGGGGCATCATGATCACGCCGGTGCCGGGAGCGATTCCGACCAAGCCTGGTAGTGCGACCTTGCCGTTCTTTGGCGTGGATGCTGCCGTGGTGGACGAGACCGGCAAAGAAGTACCTGCCAACGTGGGCGGCAAACTGATTATCCGTAGGCCGTGGCCTTCCATGCTCAGAACCATTTGGGGCGATAAAGCCCGATACGAGAAACAGTACTGGTCCGACTTTCCCGGCTTCTACTTCACCGGCGATGGCGCCAGACGAGATGAAGACGGTTATTTCTGGATTGTCGGTAGAATCGACGACGTTTTGAATGTGGCCGGTCATCGGCTCGGAACCTCAGAAATTGAGAGCGCGCTGGTTAGCCATCCGAGCGTAGCCGAAGCAGCGGTGGTTGGCAGGCCGGATGATTTGAAGGGTCAAGCGGTGGTCGCTTTCGTGACGTTGAAACAGGGAACCAACGTTGCCCCGGAATTACGCGACCAACTCCGGCAGCATGTCGCCACCATGATCGGCGCGATCGCCCGGCCTGATGATGTCCGGTTTGCCGATGCGTTGCCGAAGACTCGCAGCGGCAAGATCATGCGCCGCTTGCTCAAGGAGATCGCCGGTGGCGGCCAAATCACTGGCGACACAACCACTTTAGAGGATCTAAGCGTTCTCGCGACTCTCCGCGGATCGGAGGAATAGGCTTCATCCCGAACCGCAGATGTATCGATGAGCGCAGGTCAGGGGCTAGGGCCGCGCTCGATAGTACGGAGGGAATATCCGCAGATTACACAGATTACGCAGATTTCGTTTTGGGGTCTGATTGAGTTGAAGAACTAAAGCGGCCTGCAGTCGTCGGGGCGGTATTTCTCGCGCAGGGCCCGCCGCACCTAAAGACGAATCTGTGGTTAATACGGTTTTAGTGGCTGTGCCACTCCGCCGACCTTGGCATGTACCCAGGTCTAACCATCACCCCAGGTCCGGCTTGGTTCAGCGCCAATCAGTGCAGCACCGAGGGAATATCCGCAGATTACACAGATTACGCAGATTTCGTTTTGGGGTCTGATTGAGTTGAAGAACTAAAGCGGCTTGCAGTTGTGGGGGCGTATTTCTCGCGCAGGGCTCGCCGGACCTAA